>Ga0182792_1000027_pt1 | contig 134506 bp, 110 predicted proteins | sample Passage237B_FD_130497 | JGI IMG/M metagenome (GOLD analysis project Ga0182792, IMG submission 130497) | Cellulose adapted compost microbial communities from Newby Island Compost Facility, Milpitas, CA, USA - Passage2 37B (version 2) (version 2) ...
CCTCATCGGTACATACTTCTATATCCACATCTTCATCGGTTCTGAAGCTAACGCCTGTTTCACTTCCGGGACTACTATCCATATATGCAAAGCCATTGCCTCCAACATCAAAGTGTTCAAGTTCAATAGTACCAGGTATAACATGCCAGCTGCCACTATAAGGTCCCTGTGGCACATTCACTCTGATGTTTACAATTGCTTCTACAACATTTCCTTCGTTATCCGTAGCTACAACTTTTATCTCATGTGCTCCAAGAGAAGGAGACGACCAGACATAAGTATAAGGTGCAGTGTTATCCGTACTTAGTAATGTAGTACCATCATAGAACTTAACATTGGCTATTGTACCATCTCCATCCACAGCTGTTGCCGAAATTGTAATCTGATCTGCTGTGGTGAAAACCTGCCCATCAGTTGGTGCTGTAATAGAAAGCGATATTTGACCACTATTGGTACAACCATTGGCCGGACACATTGGATAGCCAACGTTTGGACGATTTCTCATATAGTTCTTTAACCATGCTCCTGCTGCTCTGTCCTGCCCATTTTCCAATGTAAATCCTGTTCCTGTCACCCAGGTTCTGTTTAACACGTGGCCCCAAAAAGTAACCCCTTTAACATGCGGGTGTTCCCAATATTCAGGAAAATGCGTCTGGAAACTTGCAAGTTGCTGTTGTTCGTTGTTGTTGTTATCATTTCCTCCAGCCATGTCCAGCTCTGTAACATAAACTGGCACTCCACCTCTGGCCATACGGCTGCAATCCTGCGTAATACGCCCTGCCGGCTGACGATCCACACTAAACCAGTGAGCCTGTGTACCAAAACCATCGATAAGTCCTCTGTCTCTCAATACAGCGACCAGCTTTAACATTTCATCAATAGCAGAATTGCTTCCTTCCAGTCCGTAATCATTTAATACCAGCTTTGTATTAGGGAAAATTCTTCTTGCTTCACTAAACAACCAGATCTGCCATCCGAAATCGTCTATAGCCGTATTCGATTTACCACTGAATTTATCGCGCATCTGCTGGTTGGCCTGCTGATGGTTAAATAACTGCTCGTTCAATACGTCAATCTGATCTATGTATTTATATCTGGCCGCTATACCTTCCATGTACTCTACCAACTCTGCTTTTGCATCTTCTGTGCTTAATGTAAACAGCCAGTTTGGATACTGTGCTGCCCACATGGCTGCATGCCAGCGAAACATAATCTTTCTGTCGTTAGCTGCTTTGTAAGCAGCATCGGCACCACTCCAGTTCATCACATCTCTTGTACCTTCAATAGAACCCCATTTACACGCATTCTCTGCAGAGATTCCATTAAAATACTGATCCCAGCTTCCTATCAGCTGATACTGGTGCAAGCCTGCCAGATATTTCCCTTTACAGGCTGCAAGCCCCTGAGATGGGAAGTTGCCATTACCTACTGTGATGAGCACCCCCGCAGAGGTAAAAGAAACACCTCTGTTGTTTGTAGCTCTTGCCGTAATTCTATATTCACCAGCAGGCACACATCCCCATACAAACTTATAGGTATTGTTGGTATGCGTACTTGTTTCCCCCAGCTTTGTGTTTCCATTAAAAAACTCTACTTTCGTTACCGTTCCATTGTTCGCTGTCTTGCCTATATCCGTCGCATAGACATGTATTTCAACATCTGTACCTGTTTTGAAATACGCATTGCTGAATGGCATTGTAATAACGGCAGATGGGGGATATGTCTGAGCAGAAATGTTCTGCACCGCAAAAAGGACAATAACCCCTATGAGACTAAAAATTAATTTTGCTTTATTCATAATCAGAATTTTTATAGTAGTTCTAGCTTATAGTTTCTGTATTTTTTTTATGTATACTTTTTCATTTGTTTGAATAGTGAGTACATACACTCCGGGATTCAGCTCTGCTCCAACTATTCTCCCTATACTGCCATTACCTCTTTCTACCTCTACTCCATTTATATCGGTAATTTTATAATTAAACTCTCCATCGAACGCTATATTCAATCCCGTATCTGAGAACGGATTTGGGTGGGCATATACATCAGGCATATTATGACGACCTATGGAAGTAACCACATCTTTAAACTCTACATAGTTTAAATTCATATAATCGGAATCAAAAGCAATCCGCATTACATGCTCACCAGTTGTAAGTGGAATTCCTTTTAACGTAACGGTTCTCCATATCTGCCATCCTCCGGTATTGGGTACCTGAATGGGGCCAGTAATATCTTTCCCATCCATCTCAATATGAAAGGTTTTACCGTCTCCATCAGCTGCAACTCTTATATCCAGATCATAATTGCCTGTTGCGATCACGTTTACCGTATATTCCAGCCACTCACCTTGCAATATATAAGCAATATTGTAGCCACCTTCAACATCCTGAGTAACTTCAATATCCACTTCATCATCCCGTAACAAAGCTCCCCCTTCATTACCATTGGCATTCGCTTCATGGTACGCCAACCCTTCTCCTCCAAGATCATATTCCTCCGCTTCAATCCTTCCAGGCACCTGATGAGCAACTCCTTTAAAAGGCTCCTGCTTCAGCTCTTTTGTAAGTAAAAAAGTAACATAGTTCAGATTGATATAGTCAACCGACCCAATTGTCACACGCAGGACCTTCTTCCCGGCAGTAAGTGTTACATTTTTAATCTTTACTGTTTGCCATGCCTGCCACCCTCCTGTATTAGGAATAGCCACTTCCGAAGCGATGGAAACACCATCCATTGACAGAGATAACGTGCGGTCGTCTCCATTCGCAGCTACTCTGAGATCTATGTCGTATGTTCCTTGAGTTGTCACATCTACACTGTATTCAAGCCATTCACCAGAGGTAGCCCATCCTATATTGTACCCTCCTCCTTCATCTGTACATACTTCTATATCTACATCCTCATCTGTTCTGAAGTCCACACCTGTTTCACTTCCCGGACTACTATCCATATAAGCAAAGCCATTGCCTCCTACATCAAAGTGTTCGAATTGAATTGTTCCAGGTACTATATGCCAAGAGCCCAAATAAGGTCCCTGAGGCACGTTCACCCTGACAACAATCTCAGCCTCTGCTTCATTACCTTCATCATCCGTAGCAACAGCCTTTACTGTGTAAGTACCAGCAGAAACACCAGACCAGGTATAATTATAAGGAGCGGTATTGTCGGTAGACAATAAAGTTGATCCATTGTAAAATTTTACACTAGTGATGCTTCCGTTATTGTCCGTAGCAGTAACGCTCAGTGGAATGTTCGCTGGCGCTGTGAAAACTGAATTAGTAAGAGGTTCGGTAAAAAACACAGAAGGGCCATCACCAGACACAAAGTGGACTGTATTCAGTCTGAATGCATTGGCGGGACCAACAAAGCGAAGGTACAAGTCGTGCTGACCATTCACATTAACATTCGCTGTAAAATCCCTGTAGCTGCTTGTTCCTCCTGTACTTGTAATCGGAATGGTGGCAATTTTGGTACCTGACGTTCCGATATTATCTATCCATACTTCCAGTGATCCAGTTGAAGCTGCAGCGGCCGCGTTCACCACGATACGTCTGGCAGATTGCCCATTGCTTTCCATTGTAACACCAGGAAGCATACACCAGGCTCCATCGCTGTTGTTGGTTACCGTTCCACTTCCTATAGTAGTGGCATTATAATGATAATAGGAGGCCACGCTAATTGGAGCAAAACCATGATTAAAGGAAAACTCATCAAAATCCGCTGTCTGAGAGCGGGCATATAAACCCAGACTTGTCCCTACCCAGGCATTGTCATTTGTTTGCGCCTTATCAAGATCTGCAACACTTACATTTCCTCCAATCTGTGTCCATGTGATCCCGTCACTACTATAAAAGCCCGTAATGATATGCTGATTGCGAACCAGTTTTAGCCAAACTGTATTCCCTATGGTATTATTAACCTCTGTAGTATTGGTTCCATTAAAAGTGATTCCCAGCTTTTTTCCATTGTTGTAGCCACTGTATACTGCCGCATACACAAGATCTTCTCCGTTCATTAGTCGCAGCCCAGCCTGCTGACCATTCGCGGTAGCATTCACTTCCACTTTTGTGACGACAGAATAATTCTTTGCGGGGTCTCTTTGTAAAATATGTGTAACGCCATTACCCGGAGACAGTCTTAAATACCCTGGCCTTGCAGTTAATGATGCTTTGCTTATGTTACCGATATTATGGAAGTACCACTCAGGTTTTCTTACTGTACTGCTGAAGTTGTCTGACTCAGGGAATTCATAGTTTACTCCATTACTCGGAAGATTTGGAGCAGTCAACGGCTGACCGTTGGGATTATTGGCATAAGGGACACCGTTAGCGTCCCAAAACACCTGGAACAACATACTCTGTCTTCCCTGTCCTTCCCAACCGTTGTTGCCATAAGAATGAGCCAGACACCACCAGGTACCGTCTGCTACCTGCACAGGTGCTGTAATATGATTAGGTCCAGTGAATGGGCCCGAAGCCGTTCCTCTGAAGAAGTTGCCATGACGGGTCCAGCTGGATTCATTTGCAGTAAGAGTAGCACTGCTCAGCACATATTGTCCACCATAAACATTTCCGGCAACAAAGTAATAATACCTGCCGTTACGCTTACACATTTTGGGTCCTTCTGCCCAGCTATAGACATGGTTTCTGTTAACCCAACTCATATCCATACGTGTACCTACCAGTCTTCCATTGGCATCAATCTCCTGGATTGCTGCGAAATCCTGACCGTTCTTCATCAACATATAGGCCTTACCATCGTCGTCTACAAACACGGCATTGTCATAACCGATTGATCCCTGTACAAGCGTAGGCGAACTCCATGGTCCGGCCATACTTGGAGCAGTACAGAAATATTGTCCGGCTCCGTGAATAAAAAAGAACGCCCAGTACTTCCCTGCAAAATGCGCCAGTGCTCCCTGCCAGGTACCGTCTTTAGGACCATCATTGGCCTTTATGACACTCCAGTTTGGATCCACCACTGTTGATATAATTTTCCAGTGAACCAGATCTGTTGAATGATAGATGGGGAAATTAGGCGTCCAGTGAAAGCTGGATCCTGCTGTATAATAATCATCACCAACTTTCAGCAAGGTCTGATCGGGATGACTTCCTGGCAAGACAGGATTCATATAGGTTGAAACCCCATCCCGCTGAGCAACACTTTGCCCTGCTGCAAGAGTGAATACTATAAAACAAAGTAGCAATACCTTAAAAGGTAAAGAAAAATTGAACCGCATATATTTAATGAGTTAAGCTCTTATTCTATTGATCGTTACAGACTCCTTACCTTCTTCCGGCTGAAATCTCAGATAAAGCCTAAAACATTTTTGCGTTAAGAACAACCTTAGTACTACTAAGATGTACTTTTTAAAAGTACTAAACGCAACTTTTGAATTAGCCAAACCGTATATAGTTCCAACCGTGCTAAAATTACCTTCCTACAAATAGCCCGTTTAAATAGTAAGCATCAGCCTGAAAATTTTTTCCGGAAATGTTTATATTTTTTTCAAAAATGAATGCGCTGGCTATTTTACATAAATGAAAATCAGCGAAATAACTAAAACTTCCCCGACAAATAATTCTAATACCAACTCTTATAAAGCTCGCTTACCTTAAAATTTTCATTTCCCACAATCGGAAAAATTAAAATGTCAACACTTTGAAAAAATCACATTGGAGGTTAAGAGTTTAGCTGAGAGCTTCTTATATTAGATGATTTACAACACTTTAATTTCACATCAAATCTTCGCAAGTCCGGAATACACAAAATATATATTGCTTTTAATGACAGACACATATAAAAAATAAACTCCTGAAAGTCAATCTTGAGAAGACTTCCAGGAGTAATAAACTGAACTACATTTTAATATGCTAAGTTGACAACAAGTACTTATGATTATTTATTTAAGAATTATTTTTTGCACTTCGCTCTTGTTGTTTATTGTGGTATTCAGGAAGTACATCCCCCTGCTTTCATCGCTACCATTCCAGAGCATTTCCAGTTGCTGACCTTGAATCAGGTTTCCTTCGTACAGGGTTTCTTTCAATCTACCCATTACATCATAAAGTTCTACTTTTCCATACCCGTCTTTATCACTTGTAAGCTGAATGTTAACATTTCCTCCTGAAGGATTTGGATAGCAGATAACAGATGTTTCATTTTCTTCTACGGTGGAAGTTCTGAGAGATGTCCGGGCCATATTAAACGTTACAGACAAGGGAGGTCCCTGAATTCCGGTTTTATTTGAGCCTGAATAAGGCGTAGCCGTTATGGTATGTGTACCTGCAGCTATTGGCGATGAATTAAATTCTCCGTTGGTATCACCAAACAAGCTATAAGGAGCTACGTTCTCTGTCCTTGTATAACCATCAAAATCCAGATAAACACTACCTACTGTTGACGGATAGGTATGTGCAACTATCGCATATTTATAATTTGGACTATTAACAGTATTTACATTACTACCCGGGTATAAAGTATACTCCGTTTGGCCTGTCTCCGCATCTACCAGTGTAAAATGTGATACGACAAAAGAAGTAGGAGAAGTAACCGTTACAATCATTTCATCTGAGGCACTTACATTTGAGTTATCTCTGGCAGTTAGTCGAAACACATAATCTCCCGGAACAGTTAAATTTCTGGCTGTATCCAAAACACCAGTATAACCCAATGAAATATTTAATACAGGTGAAACATCGGAAGGAGCTGAAATAAGCGACCACCAAACAAAGTTAATTGAGCCATCCGGATCATAAGCAGTACCCGCCAGAGGTACAGAATTCTGAGGCAGCTGAATGGTAAGATTAGGTCCGGCATTCACAACCGGTGGCAGGTTGCCATCCGGCTTCACCACATTAAAATGAATAATGTTTGATTTTAATAAGGTCCCGGTACCTCCTGAGCCTGAAAACTCCCTGGCTTCCAACGTATAGCTACCCTCTGTAACAGTTGTCCAGGCATTGTAGTTGCCACTCTGATCTCCTGCAAGAGAATAAGGCGCTACGTTTTCTGCAGAATAGGGTGCTCCGTTCAGTAAGAATTTGACACTGCCGGGACTTTGCGTAGCATTATACCGGATATTGATACTGTGGTTGCTCAAAAAGATTACTTCACCTTCTTTTGACATAACGCGAATATCCTGATCTGTATCGGCATTAAGCAATGTAAAAGAGTTATTGAGGGTATCACTTTTGGCATAAATGTTAATTGAAGTCGTTGTTACTCCACCATCATCATCATAGGCTTTGGCCGTAAGCGTATGTGCTCCTAATGCAACAGTACTCCACTTAATCCTGAAAAAACCGTCAGAAAAAGGAATTGGTGTGGCATCACCAATTTTTACATTATCTGCATAAAACTCCACCTTTACCAGGCTACCATCCCAGTCATTTGCCTGCGCCTCCAGAGTGATATAATCAGGACCTATGAACACCTGATTTTGAACAGGTCTGGTTATGCCAATTCCTGGTCGTTCATTCTTATAAGGAGAAAGCCTTGATCCTGGTATTGGTCGTTCATACGTTCCATCAGGCAGTTTCCAGCCAACAGCCAGGTTATCAGTTCCAACCCCTTCTTTATGTAAAGCCTCTATATAGTAGCTTCTTCCCGCTACCAAATTGATGGGGACCGATTGTTGGGAAGGATATTTATCCCATTCTCTTGAACCGGTAAACCCATTAACATAAGCAATTTTAACTTTATTCTCCGGCAGGGCATCGGTACTCAACCAAAGCTCGCTGTTATCATTGCTGGAGATATAGAACGTATACGCCCCGGTTTCCGGCACACACAGGTATCCTCTGTAGCGCGCTCCATAAGAATCTCCTACGTTTGTAGCACCTTCAAAGATCCCAATCGTTGAAATAGAGGAGGGTACCACAGAGCCGATTGGTATGTCCGTTATTGAAGTTCCCCCAATACCATTCCAGACCTGCTGAAGAATACCACCTTCAGAAGTACAGGTCGTAACAGCAGGATCAAACTTCCATAGTTTTTTTATTGTATGATCTTGCGATGGCGGAGTAAATTGGTAATCATTATAAGTTGTGTAATAAAGAACGCCATTAATAGAAATAAGATTGGCACTTCCTTCCATTGAATTTCCATAAAGACTTTGCAATGAATTCGTATTGGTCAGATCCGAAATAAACAACTGCTTATACTGCTCAGGACTGGTTATTCCATAAGGATCATTAACCAAATCCTGATTAAAGAAAATTTTATTTCCAACTACAGCTAATTCGGAAGGTCTGTTAAACTTATCTGAATAAAACACTGAGGTCCCCCCCTGGGTACCATCGCTTTTAAAGTACCCCAGAAAATAATCATTTTGACCTGTAGCACCAACGATCACATGATCCTCAACAACATTAAAATGAAAAACATATGTATCTCCCGTATATAAAATATCCATAATAAAAGAGCCTGCGGCCGTTCCATCGGTCACGAGTATGTGGGCTCTGTCACCTGAGGAAAAAAAAGCGCTAATAAAACGGGAGTTTATAACAGCTTTTCCGCGAAAGGAATCAAACTCACGGCTTATTGTATGATAGGATACAGTTCCTGACAAAGTTCCATCGCTTTTCCAAAGCTTTAATTCCGGATATGCTTCTTCAAATGTATAAAAGTATACATTGCTATTATCCGCATAAAGAAAGCCCTTCCCGGCAGAAAGAAATTTGTCCAAATCGATTTGCTTTACCAGCTCGGTCCCACTGTTGGTGCCATCCGATTTCCACAATTCAAACTGTGTATTGGTTTCATTGGCAAAAAAATACAGCACGCTGCCTGCTTCTATAATTGTATCTGAAGCAAATCCATTTCCAGCACCGGTATTAACATCTTTTAACAGCCCAGTGCCCGCTCCGGTACCATCTGTAATCCATAGTTCTACTCCATGAGTACCGTCGTCTGCAGCGAAATAAACTGAACCCAGTGCCGCCCATGCTCCTTTTACATAGCCGCTGGCTGCACCGGGATTAACATCTTTTAGCAATAGTGTCCCCGCTGTTGTACCGTCGGTTCTCCAAAGTTCCGTACCTTCAGCAGCAGTTGTTGCGGGAAAGTAGATATAGCCTCCTGCTTCTAAATAAGAAGCATCGCTATCAACTCCATCGCCTGAGCCGGAATTAATGTCTTTTAAAAGAATCGTACCTCCGGCGGTACCATCCGTTCGGTACAGTTCTGTACCTGTAGCTGTTTCTGCAGCTGTGAAATAAAGCAAAGTGCCCGATGTATGAACATATTTAATGGCACCAATAGAAAAATTTTTAAGCACGAACGTACCGGATGATGTACCGTTGCTTCTCCAAAGCTGGTTTCCTGAAACCACAAAATATAAAAGACCATTGGCCTCAAAAAGCTTTCCGGGATTAGTTAAGCCGGCTTTCACAAAATTTACACCTCCCAGACTTTCATCCATTACCCATAGAGAATCTTTGGAAGTGAAAAAAATCTTAGACTGAACTTTTGTAAAATTGGTACTGGCGGTCGGAATACTACTGATTAAGGTAGGCTGTGCCTGGCTCCAGGTTGCTGTAAGCAAGCACACGATTAAAGTGAAAAGTTGCTTTTTCATATGTAGGTTATTTTGGTTAGGCGAAATAAAATGGCAAGGGTTAGGAAAAAGACTTTTTCCCATCACAAAAAATTCAAACAGAGCCTATTAATTTGAAGGGTAGAAGCTCCTTTTCGTTACTTAAAAGTCACCGGTCTCTTCAATACTTTATTTTCCGTATTGCCAGGCTAAAACAACTCCGCAAAGGTACTTTTGTTTACCAAACTTATCCACAAACAATTCACAATCTGACATTTACCTCAAATAACGACAATCCAGACCTCTTTTTCATTCGAAAGCAATGGGCATACGCAATCTGCGTTAAAGTGATAAATCTACTCTTACTCCAATTCAGGCAAAAGACAGGTACTGTCAAAACCAAACCGTATGCATTGGCGTATTGACTCTGCCGGAGACCATAAAGAGTGGTGTTCTTCTATCAATTGTTAATAGTGGAGCATACTTAAAAAATCTCATGAAAGCTGAACCAGCTTTTTCTTTAAACCTTTAAAAACAAATTAAAGCTGTACTTAAGTTAAATCCAGGAATAACTATGAATTTTCAAAAAGCTGAAGACGCTGTCAAAGTAATTAAATCCGGGGACCGGGTGTTTATCCATAGTGTAGCTGCTGCACCTCAGATATTAATTGATGCGATGGTAAACCGTGCAGACGAATTAAAAGATGTAGAAATCATTCACATGCATACAGAAAATGTTGCATCTTATGTTAAGCCGGAATATCAGGACAGCTTTTTTCTAAAATCACTTTTTGTGGGTGCCAATGTCCGAGAAGCAACCCAAAAAGGCAGGGCAGATTATATTCCGATCTTCCTCAGCGAAATACCAATATTATTCAGAAAAAACCTGCTTCCTGTTGATGTTGCTTTAGTACAGGTATCTCCGCCAGACCGTTTTGGCTATTGCTCTCTGGGAGTTTCGGTGGATACCACCAAAGCGGTCATTGAAACGGCTAAAACAGTTATCGCCCAGGTCAACCCTAATATGCCCAGAACCTTTGGAGATGCACTAATGCATCAGCGCAACTTTGACATATTGGTGGAACATACCTCACCCATCTTCGAATCAAAACTTCACGCTCCGTCTGAAACAGACCAGAAAATCGGACAGCACATAGCTTCCATAATTGAAGACGGTGCCACGCTGCAAATGGGTATTGGTTCTATCCCTAATGCAGTACTTGCGTCTCTGGAGCATCATAAACGCCTGGGAGTGCATACAGAAATGTTTTCGGATGGACTTATCCCATTAATAGAAAAAGGAATTGTTACAGGGGAGGAAAAAGTTCTGGACAGAGGTAAAGTTGTTGCCACTTTTGTAATTGGCACCAAAAAGACCTACGATTTTATAGACAGTAACCCTCAAATCAAAATGAAAGAGGTAAGTTATGTGAACGATGTGGCTAACATCCGAAGAAACAAAAAGGTATCTGCCATCAACAGTGCCATCGAAATTGACCTCACAGGACAAGTATGTGCAGATTCTATCGGGACCAAACACTACTCTGGGGTCGGTGGTCAGATTGACTTTATGAGAGGCGCTTCCTATTCAGAAGGAGGTAAACCGATTATAGCCATGTCTTCCGTAACCTCCAGAGGTGAAAGCAAAATAGTGCCCTACCTTAAAAAAGGTGCAGGTGTTGTGTCTACAAGAGCCAATGTTCACTATATAGCAACAGAATATGGTATAGTGGACTTATTTGGAAAATCGCTGAAAGAACGAGCTAAACTTCTTATTAGCATTGCGCACCCAGACCACAGGGAAATGCTGGACAGAGCGTTTTATGAACGATTCCAATAATCCGATCTGGCCTGCAACAGCTTAAGAACCCAAAAGCCTTTCTATCATATAGAAAGGCTTTTTAGTTTTATAAAACCGCTTATGCTATTGATCATTGCCGGATTAGTTTATCGGTATAAACATTGCCATCGCTTAATTATAATTAAAGTTTAATTAAAGGCTTCACCATTACCTGCTCTCCCCCTGAAACTTTAACCAGATAAGAGCCGGCAGGAAGATCGTGAAGTTGAAGTTCCTGTTGACCTCCCTTCATTGAATAGGTCTTCATAACAGCTCCTCTGATATCCATTACCGATACTTCATAGTCTCCGGGTTTCAGATTGGCCACCCAGAAAGAGCCATTAGACGGATTAGGGAAAAGATCAAAGCTAAATGCATTTTTTTCTGAAGGACCATCTATGTTTGTTGTTTCGCTTAAGTCCACAAACTTTGATAACAGACGGATATAGCTTATCTGATACCCATTGCTGTTTTCTGTTACAGCCCACGAATTCAAAGGCCAGTTGGAGTTAAAATCTTTATAGGATTTTTGACTGGGTTGGCCTTTTGGCGGTGTTAACGACATAGAGGTGCACAAGGCAGTATTTTGCGAACTACCACAGCTCGAGTTACAACAGTTGTCCCAGTCATAACCCGGATTGGGTCCACCTACAAGAAAACCAGGAGCCGGGCCGTAGGTTGAAGTTCCTACTCTGTCCCACTTTGTACTATTATCTGTAAACCATGAGTGGTAGAACTCATTCACACTATTTTCAGCGCCATAGTTGTACATATTGGAAAGATAAACGATGCTGAACGGATTCACACCATGAATGTAGTGGATGTATCCCAACGCCGCTTCTCTGGCTAGTGTATTTTTAGAAGCATCTAAATTATAAGTTATCACATTGTGAAACATCGATCCCTGCATAGACTTTATGTTATTACTACCCCAGGTATAATCTTTCAAATGTGCTCTGTAAGGATCTTTTTTTGAAGTGATTGCTTTAAAATTATCATCGTTATTGTTCATGGCTGATTTATACGTATTGATAATTTTTGTTTTGCTGGCAGATGTTGCTCCGGGCAGAGAAGCATAATAAAGCAATACATCCTGCAATTCACTTTCAAAGGGGTATGCAAAAGTCCACTGTATCAGGTGCGCATCCTGATAATGTTCGTCTACATACGTTTTGTATACCGATTCTCCTGTAGCATCAAACAGGAATATGGCAGCTTTTAGTCTCCCCATGGCACGACCATAATCATCCTGTTCCTGCTGTCCGGCACCGATTCCTGAAGAATTATAAGCAGCGTCGTTATTCTTCCAGATGACATTTGGGTTTTGCTCCGACCAGTCCCATGCCATTTTTGCTCTCTTAAGCAAGGTATCTGCATAGGCAGTCATATTTAGTGAGCGGTATACTTTGGAAGCAATAGCAAATGCCCCTGCCACACTCTGTGCAGAAGAAGTATTGACCGCACCATAATAAGTGGTACCTGTTGCACTGGAAGGAGGACTTGCATAGGCGAGAGAAGCGATACTTATTACCGAACCATCGGCCTGCTGCATGCGCAGCAAATGATCGATTCCCCATTTGGCTTCATCCAACAAGTCCGGAATGCCGTTACCAGACTCAGGTATATTATAATCATCCCCCCAGGCGTCTGGTCTTTCAAGGTAGGCAAGCATCATCTGGACTACATAATTCGCTGTCCAATTGCTATATTTGTTGTAATCTCCCGCATCGTACCAGCCACCTGATACATCTTTTTCTTTAGCCGCATTGTTTTTATCATTATAGGCTCTTGCCTTTTTATCCTGCAAATGGCTTGCTCCGTCTGCCCAGCCCTCACCGGCATAAACAGCTTCTTTTGCAAATCCTGCACGCTGATAGAAGAAGGTACGAACTGCATGCTTCAGCACATCGTTATAAATACCTTTGCTGATGTGAAAGGCATACGAACGGACATTATTGTCGACATCCAGTATATAATACTCACCTGGTTCGCTTACAGAAGTAAAGTCAAACCACCAGGCTCTGTCTCCGGAAGATAAGTCTTCTGCACCTCCGTTCCAGACTTGTAACGATCCGGTATAAACCTGCTGACCTTCGGAATCGACCACCGCATATAAACTCCCAGGAGTAAACGATTCAGCCGCATCAAAACCGGTTACCGGATCTCGGACAACGGCGACTTTAACTTCATCCGGCAGGTATCCGAACTGATCCACCACTATATACTTAGATACCGTCTGACCCAAAACTTCTTTCAGGCCTGAGAACAGGAATAAGCAAAGTGACAGGAATAAAGTAGAATAAAATTTAACCATAGATTATAGAGTTAGTTTTCTGTTACTACTGTATGAAGATCAATAAGTAATCACTCATTTTTTAAAATGAGTACAAAACTTCCCCAATAAAACACAATTTTTAGTTTTGACCAAAAAATGTCGGGTTAAACATGCACTTGATGAGGGAATTATAATCTTATCCGCCAATATGTACATTAAAATTTATCCAAAAGTGGAGGGAATACATGAACCGGGATACAAGATTCACATTAGGATCATTCCATTCCACCTAGATTTCAACTACTAAAATGAATCAGCATATCTCCACCTGTGCAAAAAAATAACCCCGAAATATTCGGGGTTATTTTAACAGGTGTATTACAATAAAAGGTTTTGCCTATTTATTTCTGATTCTAAACATTATTGCTTAATAATCTTACGAACCGATTGCCCTTCATTACCTTCAACATAAAGGAAGTACATGCCTGGAATACGTATAGAACCAATAGTATGTTCATCGTTAGCAATTCCTTTTTCCAGAATAGCTCCATTTATGTCAGTAATTTTATAGTGGAATGTACCATGTTGCTTAATATGTAACGCATCACTGGTCAGAGGATTCGGATACACCTCCAACGCTTCACCGGAACCGGAAGTAATAGAGGTTACAACCGCCTGTTTAAAATCAACATAGTTAAGGTTCATATAATTTGCATCAAATACGATACGCATCAGATGCTCTCCTGCGGTCAGGTGGACACCTGGCACAGCAACCGTTTGCCAGATCTGCCAGCCTCCTGTATTGGGGACAGAGATTGGACCTGAGACATTCTGACCATCCATTTCGATATGGAAGGACTTTCCTGATCCTTCTGCTGCAACACGCACTTCAATATTGTATAACTCTGTTTGCTGGACATTTACGGTGTATTCCAGCCATTCCCCCTGCAATATATAGCCAACATTATAGGCTCCTTCAAGGTCTTGTGTTACTTCAATATCTACCTCGTCATTCCTGAAGTCTGCGCCGGCTTCATTACCATTGCTGTTCACCTCGTGGTAGCTGACACCTTCACCACCATAGTCATATTCTTCCGCTTCTATTCTTCCAGGTATAACATGAGGAACTCCTTTGTATGGCAGCTTAGGTTCATTGACCTTGATGGTGACCACTGCTGATGTGGTTTGGTTTCCCTGATTATCCGTTGCCACTGCCGTTATAGAATAAGAGCCGACTCCTACATTGGTCCAGGTAAATGTATAAGGCGCTGAAGTACTTTCGCCTATTTTAGTAGCGCCATTAAAAAACTCCACCTTTGTGACTGATCCATCCGGATCGGAAGCATTGGCCGAAATGGTTATGGTACCAGGTGCAGTGAACAGCGCATTATTAGCAGGAGCTGTAATACTCACTTCGGGTGAACCAGCCGGTGCTTTTCCTGCGAATGTGGTCATACTTTGCGCTTCCAGTGTAACCACGAAAGTACCATCAGGATCGTTAATGTTTGCTTCTTTCTGAAGATTCTTTGAACCTGTAGTAACATATCTTTCCCATGTCTGCACCTTTGTACCAGGGATGGACAAGGTAATTGTTTTAGAAGAGGTGCTTCTGTTTAAGGCCACGATTACCACATCATCCCCTTTTTTGTAAGCAGACACATACACATCAGATGTTGGGTTTTTGGTAGCTTCCACTCTGTAATATCCCGGACGGACAAACTTTGAATAATGCGCCATCATATAACCTCTTTTGCTGATGGTACCGTCCTCTTTCATCGGGCTGTACTGTCTTCTAATGTACCACCAGACATAGGTCTGAAATTCAGCGTCTGCCAGTGAGCTGTGGATATGAAAACCTGTTTCGAGTGCCTCAGGCCAACGGTCGGCCGAATTCGCTTCGCTATTAGGATGGTATACCTCTGTCATCCAGAGTTCTTTTCCTGCACCTTTTTGCTTAAATAATGGATAGGTAAAGTTGTTGTAAGGTGTTCCGTATAAATGCGCTCCAAGGATATCCATATTGGCCAATGCCTGTGGATCATTTAAGATAGGATCGGACATGTTCTTTAAATACTGGAAAGACTCCGGTGCAATCACTCTGCAGTTTATTGTTCCTGCATAATCTTTCATAAAACGTAGCATTTCCTGAGGGGTCCACCAGGTCCATTCGTGCGCATAATCCGGCTCATTTTGTACAGAAATGGCAAACAGTTCTACACCATTATCTTTCATGTACTTCACAAAATCATTCAGGTGCTTGGCATAGGCCTCGTACATATCGTATCTGAGACGTTGGGCATTTGTCTGGTTTCCACGTGTAAACGTTTCCACCATATGACTTGGAGGGTTCCAGGGAGAAGCAAATACTATGGCACCCAATTCAATAGCTCTTTTGGCTGTAGCTATTTCTCTGGACCATTCGCTCGACTTGTCGGATACCCAGATTCTAAGGACCGACATTCCCAATTGACCAGGGCCATTGCCAAACGCAGTTTCTCTCTGAGATGCTGTTAAATCTCCAATCCATACAGGATGGTTGATTCCCCCAAACCCTCGAATGTATTGCTTCTGATCATTTAAATTAACTGTTGCTGTTTGCCCAAAAACATTGACACTTACCAGCAACAATAAAAGCGCTGTTACAAATTTTTTTTTCATAATTACCGATTCGCTATAAGCTTAGGTTGTAAATATATAAAAGCCTGAGTCCCGAACGAAAACATTCTATACCAGCCCTCTACAAATGCTTAAGAACATTCTTAGTTAAAAACCACTTTGTTGAATAAAACTTCTGCACTACAAAAAAGAAAATCTGAAAGTAAACATCTTTGGAAAAACATTTTAAATACAAGGCTGACCCTCTGACGGTAACGGTTTTTAAACTACTCAGACAGCATTCTCCCATAAGCCCCCAACTGCGAATTGGATCCCCTGCAGCTCAATGCTTTGCAATAAGTTAATATCTCCCTGAGCTTACCTTGTTATCGTAATGGTTCCTTCATCAGTACTTCCATCAGAGTATTCGATAGTAAAAAAGTATAACCCGGCCCCGGAACCAAGCCCCATATTACTTTCTCCTGACCATTCCTCCGGCTGGTAATTTTGTACCTCAGACTGGTAATACACTTTTCCGCTCTTTTCAATAAGCACCAGCTTTACAGGGTCTTTACTTCTGTTATAAGGTACAGACCAGAATCGATCGTATTCAGGATTGAAAACGTAGGCTTTTGTTGTAGCACAAATCCTCTCTCCCACTACCACCTGGCTTGTACTTTCCACCGTACAGTTTCGGCTGTCTTTGATGATGAGCGTATACGTTCCGGCCGGAAGATCTTCAAAACGTGACGGAGATTGTTTTCCATTAATTATAAAAGTATAGGGAGGCATTCCTCCTTTAACCGTTTCTTCATATACCTGAAGTGTTCCATTATCTTCTCCTTTACAACTTGCTGTTACAGAAAATCTGACATCTCCTTTCAGCGCTAAACAAGGATCAACAGCAGGCACGTCTGCAACAGATTGCAATGTTTCTTCCTCTTTTTTTACAGTATCCCTTATCGTTGCTTCAGATGAAGAAAGTAATTCATTTGCATTATCCGAAACATCCTCAGAAAGTACATTTTCCTGAGCCAAACGTGTGTTAGCAAGCGAATAAGCTGGTTTGACGGAAGGAATGGTCTTCTCTTTATCTTTTTTCTCCGGTTGAGTGAAACCGCCTACGTCAGTTTTCTGAGGCAGATCATGCGCTACAACCTGCTCCTGATCAGCGGGTATACTATGCTGTGGAACTGTCGTTACTGAATTAACCTTATAGTATCCATATAAACCTCCTGCAAGTCCTATGAATGCAATCAATCCGTAGATATTCCAGTTAGGTTTGGGGTTGGGCTTAGACCTATACAAGTCTTTCTTCATTTGCTCTTTGAGCTTCAATGCTTCATGCGCCACCACCATCTCGTCAGCAAAGAGGGAAAGGTCCAGTTGCTTCTGCAATTGTTCGTCCAGGGCAAGCTCATTTTCAAAAGCAGTTCTCTCCACCTCATTCATTTTGCCACTGGTATACAGCTCTATCTTTTCTATTAATTCGTTACCTGAGCTCATTTTTCAAAAAATTAATCATTGCACCATCTTTTTCGACAAGCTCCATGAGTCGTTGTTTGCATCTGTAATGTGTACTCTTGGCCACCGTTTCCCCTGCGAAATTCATCTTCTCCGCTACCTCCCTCATACTCAGGTTGTCGTAGATCACATATTTGAGTAGCTGTTTACATTTATCCCCCACTTTACTCATGACCCTGTCAATCAATGCTTCTTTTTCCTTTGTTATGATTACAGCCAGATGACTGTCTTCCAAAGGTTCCATCAGCATCGTTGAAATATCCATTTGCCTATTTCTTCTCTTTACTCTGTTGATCCATAAGTTTCTGGCAACAAAATACAGAAAACCGTTTACATCTTTTCCCTGCTCAAATTTACCCAGCCTGACTGTAGTAAAAAGAGACACTACAGCATCCTGAAATATATCCTTTGCTTCGTCTTCGTCTCCATTGTTCAGACAGATGTATTTCATAATCTGTGGCAAGGCAGACTGATATAAATGGTTAAGGACCTTCGTATTATGACCATTTAAAATTGCGTCAATAATCTCCTGATTTTTGTCCTTTTTAAACATATCTTTCCTACAAATTCCCTGATAAAAAAGTAAACACTGTTATCCTTCAGATAAGATATTTCTCCTAAAATAGTCTTCTCATAAAGTTACCAACTGAAAATCAGCCACAATTATTTTGCGTGTCAGCTCAGATTATTCTCTGAAAATATAATATTGCAGATTGATTTCGTATTGGTTTACAACGGGGTATACGTTAGATTGTGGAACAAGGTAGGTCAGCGAAAAATCAAAGTAGTTTTTGTACAGCTCAATTTTATTCAGATCGAGAATAAGCCCATACCCTCTTCCGGTATAATAAAAGGCACTTACTCCAACTGTTCCGGAAAAGACTGCCCCTGCCTGTATATTGTACGAAGACTCAATACCAGGTATCCAGTTACACCTTGCAGCTCCCCGAATCTGGGTTCCTGGTCCTATATCAAAAAATTTCTCTCCATAAAGATTGATATACCTGTTGATAAGAAAGCTATAACTTATAGGCGTAACAGTAGGATTATTAAGATCATCGATGGAAACTCCCAGACGAAATGTAGGAGAATACAAGGTAGTACTTGCCTGACCCGCCCATGCGAACGAGGAACCGGATGCGCCTGCTGCGGAGGCACTAAAATTATAATTGATTAAATGAAAGGCCACACCACCAGATAAAATCAACTCTTCTTTTAAAGGAATATGAAGAGCATAACGTACAATCGCTCTTACCTTATTAAAATACTCCCCTTCCCTGTCGTTATAAATTCCCCCTCCTACAATATGTTTTTTCCCTTCCGAGAGACCAGACTCCTGCTTTCGTTGCAAACGGATATTGGCATCCGCATAATAGGTCCGAATCACTGAATACCTTCCAAAATAAGATTTGTAAGCAAAATTTGACTGAAAATCATTGTCAAGGCAGATATGTGAGGGGGCATGCAACTGAAGTGTTTTGGGAAAGTGGATGAACGACTCTGAAAAATTGCTTTGTGCAAAAGCATTCAAAGAGCAGAAGTATATGAGAATCAATAAAAAATATCCATTTGTGTACATCTTAAGCACAGACCAATGCCGTGATTTTAGTTTTATTTTTCCTAAATTTCAAAAATACATTTACTTTTTTATTTTTCGTTTGTAGAAACAATGTAGAGCAAATTAAATTTTCAATGATATACCATATCTTCATTGAAAATTATTTTACATGATTTAATCAAAAAAGGTTGTTGAACTACCTGGATTGGAGATAAAAATATGAAATTACTCGTGAGGCCCTATATAACTATTTTATTATCCTGCTTATGTATCACTGCAAAAGCACAAACAGGTCCTGCCGGAGTAGGAACCAACAATGGTAGTTCAGCTCTAAAGCTATGGCTGGATGCTGGAAGGGGAGTTTTTGCAGACACCCTGCAAAATACCAGAGCCAGATCGGGAGATAAAGTTTTATTCTGGAAAGATTTAAGTGGAAGCAACAACCATGTTCTAGCTGAAACAGATTCTACCAACCCTGTTTTGACCACTTATAATCCATTGCTTAATAACCAGAACGGCATTCGATTTTATAGAAATGATGGCAATGGGAATAAACGAAACTACCTGGTATCAAAAGAGTTTTCCAAAACCAATGATATAACGATCTACTGTGTATTCCATGCGTTATCAAAAGCCGGGGGAACTAACGTTAGCCCATATAAGGCAACCAATTACGACAACAACATGTGGTACTTCGGAGCTGGTCTTGTAGATGGAGGGGCAAACGGATTTACCAATGACATAAGCCTTGCCTTTTGTGATACAAGTATAGCAGCAGGCGCCGGAGATTCTACTTCGTCCACCGACTACTGTGTTAAAGCTCCTGCATCATTAAACCAAACCTATTTTGCTGTACTGCAAAAGGAAGCATGGACAGGATTACTCAGAGTAGGCCATAATACCAACACGGATTCTGTGTTACAGGCAGGTACTCAACCCATCAATGTTCCTTCAAAATACTACATTGGTACTACTTCCAACGCAAAAGCCAATGCAGAAGCATCCTTCTTTGATGGATATATTGCATGCGTACTGGTATACAACAAACTACTGAGCAGTGCGGAAAAAATAATACTGGAAAACTATCTTTCTGCAAAATACAATGTTCCTCTAAAAGACAATGATCTATACCAGTTCGATGAGCCCGGTGAAGGCAATTTCGATTTTGAACTGATCGGTATCGGCAAAGCAAACGATGGTTCTTTTCAACGTGTAGCAAGAGGAGAGGGAATGATTGAACTAATCAGCCATTCAGAACTGAATAAAGGTGAGTTTATGTTCATCGCCCACAATGGCAAACCCCTGGAGTTAGAACAGGTAAAAGATAATTTACCTCTGGGTATTCAATACCGAATTGATCGGGAATGGATTTGCTCCAAGTCTTCCGGCATTAAAAAAGTAGACCTTATAATAGATCCTGCATCGATTTCTTCTATTGATGCAAAATCGCTCAGACTCTTAATCGACACCAACAACGATGGCACCTATTCCAATGAAAAAATCGGAGAAGGAGTTTATGAATTGTCCGAAATAACACGTGATGGAAGATATATTTTCAGGGGGATTGAATTAAAACATGGAAGTCGCTTTACTTTAGGGAAAGTGGACAATTCTGCGGAAAACCCTGTCGGAGATTATTTTTCACCTAACGGAGACGGTGTATCAGACTTGTATTATATCCCTTACGCTGGCAAAGCCCTTATCTATGACAGAAACGGAAAACATATCAGAACTCTGAGTACTCCGGCTTTTTGGGATGGAACCAATGAGGGTGGCGAGTTGCTAACGCCAGGTTTATACTTTTTGGATGTCAACGATGACATTCATAAAACAGTAACACTGATCAGATAACATCTTAATGATACATTAATACCACTATATGCTCATTTCCCGTGAGCATCCTCACATTTTGAAATAAGCATATAGTGTTAATGGTTTTATGACAAGGCCCCTTCTTCTTTGCGAATTCTTTAACTTAGGAGAAAGCTTTTACTTTTGAATCTCCACTTCCTGTAAACTCATTCCAGGACCAGAGTATTCCAACTTTTGTTGTTCTGCCTCATTTAACGGCTCTTCAAAATAAAGATCCACTGTTCTCAAATCACGGTGTAATTTGGTCTTAACAGGCTCTTTCCCATCTACCTTAAAGCATTTCTTTTTTGCATAAGGAGCATATGTATTCCCGCTAAACGTAACAATCACATGTTTAGGATCTGCCAACTTTACCTCCTGAATAACTCCTTTTCCTACAGAACCTTTATCTTCTTCTTCTGAGGAGACATAAGAAATAGTCTCTTTGGTCAGACTTAAAATCAGTTTCCCCTTTTTAAATTGTATATTATCACTGGTGAAATCTACTTTATTCCCATCAAAAGTATGAGACGCTGCAGACCATCTTCCGACATCCCAGGTATCAAACTCGTCAGCCCACTTCAGTTTAAAGGTTTTATCCTTTTTATATTCGTAATACTTCACAAAGTCGTATTCCGCACTTTTAGGCAATACCGATTCATCCCAGGGGCCTGTCCAGTCATAAAACTCAGATATCCATAAGTTCATCATAATTTTCTGAGGTCTGTTCATTCTGGCAACATGGTCCCCGCTTTGTCTGTACACCTCCTGACCATCAACACTCCAGGCTATGTATTCGGGTGTCCAGTCGAAAGCATATGTATGAAAATCTTCGTGAGGGTTAAAAGACAGTGGTTGCCTGTGCTCATGCATCTGATGCTTTCCTTCAATGGCATTAAACTGTACTTCATTGTTGTAGCGGCCTAAGATCTCCACATCTATTTCATTCCAGTTAGTGGGGAAATCGGGCTGATCATAAAAAGTAAAAAATGAACTGACAATTCCGCTTCCGGCAGCAGATTTCATTCTTACTTCAAACCGGCCATATAAAAACGACTCATTCGTTCTTAACTCCGCACCTTTATAATCTTTGGCGGATAATAGAAACGGGACGAATAAGAGAAGTGCTATGATTAGAGTATTTTTCTTCATTACCTGTTCAGGTTTTGTACCGTGCAAAGGTACAAAAAAGAGTCGACCCCTAAACAGTAATAGCCTGTAAGTTTACAGGCTTCAACATAATTATTTCTTACTGTGTACGTATTCCCTTAGGCAGAAACGTACTCCTTTGCTTTTCTGAGAAACCCCGATCTGGTCTTCACTTTTTGAATAGCCTTGGCAAGACTATCATAATTCATCGCATATTTAATCCAGTTGTAGAAATCGTTTTTTTCTTTATTGACATGATACATAAAGGTTTCTTCACTCATTTCCTTTAAGCCTTTCAATAGTTCTTCTACATTGGTGAATACCTTTCCATCGATGGAGTAAAAGAATTTATCAGGTGTCAATCGTTGTTGTAAGGACATAATAGTTCTCTATTAAAGGGTTAACTATGTTAATACTTTTTAAATGCATTTATAGGAAACATAGTTCCCCTGACTGAAAAGATTAGAAATAAAAATCCATAATCTCTTGTTACGCCAGGTCGACCCAATACCTTTTTATCTTTGCAATATTAAAATCTTTATCCCTAAGAGAGAAACAGAAAAGAATACGTTTATTGGTAATTTTAAAGGAACTAAACTGATTTTTTATGAAATAAAAAAAGGGATCATTAGCACCGCGCTATATGATCCCCAAAAAACAACAACAAATTAAAAAAAATGCTTCTTCTAATAAAGCTTCACAAGCTTGGAAACTTCAATTTCTCCTGACACATATTCAATGGTCAAAAGGTATGTACCGCCAATCAGCTCCTGGCCAACAAGGCTTGTCTGATCTGCCGGAATATCATGCATTACCTCCACTTCTGTTCCATACATGTTGGTAACTCTTAATTGCTTTATCGTCCTGCTGGATGTAACCTTAAAGGAATCTCCTGAAGGATTTGGAGCAACTGCGATAAAAGATTTATATCCTCCTGATATCCCTGTAGTAATTACGACTTTAAACATCACAATATCAGAGGTAGTTACCCCACCATTGCTGTCGGTAACTTTCACAAAGCCTTCATAGTTTCCAGGACTTACCCCTGAAACGTCCAATACATACGGCGAAGTAGTTAATGATCCAGCCGATTCACCGTTCAGGAAGAATTCTACTTTAGCCACAGAGCCATCAGGATCTTCTACTGATACATCAAAGGTTATAACATTTCCTAAAATAGTCTCATCAGGAACAGGAGCATTAATAGTGATAACAGAAGGCTGATTCGGTTCCTCTATCTGAATATTGCCCTCACTCATTTCCACCTTATCAAGTACAAGACAGGTTGAGTTGCTGCCTACATAGAACTTTAATTTTGCCACTGGATCGGATGTGGTTGCATTGAACTCCATAGTATACAACTTTGCGGTAGTAGTGAGGTCTACAGACTCGCTGAAATAAGTAGTATAAGGGTCGGCATCCTGCTGAACACTAACCGAAATACTTCTTGCAGCATCGGCTTTTGCCATAAAGCTGATCCGATAGTTTTTTCCTTCGATTATCGGCGTAGCCTGTCTTACCTGTACATGCCATTCCGCTGTACCAGGCGTTGCAGGACATATTCTCAGGGCATTATTTCCGGACATATTACCGTTGGCAATCACCGTCATTGTTCCGCTGGCACCACTGTTGTTTTGAATGCTCCACTCTGTGGTCCCCTCATCAAATTCTCCATTTACAATAAGCTGCGTTCTTGGATTTCCAACAGTTATCGTCACCTCCGATGAAACGACTCTGTTTCCGGCATCATCTGTAGCAACGGCAGTAAGCTTGTAATTCCCTTCCTGCACATTGGTCCACTCAAACGAATACGGACTTGCAGCACGTTCTCCCAACTTTGTTGCTCCATTGTAAAACTCAACTTTGGTAACGACTCCATCCTTATCGCTCGCTTCTGCAACAAGATTTATGGTGGACCCAATTTTAAACAAAGCATTGTTTTCAGGCGCTGTCAGCTTCACTACCGGCAGATCTCCGTTGCTGGTACATGGCCCTGTAGCGCATGAAGGATACCCAACATTGGTTCTACCGGAAACATAATTTTTAAGCCACGTAAACGCTGGTTTTTCAACTCCGCTGCTGCTCATAAGACCAGTTCCGGTTTTCCATGTAGCTCCGGTGATATATCCCCAAAGCGTAATCCCCGCAACGGCAGGATGCTCCCAATAAACAGGGAAGTGCGTTCTATAGCTGTTTTCCTGCTGAGAGTTATTATTTTCCGATTCTACACCTCCGTTAAGGTCCAGCTCTGTTACATATACAGGCACCCCACTGGTTGCCATCAGGTCTATTGCTGATTTTAACTGGCTGGCACTTGTCTGATCCACATTAAAGCAGTGGGCCTGTGTACCAAAACCATCAATAAGGCCACGGTCACGAAGGGCTTTCACCAGCCCTAGCATGTTATTGATAGCATTGGTGTTGTTTTCAAGACCATAATCATTCAGGATCAGTTTGGTATTGGGGAAAAGTTCACGAGCCTTTGTAAATACCCATATTTGCCAGTCATATCCGGTTGACCCTTTTCCTCCTAAGAGATTTTCAAAGATCGGGTTATCTGCCTGATGGCCCGGTAACTGCTCATTGATCACATCCACCTGATCGGTCAATGGATAGCGCTGAGCAACTGCAGTCATGTATTCAAGTGCTTCTTCTCTTGCTTCTGCTGAGCTTAGATTTTTAAACCATGAAGGATACTGGCTAGCCCACATCAAAGCGTGATAGCGGAACATCATGTTATTGTTTTTCGCATGATTATAGCTCACATCGGCACCACTCCAGTTAAACTGATCTCTTGTACTTTCAACAGGTCCCCATTTACAGCTGTTTTCTGCAGTAACGCCATTCCAGAAAGCATTGTAGTTATATTGCGGAGCATTGGGGATGATATTGGCAAGGTACTTTCCTTTACAGGCACTCATTCCTCTCGGAATAACATCGTTGTTTCCAACTGTAATTACCACCCCGACAGATGTAAAAGCAACACCCCTGTTGTTGGTTGCCCTGGCTTTAATTGTATAAGTACCGGCAGGCACGCATCCCCAAACAAACTTATAAGTATAGTTCGTGTGTGCTGTAGCTTCTCCTAACAGAGTGGTTCCATTAAAAAATTCAACCTTTGTTACCGTACCATTGTTGGTCGATTTCCCAATATCCGTCGCATATACATGAATCTCTATATCTGATCCAGCCTTGAAATAGGCATTGCTATGGGGCATGGTAACAGTACACGATGGAGGATAATTTAACGTTTGCGCCCGAAGAAACGTAACAACGCTCAACAGGAGAACAAAAAACAGTAACCCTTTTCTCATATATAAATTTGTCAAGTACTAAATAATGCTGCATCCAAAATTATTCTACCCCACAGAACCTTGCGGCTCAATCGGATTACAGCCTAAAACTCAGAACACTCTACCCTCAAACAAGGGAAAAGTAAACTCCTAAAACTAGGAATTTACTGAAACTTTTTTCCTTGAGCTAAAAATGATGTTCTATTGTAAAAGGGGGGGACTACTAGAAGATTAACGCACTACTGTAATATTGGTAAGCTTTTTATTGTCTATCGTTATCACGTAATACCCGGTAGACACCACTTCTCCTCCTGAAGTTGTTCCATCCCATATTGCAGGAGCAATGAATTCACGGATCACATTCCCGTTCATATCCAGAATTCTTGCAACCCCCGGCTTATCAACAAAATAAGAACTTTGCTGTCCTCCTTCAAGGGGAGCTATAACAGGATCGCAATCCGAAGGTCTGTAAACGGTAAGATCCGTATCGAGTAAAACCCTGCAACCTCTCTGATCTTTCATTCTCAGCATGTACGTTCCAGCAGGAATATTGCTAAAAATACCGGAAACGCTCTTGATAGTATCACTGGTACCAGGAATGTTCAGAAAATAAGCAACAGGAGATTGGGCTCCCTCCGTAGATACCTCAACCCGGAAACCTGTACCTTCCCTGCAATCCTGACTTAGTAGCTTGTACCCATAAGACAAAACATCCATACAGGAATTATTCACCTTTAGTCTGATGCTCTTGTGGTATAGTGTCAGCTGTGGCAAAGCCGGATTCGTAATGGCAACGATATAATCACCGGCATCCGAAAGTTCCGCCTTCTCAAAATTAATATGAGGAACAGACACCCCTTCTAACAATTCACCCTCTTTATACCATGCATACACATTACCCTGAGAAGTCGTATCAACGGTCACCGCCAGACTAACTGAATCCATGAAGCGAACTGACTTTTCAACGTTTTCTCCGATGGAGTCCTGAGGAGCATAGGAGAAGTTTTTAAACCAGGTCGCCTCCGTCAGGGGCAACAGCTCATCAAACATCAGTTTATTATAAGAAACCGATATTTTTCTTAAGTAAGGTTTATTGGATATAACCGGTAAGGTTTTAAGCAAATTATAATCTGCATACAATTCTTCCAGAGAGGTATTATTGTTCAGATGTGAAAGATCATTGATCTGATTTCCCCAGCAATAGATGATCTTCAGGTTGGGCAGGTATTCCGTTCCGCTGAGATTGGATAGCCTGTTTCGATCACAGTGTAATTCCGTAAGTTTTAGATTGCCGGAAATATCGGGAAGGCTGTCAAATTTATTGACACTCAACTGGAGGTTTTCAAGGTTTACCAGATGGTTTAACCCGGGAATATGCGTCAACTGGTTACCGGACAGAAACAACTTCTGAAGCTTTGTCGCATAAGGCAATTCAGGAAAGCTAGTGAGCTTGTTATAATAAAACTGAAGCTGCAACAAATTAGCATTCTTTGATACAAAGTCGACGCTCTCCAGATGATTGGAATTCAAAAAAAGATATTGAAGATTGGTGATGGGAGAAAGATCCGGCACCTTGACGATCTTATTCATTGATGCGTCAATCTTAAAGACAGACTTAAAATATTCTATACCTGAGAGATCGGTAATGTCAGCATTGGTTAGGATAAGGTCAAAGATAAAATTTCCCGCAGCAGTTATGTTCAGCTTATCCCCTGTCATTACAGAAGGATATCTTGACATTAATACATTTCGGAAATTAGTATCTGGCAATGTATACGTTTGCCCAAAGGCCTTATACTCTGAAGCTGTCAGAGCCATAAAAATAATTACCAGTTTTACTATATTTTTTATCGTTCCACTCATTACCTGATCACTGTTATCTGACCATTCTCCTTTTTGCCATTGGTGTATTCCACCACATACACATAAAAACCGGTTTCTACCATGGCTCCTGAATTACTTATTCCGGACCATTCATAGACGCCAGACTGCAGGGAAGACTTAACGATCAATTGCCCTGCCTGATTATATATACTAATATAGTAACTATTCTTCTCATTCCCATTAAATACCCAGGTCTCACCCTGAGAAGGAGAAAATGAAACGCCTGCCTGCTGGCAATTTTTTTCCGGCAAATTTATCTCCCACTTTCCGGTACAACCTTGTTTATCTGAGACTTTCAGCGTATAATATCCGGAATACAGGCGATCAAAATCGGATGCGGAGACTTTTTGGGCTCCGGAATAAAGTTCTATCGAATAAGGCTCTTCACCACCCTGAATAGTGTTTTCCTCTACTTCAATTCGCCCATCGTTTCGTGCCTGACACGCTTCCGAGGTGGTCCATCTGGCTTTTATCACAGCATTGGCGCAAGGATCGGCAGCCACTGCAGAATGTTCCGATACAACAGGATCGGCCTCGTTCGTGATAATTCCTGATTCCTGAGGCGGAGGCAACGGAGCTGGTGTCGTAAAGGTATCTACACTAACATTACTTACTATGTCGGAATTGCTCACCGATTCGGAAACTTCGTTCCCGCCAACAGGTTTGGTTGCTTTAGTTGCTTTACTTTTTAACAGGGTAGAAGATTCACGCACTACCGGGCTTACACCACTTGCTGCCACCTGAATGTCATTCTGTGAAGCAGGCTGATAAGATCCGCTCTTTTCTTTAACAGGGGTACGTTCTGTCTGCTCCACCTGCTTATCACTCAGTAGCCAATATCCCCCGGCTCCTGCAAAAGATAACAGCCCTGCCACCAGAAGCAGGCTGATATTTTTGCTAAAACCACTATTGCCTTTACCTTTATCCAGGTTGGCGATATCTTCGGTCATCTGCTTCCGAAGTTCATGGTAGGCATTTACAGAGATAAGTTCGTTTACCTCTTTCTGAAAAGCCACCTCCTCGGCAAAGCCGGGTTCGTTCGAAAGCTTTTGGGTAAAATCTTCCAGTTCCACCCCCGCAAGCTCTCCACGCAGATAGCGATCGATCAGATAATATTTTTCCTGTTCTGTACTCAATTTCTTAGAAGATTTTCCAGTGCCTTATTTCCTTTAATTAAATTGATAAGTGCCTGTTTGCAACGATAATGACTGGCTTTAGCCACCTGTTCATTATTATAACCCAGTTTTTCACTTATCTCTTTCATGGATAGTCCTTCATGGTTGTAATAATGAAGGAGCTCCCGGCATTTTGCATTTAATTGCGCAAACAACTTGCTTACAGCTTCAGACCTTTCTTTGGATATAAGATCCGATAAAGAATCTTTGGATGATTCAGTAATTTCAAACACACTCATATCCTCATAGTTTGAAATTCTTTTCTCATCCCTTAATTTGTTCAGCCAAAGGTTTTTTGCCACTGTATAAACAAATGCATCAATCGCATGCCGCTCATCAAACTTACCTTTTCTAACCTGATTAAACAAGATGATCACAGCATCCTGAAATATGTCACTTGCCTGATCCATGTTTCCCCCATGTGTAAGAATATAATGCCTTACTTTCCGTAAGGTCGTTTCATACAAATAGGATAGCACCCGGCTATTTTGGCCAGACTTTATGCTCGCTAATATTTCTGCGTCCTTGTTCAAGATTCAATGGTATTACACGATGAAAAGAGAAAAGTAAACTTTACATTTACGCTTTTTTTCCAGACGGCCAACCCTGTTTTTAAGTTACACGTTACCAACGGAAAAGTAAGAATGCGTATTTCTCCCCTAAACTTAAAATTTACGAAGAGGCAGGAAAAATTGATTTATTTTCCTTTAATTTATGAGTTTTTCGGGATAAAATGATTAGACAACGATCTCCCTTCCTTCACTAATACGGTAAAAAATGCAAACTCCTAGACTCATTAGTCTGTATCTGATTTTGCTTTCAGTTTTGCCCGGACAGGCCATCGGCCAGTCCACAGGAGGTTCGTTTCTTACGTTTGACCAGTTTTTTCAAAACTACGCATTGTTCAATCCGGCCAGTGAAGATACTTCCGGAAGATTTGCCCTGAGGATCGGCAACAGCGCACTTTATGGATTGTTTGAAGGGGTTAACAGAAGGTACTTTGACCTTGATTTCAAACCCGGAAACAGAAAAGCGCTGTCTTACAGCAAAATTGGCATACTTGTACAATCCAATAACGACGGCCCATTTATAAAACGAAGCCGATACTATGGCAGATATTCAAGGACCATAGCAATAGGAAACGAACAGTATATCTCTGTCGGACTTGCACTTGGAGCGGTATCACTTACCCTTCAGGGCTCCCAGTCTGTCGGAGGAGGAACCTCTACTGCTATTGACGGATATGCAGGGATATGGTACCACATTAAACAACTGAGACTGGGAGCTTCGGTGGAACAATTCACTCAATCGGTGTTAACGCCTATCCAGCAACATTTCAGACTGGAGCCTGCCTTAAACTTCAATGCCATATACAGCCTGGACTTAAGCCCCAGTATTACAATGCATAACCATCTTTATTTTCGTAAAGAAACCAGTGTTCCCGGTTCTTTCGAGTATGCTCCTGTTTTAATTCTGGCAGAAGTAATCCAGGCTGGTACAAATTTTAAATTTCAGAGAGGTATTGCCATAATGCTTGGAGTCAATGCACATACCCTCGAATACGGCACTTTAAGTTTTATGGGATCCTTTTTAATAGGAACCAGAAAATTGTCTACCTCTGCCGACAATAAGTTTGAAATTACAGGACGGTATTCTTTTTAAAAAACATGCTTTACCTCAAAATTGCCCCCAACTTTATCAGAAAGGTTTAATGCCATAAAAAAAATTAAAAAAAAATTTAAATTTTTTTTTGCCTCAAAATTGCCGATTCGTATACCCGCATTAACCCTATCAGGGTTTTAACGGACCTTAAAAAATACAGCCATGCCCGGCAAAAGATCCTTTTTTTCCTAATTTCCCCTTCAATTCAAAACCTAGCGGGAGCTTATTCTAAACTACCACCTCCACCTGCAACTTTGAACAAAAAAATTTAGCTCATTTTTTAAAAAACAACCTAAATAACTCCCAGCGCACCTATATAGAAAAGGCAGATAGAGAAAATAAGCTGTTTTTTTGACAAACACGATTAAAATTGGGGCCCAAATCAACTTCCAGGGCCTATTTAAGCATTTTAAAATCAATAACTTATTGCTCATTTTTACGATATATAAATCGGATTTCATTCTGAAAAACTAAATCTGAATCCTATGAAAACAAATAACACAGATTTAAGAAAAACTATCGGCAATTATTTGCAATGCATCGCTATTGTGGCTTTCACAATATTCTCTATATACTTTTCTTTCTCCTATTACAGGTTATACCATATGGAATCTCACGAACTCAATGAACTAACTGGCAAAGTTGAAGAAGTTCGTATGAAAGAAGGAAAAGGTAAACAGGGTAAGTCTGAGGTCTGGATTACAATGGCTGAAACTGGTCATTTCAGAGTAGCTTATGGCAATACCGCTGTGCTAAAAGAGATAAGCAACATGATCCAGAAAGACGATGCTGTAACAATTTACCTGAAAAAAGCACAAAGCGCTTTCATTGACCTGGGAAACGACAATGATGTGCTTCAGCTCGTTAAGAATGGAGTTATTATCTATTCCTTAGACATCCCACAGAAAAATTTTCATAAATACTTTCTGTTTTCAGCTATTATGAGTGTTCTTATTCCAGCAGGATTTTTTCTGTACAGGTCTAAGTCGAGAAGCAACATGATGGCACTATCCAAATTACAGTCCTAAGAACGTATAACCTCTGTCTACCATTAACCGCCTTCGATTCGGAAGAATCGGGGGCTTTTTTTATGTTCTCTCATTAATACGCTTGTTACTGCAACAAGCCTTCTAACTAAACAATGGCTAATCAGATGTTCTCCCACATTACCATCTGGCGCACCAAAAGATACACTATTATTAACCCGTTCTTGACCATCCTACAACCATTATACAACTAGTTCTTTATCCAGAATTAAAAGCTCCCAGTTCATTTCCTTTGTTTTGTGAGCCTTTCGGATCTGCTGCATTCTTGAATGAATCTTGTTCTTAAAATTCTGACAGGTAATACTTTGAAGGTCCAGCATTCGGGCCAGTTCAGTGGCAGGAATATCTGTTTTCGTTTGAGAGACCAGATATAGCATATAGAAGGCCTTTTGCAGAGAGAATTTAGTACGGTGAAAAATTGTATTGGCTGTAAGCGATTCGTTATAGTTACACTTGGAACACCTCATGTCAAACTTTCCTTTACCTTTGATAGACCTGGTATTGCCACACATTTTGCAGCAAAATCCGCTTTTTTCTTTAAGGTCAGACAAATACCTCATACAGGATAAGTCATCAGGATAGGCTTTTTTGAAGGCTTCGAAGTCCACATGAGTATTCATTACTACAGTCTGGGCAAATGCGCTCAGATGTTTCTGCAACCTGTTATTGGCCAGGTCCAGAGCGATATTCATCCGTAGGTTTTCTTCAGCCCTTCGCTCAAGCTCTTGCTTGGCCTTGTTCAACTCCAGTGTTCTTTCCTTTACCCTCTCCTCCAGTTCACGGTTTACCTTTTCTCTTAGCTGATCATTTTGTTCAAGTTGCTGTATCAGCTTGGACTGAACAGCATTCTTTTCTGCGTAGAGTTGTCGAACTTTTTCCGCTATACAAATAGACAAAAACAACAGCTGGAAAATAACGCCGACATTGATCGAATAGACAGTACAAATAGTGGAAGGTATAAGAGTTAACCCCTCCAGGAAAGATAGCACACCACAAAAGTTTAAGATAGAAAACCCTACCACAAACCACTTAGCCGAATTAATTCCCGATCTATAGATTTGTATGCCATAATAAAAAACAACCTGATACAGAATCAGATCAAGCAGGTATATATCCCTCAACGGAGGGAAAAATATCTGAATACCCAAACAAAATAACCGGAAATAAATTAACACCCTGAACAACCTGTAAAGGTGCACCACATTTTTTTTCAGCTCAAAAAAGTCAATAAAAAACTTAAGAATCGAAACCGTGCAGATGAAAAGGCTGACAAAAGGAATATAGGCATTCACCTCAGGATAGTCACACCATAAAAATTGAAAACCTACACCGTTTCTTGTAAGGAAAAACAAAAGGACCGCGAGGGCATAACTGACATAATAAAAATAGTAAGTATTTCTAAGGATTATAAAGTACAGGATATTGTAAAATACCATCAGCAGCAGCAATCCATAGAATATGCCAAACAGAATGTACTCTTTTAAACCATACTCTATAAACCTTTCATACGACCGGATAATAGGTTCCATAAGGTTTAACTGATCGGATTTAAACCTCATAAAGACCGTTACTGCTGTATCGCTTCGAAAAGGAATTGGAAAGCTTATATTCTTATGCCCAATCTTTCTGGAAGAAAATTGACTGGCAAACCCTGCTCTTTCCTCCTTATAAACTCCACTAGAGTCCGGATAAAAAAATGAAAGTTCATCAATATTAAAGTCAAACAACTCTATCAGGAAGCCCTTTTCATTATTTGGACTATTGACAATATCAAAACGTAACCAGTAAGCAGAGCTGGTTCGGTTGTTAAGTAAGTCCTGAGCAGTACTTGGTATAAAACCCTTCCCCTCCCGGGAAATTTCCAGTATGTCTGAAAGCTTCAGACTGGCTGACGGGTCCACATAATAATCTACATACGAACGGGTTACGGACCACTCGTCCGTTTTATCTGTCAAAACAATTGGAGCAGAGGCATAAACCGCCGCTGCGTTAACCAGACAACAAAAAATCCCCCCTAATAACCCAATGATGGATGCATTGACAGATATACCCGTATTCTTTCTGAGGTCTTTTACATAACTCAGAAACTTATAGTAGTCCGCCTTAAGAAAAATCTCATAATCCATACAGTTCTGTCATTCTGCAGAAATGAGAATACGCACTGCAATATACTCATAATCAACAGATCTCTTTCCGACCTCTTCATCGTCCCGATAAACGACCAGGGGCACATAATATACTGGTATTCCTTAAGAGTTAAATTTAAGTTAAAATAAGTCAACTTTCCCCTTTCAAAAAACTAAAATTTCTGATTCTTATTGCATGATGAAAAGGCTATTGATCTTAAATCGACGATACATGCAATAAAAAAATATTATAAAGATAATTGGGCTACCAGTCTTAATAACGGATCTTTCTTTCTTACGGAAACAGGAATTGAGGCTCCGTTTTCCATAATCAGGTATCCTCCATCACTTTTGATATATTTACTTATGAAGTTTATGTTAATAAGGTAGGATTTGTGTATTCTGTAAAAAAGTTCTTCCGGAAGTTTATCTGCAAATACTTTTACATTTTTAGACACGACCAGTTTTCGTCCATCCTGAAGGTATATGTTGGAATATGCACCATCTGCTTCGATGTAACAAATGTTTTTAACCTTTAAAAAAATGCATTCCTGTTTATCCATGACCACAATTTTTTGCTCTGCTGCCTGGTTGTTCTGATCAATGGCTGATCTGTCGAGAATCAGATCTGAATACATTAAATCGTTAAAATCTACATTTTTCATAGTATAGCCCTCAGTTTTTAAATATATCTATACAAAGTAAAATGGAGATATTCATCTAATGAAAATAATAGTACTAAAATCCAACACTTTAAGACTGATTTTGCATTAAAAAACCCTTAAAAATATATAGATAAAGGACGTAAAAATTTTCTGAAACCCCACAAAAACAAGGCCCCACTATCTTTTTTTAATTATTTAAAGGACGAATGGATTTACGGGATCAGAAAAAAGTTGTCTAAAAATCTTTAAAAACAGGAATTCTTTGTGAAAGAATACCCAAAACCAACTAATAATCAACTCAATAGTAAAAACCAACTTATTTATCCACAAAATCCACTGTTTTATCCCCATAATACCCCAATTTTATCTGATCGAGGCGAGGTATCGAATCGCGTTGAGACCCGGCATAAAAAAATAGGCTCCGCCAATAACCGTCGTAAAGGAAGGGACGCCTTTAACACTCGTTCTAACCGGCTCTGCCTGAACGGTAAAAGTCCCTGTTTCTGCTTTACAACGCCCCAGAGGATTTCCTGCAATGGGATCCGGATCATTGTAAAGGCCCTCAAACTTGGAGTTATTAATCCAGGTATCCTGAATAAATTCAAACTGACGATTGATACTTGTATTAAAACACATAAATAGTAATCCCCTGTCTTTGGAAAGGTCCGGATGGGAAGCAATCACTTTAGGGTCGGACGATTCAATGTAAGGCCCATAAGGTCTTCCCCTCCTGAGTATTTTATGACGTTTATTGACACGATCTGCGTACTTCGGAGTGGGTCCCTGTGAATTTCTGGGATTTGTCCTTCTCACATGGGCTCCTATAGGACATTTTAAACCTTCCCTGTCTGCAAAATGAAACTCAAACGAATTATCATCACTGTAGGCAGGATCGTCCCGGAAAGGACATTTTACCAGTGGAGCGCCACTTGGCCATCGCCCCATCATTTTAGAAGCCAGCCACACCCTTTTCTCCTCCGCAGTACCTTCCATGTCTTTGGTGGCGTCTTCCATAAATTTCCAGAACTTCAGAACATCCTGGCTAATTTGCCTGAAAACCAAATAGGTGCCATTTTTTCCAAAATCATAAGTATTGCCCACCTTCAATTCCGGCAACAATTCCCTGGCATTTTCACTACCGGAAACATAAGGACTTTCCGGTAACTTTTTATATTCATTCTGATAGCCAAGAATAAACTCTCCCGGCTCCACCATCAGTTCCGGTTCTGTTTGTTTCTTAAACCCTTTAATAACAGGTTGGGAAATCCCGTCCTGAAAACCAAAATGCTCCTTCCTTTTCTCCAGGAGGGACAAATCACTATCGATACGCTGCACCAGTTGAACTCCATTCAATCTAGATAACCGTACGATATAATCATCTTCAAGCATTCTTTCATTCGCATAATACAGCATCAGCAACATGTGTACCTCTTCGTTTTCAGGTCCACCCCATTGCCAGTTGACCGGATCACTGGCTCCCAAATCCCCCAGCGCCCTTTTCCGATGCTCTGTATCCATTCCTTCTCTGAATTCGCGCGCAAAGGTCTTAAGTGCCGGTTCATCCATCCCCAGTCGGGCTAAGCCGGGATAGGTAAATGCCAGATGAACCGCCCTTTCAGAAGGTTTTGTGGTTCCACCTGTAATTTCTTTCGAAAGCACATTTAACCATTCCCTGGCCTTAACAGCATCTGTAATCTTTAACAAAAGAAAACAAGAAGCCGGCAACTCATTGTACCCTCTTACGATCAAACCCTGTATATCACTAAATTCTATTTTACCCTCCATACTTTAAAAGCGTTTTAACCATTCACTGATTTGCTTATCCGACATCTTCCTTGTCAATCCCTTTCGTATAGCACTATTGTTTTGTATATTCTGAACCGAAAGCAACTTATAGGCACTGTACCATACCTGTGTGGGAAGTTGATGCGCACGCGTCCAGATTTTAAATTTTTGTTCGTCCTTCGCCCCTGCAAACATTAAGAACTTAGCCTTTGGAAATCCAACAGTATTACTCCATACACTGGTGAGTCCTTCTGCAGCTTTATCTACAAAGTCACCAAGATAGCTCTCCCAGCTTCCGTCAAAATTACTAAAGAACAACAAACGACGACCATTATCAATAATTACCCAGCGGGCAAAATGAATAGAAGGAATAAACCCAAGCCGTCCTTTATTGTATACATAGAGAGCCAGCAAATGAATGACAAATAGCACAAACTTTAATGTAATCAGCCTGAGCCATCCTGGCTTAATATCTACCAAATGCGTAAGCTGGTTTTGAACAATTTTATCTTCCTCGTTTACTAACCTTAAAATCTTTTCCTGTTCTAAGGTATATTCTTCGGGCACATCTCTGCTTTCTTTTATTCTCAGTGGTATGGCTGCAAGTATGGCTGCTACAAAAGCAACAGGAATCAGTACCATTCCACATAAAACCTTTGAACAGAAAAACCCTATTTTCCATAAGAAAGATGGATCTTCCTTTTCATCTATCCATGAATACTTTGGATTCTCCTGTACATACCGAACAATCTTCTCTCTTAATGCGCGGGGACGAATCGTCTTATCTCTTTTAAGTTCTTTATCAATGAAATCAGCAATATCTTCTCTTAACTGCGCTTCCCTGCGAATATGCTCAACAGAACGATGAGGGCTGCCTTTATAAAAGGCAGCACAAGGCATCTTGTGTTCTTTCAGATAGGTGATAAGATTATTGCCTTTTTCAAAGCCTTCACAATACTGATAAATTTCCTCCAACCCGGCTCCCGCAATACGGACAAGCTCCTCCAAATGATGCTCTAATGGCTTATCGTAATTTGAAGAAAACACAAGCGCTGCAGGAATGATCTCCCCTTTTAAATCCTTTGCTTCTTCGAGAATAACAAACCGGGCAAAATGTATGCTCGTTATATTTATAAACGGAATAATCGGGTTCGTTTCAATATGATTGGGTGGTGTAGTGATTTCATAGAGCTTCTCCCGCAACTGCTCTACCATTCCTGGTTTAATCTTAGTATAAACCGTAAGCGCCCCGTGGGTAATCATATTGAAGAATTATGTAATTAAGGAAGTAACGTTTGAAATTGTATTATTGGAAGCTTTTTTATCCCTATAATATGAACCATCTGTAAACACCAGTATTTCAGGGAACAGAGAAGCAATAAAAATTTTTTTTTCTAAAAATCAAAAACCTGCAAGCGTTCTTTCGAACGTTTTCGATGATACCGACATCAACAACAACGTATTGCGCCAATATGTCCATGTGTAACACATCAGCCCAACACGTCCTCAAATCCTACCCATTATTTCCATCATCTTTCTGGCATTCAGGTATGAAGCACCAGCACTCACAACGATCTGCTTATTCCCTTTTTAGTAAGATCCGCGACTTGCTAAACGCTGCTGCAGCATTTAGAAACGCTACCATCTCTGGCCAGTCTGCGGCACTACAATGATTTTGAGTATAAAATTTTGACGTGTTAAGAATAAGATTACCATTTTCCATTTGCGCTGTGGCCACGAATCCTCCATATTTACTGATAGTAGAAACATTCAGCCTGTCAATTCCTTCAACGCTGTAGCCAGGAGGAATAGAAACAGTGATCTGTGTTTTGAATGTCCTTCCATACCCCATATGTATGTCCCTGTCTCTTGCAAGCTGTTCTTCAGAGAGCTCTGTTTGCCGCTCAATAAACTTCCCAACGTCAAGGATGTAGCTGGTACCGGCTTTTCGTACTACATTATTAATAACGAACTCATCGGAGTACTGAACATCTGGCCTTTCGTCCCACATACCTAAAGAAATAATTTCCAAACCTTTATAATTCGAAATCTTTCCTTCCAATTCCATTTCAATATCTGTTCTCATTCGCTCTTCTCTTTCAAAGTTTTCCTGCACCTCTTCCTTCATCGCCTGTTCTCTTACATAAGAATACTCATATACCAGGGCCTCTAATTCAGGAAAGCTAAAGGTTTTGTAATTGGGTTTGTCATACGCCCGAAGATATTCATTGCTTGTTGTAATAAGGTACTGATGATACGCCTTATTATGTCCTCTGGCGAGAACGTCTCTTTTTACCCTGACAGGAACCATGTCTGAAGAGTCAAAAGCAAGTGCATAACGGGAATACGTCAGGTTGGTTTCATAACCTGCCACAGGAATACGCTCGTTGAGTCTTATGGACGTTTTATTTTTTGAATATCCATACGATACGGCTTCCATACCTTCATACAAATAAGGAATTTCGCCAGGGATTGCAAAGGGCGTAGGGCGGGCCAAATAGAGTACCGAATCGGTTCCTACCTTAATCAGGAGATCACAGCTATTCATATTCACCAGCTCTTTAAAAGGTCCGTAATTACGGGAGGGTACAATCATTATCTCATGTTCGATACCATATCTTTTCAATATTCTATCCAGGAGGAAGAAAAACCTTTCTGAAACATAATGATTGTCAAGTGGCTTCCCCTGGTCAATATTAAAATACGCCTTAAGAAATACAGGATGCCTGAGCAAGTAATACACCTCTTTTACTAACCCCTGAACAGTTGTCCCTTCCTGTTTACCAGTAATCTTTAAATAATCTTCAATATAACGAACGTCTGCATTATTGAAATCAAAGCTGTGCAAGGCTTCTCTTGCCATAAGTGCTTCATCAGCATGCATAGCTGATTTGGCTGCACTAAGCCTATACCTGACTTCAGCAGAACTTCTGTGCGGAAAGTCCCACAATACTTTCGGAGCAGGAGCCCGCATGGTATCGATAAGTGTATAGACGACTGTTCTCCCTTTCCTGGATGTATAAAACTCAGGTGCACCTCTCAAAGACTTACTATTGAATGTTACCTCATCAGGTAAAATAAACCTGATTTGCTTATGCACCACGGGATACTTTTCCCCCAGCAAATCATTTTCAGACAATCTGGGCACCGACTTTTGTTTGGTTTGTGTAACAACGAAATAATCTATAATATCTCCCTCATTCAAATCAGGAACAGCCATTTTGGAATCTTTATCACTGCCAACATTTGTAGTTACCGCTGAGGAAAGATCAATGATCCGTTCAGCCCCATCAGGCTTTATTATTTTGACAGCTACGCATGAAAAGCTATCAGGCTTACCGATAAGACTACGTTTGACAGAATTCCGGTTAAAAGAAAGTTCTGAAAACTCCCGTACCGAAGCTTTGTCCTGAAGCAGTATCCGATAGTGTAAAACAATGGTTTCGACAAAACTTTTCTGAAATCCGGCAAAATCTCCCAGGTAGTCCGCTTGTGAGGCAAGTACCACGGCTGACTCACCTTTCCAGCAATCAGGAGCCTTCGTTCGTTTAAACTCCGGTCCCGCTTTATTCCAATAAAGTTCTTTCCACTTACTTTCTAACCTTTTCTGGGCATAAGAGACTTGCAATACCCCCATCAATACCATCAGCCATAGACATCTTTTCATCTTAGTTTCTTTTTAGAATAACCGGACTACCATAATAAAACGACAATTTTCGTATTGTATCATTCCAGTGCGTAAAAGCTTCCCGCTGAATAATACCTTTATCTATACTTATTTCTCTCCTGTAGATTATTTTGCCGGGCTCTTCTCTATAACTAGCATAAATAGAAAAATCTTTACCCCTTACATCAAATTTTTCAGGTAAAAAGATGACAGAATCTACCTCTCGCAGTTCCAACTCCACTTCCAGAACTTTAAAAATCTTCTCCCCAAAGTCGATATCAGAATGCCGGCTCAATGGTATTTCCCAGCTTTTAAAGTCCCTGAATAGCTCCAAATCAATATAAACTTCGTTGCCAAAAACATTAACAGAACCTGTACATTCCAGTCCGGCTGTTATCTCTAATGGACCATTGCGATTTGTTAGATCCGACAATTCCACATTTTTAATCTTCATTGTTGTACTCTCAGCTACAAGACAATGTCTGATCATTCGCTCTCTGTCTTCTGGAGAAGAAAAGTGATACGCACATAAAAAATTCCGTTTTTTTTCTCCTTTACATAAATACTGGTATCTTCCCACAAGTTTATCACCATTCACTTCAAAAAAAACTTTTCTTAATTCGACTTCACCTTCCTTTGATTCTTCAGGAATCCTATCCAGAATATAATTATCACCGTCCTCAATCATCACCTGCCTTCCCTGTATTCTTTCAGCATATACTCCAAGAGGAAGATATTTTTCCGTTGCATCTAGAAAGTATTTTTTTCCATTAAGGAGGACCGTGCAGATCATATGATTATCTGAAGCCAGAGATGGGATGGAATAATCGTAACGGATATGCTTTGTCCCCACCCAGGAGAGCCGCGCATCAAACCCTGCATAGCGTAACATCTCCCTGGTCAGGTTTGCCATGCCCTTACAATCCCCATATTTTTTCAAATACACTACATGTGCATCATCTGGCTTAAAACCTGCCAATCCATTTTCAAATGCTATATACCTGATGTTATCCTGAACCCAGTAATAAATTGCACTGATCTTTTCCTCTTCTGTCTCTTTGCCCAAGAGCAACTGATCTACCTGTGGACCGAATACCTCCGGCCGGACAGATAACTGAAGGGTAAGACTTCTGTACCATTTATACAGATCATTTAAACCCGACAATATGGTGACCTTTTTACCCTCATAAAAAAATGATTTGACACACAGCAATAAATGAGGATAGACATATTGTATCCCTCTGCTGAGCCGCTCATCCACCATTGCTGAAATGTTTTGTACACTGTACTCTATTACCTTTCCATCTTCATCTTCCGTGACCCGTTTTTGCACTCCAAATTCTTCGAAATTGAATTCATGTATATCCACCTCCAATTCAGGTGGTAGCTTTAATGTAATCGTCTTTTGAGCGATGGGATATTTATCGTGAAAATAAACGGAGGTAAGATATTTAGTGTCTTTATAAACCTTATGCATGTGTGTCTTCCATACTTCTCCTGGTTCCTTAAGTTTCAGTGTATGAGAACACACTTTATTATCATCAAAAAAATAGTCTGAATTAGTATACTTACCACAAACCTTATCTTCCTCCATAGATCTCTGATTAAGACTGCTTACACAAAAAAATTGCTTAATCTCTGAGTGACTGTCATAGAACTCTGATTCATCGATGGCTGTATTGAACCGCAGTGCGAGAAGTTGTTGATCCCGGGTTTCCTTAACTGTTACCCCATGTTCATCATATTCAAACTCAAACGCGGTTTCTGAACTGAGAATAATAGCATCGCTATCTTTATAGGTATTTCTGTAAATGGAGACCATTTCCTGTAACTGCTGACCGAATAAAGGCAGAGGTAAGGTCAAAAGAATAGTGACCGGTTTACATCCGCTTATCAGGTAGTACAGTAATCTCTGTATAGACATAATCCTTATCCCAGTTATGAGAATAGATAACAGGTATAAGGTCCTTAGGTTTTATAGTGTAGTTGAAAGGGCTAAAGAATTTTATACAGCCTGTATTCCAAGGCATTGCCTTAAGGTAAAAAAAAAGATTGCCTGTAATTCTGCTACAGACAACCTTACAACCTTATTTCACAGACAAAGAAATATCATTTTTAGCAATCAGGTCTTCTGCTTCAAATGCCACCGAACAATAGTAAAAATTCAATTTGGGCACTGACTTTTTCATTATACTGATGCCCTCCTTCACTTCACCCGACTTGTATTTTAACAGGCCTGAGAGACAGCTTATTTGTGGGTTGTTCTCCTGAACCTGAGCAGCTTTCTTCAAATACAGCTCTGCATTTTCATTGTCACCAACCTTATAATATATGATAGCAAGCAGCTTATTAAGATCTACATTCTCCGGCCATCTGCTCCTGGCTCTCTCTGCATAGATAAGTGCCAGGTCATAATCTTCAAGAATTTCACAGTAAATATTTGCTCTGATAAGATCATAGTTGCACCCTGTTTTTTCACCTTCCTCCAGGTCATTAACAATATCCTGTACTTCCTTTCGGGCATCATTCATACGACCTGCAATTTTATAGGTTCGTGCAATATCCTCCTTGAACACTATCAAAGGATTGACTTTATAAGCCTCTTCCAGCATGTGAACAGCCTCTGCATATTTTTTATTCTTAACCATAATCCTTGCCATGCCAGATTTTGCAAACGCTTCTCCTGAATCTATTGCAAGAATACCTTTAAAAATTTCCTCCGCCGTGCGTAAATCTCCTTCCTGTTCAAACAAACATCCCATTTTGTATTTAGCCATCAAGACCAGCTCTTGGTCACTTGCATCAACAGAGAGCCCTTTCAATAAAAAATCTTTTGCTCCCTTCAAATCTCCTTTTATTTCACACAACCTGGCCAGACGTGTATACATCTTTAAGTTGCTTTCTGTTCTCCTCATCAACTCTGCAATCTCTTTTGCTCTTTCATAGTCTCCAATTCCCAATAATGCTTCAAACTTCATTTCATTCACGAACAGGCTGTCGTATCCGTCATAGGAAAGGGCAATACAAACTTCCAATGCCTGTTCAAACTGGTTTAAAGACAGCAACAATGAAGCTTTGTGCAGCATTGCTTTTGTCCGCACAGCATCAACATTGGATGAACTTTCGATGATAAAATTTAGCAGATTCTGTGCAGCAGAATAGTAATAGTAATGCTTTCCTGAACTTTTTCCTTCATTTATAAAAATCTCTGCAAGCTTAAGTCTTGAGGTATTATCTCCGGGGTTTCTTCTTAAACTGGCATGAAGTTCTTCCACCTGCCTTTTAACCTCTTTCCATTCGGAAACCTCCGAATCAGAGACCTGGCGATCCAGCAACAAAGGTATTTTTTCATTTTTATTTAAACTCTTGTATGCTAAAGCTCCAAATGCTCCTATTATTATAACAACTACCGGAATTATAATTTTTTTCATAACAATCAAAAGTCCGAACAACCAAAATAAGGCTTAAATTTCCAATTTCTTCTGAGTAACCCAGCGTATAAACCTGAGGCATTCACACTGTCCTTATTTCCAAAATTTCATAACGGCTCTTTACTGTAAGAGTACTTTGAGGTCCAAAATTAAAGAAGTTATTGATACCATAAAGCTTAATTGTAATTTCCTTTTCAACCGCAGCAGGTCAGTAATGTTATAGGCATAAGAAAATTACCTTTTTTTCTTAAAGAAAGTCAAAAATCAACCAGGCAACTGACCTTATTTTTCCTGTGTTCTGGCTGAATCTGAATCAGGTAAGTCTCGTTAATTATAATTAAATGAAAATAAAATCAAAATCTAAGGAACATTTTTCTAATTTTATACCTTATTATTGTTCGATGAAGGATTTAAATGGCATACAGTCGCTGAGCGTTGTGGGAATAATTTTCAGCATTTTTGTTCAGATAACATTACTCTGTATAGATAAACACATTCCCAATATCTGGGCATTATACCCTTCCTGGGCTTTTATATTTTTTATAGGATATCTGGTAAAAAAATTTGGCAATGATGATGAAGACCATGTTCACTAACATGGCCTTTCTATATGTTCCACCCCATTAAAAAATGCTCCGAGATTAGGATCACCATAAACGCCAAAGGCATCTGAAATTGTCCCTTTCTTTCCATCATTTGTTTCAATAACATATAATATAGCCATATCATCCGGATTAGTAATCCCCTCAAAACGCGAAATATCCACGATTTTTACATCCTTTTGAGTATATGGTTTATTGTCTTGAACATCCAACAACTGATCCCCCACAACCTGAAAGTCAGCTGTATACCCTTTCTTATTAAGCCTTTCAAGTTTCTCCACCATTGGAGTTCTGTAGTTCGGCATTTCCGGATCCTTTTGCTTATATGTGCTGTTCATACTATCTACCCTTTTATTAGGAAACAGCTTCCCCCCGGAAAAAGTTGATTTTCACCTTACCATGGCAGCCTTCCCCTAAAAAAGGTGGTATTAATAAGTAAACCCATAAGGATCAGGAAACAAAAACCGATAGGACAGTTCGCTGATCAGCCTTTCAGGACTTACTATCTTAGAATCAGAGCCATCAGACCCCTGAAGAGCTGCAAAATGAGGCAACTCATATTTATAGGTATTGGCAAGAAATGTATAAAAATCCCGCTTCAAAGGATGTTTGGGGGCACATGCATTGAAAATTCCGTTCCACTTCTCTTGCTTAAGCAGTTCATACACGATCTGAACAGCATCGTCTCTATGAATAAGATTTACCGGTTCCGAACCAAATGTCAGATCTCTTTTCCCTGCAAAATATTTTATCAATATACGGTCGTATCCAGTAAGGCCTCCCAAACGCACAACAGCAGATAACCTCCCGGATTCCAGAAATATCTTTTCTGCTTCATACAACAATGGATAGTTACTGTCCTCCACAGTCTTAATTACGTCTTCCGACAGAGGCACCAAAGAAGGTTTATAGATCGATGTAGAAGAAGTATAAAGCAGCTTTGTTTCTGGCGTAGTCCTTTGAACCAGATACCTGAGAGCCGCCAGGTAGTCTTCTCCCTTTTGCCTTTTTTGTGCTGGAGGAAGCAACACAATCAGGATATCCGTGTTAAAAAAATCATCGCCAGCCTCCAGTTTTTCATAAAAATTGATGAGAAATGGCTTTATCCCATGTTGGCTTAACAGTTCCAGCTTTTCCCGGGAAGTAGTAGAACCGCTCACCTGATATCCCTTTTTAACAAGAAAGGTAGCCAGCGGCAGTCCTAACCAGCCACATCCTGCAATACTTACGTTAGTCATTTTTGAACTGTTTCCACAAATATACTAAAGCAATCTGACTAACTGCAGACAATGAGATCTTCCTTACATTCTACAGGAATAGTAGTGCTTTTATACACAGAAGGATCTGCTTTCTTTTTACCAACTTCCACAGCAGATTTTAAAGTAACCTTTAATGGCTGAGGAGAATGATAAACCGAGAGCACCATGGCAAACCCAAATAAAATAATGAATGGCAGAATCATTATGATCCTGCCTTTATGAGGACATTTCATTGCAATGAATATTTAAATACAACTCTACAATAAGAACATTTGTAGTTTTTTAAGGGTTTCATTTTTATAGAAACGCCTTTGTAGCAAAAAGGAAAGTACTTTACTTATATTATATGTATATAGACCTTATTTCAACAATCGAGGATGCTGAACCTGCATTTTTTTACATACCGGATATTTCCGGGTTTACTAAGTTTATCAAAAGCACCCACATTGAAAAAAGTAAGGAGTACATTCACCAGCTATTGGAGGTGATCATTGATTCAAACATCTTAAACCTTAAAACTGCCGAAATTCTGGGAGATGCCATATTATTCTATAAAACAGGAGATCCCCCTGCCCTTGAGCTCTTAGAGTCGCAAGTCCGAAAAACATTTTATGACTTTCACCTGGCCATTGAGGACATAAAAGAACGTAGCAATATAGAGCCACAGGAACTGTCTCATCTGACGTTAAAAATAATTGTTCACTTCGGCTGTATCACAACTACGGAAATCAAAGGCATGCTGAAACTCGTCGGCCCTGATGTAATACTTGCACACCGAATATTAAAAAACAATATTAAGGAGAAAGAATATCTTCTTATGACCAATCAGTATTTACACACACAGGACGAAACACTGATTAGAAACTTCTTTAGCTGGTCCCGGCTCAGAAATGGTTCCAAAAGCTACGATTATATCGGTAAAATACATTATAAGTATTTAAGTCTGACGCCCCTTAAAGAAGCCTTTAACTCGAGGAGAACTTTAAATGGTATTGCTTTATAGGATGATGTCCTATTTTTAAATAAATCAGGATTCCTATGAATACAAGTACGGTAACAATAAGCCCAACCATAAAAAAAGTATAGCTATATCTTAATAGTCTGTACTTTTTCTGCAACACCAATCCAAGGTAATACAGATCGCTGATCATATTTGAGTAGAGGAGCACATCTTCTTTCATCACTTTCATCATAGACAACTTAAACTCCGAAAGCGATAAGTTTGTAAAATTGCCAAAAAAAAGAAGGTTTTGTTTAGCATCCCTTCCATCTCCTATGCTTTTTGTTATTTTAGGTTTGGCCGATTGAATTGCAAAGATCACACTTCCCAGACTTGTGGCGATCAGCGTTATAGCAGGGAATATCAAAGCCGGATTTTCTTTAAGGCTTGTCCCAAAAAATGAAAACTTTGCTCCGATAACCGTAAGCATCACCGAAATAATAATAGTATTAATACTGATCATCATATTGGCTTTGTTATCTGCAATGGAGCTAAGGTTGATATGATTTCGGTAAACACTCCTGAACATGGTTTCTACTCCTCTCTTGGGAATTCTTTCCTTGGAGCCCTTATACTTTTCCCTCTCTTCCTGTTGTTTATCACCATCCACTTTTCTTTTCAACTTAATGATATTCATCAGGCGCTGAGCTCCATACAGTTCTTCCGCCTCCCTTGTATAAAAGGAAACAGAAGTTAGAAACAAGAGCTGATTTTTATCCCATTCGTAATTCGAACAACTGCTAATCCCAAAATTCTCCCATTCAAGTTTCAGCAACTCCGCCTTATAAAGAAATTCTTTATCTCCCGTATGCGACAAGTCTGCATCGCACAATAACTTTTCAAGCTTTCCTTCCGGCTTTTCTGACCGTGCGGTGGCCTTAATACAGCTTAATACCTTTGCTGTTTTTTCTTTATCATACCTGGCTTTTTCAAGAAAGTCCTCTGCTATGCGCATGCTTGCTTCTTCATGCTCTTTGTAACCATTTATATAACCGGTATCATGGAACCAGGCAGCCACCTCAAGAATTTCCATTTCCTCCCCACTTAACTCTGCAAGTCGACCAAGCTCATGACATGCTTTAACGATCTCACTTGTATGATGAAAGTTGTGATAGAGATACTGTGAAGACAATTTCTCCCTGAATAAGTTAAAAACATAGGGGACTACTTCTTCCACTATTTTAGTAGCATAAATCATCAAAAAAACACTTAAGGTACTATTGAGTTAATGGATAACCGGATACAGCAGATTGTGTTTACATATCTCCTTCATGGGTACTGGCAGGTATAACTAACGGGTCAATAACTTTCAGAAATTCTGACATGAGTATTTTTTTGGCAGTAAATATTTTAATTCTATCCATGCTTACTCCCCGTATCGACCTTCTCTGCTGTATATCGGATACAACTATTACCCGTACTAATCCTCCTGACAGCACGAGAGTAGCTGCCACTTCTGATGAACGTAAAAGTTTAAGTAAAGACTCCACCATCACCGTAGCTGCTTCGAAGCAGTATGAATCTTCCAAAATCCATCGACTGTTCTTTGGAGAACATTACAGAAGAGACTGGATCCAACCTGTCACTGTACCTTATCTGAACTTAAGCACCGATGAAGGAGGGCTTGTTCCTTACGATTCAGGAGGAGGGAAACAAACAAAATCACTTAAACTTAAAAATGCAGAAGGAAGAAAATTTGTACTGAGATCCATAAACAAAAATCCATCTCACGCTATTCCCGCTGTATTTAAAAATACCATCCTACAGGATCTGGCCCAGGACCAAATGTCAGCACAACATCCCTATGGCTCTCTTGTGGCTGCACGGATTGCTGAAATAGTAGGAATTTACCACACCAACCCCAGAATAGTATACATCCCTCATGATACAAGTCTGGCCCCCTATCTGGATGACTTTAAAGGTACTCTTGCTTTTCTCGAAGAAGATGCCAATGGCGACCATTCCAACGTAAAAAGCCTTGGGTATGCCACGAATATCATAGGGACCGACAAAATGTATATTAAACTTGAAGAAGACAATGACAACACTATAGATTACAGGTTTTACCTCAAAACACGGCTTACCGATATGCTGATGGGAGACTGGGACAGGCATGAACGCCAGTTCCGGTGGACAGAAATCCCAACCGAAAAAGGATACATTTACAAGGTGATTCCTGAAGACAGAGACCAGGTCTTTTACAAGGCCGATGGGATACTGCCCTATATTTTCAGCAGAAGATGGCTTCTCAGAAGTTTTCAGAATTTTGATTATACCTACCGTGATATTATCGGCTTAAACCTAAGCGCCAGAAACATTGACAGACGTTTGTTAAGTCCGCTCGTAGAAGAAGACTGGATGGAAATCGCCGACAGCATCCGGTATGGGCTGTCTGATCAGGATATTGAAAATGCAGTAAGGGCACTTCCAGATTCAGTGGTCTCCATACATGGACCTGAAATCACCGCCAAACTTAAAAACAGAAGAAACCTCCTGACCCAGGCGGCTCTCAGGTATTACCGTGTCTTAAACGAATACTCCGACATTTACGGGAGTAATAAAGATGAACATTTTACCATAGAACGATTAAACGACACTGAAACAAGGGTAACGGTACGCAAGATCAACAAAGAAGGAGAACTATCAAGAAAATTATATGAACGCACTTTTAATAATGCCATAACCCGCGAAATCCGCCTATACGGACTTGCAGGGGAAGATATGTTTATACTCAAAGGGAATGTTAACAAAGGTATCAAAATCCGGATCATCGGAGGAAAAGACAAAGACACGATACTTGATTTCTCCAGTACAAAGGGTTGGGCCAATCGTACATATGTTTATGACACAGGTTATGACACCTACATTAAAGAAGGGAAGAATACCATAAACTGCACTTCATTTAAAGAAAGCATAAACTTTCCTGCGCTGGACGACTTCCGATATAACTTTCTGGGACCTCAGGCAAACCTCTACTACAACCCGGACGATGGATTTTACCTCGGAGGCGGAGTGCTGTATCAGACCTATAAGTTCAGAGATATCCCTTATGGTGCCACCTATAAGTTTATGATAAACATGGCAACCAATACCCGGTCAAGAAAAATTGAATATACTGGTGAGTTTAAAAACTTTATTAAAAGATACCATCTGAACATCCATGCTCTCTCCTATGCTCCGGCTTATGTCTTCAACTTCTTTGGCTTTGGAAATGAAACACCCGAAAAAACCGAAGGAATTGATTATTACAGGGTACGTTTGGTGCATGCGCTGATAAACCCTGCACTATCCAGAAACCTCAACAGAATTTTTACTATAAAACTCGGGCCACTGTACGAATACTACAAAGTAGAAGGCAACAGCGGAACACTTCTCTCCGAAACGATAGGAGAAACAACACCTCAAATATACAAGGGACAACAATTCCTCGGACTGAGGACAGCTTTTGTATTAGGCAAAAGAGATAACCCGTACAATCCCAAAAGGGGTTTTGTACTCTCCACGGAAGCAACGATCAGTAAACGGCTTACCTCTGGCATGGGCTTTTACAGAAATGTCAGAAGCGACCTGGTTGTATATATTACCCCTAACCTCTCCAGACAGCTCACCCTGGCACTGAGAATCGGAGGTGCAGCAACAGGAGGGGACTTTGAGTTTTATCAGGGAAGCAGTATAGGCTTAACACAAAATGTCAGAGGCTATAGAAAAACGAGGTTTATAGGAGACAACTCCCTTTATCAGAATGCAGAAATCAGAGGAGAGCTTTTTAACTTTAATGCCTACATCTTTCCAGCCAAATTCGGACTAATGGCTTTACTGGATAACGGCCGGGTGTTTGTTCACGGAGAGCAATCCCAAAAATGGCATACCGCCTACGGTCCAGGGATATGGATATCCATATACGACCGGTTCATTATGAATGCAACCTATGCTATTTCGGATGAAAACAGGTTGTTTAACTTCCGAATGGGTTTCTTTTATTAACAGAATTTATATTCCTGATAAGCCTTCCAATGCTCCAGCACTTTCAGAATTTTCTCCTCAGTAAGTGGCTTAATGAGAAATTCCAGCACCTTATACTTTTCCACCTCCTTAATATCATGTTCGTTGGAAGAAGTGGAAAGCATTATGATAGTTATATTTTCCTTATTGGGAAGGTTGAGCATATTAAATTCCTGCAGAAACTCTACCCCGTCCATCACAGGCATTTTGATATCCAGGAAAATAAAGTGATAGCCGTATTTAAAATTTCTGCAAAACTCATGCACATATTCCAGGCCTTCATAGCCATTGTTGGCGGTCATGATGCTACCTGCAATATTTAGTTTTTTCAGAAGACGAAGATTCAGAAAGTTTGTGATCGTATCATCGTCTATCAAAAGTACGTTTTCAATTTTATACATGCACTGGAGGTTTAAGCTTTTAACTCCAAAAATTGTGGCAATGTCCTATTAACAACATAGTGTAAAAAATGTTTATAACTTACCCCCTTTCAACTACGGAATCTCAAAAAAAAGTTTAACACCTAAGTTCCTAATCTCCACATCCTCCACAACCTCCTCCACAGGAACTTCCTCCATCCGAACCGCAGCTGCTGCAAGAGGAAGACGAGCCATCACCATATCCGGCCGTTTCATTTCCTGCTTTCCGGGCAGCAATAAATTCTGGTACAAGAATGGCAGACCCCATCATTAAATATTTCCAATCCCAACCTTCCGTATTTATATAGTCAGAGACACTTGCAGCTCTGTAGTAGGCGGGGATAGTTTCCCTAAGCATTTTTTTAGTAAGGCGCTTCAGAAACCCCACAATCGATATTAGGAAAATAATCAAAAACAGAACGATATAAAATACAGGCCTGTCCCTTGAAATTCCTGAGAAAAGCCTAACGACTCCCAACATATAGATCATTGAAAGTACAGCAAAGTTGGCATAAAATATTCTACCGAAATAGATTGATTTAAAAAAGTATTTCTGGATTGCTTCCATCGTTACAACAACTGAAGAATACACACGCCGCCCTTTAAGAACGCTCAACAATTCACCGTACTTAATTAGCCGGTGTTTTCTTAATGCATCATGTACGACAAGTTCATATATACTATGGAATTCTGTTGCTCCTCTATCTTTGAACCTGAAATTCTTGCTTACGGAAATTCTATCCTCCTTCATCATATTGCTTAACAAGGCATCGATAAGTGGTGAAATAGTACCATACTGGGAGTAGAGTATTTCAGCAGGGACCAATCTTTTCAAAAATGACCAGGAGGGCTGATTGTTCAAAAACCTCCTATGCATTGTGCTAATATAAAAATCCAGCACCAAAAATGCCCCTCCGCTGCCTGCCAGTAGCAGAAAAATAAAATTAGGGTTATTTATCTCTACGATGATTGAACTTAAAAAATCATAATTGATACCTAAAAGGAATATAAAAAGGAAAATACCTAAATCATAACTGATACCTAAAAGGAATATAAAAAGGAAAATACCTATCAGCAGAAAACTACGCAGGTTAAGGGAAGCCTTAGGTAAGGAAAGCACTCAATAAATATCGGAGAACCTCCAAATTTCTTTTGGCTGTTGCCCAAAAGTCGCTTCATAGGCCATTTTTGTTCTTTCTTTAGCGGCAGCAAACTTCTGATAATCTTTACTGGTCTCTGTCGAAGGCACGTGTTCAATTTTCTTTCCCAACAGAGTGCAAAATTCATTATAAGATTTGGTGAACAAAAGGTGCTGGTGCCACACACAATCTATAATCTCTGAAGGCGATACCATCTCATCACAGGTCGCAGCCAGGTACATAAATTTTTTATACTCCAGTATAGCAGCCTTTGTAAAATTTAACGTCCATTTATTTTCGTAGGAAAGACGGGTGGTAAAACCATAAACATCCGAGGGGGCTTCCAATTCAAAATTCTGAACACGTTCCCACAATGATAATGAAGATACAGAAGACATTAATTCGGAAATGATTGATATAAATTAAAAATATGTGCTATAAAATAAAATGTATTTAACAATCTTACTTACGACAAAATTAAAGTCAAAGTAATAAAAAATAAGACTTGTTTAAATACCAGGATATTCCCTAAAGCCCCTGCTATTCACCCAAACCACTTTAATCCTCTGCCATCCGTTTAATATTTTCCAACGCTTTAGGATATGTCTCATTAAAATATTCCTGGTATTGACTGGTAACATCTACTTCCACCTTCAGTTCCGTTACACCATCCTTTTCAGAAAGAAAATAACTTTCTTTAGCTCCTTCCCATTCTGAACTTTCAACCGGCTCTGTCTGTCCCTCACCATTCAGAATAACCCCAAGATGCCTGAACGTCATCTGACTATAGGGCTTTTGGGTTTCAATAACACTAAACATACCTCTTCCATCCTCCCCCAGAAATTTCACCTTACTTCCTTCATTCCAATCCGTTTCTGCATAAGATCCGGGGCCAAATGCAGCTGCCCATTGACGATAACTTTCATCCGTCCAGAGTATATTCCATACTTTTTCCTTTGGTGCATTTATCTTTACCGAAAACTTTAATAATGTCAGTGTAACCATGATCCAATGCTTTATCCTACAACAAATTTGCTTTCTGGCTGGTTTCACCACCATTGTATTGGTTTTCCTTGATCAGACGCACTATACCCTGCGAAATCCCGATCATTATTATCCGAAAAAATGTACTCTTCCCAAAGAAAGAGTATTGCTTATTAACAGGTGTTATATCAGGGTAAAAAAATAAACCATAAAAATTTAGTCCGAAAAATACGAATGAAATCCGGCCATACGTGGCAAAACCAGAAAGACTATTCGATTGAGAATAGCCTTTCTGTGAATATTAGACAAATTGTTATTACATGTGTAATGCTCTGTTCTCTGTCGCGGCAAGACAAGCCTCTTTAAACGCTTCTGTATACGTAGGATGTGCGTGAGACATTCTTGACACGTCTTCTGCAGAAGCTCTGAACTCCATGGCCACAACAGCCTCTGCAATCATATCTGCCGCTCTCGGACCAATGATATGCACACCAAGAATTTCGTCGGTAGCTTTATCGGCAAGCACCTTCACAAATCCATCGGTATCCATACTTGCTCTGGCTCTTCCCAGCGCTTTGAATGGGAATGATCCGGATTTATAAGCTCTTCCCTGTTCTTTTAATTGCTCTTCAGTAAATCCAACTGCGGCAACTTCAGGCCAGGTATATACTACACCTGGGATAAGATTATAGTTGATGTGCGGTTTTTGACCTGCTATATATTCAGCTACAAAAACTCCCTCTTCTTCCGCTTTATGCGCCAGCATTGCACCACGAACCACATCTCCTATAGCATAAATACCAGGAACAGAAGTTTCCAGATGATCGTTTACGGCAACCCTTCCTCTTTCATCCAGCTTCACACCTGCATTTTCCAAACCTAACCCTTCGGTATAAGGTCTTCTTCCTACAGAGACGAGACAGTAATCTCCTTTAAACTCAACGGCATTACCAAGCTTATCATCTGCTTTTACGGTTACTTCTTTTCCTTTCACCGTAGCGCCTGTCACTTTATGATTAAAGTAAAATTCAAACCCTAAACCTTTTAATACCTTTTGCAATTCTCTTCCAAGAGCTTTGTCCATAGTAGGTATAATGGAATCAAGGTATTCGATAACAGTAATCTTTGTACCAAGTCTTGCATAAACAGAGCCCAGCTCTAATCCTATCACTCCACCACCTATTACAATCATATGCTTAGGAATTTCTGTAAGATTAAGCGCCTCTGTAGACGTAATAATTCTTTGCTTATCAATAGTGATTGAAGGAAGGGAAGAAGGCTTAGAACCTGTTGCAATAATGGTTTTCTTTGTTGTGATGGTTTTGATTCCATCTGCCCCGGCTATCTGAATAGTGTTTTTATCCAGGAAAGATCCAAGACCAGTATAAACATCGATTTTATTCTTTTTCATCAAATAGTTAATACCGTCAACCGTTTTGCTAACGACATCACCTTTTCTCTGAATCATCTGCTTAAGATTTGCCTTCAGGTCTTTTAATTCGATACCATGGGCTTTGAATGCATGAGCCGCATTATGATAATGCTCTGAAGAATCGAGCAATGCTTTTGATGGTATACAACCTACATTAAGACAAGTACCTCCAAGCGAAGTATATTTCTCAACCAGGGCTGTTTTCATTCCTAACTGGGCACATCTGATAGCCGCAACATAACCACCAGGTCCCGAACCAATAACTACTACATCATATGTCATATGATCAGAAATTTAAAAAGTTAAAATTGTGAACTGTTTATTCAAAATATCGGACAAACTGCCTCAGGCTTCTTCGCTCAATATTGGCATTTTCGTCTTTGGCAAAACTTATTATCTCACCATCCCTGGCATCTATTACCACGTGCAGATAATAGATGTTTCCTTCATAAGCATCCATACCTCCCCCTGCCGTACCTTCAAAGCTTTTTCCTCTTCCCACTATGTCGGTATAAGGTATCACAGCTGTATAGGCAACAGTACTATCCGCTTCCTTTATCTTTTCTGTCACCGATGCAAAGTCCGTCAGTTCGAACGATTGCGTGTATTCTTCGGAAACATGGGCAAAAGATTTGAAATAACGTTTTAACTGAAGCGTGTCAATCAGAAGCGTCCGATTTTTCAGTGTCTGTGTTTTAGCTGCAATGGACCTCAGATATTCTTTATCAGAAAATCCGGATTCCATTTTTTTATAAGCTATCAGCTTTGAAATTTGTTGTAATGCTACTATAAAATCACCTTCAATCGGTGCGGATACGGCTGTTCTGAAGGTATAAAAGGGCTTCTCAAAATTTTCTGACAAAGCCAGCTCAAAATACCCATGCTCCCTGGCATTCCATAATGCAGCCCTCGGATCTACATGAGGGGACAGTTGTACAAGGAGGGGATTTTTTTGCTTTCTTAAAGAAGAAAATTCAAGGGTAAAATAGTCGTTTTTTTTTGCAGCACACAGTTTTCGCACCTGAGACAAGTCCATAAACTCTACAGGTATGGAATCCCAATAGCGGGGAACCAAAGCTCTCAAAAGATCATTGTTCCTTTTTCCCCATGGCTGCGTTGTATCTGACAGCACTACGATTAGTTTTCTTTCCTTGATTTTCCGGATATCACCAGCCTTGATATCAAATATCTGAGCAAGACTTTGTGACGATGCAAAAATCAGGGAAAGAAAAACTAATAGCAGCCTGAGATAAAGCATATAAGCAATTATATACCTAGTAATAATCTTGAAGGATCTTCAAGAAGTTGTTTTACTCTCACAAGGAATCCGACAGATTCTCTTCCGTCGATAATTCTGTGATCGTAAGAAAGGGCTACGTACATAATAGGACGGATCACCACCTGACCATTTATGGCAACAGGTCTTTCCACTATATTATGCATACCGAGAATCGCTGATTGAGGAGCGTTGATAATTGGAGTCGAAAGCATCGATCCAAAGATTCCACCATTGGTAATGGTAAACGTACCTCCGGTCATCTCATCAATGGTCAGTTTATTCTCCCTTGCACGGCCGGCAAGTCTAACAACTTCTTTTTCGATCTGATCGAATGACATTTTCTCTGCATTTCTGATTACAGGTACCACAAGGCCTTTAGGCGCAGATACTGCAATGGAAATATCGCAGAAATCGTTGAACACGATTTCGTCTCCCTCTATGTAAGCATTCACTGCAGGAAACTCCTGAAGTGCGAGACAACAGGCTTTTGTAAAGAAGGACATAAAACCAAGACCAACCTGATATTTATCTTTGAACTGATCTTTATATTTCGCTCTCAGATCCATGATTGGCTTCATATCTACTTCATTGAAAGTAGTAAGCATTGCTGTTTCGTTCTTAACAGCAACCAGCCTTCTTGACACCGTCTTTCTAAGACTTGTCATGCGCTCTCTTCTCTGATTTCTTGAACCAGTCTGAGCGGCAGGCTTAACAGCCTCTGCAGGTTTTGCAGCAGGAGCTGTTTCTTTCTTCGCAGCTTCAGCTTTCAATGCATCTTCTTTGGTAATCCTTCCATCTTTGCCTGTACCTTCCACAGCAGCAGGAGAAATTCCTTTCTCTGCCAATATTTTACCGGCAGCAGGAGATGTATGTCCCTTAGCATAATCAGCATTTCCGGAAACAGGAGCGGAAGCAGGTTTTGCAGCAGTAGTTCCAGTTGCTCCGGTTATTTTACAAATAGCTGCTCCAATTGGTAGCACTGAGCCCTCCTGAGCAATTATTTCCAAAGTACCCGAAGCTTCTGCCGTAAGTTCAAAGGTAGCCTTATCAGATTCCAGCTCACAAAGAACTTCTTCTGCCGAAACACTTTCGCCATTGTTTTTAAACCAACGGGCAAGTGTTACTTCTGAAATAGATTCGCCTACTGTAGGAACTTTCATTTCAATAACAGCATCTCCAGAAGATGGTGCAGACGATACTGCTGGAGCAGCCTCTTTGGGTTTTGTTTCAGTCTGACCACCAGGTTCAATTTCGCACAGCAATCCACCGATTGCCACAGAATCTCCTTCGTTCGCTTTAATTCGAAGGATACCTGCTGCTTCCGCATTCAGCTCAAACGTTGCTTTGTCGGACTCCAGCTCACAAAGAAGCTCATCTGCATTTACAAAATCCCCATCCTTCTTATTCCATCTTGCAACCGTTACTTCTGATATAGATTCCCCGACTACCGGGACTTTTATTTCTAAAGCCATTCTCTTTATTATTTAGTGAAAAAGGTTATTAATTCAATTTTTATGCAAATGCCTGTTGTACCAGTTCTTTTTGAGATTCAATATGAGCTTTTAAATATCCAACTGCAGGAGATGCTGCCTCTTCCCTGGCCACTACATCTATATCAGCTTTCTTGTACAGATTTCTTAGTATATACTCCCAGGCTCCCATGTTTACCGGTTCTTCCTGTACCCATAGCACTTTCGCTCCCTTGTATTTGTCAAGGATTGCGTTCAGCTGCTCCTGAGCCAAAGGATATAACTGCTCTAATCTTACGATTGCTACATCGCTTCTCTTATTATTGATCTTCTCTTCAAGTAGGTCATAATAAACTTTACCTGTACACAGTAACAGTTTTTTCACTTTTTTAGGATCTGCCTCCTTATCATCAATAATTTCCCTGAATCTTCCGCTTGTAAATTCACTCATCGGAGAAATTACCAATGGGTTTCTTAATAAGGATTTAGGAGACATCACCACTAATGGCTTTCTAAACGGCCAGGTTACCTGTCTTCTCAATGCATGGAAGAAGTTGGATGGCTCTGTAATGTTTGCCACTACAATGTTGTAGTCAGCACCTAGTTCTATGAATCTTTCAAGTCTTGCACTTGAGTGCTCAGGTCCTTGTCCTTCGTAACCGTGCGGCAACAGCAATACTACTCCGTTTTGTCTTTGCCACTTGGTTTCAGAGCTTGAGATAAACTGGTCAATCATAACCTGTGCACCGTTGGCAAAATCACCGAACTGCGCTTCCCAAATCACAAGAGCATTTGGGTTGGCCATTGCATAACCATATTCAAAACCAAGAACAGCATTTTCAGAAAGTAAAGAGTTGTATATTCTGAAGCTTTTCTGATTGTCGGCTATATTGTTAAGTGTGAAATATGGCTCGTTGGTTTCAGCATCTTTTAACACAGCATGTCTGTGAGAGAAGGTACCTCTTTGTACATCCTGACCGCTGATTCTTACAATCTTTCTGTCAAGCAGCAGAGAACCATAAGCAAGCAATTCTGCACTAGCCCAGTTCAAGACTTTTGTTTCGAAAAACTGCTCTTTTCTGTCTTTGAGCAATTTTTCAATTTGCTTAAGAGGTTTGAAACCTTCCGGAATAGTTGTAAGAGCCTGCCCTACTTTATCGATTGTTTCCTGCGAAATATAAGTTTCCGGAGATTTTTCAAAATCCTCAGGAGTAGAACGTCTTAATTCCTGCCACTCTTTTTCCATCTTCTGGAAGGTATATGGAAGAGCCTTCTGCTTCACCTGATTCAGGCGATCCTGAAGCAATTCTCTGAACTCTTTGTCCATATTTTTGGCAAGCTGAGCATCTACATCTCCCTTTTCAATAAGTTTTTTATTGTATACTTCTCTTGGATTTGGATGTCTGGCAATAATGTTATACAGAGATGGCTGTGTGAACTTTGGCTCATCGCTTTCATTGTGGCCGTGTCTTCTGTAACACACCATATCAATGAAAATATCTCTCTGGAATTTTTGTCTGTACTCGGCTGCTACTTTCATACAGAACACAACCGCTTCAGGGTCATCCCCATTTACGTGAAGAACAGGAGCATCTATAATTTTGGCAACATCGGTACAATAGATACTGGAACGTGCATCGTCAAAGTCGGTCGTAAAACCTACCTGGTTGTTGATCACAAAGTGTATGGTTCCTCCCACATTGTAGCCAGGAAGCTTAGACATCTGTGCGATTTCATAAACGATACCCTGTCCTGCCACCGCAGCATCTCCGTGAATTAATACAGGAAGAATTTTTCTGTAGTCGTATTTGTATAATCTGTCGGCTTTTGCTCTCACATATCCCAACACCACAGGGTCTACTGCCTCAAGGTGCGATGGGTTTGGAGCAAGCTTAAGATAAACCTTCTTATTATTAACGGTAGTTACTTCACTGGAATAGCCCATGTGATACTTCACATCACCATCCCCCATTGTAAGGTCTGGAACCGCCGTACCTTCAAATTCATTGAAGATATGCTCATAGGTTTTGTTCATGATATTGGCAAGAACGTTCAGACGTCCTCTGTGAGCCATACCAATCACAACTTCCTCTACTCCATGATCTGCAGCACTGCTGATAAGCGTATCCAGGGCAGGAATGGTTGTTTCCCCTCCTTCAAGAGAGAATCTTTTCTGACCTATGTATTTTGTATGAAGGAAATTTTCAAATACAACTGCTTCATTCAGCTTGGTAAGAATTCTCTTTTTCTCTTCTACACTTAACTGATATGAAAGAGATTCTTTTTCAACTTTGGTTTTGATCCATTCAAGGATTTCAGGCTCTCTTATATAAGAGTATTCAAACCCGATCGGACCTTCGTAGATATATTTTAATGTATCAATAATTTTGCGAAGCGTAGCACCAGGCATTCCCAGTAGTTCACCAGCCTGGAATGGCGTATCAAGATCTGCATCTGTAAGATCGAAATCTTTAAGATCAAGTAACGCTTTTCTGTCTTTTCTTTCTCTTACAGGGTTCGTCTTGGATTTTAAATGCGCTCTGCTTCTATAGGAATGAATCAACTGGCTAACCTTAATTTCCTTAAGAACGGCATCTGAAGAGACGGCTGCCCCTTTGGCTGCATGGCCATTGGTCTTCCCCCCGTTTTCTCCAAACTTCTGAGTTGAGAAGTCAAACCCTTCGAAAAATTTCTGCCAGCTGTAATCTACTGACTCAGGATTTTCCTTGTAGCTTTTGTAAAGTTCATCCAGATAATCTGTGTGAGCATTACTGATATATGAATACTTTTCCATTTAAGTTATAATTATTACTGCAAATATGCAATTTATATTTTAATCCACATAATTGTATATTCGAATATCCAAATATTTCTAAGCACCAGCAACTTAACCTTTTACATAGTCTTCCAGGTACCGGAAGTTTTCCGTAAGTTTGCCTCCCTTGGCAATGGTTGCTTTCTCAATAATTTTATCCTTGTCCTCTTCCAGAAGATTAGGCAACACATTCTCAATCAATTGCCTTCCAAAATCTTTACTCGCATCTCTGGGAAGCTCTCCAGGAAGATTATCAATCGCCATCACCGTGATATTGTCCTGACTGGAAAATGCCAGCTCCAGCTCACCGGTAAAAGGATTGTAATCGTACACCGGATCATTTATTGTGGAGGGGCGTTTGGTACACGGGATTGATCCGTCAATATCGCAGGTAATGTCTGCAATAATCCTGATTTTAAAGTCGTCCCTCTGCATATCCTCTTTGGTAAACAGCGCGGGTGCTTTTGGATTCCAATAAGCACCGGCAATCAAAAGATCCGTAACCTTTTCATACTTATAAAAAGTAGAATAAAATCTTTCAGGATGCGCATAAAATTCATCGGCAGACCAGGGCGCTCCGGTTCTGTTTTTATGATAGTCGCCAGACCGGAGCTGACAATATACGGGGTGAGAATACTCTTTGGTAAGAAAATCAGCAGGCGAAACTTTCTCGATCTTTAATTCATCCAGAACTTCAATAGCCCCTTTGCTTACACGCCCCCCACCTGTCAAAGCAATCTTAATCGGAGGCAATTGCACTTTTTTCAGTTCCTGTTTCAACTCCGCGTAGTCATAACAGGTAAAAGCCCTTTTCAATTCATACAAACCATATCTTTGTCCGTATGTATAAAATGCGTTATACGTCCCAACAATGCCCGCATACCTTCCAAAGGCAATTATTCTATTGCCATTCTTATCCGTAAGAACTTCATAATCAATCAACCGAATTCTTTTCTCCAGAATAGTCTGCAATAATTTTTTATTGTGAGGCTGTTTCTTTATGGTATGGGAAAAAAAGAAATAGGTTTTGTCATGCAGCAAAAGAGGAATGGGAACTTCTTTTACCCCAAATAAAATATGACAGCAGGACAAATCTTCCTGCAAAGGAAACCCGAGTGCCTCATATTCTGAGTCTTTTACACACCTTTCCGGACTAGGCTGAATGAAAAACTTTACGAACGGATATTTTTCACTTATCGCCTTGCATTGTTCCGGCAATAAGGGAACTCTTCTGTCTGTAGGGATCCTGCCCTCTCTGAGAATTCCAATATTTATTGTTTTCATGGTAAGTTTATTAATTCAGACTCCTTAATACGGACATTTTTTCCCTCACAGTTTCCTAAACAAGTCTAAATATCTTAATTTGCGAAGAAATTATAACTTGAATACTTTTAAATTTTTATGTACAACAATAAAAAAGTAGTGGTAGTGCTACCCGCCTATAATGCGGAACTTACATTAAAGAAAACTTTTGACGAAATCCCATTTGATATAGTTGATGAAGTAGTTCTTGTGGACGACGCAAGTAAGGACCAGACTGCAAAAGTAGCCCGGGAAATCGGCATAAAACACGTTGTTGTTCATACTCAGAACAAAGGATATGGCGGAAATCAAAAAACCTGCTACGATACTGCTCTTAAACTGGGAGCCGATATTGTAATTATGCTACACCCTGATTATCAATACACGCCTAAACTTATTCACGCCATGACCAGCATCATCGGAAACGATCTGTATCATGTAGTGTTAGGCAGCAGAATATTGGGGAAAGGTGCTCTTAAAGGAGGCATGCCTATGTATAAATATATAGCGAACAGATTCCTGACTTTAACTCAAAATATCCTTATTAACCAGAAATTAAGCGAATATCACACTGGTTACAGAGCATTTTCAAAAACCGCCCTTGAAGCTATTGCTTACCACAAAAACTCTGACGACTTTGTGTTTGATAATCAAATGCTTTCTCAAATATTCATGGCTGGATTCGAAATTGCAGAAGTGACCTGTCCTACGAAATATTTTGAAGAAGCTTCTTCGATCAATTTCAAAAGAAGTTCAATTTATGGATTGGGTGTATTAAAAGTTTCCCTAACACACTTCTTCCACAAATTGGGAATAATAAAATCACCAATTTATTCAAAATAAGTCCTAATGGGGTAAACGGCGATAAAACAAAAAGCCGTTTTTCTCCCCGATTTTTTCTACCCCCGGAGTCTTCTCCAGATCGGCTTCCCGTCCTACCTTGGTAATAAAGTAAGCTGGCTTATCCAGTGGTCCGGCCAGTAAAACATTAAGGTCAACAGGTTTTCCATTGTTATACCCTGGTTTTCGCTGAGTATAGAAATAGTGAGCGTAGCTTTTATAGTTAACCACCTCAACATATACATCCTGGCTTTGCAAACTTTCAAAAAACTCTATCGCTGCGGCCTGGGAATATTTCTCTACCTTGGGAACAATCAGGGCCATCGCAAGCTCAATTTCCACCATTGTAGAACAACAGATCAGAACAGCTGCTTTGGTAACTTTACTTTTTGAAATAAAAACAAGCCCAACGATTACCGAAATCAAATAAAATACCCCTGCAAGAGATTCAAAGCCGGACCAATAAACTATGGCCTCCATATTCGCCCTGGCGAACCTGTCGGGGAATAAGGTATCCAGAGGCAACTGATCCTTGTACTTATAAAATAAGGGTAGTAAAATCAATGCGAGACTTACGGTGATACCAATGATGCCAAAGCTTATCTTAAAATATTTTTTCAGTCGCAGCTTCCTGGTATCTATTTTATACAATGCATACGCGGCTAAAAACGTAATAGGGAAATAACAGAAAGAAGAATAATGAACGATTTTGGTCTTTACTATGGAAAACAAAATAAGTACAACCCAAAGCGCTATGGACATCCACAGTTTAAAATCTTTCTGTCTGTAAGAATCGGTATAAACCTTACTAAAAGATTTATATACAAAAAGTGAAGCTGGAAAACATCCCAACAGCAATATCACAAAATGGTAGTAAAACGGACCTCCATGACCGGCATCCTGAGTTTTGAACAATCGAATTTGGTACTCTATAAACTCTTCAATAAACCAGAAACCATTTTTTATGATCTCTAAACCAAACCACAGGAACGCTACTAACCCTGCACTAACCGAAAAAACAAGTATTTCCGAAAACCTGAATACACCAAACCTTTTCCGTATAACCATAAAAACTATTGCTGTAAGCAGAAGAATGAGCAAAGCCACAGGACCTTTGGTCAATATCCCCAATCCTATAAAAGCACCGGAAATTAGTGCAAAGAAACTTCTCTTTTGGGCGTATTGGGAATCTGCTGAAGCAACCAGGCTTAAAAAATAGATGCTGAGAAAGATACACAGATTAAATAAAGGATCTATAATTCCCGATTTAAAGTAGAAATGTGGCAAAAAGGATCCTGCATAAAACATTACCCAAAATAGGCCAAACTTTAAATCGAACTCCTTTGTACCTATTTTGAAGATAACCAGAAGTGTAAGTATTCCAATGACCGCATTGGGGAATCGGGCCGCATATTCATTTACCCCGAACAGTTGCATGCTAAGCGCCTGCAACCAGAAAAATAATGGAGGTTTTTCCCAAAAGGGCTGATAATTGATTTGAACCCTGAAATAATCCCCACTCATGATCATTTCCCTGGAAGATTCGGCAAAATTTATTTCATCCCAGTCAAAAAGGTGTACATTTCCCAGAAATGGCAAAAATAAAACTGCCCCTGCAAGAGCTATTAAAAGATAATAGGGGAAATAGCGCAGATACATAGATCTAGGATTTTAGCTTATAGATTGGTTTATTGGCAAAAGACTTATTTTTTAGATTACTATACTTTTCAATGTAAAAAATTATAAAGGCACTCGTCAATACTCCAATTATAGCACCGAAATAAGTATCCACAAAGAAATGCTGCATCATATAAATCCTTGAAAGCGTCACGAGAAACGCCATTGCAAAACAAAATACCTGAGCAATCTTATTTTTTGAAAAAAAAGCTAGAACCAAAAAAAGGCTAAATGCACCAGCAGAATGCCCGGAAGGAAAGCTATGCAGAGAGTGTATTTCTATACTTTCTATATAGTACAGATTGGGTACGTCCTTCAAATAAAGCTTAGGTCTGAGGACATCGCTGAATACCGTACGTTTAAGACTCTGAACAATTGCAGTTGTGGCAACCAGGGACACTGTTGCGATAATTCCGTAATAGACCTTTCGAAAAAACAAGATAATGATTATACAGATCGGAAGAATGCCTTCCCCAAACATTGTCATTACCTGAAAAAACTCATCGAGAAAGGGGGTATGAAACTGATTAACAAAAATTTCTATAGGCCCTTTAAAGAATAAAAACAGGAGAACAGCTCCTGCTATTAAATAGAGTAGAAACAGGAAAAAGAAATATCCCGTATTTTTCAATACGTTTAACAAAGTGCTGTTCTCAAAATAAGTATAACTGAATTTATTCTCTTCTCAGGTTATTCCTCTTCACTCTCGCTTTCGATATCACCTTCAAAGCTCTCATCTCCTGTAATGGGATGACCTTTCTTTAGATCTTCTCTTCCCCTGAGTTTTTTATCATCGACATTTTTATCCAGAAAATCGTTTACCTTATCAAGGTCGAAACTGGATACGATTTCCCCAAAGGTGTTCACTCTGATATCAAAACCTTCGAGTTCTTTATTCACCTTTGGTTTGTCTCTTTTAGCTGATTTTCTTTTAGCCATAGCATTAAGCTTTTACATGTTCGCTGAGAACCTGCAGAGCTGAATCTATACGACTAACTGTTTCCTGAGCACCCAACACCTCTATAATCTGCATCAGGTCAGGGCCGGAACCGGCTCCTGTAATTGCTACCCTTAATGCCTGTAACATTTTACCAATCTTGACTCCGTTTTTCTCAAGCACCTGATTGAGTAACTCTTTTGCACGATCAGCAGTTATTTCAGACTCTTTTTTCAGCTCGTCTTTAAACTCAACAATGATGTTCACAGCCTCATTGGTCCACTTAGAATTAACCACTGCAGTGTCATATTGTTCAGGCTTGGCAAAGAAGAAACGTCCTTCTTCCCAGAAGTCTTTAGGGAATGTTACACGCTCTTTTAACAGCTCAATGATTTTGGTGATTTTACTTTCATCGAAAGAAATACCTATTGATTTCAATTGCTCTGTAAGATAGCCGGATAACTCCCCGGCGCTCTTTGCCTTCAAATACTGCTGATTAAACCACTTGGCCTTATTGATATCGAACTTGGTTCCTGATTTACCAATTCTTTCTGGACTAAAGGCCTGAATCAACTCATCCATGGTAAATAATTCCTGTTGCGTACCCGGATTCCATCCAAGTAAAGCAAGGAAGTTCACCACTGCTTCCGGTAAATACCCCTCTTCTCTGAAACCTACAATTTTTTCGGTTTTGCCATCTTCCGGATTAGCATACTCCCAACTTAAAGGGAAAATAGGGAACCCGTGTTTTTCCGCATCCCGCTTGCTTAGTTTTCCATTACCATCCGGCTTTAACAATAGCGGAAGGTGGGCAAACTGAGGCATGGTAGCCTCCCAGCCAAGAAACTTATACAATAATACGTGAATTGGGGCACTTGGCAACCATTCTTCTCCACGTATCACATGGGTAATACCCATCAGGTGATCGTCCACAATATTAGCCAGGTGGTAGGTAGGCATACCATCCGACTTCATAAGAACTTTGTCGTCCAGCGTAGAAGAGTGTACCATCACCCAGCCTCTGATCATGTCATTCAGACGTATCTCTTCTTTTCTTGGAACTTTTAATCGGATTACATACGGTTCTCCGGATGCCAGTCTGCGTTTCACCTCATCTTCGGGAAGCGTAAGTGAATTTTTCATCGTGGCTCTGGTAATAGCGTTGTATTGAGGAGAAACAACCTTGGCGGCTTTCAACCTTTCACGCATGGCATCCAGTTCCTCGGCAGTATCAAACGCATAGTATGCATTGCCTTCTTCCACAAGTTTCAACGCATACTGCATATACATGCCTTTTCTTTCCGACTGACGATAAGGACCATTCGGGCCACCTTCCCTTATACCTTCATCCAGCTTGATTCCCAACCAGTCCAAAGCTTCCAGAATATATTCTTCGGCACCCGGCACAAAGCGATTTTGGTCTGTATCCTCTATTCTCAGCAGCATTTTACCATTATTCTTTTTCGCAAAAAGATAATTGTACAATGCTGTTCTGACACCACCAATATGCAGTGCTCCGGTCGGACTTGGAGCGAATCTCACTCTGACTTCTCTTTCCATATTCCTATATCGTCTTCGGTATTATTTTAACAAGTAAATTGAATTTAAGATTTCTATAATTAATCTGCTACTGCGATGCAGGAAATCTCTACATTGGCATCTTTTGGCAATCTGCTAACCTCAACCGTTTCTCTGGCAGGAGGTTCAGACGTAAAATACTCGCCATACACCTGATTTACAGCTCCGAAATTATTCAAATCCTTTACAAAAATGGTACTTTTCACAATGTTGGAGTAATTTAAACCTGCGGCTTTTAAAATTTCGCCAAGATTTTTCATTACCCTGTGTGTTTCTTCCTGGATTGAATTATTATCCATGGAACCAGTTTCCGGAATTAAAGCTATTTGTCCTGAAACATAAAGTGTATTGCCAGCTTTTACTGCCTGGCTGTAAGGGCCTATCGGAGCAGGCGCAGAAGGACTATTTATTATTATTTTCGCCATATGATCTGAATTAGGGTCCAAAAATAGCTTAAAAAACTTTTTTATCCGAAATAATGGACCGTTTGATACAAAAAAAGGAGCCGATAAGCTCCTCTTTGTAATTCTTTTTTACTCCACCGTAACCGATTTGGCCAGGTTGCGGGGCTGATCTACGTTACAGCCTCTCATTACTGCAATATGGTAGGATAGCAGCTGCAACGGCACCACTGCCACAACAGGCATCAAAAACTCGTGCGTCTTGGGAACTTCGATCACAAAATCGGCCATTGCCTCAATTTGCTTATCGCCTTCAGTAACAATGGCAATTACTTTTCCCTTTCTTGCACGAACTTCCTGGATATTGCTTACAATTTTCTCATACGTATGATCTTTTGTTGCAATTACCAACACTGGCATTTCTTCATCTATAAGGGCTATAGGGCCATGCTTCATTTCAGCGGCAGGATACCCTTCCGCGTGGATATAAGAAATTTCTTTCAACTTAAGCGCGCCTTCCAGGGCCACAGGGAAATTCACTCCTCTGCCTAGATACAGGAAGTTTCTTGCGTCTTTAAAGATGGAAGAAATGTATTTAATCTGCTCATTGGTTTTCAGCGCCTTTTCTACTTTGGCGGGCAGATTTTCCAAATCGATCAGAAGCTGATGGAATAAACTTTCCTTAATGGTCCCTCTTCTGTGCCCAACAATAACAGCCATCATGGCAAGCACAGTGACCTGCGCTGTAAATGCTTTTGTACTTGCCACTCCGATTTCAGGACCGGCATGAAGGTATGCGCCTTCATGCGAAGCTCTTGCAATGGAAGATCCTACAACGTTGCAGACTCCGAAAATTATTGCTCCTTTTGACTTGGCCAATTCAATTGCTGCAAGCGTATCGGCCGTTTCTCCACTCTGGGAAATGGCAATTACCACATCCCCCTCTTTGATAATAGGATTGCGGTACCTGAATTCTGAGGCATATTCCACCTCAACAGGAATCCTGGCAAACTCTTCAAAAATGTACTCAGCTACCTGACCTGCATGCCATGAGGTTCCACATCCAAGGATAATGATTCTGTCGGCATTTACCAGCTTATTCAGATACTGTCTGATACCTCCCAGCGCAAGGTGTCCTTGTTCTGAGATAACTCTTCCTCTCAGACAGTCTTTTATAGATTTCGGCTGCTCAAATATTTCCTTAAGCATAAAATGCTCATAACCACCCTTCTCAATCTGATCCAGCTCCATGTCCAGTCGATGGATATAAGGTGTGGTAGGAACATCTTCTATGGTTTTAATATTCAGACAACCATCTTTAATTACTGCAATTTCCAGATCGTTAAGATAAACTACTTCATTGGTATACTCAATGATCGGAGAAGCATCGGACGCAATGAAAAATTCTCCCTGTCCAAGACCAATAACAAGCGGACTACCTTTTCTCGCTGCGATTAACTGGTTAGGATCGTTCTTTGAAAGAATCACGATCGCATAAGCACCAACCACCTTTGTAAGGGCAAGCCTAACCGCTTCTTCAAGAGAGCACTGATTATTGTCTCTGATGTCTTCTATAAAATGTATAAAAACTTCCGAATCTGTTTCGCTTAGAAATACGTGACCTCTTTGTTCCAGATCCTTTTTTAAAGAAGCATAATTTTCAATAATCCCGTTATGAATAATGGCGAGATCTCTTTTGGAGGAGAAATGAGGATGCGCATTTACATCATTGGGCGCACCGTGAGTAGCCCAACGCGTATGTCCGATTCCAATATTACTATCTACCTTTTGATGTTTAAGATGTTCTTCCAGTTCGCTTACTTTCCCCTTTTTCTTATAAACATTTAAATCACCATTCAGAAGTGCAATACCTGCACTATCATAGCCTCTGTACTCAAGCCTTTTCAGGCCTTTTATTAAAATAGGAGCAGCTTCCTTTTTCCCAACGTAAGCGACAATTCCACACATTTTAATTCAAATAGGTTTTAATGAACAGATCGATATAATACTCTAACTAGATTTTACCTAACGATCGTATAATATAAGTTCAATTTAATTCTGTCAGCTTCGACTGAAGGATCATTTTTCAAAACAGACCTGTAAAGACTATAAAAATTCAAAGGTCCTCCATCTGAATATCCAAGCGAAGTAGTTGTAATTGTTTCTGAAGCAGTTACAAGAAAAGGTCTTAAAGGGATTTTCTTATCTGCCACAGCCTGAAGATAAGAACCAATTGAAAATTTATAAAGATTTCTTTGGAAATCGTAGTAGGAGGTTGCAGGATAAGAGGTACCATATAAATAATACCCATTTGCCTGAACAGTAGCCGAAACATTATTAATTTTTAACATTTTCCCGTTGGCATCTGTCTGAAACAAATCCATGCGGGTAATTGGATAACCAAAAGCGTTGCTCTGATCTGCCTTTATAACAATTTCAGCCTTATTTATAAGTAGTTGTTCTCCCTCATCTAACGAATTAAAGAAATTTTCCAATCCCGGGAAAGAGAGTTTAGTCATAACACCTGTCCCTGCCTGTGCATAAGAAAGGTTTCCTGTTAATTCATTTGCATAGCTCTGATTTCCCAAGCCAGCAGTTGGTGTTCCGGACCTGTCTGCTTCTATGGTATAGAACTTAGGATTCTTATAATAAAATCTCAGTAACAGTGATGAATAGGTATTATCATTGTGATAATAAATGGCGATTCCCCCTGCAGTAGAGCTAAGATCAAATCTTCTCACAACGCCGTCTTTATTTTCTGCGACCAGGGCAATTCCTTTACAGTAATTCAATAAAGCAGCATTAGAAGTAATTCCATTCTCAATAATCGCTTTAGCAAACTGTTCATCGTCGAGCCTTACTGAAATAGAAGCACGCTCACCCTCATTTGCCGGGAAATTTAATGTTGCCAGTTTTTTCGTTTCATCATAAGGAATCTCAGGAGAAGTCGCTTTGTAAACCGTGTTCGAATCCAGCGATCCGGTTAACTGATACACAAAAATAGACTGATCCACTCTGTTGGCCGAGACAGTATCTCCATAAAAGCCACTGGGAAATATCGTAAAAACAGCACTATCAAATACCGGATTCGTTCCCAAATTTGCACTGCCGATAAAATCATAACGTAACTGTCCAAACGTTTTGGCAGTTATTCTTCCAAAGACAGGATCATAAGACTGCCCTACAAGGCCAAAGACATTTTCCAGTGTTGAGGTATTGCATGTAATAATTGAATCATTCACCAACACCGTGCTTGTTTGCGCAATTATTGAATCCGAGAATGTTACATTGGTCTGGATATCTGGTGGCACCAGGCCTGAGCCTATTTCAGACGGTTCTTTTTTACAGGAAAAAATAACAAGGGCTGCCAGTAGAAGCAGCAGCCCTGATGTATTCTTAGTTAATAAGTTCATTATAAAAATTATAGTAGCTTTCAAAATTGTCATCTTCCTCCAGGACATTAATTTTCTTCTCTTTTTCGAAGCTGTCAAAAAGTTTATTGAGGCTTTCACTGTAGGTTTCCTCTGCCTTCAAAACGGCATCTGCATATTCAATTCCCATTTTCACAAAGCCTTCAAAATCCGCAGATTTTAAGTGAGAAAGCATTTTATCCTCAATATCTAGCATTTTTACTTTTTCCAGCAGGTCCTTATCAAACTTATAGTTGAAAGAATTATTGTAAATAGTAAATACTGATTTTGTAGATTTAAATACCGGATCCTGTTTGTAACGTGTTTTGAGGTAAAGAGGAATTAAACTTGTCATCCAGTCATTGCAGTGAATGATATCAGGAGACCATCCAAGTTTTTTTACAGTTTCGAGAACGCCTTTGCAGAAGAAAATAGCACGTTCATCATTATCAGGATAAAATCTATTTTCTTTATCAACAAAGACATGTTTCCTTTGGAAATAGTCCTCGTTGTCAATAAAATAAACCTGAAGTTTTGCATTGGGAATTGAGGCGACTTTAATAATCAGTGGCTTTTCCTCATCGCCGACTGCGATGTTGATTCCAGATAACCTTACAACCTCATGCAATCTGTTTTTACGTTCATTAATTACCCCAAATCTAGGAATTAAAATCCTAATTTCCATCCCCCTTTCCTGCATAGCTTGTGGCAGCTTTCTGACAAAATCCGCTACTTCAGTAACCTGTAAGAATGGATTTATTTCAGCTGCAACGTAAAGAATTCGAAGTTTAGACATATTTTGCGAGAGATTTGGTTAAAATCAAAACTAAATAGTTTACGGGCCCACGAAATTACAAAATTTTTTCTCAATTTTCAAGGAATTTATAGCAATAACCGCTTATTTTGCCCAATTTTATTTTGTTTATTGTGTGATATGGAAATAATTAAGGAACCGTCTGAACTACTCAAATACATAAAAAGAAGAAAACCGGAATTCAAAAGCATCGGTTTTGTCCCCACTATGGGCGCTCTTCACCAGGGACATATTTCCCTTATTGAATATTCTAAAAAGGAAAACGACTTTACTATTTGCAGTATTTTCGTAAACCCTATCCAATTCAACAATCCTCAGGATTTTATTTTATATCCCAAAAATCAGGAAGAGGATTTTAATATGCTGGAAAATGCGGGCTGCGATCTCCTTTTCATGCCTTCCGCTGAATCCATGTATACAGAGGAGCCAAGAATTAAAATTGACTTCGGCTCTCTCGAACTGGTAATGGAGGGCAAATTCAGACCGGGACATTTTAACGGCGTAGCCATCGTAGTAGCTAAATTATTTCATATCGTTCAGCCCGATATCAGCTATTTCGGACAGAAAGATCTGCAGCAATATTTAATCATCAAACAAATGGTAAAGGATCTCAATTTCCCTATCGAACTAAGATCCTGCCCCGTTGTAAGGGAAAATGACGGTCTGGCGATGTCTTCAAGAAACCAGCGCCTGACTCCCAAAGGCCGGCTTATTGCCCCCAAACTGAATGAGTCGCTCCTTCTGGCAGCGAAATTACTGCAAACGACATCTGTTGAGGCTACCAAAGCCAAAATCAGAGATTTTTACAAAAATCTGAAAGAGATAAAACTCGAATACTTCGAAATCGCTGACAGCGAAACTTTAATGCCTATCAATGATGTTAAAGAGCACAAAGGAATCGCAATTTGTGTAGCCGCTTATATTGATGGTGTTCGCCTTATTGACAATATTTTAATTTAATTAACAATCCAATTACCATTATCATCCTTTTTAGTTAGCTAAATGCAAATTCAAGTATTAAAATCAAAAATTCACAGAGTAAAGGTTACGCAGGCAGAATTACATTATGTGGGAAGTATTACCATCGATGAAGATCTGATGAATGCTGCGAATATTATAGAAAACGAAAAAGTTCAGATTGTTAATATTAATAACGGGGAGCGATTTGAAACCTATGTGATCACCGGACCCAGAGGCAGCGGAGTAATTTGCCTGAACGGACCAGCTGCCAGAAAGGTGCAGGTGGGTGATATCATTATTATTATATCCTATGCCTCCATGGATTTTGAAGATGCTAAAATCTGGAAACCTACCGTTATATTCCCGGACCAGAACAATAAACTAATATAAAGGCTCTGAAAGACTCATGACTTCCCTGACAAAAAATATTTTTAAATACAGCATCACCCTGATTCTGTCAGCTCTGCTTATGTGGTATGCGTTGAGAGATCAAAACATTCAACTTGTCTGGGAAAAGATCAAAGAAGCCAAAATCACCTGGGTACTGACTGGGATACTACTCAACCTCATCAGCCATTTGTCAAGAGCCCGCAGATGGAACCTGCTCATGGAGCCTCTGGGTGTTCAGCCAAAGCTTCACAGAACCTTTATCGCACTCATGATCGGCTACTTTGCCAATCTCGTTATTCCGAGAATGGGAGAAGTAACCCGATGCGCTGTTCTAAAACGTACTGATAACGTTCCTGTAGACAAAGCATTTGGAACGGTTGTTGCCGAAAGAGTTTTTGACTTTATATGCCTTCTAAGCTTAATCGGCCTTTCGCTGATCCTTGAATTTGACAGATTCAGCGGGTTCCTGTATGAAAAAGTCCTTAATAAAGAAGCTTCCGGAGCAGAAGCCGGAATCACTTCCACTCCCTTATTTTATGCTGCAGTTGTGTTGGCTGCAGGCCTGGCCATCTGCGTTGTATGCTGGAATAAAATAAAATCCATCAGCATCGTTGAGAAGCTGACCACATTTGCAGTCAACTTTCTAAAAGGACTTCTTGAAGGATTTCTAAGTGTACGCAAACTCAGCAAACGAAAAGAATTCATTTTCCATACCCTCTTCATCTGGTTCTGTTATTATTTAATGACCTATGTTGTATTCTTCGCCATAGATGCCACAGCATTACTTAGCCCTATTGCAGGCCTTGTAATACTGGTCATCGGCGGACTTGGAATGTCGGCCCCTGTTCAGGGAGGCATTGGTGCTTTCCATAAGCTTGTAACCGCAGCTCTGGAAGGTTTTTACAGCGTCAACAAAGAAGACGGAATGGCCTTTTCATTTGTCATTCACGGGTCTCAGACAATGATGGTTATCCTTGTCGGAGGCCTATGTTTTATTACCGCATTTTTAATTTCAAGAAAAGTAAAAACCAATGACATCGGAAAAAATCCAAACCTGGGATAGCATTCTTCCCAAAGTAAAATCCTGGAAAGAATGTGGCGAAAAAGTTGTTTTTACCAATGGCTGCTTTGATATCCTTCACCTTGGCCACGCCGACTATTTGGAAAAATCCAGGATGCTGGGCGACAGACTGGTCGTAGGAGTAAATACGGATGCATCTGTACGAAAACTCAAAGGGCCGGAAAGACCGGTCAACCCTGAATATGCCAGAGCCCGCATTCTTGCAGCACTGGAATTTGTGGATGCTGTCATTTTGTTCGACCAGGACACCCCTTTTGATCTAATTAGTCATATTATACCTGACATTTTGGTTAAAGGTGACGATTATAAAATCGAAAATATTGTTGGCGCAGATATTGTTATGAAACATGGAGGTGAAGTAAAAACCATTAGTTTGGTAGATGGCTTTTCCACCACTGGTATTATTGGTAAAATCAAAACTCATAACACGTAACTAACGCAGTAAATAAATGATATATGTTATCGCCATCGTCACTATGCTGGCAAGCTGGCTGGTAAGTGCACGTCTTAAAAGTAAATTTCATCAATACTCTCAGATTCCCCTGAGATCAGGCATAAGTGGACAGGAGGCAGCTGTACGTATGCTCAGAGAAAACGGGATTTATGACGTAAAAGTAATTTCTGTAGAAGGAGAACTTACCGACCATTACAACCCTGTAGACAAAACTGTAAATTTAAGTCACGACGTTTATTATGGAAGAAGTGCAGCTGCCGTTGCTGTTGCTACTCACGAATGTGGCCATGCTGTTCAACACGCGACCGCCTACAGTATGTTAAAATTACGATCTTCCCTGGTACCTATACAAAACGTAAGTGCAAGGCTTTTGAATATGGTGATGCTTGTTCTCGTCTTTGGAGGAGTGCTTGCAGGAGGTCTAGGAGTATTGCCATACGTTTTATTAATCATCGTTGCCTGTAACCTGGTATTAACGCTTTTCGCTGTAATTACCCTTCCGGTAGAATTTGACGCCAGCAGAAGAGCCCTGGCGTGGACAGAAAAATCCGGAATTGTTACCACCGGAGAACATGCAATGGCCAAAGATGCTCTATGGTGGGCTGCCATGACCTATGTAGTGGCTGCTGCAGGAGCCATGGCACAACTCCTGTACTACCTCAGCCTGTTTATGGGGAGAAGAGACGATTAATAGTCAACAAACTACATCCATTTAAAGATAAAAAGCGATCCCCCTCCGGGTCGCTTTTATTTTTTTAGTTAAAGTTTTAATCCAATTCGACGAAATTCCGTTATTTATTACTACGTACACTTTAACAAGAAAAAGTATGGATTTTCAGTTGACCGAAGAGCAAATAGCAGTACAACAGGCCGCAAGAGATTTTGCCCAGACAGAACTCCTCCCAGGCGTAATTGAACGCGATGAACACCAGATATTTCCTGCAGAACAGATTAAAAAACTGGCAGAACTGGGTTTTATGGGAATGATGGTCGATCCCAAATACGGAGGAAGTGGTATGGATACCGTTTCTTATGTACTGGCAATGGAAGAAATTTCCAAAATAGATGCTTCTGTTTCCGTATGCATGTCTGTAAACAACTCTCTTGTATGCTGGGGACTGGAAAAATACGGCACTGAAAGTCAGAAACAGAAATACCTTGTTCCACTGGCCAAAGGGGAAATTATAGGAGCTTTTTGCCTCTCTGAACCCGAAGCTGGCTCAGATGCCACTTCGCAGCGGACCACTGCTGAAGACATGGGCGATTATTACCTCCTGAACGGAACTAAAAACTGGATCACAAACGGCAATTCTGCCTCCGTATATCTCGTAATCGCCCAGACTGACAGAGAGAAAGGCCACAAAGGCATCAATGCGCTTATCGTAGAAAAAGGCATGCCTGGATTTGAAGTCGGCAAAAAGGAAAACAAACTGGGAATCAGAGGATCTGATACACATTCCCTGATGTTTAACAATGTAAAAGTGCCTAAAGAAAACAGAATAGGCGAAGACGGCTTTGGGTTCAATTTCGCCATGAAAACGCTAAACGGAGGAAGAATTGGTATTGCCTCCCAGGCATTGGGAATAGCTTCCGGTGCTCTGGAGTTTTCGCTAAAGTATTCTCAGGAAAGAAAATCTTTCGGAAAAGAAATCTTTCACCATCAGGCGATTCAGTTTAAGCTTGCCGAAATGGCCACCAAAATTGATGCCGCACGATTACTTTGTCTGAAAGCAGCCTACCTGAAAGATAGCGGACAAGATTACACCAAAGCGGCCGCCATGGCAAAATTATATGCCTCTGAGGTAGCGATGTATTCAACCGTCGAGGCGGTACAAATTCATGGCGGTTATGGGTACGTTAAAGAATTTCATGTTGAAAGATTGATGAGAGATGCTAAAATTACACAGATTTATGAAGGGACCTCAGAAATTCAGAAAATTGTAATATCCAGAGATTTATTGAAAAATTAATATTTTAACTACAATTTTTAATTTTTCAATATTGATAAAATATTATTCAACATTAATTATTGGTAAAAATATTTGATATTCTTTTTTTTATATATTAGATTTGTACAAATTTAAAAAAATAGTGAATTATATTTTTTTCATATTTTTTTTTCAATAAAACAGAAGTCAGGTAATGGAAGATTATAACAAAATCATCGAATCCCTGGGTGTTCGATTTATAAAATCGAAGAATATTAAAATTCTTCAAGCTTTAACAGTTGAAAACTTTTATGATGTAGGAAACACCATTTACCTTCTTCATAAAGGGGAAATTTCGTTTGGAGAAGAAAAACAAAAAGTAAACGAGGGCGATATGCTGTTTATTCCCGGCGGTCGTCTTACTTCTGTTACATATGGGAAATTCAACCCATTAAAGTTGACTAATGAGGACTTGCTTAATAACAGAGATAAATTTTTCAGCTCGATATCAGACAAGAATCTAATCGGAAACGAAGAAGATTCTTTCAGCTATATCACCTTTGAAGCAAAAGTATTCGATTCGGTTAACTTTTTTGCTTCACTCGACATCCCGGCATTCATCATTTCCAATCAGCCAAAACTTGCCGAATATATCATTGAGACCATTAAAGAAGACCTTTCCAGCAATCCTGGAAAAGAACGGGTCATTAAACTGAATACCGAACGTATAGTAGTTGAAATCATCCGTTATATTCTTGATAAAAGATTGTTTGTGGAACAACTTGCCACCAACAGTACCTACTTTAAAGATCCTCGTCTTATTGACATATTTGCGTTCATTAAAAAGCACCTTGGTGGAGACCTTTCCAATAAAGTTCTGGCCAATGTGGCAAACGTATCTGAGGACTACGTGGGGCAGTATTTTAAAATGCTGACAGGAATCAACCCTCAGGATTACATAGAATATCAAAGAATGGAGATGGCGGTTAACCTTCTGAGAACTTCGAAAAAAAGCATTAGGGAAATCGGAAGGGAAGTAGGTTACAAAGACACAGCTTATTTCTGTCGAAGATTCAAAATGATGTTTGGAATTCCGGCGGGAAAAATGAGAAGAAGAGAATCATTAATGAATATATAACAAAAAAGTCGCTTGCTACCACAAGCGACTTTTTTGTTTTGACCCATTTAGGACCATTTAGCTACTTTTTTGCCAGTACAGCATTTAGTTCCTTTTTTCTCGAAGCCACCTCTTCCAACAGCCCAGGATTTTTTTCAATGGCATTACCCACCACCACCACATCCGCTCCTGCTTTCATTAAATCAAAAGCTGTTTCCCCATCTCTTATTCCTCCCCCGACAATCAGGGGCAGACTTACACTTTGAGCTACCTGCGTTACCATAGATGCACTGACAGGTTTTACAGCCCCACTCCCCCCCTCAAGATACATCAGTTTTAGTCCAAGCATCTCCCCGGCCATAGCTGTGCAAGAGGCTATTTCCGGCTTATCATAGGGAATAGGCGTAGTATTACTGATATACGAGACCGTCGTAGGCTTTCCGCAATCAACCAACATGTATCCCGCTGAAATGATCTCAAGGCCCGATTTTTTAAGCAATGGAGCTGCCACCACATGCTGGCCTATAAGAAATTCAGGATTTCGGCCAGAAATAAGACTTAATAGCAACAATGCATCCGCATTAGGATAAATCTGAAGATTACTTCCGGGAAATATTACTACGGGAATTACGCTTTGACTTTTTATAATGCTTATGGTTCGCTCCATGTCCCCTCCCGTCATAAGACTTCCGCCAATAAAAAAATAGTCTACTCCATTCTTCTCCGCAGCCCTGATGATCCTGAGACACTGTTCATCATCAATCTTATCCGGGTCCAGAAGTACGGCAAAAGATTTTACTCCTCTTTTTTTCTTTTCTATTAGGTCCTGGTAAAAACGCATTATTTTATCTCTCTGCCCTTAAGATAAGCCGACAGTTTCTCTTTCGCAATTGCCATCAGGAAAAGTGCTATCTGATTTTTAATCATTCTGATAATGTCAGATTCTTTCCTCGGCTCTCTCAGTACAACTTCTGCGACTCCGCTTCCTGCCTTTTGTTTGATTACTTTTGTTTTTTTAGACGAAAAAATACCCCTTGTGACAAGGTATGCCACGGTAAATGCTCCGGCAACCAATAAAAGTCCCACGCCAATCTTTTTTGCATCCGTAGCCATTGATGAAATTTTTCTGTCCATTTCTTCCTTATGGAAGTCTGACTCCCTAAGCAAAATCTCCCTTTGCTTCTGGACATCCTCTAAAACATACTGTGGACTCTTCATGGGTTATTTTTTGGTGAGAATATGCAATAATATATTACGGATCTTCCGATGTAAAAAACCATTCGAAATATTGGATGTCAAAAGTATCACCACAAGAAAAAAGAAAACTGTCAGGACTACATACCCCATGTAAGTGCTCTCTAACAAATGGTTTAAATAGCTTCCCAGAGCAAGACTAAAAAACAGCAGCATCATTAAAAACATAAAAGCCAGCAAAAATAGAATGGACAGAGAAGCAACGATATTAGATGCTTTTTCCATCGCTTCCAGTTTAAAAAGCTGCAACCGCTTATCAATGTACCCTTTTATATTTTCAAACAATCCATTCAATTTGAGAAATTTTAAAAACGCGTTTTCCATGAAATGACAAAAATATCCGTTAGTAAGTTAATAACTTTTTATTAAAACTTATGTTAAAAAAAGGTATCAACTATTTGTAACGGTACCATGCCTGGAAGCACACTCTGTTTATTCTTTTTATTTACGACAACAGAAAGGCTTATTCCATAGGTAGGGGTAATACTGTTATACTTATCAAATGAACCTAAACTGTCGTCATACGGGAAATAATTCGTATCTCTTAAAGCAAAAAGCCCTATATAAATACCTTTAAAGACCTCAAAGTAAACATCCGCCCTTAAAACCGTTTTATTGATAAACCTTTTTTTGAATATGGAATATTCATCCCCTCCAATTTCCCTAATTTTAAAAACCCTGTACGATAGTAATACTCCGAGCTCCCTGTCTTTAATCAGAAAGGATTTATGTAGACCCGCAAGAACACTCATTAATGCCAGGTCGTTAACATTCGCATTAATATGTTTTCGATACTCCAGCGCTCCCAGTTTTAAAAAATCCACCGACTTGATCTTCCCCTGATGTTCTATGTTAAATCCGGTATAGGACAATCCGTTTACCTGACTCCTCGCCAGCTTTTGACTTATTCCTCCCAGCCATTTTTCAGAAAACTGAAACTGAACCCCTACGCCTGCATCTATGGTATTTAATTTTCTTAATGGGGAAAAATCCCTGTTATAAAAATCCCCTTCCTGATAAGAGCCACTGCTTTCAACATATACATACGTGCCGGAAGGAAAATAGTAGTTGGCCGAAACCGTTGCTTTAAAAGCACTGGGATAAATCTCCTTTTTAACCCCTCCGTTTTGAGCCCAAAGAGAGTTGGAGATAAAAAAAGATAAAAACAGAATCAGGTACCGCATATTCAAAGATAAAACAAAAGGCCCTCATTTTTATTGCAACAAAATGAGGGCCCTTGTTATTTATTTTACCATCTACCCGTTAAACTCGGACTCCGCTTCTGAATCCGGGTCGGAAATTTTTAATGATTTCCTCTTATGTCTTAATACTTTGGCCTTTACGTAGAAAATTATTTCTTCTGCAATATTCGTCACATAATCTCCTACCCTTTCCATTTTTCGGATAATAGTGAGGAAATAAATGGCCTGTAGAATTTTTTCAGGATCTGTCTGATTTTTCAGATAATCCGTCATAATCTGATTGGCGCTGAGGTTGATTTCATCCATAAGCTCATCTTTTGAGAACAATGTTCTCGCCAGCTTGGTATTATCCGTTTCAAAAGACTCGCTCAGTATACTTAGCATTTCTAATGCCGTATCCGTCATTTCTTTAAATCTTATTTTCTCAATAAGCTCCGGATCATAGGAATTTTCACACTTCGTAACATATTGTGCAATTCCTTTGGCATTATCCCCAATCCGCTCAAGATCTGAAACCATTTTAAGCGACGCCACAACAAACCTTAAATCGATCGCAACAGGATTGAACAGAGCAAGGATATGCTCGCCTTTTGCATCAATTTTAAGTTCACTACCATTTACCCGCTTCTCGTTTTTGATTACTTCTTTGGCAAGATCTTTATCAAAACTATAAAACGATAATATAGCCTTCTCCAACTGACCTCTCACAAGATAGGTCATATCTATAAGTTCGCTTTTTAATTCTCCGAGTTCGGTTTCTAATAGATTCATTGTTGCGCTTTTGGGTTTATATAACGTTAAAAATTAATTTTTGATTAACCGAAACGCCCTGTTATATAATTCTGTGTTCTTTCTTTCTTAGGATTGGTAAACAGGGTACGGGTATCATCATACTCCACAAGCTCTCCCATATAGAAGAACGCAGTTTTGTCGCTGGTCCTGGAAGCCTGTTGCATATTATGTGTTACGATAAGAATTGTATAGTTTGCTTTAAGACTATAGATCAATTCTTCAATTTTTATGGAAGATATCGGATCAAGTGCTGAAGCAGGCTCATCCATTAAAAGGATGGAAGGCTCCACAGCAAGCGCCCGGGCAATACACAAACGCTGTTGCTGCCCTCCGGAAAGGGCAAGAGCAGACTTCTTAAGTTTATCTTTCACTTCGTCCCACAGTGCTGCACCTCTGAGAGAAGACTCTACCTTTTCTTCAATAAGCGCATTGTCCTTAACTCCATTAACTCTCAATCCATACGCAACATTCTCGAAAATGGATTTCGGAAACGGATTGGGCTTTTGAAACACCATACCTACGGTTTTTCTAAGCTCATTCACATTGATTTTAGGATGATAGATATCCACTCCTTCTATTAAGATCTCCCCTTCTACACGCACGTTGTCAATCAGGTCATTCATCCTGTTGAAACATCTGAGGAACGTGGATTTTCCGCATCCGGAAGGTCCGATCAACGCGGTTACAGTATTTTTCTTAATGGAAAGACTAACGCCTTTCAGTACATGATCTGCACCGTAATAAACGTTGACGTTCTTGGCTTCAATTTTCATGTTGTATATTCCAAAGAAATTCTTTCAAAACTAGATTTTTACCATTTTACTTTTTTCTGCCATTTATGTCTGACATAAACAGCAATGCCATTCATAACGAAGGTGATACTCAATAAAATGATAATGGCTGCAGCAGCATTTTCCGAAAATGCTTTCTGGGGTCTGCTTACCCAGTTAAATATCTGAATTGGCAACACCGTAAAGGAGTCCATAACACTTTCCGGAACAAAAGGCACAAACGTCAGGGCTCCGATTACAATCAGGGGAGCAGTTTCTCCTATAGCTCTTGAAAGGGAAAGAATTACTCCTGTGAAAATACCGGAAACTGCTGCCGGTAATACCTGATGCCAGATGGTTTGCCATTTGGAAGCTCCCAGCGCATAAGACCCCTCCCGTATGGAATAAGGAACCGCTTTTAATGCTTCTCTTGTGGAAACAATTATAATTGGCAATATCAGCAGCGACAACGTAAGAGCACCTGTAAGAACACTTTCGCCCAGCCTCATCGCCCTGGCAAAAAGCTCCAGCCCCAGCAAACCATAAATAATAGAAGGCACTCCTGCCAGGTTAGCAATATTGATTTCTATAATATTCGAAAGCCTGCTTTTCTTATTGTACTCTTCCAGATACAACCCTGCAGATATGCCTATCGGAAATGCGATAATGGCTGTAAGCACCATGATCCATAAGGTTCCTACCCAGGCCGTATAAATACCCGCCCTGGACGCCCTTCTGCTTGGCAGCCCCATGATAAAGTCCCAGTCGAGTCGACTTAATCCTCTGTATAAAACATCTCCCAGCAACAACACCAGCACCACTACTCCGATGAGGGTACAGAACAGACCAAAATACTTAAATGCCTGATCCTGGTACTCATACACTCTCGTATTGCTGAAATACTTAAGTCGCTTCTTAATCTTGCCTTTTCCCTTTTTGCCCATATCCTATTTATGATATTTCTGAAATTTTTTCTTAAGCCAAAAGCTTATGTTATTTAAAAGCAGTGTAACTACGAACAAAGTCATCCCTACAGCAAAAATTGTCCTGTATTCAACACTATCGTGTGGCACATCTCCAAGACTCACCTGAACGATATAGGTAGTCATGGTTTCTATCGGCACTGTCGGATCAAATGTAAGACGAGGCTGCTGTCCGGCGGCAATGGCAACAATCATGGTTTCACCTATTGCACGGGAGATGGCCAGTATAATGGAGACAGAAATTCCTGAAAATGCAGAAGGAACAATAACCTTCCAGGAGGTCTGAAATTTGGTTGCACCCAGCGCAAAGGAACCTTCTCTCATGGATTTTGGCACAGCATAGAGTGCATCTTCACTTAAAGAAGACACAAGAGGCAATATCATGATACCCATTACGATACCAGGAGACAAGGCATTAAAACCGGCCAGAGAAGGCATAATCTTCTGAAACATCGGCGTCACAAATACCAGGGCAAAATATCCATACACCACCGTTGGCACTGCCGCCAGAACCTCGAGCAGTGGTTTTACAATATTTCGTACTGTTTTATGAGCATATTCACTCAGGTAAACAGCAATTGTAAGCCCAAGAGGTACTGCCACTACCGTTGCAATCAGTGTGGTCAGCAAGGTACCACTCAAAAGTGGCAGGATTCCGAATCTTTTATTACTGAAGAGCGGCGTCCACTCTGTGTCTGTTAAAAATTCTATCAGACTTACTTCTTTGAAAAACCCAATGGTTTCAAAAATTAAAACTCCTATAATACCTACAGTAGTAAATATGGTTAACAGACTGCAAGCCAGTAAGAGCTTCTCAATAATTGCTTCTCTCAGTTTCATTTATAATAATTAAGAAGTCCTGATTATTTCAAGACCTCTTCCAATTTTACTCCAACAGTTGATTCTTTTCCTAGGAATACAGAGCCGGTCTTTTTTTCTTTAAACCTTTTCATCACCAGGTCATAAGTTGACTGGCTCAAAGGGATGAACTTAGCCTCAGGCACCAGTTCTTCCGCATTATTAATATAAAATCGAACCAGACTATCCAACGATGGATTGGTGTCTATAGATTTTTTATTGATATATATAAACAATGGTCTTGACAAAGGCTGATAGGTTCCGTCTTTCACGGTTTCCTCTGTTGCAAAAATGGGCCCTTTTCCATTTTCATCATTGTTATCATCGATCGGGACCAGCTTAAGCTTGTCCATATTTTCGGTATAATAGGCCAACCCAAAATAGCCTAAGGAATATTTATCCGTAGAAATCCCCTGAACAAGAACATTGTCGTCTTCACTTGCCGTGTAATCTCCTCTGCTGGCTTTGGTCTCACCGACCACGGCTTCAGTAAAATAATCAAACGTACCGGATTCGTGTCCTGCTCCAAAAAGGTGGATTTCAGCATTCGGCCATTCTGGTCTGATCTGATTCCATTTTACTATTTTGCCCTGAGCCTGAGGCTCCCATATTTTTTTCAGTTCATCCACTGTAAGATAGTCTACCCAGGTATTCTCAGGATTTACCACAACAGCTAATCCATCGTATGCTATTGGAAGTTCTACATACTCAATATTGGCCACATGGGATGCACTATCTTCGGATTTCTTAATAGGTCTTGAGGTTTCTGCAATATCAATTTCGGAACGGATAAACTTTTTTATTCCGCCTCCAGTACCTGAAACTCCGATAGTTACCTTTACTTTGGGGTTTTCAAGTCTGAATTCTTCCGCAGTAGCCTCCGTAATCGGATAAACAGTGCTCGATCCGTCAATTTTAATTGATCCGGTCAGGTCCGACCCTCCAGTATTTCTGTTACCACACCCCCAAAAAGATGCAGCAACCATTGAAAACAGAACAGCTACGCCAAGAATATTTTTTCTCATAATTGATAGCAAATTAGCCAAAATTACTTATTCAAATGTTAAGAAATTGTTAAGCTTTAAAACATCAGCGGCTCACAAAAACTACAAGCTGATTATAAAGCTATTACATATAACACAAGTAAAATTTTGTTAATAATTAAACTGTAATTGCAGCCTCAGCAGGTTCCCTTTCTGGGTATTTTCAGGCCTGCTGGAATCTTCATACGTTCTGTCGGATACCATATACGCCATCGTAAATTCAAGGGTAGAATTTAGCTGCCATTCCACTCCACACTCCAGTTCCTTCACCACGTAACTTCTGGCGTCCTGTTCAATCTTTTTCCCACCATTATAGTATTGAGCTCTTACATAAGGGATAAGAACCATTTTCTCCATTTTCTGACGATACATCACCTGAGCATATCCACCGTCAAGTGGTTTCCTTTGGATTGCAAAAACATTGTTTTCATAGGTAAATCGTGGCCCCATTCCCCAATTGTATTCTGCCTGAAAACCAAAAGGCTGAGGATATACGACAATGTACCCGTCTATTCTTTGCTCCTGAATAGTTGTTGGTGACGCTACATCTGCTTTCTTAATTTCTTTTGTATTAAAATATCCTGTAAACCCACTTACACCTACCTCTATGAACTGACCAGACGTAAGCTTAAAAGGATAGGAAAGCTTTGCTACAACATGCTGAGCATTACCATAATCCAATCGATTGGTGGTTTGACCGTTAAACACCCCAAAACCCAAGACGCCATAATCTCCTGTGCCTTTTAAACCGGAAGCAGTAAGGTATTTGTAACGCTCTTTGATCTTTGCAGGAGTAAAATAAAACAATACTGCCATGTCCCGCTCATTATACATTCCACTGTTGATTGCATCCGAGCGGTCAAGTGCCAGCCTGTTCTGACTGGACTGCAGATTATCAAAGCCATAGGGTATTTTAGTCAAGCCAACTCTCACTCTTAATGATTTAGAGGTATTTAAAAACAGATCGCTATATAAATCTCTAAGCTGAAGAAAACTCATTCCGGTGACAGATCCGACCGGACTATTGATTAATGCATTGGTTGCAAGGTCTGTCTGAATATACAAATACACTCTCGGATGAATGTCTCCATACAAGGTAAGACGTGCTCGTCTGAAAAATATGCCTCCCCCATCACCAATAGATCTGTCACACTGATCACACTTGAGCTGACTATTGGTTTCCAGCAATCTGTTATAACGTACCTGTGTGTATCCTCTTAATGCAAATGTTTCAAACCATTTTTTTCGGACTTCCTGCGCAGCGCTCTTTGCTTCGGCCTTTGGCTCTCCGATGCTGAGGGATGAATCCGACACGATCTGAGCTGCTACTATAATTGGGGTAACAATAAAAATAAAAAATAATACACTTAACTTTTTATTCATGATGATTGGTGGTTACTAAAATCGAAAGCAAATATTCAAACAATAAAGAACCTTAACCACCTTTTAATTCAGTATTAACCCAAGCTTAACACTGGCATTACAATTAGATAATACACAATTAACAATTTCTTAACATTAAATTTCTTCCATCTGAAAACCAAAGCATTATTAATAACTGCCAGAATAGGCTTTTGCCTCGCTTTTAATCAGCCTGCTCCACCAAACTTATACCCAATGCCTTTAATGGTATTGATATAATCCTCCCCGATCTTTTCTCTGATTTTTCTGACATGCACATCTACCGTTCTGGAAACCACATAGATGTTTTCTCCCCAGACTTTTCTGAGCAAATCATCTCTGTTAAAGACTGTATAAGGATGTGATGATAAAAAGAACAAAAGCTCAAACTCCTTTCGGGTAAGTACAACTCTTTCATTATTTTTCAAAACAGTATAACTTTCCTTATCTATAACCAGATCTCTGAAAGAGATAACCCGAGATTCCTTTTCCAGGCTTTCCTCTCTTCTGAAAAGAGCAGATAATCTGCTTAAAAGCGCTCTTGGTTTAATTGGTTTTATAATAAAATCATCTCCCCCTGCTTCAAACCCGGCTATTTCTGAATACTCTTCAGATCGGGCAGTCAAAAAAATTATATGACAATTTCCTGTACCTTTCATTGTCCTTATTTGTCTGCAGGCTTCAATACCATCCATATCAGGCATCATTATATCTAACAGAATAAGGTCTGGAGCAAAGGACTTAACACAGGAAAGTGCATCTTTACCACTATAAGAGCATTTGGTCTGATAACCTGCCTTTCTGAGGTTATACTCTAACAGTTCTCTAATAGAAGGCTCATCATCCACAATAAGGATCTTGTATTTTTTTCTTGTAGTCATGCCAGTAGCAGAAAGGCATGTAAAAGTACCTTCAGAATATTTCCTTACTATTATTGAAGTGTTAAGGAATTGTTAACTTCAGATTGCTGTACGCTAATTCAGGACCATCACTCTTGCGAAATATTTTTTATTCCCCGTAAGTACCTGTACATAATATTCCCCGCTGGCAAGGCTTAACTCTGCCAGGCTCAGTTTAATAGACTTTCCACATAACAGAGCAGTATTTCGCTTAAAGATAATTCTGTTTCGCTCATCATATATCACTACAGTAACCACTCCGTTCAGATATCCTTTAAACCTTATAAGCACTTTATCTGTAGCGGGATTGGGAATTGTCACCAATTCACCATCAATGGATGTCTCATCCTTTTCAAAAACAGGATCTTCGTCGATCTGTAAAATTTCAATGGCATTGACTTGGGGATACCCTTTCTTTCTTAGGAAATTGATGTTTAAAATATTATCATTTACTTCCACCACAAAGGACTTTTTAACAGCATCCATACCAGCCTCTGCATACAGGTCGAAGTTATCAAGCACCAATACATTCTCCACTGTTACATTAAAGATCTGTTGTCCCGGCCCATTGAAATCTCCATTAATCTTTTGAGCAAAAAACAAATTGACTTTATACCTCCCGTTTTGAGGAACGGGAAACTTCATTAGTAACAACTTATCCTCCAGCAAATTTAACCTGTTATCACCAAACAATTCATCCGGAGCACCTGTAGTATTAACCCCTTCCCACATATTACTTCCAGTAGTATAATTGGCACTGGATGGATCCAGATAAGGTGCAGGGTCTTCCTGCAGATCCGTAGCCCAATCCATAGGGAGATCGTTGACTGCTGGTCCGCCGGAATTAACTCTGTAAAGGATTTTATTTACCTGAATGGTAACCGAGATGGTGTCCCTTCCCCCATAATTATCAGAAGCTACGATGTATACCTTATCAAATACCCCTGCTTCCATAAGAGGGGTAAGAGAAACGGATGCACTTCCTCCTCCATTGTAAGTAAGTTTTGCAAATGCAGGAAGATTAGTACCAACGATAGAAACTGTTTCCTCATCACAAAATGTTACCGATGTATCCAATCGCCCCCCCTGATCAACCTTTAGCAACATATATTTTTCACTTACAAATGGATCATCTACCAAGGATATACACCCCCTACCTGCTGCTGAAGAGGCCAGCCCTACAATACAGCCAAGTATCAGCGCAAAAAGTTTAATTGAAAGATTTTTATCCATAGTATTCTATCCAAAGTATTCAAGGACTATAAGAAGAACATGGGCTAAATGAATTTTGTTAAAAAAGGTTTTTTACGCTTTAAAACCCAGTATTTTGTAAAAGTCATCTTACTCTTCAAAAAATCCATAACCAAGCTACTTCTATTCCTTAAGAGCCCATGACCATGTCTAAAAAGATCTGCAGCTATGTAAGCTCCTTATACCTGAAGCACTCTATCATATGGTCATTCACAAGACCTGCAGCCTGCATGTAGGCATAACAGATTGTGGATCCGACAAAAGTAAAGCCTCTCTTCTTTAACGCTTTACTCATCGCATCACTTTCCTTACTCGTAGAGGGAATCGGATCTGTCCTTTTCCTTCTATTGACTATTGTCGTATAATCAACAAAACTCCAGATGTACCTATCGAAGGACCCAAACTCTTTTTGAATTTCCAGAAACGCCTTTGCGTTTTTAACAGTAGCATAAATTTTGAGGCGATTTCGGATGATAGAAGGATCTTCCAGGAGCTTTTCAAGTTGCGCCTCTGACATTCGGGCAACCCGAGCCACGTCAAACCCGGCAAAGGCTCTTCTTAAAGCCTCTCGTTTATATAAAACGGTTTTCCAGCTCAATCCGGCCTGAAAAGCATCCAAAACCAAAAATTCAAAATGCTTTTGATCGTCGTGCACACGTACACCCCATTCCTCATCATGATAAGCGATCATCAAAGGGTTGTCTTTAGGCCAGTTACAGCGGTGTTTCATTTTCCGGACTTTGATTTACATTCCACAATAGCTTAACTTTGCAATTGGTTAATTTCTCATATAGAGCAGATGAGACAATTAACCTAAAAAACAGGCAGAATGTCTTAAACAAAAGTGTTATTATTCTTCCAAATTAGAGAGGATTAACAAAAACACTATAAACTATTATTTTTCAATTAGTTCTTTCAAAGATATTTATTAATTTCAACCGCCAATTTGAATTGTTACATTTTATAAGTAAATTCAATAGGCTTTTTTTAAAAAAATTTCAAAACAGCAAAAAGGGAAATCTTACTAAGGTTAATAAATCACTGTATTTTAAAAACAACTATTTATTAATCTCGTTAACAAATCTTTGCCTGTTGAATAAATAACTAAGGATTTTGCAGTTCCATTGTTTGAAATGCCTGAAAATGGAAATTAAAATAAATAAGATAAGTAAAGGGATTATAAAAATCAGTTTATGATGCATGATGCGTTATATTATTTCTTACTTTTTGCGAGTAGTCTCATTACCTTCTTTCTGTTTTTCCCTTTTTTAACAGTCCTGGCCTCACTGTTTGTAAAGGAAAAAGCTATTGAGAAAAGTAATGTACAGAAAGATTTCGGCATTATCATCACTGCGTATAGAAATTTAACCATAACCCGTCCTCTTATTGAATCCATTCTTGAACAGGAGTATTCGAAGTTTCACATTTATCTGATTGCTGACGATTGTCCGGGAGATCAGATAGGAACACTGCCCGAAAACCCCAAACTCAAAATTTGTTTACCAGGTAAAAAACTTGGCTCAAAAGTCCGTTCGCTCATTTTTGCAATGAGCCAGACCGTTCGACATCATGATGCCATTGTAGTTATGGACGCCGACAACCTTATGCATCCCGGCTACCTCAGCATCATGAACAATTACCTGGGCGCCGGCTATACTGCAATTCAGGGAAAAAGGGTTGCCAAAAACCTTGATTCCACTACTGCCTGTCTGGATGCTACGGGAGAACTATACTTCAACTATACTCAAAAGCTTGTCCCTTATATTTTAAATTCTTCTGCCAACATTGCCGGATCAGGCATGGTGATTGAGACAGAGCTTTTTAAAAACTACCTTTCTTCTCCAAGAATCCGAAAAAACAAAGACGGGTTGATCATTGCAGAGGATAAAATTCTTCAGAATTTCATTGTCGGAAACAACATCCAGATTGCTTTTGCAAAAGAAGCGCTTATCTACGATGAAAAAATATCCCGGTCCGATCAGTTGGTAAGACAGAGATCAAGATGGCTAAGATCTTATTTTGAAAACACCAAATACTCTTTTCAGCTGCTTTTATCAGGATTGGAAAGACTTTCCTTTAACAAAATACTTTTCGGGGCTATGACCTTGTCCCCTCCATTGTTTATTCTGATATTTTCCTGTGGGGCATTATTTCTTATCGACCTCATTCTGTTTCCGAGGCTTTCTGTGATGGTCTTCACTGGAGGAATTGTTTTTACGCTCAACTTTCTCTGGGTACTTTATCTTGGGAATGCCCCTAAAGCCATATGGTCAAACCTGTATGGAATACCATCCTTTATTGTTTATCAGATCCTGGCCCTTTTCACCATGAAAAAAGCAGGAAAAGACTTCCTTGTAACAGAACAGGTAAAAATGGTTTCTTTAAAGGAACTGGAAGTTGAAAAAGAGAACAAAGCCATCCAGCAGGATTAAGCATTTCCCTCATAGAATCTGACAGAATTTACTAAATTCGTTCGCGGACTTGTGAAAGGCTTTCACGGATAGCACACCTATAAAGTAAAGTGTTCAAGAGCAGACTCTATGATTTTTGACTTCAGACTTAAAGTATTTTACACTGTTTCTCAGAAACTAAGCTTCACGAAAGCCGCCCAGGAGCTTTTCATTTCTCAGCCCGCTGTCACCAAACACATTAAAGAGCTGGAAGAACAAACCAGGCTGGCACTTTTTAAAAGGCATGGCAACAATATTACCCTCACTCCTGCAGGACAAGTTTTATTAAAACACGCCCAGCAGATTTTTAAGGTTTATGCTGCACTCGAAAACGACCTTGCCCAACTACAAAATCCGGAAAGCGGAACAATAAGAATCGGAGCCAGCACTACTCTGGCAAACTACGTTTTACCTAAAATATTAGCACTATTCAAAGCGGCTTATCCCTCCATACAACTACATTTTGTAAGTGGCAACAGTGAATTCATTGAACAACAAATCATTACCGAACAGATCGACATAGCTATTGTGGAAGGAATCTCCCACCACCCACAAATCGCCTATGAGGCTTTCGTAAAGGATGAAATTGTGCTGGTAGCCCATGCCAACAGTAAACTCGCCCAGCGGGCAGAAATAAAGCCCGCTCAGCTCAGCACTCTGCCACTGGTACTGCGGGAACAAGGCTCAGGAACCCTGGATGTAATTTTAAAATCCCTCGACAAGGACGCTATCACCCTGAAGGACCTTAAAATTGAACTTCAACTGGAAAGCACTGAAGCGATTAAGCATTACCTTCTCTATTCCGAAGCGGCAGCGTTTATCTCCATTCACGCCATTGGCAATGAGTTAAAAAACAAAGAACTCGTTATTCTGGAAATAAAGGGCCTGGACATCTACAGAACGTTTCAATTTATACAGTTGCATGGAAAAACGTCCAGACTAACAGACCTTTTCAAACGGTTCTGCCTAAGCCATTATAACTTTTAGTTATCCGTTATAAGTTTTTTTAATTAGCATAATAGCAGGAATAGGGACATTTTTGCTTCATAAACTCAAGGAGGCAAAAATGGCAATTTTAATCACCGAAGAATGTATTAACTGTGGAGCTTGCGAACCGGAATGCCCCAATACTGCAATTTATGAAAACGGTGCAGAATGGAACTATTCAAAAGGAACAAGCCTCACCGAAATAGAACTTGAAGACGGCACTGTAATTGATGCCAGTACTATGAATGAACCCGTTTCAAACGACTTTTATTATATTGTTCCGAACAAGTGTACGGAGTGTACCGGGTTTCATGAGGAACCACAATGTGCTGCTGTATGCCCGGTAGATTGTTGTATACCGGACCCGGACTTTCAGGAAACGCAGGAAACCCTGCTTGCCAAAAAAGCCTGGCTTCATAACGAAAATTAAGCTGCTCCTTCATAGTCCGTGCCTGTATTTGCAATCACGGACTACTTTTTTAGTTCCAGTGAAGGCGGGCTCTTTGAGACCAGTAGACAGCAGGATCTTCTTTCAGAGTTTCCAATAGCGCGATATCTTTGTCTTCCAGCTCTACCTTCAGCGAAAGCAGGTTCGACCTCAATTGTTCTTCTGTGGCAGCACCGCTAAGCACTACGCCCGCCCACTTCTGATGCAGGACATACGCTAAGGCAACTGCATCAATGCCACAATTATGTTTAGCTGCCAGCTCACTAAGCAATCCTTTCTTTTCCTGAAAAGCCTGATCAGAGTTTCTACCTGTTAACCTGCCGTTTGCCAGTGCTTCTTTTACAATAATTCCACACCCATTCCCGGATGCCTTTTCCAGCATTTCTGTTGCAGAACGTTCGAGAACATTCCAGGTCACCTGCACCGATTGAAAAAGACTTACCGCTCCATTACGTATTTCCAATGCCTTTTCCAACGTATCACTCTGACCAGTCCCGCTGAGGGAAAGGCCAACGATCACTCCTGATTCTTTCAGCTCCCACAGCTTTTCAAGAATCTCATTGTTATCCAGCACCCCACTGTCCAGGGTTGCAGAATGAATGTGATAAATAGCAAGGTATTCCCCTAAATACCCTTTGGATTCGGGATATTGACGAGTAAAAACCTTCAAAGAATGTTCTTTAACCTCGTGCTTCTCAGCATTTACCTGCCAGCCTGCCGTATAGCTATAGCCCCACTTAGAACCAACTATTATATCCTTCTTCCCGGCTTTCGTCTGTATCCAGTGCGACAAAAATTCTTCGCCCCGTCCATAGCTTCTCGCTACATCGAAGTAGCGTATCCCTAACGAGTAGGCACATTGCAATACTTTTGCTGTTTGCGCCTTCATAGCATTTAGGTTGTAATCAAAATTTAAATCACCTCCATGACCTAAGTTGATATAGCCGGGTCTGCCCAAGGCAGCAAGGCCAAGTCCTATCCGGGATACCTTTAGCCCCGTAAAACCAAATTCCTGAATTTCCATTGGTACAAAAATAATGTAGAAGGAATATCTACCCTTATTTATCCGACATTTTTAACACTTTATGAAATAGCAAAACCTACATATTTTCAATTTTCTTTACAGCATAAAATCTTTATCCAAACTTATTCGTATGGAATTCCGCTGCATTGATAATTCAACAATCAGGCTTTATCTCATTACAGTCAAAAAAAGAGGGAAGAATCGCCTTTAAGTCTTACGCGATTACACGTAGTGTGGCATACTTATGGCTGCAATATTAAAAACATTGAACGTTGACTTAACATTAACAAATTAAATCTGACTTGAGAAAAGGTATAATTCTGGCAGTCATAGCGACCTGCTTCGTTGGGATTTGTTATCTCCTCTGGAAAGAATATTTTAAATACACCCTGCCCGCAAGTATTCCGTATAACTATAAATCTGTAAAAGCAGGGGAAACGATCTCTTTATTTAAAGAGCATAAAGGGTTAATGCTGTTGCATTTTTACAATCCCAATTGTCCATGTTCAAAATTTAATTCAACATATATCCGACAGTTATATAAAAAACACAAGGATGAACTCTCCTTTTTTGTTGTCGTAGAAAAAGCATACCTTAAGGACTACAAAAACCAGTTTGATTTCAACCTTATTGAAGACGATGGCTCTCTGGCCGATTCGTTAGGTGTCTATGCAACGCCTCAGGCTGTCATATTAAAAGACGGAGTCCTGGTGTACAGGGGAAATTATAATAAAACACGATTTTGCACAGACAAAGACACTTATTTCCCAGAGATGGTTCTCGACTCATTACTGAACAACAAGCCATTGCCTAAACTTCCGGCCGCTGCATCGCAGTCATATGGCTGCAATCTTCACTCAGATCTTAAATATTTGAACATCCAATGACCACACATACTTCTAATAATATTTCAGGACATATGACTATTAAGTCTCAGTTCCTGAGCTATTCCCTGCTTTCTCTTTTCGTTCTGGGACTTATTATGTCCTTTGTGTACGATACCTATCTGATTGCCATTGGTGTGGGAGCCCTCAATCTCATCATGTATTTTACTACTTTAAATCTGGCTCCGGACAAAGACTGGTATCAATATGTGGGAAGTTTATCGCTGGGAATATTTACCGCACAGTTTATCTATCAGATGCACGGAATGCTTGAAATGCACTTTTTTGCATTTATAGGTTCAATTATCCTGATCTACTACAGAAACTGGAAAAATCAAATTCCACTAGCCCTTTTTATTGTCCTGCACCATACTCTTTTCGGCTATCTTCAATATGCAGGCATGAAAGAAATATATTTTACGACTGCCGATTATATGCCTTTAAATACATTCCTTATACACGCATCGCTGGCAGCCGTGATCTTTATTCTATGTGGTTACTGGAGTTATGAATTTGAATCTTCCGCACGCCTTAGCCTTGCCTCCAATGAACGGCTGACTCAGCAACTGGAAATTATAAATAAGGGGATTGAGTTTGCAGAACAAATTGCCAATGGCCACCTGGATCAGAAATTTCAGGCTGCAGAAGACGACAAACTCGGCCAGGCCCTGGTTAAGATGCATACCTATATTTTTGAGGCAAATCAAAAAACGGAAAATGAAAACTTCGTTAATATCGGTATCGCCAAAGTTTCTGAACTAATCAGAAATTATGATACCCAAATTGATGATCTGTCCGACAAAATAATTTCATTCCTCACCCGGTATATCGGAGCCAATCAGGGGTCACTTTTCGTAATAAACGACAGTGAAGACGAAAAATATCTTGAGTTAACCGGCTGTTATGCATATGGTCAGAAAAAATACCTCCAAAAAACAATTCTTCCCGGTGAAGGTCTGGTGGGTCAATGTTATCTGGAAAAAGACCTGATTATCCTGTCGGAAATTCCTGATGATTATATTCGCATTACCTCCGGTCTCGGAGAAGCCCTTCCCCGCTTTATCGTGATTTGCCCCATGATTGTAAACGAAACGGTTTACGGGGTTATGGAATTTGCTTTTTTTCATAAAGCAGAGCCTTATAAAATTGAATTACTGAAAAAAGCCGGAGAAAGTCTGGCCGCCTCTATCAATACCCTGAGAATAAACCTAAATACCCAGAAGCTGCTTCAGGAAACACGGGTACAGACCGAATCTATGCGGGTACAGGAAGAAGAATTGCGACAAAATCTGGAAGAGTTAAATGCAGCTCAGGAAGAACTTTCCCGCATTGTTACCATATCGGAAAGCCAGAAAGCAGAAATGGCCATTCGTGAAAGGGTTTTCAGCCTTACCACCATCCTTTCCGAATCGGATGAGTATGGCACCATAACCATGGTCAATGAAAAATTATGCGCCGTATCCAAATACACACCAGAAGAGCTTATCGGCAAGCCTCATAATATATTCCGCCATCCGGACATGCCTCCCGTCCTGTTTAAACTATTCTGGACTACCATAAAAAAAGGACAGGCATTTAACGCCATCATCAAAAACAAAGCAAAAGACGGCACCCATTACTGGGTGGATGCACACGTGGTACCTATCTTTGATGAACTTGGGAACTTCAAAAAATATATTGGCGCCAGGTACCATATTACCAACGATGAATTTGCCGAAAAGCTGTACAATCAACAGGCTGAAAAATATGGCCTGCCACTGCTCGCTGAGACTCAAATCACAAATTAACCCCTGGTTTGAACAGTCTGTTTAAAAGTTTATTATTACTTAACACAAAAGCTTTTCATTTGAACTTATTAATATGCAATTTGAAAAATCTGCATCAGACCATTTGTTCAAATGAAAAGCGATTTAATGGGTAACAATTCTTTAAATAAAATCAGAACGTTCCTGGACCTTGTGACCCCGGCGGCCCCTAAAGAACAAAAAGCCTGCTTTTTGCAGCTTCTGAAACCAGTCATGGTACCCAAAGGGGTATACTTTATTTCTGCAGGTCAAATTCCCAGAAAGTTTGCCTTTGTGAATGAAGGCCTCTTCAGATATCTATACATTGATAAGGCAGGAAAAGAATTCACTAAAAATTTTATAACAGAGGGAAACTTTATAGTTTCCTATTCCGCAATGGTTTCCCAAAAGCCATCCCTTTTGTATATAGAAGCATTGGAAGACAGCCATATACTTGAAATAGACTATAACCGGTGGATGGAAGTTAAGAAAAAACACGAATGCTGGAATGTGCTTTTAGTTGCGATGCTGGAACAAGCTTTTATGGTGAAAGAAAAAAGAGAACGGGATCTGCTTTTGCTTGACGCCCGAGAAAGGTATATCGGCTTTTTGCACGAATTCCCTACTCTTGAGAACCGTGTAAAACAACATTTGATTGCCTCCTACCTTGGCATCACGCCAATATCCTTAAGCAGGATAAGAAAAAATGGAAATCATTAACACAGGTTAATTTTTATTAAAAAAAATATCCTGTTTTTGCATTGAAATCAAAGAATTAAGCCGATGCAAAAGGGATCCATTGTACTAATTACCGGAGGTAGTTCCGGTGTCGGACTTCAGCTCGCCAGAGCACTCACCTCAAGAGCCTGTAAAGTGCTGATTTGCGGGCGCTCTGCTGAAAAACTTCAACAGGCACAACAAGAGATGCCCGACATAGAAATTTTCCAAAGCGACCTTTCAAAAGAAAAAGACTGCCAGGAACTTTGCAGTCAAATTATTTCAAAGTATCCGCGACTGAATTGTTTAATTAATAATGCCGCCATAGCGCATACAACAGACTTCAGAACCGACCCGTTGGCAATGAACAAAGCAGTAAAGGAATTCAACAGTAACCTGATGGCACCTATCAGGCTGACCAAGCTGCTACTTCCGGTATTGGAAAACAATCCAAAGCCACATATCATAAACATTACCACAGGGTTGATTTATGCTCCAAAAGCAACCTATCCATTCTACAATGCATCAAAAGCTGCTTTACATTCCTTTACTCAGGTATTAAGAATGCAATTGAGCAATCAATCGCCTTTAAGGATTACAGAGGTACTTTTACCCGTTGTAGATACCCCTTGGCACAATGGTAATCCACCTAAAATAGCCATATCTGCGGACCAGGCCGTTTCCGAAATGTTATTCAAACTGGAAAAAGGACAATCGGAAATAAAAATAGGAAAAGTACCGCTGCTGTATTGGATTGCAAGAATAGCTCCGGGTTTTGCCATCCGGTTGATGAACCGGACAAACGATTAATCATAAAAAAAGGGAAGATTTTTACCTTCCCCTTCTCTGTAAATTCTTAGTATCCCAGCTCCTTTATGGCAAGCCATGCCATCAGCCCGGAACCTGTCTCAAGAGCCGATTCATCAATATCAAAAGTAGGCGTGTGTACCCCTGAAATAATTCCTTTCACTTCGTTACGTACCCCCAGCCTGTAGAAACAGGCATCGATTTGCTGGGTATAGTAGGCAAAATCTTCCGATGCCATCCAGAGATCCAGGTCAACCACATTGTCTTCTCCAAGATAATCGACCGCAAAAGATTTTAACCTGCCCGTAAGTTCAGGCTCGTTTCTTAGATATGGATAGCCATTCAACACCGTAAATTCACATTCTCCACCCATGCCATCGGCAATGCTTTCAGCCATTTTTTTCATTTTTGTATGTGCCTCTTTTCTCCATGTTTCATCCAGAGTTCTGAATGTCCCTTCAATCTTCACTTCATTAGGCACTACATTGGTTGCACCGTTGGCAATAAATTTACCAAAGGAAAGTACACATGGAAGTTTAGGATCGCAGTTTCTGCTGACAATCTGTTGCAAGGCAATGATAATGTGTGAAGCAATCAGAATCGGATCAATGTTTTTATCCGGCATTGCCGCATGCCCCCCTTTTCCCTTAACAGTAACATAGATTTCATCTGCACTTGCCATATACATTCCTTGACGAAACCCAACTTTTCCAGCAGGAATTGCCGGCATTACATGCTGTCCTATGATATTTACCGGAGCAGGATTTTGCAACACTCCAGCTTTGATCATCAGAGATGCACCACCAGGTATTTTTTCTTCTCCAGGCTGGAAAACCAGTTTTATGGTTCCTTCGAAAGAATCTTTTACTTCCTGTAATATTCTTGCGGAAGCCAATAAGGAAGAAGTGTGCACATCATGACCACAGGCATGCATTACCCCTTCCTTTTGAGATTTATAGGGGACATCGTTGGCTTCTACAATTGGAAGCGCATCCATATCTGCTCTTAATGCAATAACTTTCTTATCAGGATTCTTTCCTTTTATCAGTCCAACAACACCTGTTTCTGCAACACCTTCCTGAGTTTCAATTCCAAAACTTCTGAGCTTTTCTGCAACGTATCTGCACGTATTATATTCCTCAAAAGACAACTCCGGGTTGGCATGCAAATACCTTCTGTCGTTTACTGTATCTCCTGCGTATTTTGCAGCCAGCTCTTTTATTCTTGGAACAAGACTCATAAAAATTTAATCTTTAACAATAATATTAATCTGATCAGGTACAATTTTAGCTTCCGGGAACTCTTCCTTTAATTTTACATACAGATTGTTGGCCTCAATTCTGTTATAGCAATCACCGACTTTAACCCGGAATGTAGGTTGTTTGTACTGAGAGTAAATATCAGCATCCGGTAAAATTTTATAAATGCGTTCTCTCACCTTTTTTGATTCCTCGCTACTGTTTCCGGAATAAACCAGTACTCTGTATCCCTGGGCACTTTTTATACCTTTATTTTTGTTTGCTACAGAATCTACCCGGGCGTCAATATTCTTGCCGCTATTGATAATGGAACCACCTGTCGTTCCGGCAGCAGAAGTGTTTTTGGTATCCGTAGGCGTAGTTTTGGGCGCAGAATCTGCATCGTACTTAGGTCTGTAGGAGGTAAGATCCTCCTTAATCATTCCTTTGGTAGTATCCTGTTTCATCTGTGTCTGGCCTTTTGCACAGCTCATCAGAACAAAAACGATACTGAGCAGACCAAGACGGCTGATAAGTGTTTTAATCTTCATCAATGATTACGCATTTATTGTTGTTGATATCATCTTCAACAGTTTTATACTTTACGCCTTTTTTAATGCTTCCGTCGCTGTACTGAACAGAAACCCTGTCGTTACGCCCAGCTACCTTTTCAGATCGAACAGGCATTACTTTGGGCTGTTCCGGTTCCGCAACCGGAGCTGGTCTGTTACCTCCTGAAAGAACACTTCTGGCTTCGTCTTTATTCTCCTTCAGCTTCTGCACAGGTTGCTTTTCCTGTCTGGCTTCCTGAACGTCCTCTGCTTCTCTTACAGGAAGATCCGCTTTGAACAGGAAGGAAATGGTATCTTCATTTACCTTACCAAGGAAGGCCTTAAACATCTGGAATGCTTCGAATTTGTATACAAGCAAAGGATCTTTCTGCTCAAACACCGCATTTTGTACAGATTGTTTAAGATCGTCCATATCTCTGAGATGCTCTTTCCACGCCATATCGATAAAGGCAAGCGACGCAAATTTCTCAACAGAAGTGATCAGCTCTCTTGAGTTCGGAGCCACCAGCTTTTTCAAATCGCAGGAGATATTGATACTTCTCTTACCATCTGTGAACGGAATACCTACAGAAGTAACTTCCCTGCCTTTGGTAGCTTCTATCTCCCTGAATATTGGCAATGTTTTTTCTATCAGCTTTTTATTTTTCTCTGTATAGAAATTCAACGCTTCTTTATACAGGCTGTCTGTTAAGACATCTGCTTTTAGCCTGGTAAAGTCATCCTGAGAGATAGAGGAGGTAAACCCGAAGGTGCTATGAATATTTAATTTAAAGTTTTCATAATTCTCTACCGCCTTGCCGTTTGCAACAATGTTTTCCGCAAGGTCATAGATCATTGTCAGAATGTCCAGCTCCAAACGCTCGCCAAACAACGCATTTCTCCTTCTTGTGTAAATCACCTCTCTTTGAGAGTTCATTACGTTGTCATATTCAAGAAGCCTTTTTCTAACACCAAAGTTGTTCTCTTCTACCTTCTTCTGAGCTCTTTCAATGGATTTAGTGATCATGGAATGCTGAATCACTTCGCCTTCTTCAAGACCAAGGCGGTCCATAAACTTAGCTATTCTGTCGGATCCGAAAAGACGCATCAGATTATCTTCCAGACTGACAAAGAACTGAGAAGATCCCGGGTCTCCCTGACGACCGGAACGACCACGGAGCTGTCTGTCGACACGACGAGACTCGTGTCTTTCTGTACCAATAATAGCCAACCCACCTGCGCTCTTGGCTTCCGGGGTAAGTTTAATATCCGTACCACGACCAGCCATGTTGGTAGCGATTGTCACCGTAGAAGCTTTACCTGCTTCCGCAACAATTTCCGCTTCCTTCTGGTGGTACTTGGCATTCAACACCTGGTGTTTGATGTTGCGAAGTTTCAACATCCTGCTCAGTAATTCTGATATCTCTACAGAGGTTGTACCCACAAGTACAGGACGTCCCTGCTTGGTCAGTTCACTAATTTCTTCTGCAACCGCGTTGAACTTTTCTCTTACAGTCTTATAAACTTTATCTTCTCTGTCATCCCTGATAACAGGTTTGTTGGTAGGAATAACAACCACATCAAGTTTATAGATTTCCCAAAACTCGCCCGCTTCGGTTTCAGCAGTACCTGTCATACCAGCAAGCTTATGGTACATTCTGAAATAGTTCTGAAGCGTGATGGTTGCATAAGTTTGCGTAGCCTCCTCCACTTTCACATTTTCTTTCGCTTCAAGTGCCTGGTGAAGACCGTCGGAGTACCTTCTTCCCTCCATCACACGACCCGTCTGCTCGTCAACAATTTTCACCTTATTATCTACAATGATGTAATCCACATCTTTTTCAAATAAGGCATATGCTTTCAGCAATTGCTGAATGGTATGAATACGTTGTGACTTTTCTGAATATTCTTTTAATAAAGCCTCTTTCTGAGCAATTCTTACCTCTTCAGGGAGCGCCTTATTGTTTTCAATTGCCCCAAGACCTGTAGAAATATCGGGCAGGATAAACAGATTAGGATCCTCACCTTCTCCTGTGATAAAATCGATACCTTTTTCTGTAAGCTCAATATTATTGTGCTTTTCATCGATGGTGAAGTACAATGGCTCATCTGCTTCAGGCATTAGTTTGCCATTTTCCTGCAGATAGTAACTTTCTGTTTTCTGAAGGATGGATTTGATACCGGTTTCGCTCAGATATTTGATTAATGGTTTCGCTTTTGGAAGACCTCTGTAGGCTCTGAAAAGCGCCAGCCCTCCGGCTTTTTCATCCCCTTCGGAAATTTTCTTTTTGGCTTCAACAAGATAGTTGTTAACGATTTTCTTTTGTGCTTCAACTATTTTATTTACGCGAGGCTTCAGCTCATAAAACTCATGTTCATCACCTCTTGGAACCGGACCGGAAATAATTAACGGAGTTCTTGCGTCGTCGACCAACACAGAGTCCACCTCATCGACCATGGCATAGAAATGTTCTCTTTGCACAAGATCTTCGGTATCTCTGGCCATATTATCCCTTAGATAATCGAAGCCGAACTCGTTGTTTGTACCAAAGGTAATATCTGCACGGTAAGCAGCGGCACGCTCTTCTGAGTTTGCTTCATGCTTGTCGATACAATCTACTGTAAGACCATGGAATTCGTAAAGAGGGCCCATCCACTCTGAGTCCCTTTTGGCAAGGTAGTCGTTCACCGTAACAATGTGTACCCCTTTACCAGCAAGCGCATTTAGATAGGCAGGGAATGTTGCCACGAGCGTTTTACCCTCACCGGTAGCCATCTCAGCAATTTTTCCCTGATGCAATACCACCCCACCAATGATCTGAACATCGTAATGCAGCATATCCCAGGTAATTTCATTGCCTGCGGCCACCCATTTATTCTTCCAGTGAGCCTTATCTCCTACAATTTCAACGCCCTTTCTCTTAGCAGCAATGGCCTTGTCCATTTCTGTGGCTTCTACCACAAGCTCTCCATTTTCTTTCCATCTTCTTGCAGTTTCTTTAACTACTGCAAAAGCCGTAGGAAGAATTTTCATCAACACCGCTTCAAGGTCTTTATTTCTCTGCTTTTCCAGCTTGTCGATTTCGCCAAAAGTTTTTTCCTTTTCGTTGATATCCAGACCAGGATTATCTGCAATTTTCTTGTGCAATGCAGCAATCTGCTCATCCAGGGCTTTAAGGTCACTGGCAATGATACCTTTGAGCTCAGCAGTTTTGGCTCTTAACTGATCATCTGAAAGTGATTTTAACTTTGCATATTCATCGTTTACCAATTGCACATACGGCCCGATCTCCTTCAAATCCCTCTCTGATTTGGTACCGAAAATTTTGGTTATTCCTTTGGCTATTAATTCAAACATTGAGATAAATATTTTTAGAATGCTAAATTTAAGATTTTAATACAATAACTGATAGTTACTCTGTATTAGATTTTTATTGTTCCCTCAAAAACCTGTTTGGCGGGTCCAATAAGGTAAATGTCGGTATATCCCTTTTCCGTTTTTGTAAAGGAAATACTTAACTCTCCGCCGAGTGTAGTAATAGGAACCGGACTTGTCATACCATTTAAAGAAGCCACCAGTGCTGACGCGGTAACCCCCGTTCCACAGGAATAGGTTTCATCTTCTACGCCCCGCTCATAGGTTCTAACCCACAGCCTGTCTCCTTCTTTTTCTATAAAATTCACGTTCGTTCCTTCTTTTCGGAACCGATCGTTGTTGCGCACTTTATAGCCCTCGTCGTACACTGCAAAATCTTTAATATTTTGCACATATTGGACATAATGAGGACTTCCTGTATTTAAAAAGTAAAATCCATTACCCGTTTCGATTTGATCCACATCGATCATTTTGAGATGTACCAGTCCGTCCCGGATGTGTGCATCGTGGTCCCCATCAATTGCCAGGAATGAGGTTTCATGATCAATTACGCCCATATCACTGGCAAACTGTACGATGCATCGCCCACCATTTCCACACATAGAGCTTTGATTTCCATCCGAATTAAAATAAACCATCTGGAAATCATAATCAGGGTGATCTTCAAGGAGGATAAAACCGTCTGCACCTATTCCGAATCGCCTGTCGCACAAAAATTTAACCAGTTCCGTATTGGTAACATCGAAGATTTTTGTCCGATTATCAACCATGATAAAATCGTTTCCTGTGCCCTGATATTTATAGAATTTCAAATTCATAAAAAATTAATAAACAAATCTACCTCTACAAATATAGGTATTAACAAGGTAGAATACTTTAAAGTTTAACCTGGAAAACGCATAAAAAAAACACAACTCGCCCTAAAATCAATGAAATTTTCACTCAAAGAATTTCAAAGGTGAGCCAATTTTCTCTGCTCCTGTTGAGCTTAAAGAAAAAAAGCCGGCTCTGTGAGACCGGCTTTCAATTTTTTGTAGTAGAAGCTTACGCCTTTGCTTTAGCTTTTGAAGCTTTAGCTGCTTTGGCTGGAGCATTAGCTTTAGCCTTATCTTCAAATCTCTTATCTTCTTTAATTCTTGCAGCTTTACCTTCTTTATCTCTAAGATAGAACAATCTGGCTCTTCTTACAGAACCTTTTCTTACTAGTTCTACTTTTTCAACGGAAGGAGAAAGCACTGGGAAAATTCTCTCTACAGCAACTCCACTAGAAATTTTTCTTACAGTAAATGTTTCACCGTTAGTGTTAACATTTTTCCTTTGAATTACTGTTCCCTGGAATAGCTGAATTCTTTCTTTATTTCCTTCTTTTATTTTAACGTGGACAGTGATTGTATCACCAGCGTTGAACGCAGGAAGAGCATTTCTAACCTCTTTTGATTCAGCTTCCACAAATTTTATTAAATCGCTCATAATAAATAGAGTCTAACGGTTTTTCAAAAACGGACTGCAAATATAATAGCTAAATATTGCAATTACAAATATTAAAAAAAATTATTCACATTCACTCAAAAAAAGTTCATTATCTACCCTTCTTCTGAGAAATGTTTTTTATACAGATCTGGTCTTCTGACTTTTGTGCGCTCCAGAGCCTGTTCGGTTCTCCACTTTTCGATCTGCGCTTCATGACCGCTGAGTAATACCTCCGGCACTTTCCATCCTTTGTAGTCGGCAGGACGCGTATACACGGGAGGGGCAAGCAAATCGTCCTGAAAAGAATCTGTCAGGGCTGAAGTTTCATCAGAAAGTACTCCCGGGATTAGCCTGATAATTGCATCGGAAACAACCGCTGCGGCCAGCTCACCTCCGGAAAGAACATAATCACCGATGGTCCATTCGTGGGTTACCAGGTTCTGCCGAATACGCTCGTCCACACCTTTATAATGCCCACACAGTAGAATGATGTTACGCAGCAGACTAAAACTATTGGCTTTTTTCTGATCAAACTTTTCTCCGTCAGGAGTCATGTAAACAACTGCGTCGTAAGTTCTTTCGGACTTAAGTTTCTGAATACACAAATCAATGGGCTCTGGCATTAACACCATACCTGCTCCGCCACCGAATGCATAATCGTCTACCTGTCTGTGCTTAAACGGAGAATAATCTCTCAGATCGTGCACATGAACCTCTACAAGTTGCTTATCCTGAGCTCTTTTTAGTATTGACTGAGCAAAAAAGCTGTCCAATAGCTTAGGCAAACATGTAATTATATCAATCCTCATCATCAGGTTCTCCTTCCTCGGAAAGATAAACATCCATTAATCCGGCCGGGAGGTCGACAAACAATACCTCTTTTTCCTTATCTGCATTAATGATGAAATCATCATGCAAAGGGATCAGCACCTCCTGATTCTGATACTTCATTTCAAGCAAATCATGACCAGGCAGCTCAAACACGTTTGATACAACACCCAGCTTCCCAAGATTTTTATCTTCTACCTGATACCCAATGATATCATGGTAATAGAACTGCCCTTCTTCCAGTTCAGGAAGTTTTTCAAGCGGCAAATACAAAGAGGTGTTGACCAGGCTTTCGGCAGTTTTGAGATCGACATCTTCAAACTTTACGATAGCCCCGTCTTTGACTATTCTAATGGAGTCAATAAAAAAAGGAATCAGTTTTTGGTTTTTCTCCAAAAAAACTGATTCCAATTCTTCATATTCGTAAGGATCATCGACGTCGAATTTCACTACGACTTCTCCTTTGACCCCATGTAGTCTGGTAATTTTTCCTAGTATATAACAGGATTCCAGATCCATCGTGTAATCTAAATTATTCAGCAGACTCTGCAGATTCTGCAGCAGGAGCCTCGCCTTCAGCAGGAGCAGCAGGAGCTTCTTCAGCCACTACAGCTTTTGCCTGAATAGCAACTTTTCTAGCTTCGTTTACTTTAGCTTCAGCTTCCAGTCTTGCTTTTTTCTCAGCAGCTTTTTTCTGCTCAAGAGCGTTGGCAGCACCGCTAAGTTTGGCTTCTTTACCTTTCAACCACTCGTTGAATCTCTTATCTGCCTCTTCCTGAGTAATTGCACCTTTGTTTACACCAACCTGTAAGTGCTTTCTTAGCATAACACCTTTATCAGAAAGTAATGTTCTTGCAGTGTCTGTGGGCTGAGCACCGGTTAAAACCCAATAAAGAGCTCTGTCTTCATTAAATTTTACGAATGCTGGATTGGTATTTGGGTTATAAGTTCCCAATTTCTCAATGAAACGACCATCACGTGGTGCTTTTGAGTCAGCTACTACTATATCATAGATAGCAAGCTTTTTGCGTCCGCGACGCGCTAATCTAATTTTTACTGGCATAAAATAAGTTGTTAGTTGAACTGATGGAACACGTCCATCTTAAAACCGAACCGCAAAAATATACATTTTTCACCAACCAGCAAAATTTTTAAAAGCATAAAGTTTAAAGCCGAAAGTTAAAAGATTAAAGCTCAAAGTAGAAAAGTGACAACCCCTAAATATCGTTGACTATGATTTTCAGGGTATACAGGTTCGACATTTTTTCAAAGTTATGGATCAATATCTGTCAGCTCTGGCCAGGCGAATGGCCTTTAAACTTTAACTTTAAGCTTTCAACTCTTTCAGCTTCTTCAATTATTTCCTAATTTCATGAATAATATAAGGATAAAAGGACCCATGGAACTCTGTTTTGCGACCAACAACAAAGGCAAACTTGCTGAAATCAATCACTTATTATCTCCCCAGTATACCATTCTGAGCCTTCAGGACATCGGATGCTTTGAAGAACTTGAAGAAACTCAGCCTACCATTGAAGGAAATTCCTTACAAAAAGCTTCTTACGTTCATAAAAAATACCAGATCAATTGCTTTGCCGACGACACTGGCCTGGAAGTAGCGGCATTAAATGGTGCTCCGGGTGTGCTTTCTGCCCGATATGCCGGACCTGAATGCTCTCCGGAAGACAATATGAACCTTCTTTTGAAAAACCTGGAAGGAAAAACCGACCGGTCGGCAACTTTTAAAACGGTTATTACCCTTTTTATCAATAACCAGCCATACACCTTTACCGGTTCTGTTGACGGGGTGATATTAACGGAAAAAAAAGGAACAAAGGGATTTGGCTATGATCCTATTTTCCAGCCAAATGGCTTTTCAAAGACGTTTGCTGAAATGACAATGGAAGAAAAAAATCCGATCAGTCACAGAGGCAGAGCCGTGGCCTTGCTCATTGAATTTCTTAAAAACCTGGACTAAATTTACCTCAGAACAATAATGAACTAACATCATCCGAGATGAAGACGCCTTATATAATAGGAATTACAGGTGGAAGTGCTTCAGGCAAAACGTTATTCATTAAAACACTCATGAAGCATTTTAATGACGGGGAAGTATGTCTAATCTCTCAGGATGAGTATTACAAAAAGATTGAATTCCAACCCCTGGACGAAAAAGGTATTGCAAACTTCGACACCCCATTTTCTATTGACAATGAACAACTTGCAAAAGACCTGCAGGATTTAAAAAACAACAAAGTAGTACACAAAGAAGAATATACGTTTAACAATCCTGCTCTTACCCCGAGAATTATTACCTATCAACCAGCTCCAGTGATTATTATCGAAGGTGTGTTTGTTTTTTACCATCCGGATATTGCCAACCAGCTCGATCTTAAAATCTTTCTGGACGCCAAGGAATTTGTAAAACTTAAAAGAAGAATCACCAGAGACCAGTCAGAGCGGGGTTACTCGATTGAAGATGTTTTGTACCGATACGAATACCATGTATCCCCCACATACGAAAAATATATTGAGCCATTTCGGCACGAAGCCGATCTGGTAATTCCAAATAATAATGGCTTTGAGAAAGGCCTGGAGGTGGTCCTGAGTTTTATAAAGTTGAAAGCCGGAAGTAAAAGTTCATAATAAAAAGCAAAGCTCAAACGAACCGTCTGAGCTTCAACTTTAAACTTTATACTTTTAACTTATAACTTATTTCACTTTTCCAGCGATCTCCTTTTGCTTCTTCTCTTCGATCAGGTCAGCGAATGTTACGTTGTAAAGTTCAATAGCTTCATTAATAATTTTGAAAGCTTCCTGCTTATGAAGGAATCTTTTTACAATTACTTTTTTCTGCTCAAGATTTTTATAATCTTCGAAGAATCGCTTCATTTCCACCAGTGTATGAGGGGGAAGTTCCTCAATATCGTTGATGTAGTTTACTGACATATCATTTTTTGCTACCGCAATGATTTTGTCGTCTTTCTCATCGTCGTCAATCATCTGCATTACACCGATTACCTTCGCCTCGATCAGGGTCAGTGGATCAACTGCTATTGAACTGATAACCAGAATATCAAGGGGATCATGATCATCGCAATAAGTTTGTGGTATGAAACCGTAATTTGCAGGATAATGCACCGCAGAAAACAATACTCTATCCAGTTTTATCAGACCGCTCTCTTTATCAAGCTCGTATTTTGCCTTTGAGTGTTTCGGAATTTCAATAATACTTTGTACTACTTCAGGACTTTTATCCCCGTAAGTGACATCGTGCCAAGGATTAAACATAAAACCAATAATTTTAAAAGTTAAGGACTAAGGCCAATTTAAGCCCAAATATACCAATAAAGTTATACTTATCAGGACAAATAAACTTAAAATATGAAATACTGTTTTTGGCGGATTAACAAATTCTCCATACTTTTGCAGGCCTGAACTCTATGAAGTTTAAAATCAACATATTAAAGTTTTTACTGGGAATTACTTTAGCGATCCCTCTTTTGGCTCATAGTTTAGCAAACAAGCCAACGGAGTGTGGAGTAAAAAAAGAATCCAAAGTAAAAGATATTGCCTCCTCTGACGACAATGTACCCACAACCATTGTCACTTCGTTTGAGGCTGTAATTCCTTTTGTTCAGATAAACTTACATCAGGACATCCTCTTTGACTTTTTTACCCCTGTAATTGTACCACTGAACAATCTTGAAGAAAAGATTGATTTACCCCAATATGTCAGTAAATATTTCAGGATTCTTTTACAACTGATAATTACGCCCCAGGCCCCATAGGACCACTTTGGATCCTGTTTTCAGGATTTTTCCTCATAAAAATGAATCAGTATGCACTGACTCTATAGAATCTTAATTAATAAACCCATAAATAATTTATATAAAACATGAAGAACAAAAATGTCATTGTCACATTGACAGTCATCATTTCTCTTCTGTGCCTATACTTCTTATCGTTTACGTTTATAGCACAGAAAAAGCAGAATGACGCCATTGCTTATGCCACTGAAAAAGATGGCACAATTAACCTTGAAAAGAAACAGGAATATCTGGATTCTATCTATGACAAGCCGGTATACAACCTGTTCGGCATAAAATACACCTACAAAGAAGTAAAAGAAAACGAGCTTGCGCTTGGTCTTGACCTTCAGGGTGGTATGCACGTAACGCTGGAAGTTTCACCAGTAGAGATTCTTAAAGGTCTTGCGGGAACCAATGCCAAAGATCCTAAATTTCAGGAAGCGCTTAAAATAGCAGGTGAAAAGTACAAATCTGGTAAAGACGATTACACTGCTCTTTTCTTTGATGCTTATAAAGAAATTGCTCCTGACAAAAAACTTAGCGACATATTTGCGAACTCTGCAAACAGCGGAAGAATCACCTACAAAACCTCTGATGCTGAAGTCAAAAGAATAATCAACACTGAAGTAGAAGATGCCATTGACCGCTCTTTCGAAATTCTGAGAAACAGGATTGATAAATTCGGTGTAATTCAGCCAAACATCCAAAGAATTCAGGGAACTGGAAGAATCCAGGTAGAATTACCAGGAGTTGAAAACCCTCAAAGGGTAAGAAACCTATTACAGGGAGCAGCTCAGCTTGAGTTCCTTGAAGTTTATCACTTACCAGAAGTAATTCCTTACCTTAATCAGATCAACGACTACCTTTTATTAAAAGAAAAAGAAACGCAGTCCAATAAAACCTCTGCCAAACAACCAGACTCAGATGCCGCAAAAAGTCTTTTAACGGACGGAGACTCTACCGCAACGGCAAGTGCCAATGAAGCGGACAGCACTGCCACAGCACAGGCAGATACTACTCAGAAAGCTTCTGCAATCTACAGCCTGCTAAGATCCGGTTACTCTTTAAGGTATGAAGTGAAAGATACTGCCAAGATCAACAAAATCTTTAGTGATCCTAAGGTACAGAACATGCTTCCTTCCAACATGCGTTTCCTTTGGGAACAAAAAGCATACAGAGATGAGCAGGGAGGAAATACCCTTGAGCTGGTACCTGTGAAGAAGAGCAGAACAGGAAAAGCACCTTTGACCGGAGAGGTTATTACAGATGCAAGAGCTGACGTGTCTGCCAATGCAAAAAGCTATGAGATCTCCATGAGTATGAATCCTGAAGGAGCGAAAAAATGGAGAAACATCACAAGAGAAGCATCCAGCGATCCTAAAAACAAAAGGAGGGTAGCCATTGTACTTGATGACTATGTTGTATCAGCACCTGTCGTTCAGGTTGAGATCCCTAACGGACAGTCCTCTATTACAGGTAACTTCACACTGGAAGAGGCAAAAGATCTTGCCAGCAAGCTTAAAGCCGGTAAACTTCCTGCTCCTGTAAGAATTGCTGAAGAAACAATCGTTGGACCAACGCTTGGTAAAGAAGCTATCGATGCCGGTCTGAACTCTATGCTGGCAGGTATGATTATAGTAATCCTGTTCATGGTTCTTTACTATTCAAATGCCGGTCTTGTAGCAGACATCGCCCTTCTTTTCAACTTGTTATTCATCGTTGGTGTCATGGCCAACCTTGGTGCCGTACTGACACTTCCCGGTATTGCCGGTATCCTGCTTTCCATAGCGATTGCCGTGGACGCAAACGTACTTATTAACGAAAGGGTAAAAGAAGACCTAAACGAAGGCAGAAACATAGAAACTGCTCTGAACAGCGGATATAAAAACGCATTCTCTGCGATCATCGACTCCAACGTAACAACCCTGATCAAAGGTTTTGTGCTTCTATACTTTGGTACTAGTCTTATCCTTGGATTTGCCGTAACGCTTATCATAGGTATTTTCTGTTCTTTATTTACTTCTGTGTTAATCACCAGAGTAATCTTCAACATGAGAAAGAAAGGCACCTGGGTCTTTGCGAACAAATTCTCACAAAACCTGTTCAAGACCATTTCCTTCGACTTTATCGGAAAGAGAAAATTGTATTACGCTATTTCCGGTGCTATCATTGTAGCTGGTATTATTTCCGTTTCAGTAAAAGGTTTCAACCTGGGCGTTGACTTTAAAGGTGGTAGAACCTTTATCGTTCAGTTTGACAAACCTGTGAGCACAGAAGAAGTAAAAGCTCACCTGAGTGATGTATTCGGCTCTGCCCCTGAAGTAAAAACATACGGAGCAAACAACAAGCTAAAAATCACAACTACTTACCTTGTTGATGATGATTCCGACGACGCAACTATTAAAGCTGAACAAACCCTAAACGAAGGGCTTTCCAAAATTTCTGACAACAAGACAGAAATTTTAAGAACATCCAAAATAGGACCAACCATCGCGGATGACATTAAAACATCTGCCATTCTTTCACTGGTGGTGGCTATTGCCCTAATGTTCTTATACATACTTATCCGTTTCAAAAAGTGGCAATTTGCATTTGGAACAGTGGTAAGTTTATTCCACGTGGTATTTGTGGTAGTTGCATTGTTCTCCATACTTGACGGAATTGTGCCATTCTCGCTAGAGATCGACCAGACCTTCATCGCTGCAATCCTTACCGTTATCGGTTATTCCATCAACGACTCTGTCGTGGTATTTGACAGGATTCGTGAATTCTTATCCGTACACAAAGGTGGAAGCAAAACACAGGCACAGATCATTAACAATGCACTGAACGATACACTGAGCCGTACCATCATCACAGGTATGAGTACCATCTTTGTTATCATTATCTTATTTATCTTCGGTGGTGAAACACTTAAAGGCTTCTCCTTTGCAATGCTTATAGGTGTACTTATCGGTACATACTCTTCACTTTGCATAGGTTCTCCAATCCTTGTAGACTTTGCAAGCTGGGAAGATAAAAAAGAGCCTGCTAAGGAATCTACTCCTGTAGCATAATAAGCCCCTCGTAAACAGATAAAAAAAGAGACTGTCTAAAAAGACAGTCTCTTTTTTTATGCATTACCTTAAGAAAAAAACGGCTCAGCCAAAACCTCAAAACCTTTATAAAGATTGACATTCCCGTTGAACTGGAATCAGGCTATCACGCAGGCATCACCAAACAACTACAGTTAATTTAACACCAGAACATTTATCTTATCCTTGTCATTAATTAGGATTATATATAGTCCAATAGGCACGATTTCTCCATTTGAATTTGTTCCATCCCAGATCCCAGGCCCTGTGAGTTCTTTCACCAGCCTGAGACTTTTATCGTAAATTTTTACCGTTCCACTCGCAAGAATGGTATAATAATCTGCTACCCCATCTCCATTGGGTGTTATTACATTTTCACAATCGCTGGCATTAGGTATCTGAACAAAGTTTTTCAATTCCGTAGTACAGTCGTTACGATCCTTCACAATCAGGTCATACCAGCCCGGCTTTAACTCATCAATCCGGGAAGAAGTATGCCACAGCGATCTTTCGCCTCTGGAAACAAGCTGATATTTATAAGGTCCGTTTTGAGGAATGGCACTCGTATGCTCGATGGCAATCACAGCACCTTCTGTGCATGTGTTGGAAACAATACCATAACTATAGGATGCCGATTGTGTGCCACAAACAGATACACTTAGTTCCACTGTTTTCATGACCAGTCTTATAGCTTCAAGACCGGGAGTTGCATTCACCACTTCAACAACATATCTGCCCTCCTGATCTTTCTGAACAGACTCTAACAAGAGCACATTAACACTGGTGGTATCAAAATAGCTGTTATCCCTTTTCCATAAATACGTATTGCTGGTTATCTGTGCATCTCTCTTGGCAGAGAGCTCCACATCACTTCCCAACAGCGCATTTACCGGAGTAAAACTATTAATCGTATCCTGAGGCTGGAAAATAAACACAGAGGCAAACGATGGATGAGCCACCTGAGGAATAATATCCGAAAAGCTGATCTGATTATGATCAAACGCCGCAAGGGTAAGCTCTGTTCTGGAAGAAAGATCAGGAATAGACGTTAAGTTATTATCTGCCGCATTAAGTAACTTCAGCTTGTTGGAAACAGGCAACGGCGGCAACTGCTTCAACTGATTACTGTATAGATACAGGCGTTCAAGATTATTTAACGTTTCAAACGAAGGCAACTCTTCTATAGCATTCATGCCCAGATTTACCTCTATCAGGTTTACATTCCTGGACAGATCCGGTATCGACTTCAGCTTATTAAAAGAGCAATCAAATAATTTAAGGTTTGGAGAATCCGGTACAGAAGCTATTGATTCAACAACATTTTTATAACAATAAAAACTTTCAAGGTTTAACAAGGCTGAAAGATCCGGTATGGTACGGATCTTATTAAAACTGCAATCAAAATACTTCAGGGATACCAGTCCGGAAAGATCGGGCAATACAGAAATATTATTGGACTTAATATCCAATACCTGCAGGTTCCCCAACTGACTGAGGTCCGGAAGTTCTACAAGATCGCATTCTTCTGCCCAAAGGTGTGTCAGTCCCTGAAGGGTATTCAGCGGAGGAAAGGTTCCAAGCGGGTTTTTACTGCAGTTAATCTGAACAACACTTGTAAAGTATTCAAGACCGGAAAGATCCTGAATGCCCAGATCCGTACAACTAAGCGTTCCATTAAAGTCATTGGCAGAGGAAATGATCAGTTCTTTATTACTATTTAAAAGAAATGGGTAGTTTGTATGCAGGTACGCTCTGAAAGCGGGATCCGGAATAGCATACACCTCCTGTGCAGTAGCTGTAGGATTCAACCAGACTACAACGATAAAAAACACTATGTGGAACAGATACTTCAAACTGCTTAATAGATTACAATTTCCCCTTTTTCTGAGGCCCCATTAAAATACTCTAATGAGTAAATATACACTCCCGGAGCGGAAATACCTCCGGAGCTGGTTTGACCACTCCAGGAAAAATCATTCCCCGGATGTATATGTCCGTTATAAATAACCATTCCGGCACGATTCCAAATCGTAATCGTCCCTTCTCCCTCCACTTTTATTTCAACTGTTTCCCCATACGAAGGACTAAAGCTATACACCTGTTGCTTTTTAACCTGGCAGTCTCTTGCTTCAATTTCCACCATATCCCCCACCCTGATGCGGCATCCATTCGGATCTTTAATCCACACTGTATAAGAGTTGGCTGGAAGATTGTTAAAAACAGCCGACGATTGCCACACTGTGTCGCCTGCCGCATAAGACAATCCATAACTTACAGTCCCATCATACTGAACACTGCTCACAGTCAACCTTCCATCCTGCTTGTCCATACAGGCTGGCTCTAAGTCGACCTTCGCTGAAACTGCACTTATCGTACAAGGTTTTACAACTGTATTTACGAGGGGCTCTCCAGGTTCCTGAATTGCTCTCTCATTTGAGTTAGATGAATTATATACGTCATCGACCGGTATGCCAGCCACATCTACGTCTTCTAAAGACCCTGCCTCTGAAGGTTTCACAAGTTGATCAGCTTTTCTCCTGGCAATTTCCTTTTTGGCAGGCTGAACAGAAACCCGTTCTTCTTTAACCATTTGCCTGTTTTCAACCTGACCAGTGCTACCTTGCTGCTTTACCACCTTAGTTTGTTCAACAACCTCAGGCAACCCTCCCACGCTTTTACGACTCATAAAAAATACCAGTACTCCTGCTGTTATCAAAACCAGTCCTGCCATTGCCCATAACTTTCCTCTGCTCCATGAAGACTGAGTCCTTTGTACGTTTCCGGAAGCAAAATCTTCATCCATCATGACCTTCAAAGCATGTAACCTGTTGCCCAGTATCAGCTTGTTGGCAAATTTCTGATTTTCTACCAGTTCCCTGAATTCAGGATCTTCCGCCATTCGCTGATTAAACCTCTCCTTCTCCCATTCATGAAGACTATTCAGGAGGTATCGATCTATAAGTTCTAATGTTTCCTCTTCAGTATTCATGATTTTAAAAGATCTTTAATTTCTTCGTTCGCAGAAATATACTCGAGAAGCTTTTGCTTACACCTGTAGTTCTGGGTTTTGGCTACGTTTTCATTCAGAAACCCCATCTTTACTGCAATCTCTTTCATGGATAATCTTTCATAGGAAGAGTATGAAAGCAACTCCCTGCACTTTTCCCCCAGTTTATCAAACAGGACTTTATAAACATCCCACTTCTCATTCATAATTAGAGCTACAAGAGGGTTTTCCCCGGTTTCTTCAAAGTACTCCAGAATCCCGGCATCTACCTCCCGGTTCAGCTTCCTGATTCTGTTAATCCAGATGTTCCTGCTGATTCCCAATATAAACCCACTTACATCTGCTATTTTATCGTACTTATTTTCAATGATGTAGTTATAAAAGATAAGGATTGATTCCTGAAAGACATCTTTACTATCGTCAACACTTCCACTATTACCGGAAATATACTTGTTGACTTTTGGATAAATTTCCCGGTACATCCATTTCAACACCTCCCGGTCATTTCCCATTCGGATATTTTCGGCAATATGTTCAAGACTGTATTTCAAATCATTATATAATTTAGAGCATTTATCCTGTATAGTAGGTACAGATCAACCTGCATAAAGTAACACAAAGTCACCTTTTTTAGGAAAAATCCGTTTTGTATAAGAGAATTTTCAACCGTCTATCTGATATACATTACGTTGAAAATTTACAGGTCGGTTAAAAAAAATTAATACTACTAATATCCATGAACCCAAACCCTACGAGCTATAAAAGTCAGGAAAAAAGAATTACTTTAGTGAATGAGCCTATGTTCAAAATCCGTACAACATCCACAAGCGAATTTGAACAACCTTAGACGATAAATTACTGCGAATTGTGAGATTCATTTTTGTCTACATATTCTTATTTTTTAGTTATTATTCATCTGTGGCACAGGAAGCTTATATTTATCCCTTACATTTCTTGCGACTCAACAACAACTACACCTTTGAAAATCCTGCCACATCCATTTTAACAGAAAAGGTAACATTAAACCTGATGCATAGCGCGTATTCAGGCTTACTAAACAATGTAGGGATCAATTATCTCGATGCTTCCTACAGTATAATGAATTCAGACGAGACACCGGTGCATACATTTGGCATAAACCTTCATTCTGAATACGAAACAGAAATTCTAAAAAGAAACAGATTCTATGTACGTTATTGCCGCAGTGTGCAACTCACCTCATCTGTCAGGCTGGCGGCAGGTATCCAGGCAGGAGTATTTAACTATATAGTAAAAAGTACCGCAAACAGTGCCGGCAATTCTTCATCAATTCCGGATGCCACCATTGGATTATGGCTGACAACCAGAAAAGTGAACATAGGTATCTCTGCAGTTCAGCTCCTTGCTTCGGAAATAAAACCGGTCTATAGAACGTACACGCTTGGCACCTATTTAAATCTTTTTATGGATTACAGAAAAGCGATTTCCCCAAGTACTGATCTAATCCTTGGCATAAAGCTTTATAAAGGGGCTGGTTATTATGAAGGCCTGTGGTTATCAGGAACATTCGAATTTATGAATAACTTTAGTACAGGGATCAATTATATATGGAAACAAGGGCCTGTCATTTCACTGGGAATCGTTAAATTTAATTTGATGAAACTCCGGAGTGATTTATACTTTTCCTATTTTCACCCGACAAGTGCCGGACATCTGGCCAATACCGGAAGATATGAAGTGAGTATGCAATTATTCCCGTTTCCAACACGGGAAAAAAATCCTCCTGCAGACACCGGAGAATAAAACTTTACACTATTGCATACATTATGACGTAGCATTTTCCAATACAGAAATATTGTAAACCCAAATCAAGATACCATGATAGACAAACTCATTCAACTCAGCAAAAACCAGCTTTCAGACACTTTAACGAAAAAAGAAAACTTAAGTAGCAGTCAGGTAAACGATACATTTAACCTGGCAAAAGGTTCTTTTCTTGATACCTTAAAGGACCAGGCTCTATCCGGCAATCTTTCCCAGATAAAGGACTTATTCAACGGGAACACATCACTTGGAAGTTCGATTTCGTCAATTGCTTCCAAAAAGCTGGCAGAGCAGCTTACATCCAAACTTAATCTTTCTCAGGATCAGGCACGCTCCATTGCCAACACAGTAGTTCCTGTATTGATTAATGTATTCAGCAGTAAAGATACCGGTACTGTCAACAGCAGTGAAGATCTGTTAAAATTATTTGGTATTAATACTGGCAACATACTGGGAGGCCTGGGCTCCAAACTTGGCGGGCTTTTCGGATAAAAAATTGAAGGAGAGGTAATAACTACCTCTCCTTAAGCCTTTATTGATTTTTAATAATTTTAACATATTCTATGTGTTCTCCGGAAACGACTTTAATCAGATAAATACCTGCAGGTATTTCCGGACTTAACACGAACACCTGATTATTTTTAACGCCGGATTCACGAACAATCAGTTTACCGGTCAGATCAAACAAAGCTATCTCTGACACCTCATCTCCTGCTTTGTTTATAACAATACCTACCTCATTCGCAAATGGATTTGGATAAACCTGAATATTATTCTCCTGCAAATAATCAGAATCCTCTGAAGAGAAGGCCTCAATACGTGCATTATCATGACATACATCTGCACTTCTTATCGGATCTGCAGAACTTTCTACTGCGATGGACTCGCCAAGGTAACCGGGGTTATCATTTCCACTTTGATCTATGATCGTTTGACCATTTTTTTCTTTAAGGCGCCAGTAACCTACAAGGTTTTGCGTGGACGATGAAAAGATCACTCCCAGATCTCTCTTAATTTCAACCCCTGTCCTTGCCACATCCCAGAGCTTTATCTCTCTTATATCTCCCTTCAAAGGAATACTTTGTTGTTCGTCACAACCAATCAATATTGGCTTTGAGGTATTGATTACATTTTGTCCTGACAGGTATTTGGAATATCCGATAATATTGCCGTCCAGATAAAACCTGACAACAAACGCAGAGCCTGATTTCGTAGCACTAACAGCCACAGCATAACACTCTCCCGAATAGAAATCAATATTATTATTATTCTTTTTGGCGATTTCGCTGATAACAGTTTTATTCCCCACGGTCAGACCAAGTCTGTTTGCATCTACAACATAAAAACGTACACCGTTGATTGTATCTTTTTCATATAGAACCGCTCTTGTTCCCCATAAGGGGTTTGATAGTTCAATTTCTGCTTCAATTGAAAAGCCTCCCTGAAAATTGTAAGAAGCGTGATGAGGAATAGTAGTTACATCCAGTCTTCCTGTCTGGTCAGGGTTAAAAGTTAGCCCAAATAAATTTACTGCATCGCCTGGTCCTGATTCTCTCCCAGGGTCCTCATAACTTACATTATAACTTTCCCCAAGCCAGCCATGATTTCCATATGGAGAGTCACACATCACATACTGACTTCCAATACACTCGCTAAAGTTCCAGGACCCTAGTAATCCTACGGTAGAATATGGAAAACTTTTGGCAATATTATCCAGCAGCTGCACTTCCGTTCTGGCTACATTCCAGATCCTTAAATAGTCCATGCTTCCGGTAAAAGAGGACACTCCTGCTCCGGTACCAGGATCATAACCAATATAAAGACTCGCAGTAGCCGCACTTAGATTGGCATTGTATACCTTTTCTCCCACAGCATATCCATCAAGATAAAACGTAAACCTATTCCCCCCATTTCGACTCACGCCTACGTGGTACCACTCCCCATCTCCGCGCAATTCAGACAGACTCAGTGTATTGCTTTCAAGAGTAATGGTATTGCCTGAACCATCGTAAAAGCTAAAGAAAAGCTTTTGGGTCACATAATTAAAGCCGAACAGGTACCCATTGCTGGTATTGCCGGAAGCTCTTGTTGATAAAATTTCCAGTACACCATTGTCTTCTGAAGCTGCATCCATTTTAATCCTTGTTTCAATGGTAAAATTACCCGAACCGGGATTATAAAATGCCGCATTTGGAACAGATACCCGCTTGAAAGCGGAAAACTTAAGTGCCCCTGTTCCAATAAATGTAACTGTACTATCAGCGCAAGCTTTAAAAAAACCTGAATTATTCACCACTTCTATCCTTGCCCTGTACGTATGCCCTGGCGCTAAATGAGGAGGAAAAATTGCGGTTATCTGTCCGGGTATAGTATCCACAGAGCCCAATACAACCTTCTGACTTCCGAAATATCCATCAGGACCAGACAGAACAGCATTGAACGTAACATCAGATGGCAATCCTTCTACCGTTCCATTTACATTAATAACGATCGTATCTCCCAGACATCTGTTTTCTACAACGATCGGATCAATAGAAAGCGAAAAAGACTGAGAAACCAACTCATACGCCCCAACATCAAAGGTAGTCCCCTGCCCTGAGCGTTCAGCTCCCAGTATATCCTGAGTGACGCCATAAGATGCAACAAGATCAGTCCCCTTATCAATCACAAGGCTACTGTTAGACGTAAGACTAAAATCCAGATTTATCGGATCCTGAAAATTAAAAGCTGCGATAAGATTACTTATGTTGGCCTGTTCAGAAGAAGTTATCAATGATCCATTCTTTTTTACGAGTGCATACCCCGAAGGAATATTAGCGCCAAGGTTATTATAGACATATACACTCAACCTGTTTGTGGCAGATCCTACTTCCTGAATCCTGATACCATCGTGGGCAGGATTAACAATGGTATTGTTCATCACATAAAAAGGTTTGGACTTTGATTCTGCGTTATTAGATCCTATGTATATACCATTATCCTTCGGATTTGCAATAACATTGTTATAGATATATATATTACCCAGCCCCACACAAACAATTCCATTTTGAGTATATTCATCTGCCGGGTACGCATAGATAAAGTTATTATAGCATCGGCCGGAAAAACCGGTACTAAGCTGGATGCCATTATTTTGAAACTGTGCAAAGGACTGGTATTTCCTTCCAAATCCGTCGATTTGATTGTTGTAAATAAACCCGGTACCTGAAGCAGTACCACCTACCTGAATGGCTTCCGCCCCTGAATCCTTGATGATGTTATCATAAACAAAAACGCTATCCAGATTATGCTGACTATTTCCCGGAGCCCAATTGGTATTTCCAATATAGATCCCTTCAGCCTCTGTATCGGCAATGTAATTATCATGAATATAAAGACCTCTCATGACATACGCAGAAGGATTATTGTTACCTCCAGGTACATTAATCAGTGCATTGTCCGTCTTTGCCATTAACCCGCAAAATCCCGAATTTCTTATTTCAACATTATTTACTTCTACCCTGGAAGTTGTATCGCCCAATACAAGCGTTATGTGCGCACCGTTAAGCAGAATACCATACTTATCAGAAGACCCTGTACCAGAAATATTTACATTTTCACAATTGTATAACTTAAATGCATATCCATTGGTCAATGGAATATTAAAGGTCACCTTTCCTGAGCAGTTCTTTATTACATAAGGAGCATTGACACCTCCATCGGTAGACCCTTTAAAATTTTTCAGCATTAAAGGCAAAGTTCTGGTTCCTGATTGAAAACAAAGTACCCGTTTATCCTTAGGCATTACACTGACAGATAAAGTATTCCTGTCAACTACGGTTGTTCCCAATGGTATAGTATAATCACAGTCACAGGACTGAGCCCATAGAGCTTTAGGACAAAGCTCCAACAACAAAACAATACTCCACAAGCAGACGCCCTTTACAGAAGCATTCAGCTTATATATGTTTCTAAGTTTCTTGGTAAGGTAAAAGAAGAAAGTCTGATTCATATCTTTCAACATTTTGATAACACACTATTAAGTCAATCATTGACAAAATGTTTTAACAATTAATACATCAATTTCCTAATAGGATTTCCCATAACCCTATGTGCCTTCCAGACTTTATCACCAGTTATAATAGTATTGTAGCATAGCTTACAAGAAAATGATTTTCATGTATACTGATACATAAAAGAGGAATAACCCATAGCAGAGTATATGAAAAAAAATAACCCTGATGTCAGGGCTATTTTATAACATTACAATATTTACTGGTCTCACCAGTGCAGTTTATTCAGAATTTTATATGGTGCTTTATTTCCACCATTTACATCCTTATTTTTACGTTCTAATGCATGCGCAAGGGCGCTATCGTAAGAATTTCCATAACCTATGGTAACCAACACACTTGTACAATCCCATCCGGGAATCTTTTTCTCATATTGTATAATAACAGCATAGCGATAACTCGCACTATACTCTCCTGAAGATTCTGTAAAGTAACTGTAGTTGCTTCCAGTGAATCTTTTTTTCAATTGGGATGAAAGATTTGTTTCTGCCTGAACAGCTGCTGTTCTGGTATATTTACCTTCTACAAAGATATACCCTGTCCCTTTATAATCGCTAAAGGTTTGAGAACCTTCCCGGCAATTACTGGTTGCAGGACCTAGCACCTTACCAAATACCAGGAATCGATCTCCTACACCAGGAGTAAAAGTTCCCTGCCCATCACTACCTCCACCTTCATTTGGAGGATTTGGATCAGATGGATCAGGATCAGGTTCAGGTGGGTTCACAATATCGTAAAGGTTTGTAAAAGCAAGCCTCACCTCGCTATACACTGTTTTCCCTGCATTGGTAATGGCATATGCTCTTATATAATAGGATTTCCCTGGAGACAATCCGCCCAATGTTACCGCAAAAGGTCCATTTCCGGAACCACTTGTAATTATTTTTCCCGCAGTAGTTGGAATAGGATTTGTTTCATCCCAGCAAAATCCTCGTGATGTCACTATTTCTGACCCTTCGTTTTCAATATTGCCTCCGAGTATCATGCTGGTTGTTGTTTTTTCGAAAGTACCCCTGTTTTCCACTACAATGGTAGGATGATCTCTGGTAATAAACCCGCGCACCTCCCCATAAAGAACTGTACCATTACTGGTAATAGCATAAGCTCTGAAATAGTATGTTGTTGAAGGAGTAAGTCCTGTAAGAGAAGTTTTATAAACCCCTGAAGAGGTTCCCAAAGAGATTTTCGCATCGTCAATAGTCGGAATGGTATTAGTGGTACTCCAACAAATTCCTTTATCCGCAATAGTACCACCATTATACAATACTACATAGCCCCCCAACTCTACTGTCATACCGTTCAGGGTTGATGAACCTGTTTCAATGGTAACAGTACCAGAGGTAAAAGTTACTTGATTTCCATAAAAAACCTGTCCACCCTTTGACCTTACAAAAGCTCTTGCATAGTAGACTATGTTCGGTTGGAATGGACCAAACTGCCCTGTAAAAGTAGTATTGTTTTCACTCCCCATCTGAATTGTACCCAAGCCAGCAGAGTACGCAACAGGATTAGGACTTGTACCAAATGTTACTCCATGATCCATGACTTGCCCTGTACCTAAAAAAGCCCCCCCTCCCTGAGCCCATGTTGCCTGGATGTTGGCAACAGGCAAGGTGGTTACGGTAAAGGAGGACGCTGCAGAGGCCACAAATGCGATCTCGTTCCCATATACTACAGTACCATTAGCCAGGGCCGCAAAGGATCTTGCATAGTATTGTGTATTGGCAGTTAATCCGATTAGTTTTGCAGTAAACTGGTCGTTGTTTAAGGTATACACCTGTACCACATTGTTGGTTGTTGTAGGGCCAGGCATTGTCCCATAACAGATACCCCAACTCTGACTGCTACCCACAATTGTCCCGCTTACCTCAGCACTGGATTCTGTAATATTTGTTGCAGGAAGAGTAACTAAGCTGACCGTTCCCGTCTGAGTGGTTATAAAACGCTCCTCATTTCCATAATAAGTAACACCGTTGCTGAGCGTTGCATAGGCTCTTAAATAATATACCTGATTGGGCACCAGGCCTGTCAATGAACTTATAAAGTTACCCTCTCCTGCGCCATCCGAAGTTTTAGATGCTGCAATGGTTGGATTTTGTGTAGTACTCCAGCACACCCCTCTGGCTGCGATGCTACCGGAAGCTGCCGGGGGAATTGTACCTCCTGAAGTAGCACCTGTACCTTGTATATTGGTTACAGGTGCAGTTGTAATAGCTGTCTCATAATACACAGAATATTGCTCCCCATACACAGTAACACCACTGGTATTAGTAGCATAAGCCCGATAATAATAGATATTGCCTGGAACAAGTCCTGAAAGTGTGCTGGTATAAGCAGCCCCCCCCGCTCCATCTGTAGTTTTTGAATTTGAAATAGTTGGATTTGGAATCGTATTCCAGCAAACTCCCTTTGCTGATATGGTAGCAGAACCACTTATTGTCCCTCCTGAAATACCACTATACGAAGGAATCATAAGAACAACGTTGGAAAACGGAGTAGTGGTAACCTGAAAAGCAGAAGCAGCTGAAGTGGAAAAGGTTAGTAGGTCTCCATAATGTGTTTTATTGGATTTATCAGTGACATAAGCCCTTATATAATAGGTTGCATTGGCCGTAAGCCCTGAAAGAGTGCTTGTAAATGATCCCGGCCCCTTTCCATCGCTCGTTTTACTGTCCGTGATCGTAGGGACTCCGGTCCTACTATAGCAAACACCTCGTGCAGTAATTATAGTGCCGTCTTCCACTTCAATTATACCACCTGACATAGCTGAACTAGGAGTAATACCCGTTATTGTAGCTGTTGTAATGCCAATTGGGGTAAATTGCATGGTAAAGGAAACCTCCTCACCATAGAATGTACGACCTGCAGTAGTAATAGCATAAGCCTTTGCATAATAGGTGGTACCAGGAGTAAGCCCGTTTATCTGGATACTAAAAGTACCAGTACCTCCCCCCTCTGCGATTTTACTTCCGGCGGTGGTTGGATTTGATAAGGTACTCCAACAAACTCCTCTTTCTTTAATAGTTTCATTGCTAACAACGGTACCACCAAGCACAACTGAGGTATTCAAGATGGAAGATGCTTCTGAAGTAGTTATTAATTCCGTTGGCGCAAATAGAGTTGTAAAGGAAAACTCGTCTCCATAATAGGTCATATATCCTTGCCCAAAGGCATTCACAATAACATAACACCTGGCATAATAGGTGGTACCAGCCTTTAGTCCTGTTATCATAGTCTCAACAATACCGCTACTGATTCCGTCACTGGTTTTGGAGCCGGCCACAGTAGGATTGGGTTCTGTGCTGTAACAAATTCCCCTTCCACTAATTTTTCCACTTCCTGTTCCCTGTATCAGGTCTGCGTAACTGCTTATCGTAGCCCTGTTGTATTGAACAGATACAATCTTATCAAGCATTACTTCAGCCTCTATATATTTAGCATATAAGACAAAATTTTCATCGGAATATATTGTTGTGCCATTATCAAGCGTTGCATAAGATCTGTAATAATACGTTCCATCATTTTTCAAACCTTTAATTTCGCTTGAGAACATTCCGCTTCCGGCGCCATCAATGGTTTTGGAATCTTCAATAGTAGGATTGACATAAGGTCTACCATCATTCATTCTCCAGCAAACACCTCTGGAAGATACTATTCCGGCCCCCTCTATTAAGGAGTTTATTCTAATCCCATTATTTTCCAGTGTAGCACCATAATTAGTAATACTTAATGGCGCAGAGTTTGCGGCCAAGGTAGTTAATGTCATCTCATTTCCATAAACAATCGCTCCAGAATCATCAATCAGGTATGGACGTGCATAATACCGCGTATTTGGACTGAGAGGATAAAGCGAACCTTTTGAACGGATATACCTGTCAGTAAGAGGACCTAGACCTAATCGAATTTTAGTATCTGAAACCGTTGGCGAAGGAGACGTAGCATAGCAGAAACCATATTCCAAATAAGTCCCTTTGCCATGTAAAATATACTTAATATCAGCACTCTCTGATTCTAACTTTGTTATTCCAAGCATGACAATTTCCAACTCCTGAACCGTAGCAAACCCGTGGATATCACTATAGTACACTTGACCATCTGCAGTTATCGCATAAACCCTGTATATGTAATTTACCCCTGAAGCAAGACCATTGAGGCTTGATGTAAAGGGATCACTCCCAGCCCCATCCGTAGTGAAAGAGTCTGTCAGATCAGGATAACGAAGATCTAATTTAAATTCTGAATTTTTCCTGTAAACAACTCCTTTTGACACAATTGGGACAGCCGGGCCATTGAACTTTATTTGATTTTGAATAACAGCAGTAGTATACGATACTTCAATATCCTTATCGAGTTCAAATGCCACTAAAAATGGAGTTTTAAAAGAATATGCATAATACACTTCACTAGCTCCATAATAGGTAAAGCCATTATCTGCCGTAATGTATCCTCTTACATAATACATTGTATTTTGTTCCAGCCCAGTTATAGTTGCAGTGAAAGGCCCCGTTCCACTTCCATTTTCCGTTTTATTATCCTCTATTGTCGGGGCATAATTGGTTGCGCTCCAGCAAACACCTCGAGCAATTATGTTAGGGCCTCCATCTTTATGCACCGTTGCTGATATAGTTGCAGAGTTATAAGTAATATTGGTAGGAATCTCTGCTGTAATATAAACTCCTGGCAACAAACTCATCAGTACAAGTTTTGCCTCTGAATAGGATACATAATAACAAGATCCTTTTGACACCTTAGCTCTATAATATTCTGACTGCGTAGGCTTTATCCAATAATTATTGTAAGTAGCGCCTAGAATATCAGTCCATGCTATAGGAGTTGTTCTCCCTTCAGAATAAGTTCCTCTTTGCCATACAATTTGCGCCCCATCATCAAATGGATTAAGGGAAAGTAATATGGAATCACCCTTGTAAATAGTAGTACTCTGTGCTACCACACTTCCTATATTGATAAGTAGCAGAATAAAGAGTAGTTTAAGCCTGATAGTCGCTCTCTTGTAAAATTTTTCCATAAAAATCCTCGTCCTAATTATTCCACTACTATTTTATCTATCATTTGATGATCCCCACTGGCAACTTTAATAAATAACATTCCTTTTAATTCATCTGGAAGATCTATCCGGGCATCGAGAAGACCATTTGAACTGTATAACACATCTTCATACACCATAACACCCTGATAATTAAAAACCTGCAACTTGACTATAGTACCCAAGAGGAAATCTGACGAAATATAAAAGGTACCACTACTTGGATTGGGAAATAGTTTAACAGAAGCTTCAGCCTCCTTCGTAATACCTACCGGAATTCCATCTACTGTAATGGTTACCGATTTCGAACTACTGCAATTAGGGTTAGCTACTGTAACGGTATAAATTGTGGATTTGTCAGGTGTAACAGTAGGATTGGGACTATTGGGATTGCTTAAACCATGAGCAGGCTCCCATTTAATGGTAATTGGATTAATAGCATTTATTACAGTGGGCGAGCCTCCCAGTGTAACTGTCTGTCCGCTTGAAATCTGCTGGTCCAGACCTGCAGATATATCGATTACAGGGAGATTGGGTGGAGCTGTAAACTCCAGAATAACCTGTGCTTTCGTCCGCATAGCGCAGATCAGCAAAGTCATGAGTAAAAAGTAAGATTTCATAAGTTTATTTAAAAGAAGTGATTACGCATCAATCAAAGCCAAAGTTATGACTGCTGAACATTAAAACCATCGCTTTTCAATTAATCTTACCGAATGCAAAAGATTCACCTTTTCAGCAAAACCCAAACCATTGACAAATAGCACTTTATAAAAATACATTGCAAACCAGGCAGAGTATTTGGCTTTGTCGATAGGGTCTTCTATTGCACGCTCCATTTTTGGTTATCCATTGCACAAAAGCAATTTGATATATTCCTGAAAACTTGTCGTATGAAGAAGCTGTAACTCCTCTTGAAACAACGCATTATGCTACCTCATAAATAAAATTAAACCAGCCAGGACAATAAGTAATGATTAACGACACCGCAGGAGGTATAGGTTCGTGCTTGTTCAGCTGTCCCAATACTATGGTTTGAACGTAACAGCAACTTGTCTCACAGACCTCATGGAGTAAGGAACTTAAGTTCTGACAAGTTAATTGATTATACAAAGGAGAACTTCCCTTAACACAACTGAACGATTTGATTTTATATTGGATATCGTTGGCAAAAGTACCTTCGGGAAATGTAAAAAGATTCTAATGGATGGACTGGATCTACCTATTATCAGAGCTGGGTCCTAATGCCGAAAACCTATTTCTTGCGATAATCACTAAATTTATAAAGAAGGATTTATTGCCAATTCCTTTTGACACTAATTGATACTAAACATTACCTTCATCCTGGAGCTGATTGCTCTAAGGAAATTCAGCCCCTTAATCGATCGAATATGCACTTTCTTACAAATACAGGATACTTGTAGCGTCAGAACCAAAAGAGGGAATACATTGCTCAGCTTTTATCAGAATGAAAGGACTAGCAACTAGTATTCAATCCGTTGCGAACATTTTGAACGTCATCCTATACAATTTGTTTTGTATAAGAGGTATACAGAAGTAACCTATGAAGGATAACAGATCAGTCAAAACAGAAAGGTATCTGTCAACAACCAAAAAGTTCCAAACTGCAAAACCGAAGGGAGCGCATTGAACTTACAGGGACAAAAAGCCAGAAGATGTTGAAAGAAAACGAACATAACAAATCGCTGGAACACTCTGATATGGAAAAGCAACCTCCTATTCAGGAGGACAACGAATGCCTGGATAACGAATCCGATGTCATATTGGAAGTTCCATCTATAAAGGCAGAATCTGTGAATATGGATGCTGAAAATCTCAAGTTTTCAATTTCTGTCAAAGCAAAACTTTCAAATATATCCCATATAGAAATTGGTACCGACATTCAAATTGACAAAATTAAACTTGATATAAACTCACTGGAAGCTGAAGCTTTTTTTACCGCCAAATTGAAAAAGATAGAATCAATCTTTGTTAAGGCATTAGAATCTATAGATAAAAATCCTGACATAAACATTAAAAACGATGACCAGTCCTATGAAAAATAATACCTCTGAAATTATGATTTATGCAAAGGCTAAAATGCGCCATGTACACATGATTAAGTCCAGTAAAGTCATTGTTAACCAGTTTTGCAACGTTGAGCATAACAAAGAAAACGAAAACATACGTATCAACACTCCTGATGAATTGATAGACGGGGAAGAATATAACAGTGCAGTAGTGGGAACAAAAAAAGGGATATCTATTAAAAAATAGCGTTCCTATCATTCCAACCTGACATAGTAGCCTTTAACTATTCACTATTTTTTTATGGGACCTGGTTCCTAAGAAGAAAAATGGCTTATCTCTTAAGTCCATAAAAGGTTTTTCGTAATACTTATAAAGCAAAGTAGAAAAGACTAGCACAGCAACCCAATACACAATATATAAAGCCCAGGCCGAGTAAGGTCCCTGAGGAGGAAAATTATCTCGTATGACTTCAGACACCAGAGCAAGGTTTATCAAATACATTGAATAAGATATAAGACTAATATGCGTAACAATTTTTCGAACAACCACCGGAGCCTTTCTCATACTATCAAACTTAGGCAACAATAAAAAACATCCTATATCTTCAAACACAATTCGGTAAACCTTACTGGAAAATTCTGTCGGCAACCACACTCTATTTAAAACAATATAAGTAATAATCAGGCCTGCTATAAACCCAACATTCCTACTTTTATGCCATAAACCAGGCCAGTAATACTTTATAAAAGCAGCTAATACACCTAGAGCAATTCCATCTAATCGGTAAATAACCACCTTTAGTATTTTAAACCAGAGCCAAAAATTGTCTACATCAAACTTTGATGCATAAAAATACCTGAGAAGGAAAGGAATAAGTAAAAAAAGAACCATTGTAAGACAAAAAACCAGTTTCTTCCCAATATTAAAAGGTTTCAATAAAACCCAGCTAAGGGAGAGAATTACAGGGAAAAGCAAATAAAACCATTCCTCCACACATATGCTCCAGGACTCCCAAAAAAATCCCGTAGAAGGGCTCACAAAATTTTGAAGAAACAGAAAAAACTTCCAATTAAATTGGGTAATATCTTCTTTTATAATTCCAAAATAAACTACTACTACATTTAACAGAAGGATTAGATAATAGTTGGGGAGTGTTCTAAACCACCTTCGAATCCAGAACGCTCCTAATTCTCTTATTCCAAAAGTTTCACTGGAACTAAATGTTTCAATTAGAATTTTTCCTATAAGAAAGCCACTTAAGACAAAAAACAGTTCCACACCGTGCGGCAGACGAATCCAAGGAAAATCTGTTTCGGCTTTATGCAAAACTAATTCATGGCCCATTACAACCACTATTATAGCAAAAGCCCTCATCAAATCAAGGCCAAAAACCCTTTTATCGTAATCAGGATTTAACTTAAAAATATTTACAAACTTCTCTAGCACTAATAATACCCCAAAATGAAACTTTTACTATTTATTTAAAGGACATCATGGTTCAATTAATTAAAGGTATCAACGACCTCAAAAAATGCTGTTCCAACAAAATAGAATGTTTTTTATTCGTCCTTAATCAAAGATACATAATTCAAACTACTCTACCATAAATATCCATAGAAGTGCATTATACATTATACGGGGAAAAAGCGTATCCTTAATGACAAAGCGCCCAAAACCTCATAACCACTTAATTATTAATACATTCAACAAAACCCCAATATTAACATAAAAAAAGCCGATAAAACAAGTGTATTATCGGCTTTACTCTATACTCAGATAAATTCTGTTATGGCTTAATTAGCTTTAATACCCTGCTCGTATTCGCAAAATTAAGTCGAACAAGGTAACGCCCGGGAATAAGATTTTCTCCAAACTGGCAGGATCCGGAAGCAGTTGTTTCTTCTATGAGAACACCTGTAGAGCTCAACACCTGAACACCGGCCGTTTCTCCTCCAAAATCAATTACTGTTGAATGATTAAACGGATTCTGGTATATTATCACAGGCATATCGTATGCATCTACATCTAACACTTCAAATTCATCCTCCCCAATTCCTGAACACTTAGCAACAGCGAAACAGTATGAAGTAGAATACGAACTATATGTTCCATTTGTATAGACCACATTTACACATACATTACCAGAAGTGAAATATCCACCTGCATTGAGATGCGCTTTATAAGGAGTTCCACTTGCAGGCGTAACACCATAAGAAGAATCAGTATAATACCAGCTGTAATTAATTGCATTAGTGATCATGTCACTTGACAATTCATAGAGAAGGCTGGAATTGTCCGTTCCACACGAAGGTCCATATAAGGCCGCCACCTGGAAGGTTACACTGTAAGAACCAGTCCTGGTTCCATTGCTGTTATAGCCTACAGCAGTAATGGTAAAGCTACCCGCCTGAGAGATGGTGTAATTGGCACTAAAAGGATAAGTATAATCTGTGTAAATCAATATTGAGGGTTAGCAGGATCAACATATTTGTAAACCCTACAGTAACTATTGGCATTAAGCGTATAGGGTGAAGTAGTCGTTCCGTTGATAGTAGTGATGACATCTACCCATCCACGTTGTATTCTAAGAGCTGGGTTATTATAGGAACAGGAGCTTTGCGTGTCCCTCCACAACCCATCAGACAAAATCTGCCGGTATTACTGGCTGCAGTATTGTAAAAGTCTGTCCAGCTCCAGATACTGTGACCGTATTCATGACAGATGACATTAACATCGTATTGGTAATCCTGCGTCCAAGAGCAAAGAGACACATTTTTTACAGGCATGGGAATGCCGTTATTAATTATTTGCTTATCAATTCCCCAGGCCACTCCCTTACCAAACTCCCCCTGACAGATTAAACTGAAGTTACACAGCTTTGTGTTATCCAAAGGATGGTAGGACAAGTTTGAAAAACCTCCAGGATATTTTACCGATATAGCATTGATCACATCAGACACCAGATCTCCCGGTGCATTATCCGCTAGGTAATACGAACTGTTCTGCGCAAGATCAACGGATATAATTTCATTTGTCAGGTCAACCTTATTATTTGTCTGAACCCTGAAATATTCTCTGACAGAGGTTTCATTTTGCCACAGATTAAAGCCCGAAGAGCTGTTAAACATCTCGTTCAGTTGAGCCATAGAGGCTTTCATCGTATAATCTTTAAAATTTACGACAACAACCAGACCCCGAAGACTGGTTGTCTGTCCATACTATTTTATCATTAATAGCAAAGCAAGCAATGTTGCCAGCAATAGTTGTCTTGGTATATTCATGTACAATATGAATAAATAAAAGAATTTAGAACAAGGAAATGACCATAGATAACATTAAGACCAACCCAATAGAAACAATGAAATACTCCGAGGAAAGAACATTTATATCTTCCGGAAGTATCCACATAACTTCCATTTCATCAACTTTCACTTAAGTAAACTGTAACAACTGATCGTCATTTAATGTCGAAAGAATCAGCGGTAATTGATTATCCCCAAAATATTCTACCAGTAGGATTATGCCAGATTTGATAACCTTTTAACAATAGCCTTTCATTTTCGAAAGAACCACAAACAAAAGTAGAAGCATTGGACAGTGAAAACAACTGTATCATACGTAAACCTAATCACCGGTTCATTAACCACAACAAATGTATTCTATGAATTTATAAGTGCAAATACAATATCCCCAATCTCTCGTCTTCGGATTTTTTGAAAAGTACTTTAAATATGATTTATTAAGGCTCTAATTTCGGAATCAAAAAAAAACGCAGTCTTCTCCATTGAAAAGACTGCGTTGCACAATTTAATAACTATATGATTATTTCATATTTACCTTACAGAATCTCCCTTTCCCTCTATCTTCCAGGTATATAATAATTTCATCAGCACTTCCATTCACATAGATTTCTGCATCTTCCGGAGGTAAGAATTTTATATTTCTCTCCTGAATGGGAGCAAAACAATACGTCTCATTCTTAAATGCAATATCATGAAGCACTTTTCCATCTGAAGTAATTTTTGAATACACAAAGTTAGTTCCATGAATGTAGATAGACGTTTTAAGATCTTTTGGTTCAAAATCAGCTTTTGCCAGTCTTGCAGCATTTTTAACGTGTGTATTGTAGAACAGGTAAAGACCATTTGAAGAAGTGGTCGCAATGTATTGTTTAAAGACGTGAGGATTGTCTGTAGTCGTTGTTCCATTTCTTAAAGGTGAGTTGGCAATCCACTCGAAGTCTCCCCTTGCATTAATCTTAGCCACAATTACATCCATATATTCATAGGTAAATACCTTTCCTACATAAAAAGGATTGGCACCGGAAGATAAGGCAACTACATTACTTACAGTAGCCATGGCACCACCCTGTTTAGAACTAACAGCTACAGTATACTGTTCTCCAACAAGATAGAAATCATCTCCACTCGGCAGTAAATAGTCTGCCTTATAAATCATGGATCTTGCGCGCTTCTGGTTAGACTCCAGTGCTGTAAGAATTTTGTCATCAAATATTTTAACAGACTTTCCAGTAATTGAAGCTGTTTCACTATTAATTTTGTAACTAAACACTCCAACATCAACAAGGTCACGTCCTTTTCTTTCAATAATATCTTTAAAGAAACCTGCTATTACCAAATTTTGATTATTTATGGAAAACTTAACATCATAAACCAAATACTCAGGGTTCAAATCTAATTTTACAGTTACAGGAGTTTTGCTTGCAGCTTTTAAGATTTCAACTGTAGCATTATAACGACCATCTTTTTTATCCTCTTTTTTCAGTTTTTCATTAAATGCATAATAAATATCATCATTTTCATGAAGAATAAATCCAAGAAAACCAGTAGACTCCACTGATCTAAAACTCCATACAAACCATGGGTTGCTTCTTTTCAGATACTTTGGAACTGTTTTGGTCCATTCAACCTTTTGAGCAACTGCATCGAAGAGAACAAAATCCGTTTTATACTGATCTTCCTTGTTAGCTTTATAAGTAGTTTTAATCGCGATTTTTGTATTACTGCTGTTACTTGTTATATCAAAATCAATAAACTCGTAGTGATCTGTTTTTCTGGAAAGCAATTCTTTACCAGATTTGGCGACTACTCCGGAGGAGGAAACTGTTTCATAGTTAAGGGTCATGGTTTCCTTTTCCTTAATATAGGTTCTATAGATGACGTACACGTTTCCGGCAGCATACCGAACATCTACGATTTTAGTATTTTCTGTAGGAACCGGAACCTCTTTGGAAAAGACTGCTTTCAGAGATGATTTATCGAATTTCTCAATAAAAAAACTAGTCCCCTTTCCCTTTGTGCGAATACGATAAGCATAAAATTCCCCGTTATCGCCATTGATCATACGGTTCATTTTGTTATCAACTTCATTATTCAGTTCTGGCCCCTCTTCCACTTTTACCTGCGCTAAGGCACTAAAAAACATTAGTCCGACAAAAAATGTAGACAAAATTTTCTTCATAATTATGCGTTATTTATAGTTTATTAAAAAATTTTACAAAGACCCCAAAAAGTTGTACAGAAAAAATACTACGCTGAAATCTAATATGGGTTTCACCCCCTACTTTTCTTCAAACATCGTAATCTTCCGAAAAACCGCTCTAAAATTAATAAAAAAAGCTGTAATCATAAAAAAGATTAATTCTCCGTAATTCAACAAAGAACATCCGGACAGTATGGGTTCGCATTTACCAACTTTTGCCAAACACCTTGCTACGCTATTCCAACACAATAAAAAAGGCTGCTTATTAAAAGCAGCCTACATAACTATCAAACTTGATTTGCTTCGATCAGATGAGTTTCTTCAAGAGACCTGCATTTAATTTAAGACCTCCTTTTGTTCTATTGTATTTATCGACAACTATTCTACAACAATGGTTCTTTTGTACATTTTCCCATCGGTCTGAAAAACCACATAGTACATTCCTTTGGAATAATTCGTAAAGTCAATGGTTTCTTCTTTATTCGCTACCGTCTTTGCATACATAAGCATACCCACATTATTGTATACACCTAATGAACCTTCTGAAAGAAGCTGTATAGTCACCTTATCCCTGGCTGGATTTGGATAAACATTAAAATCGGGCATGCCGGTATACTCTCTTTCAGATTCATCAATTGCTGTTACTACATTTTTCCTGATAATCCTGAGAAGATTGTTTCCATTATCGCTAACATAAAAATCCCCCTCTTTAGTCATTGCCATACACCAGGGCATGTTCATTTTAATATCTCTACCTGTACCTTCTTTATAGCCTGATGAAAGTCCGGAATTGTTGTACGCACTTCCTGCAATTGTAGTGACAAGACTATCACGTGAAACTTTTCGGATCGTATTCACATCCAAAACAAACAGATTCCCGTCTTTATCAAGAATAATATCCTGTGCCCCTCTAAAGTCAGCATAACTTGTAAACCCATCAATGGAGGCTCCTCCTGAGACACCTATCCTTCGTACCTTTTTCTTGTCAGGGGAAACGATAAACAGTATTCCATCCATTTGTATTGCTATGATCAGGTTGCCCGCCTTGTCAATTTGCAAAGCATAAGGCATTCCAAAGTCATAATAACCAAACGACTGCATAAATTTGTTATCAATATATGTTGAAATTTCATTATTGGGAGTAATTATTTTTATCTTCTGACCACCTCCATATTCCGCCAGGTAAATATTGTCATTCTGATCTACTGCTATTCCATAGCAAACCCAGGCATCCAGTGGATTATTATTACGGTCTCTGAAAGTAGTCACGTCTCCCTCTGGTGTAATTTTTCTAAGGGTATGATTATCCGTCACTAAAATATTCCCATAATTATCCCATGCAAGCCTAGTTGGCCCGTCAAATCTTGCATTGGTTCCATTTCCATCAACCAAACCGCGTTGAAAAGAACCCGCAAAAGTAGTAATCGTTCCAAACTTATCCCTTTTCAAAATTCTATGAGTCCCTCTATCCGCCATATAGAGATTACCCTCCTCATCCACTATCATGCCCTGAATATCTTTAAATTCCTCATTGGGATATATTATTGTAACAGGAGCATAGAGATCTCTTAATCTAAGTGAGTTTGAATAAGTGTCTAACCCATATAGATCCGGACCCACACCTAAAATTGTCCCTACTGATGGGGCATTTGTGCAGCTTGTAAACTTAATCAGGCTGATTTGCTTTGGAATTAATTTGCCTGACGCATTTTGTTCTAATATAAATAACCCCTTTGACGTAGAAAAAATCGGATTCGAATTAGCGTTACAAAAGAGCATTTCTATCTGATCCGGGCTTTCAGCAATAGTAATCGGAGATTCGTCGGCAGGACCTAACCGCATTATTTTACCGGAATCAACAAAATAGAGTATATTTTTAACTTTATCATAAGCAATAGCAGAAGGATCCAGAAGGTTCTCAACTAACGTAGTAACATCGCCCGAGCTGGTTATCTTTTTTACCATTTTATTACTTCCATCTGTAATGTACAGGTTGTCTTTACTGTCAATTGCAATTCCTGAAATAGTATTAAACTCAGTCTCTTCTTCAGAGCCTTCCAGCTCCCCATTTCCATCGAAAAATGTACTAACAGTAGCACTCGGCGTAATTTTTCGTATTCTTGAAGAGGAGGATTCTATGACAAAAAGATTTCCCTTCGTATCTATTACAATACCTTTGGGATAGGAAAATCTTGCAGCAGTATCGATATCATCTTTATATCCGGCAACACCATTTCCTGCAAATGTTACAATCTTATTGTCCTTCTGGATTTTTCTGATAAGGTTGGCATTCCCATCGCATACAAATATTTCACCCGCTGAATTTGCCGCTAATCCTAACATACTGGAAATCTTTTGCGGATTAATCACCTTTGTTTCAGGAGGAGTACCGGACAAAAGGCTACTTGTATATGTCTGGCAGAATGAATAATGTTGGATGATCATATAGAGCATCGGTAAAAGCAGTTTTTTCTTCATAAAAGTATTTTTTAAAAATGGATTGTTTTTGTTTTACCTAAAGGTAAGACATTTGACTGAAACACAAAAAAGAGCCTGTAAATAATTTTGTGTATCTGTAATATTTGGATGCATCAAAGTTTACAACGGTCTTCAAATTTAATTAAAAATTGGTTCAATATCAGCCCCCAGTTCCGGATCTGGTTCGTCCATTTTCTCTCAATAATATTAATTGATAGGAAAATGGCTTTAAGAGCTGCTGTATCATCAGGAAAGATAACTTTGGTCTTGGTATACTTCCTGATCGTGCTATTGAGAGATTCGATCGTATTGGTCGTGTAGATCATTTTTCGGATC
>Ga0182792_1000031_pt1 | contig 128067 bp, 90 predicted proteins | sample Passage237B_FD_130497 | JGI IMG/M metagenome (GOLD analysis project Ga0182792, IMG submission 130497) | Cellulose adapted compost microbial communities from Newby Island Compost Facility, Milpitas, CA, USA - Passage2 37B (version 2) (version 2) ...
ACCCCCTGCCCCCCCCCCCCCCCCCCCCCCCCTACCCCCCCCCCGACGCCAAAACCGCGTCGCGTCCGTGGTTCTTCACCCGCCCCGCCGCCAAGACCGGCCTCGTCTCCTGGCTCACCACCGTCGACCATAAGAAGATCGGTCTGCTCTACGCGGTCTTCGCGCTCTTCTTCTTCCTCGTCGGCGGCGTGGAGGCGCTGCTGATCCGCGTCCAGCTCGCCATCCCCAACAACACCTTCATCTCGCATCAGCTCTACAACGAGCTCTTCACGATGCACGCGACGACGATGATCTTCCTCGCCGTCATGCCCCTCTCGGCCGCGTTCTTCAACTACATGATGCCGCTCCAGATCGGCGCGCGCGACGTGGCCTTCCCCCGCCTCAACGGCTTCGCCTTCTGGGTCTTCCTCGCCGGCGCCGTCGTGCTCAACGTCGGCTGGTTCACCAAGGCCGGCGCCCCCGACGTCGGCTGGTTCGGCTACGCCCCCCTCACCTCCAACCAGTTCTCCCAGCAGTTCGTCGGCGACAGCTCCACCGATCTCTGGATCATGGGTCTCCAGATCCTCGGCGTCTCCTCCATCATCGGTTCGCTCAACTTCATCGTCACGATCATCAACATGCGCGCCCCCGGGCTCACCATGATGCGCCTGCCGGTGTTCACGTGGATGACCCTCTTCACCGCCTTCCTCATCATCCTCTCCTTCCCCGCCATCACCATCGCGCTCGTCGAGCTCATGATGGACCGCTCCTTCGGCACCGGATTCTTCGAGGTCTCCAAGGGCGGCATGCCGATCCTCTGGCAACACCTCTTCTGGATCTTCGGCCACCCCGAGGTCTACATCCTCATCCTCCCCGCGATGGGCATCGTCTCCGAGATCCTGCCCACCTTCTCGCGCAAGCCCCTCTTCGGCTACCCGATCGTCGTCTTCTCCGGCGCCGTCATCGGCTTCCTCGGTTTCGGCGTGGGGTCCCACCACATGTTCACCACCGGCATGGGCACCGTCGCCACCGCGGCCTTCTCCCTCGCCACGATGGCCATCGCCGTCCCCACCGGCGTGAAGATCTTCAACTGGGTCGGCACCCTCTGGGGCGGCCAGATCCATACCCGCACCCCGATGATGTTCGCCCTCGGCTTCATCTGGATGTTCATGATGGGCGGCTTCTCCGGCGTCATGCACTCCGCCGCACCGGCCGACGCCCAGCAGCAGGACAGCTACTTCGTCGTCGCCCACTTCCACTACGTGCTCATCGGCGGCTCCGTCTTCGCCCTGCTCGCCGGCATCCACTATTGGTTCCCCCTCGTCTTCGGCCGCATCGTTTCCGAGTTCTGGGGCAAGCTCTCCTTCTGGGTCATCTTCGTCGGGTTCAACACCACCTTCTTCCCGATGCACTTCCTCGGCCTCAACGGCATGCCCCGCCGCACCGCCGTCTACGACGGCAACATGGGCTGGAACAGCGCCAACCTCGTCTCGACCATCGGCGCCTTCATCCTCGCCGTCGGCATCGGCATCTACTTCGCGGTGATCGTCTACACCTACTTCAAGGGCAAGAAGACGAGCCACGACGTCTGGGACGCCCGCACCCTCGAGTGGTCCGTGCCCAGCACCCCGCCGCCCGAGCACAACTTCCACGTCACGCCCACCGTCCACGCGCGCGACGCCTACTGGTATGAGAAAACCCACGCGAAGGAGATCGCGGCGGAAAAGGCCAAGGTCGCGGCCGAAACCGAATCGCACGGCGGCATCCACATGCCCAGCCAGTCCTGGTTCCCGCTCGTCACCGCCATCGGCCTCCTGGTCGGCGGTCTCTTCTTCGCCCACCACAACTACATCGGCGCGATCGTCGGCGGCGTGATCCTCCTCGTCGGCGTCCTTGGCTGGGCCTTCGAAGGCCCCGGCGGCTACCACCTCCACGTCCACCCGGACGGCACCGTCACCGGCGGCGAAGGCCAGGACGAGGCCCACCACTAAGCCGCCCCGCGCGCACCACGCCCCTTAAACGTCAACTTCAGCCTTTATCTCAATGTCAGCTCACGCCGGCACCATCGACCACCATCACGATCACACGACCGTGACGGGCATTCCCAACAAGAAGCTCTTCATGTGGGCCTTCCTCGCGTCCGACTGCATGTTCTTCGGCGCGTTGATCTCCAGCCACGTCATCTACCGGCTGCACCCCGTCCCAAACGCCACCGATCCGCTGAAGGTCTTCTCCCTCGAGCTCACCTCCTTCTCGACCTTCATCCTCCTCATGTCCTCGCTCCTCATGGCCCTCGCCGTGGGCGCGAGCCAAAAGGGCAAGATCGAGGCCACCCGGAAGATGCTCCTCGGCACCATCTTCTTCGGACTCATCTTCCTCGGCTGCCAGGTGTATGAGTTCACCCACTTCGTCCACCTCGGCATGACGCTGAAGAGCGACGTCTTCGGCTCCACCTTCTACACGCTCACCGGCACGCACGGCATCCACGTCGCCATCGGCGTTCTCTGGCTGGTGTTCATGTATATCCGCACCTTCAAGCCCGCCGACGCCTCCAAGGCCTGGGTCGCGCGCGCCTTCACCCAGTTCCTCGCCTTCGCCGTCGCGACCGTCACGATCATGTTCCTCATGCTCGAGGTCACCCACGCCGGCGCCGAGCACGGCTACTCCCTCGCCAGCATCACCGGCGCGCTCACCCACACCCCGCTCGCCGCCGTCTCCACCACGGCCTTCGCCCTCTCCATCGCCCTGCTCTTCGTCCTCGGCCGCTTTAAACAGCCCGTCGATTTCGGCGAAGCCAACGCCATCGACGTCGAGTCCATGGGCCTCTACTGGCACTTCGTCGACATCGTCTGGATCGTCATCTTCACCGTGGTCTACCTCCTCGAATACCTCTGAGCCGGTCGTCCGCCTTAGCCTCCCACATCCCTCCGAATCTTCCGAGCATGTCCGCCCACGCCGCCACCGCCCACGACAGCCCCGAGGTGCACGCCGAACACCACGACGACGGCAAGTTCCACGTCTTCGTCCAGATCGCCATGATTCTCGCCGTCATCACCGGCATCGAGATCGTGTTGATCTACCTTCCCCTCGCGAAGTGGCTCATCGTCTCCAGCCTGGTGCTCCTCTCCGTCGTGAAGTTCCTGATGGTGATCTTCTGGTTCATGCACCTGAAGTTCGACAAGATCTTCTGCACGATCCTCTTCTTCATCGGGCTCATCCTCTCCGGCGGCACCGTCGCCGCGCTGATGCTTCTCTTCGGCGCCAAGGACAGCGTCCCGCTCACCGCCCAGACCATCTACGCGGAGCAGGCCGCCGAGAACGAATAAGCCTTCCTTCGACGCCTCCCGGCATCGTTGCTCGCGCATCTTTCGGGCACCCCTTTCCGGGTGCCCTTTCTTTTTGCCCTTTTCGCGCCTCCTTGCGGCCATTCCCTCCGCCCATGCTCGACTGGACCCACTGGCACAACGAACCCTACCTCGTCGGCGGACTCGTCATCCTCGGCTGGCTCTACGCCCTCGCCACCGGTCCGTTCCGGATTCGTCTCGCCCCCGCCGGCACGCCCCGATCGCGCGCCCACGCCGTTCGTTTCTACTCCGCGCTCGTCGTGTTCTACCTCGCCGTCGGCTCGCCGCTCGATCAGGCCGGCGAACGCTTCCTCCTCAGCGCCCACATGGTGCAACACCAGCTCATCATCTATCCGGCGGCCGTCCTTTTCCTCACCGGGCTCCCCCCCTGGCTGGTTGCCCACGTCACCGGACGCCCGTCGTGGCGCCCGCTGCTTCGCTTCCTCTGTCATCCGATGACCTGCGCGCTCGTCTACACCGTGGTGATCTCGGGTTGGCACATCCCGGCCCTCTACGACCTGGCCCTGCGGGAACGCGGCGTCCACATCCTCGAACACGTCTCCTTCTTCGCGGTTTCCCTCCTCTACTGGTGGCCGCTCCTCAGCCCCAGCCGCGAACTCCCGCCGGTCCCCCACGCCGTGCAAATGCTCTACTTGATCGGGGTCACCATCCTCATGACGCCTCTCTTCGCCTACCTCGCCTTCTCCAAGGACATCCTCTACCCGACCTACGAATACGCCCCGCGCCTCTTCGCCGATTTCGATCCCGCGCAGGACCAGCTTCTCGGCGCCGCGATCATGAAGCTCGGCGGCATGTTCGTCACCTTCCTCGCCCTCATCTGGGTCTTCTACCGCTGGTATCAGCAGTCCGAACGCGCCCGCCCCGCCGCATCCTGACCCGATGGTCGGACGTCCGCCACCTTTGGGCTCGCCGCCCCCGATACCGGCCCTGCAATTTCCGCCCCGCCCATGACTTGGGAAATCCTTCTGATTTTCATCCTCCTCGCCGTCACCTTCGGCCTCTTCGTCTGGGAAAAATTTTCCCCGGATCTGGTCGCGCTCGGCCTGCTCGTCACCCTCGTCGCCACCGGGCTGCTGCCGCAAAAGGACGCGCTCGCCGTCTTCGCCCACCCCGCCCCCTTCACCGTCGCCGCCATGTTCGTGCTCAGCGCCGCCTTGGTGAAATGCGGCGCCGTCGACCACATCTCCAGCGCCGTCGAGCACGCGGGCAAACTGCCCTACGCCGTCGTCATCTTCATCCTCGTCATCTGCGTCGCCGCCCTCTCCGCCTTCATCAACAACACCCCGGTGGTCGTGGTCTTCCTGCCCGTCGTGCTGAACCTGGCGCGCAGGATGAAGCTCCCGCCGTCCAAGCTACTCATCCCGCTCTCCTACGCCGCGGTCCTCGGCGGCGTCTGCACGCTCATCGGCACCAGCACCAATCTCGTCGTCTCCGGCATGATCGTCGAACGCGGCCTGCCGGCGCTCCACCTCTTCGAACTGGCCTGGCTCGGCGTGCCCATGACCATCGTCGGAGCGCTCTATCTCGGCCTCCTCGGCAACCGCCTCCTTCCGTCCCGCGAGATGCTCACCTCCATTCTTTCCGAGGAGGAGCGCCGCGAATACATCACCGAGGCCTTCGTCCAGCCCGACTCCCCCGCCATCGGCAAAACCCTCGCCCAGGCCGGCCTCGCCCCCTCCCGCGGCGTTCGCGTGCTCGAAGTCGTCCGCCACGGCGTCGCCTTCCACCTCGAGCCCGACAAGACCCACCTCCAGGCCGGCGACCGCCTCATCCTCTCCTGCCGCCCCAAAGGCATCGCCGCCACCCGCGCCGCCGCCGGCATCGACCTCGTCACCGAACTCAATCTCGGGCTCGAGCAAATCGCCGCCCACGAGGGCTCGCTCGTCGAGGCCGTCGTCAACCCCCGTTCCGAGCTCGTCGGCCGCACCGTCCGCGAGGTCAACTTCCGGCAACGCTACCGCCTCGTCGTCCTCGCCCTCCATCGCGAGGGGCGCAACGTCCGCGAACAGGTCGACACCCTCCCGCTCGAGCCGGGCGACGTGCTTCTCATGATGGGCACCGACCAGGCGATCAACGCCCTCAACGGCAATCGCGACCTCACGCTCTTCGACCACCACGACCGCACCCCCGCGAAGGCGAAACCCGGCCACATCATGCTCGTCCTCGGCGTCATCGCCGGCGTCGTCCTCGGCGAATGCCTCGGCATCGTCTCGATCGAACTGGGCGCGCTGGCCGGCTGCATCATCGTCTGCGCCGCCGGAGTGCTCAAACCGAGGGAGGCCTACGACTCGATCGAATGGCCCGTCCTCTTCATCATTTTCGGCATGCTCGCGATGGGCATCGCCCTCGAGCGCACCGGCGCCGCCGCCTGGCTGGCCGACAACATCGTCTCCTTCGCCGAATACGCGGTGCCCCCCGCGCACAAGGCCATGTTCGTCCTCGGCGCCATCTACTTCGTCTCGATGGTCCTCACCGAGCTGCTCTCCAACAACGCCGTCGCCGCCCTCATGGTTCCGATCTCGCTCGGCATCGCGCAGCGTCTCGGACTCAACCACGAGCCCTTCATCATCGCGGTCATGTTCGCCGCCTCGGTCGCCTTCGCCACCCCCATCGGCTACCAGACCAACACCTACGTGTATGGCGTAGGCGGATACAAATTCGGCGACTTCGTGAAGGTCGGGGTGCCGCTCAACCTCATGTGCATGGCCGTCGCCGTCGTGCTCATCCCGATCATCTGGCGTTTCTGAACCGCGCCCGGCCGGTTTCGGAGGAAGCAAAAAACGCGTCCCCGAGCGGGACGCGTTTTGGTTTTCGGGACCGGCCGACGGCGATCGTCGCCCCCGGGTTCCGGGCTTCAGTCGTCCCGACGCCCGGAGATCAGGAACAGGATGTGCAACAGGGTGCCCAGCGAGGCCACGAAGGCGGCCACGTAGGTCAACGCCGCGGCGCCGAGGGTCTCGTCCACGCCCTTCATCTCGTCGCGATCCAGGATGCCGAGCGAAACGAGCTGCTCCTTCGCCCGGCGGCTCGCGTCGAACTCGACCGGCAGGGTCACGAACTGGAAGAGACAGATGACCGCCAGCGCGATCGCGCCGATCATGAGCAGCTGGCCGCCGATGGCCGTGCTGAAGAGGAAAATGCCCGCGATCAGGACGAAGTTCGAGATGCCCGCCGCGATCTGCGTCGCCGGAGCCAGCGTCTGCCGGATCGTCATCATGGAATAGCCGATCTTGTGCTGGATCGCGTGGCCGGCCTCGTGCGCCGCCACGCCGAGCGCCGCCAGGCTCGAGCCGCGGTAGTTGTGCGAGGAGAGGGCCAGCTCCTTCGTCATCGGGTTGTAATGGTCGGTCAGCTCGCCGGGGACCTCGATGATTTTGACGTCGTGGATGCCCGCCGAACGGATCACGGCCTCGGCCGCCTCGCGACCGGTGATGCCGCCGCGCGAGCCGATCCGGGCGTTGGTGGCATACGCGCTGCGGATGCGCGCCTGCGCATACAGGCCGAACAGCATGGGAACGATGATCAAAGCAAACCAGATAAGCATATGAATTATCGATGAAAGGTGCCGCGTAAGAGGTGCGAGCCCGATCGCATTGCAAGCGCAACCGACGGACATGAAAAAGCCGGCGCGGTTTATAACCGCGCCGGCCCGATCCGGCGCCCGAAGACGCCTTCGCGTCCGCCGCACCACACGACGGTCGCGAAAATTGGGGGCGGCGACGCCGCCGACGCCATCAAAGCGCCGGCACGTCCAGCCACTTGCGCTGCGCCCAGCTCTCGAGGGCCAGCTCGGCGAGTTGCACGCCCTTCGCGCCTTCCTTGAGGTTCCAGGGGAAGGGCTCGTCCTTCACCACGTGGCGGAGGAAAAGCTCCCACTGCACCTTGAACGCGTTGTCGTAAACACCCTGGTCCGGCACCCGGGTCCAGCCCTCGCGATAGTTGATCGGGCTGTCGATGTCGGGATTCCAGACGCAACGGGGGGTCGCGGCGATCGACTGCGCCTTGCAGTCGCGCAGCCCCGCGACCGCGGTGCCGTGCGTGCCGTCGACGTGGAGAGTGAGCAGGTCGTCGCGGTCGACGCGCGTCGCCCAGGAGGAATTGAAGTGGCAGATCACGCCGTTCTTCAGCTCGAAGGTCGCGTAGGCCGCGTCGTCGGCGGTGCACTTGTAGGGCTTGCCGTTCTCGTCCCAACGCTGGGGGATGTGGGTCGCGCCGAGGCAGGTGAGGCTCTTGATTTCGCCGAAGAGGTTCTGGATCACATACTGCCAGTGGCAGACCATGTCGACGATGATGCCGCCGTCGTCCTCCTTGCGGTAGTTCCACGAGGGACGCTGCAGCTTCTCGTGCTCGCCGGTGAAAACCCAGTAGCCGAACTCGCCGCGCACGGAGAGTATCTTGCCGAAGAAGCCCTGGTCCATGAGCCACTTCAGCTTCACGAGGCCGGGCAGCCAGAGCTTGTCCTGCACCACGCCGTTCTTCAGGCCGGCGGCGGTCACCTCGTTGTAGAGCGCGATCGCCTCCTTGGAGGTGGTGGCCGTCGGCTTTTCGCAGTAGATGTGTTTCTTGGCGGCGATGGCCTTGCGCACGCCGACCGGACGCTGGCCGGTGAGCGTCGCGTCGAAGTAGATCTGGTTGGCGGGATCGGCGAGGACGGCGTCGAGATCCGTCGAGATGCGATCGGCCGGCAGACCGGCGCGGGCGGCGAGCGCAGCGAGCTTGGTCGCGCTGCGGCCGACCAGGATCGGATCGGGCATGATGACCTCGGAGTCGTTCAATTTGACGCCTCCTTGATCGATGATCGCCTTGATGGAACGCAGCAGGTGCTGGTTGGTGCCCATGCGTCCCGTGACGCCGTTCATGATGATGCCGACTTTATGCGTGGTCATGTGGTGAAAAATTTTCGTGTAAGTTGGGGAGGCGCCGAACCCGGGGGACCGGCGCGACGCGTTCAAACAATACCGGAATCCTCGGCTTGCGGTTAGAACAATGCCGACTCCTCCTAGCACGCACCCGCCACCCCCTCTTTCGCTCTCCCCATGCTCGCCTGGAGTCCCCTCCTCATCCAAAAAATCGAGATCCACGCCCTCGGTTTCGTGCTGCGCAAACTGCAGCTCAACCGCCATCGCGACGCCGAGGTGGCTGCGCACAACCACCCCTACCACCAGCTCATCCTCTACCTTTCGGGCGAAGGCGTGCAGATTCTGCGCGAACGCCGCGTGGAGGCCCGCGCCGGAGATCTCTTCATCATCCCGCCCGGCGTGGACCACGGTTTCTCGATGTCCGGTTCGAGCCGTCCGCTTTGCCTCGTGCTCGAATACGAGCGACGCGGCGGCACGCGCGTCCTGCACCGGCATCTCCCTCAACAGGCGCTCAACGAACTCCACGCCCTCCTCGCCCGCGTGCCGACCAAGGGCAGCCTCACGCTCTCCGACTACCCCGCCGTCCTTTCCGTCGTCGCCCGTCTCCTCGAGCCGCCTCGCGCCGAGGAAACCCCGCCCCTCTCCTCCCCGTCTCCGATCGTCGCCCGCGTCCGCGAAAGTCTCCGCAGCGCCAAGTCGCTCTCCGAGGTCGCGCGTGAAACCGGCTACGTCCGCGACGCGCTTACCCGCCGGCTCAAACGGGAACACGGCCTCGGCCTGCGCGGTCTCCGGGATCAGGAACGCCTCCAGGCCGCCCAGGCCGCGCTCCGCGAGCTGCCCAACATCGCCGCCGCCGCCGCCAAGGCCGGCTTCGACGATCCCAACTACTTCGCCCGCTGGTTCCGCAAACAAACCGGCCTCACCCCGAGCGCCTGGCGCCAGAAGTGAGGCCGTGAAAGGGCCGCGGGCTCCGGCCCGCTTGCGAAGCCATCAACCCAACGGCTTCGGCTCGACCTTCGTCCATTGCTCCTCCGCGCCGGGAGGCAACGGCGGGATGTCGCCCGTGCCGGCCGGCGGCAGGGTGCCCGCGAGCTCCTGACGCCAGTGCGCGACGTCTCCGCCCGGGCAATACACGTAGATCATGTGCATCGGCTCGTCGCCGGTGTTGGTCAGCTGGTGAAACTTGCCCGGCGGCATGTAGACCGCCTGGCCCGCCTTGATCGGCGAGCACTCGTTGTCGACGCAGATCTGCCCCTCGCCTTGCACGATGAAGTAGACCTCTTCCTGCTCCTGATTGTGCCAAGGCACCTGACCGCCCTTCGGCGCGAGGATCGAATATCCCATCGAGAAACCTTTTGCCTGGATCGGCTGGTTGGCCTGGCCCACGAGACCGCGGCCCCAACGTTGCGCGGGGAAGGTCCCGCCCGGGATTTTTGCGAGATCGGCGATAATCATGACGCGCCAGCTCTAGCCCGCCGCCCCTCCGCGCCGCCACATCATTCCCCCGCGCGTCTCCCCCGCGAGCGGTTCCGTCCTATATCTTCCGCTTTTGAAACCAGCCCCTCATGGAGTCGGCCCGCCGACGGCTTCTCCTCCAAAATCCGCGCTCTTAAAACGGGAACCCGATCGAGAAATGCAGCGTCCCCGTCGGGTCCATTTCCCGGCGCCGTAAATTCCATCCATACTCGAGCCGGATCGGCCCGATCGGCGATTGATAACGCAGCCCCGCGCCCGCCGAGCTCAACACCTCGCGCCCCGGCCAGTCCCCGGCGTCCATCGACGCTCCCGACGTGTCCGAAAAAATCACCGCGGTCCACCGCCCCGTGATCGTCTGCTCGAACTCCACGTTCACCAGCCACACGCTCCGCGCTCCGACAAAACGCCCGCCCGCGTCGCGCGGCGAGGCCTCGCCTTCCCCGTAGCCCCGGATCGAGCTCTCGCCTCCCGGGAAAAACAGCTTGTTCACCGGCACCTCGTCGCCTCCGTTCGTCAGCAACCCGTGCGAGACGCCCAGGTGCAGCCAACGCTCGTCGCCGCCCAGCGGCCGATGCCACGACCACGCGACCTCCAACCGCTCGTAACGCACCTCGCTCCCGAGTTCCGGCAACGCCGTCTCCGTGCGCAACGACCAACGTTGCCCGCGCCGGGGGCGAATCGGGTAGTCCCGACGATCGCGCGTCAGACCGAGGTTCACGGCGGTCACCGTCGTCTCGGTCGCCTCGCCCGCCATCGCGCCGAGTTCGACGTCGTCCGCTCGAAGCACCTGATAGCTCAGCCCCGTCGTGCCCAACGCCCCGAGCCACGGCAGTTCGCGGGCCGCCTCCACGCCCGCGCCATACTCGAGGCGAGTGAACGAGGGCTCCTCCCGGCGCAGGCCGAACACGCGCGCCGAACCTTCCACCGTGTCGTCGAAAAGGGTCGGCACCGTGTAACGATATTCCCCGCGCGAGGCCTTCATCGATTGACCCAGCTCCACGCGATCGCGATGCGCCAGCCCCCACAGGTTGGAACGCGTCAACTCCACCGATCCGCGAAGCTGTTCATAGCTCCCGTAGCCAAGCGTCCAGGCGGCCTGCCAGCTCGCATCCTCCTCGACCCGGAAAACCACTTCTCGCTCGCCCGGCTCCGTCCCGGCCACGCCGTCCACATCCACGCGGCGAAACACCCCGAGGCGCGCCAGGCGCAGCCGCGCCGCGTCGATCGCCTGCGGATCGTAGGGCGCGCCCGCCTCCAGTCGCAGCCGCTCCTCCATCAGCTTCGGCCGCGTTTTCTCCGCGCCCTCCGTCCGCACCGCTCCGATGCGCCAGGGCCGGCCCGGCTCGACCTTCGCCACCGCGGTCACCGGCCTTTCGCCGTTCGCCGTCGCGACGCCCGGCTCCGCCACCCACGACACACGCGCGTCCGCGTATCCTTTTTCATGATACAGGCTCCGGAGGGCCTGCGCCTGGTCCTGCTCCAGCGTCCGCGTCCAAGGGGAGCCGAGCAGCCCCCTCGGCGCTCCGCCCGGAAGCTCGCCTTCGTCCGCCACCTCCGCACGCCATGCCGTCACCCGCCAGAGCGGCCCCGGGTTCACCCGCACCGTCAACCGAACCTCGCCGGTCGCGGGGTCCGGAGACGTGTCGGGCACCGACACCGTCGCCTCCGCATGGCCGCGCGCGCGCAGGGCCTCGCGCAATTGCGCCGCCGCCCGCCTCACCCGCTCCGGCGACCAGGCGCGCACCTCGTCGGGGGTGAACAATCCCGCCCGCGGCCGGAAGAACGCCTCCGCCTCCTCCTGCGTCAAAACGGAGAGCCCCTCGAAGCGCACCTCCTCCACCACCGCGCGACGTCCGGGACGCGCCTCAAGACGCAGTTTCCCCACCGTCAGCGGCCGCGGCAACGGACGGCTCAGCTCCGCATCGATCTCCGCGCCACCGCTCCGTCCATCCGTGTCCGTCCAGGTCGCACGCACCTTCGCCTCGAAAAACCCCTGCTCCACCAGCTCCGAGTTCAGCACCAGCGCGGCGTCCTCGACAAACGACGCGTCGAACGTCTCCCGCCGCGATTCGTCGCCGAGCAACATGCCCACGGCCTGCCTCAGCTCGCGATCCTTGAAGAAGCCGAAACCATGCACCTCGAGCTCCGCCGGCTTCGCGCCCAGTCCGCCGGCCGCCGCGGCCGACGCGACCGTCAACCACACCGCCGCCAACCGGTTTCTCGTCCGCGATTCAGCGCGCATCTTCCGCCCCCTTCTCGGCCTTATCCTCCGCCTCGGCTTTCACGCCCGGCCCGAAACGTCGCTTCACGCCGACGTTGTAGGCGTCGAACTCGTCATACTCCCCGGTCAGCGACCACCGTTCGTTCAACTTGAACTCGAGGCCGTAGGTTTCCCGTCCCGCCCGAGACACCTTTTCGCCGGAACTCATCGTCAGGCGCTCCTCGTCCGCCCCGGCGATTCCGAGGGTGCGCAGCAAATCGCGTCCCACATAGGCGCCCACCGCCGCCAGCCGTTGCGTGCGCGAAGCCGCGCCCGTGCCCTGCGATGGCGCCGTGCCCGCGGTCACCATCAGCAACACGGTCTCCGCCTCCAAGGGCGGGCTCGAGGTGAGTTGCAAACGCGGGGATTCCGCCGTGCCGCCGATCTCCAGCCGCAAATCGTAACCCAGCCGCCGCCCCGTCGCCCTGAACTCCAACGCCGGCGTGTAGGGATCGCTCGCGCGCAGACGCACCGCCCCCTCCTGCACCGCGAAGGTGGCGAAGGGAAACAGGATGTTGCCGCGCTCCACCCAGAACTCCCCGATCGCGCGCGGCTCGCGCAGCGTTCCCGTGAGATCGAAACGCGCCGACCCCACGCCTTCGAAAACCGGCGTGCGCAGACGCAGGAAATCCAAGCCACCGACGCGCAGCCCCAGCTCCCAATCCGCCAACGGAGGCTCCTCCACCGAGAAAAAGGGAGGTCTCGCCCGGGCCGCCGCCGCCGCGCCGCGCCCGCCGATCGGCGCGAGCAGCGGCCGGATGTCGGCCAGAAACAAACTGTCCCGAAGTCGCACTTCGCCGCCGATCTTCGTGCGCCCGTCCGTCTCCGACGTCTTCACCGCCAGGTCCAGATCCCCGCGCAACAAAAGCCCCGGTTTCCGCACCAAGGGAAAACGTTCCGCCTTCACCGCGAGATCGAGAAAAGGCATCCGCCCCGGAATCCGCCGCGCTCCGCCCGTCACCGTCACCGCCTGTCCGCCCGCCGTCGCGCGCATCTTTCCGATGCGCGCATCCATTCCGCTCAACGCAAGCGTCACCTCCACGTCTTGCAGCACGCCGAAGGCTCCCAGCGGACGCGTCGCCGCCCCGCTCAGCTCCAACGTGCCGTCGATCCGTGCGCCGGGGCTCATGCGCAGTTCGGCCCGCAACACACCCTGCGGCGCGAGCAAGGTGGGCAGATAACGCGCGAAAGCCGCCACCTCCGCGCCGGGCACGCTCACCCGGGCCTCCGCGTGGTCGCGCACCCACACGAAGGGGCGTTCGCGCAATCCGGCCCAATCGTCCGCCGTCGTCATCGCCAGCCGGCCGGCCGCCTCCACGTGCTGGCCGTCCACTTTCGCCTCCAGCCGGCGCAACTCCAGGACGTCGCGCGCCAGCTCCGCTTCGGCGCGGAGTTCGCGCAGCTCCAGGCCGCCTTCGGGCAGTCCCTCCCCGCGCAACACCACCCGCTCGGCCCCGAGCTCCGCCACGCCATGCGGCGCCGTCGCCTCGCCTTCCACGCGCAGCCGCAACACCGGTCCCGCCAGATCGAGCTTGGCGATCTTCGCCAGCTCCGACCACCACGAGGCCTCCGCCGTCGACTCCAGACGAAAATCCCAGCGTCCGCCGTCCACCGGCTCCGCCGTCCACGCATCCCCGTCGCGCCGCACGCGCCAGGGCAGGACGCCCGTCCCCGAGACGAGGACTTCGTCCGCGTTCTCCGCGCCGTCGCCCGCGCGCGTGCCTCCCGCCTCGAGTTTCTCGAGCCGCGCCCCGTCGCGCCCGATTCGCCCCGCCCCGCGGGCCCAGGCCGAGTCGTTCGCGACGCGCCCCGCGATCTCGAAGTCGCCCTCGCCTTCAAGCGCGCCGCCCTCGCCTGTCCGCCCCGCGATCGACAATCGCCGCAGAGCCACTTCGGGAAGCGCCTCCCCGCTTCGCCAATCCCGCGCCCAGGCCGTATCCAAATTTTGGATAAACACACCCGCCTCCTCCGACTCGCGCCAGGACACGCGCGCACGCGTTTCTCCCGGCCCCGCCAGCTCCAGCTCGACCTCGCGCGTTCCCGCCGCCCCGCGCAGGCGCGCGGGCCTCGTCGCCCGTAGCTCCGCGCCATCCTCCCGCCGCGCCGAAAACTCCTCCAGGGTCCACTCCGCCGGCGTCCACTCCCCGAGAACGACCAACCGCGCCGGCCCGCGTTTCACCGTCGCGTCCGCACGCAGACGCTCGCCGACCACGCCGGACAGCTTCGCGTCCACGGTTTCCGCCGCCCAGCCCGTCGCCTCGACGTTCGCCACACGGGCCACGCCGTCCACCACGAGCGCCGGCCACGCGCCCGCCGCCTGCAACTCCGCCTCCACACGCGCCACGGACGTCTCCTCCGGTAGCCACGGCGCAAGCAATCCGCCATCCACCGTCGCGTTCAAGGTCGCCCGCTCCAGCGCACGCGTCGCATGCACGAATCTCCCGTGCGCCTCGATGCGCGAACCCTCGCCCGCGGCGAATGTCGCCTCCTCCACCGTCGTCGCGGCGACGTCGCTTTCCCCCCGCATCGCCAACGTCACGTCCTCGAGATGCCGCCAGGCCAGGTTCGAACCCTTCGCGGTCCAACGCACGCGCGCGGCGTCCGACGCGCCGCCGGTCCACCGCGCGTCTCCCTCGACACGTCCGCGAAGCACGCCGCCGCTCAGCTCGGCGAGATTCGCCTCCCAGGCGAACACCGGTTCGCCTTCCGTGTTCCAGCCGAGGCCCGCGCGCCACTCGACGGGCGCGCTCAGGCTCGCCCGCGCCTGCGGCGCCACCAACTCGAAACTCTCCACCCGCACGCCCGCGGCGTCGCCGTTCGCCGAGACCCGCATCCGCACCGGCGGCAAGCCGGCTTCCTTCGGACGCGCCACCGCGTCCACCGAACCGGCGATGCGCGGCCCTTCTCCACGCAACACAAAGCCGCCCTCGAGATCTTCGTAACCGTGCGTCGCGAGCCCGAGTTTCTCCGCCGGCACGCGCCAGCCGTCTCCGCGCACGTCCAGCGTCGCCGGCCACCACGTGCCCGCCGAAAAACTCGCCTCCGCCTCCGCGCGACGTCCTTCCCAATCGAGCGTCGCCCGCGCCGACGTCGGCTCCACCCGGGCGGAGATTTCCACGGCTCCCTCCACCCATCGCGCCATCCCGCGACCGGCGACAGGATTCGCCGAAAGCTCGATCGTTTGTCCCCGTCCACGCGCCGTCACGTGCAGCTCCGCGCCATTCACTTCCACGCGATCGACCGCGATCTCCTCGCCCGCCACGCGCACCACGCCCGCGTTCAACTGCACCGCACCCACGCGTCGCTCCAGCATCTCCCCGATCTCACGCAGCCTTGGCACCCAGGTTTCCCATGCTCCCGTTTCGTCGGTCTCGTCCGCCGCAACCGTCTCGGGCCGCTCCCGGATTTCCAACAGCCAGCCGCGTCCTTCCGCCGCGGCCTTCGCCCCGAGCAACAAACGCGACGGAGCCGTCACTCGCAGCGCCTCCACCCGCAGCCGCAGTCCGTCGCCTTCCCATTCCAGATTTTCCCAGCTCACGGTCCGTCCGGGCGCCGTGGTTCGTCGAGCATGCCCGACTCCGCCGAGCCAGGCCTCGCCCGCCGCCGGCGCCCACCAGTCGATCGTCCCCGCCACGGCCGAAAGGATCGACAACACCGCCGCGATCACGCCTCGCCGGACACGTCGCCGTTTCCCGCCGCGTCGCTCCGCGTCCGTCATCGAAGTTGTCCGTTTCTCGTCCACGCCCGGAAAGGGATCACCGATTCAACGAATGCACGCCGTTTCGAGCGAATTTTTCCACGACGTCCCGCCTTGGCATCGGGGCAAGACATCTCCGAAGCTCCCGGGGAATCCGCTCCGACTCCCCGTCCCCCCCGGCATTCCTCCGATCCGCCCGTCTCCCGTTCCCGAACCCGCGCCCCGCCGACGTGTCTCCAACTCGAACTCCCATGAAAATCACCGAACTCGCATTCACCGGTTATCCCGTCACCGACATGGCCCGCGCCCGCCGCTTCTACGAAGGCGTGCTCGGCCTTTCCGTCTCCCGCACCTGGGGCGACAAAGACAACCCGCAATGGGTCGAGTATGACCTCGGTTCCAACTGTCTCGCCCTCGCCACCGGCGCCGGCGATCAATGGCCTCCGGCCAACGCCGGACCGGCCGTCGCCTTCGAGGTCGAGGATTTCCACGCCGCGATCTCCGAGCTCAAGGCCGCGGGCGTGAAGTTCTTTTGGGACGTCCAGGAAACCCCCGTCTGCCTCATGGCCGGCATCCTCGATCCCGACGAAAACCGCGTGGTGATCCACCATCGGAAAGCGAACGCCGCCTTCTGATCGCGGCCCGATGCCCGCGTCGACCACAACCCGGCCCCGCTCCGTAGCGACCGCGTCCGGTCTGCATCCGCGCAACCGGCATCGCGGTCGCTACGATTTTCCCGCGCTCCTCCGCGCCCATCCGCCGCTCGCGCGCTTCGTCGCGCCCCATCCCGTCGAAGGCGAGACGGTCAACTTCGCCGATCCCGCCGCCGTCCTCGCGCTCAACCGCGCCTTGCTCGCGCACCACTACGGATTCGATCGCTTCGAGCTTCCCGCCGGCGCCCTCTGCCCTCCCGTCCCCGGCCGGGCCGACTACCTGCATCATCTCGCCGATTTGCTCGCCGAATCCGCGCCGGACCGACGACCGCCGCACGGCCCCTCGATCCGCGTGCTCGATATCGGCGTCGGCGCCAACTGCATCTACCCGCTCCTCGGCGCCCGCGAATACGGCTGGCGCTTCGTCGGCGCGGACATCTCCCCCGCCTCGCTGGCCTCCGCGCGCCGTCTCGTCGAGGCGCACGCGCACGCCGGAGTCGCCGATCTCATCGCACTCCGGCGCCAGCCCGATCCCCGCGCCGTGTTCGCCCGCATCGCCGCGCCGGACGAGACGTTCGACGCCTCTCTCTGCAACCCGCCGTTCCACGCCTCCCCCGCCGAAGCCGCCGCCGGCACCACGCGCAAGCTCCGCAATCTCGCCGCAGGCCGCAGCCACCGCACCCGCGGACAACCCGCCCTCAACTTCGGCGGTCAGGCGCACGAGCTTTGGTGCGAGGGCGGCGAAACCGGCTTTCTCCGCCGCATGATCGCGGAAAGCGCCGCGCGACCCAAGCTCTGCCGCTGGTTCACCACCCTTGTCTCGAAAAGCGCCCGGATTCCCGAACTGGAACGCGCGCTCGCCAACGTCCGCGCCGCCGAAGTCCGCGTCATTCCGATGCGCCACGGCGAAAAACGCACGCGCATCCTCGCCTGGCGTTTTTCCACCCCGGACACCTCCGCCAAATCCCGCCCCGCGCCCTCGCCCGCGACACCGGCCATATCGACATCTCCCCGGGCCCGTTAAGCCACGCGGAGCCCCTCGCCGACGGCATCCTCGAACAAACCGCGCCCGTCGCTCGCCGTCGCTTGCCCCGCCCGCACGCTTCCGTTGTCCTCCCTCATCCACCCCACCCCGCCATGCCTTCCCCCCTCGCCACCCTCGCCCTCGGCTCGCTTCTCCTCCTCTGCTCCGTTTCCGCCGTCTCCGCGAAACACGAAACCTTGCCCCTTCTCCGTGGCATCCTGATCGACGGCTCCGGCAACCTCTTCTCCCTCGCCGATTCCACCGGCTCGGCCACCTGGGTGAAAATCGGCCAGACCTTCGATGGCTGGCGCCTCGAGTCCTTCGACGCCGAACGCCGGGTTCTCACCGTCGCCCGGGACGGCGTGTCTCGCGAACTCACGCTCGAATCGTCCAGCATCCAGGCCGGCGAATCCCGCCCCACCTTGGCCGATGCCGACGCGTTGCTCACCCAGCTCCAATTCGAGGAGATGATCGCCAAGAGCCTCGATGCCCAGCAGAAGGCGATGGCCAAGGCGTTCGCCCAGGGAGGAGGACGCAAGCTCTCCGCCGAGGAGACCGCCAAGGTCGCCGAGATGCAGGCCAAGGCGCTGAACATCATGATGGAGGAGATGGACCTGCCGAACATGCGCAAGGAGGTCGCCCAGGCCATGACCGAGATCTACACGCCGGAGGAAATCCGCGCCCAGGCCGCCTTCTATTCCACCGCCGTCGGCCAGTCCACGATCGAGAAGCAGCCCCAGTTTCAATCGCGCCTGAGCGACCTCATGATGCCGCGCATCATGCGCGCGATGCCCAAGATCCAGGCCGCGATGGCCGCCGAGGCGAAATCGGCCAAGTCCGCCGCACCCGCACCCGCGCCCGCGCCGGCTCCCGACGCGCGGTAAGCCGCGCGAACACGCCTTCGCCGCGCCGCCTTTCGCCCGCCGTTCGTGAGCGGGAGCGATGGCGGACCGCTTCCCGGCATGGCGACTACCGTCGCTCCACGCCGTCCAGCACGCGCCGCACCGCCACGGCGAGCTCACGCACCGAGAAAGGCTTCGCCAAAACCTCCCGCACGCCGAGGCTCTTCAGGCGTTCCTCGGAGAGGGTCGCGTCGTAGCCCGTCATCAGGATGATCGGCAGGCCCGGCTTCAGCTTGACGAGCTGTTCCGCCAGCTCCGGACCGCTCATCCCCGGCATGGCCACGTCGCTCACCACCAGGTCCGCCTCGATCCGCCCCGAACGCAGCCGTTCGAGCATCGCCGCGCTGTCGTCGCCCACCTCCACCCGGTAGCCGAGCTGAGTGAGCATGATGCGGCCGACCTCGAGGATGGACTCCTCGTCGTCGACCAGCACCAGCCGCTCGCCCCGACCGGTCGGCAAGGGTTCGTTTGCCTCCCTTTCCTCGGCTTCCTCCGCCGGACCGTGCACGGGAAAATACAGCTCGAAACACGTGCCCTCGCCCGGACTGCTGCTCATGAACACGGCGCCGTCGTGCGCCTGCATCACCCCGTGCACGACGGCGAGCCCGAGGCCCGTTCCTTCTCCCGGCGCCTTGGTCGTGAAGAAGGGCTCGAACACCCGCTCCTGCACCTCGCGCGGCATGCCGCGACCCGTGTCGCTCACCGTCAGCCGCACATACCCGCCGGGCCGAAGCCGCCCGCCCGGACGCACCTGCTCGGAGGTCACCTCCACGTGGTCCAGCTTCACGCCGAAGCGCCCCGGCCGTTCGCTCATCGCGTGGGCCGCGTTCGCGCCGAGGTTCATCACGACCTGGTGCACCTGCGTGGCGTCCGCCAGCACCGGCGGCAAACCGTCCGCCAGCTGCACGTCGAAGGTGATCATCGCCGGGATCGTGGCCCGCAGGAGCGCAAGCGGCTCCTGCACCACCTTGGCCAGATCCACCGGCCTGCGCTCGTGTCGCCCCGGCCGGCTGAAGGTCAGGATCTGCCGCACCAGGGCCGTCGCGCGCGCCCCGGCCTGCGCGAGCGCCGTCAGGTAGGTGTCGATCTGCGGCGACTGCCCCTTCACCTGCAATTGGAGCAGCTCGGTGTAGCCGGTGATCGCGGCGAGGATGTTGTTGAAGTCGTGCGCGATGCCGCCGGCCAGGGTCCCGATGGCCTCCATCTTCTGCGCCTGGAGAAACTGCTCCTCGAGCAGCCGATGCTCCGTGATGTCCTCCGCCGTGCCGACGATGCGGCACACGCGTCCCTCCGCGTCGCGGATCGGATAGGCCCGGTCCCGCACCCAGCGGATCGAGCCGTCCGGACGGATGACGCGGTAGGTCTCGTGGTAATCCCCCTCGATCTGCCGCCGCGAGGCGCGCGCGACCCGATCCCGGTCGTCGGGATGGACCGGTTTCAACCAATCGGAGGGACGCTTGAGGATCTCCTCGCGAGGCCGCCCCCAGATCGTCTCGTAGGCCGGGCTGATGTAGAGCATCTTTTGCCGTTCGGGATCGGTCAGCCAGAAGACCTCGTGGATGTTCTCCGCGATCTGCCGGAAGCGTTCCTCGCTGATGCGCAACGCCTCCTCCGTGCTGCGCCGGGCGCTGACGTCGAGCTGCACGCCGATGTAGTTCGTCACCCGCCCCGTCTCGTCGCGCACCGGCGTGATGGTGACGTGGTTCCAAAACGCGCCGCCGTCGCGGCGGTAGTTGATCAACTCGCCCTCGTAGGGCCGGCCTTCGTCCAGGGCCGCGCGCATCGCCGCGATCTCCGCCGGCGAGCTGTCCGGCCCCTGGAGAAACTGGCAGGTCCGCCCGATCACCTCCCGGGCCTCGTAACCGGTGAGCCGCGTGAACGCCGGATTCGCGTAGACGATGCGCCGGTTCTCGTCCGCAAGCAGCACGCCGAGCGGCAGGGACTCGAGCGCCTCCTGCCGCAGGCGCCGCGAGGCCTCGCTCGCCCGGAGCGCCGCGCGTTCGCGCACCAGTTGCGCGCGGGTGAAGGCGTTTTCCAAGGTCGCCGGGATCTCGTGCAGATAGCCCGGCCGCTTCACGACGTAATCGGAGGCGCCGAGCTGCAGCGCCTCGACCGCCACCGCCTCGTCGCCCTGCCCGGTGACCAGCACCACGGGCGGATGCGGTTTGCCGTCCTCGCTCAACGAACGCAGCAGCTCCAGCGCGTTCATGCCGGTGAGCCGGTAATCGAGCATCAACACGTCGTGGCCACCCTCGTCCGCGAGCTTCGCCCGCACCTCCTCCGCCGTGCTCGCGACGTCCAGACGGATGTGCGCCGCGTGACGCTCGAGATGCCGCCGGGTAAGATCCGCGTCGACCGGATAGTGCTCCGCATACAACACGCGCAGCGGACGGCTACGCCGCTCCAGGCCCGCGCGAAAGGCGGCCACCGCCGACTCCACCACGGCGGCCAGGCGCCGCAGGTAATCCCCCCGCTTCGGCAGATAGTCGTCGACCCCGGCCTTGAGCGCGACGACCGCGCTGCGCTCGTCGCCGAGTCCGGTCAACATGACGATGGCGAGGGGCAGCTCGCGCTCCCGCACGCCGACCACCAGATCGAGTCCCGAGCCGTCCGGCAGATTGAGATCCACCACCACCGCGTCGAACTCCTCGGGTTTCGCCAAAAAGGTCCACGCCTCCGCGAGCGAGCCCGCCACGCTCAATTGCAGCTCCGGCAACGCGCGGCGCAGCTCGATCCGCGCGAGATCGGCGTCCTGCCGGTTGTCTTCGACGTATAGTATCCGCATGTCGTGGGACGGGGTTCGAAACGGGGAGGCCTCGTTCAGTTCGGACGCGAGTTGAGCACGGTCCAGTAGACCTCGATTTGCGAGGCCACCTCGACGAATTTGTCGAAGTCGACCGGCTTCACGATATACGAGTTCGCGCCGAGCTCGTAGGCGCGACGGACGTCCTGGTTGTCGGCGGAAGTCGTGAGCACGACCACCGGGATGCTGCGCAAGGCGGCGTTCTCCTTGAGCTGCCGCAACACCTCCAGCCCGTCCACGCGGGGCAGCTTCAAGTCGAGCAGGATCACCGCGGGCGGCGCCTCGCCCGCCAGCCAGCGCGGGATCCACGCCAGCGCCTCCTCCCCGTCGCGCGCGACCTCGATCGGGTTGAGCAGCTTGCGGCGCTTGAAGGCGCGGAGCGCGAGATCGACGTCCATCGGGTTGTCCTCGACGAGTAGAATGGCTGGCTGGTCGTTCATGTGTGCAGGGGAATTTCGACGAAAAAGGTGGCGCCGCGGCCGGGCTCGCCGACCGCCCAGGCCCGGCCGCCCATCCGCTCCATCGCCTTGCGCACGATCGCGAGGCCGATGCCCGTGCCGGGGTAGTCCTCCGCGCGGTGCAGGCGCTGGAAGATGTCGAAGATCCGTTCGACGAACTTCATCTCGAAACCGATGCCGTTGTCGCGGACCCAGAGCAGGTATTTCCGCCCCTCGATCCGCCCGCCCACCTCGATCCTCGGAGACTCCACGCCGCGCGTGAACTTGAGCGCGTTGTCGAGCAGGTTGCGCAGCACCTGCGCCAGGCCGCTCGCGTCGGCCCGCACCACGGCGTCCGGCAGCTCCGCGGAAAATGTCACGCCGCGCGCGCGCAGCTCCTCGAAATAGGCGGCCGGCACCGCCTCGAGCACCTCGGCCGGCCGCACGGAGGAAAGCGTGAGCGCCCGGCGCTCGAGCTGCGAATAGGAGAGCAGGTCGTCGATGAGCTGCCCCATCTGCTGGCTCGCATGCCGCACCGCGGCGAGAAACCGCCGGCCCTCCTCGTCGAACTTGTCGCCGTAGTCCTCCTGCAAAAGACGGCTGTAGCCGTCGATCCCGCGCAGCGGCGCCTTCAGGTCGTGGGAAACCGAATACGTGAAGGTCTCCAGCTCCCGGTTCTTCGCCTCCAGCTCCGCCGTCCGCTCCGCCACCCGGCGCTCCAGCCCCGTGTTCAGCTCGCGCACCTTGTCCTCGGCGCGCCGCCTCTCCGTGATGTCGATGCCCACGCCGACCAGGCAGATCTCGTCGCGGAAACTGATCGTTTTTCCCGTGAAAAAATAGGGCGTCTCGGTCCCGTCCTTCGCGCGAAAGGCCGCCTCCACCTCCGACACGCCGTTTTCGAACACCTTCGCGATGCGCTCCCCCACCAGCGGCCTTTCCTGCTCCGGGAAAAAATCCAGCGGATGCATCCGCGCGATCTCCTCCGCCGTGTAGCCGGTCACCCGTTCGAAATTCCGGTTCCAACGCAGGAAACGGCCCTCCTTCGTGTAGAGGTAGAACGCGCCCGGCAGGCTGTCCACGATCGCGTCCGAAAAATCGCGCTCCGCCCGCAGGGTGCGCTCGACCTCGCGCCGCTTGAGATCCTCCGCGTGCAACCAACGCGCCGTGTGCCAGGCGAGCGTCGCGAAGATCAGCACGTTCGACACCGCGAAAATCGTCAGCCCGGTCTCCAAGCCATACCAGCCCCCGCGTTCGCCGATCAACCGCAGCCAGCCCACCGAAACCGGCACGATCAAGGCCGCCGGCACGAGACGACGAAGCAACACCCCGCCCGCCGTGTCCCCGTTCCACATCATCACGAAACCGCCGTCCGGCCTCGCGAAGAAGAGCCCCGCCCCCGACACCGCGAACAGCAACGCCGTCGGCATCGACATCAAAAACAACAACCCGTGCGGCTCGCCGCCGTAGATGTAGCGCGTCAACCCGAGCCAACCGATGAACAACACCAGCCCCGCCACCGCCTGCGCCAGGGGGTTGAACACCCGCCGCGCCGTCGCCGCCAGCGCGAAGCCCGCGAAGCTGAAGCCCAGCGAGGTGACCATCGCCATCTCCCCCGGCCCCACGTGCGGCGTGAAGCCCAGCATGTCCAACGGCGAATCCCGCCCGAGCAGATGGCAAACGAAGCGGTGCAGCCCGAGCACCGCGATCACGATCCCCAGGATCAACGCCGTTTTCCGCCAACCCTCCGGCTCCCCCGGCCTCGCCATCGCCAGCGTGTTCGCCAGCAGCGCCGAACCCGCCAAGGTGAACAACACCGCCGTCAACGGCACCATCGGCGTCCACTCCGCGCGTATCTGCATGAGCACCCGGATGTCGCCGAACCACCCCGCCAACACCAACACGCCCGCCAAGACCGTGATCACCCCGGCCGCGCCGGCGATCCATAGCGAACGAATGTAAAGGGCGGGGAACGACATGGATCTCGCGCGGGGAAAACGAGCCTGCGCGTCCGCCGCACAAGATACGACAGACGCAGGCCTTGCATGCCACACGCCTCCTGCCCGCGCAAGCCCCGCCGGCACCGATTTGACAATTTGCTCACTCCGATTGCGGAAGCCCCGGCGCCCTCCCCTGTTCCCCGGTCGCCGCCACCCTGCTCCCCCGCATCCGTCTCCCCTGCGGGCTTGCCCTCCCCCGCCCCGCCGCGTGTGCTCGCCGCTTTTCCCCGGCCCATGACCTCCGCGCAGATCCGCCAGTCCTTCCTCGATTTCTTCCATCAGCAGCAGCACACGATCGTCCCGTCGTCCTCGCTCCTGCCGGACTCCCCCGGACTGCTCTTCACCAACGCCGGCATGAACCAGTTCGTGCCGATCTTCCTCGGCGACCGCGCGCCCGACGTCTCCAAATGGGCCGGCGTCCGCCCCGCCTCCGACACCCGCGCCGCCGACACCCAGAAATGCATCCGCGCCGGCGGCAAACACAACGACCTCGAGGACGTCGGCTACGACACCTACCACCACACGATGTTCGAGATGTTGGGCAACTGGTCCTTCGGCGACTACTTCAAGAAGGAGTCGCTCACCTGGGGCTGGCAGTTGCTCACCAAGGTCTGGGGCATCCCCGCCAAGCGCCTCTTCGCCACCGTCTACGCGCCCAAACCCGGCGATCCGTCCGAGTTTGACCAGGAGGCCTACGACATCTGGGCCGAGCTCTTCAAAGCCGAGGGCCTCGATCCCGCCATCCACATCGTCCACGGCAATCGCAAGGACAACTTCTGGCAAATGGGCGACACCGGCCCCTGCGGCCCCTGCTCCGAGATCCATTTCAATCTGCTTGAAAGCGACGACGAGCAGGCCGGCCGCGCGCTTGTGAACAGCTCCTCGCCGCGCTGCATCGAGATCTGGAACCACGTCTTCATCCAGTTCAACGCCAACGCCGACGGCACGTTCTCGCCGCTCGCCGCCAAGCACGTCGACACCGGCATGGGCTTTGAACGCATCGCCGGCATCCACGCCAACACCAAGGGCTTCACCGACTTCTCCGCCGAGCCCTCCAACTACGCCGCCGACGTCTTCGCGCCCCTCTTCGCCAAGGTCGCCGAACTCTCCGGCAAGACCTACCTGGGCACCGTCCCGACCAAGCGCGAAGGCCTCACCGAACAGGAGAACATCGACATCGCCTACCGCGTGCTCGCCGACCACGCGCGCACCGTGAGCTGCGCCATCGCCGACGGCATCCTCCCCGGCAACGAAGGCCGCAACTACGTCATCCGCCGCATCCTCCGCCGCGGCATCCTCTACGGAACCAAGCTCGGCCTGAAGACCGGTTTCTTCGAGCAACTCGTCGCCCCCGTCGTCGAGAGCCTCGGCGAAGTCTTCCCCGAGCTGAAGCAGCAGCAGAACATCATCCGCCGCGTGATCCGCAGCGAAGAGGAAAGTTTCGGTCGCACCCTCGATCGCGGTCTCCAGCTCTTCTACCAAGGCGCGACCAAGCAAATTAACAACGCCGTGAAGATCGATGGCCGTCCCGGCCTTGGCTCGCTTCTCGATCCGAATGTTGAGCTGCACATTGAGGAGTTCCGCAAAAAAGGCCTGTCGATTTCCGGCGCCCTCGCCTTCGAACTCTACGACACCTACGGCTTCCCCCTCGACATGACCCAGCTGCTCGCCACCGAGCGCGGGCTCACGGTCGACACCGCCGAGTTCGAGCGCCTCATGGAGCAGCAACGCTCCCGCGGCCGCGCCTCCACCAAGAAGGAGATCATCGTCGCCGCCACCGAGGGCGAATCGACCACCGAGGCCAAGCCCACGCCCTTCATCGGCTACGTCATCGGCAAATCCCAGTCCTACGCCGTCACCGTCACCGAGATCGTCCGCGCCGGCGACGACACGTTCCTCGTCTTCAACGAGACCCCCTTCTACGCCGAGATGGGCGGCCAGGTCGGTGACAGCGGCGTCGTGCTCGCCAAGGGCCAGACCGTCCAGATCAGCGACACGATCAAGGACAAGGCCGGCCGCCACCTCCACAAGGTCTCCAACCTCGAGGGCAAGGTCCTCGACGAGGCCCCGCGCGGCGCCACGCCCGTATCCGAAAACTTCCTACAATCGCTCGTCGGCCGGGTCGTCGAGGTCGGCGTGAACATGATCCGCCGCCGCGCCATCCAGCGCCACCACACCGCCACGCACCTCCTCCACTTCGCGCTCCGCCGCGTGCTCGGCACGCACGTCCGCCAGGCCGGTTCGCTCAACGCGCCCGACCGCATGCGCTTCGACTTCGCCCACTTCGAGGCCTGCACGCCCGCGCAGCTCCAGGAGATCGAGCGCATCGTCAACTGGCGCATCCTCGATAACGCCGAGGTCCAGAGCTACGAAACCGACTTCGACAAGAAACCCGCCGGCACCCTCGCCTTCTTCGGCGAGAAATACGGCAAGCGCGTCCGCGTCGTCGACATCGGCGGCTACAGCCGCGAGCTCTGCGGCGGCACCCACGTCAACACCACCGGCGAGATCGGCCTCTTCAAGATCGTCTCCGAAGGCGCCATCGCCGCCGGCACGCGCCGCATCGAGGCCGTCTGCGGCCAGGCCGCCTACGACTTCGTCGCCGCCGAGGAGGCCCGCATCTACGCCCTCGCCGAGAAGGTCGGCGCGCCCGTCTCCCAGCTCGAACAACGCCTCGCCAGCCTCCTCGCCGAAAAGGCCGAGCAGGAGAAGAAGCTCAAGGCCCTCGAACACGCCGCCGCCGCCGCGCAAGCCGCGAAACTCGTCGCCGCCGCGACCGAGAAGGACGGCTTCAAGTTCGTCTCCGCCGTCGTGACCGTCGACGGCCCCGAGGCGCTCCGCAACCTCGGCGCGCAGGTCCTCGGCCAGCTCGGCGAAGGCGTCGTGCAACTCGGCGCCGTGATCGGCGAAAAAGCCAGCGTCGTCGCGCTCTGTTCGCCCGCCGCGATCAAGGCCGGCAAGCACGCCGGCAAGATCATCCAGGCCCTCACCGCCCAGCTCGACGGCAAGGGCGGCGGCAAACCCGACGTCGCCATGGGCGGCGGCAAAAACACCGCCAAACTCGCCGAGGTCCTCGCCGGCTAAGGCGCGAGTCGACCAGTCCGCCATTTTTCGGCCGCGTCCTCTCCGGTCGCGGCTTTCTTGCCTCGGCCACGCCGACGTGCGCTCCGGCTACGCGATCCCGACCGCCAGACACGATCGCACGGCGGCGCGATACTGCCGCCCCACCGGCACCGCCTCCGCACGGCCCGCCAGCCGCAAGGCCCATCGGCCGTCGCGCAGTGTATTCAACTCTCGAATACAAGATCGGTTCACCAGGAAACTTCGATGCACGCGCAGGAAGCGCGCCTTCGGCAGGGTGCGCTCCCACTCCGCCAACAAGCGCGATTGCAGCGGCACCGTTCCCCCCTCGATTTCCAGCCGCGTGTAGTCGCCTTCCGCCTCGATCAGCACAATGCTCTGACAGGGCAGGGCAAAGCGGGCCCCGCCCTGCGTCACGAACACCGCGCCAGCGCCATCGGAGTCCCCCTCGCCCGCCGGGCTGCGGGTCATCGAGCGGGCCAATGCCGCCGCGATCAGTCCCGCCGCGTCCCGCAACACGCGGATCACCGGCTCCGGCCAGCGCACGCACGATCGCACCGCGTCGTAGCCAAACATGCCCACCAAGCGCCCCTTGTCGCGCAGGGGCAGGCAGAGCACGGAGCGGTTGCCTTGACGCAGAAACTCCTCCTGCAACAGGCGCAGCCGCACAGGCATCTTGATCACGTCGAAATACGCCACCGCGTCGCGCAGCATGTCCTCGTGCAAGGAACCCAACATGCCCGCCGGGATCTTTTGCAGCTCGTCCACGAAGGGCGGCACGCCCTCCCGCGTCCATTCGTGCGAATTGGACAGGTAAAGGAGATCCTCGCTGTAGCGCATCACCCATGCCCGGTCCGCCCCATGAAAGAGACCGAGGGTGGCGAGCAGCGCGTTGATCGCCTCGTCCAGCGGCCGTTCGACGAAACCACGCGCGGCATGGAGCCAGATCCGGGCGAGCGCGTCATCTGTATTTACATACTCCATACACAGGGCGCCTCCGAAAAACGGCACATCCTGTCGTTTGACGACGATAATTGGTCGTTCATCGAATCCCCGTTGGAATTTTATACCCCTTTATCAGCTTGCGGCGCATGCCCTACCGTCAGGCTTCTCAACACCGCGCCCTCTGCATCACCGCTCCTCGTCTCCCACGCACGCTCCGCCTCGCCGCCCTCGGTGGCGCGGTCGCCCCGGGCCTCCTCGCGCAGGGCATCGAGGTAAGCGGCTCGGTCCAGACCGTCGACACCGGCCTCGGCCAATACGTCAACGCCACGCCCGATTCTCAATCCCACTGGAATCTCGAGGCCGTTCTCTCCGTCGGGCGCAACGCGCCGGGTGCGCTTCACATCTCCGGCGGCGCCGTCGTCTCCAGCCCCACCGGTGTCGTTGGCACCGAGCTCATCACCTCGCCGAACGGCGACGGCACCGTGACGATCGACGGGACGGGCTCCGCCTGGAACATGACGGGGCAGCTCAACGTCGGGCTATTTTCCCCCGGCTCGATCACGATTTCCGACGGCGGCGCGTTGACCGCCCTGACCGCGGTGATCGGCAGTAACGACGGTGGTGTCGGCACGGTCACCGTCGCCGGCCCGGGATCGAGTTTTGTCCTGGCGGGAGGCCCCCCCTCGCAATTGATCATCGGCAACTCCGGCGTCGGATCGTTCTCGGTCTTGGCCGGCGGCTTCGTTTCCTCGGCGGATATCAGTGTCGGCCAGTCGGTGACGGGCATCGGCAGCGGTCTTCTCACCGTCTCCGGAGCCGGCTCGCTCTTGGAGGCCACCCGGCTCCTCGCGATCGGCGACGGCAGCTCGTCGAGCCTCATGGAAATCCGCGATGGAGGCGCGGTCGTCAGCCAGGCAGCCTACATCGGAAGCGCCGGCGGTCATGGGGACGTGCTCGTCACCGGCGCCGGTTCCACTTGGGAGACCGCGGACGAGTTCTACATCGGCATGTATAACAGCGGCTCCCTTCGGATCGAGGACCAGGCCGCCGTCACAAGCAACGACAGCGTGATCGGCATCTTCGGCGCGGGCGACGCGGTCGTCACCGGCCCGGACACGCAGTGGAACAGCACCGGCTTCATCGGCATCGGTTACGCGACGGCCGGCTCCTTGACGGTGGAAAAAGGCGCGCACGTCGTCACTCCCGCCGTCGAACTCGGCACCACGTCCGGCGGCGCCGGCGAACTGATTCTCCTCGGAGACGCCGACGGTGTCGGAACTCTCACGACCGGCGCGGTCGAAAAAGGCGCCGGCTCCGCCATGGTGCGTTTCGACGGCGGGCGCCTTCGCGCAAGCGACAGCTTCACCATCACCGGCTTCGCCGACGGCGCGATTCAGGCCGACACCGGTGGAGCGCGCATCGACACCAACGGTCACGACATCGTCATCACCTTCGGAATCGCCGGCGCCGGCGGTCTCATCAAGGAAGGCGAAGGCACGCTCCTGCTCGAAGGCGACAACACCTACCTCGGCGTGACCGTGATCGAGGCCGGTCGCCTGCTTCAATCGGGCGGCATGTCCTCAAGCGGGGTCATCGTGAAAGCCGGCGCGATCTTCGGCGGGTCGGGAGCCCTCGCCGGCGACCTCACGATCGAAGAGGGCGGCAAGTTCGACTTCACCTCCCGGCTCACGTTCACCGTGCTCGGAGATGTCTTCTTGGACTCCAGTTTCGGCGTCGACGACATCGCGGGACTCGACGCGGGCATCGAGCTGGGCATCTACACGCTCATCGACGGCACCGCGACCGACTTCACCCTGCTCGGGATCGAGAACTGGGGCGCGGACAACGCCTTCGATCTCGGTGGCGGCAAGATCGCCTATTTCCAGTCCGGCGGCCTTCAACTCGTGATCACGTCGGCCATCCCCGAGCCCGGCGCCTGCGCGCTGCTCGCCGGCCTCGCCGCGGCATTCGTCGCGACGCGCCGCCGCCGCTGAGCTCGCCAATATTCCCCCTCGTCCGCCGAAAGCCGCGTCCCATGCCGGGCGCGGCTTTTCTCTTTCCGCCGGTTTCGCAGTCCAGTTGCCAAGATAACACAATTCACCTCAGCTCCGCGCCATGCCCCGCCGTCCACTTCGCCCCGCGCTCCTTCTTGGTCTCTCCGCCGCGCTTCTCTCCCCGACTCTTTATCGTAGTTCGCCCCGCAGTTCCGAGGCACCTCGCTCGCAATCTTTGCCCGGCCCGGCCTCCGCCGCGCATCTCGGCGCCCCCGCCACTTTCCCCGACACACCGCTTCTCGCCACGACCGCCGCGCCCCACGCGGCCGTCTTGCCCGACGAGCAGCCCTTCTATCGTCGTCAGCGCGCGATCGAGTTGTCGGCCGAGCTTCTTCGCACCGCCTCTTCCGCGGACCCGCAATCCGCCGTCGGCCAACGCTGGCGCTTCGAGCTCTTCGACGACACCGCCTGGACCGGCATCGTCACCCGCGTCGAATCCGTCGGCCCCGGACGCGTGAATCTCTACGGCGAACTCGAGGGCGTGCCGGGCTCCGACTTCATCGCCTCCGTGCACGACACCGGCGCGGCCGCCCTGAGCTTCACCACGCCCGGCGGCGACCTCTACCAGATCCGCATGGCCGGCCCGGGCCGCTTCGTCGCGCTCCAGCTTGCGCCCGAACTCATGCCGCCCTGCGGCGTCGACGCCCCCGACACCGCCCACCTCGCGCCCGCCGCCGAGCCCGCCGCCCAGGCCCGCGCACGAGCCGCCGCGCACAACGCCTACGCCGCCGACATCGCCGCCGCCCCCGCGCCCGACGGCTCCGCCTATGGCGGTCTCGGTCAACAGGCCGGCTCCGAGGAGGGGCTCACCTTCACCGACGTCGACATCTACGTCGCTTACACCGCCGCCGCCCAGTCCGGCGCCGGCGGCTCCGAGGCCATGTCCGCGTTCATCGACCTCATGGTCGCGCGCGCCAACGCCACCTTCATCAACAGCCGCGTTGGTCTTCGCCTCCGTCTCGTCGGCTCCGGCGCCGTGGCCTACACCGAGCCGAACAACATCCAAACCGACCTCAGCCGCCTCGCCGGCACGAACGACGGCTTTATGGACGGTCTCCACGCCACACGCGCCACGCTCGGCGCCGACCTCGTCACGCTCGTCACCGAGACCACCGGTGGCGGCACCTCCGGTCTCGCCTACCTCTACACCGGCACCGCCAACAACGGCTTCAACGTCGTGCAACGCGCCGGCTCCGAAAGCACCTTCGTCCACGAGGTCGGCCACAACTTTGGCTGCAAACACGATCGCGAAAACAACGACTCCGGAAACGGCCTCTATCCCTACGGTTACGGCCACCGCTTCACGCCCGAGGGCTACCCGCAGCTCCGCACCGTCATGGCCTACGCCCCCGGCGCGCGCATCCCCTATTTCTCCAACCCCGACGTCACCTACCTCGGCGCCCCCACCGGCGTTCCCATCGGTCAGACGGGCGAAGCCCACAACGCTCAGGTCCTGAACACCACGAAGGCGAGCGTCGCCAACTTCCGCACCGCCGGCGCCAACACGCCGCCCTCCGTCGTCATCACCGCACCGACCGCCGATTCCGTCCTCGTCGCCAACGATCCGCTCACCCTCACCGCCACCGCCTCCGCTCCCGACGGCTCGATCGCCTCCGTGCGTTTTTATCAGCTCTCCGACGACTCGATCTGGGGCTACTCGAACGTCACCTCCACCACGCTCGGCTCCGACATCACCCCGCCCTACGCCGTCTCGCTCGATCACCTCGCCGCCGGCTACTACACCTTCGCCGCGGTCGCACGGGACAACACCGGCGCCATCGCCACCCACACCGTCGGCGTCACCGTCAACCCCTGGTATAAACAGGAGCTCCTGTCCTTGCCGGATGGATACACGGGCGATGTTACGCTCGCCGCCATCAACGCCTCCGGCCAGATCGCCGGCACCGTGACCAACGGCGTCACCGAACAAGCCTGCCGCTGGGACGGCACCGCCGCCATCCCGCTCGGCTTCCTTCCCGGCGACGTCTCCAGCCACGGCCTCGCCATCGCCGACGACGGCACCGTCTACGGCGAATCCATCTCCTCCGGCGGCGACCGCCGCGCCTGCCGCTGGTCCCCCGCCGGCGTCGTCACCGATCTCTCGACCGCCATCCCCGGAAAGATCGCCCTCGCCGCGCTCGGCGTGGACCAATCGGGACGCGTCCTCTACGAAACCGAAGCTCAGTTCGGCGGCTACTATCGCGACAGCACCCCAATCGCCACCAACCTCTCCGCCTTCGGTATCGCCTCCTCCGGCCTCGTCGCCGGCTACGACTACAACTTCGGCACCACCAACTGGAACGCAGCTCGTTGGAGCTCCGGCCCCAACTCCACGTTGCTTCCGCCCCTCGCCGGCCATCTTTCCAGCTGGGGCTGGTCGATCAATCGCTCCGGCGCGGTCGTCGGCATCAGCTCGCCCACCGGCGGCTACAGCAGCACCAGTTGGCGCGCCACCTACTGGGCCGCCGACTCCACCACGCCTGTGGATCTCGCGCCAGCCGGCTCCACCGCCAGCACCGCGACCGCGCTCAACGACCACAACGAAGTCGTCGGCCACTACCGCGCCACCAACGATCAGCCCTTCCTTTGGACCTCCGCCACCGGCAGCATTCCGCTGCGCGATCTCGTGATGCCCGCGGTCGATTTCGATCTCTACTACCCTCGCGCCATCGGCAACACCGGCGCCATCGCCATCGAGGGATGGAACTTCGCCAATCTCGTCCCCGTCCGCCTCACGCCCGTCGCGGGCCTCCGCCATCAACATTGGCAGCGCTCCCACTTCAGCCTCGTCGAGATCGAGAGCTCCGGCGTCGCCGGCGACCTGGACGACCCCGACAACGACGGTCGCGTCAATCTCCTCGAACGCGCTTTCGGCCTCTCGCCCACCGTCGCCGAGACCACGATCGCCGACACCGGCCATCCTGTCGTCGGTTACGATGACTCCACGCAGAAACTGACGATCACCTTCCGCCGTCTGCGCGGCCCCACCGACATCACCTACACCGTCGAGGCCGCCTCCGATCTCGCCAACGGCCCCTGGTCCTCCGCCGGCGCCGTCGAGGTCTCTCGCGACGCCATCGACGCCGATTGGGACGAGGTCGTCTATCGCAGCGTCGCCTCCCCCGCGCCCGGCGCACCGGTCTTCCTCCGCGTCCGCATCAGCCGTTGATTCCCGCGCCGCGAAACACCGCTCACGCCGCCGCATGAAACACTGGTTCGACGAGGCCTTCTACCGCCGCACCGCCGCGCAGCTCGCCGCGCTTCATACACGCTTCGATCGCAAACGCTTCCTCGCCCACGCCCTCGCCGGACTCGACGAACTCGAGCTCATGGCGCGGCTCCATCGCACCGCGGAGGCGTTTCACCTCGCGTTGCCCATCCCGCTCGCCGGGCAACTCGACGTCCTCCGCGCCCACGCTCCGCAGATCGGCCACAACTTCGTCACCATCTGGCCCTGCACGCACGTCGCCGCGCAAGGACTCGACCAGCCGGACCTGGCACTCCCCGCGCTGCGCGACCTCACTCGCCACGGCTCGGCCGAGTTCGCCGTCCGCCCCTTCCTCGTCCGCGACCTCGCCGGCACGCTCGCCGTCATGCGCAAGTGGGCCGACTCCGACGACGAACACGTGCGACGCCTCGCCAGCGAAGGTTGCCGCCCGCGCCTCCCCTGGGGCCTGCGACTCCAGGCCCTTGTCGCCGATCCGCGCCCCGCCCTGCCCATCCTCGAAACGCTTCGCGCCGACCCGAGCCTCTACGTCCGGAAATCCGTCGCCAACCACCTCAACGACATCGCCAAGGACCACCCCGAACTCGTCCTCGACGTCGTCTCCGCCTGGGACCGCCGCGACGCCCGCACCGCCTGGATCGTGAAGCACGGGCTGCGCACGCTCGTCAAAAAAGGCCATCCGCGCGCCCTCGCCCTGTTCGGCGCCGGCGCCGCGCCCAAGGTCCGCGCCACCATCGCCGCCTCGCCGCGCCGTATCCAAATCGGTGATACAATCGCCTTCTCCGCGAAGATCGTCTCCGACTCCTCGCGCACGCAGTCGCTCATCGTCGACTACGTCGTGCACTACGCCCGCGCCTCGGGCCGCGCCTCCGCCAAGGTGTTCAAATGGACCGCGCTCGACCTCGCCCCCGGCGGATCCCTCGAGCTGACGAAGCGCCAGACGATCCGCGATTTCACCACGCGCCGCCACCACGCCGGCCGCCACCGCGTCGAGTTGCAGATCAACGGCCGGCGGCTCGCCGAAACGGCCTTCACGCTTGCGATCTGAGCGGACGCGATTCTTTCCACCACCGCCATGATCAATCTCTCCGCTCCCGATCTCACCCAGCACCCGCCCCGCAGCCCGCGCGTGAAGCTCGGCGGTTTCGTCCACCTCCCGCGCCTGCTCGACAAGGCCCGCGCCGCCGCCGCCGGCAAGCTCGGCGAGTTCATCTACCCCTGCCCGCTCGACCAGCGCTTCTTCGCCTTCACCGGGCTCAATCCCGACGCGCTCCTCGCCGAGGCGAAAACCGGCAAGAGCGACACCGAGATGCTCGCCTGGGTGATGGCCAACCTCAACCCGACGCGCCAGCCTTGGGAGATCGCCGCCTGGTCCGATTACCTCTCCACGCTCTCCGCCGGCGACGCCCAGCGTCACAAGACCTTCGCCGAGACCATCGAGCAACTCGCCCCCGGCCGCGGGGACATCGTCACCTACTTCGACCGCCTCGATCTCGACGACTACGTCAGCTACGGCGGCAAGGCCTGAACGCCTCGGGCAAGGCTGCCCCGTCGCCCAAACGGGTTGGCCTTGCCCCGACGCGCTTCTTTGCGAGCCTTCCGCGCGCCCGTGAGCACCGATTCCGCCGCCGACCTCCTTCTCGCCTTCGACGCCAACAACCGTCTTGCGATTCGCCTGACGCCGGAGGGCCGCGCGCCGGCCGACGGCGCCACCCTTTCCGGCGTAACTCCTTCGCGGATCGTGATCGATCTCCCCCGCGAGGCCGCCGTCGGGCCCAGACGGTTGATACTCGGCAGCCTCGATCCCGCGAAGCCGGAGAAAGACACCGGCGTCGTTTTCTACTCGATCGACCAGCTATCCGAGAGCCCCGCCGCCAACACTCCGCTTCTCGCAGGCATCCTCGCCGCGCTCGAACCCCATCTCGTCGAGCTGCCCTACCTGCACCTCGGCGAGAACGACTTCATCTACAAGTTCCGCCCCGCCCAGGAGCGCAACAGCGCCATCTACGCCCAGGACGAGGCCTCGCGCGCCCTCTACCAATCCAGGCTTTGCGCGGCGATCAAGGCCCTCGCCCGTCGCCACGAGCGCTCCGCCGCGGATCCCGTTCCCCTCGATTTCGGCGCGGTCCAGTATCTCCTGCCCAGCCACTTCGGCTTTTGCCTCGGCGTCAAAAACGCCATCGAACGCGCCTACGAGACCCTCGCCGAAAACCCCGGCAGGCGCGTCTTCATGCTCTCCGAGCTGATCCACAATCCCTTCGTCAACGAGGACCTCCTGCGCCGCGGCCTCCGCTATCTCCAATCCGACAAGGGCGTGCCATTCACCGTCTCGGGCCGCAAGATCACCGACGGCCATCCCGCGACGCCCGACGATCCCGCTCTCTGGGACACGCTCGTCCCCGAGGACATCGTCATCATCCCCGCCTTCGGGGCCACCGACGAGGACAAGCGCCGGCTCGTCCGCCGCGGCCTCGCCGTCTGCGCCTACGACGCCACCTGCATGCTCGTCGAGAAGGTCTGGAAAGCCGCCCGCGCGTATGGACGCGACGGATACACCGTCGTCATCCACGGCAAGCACGAGCACGAGGAGACGAAGGCCACCTTCTCCAACACCCGTCGTCACGCGCACGCCGTCATCGTGCGCAACCTCGCCGAGGCCCGCGAACTGGCGGATTTCATCCCGGTCCGTCATGATCCCGGCGCGCAGGCCCGTTTCGAGGCCGCCTTCGCCGGTCGTCACACCGAGGGCTTCTCCGTCGCCCGGGACCTTGAGCGCGTCGCGGTCGTCAACCAGACCACCCTCCTCGTCAACGAAACCCGCGAGATCATCGAGCACCTGCGCGCCGCCTACGCCGACGCCTGCGGCCCCGACGCGCCCGGCGGCCCCGCGCGCGTCGGCGGCAGCGGCCGCACCGACACGCTTTGCTACGCCACCCAGGTCAACCAGGACGCCCTCGGCCGCGCCCTCGCGCGACCGCCCGACGCCGCCTTCGTGATCGGCGGGAAAAACTCGTCCAACACCTACCAGCTTTTCCGCGTCTGCGAGGAGAAGCTCGGCCGCATGGCCTTCTTCATCCAAAGCGAGTCCGACATCCGTTCGCTCGCCGAGGTGTCGCACTACGTCTTTCCGGCGCACGGCCCGGGCGGAGGAGGCCACACGGAGCTTCGCCCGCTTTGGCCGGGCACCCCGGGCGAGGGCCCGCGTCGCATTCTGATCACCGGCGGCGCCAGTTGCCCGGACGGCCTCATCCAGGCGGTGATCTCCCGCATAAACTCCTTTTTCCCCGCCGAGCGTCTGCGGCCGGTCGAAGCCGTGTTGGCGGATCTCGACGCCGTCGGCTGACGCCGCGGGCGTTTCCCGTTCGCCATCCCTCTCCGCCGAGCCGCGGGTCCGTTCAGTTCCCCCCGGGCGAGAGTTTGCGCTCCGTCAGCGGCAGCATCACGCCCCGGCGGAACAACGTCACCTGTCCCGTGCTCGAGGAGACCACGATGCTGACACAGTCGGTCGCCACGCTCACCGCGGCCGCCGCCGCGTGCCGGCTGCCCAGGCCGCTCGGCAGCACATGGTCCGCGTCGGAGGCCTGAAGAAGGCTGCCCGCGCTCGTCACCACGCCGTCCCCGCGGATCACGAAGGCGCCGTCGATCGAGGAGAACTCCTTCACCGTCTCGTCCATGAAGGGGTTGAGGATGTTGCGGTCCTCCTCCTTGTATCCATAAAACGGATTCAACACGAGAGGCTTGGCGAGGCGTTCGACGCGCGCGGTGTCGCCCACCACGAACAGGCAGCCCACCGGCTTGCCCTCGCGTCCCTCGACGCCGAGCTCCATCGCGATGCCAAGCACGCGCTCCAGCACCTCGGGCTTCACATCGTCCGGAAGCAGATCGGCGTGGCCGCCGAGCAGGGTCTGGAACTCGCGCTCCACGTCCACGATCACGACCGTGTCGAACTGGTTGCTGCCGGCGAGACCGCCCACGCAGCAGATGCGGTCGTTGAAGGAGATGATGCCGCGCGTGAGGGCCACGAACATCGCGCTGCGCAGCTGCGCCATGCGCTGGTTGGAAAAGGAACGCACCTGGATGACCTCCGCCGCGCGGTCCGCGTCGGACTCGTCATCCAGCTCCACGTGGTTGCGGGTGACGAGGATCGTCTTCGCCTTGGGAAACCAGGCGCCGGGTTCGATGCCGCCGACGAAGGTGTCGCCGAATACCATGATCGCCCTGCAGTTCGCGCCGCGGGCGACCCGGTCGGCCTCTCGGATCATGAGGCGGTTGATCCGGTTCTGCTGGGCCTGCACCGGCCGCGTGAGCAGACCGCCGACCCCCGCCACGAGGCGGCGGTGCAGTTCGCGCAGCGTGGGCGCGTCGACGAGGCTCGCGACCAGATCGGGCTCCTTCACCAGGCGCGCCACCGTGGCGAGCACCTGCAGATAGTCGCGCGCCCGCTCGTCGGCGAGAAGCAGGATGATGAGGTGGGCCCGGTCGCCCTCGAGGGTGGCGTCGTGCTCGATGCCCTCGCGGCTGCGTCCGATCACGAGCACGTAGCGGCGCGACATTTTCACGCGCACGTGCGGCAACGCGACGCCGTTGCCGAGATAGGTCGTCATCGTGCTCTCGCGCTGGAGCAGGCTGCGCAGCAGCGAGTCGCGTTTGAGGTCCGGAAAGCAGGAGGCGGCGTGGTCGAGCAGTTCGCCCAGCGCGCCTTTCAGATCGGTCGCCTCGAGCTCGATGATGCGGTTGCGGGCAATGTGACGCTCAAGACGCATGGGGCAAGGGCTCGGGGAACAACACGTTAACCACGAAATGCGTCGATCGCCACGGCGCGGAGAACTTTTTCATCCGCGCCGGCGCCCGGCGTCCCGCCCGAAACCGACGTCTGAATCACTTCTCCCACTCGAGAGCACCCTTCTTGATCTCGTAGATGAGGCCGAGGACGAGAACGCCGAAGAAGAACCCGATCGGAGCGAGAATCGAGATGTGGTTCGCGAGGAAATCGCGATAGACGAAGGCCCAGGGGATGAGGAACACCACCTCGATGTCGAACAGGATGAAGAGCATCGCGGTGACGTAGAACTTCACCGAAAAGCGTGTGTGGGCGCCGCCCTCGGACTTCACGCCGCACTCGTAGGGCGTATCGGTGAGCGCGGTCTTCTTGCGCGCGCGCTGACCGAGCAGATGGCTCGCACCGACCACGCCCACCGCCAGACCGGTGGCGAGAAGGAGCTGAACCAAGATGGGCGCGAAATCGGAAACGGAATTCATGCGGCAAAAACGTAAGGGGTCAAAGGACAGGGCCGGCGCCTCGTCGGCAAGGTGTTTTTACGTCGGGGAACCGCTCATTTTGTCTCCGACGCCGAAAGGACCACCGGTTCCGCGCCGGTTCGGCGGCCTAGACCCAGCATTTCCGCGAATTCGAGCGTGCGAATCGTCTCCGAAATCGGCTGGAACCCCGCCTCCCGCCGCGCGGCGTTGATCCGCTCCAACATCAGGGCGTCCATCCGCACCGGATCTCTGCCCAGCCACAGCCGCGGTTCGCCCCGGGTGTAAAGCGCGTTGAAGGCCGGCCCGCCGACGAATTGCCAGTGTTCGAGCGAGACCAGCGTGAAGGCCCAGGTCTGGCGCAGTTCGGGGATCGCCGCCATCTCGGCGACAGCGGCCGGGGCGCTGCGCGTGCTGCGGAAAAAGCGGGCGGTGTTGGACGCGTTCCACAGCGTGGCGTTGGCCAGCGCGCCGTTCACGCCGAGCGATTCGTGGTCCGTGTAGACGGGCAGGTTTACCCAAAAGTCCGCCTCGAGGAAGAGCGGCGTGGCGAGGAAGCTCTTGCGATCCGCGTCGGCGTCGAGCTTCGCGGTCGGATCGATCGCCGCGACGCCGAGCCGGTCGAGGTCGAAGTCGGGCGCCTTGTCCTGCCGCCCCGAGAGGATCGGATCGAAACGCGAAGGCAGCGGACTGTCGTAGAACCACACCGGATCGTAGTAGCGTCCCGATTCGAGCACGAAGAACGGATGATCCGCGAAGGGCGGCGTCAGCCGCGGATCCGTCGGCAGATAACCGCCCAGGCGCAGACGCAGCTGGTTCAAGCCGACGAGAAAAATGTCCTCCCGCGCGTAGCCGCGCCGCACCAACGCCTCGATCAGGGCGCGCACCAACGGCCGGGGCGTCGCGAGCCCGGCCCCGGATTCGGCGTAGATTTTCAGGCCCACCCTGCCCTTTTCGCCCGGAGTGAGTCGTCGCCCCACGCTCGTCTCGAAGGCCCGCAACAAAGCCTCCACGCCCCCCGCATAACGTTCCTCGTCCGCGCTCGCCGGTCCCCTTGCGTTTTCCAATTCCGGCAAACGCACCTCCCACAGGGTCGCCGCCGCTTCCTCCGCGGCGAAAACGCCTCCGCCTGGCGCGCCGAACAGGACGCAAGCGGAGCAAATCAAGAAGCGAAAACAGGCGCGGGGAGACATCAGGCGGAACCCTTGACAGAGCAACCCCCGGGCCGAAAGTGCAACCCCGTCCCGCTCGATGCCGCGTCTCAAGGAAAGCTGCAAACAAGACCTCAAGCTGCGCATCAACATCGTGGATGTCATTTCGCGCGTGGCCACTCCGCGCCGCGCCGGCGGCAACCGATTCAAGGCGCTCTGCCCTTTCCATCAGGAAAAAACGCCGTCCTTCCACTTCGATTCCGCCAAGGGCTTCTACAAGTGCTTCGGTTGCGGAAAATCGGGCGACATCTTCACCTTCGTCCAAGAGACCGAAGGGCTCACCTTCACCGAAGCCGTCGAGACCCTCGCCCAACGCTTCAACGTCCCGCTCGAATACGAGGAAGGCGCCGGCCCCTCCCGCGAGGAACGTTCGCTTCGCCAGGAACTCTTCGATCTGCACGAGTTCGCCGCCGAGCATTTCCACCAGGCGTTCAAGTCCAATGGCGAACACGGCGCGTGGATGCGCGATTACTGGACGACGAAGCGCCGCTTCCCCCCCGAACTCGCCGACGAGTTCAAGATCGGCCTCGCCGACCCGGGCGGCTCGGGCCTCGGCGCCGCCCTGTTGCGCAAGAAATTCTCCGAGGCGGCCATTCGCCAATCCGGGCTGTTCTTCATCTACGACGACCAGCTCCTCACCGTCGGCGCCTTGCGCCCCCGCTTCCGCGGCCGGCTCATGATCCCGATCCGCGACCACCAGGGCCGCGTCGTCGCTTTCACCGCCCGCCAGACCGAACTCACCCCGCAGGACGATCCCGCGCACGAGGCCAAATACGTCAACTCGCCCGAGACGCCGATCTTCATCAAGGGAAACCTCCTCTTCAACCTCGACCGCGCCCGCGCCCACGTCGGAGAGGGGAAGCCCTTCGTCCTGGTCGAGGGCCAGCTCGACGCCCTGCGCTGCTGGTCCGTCGGCCTCAAGACCGCCATCGCTCCGCAAGGCACCTCCATCACCGAGGGACAACTCATTCTCCTCCGTCGCTACCACTCGGAGCTGGAGTGTTTTTTCGACAGCGACGGCGCCGGACAGAAGGCCGCCCTCCGCCTCCTCCCGCTCGCCCTCAAAACCGGCATCGAAGTCCGATTCCTCACCCTCGCCGGCGCGGACAAGGTCGACCCCGACCTGCTCTTCCTCGAAAAAGGCGTCGCCGCCTACGACGAGGTGAAACGCGGCGCGTTCGGCGCCATGCAGTTCATGCGTCGCTACGTCCTGCCGGACGCCCGCACCGCCACCGCCGAACGAACCCAGGCCGCCGTCCGCGAGATCTATTCGGTCATCGCCGCCGCGGACTCCGAGCTGCTTCGCCGCCGCCTTCTCGGTGAAATCGCGCCCGCGCTCGGCGCCTTGCAGGTGACCCCCGACGTCTTCGAGCGCGATTTCGCGCAATTCCTCGCCCGCGGCGGCCGCCCCGCCGCCCAGCCCGCCACCCTCGTCGCCCCCGCCGCTCCGCCCCCGGCCTCCGTTTCCGCCGACTCCGGCTCCCCGCTCCCTGCTCCCGGCCCCGCGCTCCACGACGATCCTTCCGCTCCGGAACGCGACCTTCTGTTGCTTGTCCTCCATTTTGACACCGTCCTGGGCAAAGCCCTCGCCGCCGCCTGCCCCCACGAATGGATCGACGACCGCCTGCCCTCCGGCGCCTTGCTCAATCGTTTTCTCGCCGAGTTTCTCCACGGCGAATGGCCCGGCCGGGACAACCTCGACGGCCTTCTCGAGACCGACGCCGAACGCTCGCTCGTCGCCTCCCTCCTCTTCGAAACCCCGGAGATCGACGACCCCGCCAAGGTCGCCCTCGAAGGCCTCGGACGCCTCCGTGCCCGCGCGATCGCCCCCCGGATCCGACAAATCGACATCCAACTCGCCCAAGCCTCCACCGACAACACCATTGACGCCATCGCCTTGCTAAAGGAACGCTCCGACCTCCAGCGCCTCCTGCGCTCCCCCCTTGCGCTCGCCGCGGTCGCCTGATAGCGTCCTCCCTTTTCGCCCTCTCTCGTCCAACATCTTCTTTCGCTCAAAAGTCCCTGTCACCTCTCATGCCGCGTAAAGCCAAGTCCGCCTCCGCCGACACCCATTCCGACGCCGTCGAGGCCGCCATCGAGGCCACCCAAGGAGCCGACCTCGGTTCCTCCGATAATCCCGACCACCTTCCGCCGGGCGGCATCAACGACAAGATCCGCGCGCTCATCCGTCTCTCGAAGGAGCAGGGCTACCTGACCTTCGACGACATCAACGAGGCGCTGCCCGAATCCGTCGAGAACCAGGAGGAGATCGATAACGTCCTCTCCATCCTCCAGAATCTCGAGATCGAGATTCTCGAGCCCGAACAGGTCGAGGAGTTCAAGGCCCGCCAGAGCAAGGAGGAGGAGGACGAGACCCGTTCTTCCCAGAACGACATCCTCGACGACCCGGTCCGCATGTATCTCAAGCAGATGGGCCAGGTCCCGCTGCTGACCCGCGAGCAGGAGGTCGAGATCTCCAAACGCATCGAAACCGCCGAGCTCAAGGCCCAGGAGGTTCTTTTCGAGGTCGCCATCGTCGGCAAATACATCGCCGGCCTCGGTCAGAAGCTCATCGACCGCACCGAACGCTTCGACCGCATCGTCATCGACAAGAAGATCGAGAGCCGCGACGCCTACTTCAAAAACCTCCCCAAGCTCGTCGAGACCACCGTCAAGAACGAGGAGTCCGTCGCCGAATCGTGGGAGGAATTCCAAAAGGCCAAAAACGAGGCCGACCGGAAGAAGATCCTCGCCAAGCATCAAAAGCGCGAGGCCACCCTCCGTCAGAACTTCTCCAAGTATTTCTTCAAGCTGAAGGTCTTCGAGGAGTGGCTTGAGACCCTCCAACCCGTGCTCAGCGAGATCGAGGCCCTCCAAGGTCAGCTCGACCGCGCCAAGCATCCCAAGACCAAGAAGGACGCCGCCATCGACGCCAAGTCGATCAACGCCCGCCTCAAGCAGATCGAGTCCGAGTGGCGCATCGATCCCGCCCGCTTCCTCGAGGTCGTCAAGCAGACCAACGTCCACGTTCGCGAGGCCCACAAGGCCAAGACCGAGATGGTCGAGGCCAACCTTCGCCTCGTGATCTCGATCGCGAAGAAATACACCAACCGCGGCCTCTCCTTCCTCGACCTCATCCAGGAGGGCAACATGGGCCTCATGAAGGCGGTCGAGAAGTTCGAGTATCGCCGCGGCTACAAGTTCTCCACCTACGCCACCTGGTGGATCCGTCAGGCCATCACCCGCTCCATCGCCGACCAAGCCCGCACCATCCGCATCCCGGTCCACATGATCGAGACGCTCAACAAGGTGATGCAGGTCCAGAAGCAGCTCCTCCAGGAGTTCGGCCACGAGCCCTCTCCCGAGGAGGTCGCCGACGAGATGGGCCTGCCCGTCGAGCGCGTGCAGCAGATCATGAAGATGGCCCAGCAGCCCATCTCCCTGCAATCGCCCGTCGGCGACGGCGACGACACCTCCTTCGGCGACTTCATCGAGGACAAGAGCGCCGAAAATCCTTACGACATGACGGCCTACTCGCTCCTCCGCGAAAAGATCGTCGACGTGCTCGACTCGCTCACCGAACGCGAGCGTCGCGTGCTCTCCCTCCGCTTCGGTCTCGTCGACGGCTACAGCCGCACGCTCGAAGAGGTCGGCAAGCAGTTCAAGGTCACCCGCGAACGCATCCGCCAGATCGAGGCCAAGGCCCTGCGTAAGATGCGTCACCCGACGCGCCTCCGTCAGCTCACCGGCTTCTTCGACGCCGAGCAGCCCGACAACGCGCAAAACCTCATCAAGCAGGTCCAGGCCAACAAGCCCGTCTTCCCGAAGATGTAAAGCCAGGGCGGGCCCGCCGTCCGCGTTTCGTCTGCCTCCGCCATGCCCACGCCCCGTCGTCGCCATCATCCCGCGATCGGGGCGTTTTTCTTTGTCCTCTCTCTTCTCCTCGCGCTCGGCGTCGGCCCGGGCTGCGCCCATCTCGGCCAAAGGAAAACCGCCGCCCCCGCGGAGCCCACGTTGCTCCCCCCGAAACACGTCGAGATCGGGCGCATCTTCTCCTACGATCCCGCCAACTCCACTGCGGTGATCGAGTTCGTGCCGCGCTTCCGCAGTTCGCTGCCGCTCGACGGCACCAAGCTCATCTCCCGCAAGCTCGATACGCTGGAGCCGACGGCACGGCTCGTCGCCGCGCCCTATCAGAACAACCGCACCCTCGGCGCCTACGTCACCTCCGGCACGCCCGGCATCGATGACGAGGTCGTGATCGACCCCGAATCCGCGCTGCCCCCCGCGCCATAAGCGCCGCCGTGTAGCCACGGCCGTGTCGGCCGTGCACCAATCTCTCGCGATCAACGAAAGCGCTCCGCGCTTCCGCTACCTTGAGGCAAACAACCGTAGCGGAACGGCGGAGCCGTTTCGTCCACGCTCGCCGCCGGTTCTCCGCCTCCGCCCTCACAACCCGCCGCGACGGATCACCCAATCCGCCACCGTGCCGTTCGCCGGCTGGCGCAGGATCGACTTCAGAGCCTCGGCCTGCTCGCGCGTCTTCTCCACCCTCGCCGTATCCTCCAAACAACTACGCAGCTCCGCCGCGAGCGCCTCGGGCGAGGCCGCGCCCTGCAAATACTCCGGATACATCGGCGACTTCAGGAGCAGGTTGTTGATCCCGAGATACGGAATCTTCACCAGCATCCGCCCGAGCAGATAGGTCAGCGGATTCGCCCGATAGGCGATCGCCCCCGGCAGCGCGGCCAGCGCGCAATGCAGCGACATCGTGCCGCTCGACGTGAGCACCGCCGAGGCCGCGATCGGCTCGCCGGTGTTCTGCACCAGCTCCACGCCCTCCGGCACCCCACCCTGCTCGATCACCTCGCGGATCGCCGCGCTCGGATACACCACCCGCGCCGGACGCTTCGCCGCGCCGTAAGCGAGCCAGCCTTCGCGCAACACCGGCCAGATGCGCCCCACCGCCTGCTTGCGGCTGCCCGGCAATAGGAGCACCGGCGCCGTCGCATCGTAACGCACCGGCGCCACGTAGTCGCCCGCCAAGAACGGATGCCCGACAAACTCCACCGGCAGATCGGTGTCGGCGTAGCACGCCACCTCGAACGGAAAAATGCACGCGAGCGCGTCGAGATGCTTCGCCATCTTGAAGCGCCGCTTCGCCTTCCACGCCCAGATCTGCGGGGAGATGTAGAACAACAGCTTCACCGGCCCGCCCGCCTTCGCCGCGAGCCCGCGCTCGTTGAGCGCCGCCGCGATCCGCAGGTTCATGCCTGGATAATCCACGAAACACACCGCGCGTGGCTTGTGCTCCTCGATCCAACGCAGCGTCTCCTCGAAGAGCGCCTTGAAGAACGAGTAGTTCTTCAACACCTCGACCAAGCCGACGACCGACGAGGCCGTGAGATCGTGCAACAACTGCGCCCCCGCCGCCGCGAGGTGTTTTCCGCCCAGAGCGCACACCGCGAGCTCCGGACGTTTCTCGAGCAACTCCGCGACCAAACGCGCCGCATGCTCGTCCCCCGAGTGCTCGCCCGCGACGACCAGCAGATCCACGCGGCCGCCCGCGGGAGGAGGCAAAATAGGTAGGGCGGGACCGCTGGGCCCGCCGTGCTTGCGAGACGTGTTCATAGGTAGGGCGGGACCGCCGGGCCCGCCGTGGTTGGAGTCGCGGGTTTCGGCCACACATACGGCCAATCTTCCGCCTGTTTGATCAAGCCCTTCCTCACCGGGTTTTCGCGGATGTAGTGCGCTTTTTCATCCAACGATTCGTCCGCCCGCAAACGATGGTCGAAAAAGTCCCGCTGCCATCGCACGCCGGCTTTCTTCGCCACGATTTCCTTAAAATTGCCCAAGACCTTCGCCATCGGCTGACGTGGCGAAAACGAGATCAACGCGTGCAGGTGATCCGGCATCAGCAACATCCGACGCACATGCCAATCGTGACGCTCCTCGCGAAACCGCACCGCCTCGAAAACCGTTTCCGAGACCTCGGGCACGCAGAGCTGGTTCAGCCCGCGAGGCACGCAGCCGATCGTGATGAAATAAACGGCGCCATCTTCCACCCACTCGGGAATCCCATGCGGCAGTTTCCTCCTCTTCGGTAGGGCGGGACCGCCGGGCCCGCCGCGTTGAATCGGCGTATTTCCGTCGTCCTCCCCTCGCGCCGGCGGGCCCGGCGGTCCCGCCCTACCTGACGATCCCGCGCTCACCGCTTCGCGTTCCTGATCTGGTCCGAAATCTGGATCGCCACCTCGAGCGCGGTCTTGCCCAGAGTCGCGCCGACCTTCGGCTGCGTGTGCGCGGCCACGCTGGCGGTGAAATGCTGCAACTCCAGCTTCAGGGGCTCGTCCTTCTCGATCGGGATCTCGCCGACCGGGATCTCGCTCGCGTCGCCGGGCTTCGCGAGGCCGACCTTCAGCTTCAGGCCGTAGGCGATCACGTCGCTCTTTTTCACGAGGTGCCCCTTCTGGTTCATGAAATCGAGAGAGAGGTAGGCGTTGTCCTGGAAGACGCGGATCTCGCGGTTCTTCTTCAGGCTCATGCGCGAGGCGCTGAGGTTGGCCACGCAGCCGTTCTCGAACTCGATGCGCGCGTTGGCGATGTCCTCGGTCTTCGAGAGCACGCTGATGCCCACGCTGTCGATCTTGCGGATGGGCGACTTCACCAACGCGAGCACGATGCCGATGTCGTGTATCATCAGATCCAATACGACGCCGACCTCCGTGCCGCGCGGCGTGTAGGGTGCGAGGCGTTCGGCCGTGATGTAGCCGGGACGGTCGATGTGTTTTTCGAGAAAACTCATCACCGGATTGAAGTGCTCGATGTGCCCGACCTGCACGATGCAACCGTTGGCCTGCGCGGCGGCGAGCACGCGCTCCGCCTCCTCGAGCGTGGCGGTGATGGGCTTCTCGATCAGCAGGTGCGTCTTGCGCGCGAGGAGCGGCAGCGCCACCTGCTCGTGTTTGTCGGTCGGCACGACGACGGACACCGCGTCGCAGGCCTCGCCGAGCTCCTCGATGGTGGCGAAACGGCGACAGTTGTGGCGGGCGCAGATCTCCTTCGCGCGCTCGTCGTTCGCCTCGAAGATGCCCATGAACTCGACGTTCGGCAGCGCGGCGTAGATGCGCGCGTGGTGCTGACCGAGCGAGCCGACGCCGGCCACGCCGCATTTCACCTTGGGCTTCGAGGAGGAAAACAGGTTCATCGGGATTCGGAAAAGGAGGTCGACCGGTCAGACGGGGTGAAACCCGCCCTCGCGGAGATGGAGCTGACGGTCGCAGCGAGCGGCATGCGCGGCATTGTGGGTCACGAGCACCAGGGCACAACCCTCCTCGCGGCAGAGCGAGAGCAGGAGGTCGATGATCGCGTCGCCGCTGCCCTCGTCGAGGTTGCCCGTCGGTTCGTCGGCAAGGATCAGGCGCGGGCGGTTCATCAGGGCCCGGGCGATGGCCACGCGCTGGCGCTCGCCGCCAGAGAGCTTCGCCGGCGTGTGATGAGTCCGCTCGCCGAGGCCCACACGACGCAACAGGTCGCGTGCGCGCTCGCGTTCGGCCGGGCCGACCTTGCCGAGCAGACGCGCGGCGAGGAGCACGTTCGCCTCGGCGTCGAGCTCGGGCACGAGATAAAAAGCCTGAAACACCAGCCCGAGCAGACGGCCGCGACGCTCCGTATCGAGCTTGGTCGCGCCTTCCCAGCGCAGTTCGCCCGAGTCGGGCGCATCGAGGCCGGAGAGCAGATTGAGCAGGGTCGATTTGCCCGAGCCGGACTCGCCGCGGATCGACACGCTTTCGCCGGCGTGGATCGCGAGATCGACGCCGCGCAGAACCTCAAGCCGGCGCTCGCCGCTGAGGTAGCTCTTATGAAGGCCTGACGCTTCCAGAAGAGGGATCATACGCCTGTTCCTCCGGCGGGGCGGGACATCTGGGCCCGCCGCGCACATGGATGGCAGTCGCAATCCCGACGGCGCGTCCAGCGGTCTCGCCCTACCTTCAGCGCCACAAAGGCCAAAATCACGTCACTCACTGCGCAACGCCTCCACGGGTTTGAGTTTTGCCGCGCGCCAGGCGGGCAAGAGACCCGCGAGCGTGGAGACGATCAGCGCGCTGCAGATGATCAACGCGAGGTCGCCGCCGGAAAGGTGCGCGGGCAACTGGCTGAACTGGTAAAACCGTTGCAACGCCTCCTCGCTGCCGGTGAGGCGCGTGAAGCCGGCGACGATATCGTTGCGGAAATGCACGACAGTGAAGCCGAGCACGAGTCCCGCCACGGTGCCGGCCACGCCGATGATGACGCCCTGATAGCAGAAGCAGGCCGCGACCTGACGCGGGCTCGCGCCGAGCGCGCCGAGGAGACCGATCTCGCGGGTCTTGCGCACCACCGCGATGAGCAGCGACGAGGCGACCGAGAAGGCGGCGACCACGACGATAAAGAGGAGCAGGAAGAAGATCATGTTCTTCTCCAGTTGGAGCACGAAGAGGAACTCCTGGTTCGCGTCCATCCAGGATTTCGCCATGCCGTCGACGGGCAGCACGCGGTTGATCTCGCGCGCCACGCGGTCGGGATCGGCGCCGTCGGCGAGTTTCACGTTCACACCGTGCACCGCGCGGCCGAGGCCGTAGAGTTCCTGCATTGTGCGCAAGGTCACGATGACGACGCTGCTGTCGAGTTGCTGGTGCCCGATCTCGAAAATGCCGCACACCTCGAGTTCGCGCGGCATCATCACCTCGTCGGCCTGGAGCTTTTGCAACTGGAGCGGCGAGTAGACTTGCACCGTGTCCCCCAAACGGGCGCCGATATTGGCGGCGAGTTGGTAGCTGAGAATCACACGATCGTCGTCGAGATCGTCGAAGGCGCCGGCGACGATGTAGCGGCGCAACGGCACGACCTCGTCGACGTGGTCGATATCAACACCCTGGATCGCGGGGAAGGCCGGCTGGCGGTCGCGTTTCAGCATCACGACGCCCTCGGCGAAGGGCGCGGCGGCGACGACGCCTTTGACCTTCTTCACCGAGTCGACAACGGCGCGCGGGTTCTCCATCAGGCCGGCCGCGCGGACCTGCACCTCGCCCTGGGTGTTCACGATCATGTTCCGGATCTCGCGACCGAAGCCGCCCATCACGGAGATGGTGACGATCAAGAGCGTGACGCCGAGCGTCACGCCGAGGATCGAAATGAACGTGAAGAAAGGAAAGCGACGCCCGCTCGGGAAGAGCTGCTTGAGCGCGAGATAGAGCGGCCAGGGCATGTTTTAACCACGGATTCCACGGACACGCACGGATTCAAGCCGGTTCGCTCCGCGCTTCATCCGTGTCATCCGGGGTCGGTTGTCAGCTCGCGGTGTTGCGAAGCTGCGGGAAGAGGATCACGTCGCGGATGCTCTCGGCGCCGGTGAGCAGAATGCAGAGGCGATCGATGCCGATGCCCATGCCGCCGGCGGGCGGCATGCCGTGCTCGAGCGCGAGCAGGAAGTCCTGGTCGACCTTCTGCTGCTCCTCGCCGGCCTGCTTCTCGAACATCTCGCGCTGCACGTCGGGATCGTTCTGCTCCGAATAGGCCGGCGCGATCTCCATGCCGCCGATGATGAGCTCGAACACGTCGATCGTGCTCGGGTCGTCGGCGGTGATTTTCGCGAGCGGGCAAAGCTCCTTCGGCAGGTGCGTGACGAAGGTCGGCTGGATGAGGTTCGGCTCGATGAGCTTGCCGAAGATCTCGTTGGTCAGCTCGAAGTCCTCCCACTTCTCGTCGGCGAAGAGGCCGAGCTTACGCACGCCGGCGATCTTCTCCTCCTTCGTGCGCGAGAACCACTGCGGGTCGCCGGTCTTTTCGATGATGAGGTCCTTGTATTTCACCTCGCGCCACTCGGCGCCGAAGTCGATCCACTCGCCGCTGGCGGCGTGCTTGATGCGCATGCTCGGGCGGGTGACGGCGTTCTCGCCTTCGCCCTCGGTCTCGGTGGGCTTGACCACGTCGCGCACGAGGTGGCGCAGGAGGTCCTGCACGAGCGTCATCATGCCGCGGTAGTCGCTGTAGGCCTGGTAGACCTCGAGCATGGTGAACTCGGGGTTGTGGCGGCGGGAGATGCCCTCGTTGCGGAAATTGCGGCCGATCTCGAAGACTCGGTCATAGCCGGCGACGAGCATGCGCTTGAGGTAGAGCTCGAGCGAGATGCGGAGCACGAAGTCGGCGCCGAGCGCGTTGTGGTGCGTCTGGAAGGGACGCGCCGCGGCGCCGCCGGCGACGCCCTGCAGCACGGGCGTCTCGACCTCGAGGAACTCGCGGTCCTCGAGAAAGCGGCGCACGGCGCTGACGATGCGCGAGCGGAGCATCAGGCGCTGGCGCGACTCGGCGTTGACGATGAGGTCTAGGTAACGCTGGCGGTAGATCTGCTCGGGGTCGCTCAGACCGTGCCACTTCTCGGGCAGCGGGCGGAGGGCCTTCGAGACGAGCGTGAAGGCGTCGACTCGGATGGTGACCTCGCCGGTCTTGGTTTTGAAGAGCGGGCCGGTGACGCCGATGATGTCGCCGAGATCGAGCTGTTTCTTGAAGACGGTGTAGCGTTCCTCGCCGAGCACGTCCTTGCGGAAGTAGAGCTGGATCTGCCCCTGCTGGTCCTGGATCTTAACGAAGGAACTGCCGCCCTGGACGCGGAAGGTGACGAGGCGGCCGGCGCAGGTGACGGTCGTGGCGTAGTCCTGACCGTCGACGTAAAGCGCCTTGGCGTCCTGCGAGAAATGCGTGGGGGCGACGTTGGCGCGGAAGGGGTCGAAGCCCGCGGCGCGGAGTTCGGCCAGCTTCTGGCGTCGCACGGCGTGTTGGTCGTGGGAGATGTCGGGCACGGATTCGCTCATGGAAACCGGTCAACGTGGCCCGCAAGCCCGGCTCGGGCAAACGTAAATCCCGAGGGATCAGGCCCCCGAAACCGCCGCCAACAAATGCCTCAGTTCGGCGTCGATCTCCGACGGATCCGCCACGGTCCGAGCGACTTCCCCCCGCAGGACCTCACGATAGCGCTTGCGCAGACGATGCACCGCCACGCGCAAGGCCGGCTCGCCGAGCCCCGCGCGCGCCGCCACCTCGGCGAAGGTCGTTTCGCTTGTCCGCCCCGGCAGGCAAGGCGCGAGCGTATCGAACCACTCCCCGCGTCCGATCGCGACGTGCTCCGCGCGCAGGCGCGCGAAAGTCGTCTCCAACAACGTCAGCGCCCACGCCCGGTCGAACTCCGCATCCGGCCCCGCCTGATCCGCCGCGACCGCGCTCCAAGCCTCGGTATCGAGTCCACCCACCCGCCCGCCTCCACGTTTCTCCGCGCGCTCCCGATCGCGCAAATCGGCCAGACAGTGATTGAAGGCACCGAGCAAAAACGCACGGAAGCGCCCCTGATCGCGACGCGCCGCGGCGAACGAATCGAGCCGCAGCAAACGCGCGAAGAAACACTGCACCGCGTCCTCCGCGTCGGCCGCCGAAAGCCCGCGTCGTCTGGCGTGGCGCAGCAAGGGCGCGCGATAGATCGTGCAAAGTTCGCCGAGCGCCCGTTCGGCCCCCTGCCCCGCCGCGCGCACAAGCGTCCAACGCGTCGTTTGAAATGCGGCGTCGCTCATCGGATGAAATAACCCGACATCCGCCAGCCTCCGTCCGCTTCGCGCGTGAACGTGAGCGTTTCGATCGCGACCGCCTTTGCGGCGAAGCGGGTTTCAAATTGGAAAACAAAGTGCGGCCCGACCGGCGTGCCGGGCAACGTGTCGGTCCGTTGCGCGGCGACCAGGCGACGCGACTCGAAGGCGCCGAAAGGCGCACGCGCGGCGGCGAGCGATTTTTTCCAATCGGCTTCGCTGATCGCCGCCCGAAAGACCGCGGCCGCCTCACGCCACGTGCGCGTGTAGCCGCCTTGGTCGACCTCGCGCAACCACGCCCACGCAAGTTCGGTCACCTGCTCCTGCTCGACGCCGTTCGAGCCGGACAAGGCGGAGAACCAAGTCTCGATTTCGTCGCGGGCAAAAGCCCCCGATATCTCCACCTCCTCCGACGAGATTTCGCCGTCCACGCGCGGCGCGGACAAAACCCGATCCCCGTAGGTGAACGCGATCCGGCGCCCCTGCGCGATTTGCGAAAGCTGGTTTAGCCGAAACGCACCGGAGGAGCTCAGACGCAAGGTGAACGAGGTCGCCGCGGCTCCGAGATCGGCGTGGGTGTCGGCAGCCTGCTTGCGCTCCACCGACACGACATCCGCTCCATCCAGAAACGACTGCGTGTAGAGACGCAGGGACTCTCCGGCGGAAGTGGTCATCGTGCGCACCGGCACATGCAGGAAACCAAGGAGGGTCATCAACTCGCGCCGAAACGCGTCCGGCAACTTGTTGCCGAGGACCAGATGCACGCGCACGCCCTCGCCCTGTTCCCGATCGTAGCCGACGTTCGCAAACTCCACAAAATCGGCCTCCCGCTTCACCTCCGGAGCCAAGGTCGCGGGAAGCGTCCGGATGCGACCGAGCGACACACGAAGCGTCTCGGAGCCCGATGTGGAAGACGAGATTTGAAGCGTGTCCTTCGATTCCTCGATCCGAGTGTCCGGGAAGTGCCGCGCGACCAGTTTTTTCACCGCGCTCGCGAGATCGGCAAAAGTATCCGGCCCGGCCTCGAGCAACACCGCGAAGCTCTGTCGTGAAGATTCGGATACAGTGCTCGTCGACGTCTCCTTGTCAGGCGGCTCCGGTTTCGACACGGCGGACGCTTTCGCTCGATCCGGCGACGGCGCGGCGCCCTCCGCCGTGATGCGCATCGTCGCGAAGGTCGGCGCGAGCAACACGACGATCAGGTGGAACCGCGCCAAGCGACACCCGCCGATTCCGTTCGAGAAGACCACGGGCAGCTGCCGGGACCTGCGACGGAAAGCCTGATAAAAGCGCCAGGCCCAGATGCCGACCGCTCCCGTATAGCCCCCGACCAGGAGCCAAATATCCGAGGCGGGGAGATGTGGCGGCGACACTTGGTTGGCCAAGGTCAGAAGCAGGTTGACCCCGGTGGTGAAGCCGAGAGTCAGACACGACAGCCACAGCCCCCGAACAAAGATGAACGCGTAGGTCGCGCCTCTCCGCTCCGGCGCGAGCCAGTGGTCGCGATGCGGCAGGTTGAATCCATGGGCGGGCAAGAACCGGATGAGATAAAACAGCGCCGCGATGAAGAGCGGCAGGCCCAGGCCGAACAGCTCCATGAAGAGCAGGTGGTTGGCACGATCCATCCAGCCGTTGGCGCGTCCCGCAGCATCGAAGCGTGTCGCCACGCGCGCCGGCAAATGCGCCGCGGTCGCGACAAGCACGTTGCAAAAGACGCACACGAGCACGGCAAACGCGGCCATCGGCAAGGCCGGCGAGACCGCGGCACGAGCCGACCGACGCGGCGCGGAGGCGGGCACGGTCTCGAGCGCCGTCTTCATCTCGGTGGCCGCGGCGTAGCGTCGCGCGGGATCGGTCGCGAGGGCGCGCAGCACGATCTCGTCGAGACGCACGTCGACCTGCACGCGGCGCGAAGGCGGTTCGAGTTGCCCCGGCGAAGGCAATTCGCCGGTGAGCATCTGATACAGCACGACGCCGAGCGCGTAGAGATCCGCACGATGGTCGACCGCGGCGGGGTGCGCGCGTTGTTCCGGCGCCATGTAGGCCGGCGTGCCCGCCGCCAGCCCGGTCGCGGTAAGCGTGATCCCGGCGGGATGGCCTGCCGCGCTGCCCTGACCTTCGGCGGAGGCGAGTCGTGCGATGCCGAAGTCCGCGATTTTCACGCGTCCGAGACGATCCACGAGAATGTTCTCCGGCTTGATGTCGCAATGCACCACGCCGCGGTCGTGCGCGTATTGCAGCGCATCGCAAAGCGGCGGCACGATCGCCAACGCCTCGCGTGCGGAAAGGCGACCGGCGGCGAGAAGTCCGCGCAGATTCACCCCGTCCACGAATTCCATGAGGATGAAATAACGACCGGCGGAACTGCGTCCGTATTCGTAGAGCGTGACGATGCCGGGATGGTTCAGCTGGGCGAGCGCACGCGCCTCCTTCGCGAAACGTCCGGCGAAGCCCGGATCGGAATCGAGCCCCGGACGCAGGATTTTCAGCGCGACGACACGATCGAGGTCGCGCTGTCGGGCGCGATAGACCGCCCCCATGCCGCCTTGGCCGAGGAGATCGAGGATCTCGAGCGCGGGAAACTCGGGCGCGAGTTCGGCCGGCGTGGGCGGCGGTGGCGACGCGTGTGCGCCCGCACCGCCGGCGGGCTCGGTTGCAAGGCCGGCCGCAAGCAGGTCCGCAGGCGAAAGCCCGCGCAAGGGGTCGCGTGCGGATTCGTCGGGCGAGAAGTCGGAGGAACTGGGTTTGCGTGCGGCCATACCCGTTACTGAGGAAAGCGCGGGCAAACGTTACACGCGAGCTTCGGCAAAACCTCCGCGACAACGACGGCCGCCGCGCCCCACAAAAAACGCCGCCCCGGGAAGGGCGGCGTTGCGAAACCGAAACGGCGAAGAACTATCCGCCGGATCAGACGGCGCGGAGCGTGCCGTTGGCCTGTTCGGCGAGGAAGCTGGCGTAGGTCTTCTCGATGCCCTCGCGGAGGCCGATCTTCGCCTTCCAGCCGAGGTTCGCGAGTTTCGAGACGTCCATGAGCTTGCGCGGCGTGCCGTCGGGTTTGGTGGAGTCCCAGGTGATCTTGCCGGCGTAGCCAACGACGGAGGCGACGGTCTCGGTGAGTTCCTTGATCGTGACGTCCGTGCCGGTGCCGAGGTTGATCCAGTCGGGCGGGTTGTCGAGGCCGAGGAGGAAGGCGCAGCCGTCGGCGAGGTCGTCGACGTGGAGAAACTCGCGCATCGGCTTGCCCGTGCCCCACGCGACGACCTCGGGCGCGCCGGCCAGCTTCGCCTCGTGGAAGCGGCGTATCAGCGCCGGCAATACGTGCGAGTTGGCCGGGTGGTAGTTGTCGCCGGGCCCGTAGAGGTTGGTGGGCATGGCGGAGTGGAACATCACGCCGTATTGCTTGCGGTAATACTGGGCGAGCTTGAGGCCGGCGATCTTGGCGATGGCGTAGGCCTCGTTGGTCGGCTCGAGCGGGCTGGTGAGCAGGCAGTCCTCGTTCATCGGCTGCGGGGCGTGCTTCGGGTAGATGCACGAGCTGCCGAGGAAGAGGAGGCGCTTCACGCCGGCGCGCCAGGCGCCGTCGATGCAGGCGGTGGCGATGGCGAGGTTGTCGTAGAGGAACTCGGCCGGGTAGGTATTGTTGGCGTGGATACCGCCGACCTTGGCGGCGGCGACGATCACGGCGTCGGGTTTCTCCTCCGCGTAGAAGGCGCGCACGGCGGCCTGGTCGGAGAGATCGAGCTCGCGGCGGGTGCGAAGGACGAGGGACACGCCGGGCTCGGCGGAAAAGCGGCGCACGAGCGCCGAGCCGACCATGCCCTGGTGTCCGGCGATGTGGAGTTTCATGACGAGAACGAAAACGGAGAAGCTAAGATGGAGGGCCCACGGAACACACGGAAGACACGGAAAAGTGAAGTAACTCGATCTCGAGCAGAAGTGCCCACGAAACACACGAAATGACACGAAAGCGGAGGCATTTCTTTTCGTGTCATTTCGTGTGTTTCGTGGGCTACCTTCTTTCGGTTTTTATTTCCGTGTAGTCCGTGTGTTCCGTGGGCGCAGTTCGGACGGACGAGTGGCCGGATCAGCCGACCTTGGGGAGCTTGGCGATCTGGGCCTCGCGCTCGGCGAGCTTGAGGTCGTGCTCGGTCATGATCTTGACGAGGTCCTTGAAGCGCACCTTCGGCTCCCAGTTGAGCTGCTTCTTGGCCTTGGCGGGATCGCCGATGAGAAGTTCGACCTCGGCGGGGCGCTCGTAGCGGGCGTCATACTTCACGTATTTCTCCCAATCGAGGCCGAGCAGGCCGAAGCATTCCTGACAGAACTCGCGCACGGTGTGGGTCTCGTTGGTCGCGACGACATAGTCGTCCGGTTTGTCCTGCTGAAGCATGAGCCACATCATCTCGACGTATTCCTTGGCGTAGCCCCAGTCGCGCTTGGCGTCGATGTTGCCGAGGTAGAGGTAGTCCTGGAGGCCGAGTTTGATGCGGGTGGCGGCGCGGGTGATCTTGCGGGTGACGAAGGTCTCGCCGCGGCGCTCGGACTCGTGGTTGAACAGGATGCCGTTCGAGGCGTGGAGATTGTAGGACTCGCGGTAGTTCACCGTAAGCCAGTAGGCGTAAACCTTGGCGCAGGCGTAGGGGGAACGCGGCCAGAAAGGCGTCTTCTCGGTCTGCGGAACCTCCTGCACCTTGCCGAACATCTCGGAGGAGGAGGCCTGGTAGTAACGGACCTTGTTCACGAGGCCGGCTTCGCGAATGGCCTCGAGGATGCGGAGGGCGCCGAGACCGTCGACGTCGCCGGTGTATTCCGGAATGTCGAAGGAGACGCGGACGTGCGACTGGGCGCCGAGGTTGTAGATTTCGTCCGGCTTGAGGTCGTAGAGCAGCTTCACCATCTGCACCGAGTCGGCGAGATCGCCGTAGTGCAGGAAGAGGCGGGCTTTGTCGAAGTGCGGGTCCTGATAGATGTGGTCGATGCGCGAGGTGTTGAAGGTCGAGGCGCGACGCACGATGCCGTGAACCTCGTAGCCCTTGGAGAGGAGAAGCTCGGCGAGATAAGAACCGTCCTGCCCGGTGATGCCGGTGATGAGCGCTTTTTTCATGAGGATAAAGGAGGCGAGCAGGTTGCGTCACGATGCAGGTCAATAACAAGCTGCTTATTTTTGCATTACATGTCTATTTTTGACCTGAAAAGAGAGTTTCCGCGGGGGCTTGCGGATGGGCACGCCGCGCATGAGCGTGAAGGCATGCATGTGGTGTTATTCGCGGCCCAATCGGTGGATGGATGGATCACTCGTCATGACGAGGCGGGCGACGCATTCACCTCCGAGGCGGACAAATTGCATTTTCGCGCCGCGATTCGCGCCTGCGACGCCTGCGTGATGGGTCGCGCCACTTACGAGCAATCGAAGGAGCGGATGCGTCCGCAGGCGTTTCCCGGACTGCGTCGCGTGATCTGGACCCGTAAACCCGAAGCGCGGGCGGCGGAGACGATTCCCGGCGTGCTCGAGTTTTCCTCGGCGAACCCGCGAGAGATCATCGACACGCTGCGCGCCGCAGGCCGAAAACGCTGCGCGATCCTCGGAGGCGGCTCGGTCAACGCCGCGTGGCTGGCGGCCGGTCTGGTCGACGAGGTCTGCCTTACCGTGGAATCGCGGATTTTCGGTCACGGCGTCGCGCTGGCCGGAAACACCGTCTCGGATTCGCTTGGCGGAAAAAGCAGCGAGAGGCCGGCCTTGGATGTGCGACTCGCGTTGCTCGAGGCGAGGACGCTTGCGGAAGGCGGGCCGATCTTGCTGCGTTACGCGGTCAAGCGATGAACGACCGCACAAAGTTTTGGCTGCACAGGATCGGAGGATTTTTCCTGACCGTGGTCGGGCTGTGCGCGCTGGGCGGTCTGCTCGGAGCGGTGGTGTTTCCCTTCGTGGGACGTCTGGGCGGTTCGACGAAAACCCACGCCGAACTCGTCGTGTTCGGAGCAAAAAGCGGCGGTTTTTATTTCATGGTCTGGGCGCCCGGCATCGCCTTGGTGCGCGAGTTCATACGCGGCGCCAAAGCGCGGCGAAACGCGTCGCATCCCCCGGAAGCCGGCAATTCCGAGGACCCGCGCTAGGCGCGCGGCGCGCGAAAACACGGTCGGGAATCATCGCGGCGCGGGCCGCGTAATCACCATTTCGTAACGCCACCGTCATCGGTTCGTAACACGCGGCTGCGATTTTGCCTTCGGTCTTCCGACGCCACTCGCGACGGAGACACCCGCAAACGTCGTAACCACGAACCATGACCATCCAATCCACCGTCTCCCGCCTCGCCCTCGGCGCGGCCCTCGTCGCCGGCGCGACCATGCCCGCCAAGGCCCAGGACAGCGGCCCGCTCATCGACGCCCTCGTGCGCAAAGGCATCCTCTCCGACCAGGAGGCCGAGGAGCTCCGCGCCGATCTTCAGGGCGACTTCGGCGCCACGCCCGCCGGCAAGATCGACCTCTCCTCCAACATCACCCGGCTTAAACTCGGGGGCGACATCCGCCTCCGCCAGCAGTTCGAGTCGCAAAGCGTCACCGACAATCCCGCCACCGCGGTCGACGAATCCGGCGCCTCCAACGAGCGCAGCCGCACCCGCTTCCGCCTCCGCCTCAACGGCGACCTCGAACTGCGCAACGGCTGGAGCACCGGCTTCGCCCTCGAAACCGCGTCCGCCGCCGACTCCGGCAACCAGACCTTCGAAAACGGGGCCGCCGACTACGGCATCCACCTCGCCCGCGCCTACGTCGGCTACACCAACGGCGATTTCACCTTCGTCGGCGGCAAACAGAAGAACGTCTTCCTCACCACCGACCTCGTCTGGGACTCCGACATCAATCCCCAGGGCCTGACCGAACAATACAAGTGGACGGCGAACGAAAAAACCACCGTCACCTTCCGCGCCGGCCAGTTCCTCATGGACGACAACAACGAGTCCTCCGGTCCGACCACCGACGCCGCCGACGCGTGGATGTTCTACCAGCAGGTCGAAGTCGCTCGAAAGCTGGGGGACAACCTCTCGCTCAAGATCGCCCCCGGCTACTTCCTCTACAACGCCTCCACCCTCGCCGGCCTCGGCAACGAGAACGCCTTCAACGGCACCACCGAAAACCTCAAGGTCGCCGTCCTCCCCGGTGAACTCTCCTTCAAAAATTTCGGCGGCGCCGGCCGCGGCCTCAAGCTGTATTGGGATTTTGCCTACAACACCGCCGCCGAGGACCGCGTGCGCGAGGCCTACGCCCAGCCCGCCTCCGTCGACGAAGGCGCCCTCGCCTGGCTCGTCGGCCTGAGCTACGCGTCCGGCTCCGGCAAGACCGCCGGCGACTGGAAGCTCTCCGCCGACTACCGCGAAATCGGGCTCGGATCGATCGATCCCAACATCAACGACTCCGACTTTGCCTTCAGCCACCTCAACCAGAAGGGGATCAAGGTCGCCGCGTCCTACAACCTGACCGACTTCGCATCGGTCAACGCCACCTACATGCGGACCAAGGAGTTGGACGACCTGCCCGGCACCGGCCCCGCCTACGCCGACCTCGACTCCTCCGACCTCTTCCAACTCGACCTCAACGTAAAATTCTGACGCCGCCGCGCCAAAGTCACGGAAACGTCACACAAGCCCCCCTCCTCCTCGTGTATCCTACAACCGACCGTCTCATGAAAAAGCTCCTCCTCGTCGCCGCCGCGCTTCTCGCGACCGCCCTCCCCGTCTCCGCGCAGAAGCTCGTGATCAAGGGCTCCGACACCCTCGGCGCAAAACTCGTCCCCATGCTCGCCGAAGAATATAAGGCGAGGAACCCCGGCGTCTCCTTCGAGATCGCCGCCGAAGGCTCCACCACCGGCATCGCCGCCATCACCGACGGCACCGCGCAGATCGGCATGTCCTCGCGCCGCGCCAAGACCATCGAGATCTCCGCCGCGCGGGCCAAAGGCGTGACCATGAAACCCACCATCGTCGCCTACGACGGCGTCGCCGTCATCGTTAACCAGAACAACGCCCTGAACGCGCTCACCAAGTCGCAGGTCGAGAAGATCTTCACCGGCGACATCACCGACTGGTCCGAGATCGGCGGCTCCCCCGGCCGGATCTCCATCTACACCCGCAACACCTCCTCCGGCACCTACTCCGACTTCAAGGAGCTCGCCATGAAGAAGCGCGACTACGCCGGCTCCGCCCAAAAGCTCGCCGGCAACGAACAGATCGTCGCCGAGGTCGCGAAAAACCCGAACGGCATCGGCTACGTCGGCCTGGCCTACCTGAAGGAACCCGGCATCCGGGTCGTCGCCATCGACGGCCACTCGCCCACCAAGGAGGCGGTCCTCGCCAAGAACTATCCCTACGCCCGTCCGACTTTCTACTACACCAACGGCGACCCCGCCGGCGAAGCCGCCAAGTTCATCCAGTTCACCCTCGGCGAGGAAGGACAGAAGATCGCCGAAAAGATCGGCTTCGTGCCCCTGAAGTAATCTCCGCCGAATCTTCTCCCGGGCCCGCTCGACGCGACTTGTCGGGCGGGCCTCCTGCCTTCGATCACGCGAAACACCACCTCGAATGCCGCCAGCGTCCAACGACACGCCGACTCCCGAACAAGCCCAAAAACCATTCCGGGTTCGCAAGGAACGCACGCGATTCCTCGGCCTCACGCTCGACGAATGCATCCAGGCTTTTTTCGGCGGAAACGCCTTCGTCGCCGTCATCGTCCTCGCGCTCATCACCGTCTTCCTCTTCCGCGAAGGCTCCGCTTTCTTCGGCCAAAACCGCGACAATCTCACGATCTACCGCCGGGCGGGACTCGAATATGTCGACATCATCCGCCAGCAGGAGAAAGACCACGCCGCGCTCTCCCGCTACCTCTCGGCCATCCGCCTCGCCACGCTTCGCCACTACCTCGATCACGAAAAACTGCCCAACGCCGAGGCGCAGAAGCAGCTCGTCGACTTCGACGACTTCGCCACGCGCTACGGCGACGCGATCGAAGATCTCCGCGGCCTCGCCTCCGAACTCGGGGAAGCCGCCGTCGCCATCAAGACCAGGCACCAGATCAACCTCGACGCCGGGGAAAACCGCCGCCAGCTCCTCGCCGCCGGCAAGCCCGACGAAGCCGCCTCGATCCGGATCGAGGAGATCGATTTCGAGGCCGAACTCGCCCTGATCAAGGACACCCTCCCCGTCTACGAGGAGATCGCCTCCGACCTCGGCAAAACTCTCGCCGAGGTCGTCGCAAATCCCCCCGCCCTCCCCACTCCCGAACTGCGGGCCCGCATCGATCGCTTCGAATCGCTCAACCGCGATTACCTCGCCACTTTCCCCTCCACGCTCGAACGCCTGAAAACCTGGGATCACCGCAAGCCCGTCCCGCTCACCGAGTCGTTCACCGCGTTCATCTTCGGCCGCCAATGGCTCACCGCGAGTTTCTGGCAGGACTGGTATGGGGTGCTGCCGCTCCTGAGCGGTTCGCTGCTCGTCTCCGTCATCGCGCTCTGCCTCGCCATCCCGCTCGGCGTCGGCGCCGCCATCTACATCAACCAGCTCGCCTCGCCCGCCGAGCAGCGCCTCATCAAGCCCACGATCGAGTTCATCTCCGCCATCCCCTCGGTGGTGCTCGGCTTCTTCGGCATCGCGGTGCTCGGCGAGTTTCTCCGCGCCGCCTCCGGCTGGTCCTGGCTCTCGTGGTTTCCCGGATTCCCCTTCGCCGAACGCCTGAACGCCCTCACCGCCGGCTGCCTCCTCGGCCTCATCGCCGTGCCCACGATTTTCACGCTCGCCGAGGACGCCATCAACAACGTCCCGCGCTCCTTCAAGGAAGCCTCCTTCGCCCTCGGCGCCACGCGTCTCCAGACGATCATCCGCATAATCGTGCCCGCCTCCCTCTCCGGCATCGTCTCGGCCATCCTGCTCGGCCTCGGCCGCGTGATCGGCGAGACGATGGTCGTGCTTCTCTGCGCGGGCAACCGCATCGCCATTCCCGACTTTTCCACCGGCCTCGGCGTCGTCACCCAGCCCGTCCACACCATGACCGGCATCATCGCCCAGGAGCTCGGCGAGGTCGCGCGCGGCAGCGTCCATTACCGGGCGCTTTTCGTCGTCGGCCTGCTCCTCTTCTTCATCGCCCTGACCATCAACTTCTGCGCCCAGAAGATCGTCAGGAAATACAAGATCTCCGTCGGCTGAACCGCGCCCGCGTCATGCCCTCCTTCAACAGCTCCATGCCCGCGCCCGGCTCCGCCTCCCCGGTCCCCGCTGCTCGCGCCAATCCTTTCGCTCCGCGACGCGGCGGCGCCCGCCGCGCCGAGTCGGCCGTGCGCTGGGTTTTCCGCCTCGCCACCTACTTCATTCTCGCCTGCGGCCTCTACATCTTCGGCGACATCATCGTGAAGGGCCTGCCCACCGTCGCCCGCGGCTTCCAGACGACGGAAAGTTTCCCCTACTTCACCAACACCTTCCTCGCCCGCCCGCCCGAGACGCTCCACGTCTTCGAACACGACGGCGAAAAGCGGGAAATGGGCGACGCCGCTTTCCGCGCTTTCCGGGAGGCCGAGGCCGCCAAGGCCTCCGCCGCCGGCGAACCCGCGCCGCGCTTCGACACCTCGAGCTACGCCTACGCCTCCGGCGGCATCCTGCCCAACATCGTCGGGACGGTGCTTCTCGTGCTCGGTTCCATGGCCATCGCCCTCGTCGTCGGCGTGTCCGCCGCCGTCTACCTCGGCGAATACGCCCGCGACACCGCGCTCGTCCGCTTCATCCGCCTCGCCATCCTCAACCTCGCCGGCGTGCCGTCCATCGTCTACGGTCTCTTCGGCGTCGGCCTCTTCGTCGTGTTTCTCGGCTGGGGCACCTCGCTGCTCGCCGGCTGGTTCACCCTGGCCTTCATGGTTCTGCCGGTGATCATCACCGCCTCGGAGGAGGCGCTGCGCTCCGTGCCCAAGGGTTTCCGGGAAGCCTCCCTCGCCCTCGGCGCGACCAAGTGGCAGACGATCCGCACCAACGTCCTGCCCTACGCCCTGCCCGGCATTCTCACCTCCTCGATCCTCGGCGTCGCCCGCGTCGCCGGGGAAACCGCGCCGATCATGTTCACCGCCGCTTTCGCCGTGAGCGACCGGCTCCCCTGGCAGGTCGAGAAATGGTCCGACTTCTTTTTCCAGGGCGTGATGGCCCTGCCCTACCACATCTACGTCGTCTCCTCGAAGATCCCCCAAAACGAATACACCGAACGCGTCCAATACGGCACCGCCTTCGTTTTTCTCGCCATCGTCGCGCTCATCGCCGCCACCTCCATCGTCCTCCGCAACAAACTCCGCGGCCGCTACCGCTGGTGATCCGGAAAGCTCCTCGCTCATGTCCGCCGCCCCCGCATCCTCGTCCGCATCCCCCGCCCGCCCTTCTTCCGCCGCGTTTATGGAACCCTCCTCTTCCGCCGCCTCCGCGCCCGCCGCCCGTCCGCTCGCCGCGCCGCCTCCGCCGGCGGCCGCGAACGACCCCGCGCAAACTCTGATCGAGATCGAGAACCTCGACTTCTACTACGGCGCCAAGCAGGCCCTCTCCGACATCAACATCCGCATCCCAGAAAAACGCGTCACCGCCTTCATCGGCCCCTCCGGCTGCGGCAAGTCCACCCTCCTCCGCTGCCTCAACCGGATGAACGATCTCATCGACGGCGCCTCGGTGAAACGCGGCTCCATCAGGATCCGCGGCGTCGACATCCACGGACGCGACGTCGACCCGATCGAGCTCCGCAAACGCGTCGGCATGGTTTTCCAAAAATCGAATCCTTTCCCCAAATCGATCTACGAGAACATCGCCTACGGCCTCCGTATCCAGGGAATCAAAAACAAGCCCCGGCTCGACGAGGTCGTGGAAAAATCACTACGCGGCGCCGCGCTCTGGGACGAGGTGAAGGACCGTCTCCACGAATCCGGCCTCGGTCTTTCCGGCGGCCAGCAGCAGCGCCTGTGCATCGCCCGCACCATCGCGGTCGAGCCGGACATCATCCTCATGGACGAACCCTGCTCCGCGCTCGACCCCATCGCCACCGCCAAGGTCGAGGAGCTCGTCCACGAGCTGAAGAAGCAGTTCACGATCATCATCGTGACGCACTCCATGCAGCAGGCCGCGCGCTGCTCCGATATGACGGCGTTCTTCTATCTGGGGAAACTCGTCGAGTTCGACGCCACCCATAACATCTTCATGAACCCGAAAAACCCGCAGACCGAAGCCTACGTCTCGGGCCGCTTCGGCTAAAACGCCTCCCTCGGAGAACACGGAAGACACGGACGGAACAGTGGAAACCCTCCCGCCCGATCCACCCCATTCCATATTTTCCGTGGGCAACTCCCCCTTCCCTCAATGAAACGCTTCTTCGACGCCGAACTCGAAACCTTCCGCTCCGATCTGCTCCGCATGGGCGAGGTCGCCATCCGCCAGGTGCGCGACGCCCTGCAGGCGCTTGTCACCGGCGATACCAAGCTCGCCGAACGCGTCATCGCCGCCGACGACGAACTCGACCAACTCGAGAAGCGCATCGACACCGAGGCCATCCGCTACATGAACCTGCGCGCGCCGATCGCGACCGAATTGCGGCTCGTCATCGTCGGCATGAAAGCCTCCCACGACCTCGAACGCGTCGGCGACGAGGCCACCAGCATCGCCAAACGCGCGATCAAGCTCGCCGCCGAACCCCCGCTCAAACCCTACGTCGACATCCCGCGCATGTGCGCCACCGCGATCGAGATGCTTCGCGCCGCGCTCGATTGCTTCATCCATGCCGACAAGGAGAAGGCTGTCGCCGTCGTCAGACGCGACCAGGAGGTCGACGCGATCAACAAACAACTCTACCGCGAACTCAGCAGCTACATGATCGAGCGCCCCAGCTCCACCACCCGCGCGCTCGAGCTCATGTTCATCAGCAAAAGCCTAGAACGCATCGCCGATCACGCGACCAACATCGCCGAGGAGATGATCTTCCTCAACGACGCGGAAGACATCCGCCACGACGAGTCGCTCAAAAAGACCGGCACGCCGGACTGATCGTCGGCGTCGCCTCTCCGCTCTTGCCCTTCGGGCTGCAGAGCGCGCCGTCCACCCAAACCCGAAAGCGAGCGGACGTCGGGGTGTCCTGCGTCTCGCAGGCCGCGATCAACCGCGGCCGAAACGCCGGGCCAGTTCCCCCTGGCTCAGCTCGACCTGCGTGGGCCGCCCGCCCGGGCTCGTGTGTGGCGCCCGACAGGCGAAAAGCTTTGCCACCAGCGCGCGCATCTCCGCCGCGTCGGCTTGCGGGGAAAGCCGCACCGCGCGAGCCGCCGCCAACCGGGCCAGTTGTTCACGCGCCACCTCGGGATCGCGTTCCGGCGAACGTCCGTCGCGAAACGCATCGAGCAGATCGCGCAGACAGGCCTCCCCGTCCGCGGGCTCCAACACGGAAGGCACCCCCTCGAGCCGGAAAGTGGCGCGCCCGAACTCGGCGATCTCGAAGCCGTGCTTCGCCAAAAACGCCAGACGATCCCTCAGCAGCGCCGCGCCGACCGGATCGAGTTCGAGCACGACGGGCAGAAGCAAACGCTGCACGGCCACCGATCCCGCGGAAAACTGCGACGCCAGCTCCTCGAAAACGATGCGCTCCTGCGCCGCCCGGCGATCCAACAAAAGCAAGCCCGCCGGCGTCTCGAAAAGCGCGTAGGTCGTGTGCGCCAGTCCGATGAATCGCCAGGCCCCGGTCGAAGGCGGCGGACGCGACGCGGATGCCACGGGCGGCACGGAAGGGGCGGGAACCGGAGCCGAGATCCGCACCGTCGGCCGCGCCGCCGCGGGGCCGCTCCACGAAACCGGAGGCGGCACGACCTTTGCCGCCGCGGACGAAGGCGCCGGCGTGGCCGACGCGTCCCGCGGTTCCACGCGCCCCGGCTCGGGACGCGGCGAAAGCTCCACCACTCCCATCGCGGCCACCGGCGGCGCGGCCTCGCGCAGCGCCGCGAGCACGCCACGAATAACGAAAGAACGGACCTGCGCCTCGGAACGAAACCGCACCTCGCGTTTCGTCGGATGCACGTTCACGTCGACCGCGGCCGGATCGATTTCCAAAAACACGAAGGCCGCCGGATAACGCCCTTTCGGCAGCACCTCGTGATAGCTCTCGATCAACCCGTAGGCCAACGTGCGGCTCTCGACCGGACGGCGGTTGACAAAGGTGATCGTCTCGTGGCGCGTCGCCCGTCCCCCCGTTCCGGGTTTGGCGATCAGCCCGTGCAGGCGCAGCCCGTTTTCCGCGATATCGATCGGCATCAGCGACTCCGCAAGCTGCCGGCCGAAAATCTCCCCCACCCGATCGATCAGCGCCGGACAGGTCGGCGAACGAAAAATGACGCGTCCGTCTTCGATGAGCGTGAAGGCGCAATGCGGCGCGGCGAGGGCATGCAGACGCACCGCGGCCACGATATGCGCGGCCTCGGTCGCGTCGCTTTTCAGGAACTTGCGCCGGGCGGGCACGGAGTTGAACAGCTGCGCGACCTCGATGCGCGTGCCTTGCGGGCGTCCGCAGTCCTTCACATGAACCACACGTCCGCCGTTGACGAGAATCTCGGTGCCCTCTCCCCCGGCCTCCGCCGTTTGCAGGCAAAACCGGGAAACGCTCGCGATCGACGGCAAGGCCTCTCCGCGAAAACCGAAACTCGCCAGGCGGTTGAGATCGGCGGCCTCGGCAATCTTGCTGGTGGCATGACGCTCGAGCGCGAGCAAGGCGTCCTCGCGCGCCATCCCGTGCCCATTGTCCTCGACCCGCATGAACGCGCGTCCGCCGTGCGAAAACTCCACCTCGACGCGGGTCGCGCCCGCGTCGAGCGCGTTCTCCACCAGCTCCTTCACCACCGCGGCCGGACGCTCCACCACCTCGCCGGCGGCGATCTGGTTGGCGACACGGTCGGGCAGGATGCGGACTTTCGACATGGCGCGGGCGACGCGAGGGATTCGGATTTCAGACAGATGAAGTGGCGACGCCGAGACGGTCGCCGAGTCGCGCATAGACCTCGCGTTGTCCGGAAGAGTGCTCGAGCAGATCCTTGTCGAAGGCGATCTTCCCCCGGGCGAAAAGCGTGATCACGCAGGAACCGCCGAAGGCGAAAAGCCCCTTCTCATCGCCTTTCGCGACCGAACGGCCGGGCACGTAGCTTTGCACGATGGAGCCCACCATCGTCGCGCCGATCTCGAGCTGGGCCACGCGGCCGAAACGTTCGCTCTCGATCAAGGTGACCATGCGTTTGTTCTCCACCAGATAGCCGGGATTGAGACGCAGCGCGAGCGGGCTGACGGAATAGAGCCAACCGTTGATGAGCCTCGCCTCCCCCGGGACGCCGGCGACAGGAAAGTGGAACCGGTGATAATCCACCGGGCAAAGCCGCGAGATCAGCATCGAACCGCCGGCAAACTCGCGCCCCAGTTCCTCCGAACCGAGCAGAGCGGCCATCGTGAATTTTTTCCCCTTCACGTAAAAGCCCTCCGCCGCGTCGACGTCCTGATAGGCGAGATGCCGACCGTCCGCCGGCAGCACCGCGATATCGTCGCCCGGCGCTATCGGGCGCGCGCCGGGACGCAGCGTGCGGTAGAAAAACTCGTTGAAGGTGCGATAGGCCGTGGCCGGCTTCGCGAACTCCTCGGCGTCGAGCCCGTAATCGACCACGAAGGGCAGCACCCGGTTGGCGCTGTCGGGTCGGTTCATCCGCCATCCATACCATGCGGAGAACCAGGCGCGCCGGACGGCCGCGACGAGGCTGACGCGCCCAAGCGGATTCCCGTAAATCCAGCGCAACCAAGCCTCCCCATAGATGCGCTCGGTTTCGAGCTGTCCGGTGCGGCGATTGAAGAAAACGATGGGCTCGGCGGGCATGATTACGTGTGCGGGAAGCAGGTCGGGCGACAAAGGCGAGGAAAAGCAAAAACCCGCGGCGCCGTCCGGCGTCGCGGGTTTCCAGGAGAAAAGCGCGAGGAGCGCGCGTTCCGCGATCAGGGCATCGCGATCTCGTAATTGAGCTGGTTGCGAACCGCGTCGGCGTTCTCGGTGAAGTGGAAGGCCACGCCGTTCTCGCCGGCGATGATGGTCTGCTTGCCGTCGGCGCCGTCACGAGCCCACACGCTGTTGTCGAAGGAGACGCGGAGCGTGCCGGCCTTCATCGCGTAGGCGAAGACGTCGGCCGAGGCGCGCATGCGCAGCGAGGGATTGAGGGCGACGGGCGAAAGGCGCACGGAGTGCACGGCCGCGATCACTCCGCGAGGATCGCGAAGATTGATCGGGGTGAACTTGGCGCTGACTTTCACCGCGTCGGGCAGGCAGCGGAAGGTCTGCTCCAGCTCGAAGCGCGGGTGGGTGACCTTGACGTCGAAGACCGTGGCGCCGTCACGAACGGACTTCTTCACCGTGGCCTGGTAGCCGGCGTCGTCGACGCCGCCGACATTGAACCACTTGCGGCGACCGTCGGTGCCGACGTAGCTGCCCTGCAGGCTGATGCCGGCGGCGGACTCCACGAGCACCTCGTCGCGCGGGGTGGCGAGCGCCTGGATGAAACCCTTTTCGGTGACCTCGAGACGATAGCGGTCATTGCCGAATTTGCGCGGATCGTTGGCAAACGAATCGGGACTGACCGTCGTGGTCGTGCCAACCGCCGGAGCGGGAACGGTCACCGGAGCGGGCGGCGGCACCGGAACGATAACCGGCGCCGGAGCGGGCGTGGAGGGAGCGGGTGCGGGCGCGGGAGCCGGCTCGGACGTCGCCGGCGTGGCGGGCGCGGCCGGAGCGGTCTCCGCGGCCGGCGTCGCGGATTCCGGAACCGCAGGACGGGTCTTGGGGCCGCGCATCACGGCGGCGAGACCGACGACCGCGGCGACGAGACCGACACCACCGGCGATGAAAATCGGTCCCTTGTTGCTCTTACGCACGGGCGAAGCCGGGGCGGCGGCACGCGGCGCGGCCGGGGCGGCGTTCTCTTCGACCGAGACGGATTCCACCGGTTGCGGAGCGGCCGCGGGCGCGGGCCGCTTCGCCGATGCCGCCGAAGATCCGGCCGCGGCCGGCGCCGTGGCCGGGGCGGATGCGGCGGAAGTCTTGGCGAAAGGCGCGGTGGTCTTGGTCCGAGCGGCCGGACGGGTCGCCAACACATCCAAGGTGGGCTGAACCCAGGCGGCGTCGGCGGAACCCGCGGCGGCAAGGGCGAGAAGTCCGAACGCGCTCGTCGGCTGGGGGGCGACGCCCGACTCCAAACCGAGACGGGTGACCAGCTCGGCGGACACAGGCGCCCACGGTTTAAGACCGAGCGAGGTCGCGAGATTATCACTCAACCAGGCTTGGCCGGGGGTGAGTCCGGCCACGTGGAGGATCGTGGCGGGAGAACCGTCGAGCACCGGCTTGAGTTCCTCGGCGAGAACCCCGGCGATCTTCGGGGCCGCCTCGGAGAAGTCGTAGTTGTCGTTGTAGAAGAGCTTGCCGGCCGCGGCCTTGAACTTGAGGCCCAGCCCCTGCTGAACCGCCTCGAAGATCTTGGCATAGCCCACGGGAGCGGAAGCGACGGCCTTGATGCCCTCCGGGGAAACCCAGACCAAGGAGGCCTCCTCCTCCCCGGGAATCAGAACCAGCGCGACTTCATTGGCGGAAAGCGAGCTGGCGACCACGCCGATGTGGGTGGGAGCGGCCAAGGTGAGCTCGGCGGGAGCGAGACCGAGCCCGCCCAAGGTCTCCTTCGCGCTGGCGAAAGCGGCGGAGTCGACCGCGGCGAGAAGCCACGGGGTCGCGCGGGCGGGATCCAGCGCGGCGCCGCTGGCAGCGTCACACACGGCCGCGACCGGAGCCCCATCGAATCCATGCGGAAGCTTGGCGGCATGGCTTTGGAGCGCGGCGGGTTGGCGAACGGCGCCGGACTCGGCTTCGGCGGAAAGGTGCAGGAAGTTTTTCTCTCCCAAGAGAGACGCGCGAACGACACCGGCCAGACCATGCTCGGCCACGAAGGCGGCGAGGTCGGCTTTGGCGTCGAGCGAAAAGGCGCGGGCAACCACGACTTTTCGGCCGGCGAGGACGGCGATATGCACGGAGTGCGGCGCGAGTTCGGCGTAGGCGAGCGAGGCGGAAGGGGTGGCCATGATAGAAAAGGATTAGTGAGGGTGATAGCTGGAGGAAGGCAACGCTTTAGGGGACGAGGCGGGAAAACAGAAGTTATAGTTCAAGCAACTTCTTACGTCGCTCTTCAAAGGCTTTCTCCTTGGCGCTGAGCTTGGTCATCTCGGCTTCGAGGACTTCGCGCTCCGCCGCGAGCTCCGTGCGGAGCTTGTCGCAGGCGGCGCGATCCTTGGCGAGCTGGGCGCGGGAAGCCTCGATCTCGGCCAGAGCGGCCTCGATCTCGGCCTGCTGAACCGCGCATTTGTCGATCGCGGCCTTGAGCTTCTTCTCGCGGGCGAGAATGTCCTGGCTCGCTTCCTCGACGCTGGCGGCGTCCGCCTCGAGACGGGCGCGTTCAGCGGTGAGCGCCTTGCGCTCGGCGGCGAGCTGCTTCTCGGTTTCGCCGACGGAAGCGACACGGGCGTCAAGCCGTTGGTCGCGCTCGTCGAGCGCCTTTGCCCGGGCATCGAGCTGGCTGACGACGACAGCGTGCTTTTGTTCGGCCTTGGCGAGAGCCGAAGTGCGGGAAGCGAGCTCCTCTTCGCGGGCGGCCAAGGCTTTTTCGCGGGAGGCCAAGGACTTGAGCGCGGCGGCATGCTCGGCCTGCGCCGTTTCGAGGCCGGCGATGTCGGCGGCGAGGGACTCCTGGTCCTGCTGAAGCTTCTTGCGCTCGCCTTCGAGGCGGGCGCGGAGCGCGGACATTTCGGCTTCCGCGGCGCCGAGTTCGGCTTCGCGAGCGTCGAGTTTGGCCACGGCGGCTTCGCGTTCGGCGATCTTGGCCTCGCGAGCCTTGATCTGAAGAACGTGCTCGGCCTCGGCCTCGGCGAGTTTCGCCTGCCCGGCCTCCAAGTCGGCCTGCCGGAGCTGGAGCTGTTTCTCGCGGGCAACGAGGGCCTGTTCCACAGTGGCGAGCTTCTTGCGTTCGGTTTCGATCTCGGCTTGGGCGGCCTCGAGGCCGGCGGCCTCGGCGGCAAACGCATCCTGATCTTGGCGAAGGGCTTTGCGATCCGCCTCGATCTTGGTGCGCTCGGCGGTAAGGGCGGCCTCGGTCTTCGCGACGGCGGCCTCGCGTTGGGCGGCCTTCTGATCGCGGGCGGCGAGTTCGGTCTCCTGGGCGACCAACTTTTTCTCGCGAGCGCCCAACGCCTTCTCGGCTTCGGCGAGTTTCTTCCGCGCGGCATCGAGATCGGCCTGGGCCGCGGCGATCTCCTTTTCACGCGCGGCGAGCGCGGAGGTGGCCTTGGCGGCGGCGGCTTGTTCGGCCGCGAGCGCCTTGCGGTCGGCGGCCAAGGCGGAAACGGCGGCTTCGTGCGCGGCCTTGTCCTGCTTGAACTGCTTTTCCTGCTCGGCAAACGCGGCCTGCTTGGCGGCCAGAGCCTTTTCCGCCGCGGCGACCGACTCGGTGCGGGCGGCGAGTTTCCCGTCCGCTTCGGCGACCTTCTTCTCTCGTTGGGCGAGTTCGGTGTCGCGGGTGCGAAGCCGGGCCTCCTCGGCGTCGAGCTTCTTGCGGATATCCCCGAGAGCGGCTTCGCGGTCGGCGAGCCCGAGCTCCGCCTTGGCGAGTTCGGCGGCGCGCTTCTTGTGGGTTTCCAAAGCGGCGGCGGCCTCGGACTTGGCTTTGGCGAGGGCGGCGGATTCGGCGGCGATGCGCTTCGTCTCCTCGGCAAGCCGGGCCTGCTCGGCCTCGAGCGCCTTGCGGGAGGCGGCGAACTTCTCCTCGGCCGCCTTGGCGGCGTCGAGCTGGTCCATCGCCTTCTTTTCCAAAGCGGCGGATTCAGCTTCCCGCTTGGCAAGCTGTTGTTCGCGAACTTCGAACTTGCGCCGACTGTCGGCGATTTCGCGAAGGGCGGCTTCGTGGGCCGCCTCACGTTCGGCGAGCTTTTCCTCGGCGGCCTTCAGCCCGGCGGAACGCTGGTCGAGGGCCTTGAGCGCGTTGGCGTGTTCGGCTTTCGCGGCGCGGAGCGCGCCCGACTCGGTCGCGAGGCGCTCGGCCTCCTGCTTGACGCGGGACTGCTCGGTTTCCAGCGCCGCGGCCTGCTCGGCGAGCGCGGCCTGCTCGGCGGCGAGTTTGGACTGGGCCGCGGCGAGCTGCTTTTCACGAGCGGCGACCGCCTGGTCGCGCGCAAGGGTGTCGGCCTCGGCCTGGGCGGCTTTCTTCTTCTGAAGTTCGAGCGACTTCTGCGCGGATGCGAGGGCGGCTTCACGTTCGGCCAAGGCTTTCTCGGCGGCGGCGAGTTCCTTGGTCTTCGTGGCGGCGGCGGCGGTGGCGGCGGCGGCGGCGGCGCGTTCACCCTCCAGAGCGGCGCGTTCGGAGGCGAGACGACGGGCTTCCTGTTGGAGGCGCGCCTCCTCGGCCTCGAGTTCGGATTGGCGGGCGGCGAAGGTTTCCTCCTCGGCGCGAACGCGGGCGAGCTGGGCGGCGACCTTCTTCTCCTGCGCAAGAACGGACTTCTCACGCACGGTGAAGTTGTCTTCCCGCTCCGCGACGGCCTTTTCCTGCGCGGCGAGCTTGGCCTGGGCCGCGGCGAGGGCGGTTTCCCGCTCCGCCAAGGCGGCTTCCATCTCGGCGAGCTCGGCCATGCGCTTCTGGTGAATTTTCACGGAATCGCCGGCGGCGATCTTCGCCTCCTCCAGTTCGGCGGCTTCGTCGGCGATGCGCTTTTGTTCGGCGTTGAGCTGGGTGCGAACGGCGTCGAGCTCGGCCTGGCGGGCGGCCAAGGCGGCTTCGCTTTCGGCCCGGCTCTTTCTGGCGCGTTCCAGTTCGGACTTGGCCTGGGCGGCCGCGGCGCGAGCAGCCTCCAATTCGGCACGCTGGGCGGCGAGCGCCTGCTGCTCGGCGGCGAGCGCGGATTCCCGTTCCGCGAGAGCGGCTTGGGCCGCTTCCAGCTCGGCACGCTGGGGCGCGAGCGACTTGTCGGCCTTGGCGAGATCGGCGGCGCGGCGCGCGGCTTCCTTTTTCTGCTTCTCGACGTCGGCCAAAAGATCGGCGACGGAGGCCCTCTCGTTCTCGATGCGGGCGCGCTCGGCGGCGAGATCCGCCTCGGCGGAGGCGATCGCTTTTTCACGTTCGGCGATGCGCTCGGCCTGGGCTTTGACCTCACGCTCGGCGGTGTCCCGACGATCTATCTCTTCCTGAAGCTGCTTCTGAAGGCGGTCGCATTCGGCGCGCAGGGACTCGAGTTCGGCCGAGGACGCCGGCGAAGCGGCGCCGGCGGTGAAAGGTTGGGAGGACGACGGACGGGTTTCGCCGGCCAGAAAAAGCGTCATCTCCTGGCGGCAATGCTGCGCGATCGCCGACGTGTGACCGTTGAGACGCGGCTGAAGAAGTTCGGTCGCGCGGGCGAAAAAGGCGCTGAGATTGAGCGGCGGGTGAAACAAATCCCGAACGCCCAAGCGGATTGCCCGGACGATGACATCCATCTCGGGTTTGGCGCAGAGCAGGAGGATCGGCGCGGTGCGCTGATGGGAGCGGACATTCTCCGCCAAGGTCAGGGGGTCCTTGCCCAGCTTCGACCCGTCGTGGATCACCAGATCGAACTGTTCGGACTTCAGAGAGGTTTCGAGTTCGGTCGGCGTCTGAATATCGCGGGTATAAAGGCCGGTTTCCACCGCCACATAGGCTTTGGCTTCGAAGATGTCCGGACCGGTGCGAACAAGCAGGATTTTCGCTGACACAGCAGAAGGGGATTTAAGGGTTTCGTCGGTGGGGTAACCGACGGGATGCTAAGCCAAAGGAAAAGCGGATCGGGCCAGCAACCGTAAAGCTGTTGGTAAATTGTTCCGAAATTGTCAAAAAAAAGTCTACTGATAGCAAAAATAGGTAGTAGATCCTAGGCGACGGCTGAAAAAGGCCTACTTTCCGATCGTAAAAATAATGCTATAACTCCGTAAGTGCGCCGCACTTACGGGCATCGATCCAACTATCGCTACTTTTAACGGTAAAGCGCCGTTTGCGGGGCCGGAGCCAACACATTGTAGGCCCGAATGGCCGTGCGCCACCATGCCGAGAGGCGTTCGGCCGGTTGCGACCAGAGATCGCGATGAAGCGCGGCCATCGAATCGGCGTCGAGCAACAGCGCCAACTTGTCCCGGGAAGAGAGCGCCGAAGGTCCTTCGCTCAGAAGCCGTTCACGCAATGGAGCGAAACGATCCCCGTTCGCGCTCGCCGGACCGTGGTCGCGTTCCCGCAGAAGCGCCAGATGCACCGCGTTCACATAGGGGTCGAGCACCGCCTGCATCAGGCCGTAGTCGGCGGCGAGTTCAGGCAAAGGCGGGGCATGACGGCGACAGGCCTCCAGATTGCGGGCCAGCCGGATCAGTTCGGGCGGAGGCGAGGTTTCCTCGGGAGTCAGGAAAAACTTGCAGCGTCGGACGAAGCCGCCGGCCGCAAGCTGACCGGTGACAAGCGAAACGGGGATCGAGGTGACGAGCCCGAAAAGGATCGGGGCCAGCCAAGCGGCGAAAGACGGCTTCACCCAAAACGCAAAAACGCCCCACCCCAGCCCGATGACGGTGTGTCCGGCGTGCGTGAGGATCGCCTCGCGCCATTCCGGTTCGCCATCGGCGCCACGACGCTGCGCCACCCAAGCCACGCCGCGCCCGGCCAGGGTGAGCACGATGAACTTGGAATGAAACAACATCAGCACCGGCGCGATCAGCGTGAAGATGACCGTCTCGGAAACGGCGCTCGCGATCACCCGCGTCCAGCCTCCAAACCCCGCGGCCGCTCCGGGGCGCCTCGCGAGGTCGATGATCGCGAGAACCTTGGGCAGGAAAAGCAAACCGAGCGTGCCGAAGAGCAGCAGCAACGCCTGGGCGTGGAAATCCAGATGCAGGTAGCGCGCAAAGCTGTCGACCGGCAACGGACTCAGGCCGGTGGCGGCGTAGCGCCAGGCGATGAGCGAGGAGACGAGAAGAAAGGCGAGCCAGAGCGGCGAGGCCAGATACGCGAGAATGCCGAGCGCGAGGTGCAGGCGGTTCGCCGCGTGCAGGCCACGCGCGGTCACCAGCCAGGCGTGCTGAAGATTGCCCTGGAGCCATCGCCGGTCGCGCTTCGCGAAGTCGATCAGGTTGCCCGGACACTCCTCGTAGCTCCCCTCGAGGTCGACCGCCAGCCACACCGACCAGCCGGCGCGGCGCATGAGCGCGGCCTCGACGTAATCGTGGCTGAGGATCCGCCCGCCGAAGGGTTCGACGCCGGGAAGGTCCGGCAACGAGCAATGTTCGATGAAAGGCGCGACACGGATGATGGCGTTGTGCCCCCAATAGTTGGCCTCGCCCTGCTGCCAGTAGTTCAGGCCGGCGGCGAAAACCGGACCGTAAAGGCGCGAGGCGAACTGTTGGAGGCGCGCGAAGATGGTCTCGCCGTTCACGAGGCGCGGCACGGTTTGGATGATGCCCGCGCCCGGATTGCGCTCCATCAGGCGCACAAGTTTCACGATGGCGTCGCCGGTCATGATGCTGTCGGCGTCGAGCACGACCATGTAGCGGTAGCGCTTGCCCCAACGACGACAGAAGTCGGCGAGGTTGCCCGCCTTCTTGTTCACGTTGACGCGGCGTTTGCGGTAAAACATCCGGCCGCGGGCGCCAAGCTGCCGGGTGAGCGCGACCCAGGCCGATTCCTCCTCGATCCAGCGGTTCGGATTCGTCGTGTCGCTGAGGATGAAAAAGTCGAAGGCGTCGAGCTGACCGGTCGCCTCGAGCGAACGGTAGATGACGCGCAGCCCTTCCATGATGCGCGAGGTGTCCTCGTTGAAGACCGGCATCACGATCGCGGTCGGCGCGTCGAGCGGCCGGGCCTCGTCCTCCTCCGACAGGCTGTTCAGGATGCGCTGGGGATCGCCCGCGCCCAGGCGACAAAACCAGCCGATCACCGCCTGCACCGCGCCGAAGGCTACCAGGCTGAAGAGCATGGCGAAGAGCACGAGGTGCAGGATCTTCCACTTGTCCATGCCCGTGCGCCAGTGGAGATCGGCCATCAGGAGAACCGCCGGCCCGACGAGCAGGAGGGTCAGGGTGGCGACCAGGAGCCGGCGCTGGGTGACACGGGTGCCGTCGAGATGGGCGGGATCGAAGCGGGTGGCTCGCATGGAAAATCGGACAAAACGAAAAGTTCAGGAGTGGGTCGCGAACCAGAGCACGGCAAGGACCCCGACGAAGAGCAGCCATAGGAAGACCACACGCAGCACCGGCCAGCGCGCGAAGGTCTTCCACGCCTCGTCGGCGACGTTGGCGATGGGGCCGAAGTCGATCGGGCGAGGCACCATGCGGGTGAGTTCGAGTTCGGGACCTGCCTCGAGGTAGGCGGCTCGCATCGCCTCGACCAACTCGGGCGGGGGCGGAGTGGCGGCGAGAAAGTGCTGCGGCCAACGCGCGGGAACGTCGGCCATCACGAGCGCGATGCGGCCGCGCGTGCCGAGGCGTTCGTCCTCGGGGTCCGCGGCGTCGCCCAAGACCCGGGCGAACCACGCGGCGGTGCGTCGCTCGGCCTCGCGCATGGCGAGGGCGACGGCGTCGAGCCCCGCGCCCTCGGGCGTGTCTGCCGCCGCGCGGGCGGCGCGAATGATCTCGACGGCGAGACGGTTGAGCACGAGACGGCTCTCGATCTGGTGGGCTCGAAGATAGCTTTCGACGCGAAGAAACGCCTCGTCCCAATCGGGGCCCGAGGGATCGGCGCCGGCGGCGAACGGAGTGGCCGGGAGCGCGGCTGGAATCTCCTCGCTCATTGCAGCCAGGTGTAGGCCCAGGTTTCGGACACGGGTTGGTAGCCGTCGCGCAACTGCACCCGAAGTTGCACCGGCCGGGGCTCGGACAAACCGCCGGGAGGCGCGTCGGTGCCCTCGATCTGGAGCGCCACGCGCCAGCCGTCGATGCCGGTGTGGCGGATGAGCGTCTGGTGCCGGATGCGCGCGCCGGGGCTGAGCACCTCGACGTTCGCGGCCAGCGTCTCGGGATTGCGCTGACCGATGCCGCCTCCGGCGAAATCGATCCAGTAGAGGCGTCCCCAGCCGCCGCCGGGCAGACCGCCGATGCGGGTGGAATGGACGCGGGCGAGGTTGTCATCGCCGGGCTGCTCGAGCGACCAGACCATGCGGTAGGCCAGGTTGAAGGGCTGGCCCCGCACCGGTTTCTGATCGGGCACCCAATAGGCGACGATGTTGTCCATATATTCGTCTCGGGTCGGCAGCTCGACCAACCGCAGGTGGCCGCCGCCCCAGTCGCCGACCGGCTCGATCCAGCAGCTCGGACGATCATGGTAACGCGCCTCGAAATCCTCGTAGGCGGAGATGGCGCGTTCCCGTTGGAGGAGACCGAAACGCGTCGGCTTCACCGCGCGGAGATCGGAATTGAGGATGACGCGGGGATTTTGCAGCGGGCGCCAGATGTGTTCGCCGTCGGCGGTGTGCAGGAGGAGGCCGTCGGAATCGTGCACCTGCGGGCGCGGGTCGTCCGTCGGACGATCGGAGTTTTTCCCAAACCAGAACATGCTCGTGAGCGGCGCGATGCCCGGCAGGTCGATGTTGTCGCGCGCGTAAAGCTCGGCGCGGACGTCGATCACCGTCGGTCGTCCGGGCTGGATGACGAATTCGTAGGCGCCGGCGACACGTTTGCTGTCGAGCAGGGCGTAGACGACGAGCGATTTCGCGCCGGGACGCGGCTTTCCGATCCAGAAGTCGGTGAACACGGGAAACTCCTCGATCTTGCCCGGCACGCCGGAATCGATCGCCAAGCCTCGGGCGGACAGGCCGTAGACCTGACCGGCGCCGAGGGCGCGGAAGTAGGAGGCTCCGTGAAACGCGATGAGTTCGTCGAAGACATCGGGCCGGTTGAGCGGATAGTGGACACGGAATCCGGCGTAACCGAACGAGGAGCGCAGCCAGCCGAGGTTGCCCAGTTTCCCGTAGTCGAAGAAGTCCCGGATGAACGGGATCGTCTGCACATGCGTCGGGCTGAACTCGCGGATCGACACCTGCTCGCGCGCCCCGGAGGTGCGGTGGAAAAAGTGCAGGTGAAACGGCAGGTCCTCGCCGCGCCAGAGAGCCTGCTCGGGCTTGAAGCGAATATGGCGGTTCTCGTCGTAACCCATACGGGCGAGGCGCTCCGGCAGCTCGCGGTCCGGCTCCTTGTAGGGCGCGGCGGCGCGCTCCGCGGCCTGCTTGCGAACATAGTCGAAGTTCACCTTGAGCTTTTCGATCGCGGCGCGCGCGGACGAGGCCGCGAGGAACGCCGCGATCAACGCGCCGACGAGAACGCGAACGATGGTTGCGGGATGGACGGATCTGGAGGGAAGCACGACGGAAATTGGACAGGAAAGACGGCGGCGAGACCATCGGGTCCCGGCCTTATGAATTCGCAGATGTGGAGCAGTTTCGCGGAGCGGCCGCGGGGCAAACGCAAATCGTGGATTTCGCATGGTTTTGCCGACGACCGGAGCCGGTCAGGGCGCCTCGCCGCCCGGACCGCCGGCGCGTTTGACAAGCGCGGGCCGCAAGAGCCGCTTCGGCAGTTTTTTCACGGAGACAAAGCGCGCGCGAAAAAGTTCATCGAGCGTCTCGCGAACATCGGCGGGAAGGCGGGCGACCAGTTCGTCGATATCGGGCAAGGCAGCGCCCTTGCCGTCGTCCTCGTCGTCGGTCGCCGCGGCGCGACGCGCGGCGGCCGAGGCCGTGACAAAACCGGCTTCGCGGGCCGCGAGCTCGCCGCGCATCTGCGCCTCGAGTTCCTCCAAGGGCGGTCCGTCCTCGTCGTCCGCCGGAGGAAGCGAATCCATTGATGAGGCGAACGAGGCGACCGGCTCGGCTTCGTCGTAGCCCTCGCCCGCGGCGGAGTCTTCGCCGGCGATCCCTGCGCCGAAACCGGAGGCCGGCACGTTGGAGGCGCGCGGCGGCGGAATCAGGGGCGGCCCGGGCCGCGGCGGCGGAGCGCTCGCGGCGGATTCCTCGACGTAGGCGAGGACCGCGGCGTCAAGCCGGTCGATCAGGGCTTTTTTTTTTCGGCGCCGCCGGCCGCGTCCGAAGCGGGCAAGGCGGCGCCGAGCGTGGCGAGTTCCTTGAGAAGGGAGTCGATGGCCCGGGCGCGGGAAGCGTCGACGGCCTTCAGGAGCGTGACCTCGAGGTTGATCTTGTCGGAAAGGCCGAGCTTCACGTCGCCCTCGCCCTGGCGCAGCACGTCGAGCATGCGGGTGAGCTGTTCGGTGGTCAGCGGCACGCCGCCGAGCGCGGAGCTGCGTCCGCCCTTGGAGATGGAATCGAGCAACGCTTCGCGAACATGTCCCTGCAAATCGGAGACGAGCCGGGCGAGGTCGCGGCCGGAGGCGTCGCATTCGTCGACGATGCGGACGATCTGGGCGTGGTCGCCCGCGGCGAGCGCGGCGGCGAGCGCGGCGAGCTTTTCGCCGGAGACGAGACCGTAGACGTCGAGCACGTCGGCCTCGTCGATCTTCGCGCCGCAGAAGGAGATCATCTGGTCGAAGATGGACTGGGCGTCGCGCATGCCGCCGTCGGCCATGCGCGCGATGCAGGCGAGAGCCGTATCCGTCGCCTGAATACCCTCGGCCGCGGCGATCTTCCGCAGGCGCTCGACGATGAGCGCCGGCGCGATCGGTTTGAGGTCGAAGCGCTGGCAACGGGAAACGATCGTCGGCAGGACCTTCTGGGGATCCGTGGTGGCGAAGACGAACTTCACGTGATGCGGCGGCTCCTCGAGCGTCTTGAGGAGGGCGTTGAACGCGGCCGCCGAAAGCATGTGCACCTCGTCGATGATGTAGATTTTGAACTTACCCTGCGCCGGCGCGTATTGGACGGTGTCGCGCAGGTCGCGCACCTGGTCCACGCCGTTGTTCGAGGCGCCGTCGATCTCGATCACGTCGAGGTGGGTGCCGGCCGCGATGGCCTGGCAGGCGGGGTCCTGCGGATCGAAGTCGGCCTTAGGACCGTCGGTGCAGTTGAGCGCCTTGGCGAAGATGCGCGCGGTCGAGGTTTTTCCGGTGCCGCGGGGACCGACAAAAAGGTAGGCGTGGGCGATGCGCTGGCGGGCGATGGCGTTGCGCAGGGTGCGGACCACGTGATCCTGACCCACGACGTCGTCGAAGGTCTGCGGGCGCCATTTGCGGGCGATGACTTGATAGGCGGCTTGCGACACGGCGGAGGACGAAAGCACGCGGCGGATGCGGAAGCGCAAACCCGAAAACGCGTCGGGCGAAAGTTAAAGTGGCCAGGCACTCCACGGCACTGGGAGAACGTCGTCACCGTTGCTGCCTTCCGGCCCTGGCGGGGTTCACGCGCCTGCCCATGCATGGCGCCTGGCCGCCCGCACCGTGGGCGCCGCGCGAAGGCGGTTCAACAGGAATCTTCGAGGAATCTTCGCTAGCCGCGACGCTTCTCGCCGACGGCCGCGAACTCCCCCCTCAGCGCGCCGGGGCGGCGAGCGCGACCGGAGTGCTCTTCGCGAACGCGCCGGCGAGGCGAACCGCCTCGGCGCCGTCGCTCGGATCGGAGTAGATGGTCACGTAAACCGTGCCCACAAGGTTCGTGGCGGTGACAAGCGTGGAGTCGACCTCGGTGTTGTTCGCGCCGCGCACCGTCCAGCCTTCGCCGGAACGGGCCTCGACCCGGTGGGCGACCGTTTCTCCGAAACGGTTGCGATAAACGACCACCATGCCCTCACGGAGGCTTTCGACCGAAGAGGCGCGCACCACGAGAACCGCACCGTCGCCGAAATAGGGAAGCATCGAATTTCCCGAAATCCGCACCACCGTGTCACCGCGCACGGCGGCCAAACGATGGGCGTCGGCCAAGGCCGTCGCGAGGGTCACCTTCGAGGCCGGATCCGCCGAGAAAACCGCGTTGTCCGCCTTCGCGCCGCTCGCAAATACGCCCAGCGCCAAGGCCGCGATACGGAGAGCGGTGACGAGGGCGCTTTTCATGCCCTCACTCTAGACTTTACGTGTTTTTCTCGGCAGACGGTCGGGGCCTCATCTTGGGAGAAGAGTTGGCCCCAAAAACGGGCTTTTCGCCCCCTCTTTTTCCCGGGATATCCCGGGCGCCATAGGGGTGTTCGCCCGGGCCGAACCCGGGTGTATCCGCGGGCGACCGCGTGATTTATGGGGTTTATCCCGCCTCACACCTCGTTTTTTCGATCCAAAGCGGGAATACGTAGTGCAGAAACCCCACAAAAAACTTTCCCGCCTGAAACGCCGCGCCTGGGTCATCCTCCCGCGGCAAGCTCGGCTTTAATCCGCTCGGCCAAGGCCAACCCGGAGAGCGCCGCGCCCTCCACCCGCGGACCGCCGAAGGCGTCTCCCGCGAAGCCAAGCGATTCCTCCGGCCACCAAACGTAGGGCTCCGCGTCGGTCGTCCGCGCATGGCTGAATCGCCAACGATGAAGGGTCGCGCCGGAAATGCGCGCACCGATGAGTTCCTCCGCGTCGGCCCGGACCAACTCCAAAATTTCGGTCTCCGTCAGCCCGTAGTGGGCCCGGGAAAACTCCGCGGACAAATGCAGGGTCACCGCAGACGCGTTGGGCGACACGCCTTTCATCTGGTTGTCCGCGGCCCAGAGGATCGGCCCTTGTTCGCGTCGCACACCTTCGGGCGGCAGACCGCAACGCCCCGCGATCGTCACCAACAAGGCGAGGCAAGGATCGTAGGTCAGCGCCTTCAAACGCGTCGCCAAGGTTTCGGGCACCTCGAAGCCGCCGGCCACGAGCATGGCCAACGATTGCGGAACCGGCGCGGTGAGAATCACCCGCTCCGCACGCATGCAGCCGTGTTCCTCGACGTCCACGCACCAATGGTCGCCGCAACATCCCAGCGCGGTCACCTTGTGCTCGCGTTTCACGTCGAGCCCTTCGGCGAGAGCCTTCGGCACCGCGGTCATGCTCGGTCGGCCGATGTAGCGGCCGAGTCGTTCGCCCCCCGGCCAAAGCGAAACCAATCCTTCGCGCTCCCACCGCTCCACCCACGCCAGGAACCGCGGATCTTTCGCCGTGAAATACTGCGCCCCCTGGTCGAAAACCGCCTCCCCCACCCGCTTGGTCGCGAGTCGCCCGCCAAAGCCCCGGCTCTTTTCCAACACCGTCACGCGCGCGCCCGAGTCGTGCAGCACACGGGCGATAAGCAGACCGGAGATCCCGGCGCCGACGATGACGGTTTGAAGATGCATGGTTTCCTCGAAGACCGTTCAGGAAACCCGGCCCAGCACGTGGCGCAATGCCGCCTCGAGATTTTGATGCCGGAAGCGATAACCGCCGGCCGCCAACGCCGCCGGCCGCACCCGCTGGCTCGCCAACAGGGTTTCGTCGGCCAACGCCCGTCCGAGAACGAGGCGCAGCGCCCACGCCGGAACCGGCAGCACCGCCGGCCGGCCCAACACCCGAGCCAGCGTCCGCGCAAACCCCGCGTTCGTGACCGGCGTCGGCGCAACCGCGTTCACCGCACCTCGAAGCGTCTCCTCGACAAGCGCATGCCCGATCACCCCCACCATGTCGTCGATCGATATCCATGACCACCATTGCCGGCCCCCGCCGACCGCCCCTCCCAAGCCCACGCAAAACAAAGGCGCCATTTTCGCCAAGGCGCCGCCGGCCGGCGAAAGCACCACTCCCGTGCGCAGATAAACCCGACGCGCGCCCGTCCGCTCCAACGGAGCCCAGGCCGCCTCCCAGTCTCGTGTCAGCTCCGCCAAAAATCCCCCGCCTCCGGCGCTGGCCTCGTCCACCCAAGCCTCGCCCGCATCGCCGTAGAAACCGATCGCCGAAGCACCAACCACCACCCGCGGAGGCCGCGGGAGCGCCGCTAGCGCCGCCGCGAGCAATGCCGTGCCCCGCACCCGGCTCTCGCGGATTTCCCTCCGCCGGGCCGGCGTCCAACGCCCCTCCGCGATCCCCGCGCCGGCCAGATGCACCACCGCGTCTACTCCATCGGCCGCGCCGAACCCCAGCGATCCCGTCTCCGGGTCCCACGCGATTTCGTCCGACGTCCGCGCCTCTCGTCGCACCAAACGGATCACCTGATGGCCCTGACCGCGCAGAAACGGCACCAGACTCCGACCGATCAAACCCGACGCGCCGCTCACCCACACGCGCAACGCCGGCGCGCCGCGATGATCGAGCGCGAAACGCAAATCGTCGCGCGTCGTCGCCTGCCGATACGCGAAAAGCCGTTTCAACCTGCGCCGCACCCAGGGACACGCCAAAACGCGCCCCACCGCTCCGCCGGGCAAGGCGTAGTCCACCCGATCGCGCAACCAACACCCGCCGTCCTCCGCGTTTTCAAATTCGTGCAGATGTTCCCACCGGGCGAAAGGCCCTCTCGTCGCCACGTCCACGAAACGCCGTCCCGGTTCCCGAAGTCGATGCTCGGCCTCCCACTCCACCGCGCACGGGCCGAGTCCGGTGCGCAACCGAACCTTCGTTCCCGGCCGCAAGCCCTCCCCCGCGCGTTCCACGACCTCCACCCGCTCCCAGGGCGGCGTCAACCGCTCCAACGCGCTCGGCCGCTCGTGCCAGGCGAAGGCTTCCTCCGCGTCCACCGGCAGGCGAACGCGACGCTCGAACGGTTGCACGACCATGCCGGACAAATCCCCCTTCGTCCGTCTTTCGCAAGTCGCCCCACGCCCCTTCCGTCGCGGAAATCCCGTCCCCGACGGTCTCGAATAGGGTCCCCACCTCAGCCCAATGCGAATTTCTTGCCTGTGCGCCATTGCCTCCGCCGCCGGCGCGCTCGCACTGTCGCCAAGTGCCTTGGCAGATCACCAGTCTCCTATGCTCCGGGGTCTTCGAACTAGCGTTGCTGCTTCTCGTTCGCGGACGCCTGCGCACCTCCGCCGAAGGCCCCTTTTCCCTCGCCCTCGTCCTCAACGGGCTCTGGGCCCTCGGCTACGCGTTGGAACTGATCGCGCCCACCTTCGAATCCAAGCTCCTCGTTTTCCAGATCCGCTGCAGCTTCCTTTGCGTCCACTCGCTCGTCTGGCTTGAAACCATCCACCGCATGACGCGGGGGCGTCCGTTGCTCCACGGGAAAATCCTCGCCGCCGCGCTCATCGTCCCCGTCGTCACCCTCTTCCTCCTCTGGGTCGACGGCCCCGCCGCGCAGCATCCCCTGCTTCGCCACGACTTTCGTCTCGAGACCTCCGAAGGCGGGCTCGTCGTCCTCCGCAACGCCCTCGGCCCCTGGGGCGAGGCGTATTACATTTTCAACTACATCTTCTGGCTGATCGCCCTCTTCCTGCTCTATCCGCGCCGCGCGCACGTCGGCTGGGAACGCCGCGGCCGCCAGCTCTTCCTCCTCGCCGTCGCCATCGCCCTCGGCGCCGACATGCTTCACCTCGTGGGCGTCACCCGGCCGGTCGGCCTCAACTACAACCCGATTCTCTTCCCGCTCACCAGCGCCATCGTCGCCGTCGCGCTGCTGCGCCACGGCCTGCTCGACCTCGCCCCGGTGGCCCGCGCCGCGCTTCTCGAAAGACTGGAGGACTGCATCGTGGCGCTCGACGCCGAGGATCGCGTGATCGACTTCAACCAGGCCGCCGCGCGCACCTTCGGTCTCGCCGGTCCGGCCGCGCTGGGACGCCCCGCGCCCGAGCTCTTCGCCGCCCATCCCGCCCTGCTCGATCTGCTTTCCCGCCCCGAACACGAGCACGTCGAGCTGTCCTTCGGCGACCGCGTGATGGAAAGCTCCGTCTTCGCCATCCGCCTCTCCGACACCGGCAAGTTGCGCGCCCGCGTCCTCGTTCTGCGCGACGTCACCGCCCGAAAGGAAACCGAACACCAGCTCCTGCTCGCCAAGGAAAAGGCCGAGGCCGCCGAACAGGCGCAGGCGCGTTTCCTCGCGACGATGAGCCATGAGATCCGCACGCCGATGAACGGCGTCATCGGCTTCAGCCAGCTCCTCGCCAAGTCCGACCTCACGCCCGAACAACGCGAATACAGCGACCTCATCGCCCAAAGCGGCCGCAGCCTGCTCGTGATCGTCAACGACGTGCTCGATTTCTCCAAGATCGCCGCCGGCCGCGTCGACATCGAGCGCCTGCCCTGCGATCCCGGCGAACTCCTCCGCCAGGCCTGCCGCCAGTTCGACGAACGGGCGCGGGAAAAACGGCTCGGCTTCACCCAAACCGTTTCGCCGCGCGTGCCGCCGCGCGTGCTCGTCGATCCGGTGCGCTTCGGACAGATCGTCTCCAATCTCGTCGGCAACGCCCTCAAGTTCACCGCCAGGGGCCGCGTCGACGTGGAGCTCGATTTCGATCCCGACGCCTCCGGTCCCGCCGGAACGCTTCGCGTGCGCGTGCGCGACACCGGCATCGGCCTCTCCCCGGAGCAACACCGCGAAATCTTCCATCCCTTCCACCAGGCGGACTCCAGCATCACGCGCCGCTTCGGCGGCACCGGCCTCGGGCTCGCCATCACCCAGAACCTCTGCCGGCTCATGGGCGGGGACGTCTCCGTCACGAGCGATCCCGGCAAAGGCTCGGTCTTCACCGCCACGGTCCACGCCGAGGCCGTCGACGTCTCCGCTCCGGCCTCGCGGCCCGCGGCGTTCCCCGCTTCCGCCTCGGCCCCCGCCCGTCGCCCTCTCGACGTGCTCGTCTGCGAGGACAACGAGGTGAACCGCGTCCTCCTGCGCACCATTCTCCGCCGCCTCGGTCACCGGGCCCGGTTCGCGGCCGACGGCGCGGAGGGACTCGCCGCGCTCGCCACGTCGCACTTCGACGTCGTCCTCATGGACATCGAAATGCCGGTGCTCGACGGCTTCGCCGCCGTCCGGAAGCTGCGCGAACGCGAACGCGAAGCCGCCCTGCCCCGCATCCACGTCATCGCCGTCACCGCGCATGCCTTGGCCGGCATCGCCGACCGCTGCCGGGCCGTCGGCATGGACGATTTTCTCACCAAGCCCGTCCACATCGACGCGCTCGAAGCGGCCCTGGCGCGCGTCCGGCCGGTTTCGCCCGAATCCGCCCCGCCGTATCCGCGCTTCCCCGGCTAGTCGTCACGCGTCCCCGGTTCCGCCGCCGCGCAAGGTCTTGAAGGCGGCCAGCGCCTCCGCCCGAGCGGCCGCGTGGTCGACCATCGACCGCGGATAGGTTTCGCCAAGTCGCACCCCGGCTTCCGTCAGCGCCTCGCCCGGCGCCGCCCAAGGCGAGTGGATGTAGTTGTCCGGCAACTTCGCGAGCTCCGGCACCCACGCGCGCACGTAGCGCCCCGCCGCGTCGAATCGTTCGCCCTGCGCCACCGGGGAGAAAACCCGGAAATATGGCGCCGCGTCGGCTCCGCAGCCCGCGGTCCACTGCCACCCCAGCGTGTTGTCCGCCAAGTCGGCGTCCACCAGCGTGTCCCAAAACCACGCCGCCCCCGCCTGCCACGGCAACCTCAGGTGTTTTGCGAGAAACGAAGCCGCGATCATGCGCACCCGGTTGTGCATCCAGCCCGTCGCCCGGAGTTCCCGCATGCCCGCGTCGACGATCGGGTAACCGGTGCGTCCTTCCCGCCAGGCCCGCAGTTTCCGGCCCTCCGCGTCCTCGGCCCAGGGAAACCGCCCGAACTCCGCGCGCAGCGGCCGTTCGGGCGTATCCGGAAAATGATACAACAGGTGATGCGCGAACTCCCGCCAGCCAAGCCCGGCGAGAAACACCCGGGCACCGTTGCTGACCGGATCGAGCCCCGCCGCCTTCCCGAGCGCGCGCACCGCCGCCACGACCTGCCTCGGCCCTATCTCGCCCCAATGCAAATGCGGCGACAACCGCGAGGTGCCGGACTCCCCCGGCGAATCCCGTCGTTCATCGTAGGCGTGGATCGCACCTCCCTTCAGAAACTCCCCCAGACGCGCCCGCGCCCCCGCCTCGCCGGGCGTCCAGATTTTCGCCGGCCCCGCGTCGCGGCGGATATACCGGGCCGGCCCCAATTCCTCCAGCCCGACGCCTTTCGGCCACCGCGCGGGCGCGGGAATCGCCGACACGTCCCCGCCCGCCGGCCCGGGAAACCTCAATCCCGTGCAATGCCGCCAGAAGGGCGTGAACACCAGGAAGGGGCCGCCCCGCTTGTTCCGGACGAGGTCCGGGGAAAACAGCAACGCGCCGTTGAAACTCCTCGCCTCGAGCCCCTCCGCCTCGAACGCCGTCTTCAACGCCGCGTCGCGGGCGCGAACCGCGGGCTCGTATCGATCATTCCAATACACCGCGTCCGCCCGCGTCGCCTTCGCCAGCCGACGCAGCTCCGCGCCCGTCTCCCCGCGCGCGAACACGAGCCTCGACCCGCGCCGGCGCAGCTCGGCGTCGAGCGCGGCCAACGAGCGTCGCAACCACCAGCGCGAGGCGCCGTCCGGCGCCCATCGGCCTTCGCCCGCTTCGTCGAGGACGAACACCGGCACGACGGCGCCGCCGCGCGCGGGGGCCGCCGCGAGCGCGGGATTGTCGGCCAGCCGCAGATCCTGGCGAAACCAGAGCAGAACCGGCGTTGAGGAAGTTCTGGGCGAGACGGGCACGTCCGCGAAGCAGGCGGGGCGCATCGGCTTTGCAACTTCCCTCGCGCAAAATCCCCTCGCGCCCCGTCACACCCGGGACAAGGTTTCTTCCTTTATGACGATGACCTGGCTCGCCCGGTCGAATGCCGACTGCTCCTGGGCGCATCTTCCGACCACCGATTTTCCCGCCGTCGCCGCCCGGCCCGGCGCCCTCGCCGTGTTGCCCGTTCACGGCTTCGCCGACCACGGCATGGGCCTGCCGCTCGACATCGAGGAAGTCGTCGCAGGAGGCGTTCTCTCCGCCGCCGCCGCCGAGGCCGCCGACACCTGCGCCCCCTGTCTGCTTCCGCCCCTGCGTTTCGGTCCCGCGCCCTACCCGTCCTGCACCTGGTTCGGGCTCGGGCTCGACGACGCCCGCGAACTCGTCCTCGAGATCGCCCGAGGCGTCCGCTTCGCCGGCTTCGATCGTCTGCTGATTCTTTCGACCAGCCCGTGGCATCGCGAATGGCTTGACGCGACCGGATGCGACATCCGGGTCGAGACCGGCCTCGTCGTCTATCGCGTCCACCTCGGCTCGCTCGGCTTGGATTTCCACCCCGCCGCGCCCCGCCCGCAGCGCCTCGCGCTCCAGGCCCTCGCCGCCGGCCTTCTCGACCTGCGTCCCTTGCCGTCCGCCCCGCAGGAATCCGCCGACGAACAATTCCGTCCCGGCAAATGGGCGCATCCCCCGCCGCTGCCGGGCGGGGCGATCGACGCCGAACGCGCCTCCGCCGCGCTCGCGCTTCGCGCGCAGGTCTCCGAACGGCTTGCCCGCCTCCTCGTCGAGGCCGCATGGCACGGCCGCGGCGAACCCGCCCGCGCCGGCGCCCCGTCCGCGCCCGCCAAGCCGACCGAGCCGCCGCCTCTCTGGCGTCCCTTCGGCTCGCGTTATCTCGGCGGACTCCACCGCGACGCGCTTCGCTCCGCCGCGGCCCGCCCCGGGGCTCTCGCCATCCTGCCCACCGGCGCGATCGAACAACACGGCCCCCACCTGCCGGTCGGCGTCGACTCCATCCTCGGCCAAGGCCTGCTGGCCCGCGCGCTCTCCCTCGTTCCCCACAATCTTCCGGTGTTCGTGGCGCCTCCGATCGTCGTCGGCAAAAGCAACGAACACGCCGACTGGCCCGGCACCCTCACCCTGTCGACGCGCACCTTCTCCGCCCTCGTTCGCGCCCAGGTCGGACAACTCCACCGGCTGGGGTTTCAACGGATCGCGATCTGGAACACCCACGGCGGCAACAGCGCCGTGCTCGTGCCCCTGATCCGCGAACTCCAGTCCTTGCCCGGACTCCGCATCGGCATGCTCCAAAGCGGCTTCAAACCGGCGCAAAGCCCGCAGGAGGCCGCCTATGGTTTTCACGCCGGCGAATGGGAGACCGCTCTCATGCTCGCGCTCGCGCCCTCGCTCGTCCGCCGGGCGAAAGCCATCTGCCATTACCCGGCGCAACTCGACGACGCCGGCGAGCTGCGCCCCGAAGGCTCGGCGCTCACCCTCGCCTGGGCCACCCGCGACATCGCGCCGCAGGGCGTGATGGGCGACGCCACCCTCGCCACCTCCGAACAAGGCGAGGCCTGGACCGCCGCCACCGCCTCCGCCCTCGCGGAACGCATCATCGCGCTCGGCAAACCTTGAACACGACGCGGGCGAGAACATCCCGCTCCAACCCAACCGCCCCGTCGGCGGAAACCGTCGCTAGGAAGCCAGAAACCCGCCCGCCGTCGCGCAAAACTCCGCGCGCGTCTCCATGTGCGGATTGTGCCCCGCGGCCGCGATCGTCGCCACGCGCGAAGCCGGGAAATACTCCGCGACTCCCGGCAGATCTTCGTCCCCGATGTAACGCGACTTTCCTCCGCGAACCACCAGGACCGGCCCCTCGTAATGTTCGCCCGTGGCCAGCGGATTGCGCTCCACCTCCGGCAAGGCCGCGGTCAACACCGGCAGATTGATCGCCCAGCGCCACGCGCCGTCGTCGCCCCGCTCGAGATTGGTGGTGAGGAACTTCCTCATCGCCCAATCCGGCACGCGCCCCTCCATCCGCATCTCCGCCTCGCCGCGCGATTGCAGGGTGTCGAGCCGCAGCTCGTTCATCGCCGCAAACTCCGCGCGGTGTCCGTGCGAAAGATAATCCTTCGGCGCGATATCCACCACGACGAGACGCCGCACCCGCTCCGGATGCCGGCAGGCCAGGGCCATCGCCACCTTTCCTCCCATGCTGTGGCCCATCAGATCCACCTCGCCCCAGCCCTTCGCGTCGAGCCAGGCCAACACGTCCGCCACCATCGCCTCGTAGGTCATCGTGTCGCTCCACGGCGACTTGCCGTGATTTCGCAGATCCAGCGCCCACACGTTGCGCCCGCCCCGGGCCGCGTCGGCTTCGGCCAACCCGCCGCCCGCCGTCTGCCAGTTGCGCGAGGAACCGAGCAACCCGTGCAGCAACACGAGGGGCGGTTTGCCCGTTCCACCCAGCTCCCGCGCGTTCAACTCAACCGGCTCGATCTTCGACATAAGCCGCACACCACAAAGCCGTGCACGGCCGGCGCGCAATCACTCAAGCCGAGTCAACCGCTCCAACTCGTCCAGATAGGCCAGCGCCTCCTCGCGCGAGTTTCCGCACATTTCCTGCGTGGGACGCAGACTCGCGCAGACCGCGGGCCGCTCCGGACGACCGAAGACGGCGCAACGCATGTCGGGCAGCAGTTGCACGCAGGGCACGCCCGCGGGTTTTCCCCACGGCATGCCCGGAATCGGCGAGGAGATGCTGGGCGCGATGCAACACGCGCCGCAGCCCTCGCGACAGCCAATGGCCGACGCGAGGCGCCTCGTTTCCGCGGCTCCGCTCACTCCAGGTGCGCGCGCAGCATCCACGCCTTCTTCTCGTGGGCCTCCAACAGGCCGGTGAGGAAATCCTCCGTGCCCTTGTCGCCGGCCTCGCCCGCCACGTCCACGCTCGCGCGCAGCGCGCGGATCACCGTCTCGTGGTCGCTCAACAAGGCGGCGATCATCTTCTCCGCCTCGAATTTTCCGCCCGGTTGCTCGTCGATGCGCGCCAGCTTCAAAAACTCCTTCATCGACCCCGGGGCCACGCCGCCGAGAATGCGGATCCGCTCCGCCACCTCGTCGATCGCCTCCGCGATCTCGCCGTATTGTTCCTCGAACAACTCGTGCAGGGGCCCGAAGTGCGGCCCGGTCACGTTCCAGTGAAAGTTGCGGGTCTTCACATAGAGCACGTGTTCGTCGGCCAACAGGCGGGCGAGTTCGGATACGACGGCGTCACGTGATTTTCCGGAAATACCAAGATTGGGTTTCATGCCCATCGACTTAAGCACGATTTCGCGCCGAGTCCACCTCTACACCCGATCATGCCCTTTCCGTCCCAGGCTATTAGCCGTCGGGCGGCGCGCCATCAGACGACTTCCCTTCCGCGCCGTCGCAACCCCTCGACGCTGTTCCGCGCCATCCGGGGGTCAGCCAAGCCGCCCGCCCGTTTCGCGCAAAGGCTCCAGGTCGGGATCCGTCTTGGCAAGTTCCGCGCAGGCCGGATCCAACCGGCAGGCCTCCGCCAAAAAGTCCCTCGCCTCCGCCAGTCGACCGAGCTGCGCCTCGTAGCAGGCCAGATTGAAACGGATGATCGATTCCTCCGGATGACGCGCCATCGCCTCGAGCAGAATCTTTTTCGCGTCCTCGATGCTCCGCGCCCGACGCACCGCGTAGGCGCGCTGGATCCAGTGTCCCGCGTCCTCCGGCGAACGCTCGCAAAGACGGGTCGCGACCTCGGCCGCCTTCGGCCAATCCGCGAGTTCGTGCAAAACCGCCGCGCGCATCGCCAACACCGGCAAGGCGTCCTCCTCGCTCGGCGCGACCTCGCGCAACACCTCGCCCGCCTCCCGCGTCATCCCGAGCGCGAGATATCCCTCCGCGTGTTGCAACGCGCGCACCGTTTGCAGGCTCAGTTTCATCCCGGGCGAAAACTGGCTCGCACACGCGACGCTGACAAGGACGGGACGAGCTTGCCCGCCTCGTCCCCGCCCGCACGCTGCGCCGCCATGCAGTTGAACAAAACCTGGGCCGCCCAACTCGACGACTACGTCATCGACCTTTGCTGGTCGCGCGACGGCGCGTTTCTCGCCGCCGCCTCGCAGGCCGGACCGCTGCATCTTTTCGACGGCCCCACCGGCGAAAACCGTCGCGAGCTCCCCGGTCATGAGGACGGCTCCAACTGCATCGCCTTCGCCCCCTCCGCCGGAGCATCCGCCCCCGCCCTTCTCGCCTCCGGCGGCCAGGACGGCGCGGTGAAGTTCTGGGACGCCGCCGCCGGCCAGCACCTCGCCACGGCCGGGCTCGGTTCCGCCTGGATCGAACACATCGCGTGGCGCCCGGCGACCGACGCCGGTTCCCCGCTCCTCGCCGCCGCCTGCGGCCGTGAACTCGCCTTTCTCCGCGCCGACGCCTCCGTCGCGCATCGCTTCAAACCCGCGCCCAAGACGCTCTCCGCCCTCGCCTGGCATCCGCAGGGCGGCGCCCTCGCCGCCGCCTACTTCGGCGGCGTCTGCCTCTGGGACGCCGACGACTTCCACGCCCAGCGCGAATACGCCTACGCCAACGGCATCAACACCCTCGCCTGGTCCCCGCCCGACGGCCGCTGGCTCGTCTCGGGCAACGTCGACCCGAGCGTGCATCTCTGGCTTCCCGAGGAGGACCAGGAGTTCCACATGAGCGGCTACGAAATGAAGGTGCGCCAGCTCAGCTTCGATCTCAGCGGCACGCGACTCGCCACCACCGGCGGCCAGGACGTCTGCGTGTGGGATTGCTCCGGTGCCGGCCCCGAAGGCCGCGAACCCGTGATGCTGCCGCACGACGCGCCGCTCGTCGCGGTGTCTTTCCAGAATCGCCACGGGCTGCTCGCCTCCGCCAGCCGCGACGGCGTGCTCCAGCTCTGGAGCCCCGAGCGCGCGCAGCCCCTGCGAGCCACGGTGAAAATGCCCGCGCCCGCGACGAAGCTCGTCTGGTCGCCCGACGACCGCTTCCTCGCCGTCGGCAGCGAAAAAGGCGTGGTCTACGTCCTGCGCGTCGAAAACGGCTGAGCGGATTCTCCCCCTCCTCCCCGGGAAAACGCCGCGTCGGCCTCCCGGATTTTCACCGGTTTTTGCCTCGGTCGCGGCTTTTCCGCGGAATGCTCCGCGCGCAAGCTGCGTTCATGCCCCACGAAGACTACGTGCCCGCGTCGCTGCCGGCGGATTACCGCTTCGAGTCGGCGACCTACCCACACCTGTCGGCCCGTTCCGCGGCCCGCGCCCCCGAACCTCCGGCCGCGCTCCCCGAGCAACTCGTGCGTTCCCGTCTGCTCCTCGCGCTCCTCGGCGTGGTGTGCGTCCTGTTCGGGCAATACCGGATCGCCACCGCCAACGCCACGCGAGGCTGGATCGAGACCAGCGCGGTCATCTCCAGCGCGAAGCTGCGTGGCAGCGGCAACAGCTACCACCTCGACCTTTCCTACCAGTATCGGGCCGGCCCCCGCGAACGCGAAGGCTCGCGCATCGCGCTCACGCCCGCCCGCAGCCGCGAAGCGGTCTACGCCTACGCCGGTCGTTTCCGGCCGGGCGCGCGCGTGCCCGCGTGGTTCGATCCCGCGGCGCCGGATTCCGTCGTGCTCGAACGCGAAAAAGTCGCCGCGCCCTGGGCGCCGGGCGCGATCGGCGCGCTCCTGTTCCTCGTCGGGCTGTTTCCGTTCGTCCGCCAGTTGTTCCGCCATCTGCGCTATCGGCGCGCGCTGGCGACGGCGCGTTGAGCCTCGACGTAGGCTCGCCAGCCCCCGAAGTGCGTGATCTCGACCGCGCCTTTGAGACCGCAAGGCTCGCAAACAAAGCCCTTCACGTTCGAGCCGTCGGCGAGCACCAGGTTGCCGATGGCCAGCGGCGGCGGGACTTCCGCCGTGAACTCGCCGAAAGCCTCGGAGGAAATACGCCACACCTCCACCTCGATTCCCGGACCGGTGAAACCGGGTTCGCGCACGAGACCGGGCTTGGCCGGGGTGGTGTTGGCCAAGGCGTAGAGCCGGTATCCGTTCGCGGTGTGCGTGGCGCGGACAAAAGTGGCGCCTCGTGCGGTGAGCTGGCTGTTGAGCGGTTGGCCGGAAAGATGCGCGCCCACGACGGCGAGCTCGATGCCATCCCCCGACATCGGATCAGCGGGCGGGAGCGCCGGATCGAGCGGCGTGGCGGTGCCCCCCAGCTTGCCGCCGAGCGCGGCGTGCAGGCGCGCGCCGAGGCGCAACACATCCGCGTCGGCGAAGGCGGGCGCGAGCAACGTGACGCCGAGCGGCAAACCGTCGGCGCGGAAACCCGCGGGCACGGCGACGCCGCAGAGGTCGAGCAGGTTGACGAAGTTCGTGTAGGTGCCGAGGCGGGTGTTGAGCAGCACCGGCTCGGCGGCGACCTCGGCGTGGCGGTAGATCGTCGGCGTGGTCGGCAGAAGCAGCACGTCGATCTTCTGCCAGACGGGCGCGACCGCGCGGCGCAGCTCCTCGAGGCGGTAGAAGGCGCGGAAGGCGTCCACCGCGCTGAAGCGGCTCGCGGCGGTGATGATGCGCGCCGTCACCGGATGCAGCGCGTCCGGTTGCTCCTGCGCGAAGGGCGTGATCGCGGCCAGTCGCTCGGCCACCCAGGGGCCGGAATAGAGCAGATCGGCCGTCTCGCGGAAGGGCGCGAAGTCGATCTCCACCGGCACACCGCCGAGCGTGGTGAGGCGCGCCACCGATTCCGCGAAGAGCCGCGCCGCCTCGGTGTCGCCGAAAAACTCGAGCTGCCCCGGACGCGGCACGCCGAAGCGGAAAACCGGCGCGCCGCCGAAGCCGGCCCGGGAGGCGTCGCCATTTCTTGAATACGGATCGGCCGGATCGAAGGCCGAGACGACCGCCGCCACCGCGGCGGAGTCGGCGCAGGTGAGGGAAAACACGCTCACGCAGTCGAGCGAACGGCAGGCGGGCACGAGGCCGCGCGTGCTCAGCAGGCCCTTGGTCGGCTTCCAGCCCACGAGGTTGTTGAAGGCCGCCGGCACGCGTCCCGACCCGGCGGTGTCGGTGCCGAGCGCGAAGGAGACCAGACCCGCCGCGACCGCGACGGCGCTGCCGGAGCTGGAGCCGCCGCTGATGTAGTCCGGATTGAACACGCTGCTCGGCGCGCCGTAGGGCGAGCGCACGCCGACCAGGCCGGTGGCGAACTGGTCGAGGTTGGTTTTCCCGATCACGAGCGCGCCGGCCGCGCGCAGGCGGCGAACCACCTCGGCGTCGGCCTCGGGCGTGTAGGCAAAGGCCGGGCAGGCGGCCGTGGTCGGCAGGCCCGCGACATCGAGATTGTCCTTCACCGCGAAGGGCGCGCCGTAGAGCGGCAGGTCCTCGCCGGCCGAGCGACGCGCGGCCAGCGCGGCGGCCTCGGCCAGCACGTCCTCCTCGGGACGCAGCGTGATCCACACATGATCGGCGCCCCGGGCCCGGATGCGCGCATAGACCTCGCGGACGAGTTGCACGGGCGTGGCGCCGGCCGCGTAGGCGGCGGCGAGGGAGGCGAGATCGAGACTTTGCGGGACGGAAGCGGACATGAGGAAGGGGACCCCGGCGGGGCGCTTGAGGGACACGAAGGCGGGTGAGGCCGGGCGTTTTATTCCGGCGCGATGGTGAGGAGCGGCTGACCGGCGGTGACGAGACGGCCCGGGGCGACGGCGATCTTTTGAACCACGCCCGAGATCGGCGCCTCGACGGGCACCTCCATCTTCATCGCCTCGACGACGACGATCTTCTGGCCGGCGGCGACGCGGTCGCCCTCCTTCACCGAAACCGCCCAGATGTTGCCCGAGATCGGCGAGCCCACGAGGGCGCCGCCGGCGGGCGCGACGAGCTCGTCGGTCGGCGGAGGCGCGTCGGGTTCGGAGATCGTGAGGCTCGCGGAGCCGTCGGCCGCCCAGCGCTCGCGCTCGGCGGCGAAGGCCTCAGCCTGGCGCTCCTTGAAGGCGGCGATGTCGGCGGCGTCGCGCTTGAGGAAAGCGTGGTAGTCGGCGACCGAGAAGGGTTGCTCGGTGATGTCGAGCCGCGCCTGTCCACGATGGAAGGCGACGCGAAACTCGTTCAGCTCCTTCTCCGGCATCGGGTAGAACTGCACCTGGTCGAAAAAGCGCAGCAGCCAGGGCTGGCCGGCGGGGAACTCGGGCGTGACGCGGTGCGTGTTCCACACCGGCACGGTGCGGCCCACGAGCTGGTAGCCGCCGGGGCTCTCCATGCCATAGACGCACATATAGACGCCGCCGATGCCGACCTCGCCCTCCGCGGTCCAGGTGCGAGCGGGGTTGTATTTCGTCGTCTGCAGGCGATGACGCGGATCGACCGGCACGGCGCAGGGTGCGCCGAGATAGACGTCGCCGAGGCCGAGCACCATGTAGCGGGCCGAGTAGATCGTGCGCTCCACGTCCTCGACCGAGGGCAGTCCGTTGATGCGGCGGATAAACTCGACGTTGCTCGGCAGCCAGGGAGCGGTGTCGCGCACCGACTGGCGATACTTCGCGATCGCGGCCTTGGTCGTGTCGGCGTCGAAGGCGAGCGGCATGCGCACGAGGCGCGAGGGCACGATCAGGTCGGCCACGGGCGGCAGCTCGTCCTCGGCGGCGGTGAGCACGTCGAGCAGCTTGGCGAGCGGGAGCACGCGTCCGTCGTAGTTGACCTGGAGCGAACGCACGCCGGGCGAAAGCTCGATGAGGCCGGGCAGCGGACGCGTCTTGAACCACTCCATGAGCGCGTGGACGCGGAAGCGCAGGTCGAGGTCGAGCAGGAGCGGCCCGTATTCGATCAGCAAATACTTGTCCCCGGCCATGCGATAGACGACGGCGGGACGGGTGGCGTTCGCCGGCAGCGAACGCACGACCGCGGGCTCGGGCTCGGAAACGAGCGGCACGGGCCAGGCGGGAGCGTCGAGCGCGGCGATGGCGCGATCCTGCGCCCGTTCGAGCTCGAGGGCGTGCTCGTGCGTCGTGCGCACGAAACGGATCGTGTCGCCGGGGCGGAGTTGGCCGACCTTCCACAGCTCGGCCTTGATGATGGTGACCGGGCAGACGAAGCCGCCGAGCGAGGGGCCGTCCTTCGCGAGGATGACGGGCAGCTCGCCGGTGAAGTTGAGCGTGCCGACCGCGTATTCGGTGTCGTGGATGTTGGACGGATGCAGCCCGGCCTCGCCGCCGTCGGCACGGGTGAACTCCGGCTTCGGGCCGATCAGACGGATGCCGAGGCGGTTGGAGTTGTAGTGCACCTTGTAATCGCTGGCGAAGAGCGTGGCGATGGAGGCCTCGGTGAAGAAATCCGGCGCGGCGTGCGGGCCGTAGAGGACCTTGATCGTCCAGTGCGTGCCATAGCCCGGCACCAGCGCGTCGGGCGCGGTGCGGATCGGCGCGAAGGGATCGGCGACGCGGGCGAGCGGGAGCACGTCGCCGTGACGGAGCACGCGGCCGGCGTGGCCGCCGAACTTGCCGAGCGCGAAGGTGGACCTGCTGCCGAGATACTCCGGCACGTCGAAACCGCCGCGCACGGCGAGGGCGGCGCGGCATCCGGCGGACTTCACGCCGCGAATGCGCAGCACGGAACCGGCGCGCACATGGACGGTGCTCCACCACGGGATCGCGTTGCCGTCGAGGTCGGCCTCGAACTCGGCGCCGCAGAGGGCGATGGAGGTGTCGGTGTTGAACTTGAGCGTCGGGCCCGCGAGCGTGATCTCGAGCGCGGCGGCGGAGGAATCGTTGCCCACCAGCTCGTTGGCGACGCGGTGCGCGTAGTCGTCCATCGGACCGGAGGGCGGCACGCCGACCGCCCAGTAGCCGACGCGGCCGGGATAATCCTGCACGCTGGTCTGCGTGCCGGGCTCGACGACGTCGATCGTGCTCGGGTGATAGGGGAAGGTGGCGAGCCACTTGGTGTGGATCTGCGCGGAGGCGAACTCCGGGCTGGCGACGATCTGGCGCAGGTAGTCGAGGTTGCACTCGATGCCGGCCACGCGCGTGGCGGCTAGCGCGGCGGAAAGTTTTTGCAAGGCCTCGGCGCGGGTGGGCGCGGTGACGATGATCTTCGCGATCATCGGATCGTAGAGCGACGGGATCTCGGAACCGCGCTCGACCCAGGTCTCGACCCGCGCGAGCTCGGCGGACGGAAAATCGGCGGCGGTGAGCACGCCCGAGCTGGGCTGGAAGTTTTTGTTCGGATCCTCCGCGTAGAGGCGCACCTGGATCGAGGCCGCGGCGGGATCCTCGATCGGGACCGGCGGATAATCCGAGAGGTCGAGCTCGCCGGCGGCGGCGCGGACCATCCACTCCACGAGATCCACGCCGGTGACCTGCTCGGTGACGCCGTGCTCGACCTGGAGGCGGGTGTTGACCTCGAGGAAGTAGAAACGGAGCGAGTTGACGTCGAAGACGTATTCCACCGTGCCGGCGGATTGGTAACCGACGGCGGCGGCGAGACGTTGCGCGGAGGCGAGCAACTCCGCCCGCAGCTCGGGCGAAAGACCGGGCGCGGGCGTCTCCTCGACGACCTTCTGGTTGCGGCGCTGCGCGGAGCAGTCGCGTTCGCCAAGCGCGATGACGTTGCCCCTTCCGTCGCCGAAGATCTGCACCTCCACGTGACGGGCGACGCCGACATATTTTTCAAGGAACACGCCGCCCTGCTTGAAGGCAGAGGCGGCGAGACGCTGCACCGACTCGAAGGCCTCGGTCAGCTCGGCGTCGTCCCGGCAGACGCGCATGCCGATGCCGCCGCCGCCCGCGGTGCTCTTGAGCATGACGGGGTAGCCGATGCGCGCGGCCTCGGAGAGCGCGGCCGGCAGATCGGCGAGCAGGTCGGAGCCGGGCAACATCGGCACGCCGTTGGCCTGGGCGAGGGCGCGCGCGGTGTGCTTGAGGCCGAAGTCGCGCATCTGTTGCGGCGTCGGCCCGATGAAAACGAAGCCCTCGCGCGCGCAGGCCTCGGCGAAGTCGGTGTTTTCGGAGAGGAAGCCGTAGCCGGGATGGATCGCCTGCGCGCCGGTCGCGCGGGCGGCGGCGAAGATTTTCTCGAAACTCAGGTAGGTGTCGGCGGCGGGACCGGCGCCGAGGCTCACCGCGACATCGGCCTGCGCGACGTGGAGCGAGCCCGCGTCGGCCTCGGAATAAACCGCGACGGAGCGAACCCCGAGCTTCTTGAGAGTGCGGATGACGCGGCAGGCGATGGCGCCACGATTGGCGATCAAGACGGCGGAAAACATGCGGCGCCGGCATGAGCAGGTTTCACGCACAGCTTCGGATCGGCCGTTGCAAAACGCGACAAATCGGAGCGCCGAAACAATACCAACTCCTAGCGGGAAAGCATGTTACCAAACCGACCAAACCGGCGTTCCGTTCGTTCGCGATTCACGCGCGGTCCGCGCGCACGGTTCCGCGCGAAAAAGAACGCCGATATTTCGGCCGCGCCCCAGGCGCTGTGTCTTCAAAATAAAGCGATGTTTCGTGAGGCGGAAGTCACGCTCGGCCCGTGCCGCCGAGGACAACGCCGGCCCCGCGTGACTTCCGCCTCCCCCTCAGGGCGCGGGCAAAACGTCGCTTTATTTTGAAGACAGCGCCCTAAACCTGAAGGTGCTCGCGCACCACGTCGTCCGTGAGCTCGGAGATCGGGCCGCCGATGGTGACGGCGCCGCGGTCCATCGCGTAGAAGCGGTCGGCGACGGCGCGGCAAAAATCGACGTATTGTTCGACGAGAAGGATCGAAAGACCGCGATGGGTGCGGCGGACGGTTTTGATCGCGTCGGTGATTTCTGCGGCTTCGCGCTGCGCCTGGTCGATGGCGGCGGAGACCGGAGGGGATTTGAGTTTTTTGAGGGTGTCGCCGATCTCCTCGATGATGCTCGGTTGGATGCCCTCCGTGGGCTCGTCGAGAAGAAGGATCTTCGGCCGGGTGAGCAGGGCGCGCGCGATGGCGAGCTGCTGTTGCTGGCCGCCCGAGAGAACGCCGCCCTTGCGCGGGAGAAACTGTTTCAGAATCGGAAAAAGGGTGAAGACCTCGTCGAGCGCCTCCCTGGCGGCGGAGCCTTTGATTTTGTGCACGACGAGGCTGATGCGGAGGTTCTCCTCCACCGTGAGGTGGGGAAAGATGTCTCGGCCCTGCGGCACGTAGCCGACGCCGGCCCGGGCGCGGGCGTCGGCGGAAAGGCCGGCGATGTTTTTCCCGTCGAAAGTGATCGCGCCCGCGCGCAACGGACGCAGTCCCATGACGGCGCGCAGCGTGGTGGTCTTGCCCACGCCGTTGCGGCCCATGAGAGCGACAAGCTCGCCTTCACGCACCTCGAGCGTGACGCCGCGAAGGATGCGCGAGCCGTCGATGTCGACTTCGGCGGAGGAGATGGTGAGGAGCGGGAGCGGTTCAGACATCGGGGAATCGCCACGAAAGGCGCGGAAGACGCAAGGTGGAGAGAATCATGGGGAGGGCCGAAGGGGTTCGGCTCGCGTATCGTGCGGTCATCATCGGTCAGTGTTTGCCGCGGCCGAGGTAGACCTCGCGGACGCGTTGGTTGGACTGGACCTCGTCGAATTTTCCCTCGCAGAGAACCGTGCCCTGGTGGAGCACGGTCACCCGGCCGTCGCGGGATATCTGTTTCACGAAAGTCATGTCGTGCTCGACGACGACGATGCTGTGTTTTCCGCGCAGGCCGAGGAGGAGTTCGCCGGTGCGGTGCGTCTCCTCGTCGGTCATGCCGGCGGCGGGTTCGTCGACGAGCAACACGCGGGGCTCCGAGGCGAGGAGCATGCCGATCTCGAGCCACTGTTTCTCGCCGTGCGAGAGCAGACCCGCCTTCCAGCGGCGTTTGTCGGACAGGCGGATGAGATCGAGCAACTCGTCGAGCCGGCCGCGCTGGGCGGCCGAGAGCTTGTGGAAGATCGCGGCGAAGACGCCGCGCGAACCCTTGAGCGAGAGGATCAGGTTGTCCTCGACGGTGTGCTCGCCGAAGACCGAGGGCGTCTGAAACTTCCGCCCGATGCCGAGGCGCTGGATCTCGTATTCGTTGAGCCCGGTGAGGTCGACGGGCGGCGCGGCGTCGGAGGCCGAGAACTTGATCGAGCCCCTGTCGGGTTTGGCGCGGCCGGTGAGGAGATCGAAGAAGGTGGATTTCCCCGCGCCATTCGGGCCGATGACCGTGCGGAGCTCGCCGGGGAAGAGATAGAAATTCAGCGAGGAGATGGCGCGGAAGCCGTCGTAGGTCTTGGTGACGTCCTCCGCCTGAAGAATCGGGTGGGCCATGAACGGATGCGGTGGATGACTTGCGGCTTATGGTTTGGCCGGCGTCTCCTCGGCGGAGGCGGCGGGCGCGGCGGGCGGGGTTTCGGTTTCGGAAGGACCGGCTTTTTTCGCGCGACACCTCCGCCAGAGCTCCTTCACCCGGCCGGGGATGCTCACGAGGCCGCCGGGCAGGAAGAGGACGACGAGGATGAAAAGCCCGCCGAGGAGAATGAGCCAGAGGTCGGGGAAGGCCCGCGTGGCCCAGCTCTTGAGGGCGTTGATGGAAACGGCGCCGACGATGGGCCCGAGCAGGGTGGCGCGTCCGCCGACCGCGACCCAGACCACGGCCTCGAGGGATTTGTCGGGCGTCATCTCGCTCGGGTTGATGATGCCGACCTGCGGCACGTAGAGCGCCCCGCCGACCGAGGCGATCACCGCGCCGAGGACGAAGACGAATAGCTTGTAGTGGCCGGCCGCATACCCGGAGAAGAGCACGCGGTTTTCGCCGTCGCGGATCGCCTTTTGCACGAGCCCGAACTTGGTGCGGCTGAGCCAGCGGCAAAGCAGATAGACGAGAAGCAGCGTGACCGCGGTGACGATGAAGAGCGCCCGCTGGGTGGAGGCCTCGCGGATGTTGTGGCCGAGGATGAACTTGAAGTCGGTGAACCCGTTGTTTCCGCCCATGAGGGTGTTGTTGCGGAAAAAGATCAGCGCGCCGGCGTAGGTGAGCGCCTGGGTGAGGATCGAGAAATACACGCCCTTGATACGGGAGCGGAAGGCGAGGAACCCGAAGATCAACGCGACCAGACCGGGCAGGAGAAACACCATCGCGAGGGCGAAGGGGAAACTGGAGAAGGGTTTCCAGAAACCGGGCAGGTCGGTCCAGCCGAGGAAGACCAGAAAATCCGGGATGGGCTGCTTGTGCTGCCCCAGGTCGCCGATCATGCGCATGAGATACATGCCGTGCATGTAGCCCCCGAGGGCGAAGAAGAGCGCCTGCCCGAGGCTGAGCAGGCCGGTGTAGCCCCAGAGCAGATCGACCGAGATCGCGAGCAGCGCGTAGCAGAGATACTTGCCCCAGAGGTTGAGCGTGAAGTCGCTGACGACGCCGTGGGCGTTGAGCAGCGGGAACACGACGATCAGGAACAACGCGATGACGGCGATGGCGGTCGTCTCGACGCGGCGGGCTGTGGGCGAGGTGGTCATGCGGCGCGGATCAATCGAGGCTGCGGCTGCGGGTGACGAAGAGCCCGGCGGGTTTCCACTGGAGGAACAGGATGATGCCGCAGAGCACGAGAATCTTGCCGAACACGGCGGAGTCCTGCGCGAGGTTCCTCAGTCCGCCGCCGATCACCGGCACGGAGCCGAGGGCGCCGGCGAGCGCGGGCGAATATTGCTGGATGAACTGGTCGATCGAGCCGATGCCGAGTCCGCTGATGACGGTGCCGACGAGGTTCCCCACCCCGCCGACGACCACGACCATGAAGCTGTCGACGATGTAGCTCTGGCCGAGCGAAGGACCGACGTTGCCGATCTGGCTGAGAAAAGCCCCTGCGAGCCCGGCGAGCCCGCTGCCGAGTCCGAAGGTGAGCATGTTGACCCGCTCCGTGCGAACGCCGACGCACGCGGCCATCTGCCGGTTTTGCATCACGGATCGGATGAGCAGGCCGAGCGGCGTGCGCGTGAGCACGAGCCAGACGCCGAGGACGATCAGGGCCGCGAAGCCGATGACGAAGACGCGGTTCCAGCCGAAGAGGATGTCGTCGACCGTCCAGTTTCCGCTGAGATAGCTCGGGCTGCCGACCTGGACGTTGTTCGCGCCGAAGGTGAGGCGCAGCAGTTGCTGGAGGAGCAACGAAACGCCCCAGGTGGCGAGCAGGCTTTCGAGCGGCCGGCGGTAGAGGAAGCGGATGACGCCGCGCTCGAGCGCCACGCCTACGAGCGCGGCCATCAGGAAGCTGCACGGGAGCGCGAACAGGAAGTAGCTTTCGTAAACCCACCCGTCGGTGTTGAGACCGGGGATGCGCATCGAGACGCCGAAGGGGGAAAGCGCGAGGCCCGGGCCGAAGACGTTTTGGACGACGTAGGTCGTGTAGGCGCCGACCGCGATCATCTCGCCGTGGGCCATGTTGATCACGCCCATGAGGCCGAAGGTGATGGCGAGGCCGAGCGCGACGATGAGCAGGATGCTGCCGAGACTGAGGCTCCGGAAAAGCGTGCCGATGAAATCGACCTTGGCGCGGTGGCGCTCGACGGCCCGAAGCGCGGTCCCGGCCGCGGCGACGAGGGTCTTGTCCCCCGCGGCCTCCGCCTCCTTGAGCGCGGTCTTGAGGAAGTCCGCGCTGGAGAGCGTGTGCAGCGCGGCCAACTCCTCGAACGCGGCCAGCTTGGCGGCGGGGTCGGAGGACTTGAGGTTGATCAACGCGATCGCCTCGCGAAGGGCGAGGACGACCTTCTTCTCGGTCTCGATCTCCAGGCGGGCGGCCAAAACGGGAAGCTGCTCGACGTTCTGCGTCTGGCCGAGCGTCTGGATGGCCTTGATGCGGGTGGCGGCGGCCGGGGCCGCGACGTCGATGACGTCGAGCACGCCCTTCATGACCCGGCGAAGCGAAGATGTGTGATCGGCCGCGACGAGGTCGGCGGCGACGAGACGCAGCGGCCGGCCGTCGTCGCCGAGGAGCGGCTCCCCGTCGGAAACCCGTATCGCCGCCTGGGCGCCGTCGGCGTCCTTCTCGCCCGCGAGCGTGACGGGGATCTTTTCGCCGGCCGCATTGGGAAAAATGAACAGCGCGTCCTGGCGCCAGGCGCCGAGAAGCGGGGCGATGGCCTCGTCGCCTTGCCCGCGGAGGGAGGCGACGAGTTCGCGCTGGCGGGCGGAGGATTCGGCGACCGCGGCCTCGGCGATGATCTCTCGCGGCGTGGCGGCGAACATCGGACCGGCGAGCAGGGGGAGAAAAACGAAAAGACGAAGGATGCGGAACATCATCATGAGCGCGTCGGACACGGCGCCATCCAGCAGGAGGCGGGCCGAAAAACGAATGTCGTCGGCTCCGGGAAAAACTCGGGGCGGGGCCGCGAAGACCCGCCCCGACAAACCACGGAAGACCATGAGGGAAACACGCGCGCCTCGGGCCGAGGCGCCGTGGAAAGCCGGACGGGAGGGACGACGGGACCGCGCGAACATCCGGCGGCCCCGTGTCGTGATATTTTCGATACGCCGCGCGGGGACGGCTCCTCGCGGCGTGCGGACCGGAGCGGGCGTCTTACTTGAACTTACCCTTGAGCCAGGGCTCGCCGTAGACGTTCTCGAAGGACTTGAGGATCTTGAACTGTCCGTCGGCCTTGGTCTCGCCGATGTAGACGTTCTTGGTGAGGTGCATGTTCGGCTGGGTGGTGACCGTGCCGCCGGGACCGTCGAAGGAGATGCCGGACTTCCACGCGGCGCGGACGGCGTCGACATCGAAGGTGCCGGCCTTCTCGACCGCGGCCTTCCAGAGATAGACGCCGTTGTAGCTGAGGACCATCGGCGAGCAGGTGACGCGACCTTCCTTCACGATGCCGGGGACGGTGCTCTTCTTCAGCCAGGCCTGGAAGTCGGCGACGAACTTCTTGTTGGCCGGGGTGTTCAGCGACTGGAAGTAGGTCCAGCAGCCGAGCTGGCCGACGAGCTGGGAGGCGGGCAGGCCGCGGAACTCGTCCTCCGAGATGGAGAAGGAGACGACGGGGCAGGTCTCGGCGGTGAGACCGGAGGCGGCGTATTCCTTGAAGAAGGGAACGTTGGTGTCGCCGTTGAGGGTCGAGATCACGCAGGCGTCGCCGGAGGCGGCGAACTGTTTGATCTCGGCGACGATCTGCTGGTAGTCGGTGTGGCCGAAGGGCGTGTATTTGCCGGCGGAGATGATCTTGCCCGAATCGTCCCTGCGGAAGCCGCCGCCAATGTTCTCGAGCGGCACGCCCTTGCTGAGGAGATACTCGAGGAGGACGAGGTTGGTCGTCTGCGGATAGACGTAGTCGGAGCCGAGCAGGTAGAACTTCTTTTTGCCCTCGGACAGGTAGTAGTCGACGGCGGGGATGGCCTGCTGGTTCACGGCCTCGGCGGTGTAGCACACGTTCTGGGACTCCTCCTCGCCCTCGTATTGCACGGGATAGAAGAGCAGCCCGTTGTTCTTCTCGAAGACGGGAAGGACGGACTTGCGGGAAACGGAGGTCCAGCAGCCGAAGGTCACGGCGACCTTGTCCTGTTCGAGGAGCTGCTTGGCCTTCTCGGCGAAGAGCGGCCAGTTGGAGGCGCCGTCGACGACGACGGGCTCGATCTTTTTGCCGAGGACGCCGCCCTTGGCGTTGATCTCGTCGAAGGCGAAAAGGAGAACGTCGCGGAGCGAGGTCTCCGAGATGGCCATCGTGCCGGAGAGGGAGTGGAGGACGCCGACCTTGACGGTGTCTTCGGCGCGAAGAACGGAGGCGGCGGCGAACGCGCCCAGCGCGACGGCGCCGGCGGCGAGAGATTGGGTGATTTTCTTAAGCATGTGGAATACGTGTGGAACTTGGATGGACACGGGAGCGGGCGGCGTTTGACCGGGCCCGGGAACGGGACCGGCGCCCGCGCGGGACGCCGGCCCGGATGAAGCCGGACGAAACTGGCTCAGAACTTGAAGACTCCCTGGACTCCGTAGAAGAAGCCCTTGTCGCCGCCGGTGTTGCCGCCGGACTCGGCGCTGTCGGCGTAGGAGACCTCGGCGCGGAGCGCGAAGTAGTCGTTGAAAGCGTAGGTGGGCGAGACGGTGAAGTAGGAGCCGGTGTCGCCACCGTCGACGTCGATCACGCTGGCGCGGGCGATGGCGGAGAGCTTGTCGCTGAAGGTGTATTGGACGAAGGCGAGGGCCGACTTCGCCACGTCCTTGTTGTAGGTGTATTCGGCCGCGACGGTGACGGCGTCGGTCAGCTCGTAGCTGGCCCAGACGTCGAGCACGAAGGTCGAGTCGGGAGCGCCGTCCGTATCCTCGTAGCCGATACCGGTGAAGAGGGTGAGCTTGTCGATCCCCGTGAAGGTCACGAAGGCCTCGAAGCCGACGTCGTCGGAGAACTCGCCGTCGCCCTGGAAGAAGCCGTCGCCCGGCTGGAGCGAATCGGTGACCGACACGCCCGCGCTGAAGCCATCGCCCGCGTAGTCCACCTTGGCGCCGGTATGGTAGGCGGGGATGCCGCTGATCGTGGCGTAGGTGATCTGGGTCATGTTGACCGGATCGAAGGCCTCGAAGCCGAGATAGCTCAGGTATTTTCCGGCGGTCACGCTGACGGGGCCGGCGGTGTAGGTGACGAAGGCGTCGAGGATGCCTCCGTCGCCGGTGGAGGTGCCGGTCTGGGGCACGTAGAAGAGGCTGACGGTGCCGGAGACATTCTCGTAGGTGCCGGTGAGGGCGATCTTCGCGGCGTCATAATTGGAGGCGCCGGAGTCGGCCAAGGTGTAGTCTTTGGTGCCGGAGTCCGGATCGGTGATCGTGCCGGCGGCGACGGCATAGCCGCTGATGGAGAGGTGTTCGTTGATCTTCACCTCGGCCTGCAGGCCGGCGGTGGTGGCGGTGGCGAGAGCGGCCCCGAGGCCGGCGTATTTCAGTCGGGATTTCATGCTTGCTGGTTAGGTTGGTTGGCGCCCGGTCCCGGCCCCGATGGCCGTGCGATTACCGAGCCCCTTTCCCTCAGCGACGATTATGCCAGCCTCCGGAAAAATCGCTTTACCCCGCATACCAACAATTAACGAAACCACCCCCGGCATCCCCGAAATCGGGCGCTACTTTTCGCGACAGGATTCCAGGCAACTCCCCGCACCCCTTGTCGCATCGTGCGACATCTCCGACGGCCCGACTTCGCCGCAGGCCGGCGCATGCCGAGCCGAACCACGGCGCGCTGAACACTTTCGACCAGCAGGCCCGGACCCATCGACGCGGACAAGGCGCCCGCCGCGCCACGCCTCCCTAGCTTCGCTCCACGCGCAAACGAAGGAACCGACGTGGCGTCTCTTCGCCGACGACGGCGCCGTCGCGAACCCGCACCCGTTCCCCACCGTCCGACAAGGCGGTCCGCTCCACTTCAACGGTCGGCAGATCCGTTGTCTGGTTGTCGGCATCCGCGCCGTAGGCGTGGCCGCGTCGCCAGGTCACGAGATCGTCGGAAACCTCGACCACGTAGCGCAGATCCTCCCGGCCGGGCGGACGCACAAATGTAATTTCCAGATGGATACGCCCCTCGTCGTCGTCCGTGGCGACCGCCTCGACGCGCAGCGTTTCGCCCAGACCGTCGGGCGTGTGCGGATCGCGTGCCAAGGCGTATTCGAGCAGGTTCGCCACGCCATCGTTGTCGGGATCGGCCTCGGGGGCGGCATCGTTGCCTGAAAGCGTCGCGACCGCGGCCCATCGTTCGAAACCGCGTTCCCAGCGCACATCGTCCAGCCAGGCCGAATCGGCGTTTTCCGACAGATAGTCGTCCTTGTCGTAGCTCCATCGGACCAGATGCGCGCCCGGACCGATCTCCAGCGCCCGCTCCGCCCAATCCACCTCGCCGGAGATCGCGGCCATCACCGTGCCGTCGACCGACAGATGCAGAAAATCGTAGTCCTTTTCCGACGACACGCGCCACTTCCAGCGCAAGGTGCCCGGTCCGTTCACCGTCGTTTCGATCCAGCTCTCGCCGTTGTCGTCCAACAGCTCCCCGCTGCGCGCGCTCGAACCGCCCTTGGGCGCGTCCGGTTCCGCGACCGGACGCCAGGGCCGGGCGCCGCCGGTCGCAAAGACCTGCCCCGGCGCGTCGAGCGTTTCCCCCAGACTCGCCCCCGCGATCGCGAACAAAACCGCTCGCGAACTCGATCCGGCGCCGTTCGTCGCGCGAACGCTCGCGGTCCACACGCCGGCCGTTTCCGGCGTTCCCGTGACACGTCCCTGCGCGTCCACCGTCAGGCCGGACGGAAGATTCTCCGCCGCGTAGGAGAGATCCGAGCCGGCCGCTTCGATCGGGTAGGAAAACGTCTCGCCCGCCCTGCCCTCGCCTCGCGGGGCGCCGCCCACCAAAGGCGCGACGCCGTCCGGCGGATTCACGCGCCCGACCACGCGGTAGCGGCCGACGCTCCCGTAGTCCGAATATCCCCCGTCGGCGGGGCTTCCCTCGCCGACCGATCTCACCCGCAAGACATACACGCCGGCCGGCACGGTGGCGGCGAGTTTCGGGAAACAGGTCCCGTCCTCGTCCGCGCTCGCCAACACCGACCCCGACGGCGTGGTCAAAACAAGGGCGCCGTCGAAATTCGTCGCGGTCGGCACCTCGGAATCGTCGGGAGCGAGTTCAAGTTCGATCGGACCGGCGCCGCTCGCGAAAATCAGCCAGTCCTCGGCCCCGGCGCGTTCCACCAAACCCCGGTGGTCCACCGTCGTGTCGTCCGTCGCCACGCGGAGACGTCCCGCGTCCGCGAGCGTCTCCGCCCGACGTTCCGGCGCGAAGCCGACGTGGTTCTCGATCGTCGCGATCAGGGCAATGTCGTCCTGCGGATTGTTCGCCTCCCTCGCTCCCACCGAGTAGTCGCCCCGGCTCCATTGGATGAGCGGTTTTCCATAGGGCGCGCCCATGATCGGTCCCCACGCGGTCGCGCCTTCGCCGTGGCCTTGATAATAGTCGCCTTCCGGCGGCGTCACCCCGTCCTCGCCGCGCAAGCCGTCGTGATAGAGCCCGAGCGTGTGCCCCGCCTCATGGCTGACCGCCAGCGCCACATCCTCGGGCGTCATCACGCCGGGCTCCGAAAACACCCAGCACGGCACATCCGTGGCGAAGGCGCCCGCGCCCGCGTCCCGCCAGGAAAAAACCAAGGCCACGCCACCCACCTCGCCATACCAGTCGCGCGTCGGCGTGATGATGCAGCGCATGCGCTGCATCGGCCGCGCGGCCGCGTAACGCCCGGGATCGGTCGTCACGTTTATCCGGAAGGGACGATAATCCTCCGCCACCATCGCCCACACGCGGCGAATCTCCTCCGCCGAAAGTCCGCTCGGCGCCGCCTCGATCGTCGCCCCGCCGTTCCAGACCGGATCGTTCACCGTCTCGCCGTCGAAATCCAGATACAACACCGGCTCCGCCCCGGGCCGGCTTTCCAGTGACGGCGTCTCCTCCACGGACGCGCCCGACGCTCCCGAACTTCGCGCGAACGAAGCCGTCCCCCGCCTCGACGGAGGGCGCGGCAAGGTCGCGCACAACACCGACGCCTTCGGCAGCTCCGCGAGCAACAACCCACCATCGTCCGCCCGCAGCAGGCGATAAGCCGCGTCGCCGTCCGCCGGAAGTATCAGCCCCGCCCGCAAACCTCCATCCGCCGCGGAGGTCGCCAAGGTGAAGGTGCCTCCGGCGTCGAGGCGACCCGACACGAGCCGGACGCCGTCCGCGCGTTCGCCGACGCGGACAACCTCGCCCGTCGCGATCTCCCGATCGAAAAGCGGCAAAGCCACCCGTCCGCCCGTCCGCCAACCACTCGTCGCGCCCCCAAGCACCGGCCGCACGCGTCGCGCGTTTTCCAACAACCGTCCCCGGCGAGCCGTCGCATCGGCCGCTTCGACCGCGGCGACGATCGCGGCCGGATTTCGTTCCGACCAGGCGACGGGAATGCCGGCCGCCCCGGTTTCGTCCGCCCGGGCCGCGTCCGAAGCCGGCTCCCGCCCGGCCCGCAGCCCCACCAACGCGGCGATCGTCAGCGCGAGGACGAGCGCGCCCGCCATCCGTCCGGCCCGTCGCTTCGCTTGTTTCGTCGCACCTCTCGCCCGTTTGTCGCAGTCCATAGATCAAAGGCCGAGCATACCTTTTCGCGCCGCGGCCGGACACAGGGGAAGCACGGCGCCGGCTTCCCGGTGGCGCTCCCTGAGGCGATGACCCTTTTTCGGCGACGTGTCCGGCTCAGTCCTGCGGCCACTCGACGATCACCGTCGGCGCGATCGGGTAACGGCCGCAATCGTGCGCATACACGCTCAAGCCTCCCACCGGCGCGACATCCGGCACCGTGCACCGAAAGCGCAACAACCCCTCGCGCCCCGCCGTGGCGACGACGTTCTCCAACGCGCCGTCCTCCAGCACCGCGCGCACGAGATAACCGTATCCGCCCCGCCCTCCGCGAAGGTAGCTGAGCGCGCCGCGCGTGTCGTGCGGGTGGTCGGGCAGGATGCCCCGGTGCACGGGCACGCCGTTGAGCGTGAGTTCGCACCAGGTCGGATGCCGGTGCGTGTCCGTCTGCGGCGTGTCGAGCCGCCGCGAAGACACCTCGATCAACAGGCGGATGCGCGCGGCCTCCTTCAGCCGTCGCAACGCCGGGTCGGTATACCACCACTCGAAGTGCCCCGCCCCGCTCCCGCAGGCCACACCGGCCTGCTCCGCCTCCTCCCGGGAGAGGCCGCCGAGGCTCCACACGGCGGAATGCCAGTCTTGCACGCGACGCCGAAGCACGAGCGTGGGGCCGCGTTCCTCCCGCTCCGGCGGCGGACCGCCCACGAGATGCTGGATGAAGTTGCTCGCGACCGTGTCCCCCTCGGGCGTCATCGCCGCGACGGACAAGGTGCACAACATCGGCTCCGTCGGGAGCTCCACCGCGATCCGTTTGGCCAGCTCCACCCGATGATGCGTGAAGGGGATCGCCTCCCTCCCCCGAGCGAGGACCGGATGCTCCGTGCCGAGCGTGTCGATGCCCGAGTGGATCCAATGCAGCGCCACTCCCTCGCGACGACGACGCGAGAAGTGCGAGGAATAGACGTCGACCTCGACCACGTCCCCGCCGTCAACCCGCGAGATCGGCGCGGCGTCGATCGGCAGCACGTCGCCCTGGTTGATGATCGACGGCTCGTAGCCGAACTCCTTTCGCGTGCGGTCGTAGTTGAGGAAACCGTTGTATTCCCACTCCACGTCGGTGAGTTCGGTGAAGATGTAGGCGGACAACTGGCCGTGGCGGCGGAGCTCGTTGGTGAGAAACTTGAAGGACCAGCTGATGTCGCGATCGCCGTCGAGCGCGCCGATGCCGCCGTATTCGCTGTTGATCAGCGGGGCGTCGCGCTGCGCCCGCCCCTCGATGTAGTTGAAGGTCGATCCGCGGTAGGTCTTGGCCACGACCTCCTCGATGTGCGCCCGGGCCTTCCCGTAGTCGTCGATGTAGAAGTGCCAGGAGTTGATGTCGGTGTCGACGTGGCCGTAGGCGTCGAGATGCTCCCACACGACCACGCTCATGTCCTCGATGAGGCGCGTCTCGTCGAGCGACTTGGCCAGCGTCCACATGCGGTGGATCCACTCGAAGGCCGACTTGCTCGCGGCGCGGCGCGCCTCGCGATCGGCCTCGGGGATCGTCATGTGCGGCGTGATGAGCTTCATCAGCTCGTTCTGTCCGCCGAAGCCCCAGCTCTCGTTGAAGATGCACCAGGCGATGATCGAGGGGTGGTTGAAATCCCGCCGCATGCCCGCCCTCATCATCTCCTCGAAACGCCGGCGTCCGAGCGGCGTGTCGCCGCCTTCGCCGAAGTTCGGAAAATCCTGCATGAGCAGGATGCCGAGCGTGTCCGCGTAGTAGAGCAGGATCGGGTCGTCGAGCTTGATGTGGACGCGGAGAAAATCGAAGCTGACGCGCCGCGCGTAACCGATGTCGTCGCGCAAGACCGAGGCGTCGGGCGCGGTGTAGACGCCGGCCGGATGGTAGCTCTGGTAAAGCGCGCCCCGCAGATAGATCGGCTGGTTGTTCAGGCAAAGCATGGCCGGCCCCTGCTCCACCGGCTCGGTGCTGATCTTGCGCATGCCGAAATAGCCGCGCACGACATCGAGCACCCGGTCCTCCTCGTCGTGCACGCGAAAGATCACGCGGTAGAGCTTGGGATCTCCGGGATCCCAGAGGGAAACGGGACGCACCTCCGCGTCGCCCGCGTGCGCCGAGGGTTCGCCCGCGACGACGGGCGCCAACGCCGTCCGGTGCGGCGGCGCCTCCGGCGGAACGATCTCGACCGAAACCGCATGCTGCGCGCCGAAGCCTTTGCCGAAAACCTCGAAGCGGACCGAGCCCTTGTCGATGTCGGTCGTGATCCGGAAGTGGTCGATGTGCACCGCCGAGCGCGGTTCGAGAAACACCGTCTGCCAGATGCCGCTCGTAGTCGTATACCACCCCCACTGTTTGCCGACCGGCTGCTCGCGGTTGTCCATCGGATCCTCGACGCGAATGACGAGCAGGGCGTCGAGCCCCGTCCCGCCGTCCGGCGCGGGCAGCAGCGCGTCGGTGATGTCAAGCTCGATCGGCGTGTAGCCGCCCTCGTGGCGGCCGACGTGGACGCCGTTGCACCAGACGTCGGTGAAAAAATCCGCCGCGCCTATCGTGAGATACACGCGACGTTGCCGCCAGACCGGCGCGTCGGGGATGCGCACCTGCCGACGATACCAGCCGACTTCGTGGCGCGGAGCCTGACGGTGGTTGTCGCTCGTCACCGACACGGGATCGAGAAACACGCGCTTCGAGTAGTAGTTTTCGTTGCCCGCCGCGTCGCCCTCGCCCCAGGCCGCGAGCGACTCCCAGCAGAACGGCACGATGATCTGCTCACGCCAATCGGGACCGCCCGGATCGAACCAGCGCTCCTCCTCGCCCCGACGCGCGCCGTCGAAGCGAAATTGCCAGGGGCCGTTGAGGTTCAACCACTCGACACCCTCGACACGACCGCGCTGACGGTCGGGTCGCGGATACTCGGGTCGCGGAAGCGGGGAATTGGGAAACATGACGGGGGGCGATTGGTCGGGCGGGCCCGGCGGCCCCGCCCCGACCTCAGGTGGCGACCGGTTCGTCGGCCAACGCGTCGGCGCGCGTCATGCCGGCGATCTTGCCGAAGAGCGTGAGCGCCTGGCCCACGACCTGATCCATGTTGTAATAACGATAGGTGGCGAGACGGCCGACGAAGTGGACGTTGGGCGTCGCCTCGGCGAGCTCCTGGTAGCGTTTGTAGAGCGCGGCGTTGTCGGGCCGCGGGATCGGGTAGTAGGGATCGCCCTCGGCCTTGGGGAACTCGTAAACGATGCTTGTGAGCGGGTGTTCCTGCCCCGTGAGGTATTTGAACTCCGTCACGCGCGTGTAGGCGTATTCGTTCGGGTAGTTCACCACCGGAGCGGACTGGAAGACCGGCTTGAGGTGCGTCTCGTGTTTGAACTCGAGGCAGCGATACGGGAGCTTGCCGAAGCGGTGGTCGAAAAACTCGTCCACCGGTCCGGTGAAGATGAGCGCGCCGTATTCGATCTCGTGGCGGATCTCGCGGTAGTCGGTGTTGAGCATCACCTTGATGTTCGGGTGATCGAGCATGTTCTCGAACATGTGCGTGAAGCCGCGCGCGGGCATCGCCTGGTAGGTGTCGGTGAAGTAGCGGTCGTCGCGGTTGAAACGCAGCGGCACGCGGGCGGTCACCTGCGCGTCGAGCTCGGAGGGATCGAGCCCCCACTGTTTGCGCGTGTATCCACGAAAGAACTTCTCGTAGAGCTCGCGCCCCACGCCCTTCACCACGACATCCTCCGAGGTCTTCACCTGGTCGCGCGGCTCGGCGACCTCGGCGAGAAACCGCCGCATGCCCTCGGGATCGAGGCCGAGGCCGTAGAGCTCGTTGATCGTGTCGAGATTGATCGGGATCGGCACGAGCCGGCCGTCGACGCAGGCCTTCACGCGATGCTGATACTGGCGCCACTCGGTGAACTGCGAGAGATAGTCGAATATCTCCGCGGAGTTCGTGTGGAAGATGTGCGGCCCGTAGCGGTGGACGAGGATGCCATGCTTGTCGTGGCAATCGTAGGCGTTGCCCCCGATGTGGGCCCGGCGGTCGACGATCAACACGCGTTTGCCCAGCTTGCGGGCGAGACGCTCGGCGAGCACGCTGCCGGCGAAGCCGGCGCCGACGATGAGGTAGTCAAACACAGGCCGAGGGGCTGAGGGTTGCGGCGGCGACGGCGGAAACGCCGCCGTTTTGGCGCGACGCCGCGGCCTGCCTGGCGGAGGCGGCCGCGGCGCGCGAGGACTTCGCCGCGAGCACGTCGAGCACATGGCCCTCCATCTTGGCGGCGATCGCCTCCCAGGTGTTGGCCGAGGCGAGGGACAGGCCGCGGGCGATGCGTCGCCCCGACGGCGAGGACGCCTCCCTCTCGCAGAGGGCGACGAACTCGTCGTGCGATTTCGCGATGCACGCGACGTCCGGGAAATTCGTTTTCACCTCGTCGAGCGCGGTCGAGACGACGGGGCGCCCGGCCGCCATGTATTCGAGCGCCTTGGTCGGGTTGATATATTCCGTCGCGGCGTTGAGCGCGAAGGGCATCAGGCAGACCGAAAACCCCTTCGTGATCGCGGGCAGTTGATCGTAGGGCTGCGGACCGAGCCAGTGGAGGTTGGCGCGACGCGGCAACCCCGCCTCGTCGACCTTGCAGGTGGGGCCGACCATGACGACGTGCCAATCGGGACGGGCGTCGGCGAGACGGGCGACGAGCTCGTAGTCGATGCGCTCGTCGATCACACCGAAATAGCCGAGGACGGGCGCGTCCGGATTCGCCGCGATCTTTTCGAGAAGAACCGGAGCCACCGGCAGCGAGGCCGAGCGGGCCGCGCCGAAGTGCACGCAATCGACGCCGGTGCCGTAGAAATGGCAGTTCGGATTCAGCGGAAGGCGTTTTTCCCGCATCTTTCGTCCGCCGCAGAAAACGACGTCGGCGAAAGTGAGCAACGCGCGCTCGCGATCAAGAAGTCCCGCGGGCGGGTCCTTGAACTGGGAAAGCTCGTCCATGCAGTCGTAGACGATCGCGCGCTCGCCGAGCCAGCCGGCATAGGCGGTCACGGCCATCGGATCGTTGAACCAAAGGACGGGCTTTTCGAACTTTCCGTGCAGTTCGCCGGCCAGAACCTCGAGCACCAGCCGCCGGCGCTCGTGGTCGATGAAGGCGCCGTCGTGCCAGCGCGAGGCCGGCAGACGCACGCGCAGGAGCGTGACGTTCGGATGGCCCTCCGGACGACGAATCACCGTCTCGCCGGCGGAAACGTCCGCGCAATGGGTCTCGACGAAGAGCAAAGGATGCCGGCGGGAGAGACGTGACAGAAACTGCTGCGGCCTTTGCCACACCCAGTCCCAGCTCAGATGACAGAACGCGACGATCGGGAATCCGGCCTCCGGCCGCTTTTCATCCGTATCAAACTTTTCACTACGACTCCCGGTCTGGTCGTCCACGAAGCCGGGACTTCGGGCGACGGCCCCGGTGAATCCACCGAGGGAGAATGCGAGATTGGCGGCCGAGGAGGGAGGGAGCGACATGGTGGAACGAAGGAGCGAGGCCTCGGCGCGCGCGGCGGCCGGGCCGGGTTGAGGTTGATACGTGAAAATGAACCGGGCTCGTCCCAGCCACGTGCGTGCCATGCGCGCGACCGCCCGCGCCGGCCCCTCTGCCGGAAGGGCTTCCGGATTTTCCCGCGTGCGCCGGCCCGCCGGCCGCGGTGCAGAACGCACCGCCCGCGGCTTTTTCGCGCATGCAAAACGCCCCCGGTCGCGGCGGCGCGACGCGTGCCGGTTCAGGCGTGGTTCAACTCCCAGGCGGGCTGGATCTCCAGCGCCGCGGCGCCGTCGGAAAGCGGGCGGGCGCGCGCGGCCGGATCGGCCCAGGCGGTGAAGGCGATCATGCCCGCGTTGTCTCCGCTATGCTTCGGCTCCGCGGCGAGAAGCGGCACGCGGGCCTTGTCGGCGAGCGCCGCGAAGGCGGCGCGGAGGGCCTTGTTGTTGGCCACGCCGCCGGAGAGCCCGATGCTGCGAAAAGGAGCGCCGCCGCCGGCCCCGCGACGCAGCGCGGCGCGGGCCTTGCGAGTCAACGCGTCGATCACCGCCTGCTGATAGCTCGCGCAGAGATTGGGCGTCTCGTCCGCGATCTGCTCGGGGGTCATCTTTTCGAGCTGGTAGCGGAGCGAGGTTTTCAGGCCGGAGAAACTGAAGTCCAGCTCGTCGCGCGGGCCGAGTCCGCGGGGAAAATCGTAGGCGTCGGGACGTCCGCCGGCTGCGGCCTGACGCTCCACCAGCGGGCCGCCCGGATAGCCGAGCCCGAGCAACTTCGCGCCCTTGTCGAGCGCCTCGCCGGCGGCGTCGTCGCGCGTCGAGGAGAGCACGGAGATGGCCCGGTTCTCGTCGAGGATGGCGAGCAGGGTGTTGCCTCCCGAAACCACGAGCGCGAGGTGCGGCAGCAGGTCGCGCAGGCCGGCGCCGAAGCCCGCGGGATTCCCCGCATGGAGCGCGATGAACGGCGACCAGACGTGGCCGCGCAGGTGGTTGACGCCCTTGAGGGGCCTGCCGAGCGCGAAAGCCAGCGCCTTGGCCGAGGCCAGCCCGATGGCGAGGCAGCCGGCGAGTCCGGGACCTTGCGTGACGGCGATCTCGGAAACCGCGCGAAAATCCTCCGAGACCGAACGCGCGCGGGCGAGCAACGGCTCCACCGTCCGCAGATGCTCGCGGGTGGCGAGGTCGGGCACGACGCCGCCGTGTTTCTCGTGGATCGCGATCTGGCTGTGCACCCACTCGGCGACGAGGCCGCGCGCGGGATCGAAGAGCGCGACCGCGCTTTCGTCGCAGGAAGTCTCGATCGCGAGGATCACGGCGCCACCTCCGCCGGCGCGGAGGCTTCCGCGTTTTCGTTGGCCGGGGTCGGCGCGGTCGACGACGCCTCCCCGGCGGGAGCCGCGTCCGAAGCGCGCGTCGGAGCGGCGCCGTTGAGCTCGGCCTTCAGCTCCCTCAAGGCCGCGGCGAGTTGCGTGTCCTCCGTCAAGGGCACGCCGAAGCGCTCCTCGAAAACCACCGGATCGTCGATGTCGGGACGCATGCGATGCAGAAACACCGCCTTCTCCTGCTCGGGGGTGAGCACCTCCCGGATGTCGGGTTCGATGCCCTTCTCGTGGATCGTGACGCCGGAAGGCGTATAGTAGCGCGCGGTGGTGAGCCGCAACGCGGCGTCGCCCTTGATCGGGAAGATCGTCTGCACCGAGCCCTTGCCGAAGGTCTTCTCGCCGACGAGCACGGCGCGTCGGGTGTCTTTCAACGCGCCCGCGACGATCTCCGCCGCGCTGGCGCTGCCTCCGTTGACCAGAACCGCGAGCGGCGCCCGCCACGGCGTGGCGCCGTTTCCGGAGCGGAACTCGTGGCGGTCGCCTTTTCTCCGTCCCTGCGTGTAGACCACCAGTTCACCGCGCGGGAAAAACGGCTCCACCACGTCGACGGCGGCGTTGAGCAGGCCTCCGGGGTTGTTGCGCAAATCGATCACGAGCGCGCGCGCCCCCTGATCGCGGAGCTTTTTCACCGCGGCCTTGAACTCGTCGCCCGTCTTCTCGGCGAACATCGTCACGCGCACGTAGCCGATGCCGTCCTCGAGCAGTTCGACGTCGCGCACGCTCTCGACCTTGATGATCTCGCGCCTGAGCTTGAACTCGATCTCGCGGGGCGGTTCGCCGCGCTCGACCGTGACCGTGACCGCCGTGCCGGGCTTGCCCCGGAGTTTGCCGACAAACTCGTCCAACTTCAGTCCGCGCACGCTCGCGCCGTCGACCTTCACCATCACGTCGCCTCGCAGGATGCCCGCGCGCTCGCCGGGCGTTCCCGCGATCGGGGCCACCACGGTGATCTTTCCGTCGAGGTCCTCGATCTGGACGCCGATGCCGCCGAAGGCGCCGTCGACCTCCTCCTCGAGATGCCGGTAGGCGTCGGGAGAAAGAAACTGCGAATACGGATCGAGCGCGCCGACCATGCTTTCGATCGCGTGGTCGGCGAGCTTGGCGCCGCTCACCTCGGAGGCGTCGACGTAGTGCCTGTTGAGCAGACGCATCACCTGCGTCACCTGCTCCGTGGCCCGGTTGGTCTCCCGGTCCGGAAAAAGGCCCCACGCCGCCACCACCTGCACGCCCCCCAGGGTCATGAGATAGCCGGCGATCACGCCGAATCCGATGCTGACAATCCGCTTCAACATGCGCCGGACTGTGCGGAAGCGCCCTTCCTTGTAAATGGCTTCGTCCGCCGACACGTCCTCTCCGCCTTCCCCCGCGTTCGTCGCCGCCTTCCGCCGCGAGGCGCGCGGCGGGGACCGGTTGCGTTTCGACGCTTTCATGCGCCTGGCGCTCTATGATCCGGCGCTCGGCTACTATCGGGGCGACCGCCGGCGCGTGGGCCGCGACCGCTCGGCCGACTTCTACACCGCGACCAGCCTCGGCCCGATCTTCGGCGAACTCGTCGCCTCCGCCTGCGCAAAACTCCTGCGCGACGCGAAACTCGATCCCGCCGCGCACACCTTCGTCGAAATCGGCGCCGAGCCCTCGGGCGGCGTGCTCGACCAGGTCTCCGCCCATCCCTTCGCCGCCACCAGGACGCTCCGGCTCGGCGACGAACTCGCGCTCTCCGGACGCTGCGTCGTCTTCTCGAACGAGCTCTTCGACGCGCAACCGGTCCGCCGGTTCGTCCGCCGCGAGGAGCGCTGGCACGAACTAGGCGTCGCCCTCGGACCGGCGGACACGCTCGCCGAAGCCGACCTCGGCCCCGCGCCCGACACCCTCCTCCCGCATCTGCCTCCGCTCGAGGAGACACCGCCGGGTTATCATTTCGACGCCCCGCTCGAGGCCGCCGCCCTCGCCTCCCGCCTCGCCGCCGAACCGTGGGAAGGCCTCTTCGTCGCCTTCGATTACGGCAAGTTTTTCGCCGAACTATGCCATTCCGTCCCGGCCGGCACCCTTCGCGCCTACCACCGCCACGAACAAGGAAACGACCTGCTCGCGCGTCCCGGCGAACAGGACCTCACCGCCCACGTTTGCTGGGATTGGCTGCTCGCCCCCTTCGTCCCGCACGCTTCCGCCGCGCACCCGCCGCAGGTCGTTTCCCAGGAAAGCTTTTTCATGCACCACGCGGGCGAACACCTCGCCGCCGTTCTCGCCCGCGAAGCCCGCGCCTCGCTCGCCAGCCCCGCCAAACGCGCGCTGATGCACCTGCTTCACCCGGCGCAGATGGGCCAGAAATTCCAGGTCCTGCACGCGTTGAAGTCCATCCCCGCCTCCGACTCGGCTCCCGCGGCCTGAGCGATTTCAAGCGGACGACGCCCGTCTTTTCCCTTGCACACCCTCACCCCACCCCCCTTTCTCTGACCCTTTTAACTCAACCCACGCATCACCATGGCTCGCATCTGCGCTATCACCGGCAAACGTCCCACCAAGGGTTCCATCATTCACCGCAAGGGTCAGTCCAAGAAGAGCGGCGGCATCGGCACGCACGTCACCAAGAAGACTTCCCGCACCTTCAAGCCCAACCTCCAGCGCATCCGCGTGAAGCTCCCCAACGGCGGCATCAAGCGCATGCTGGTCTCCGTCAAGGCGCTCAAGGCCGGTCTCGTCGAAAAGGCCTGATCACCTTTCCCGCAGCCAGCGAAGCCTTTGCGCATTAAACCCGCGACCCCGCCCGGTCGCGGGTTTTTCATGCCCGGGTTTGCGCCTTCCGCGCGCGCCGTTCAGATAACTCACGTCTCCGCTTCGTCTTGCTCCACGCATCGTCCGATCCTTCGCAACCCGCCGCGACCACAGGCGAACCCCTCATCCGCTTCGAGGCCGTCTCCAAACGCTTCGACGCCTGCGCGTCCCCCATCCTCGCCCCGCTCGACCTGACGATCCCGGCCGGCCAGTTCGTGGCCATCCTCGGCCCCTCCGGTTGCGGCAAATCCACCCTGCTCCGCCTCCTCTCCGGCCTCACCGAACCCACCGCCGGCCGCATCGTCGTCGACGGCCATCCGCCGGGACAGGGCGACGATCTCGCCTACGTTTTCCAGGACGCCACCCTCCTCCCGTGGCTGCGCGTCGACGCCAACGTCGAGACGCTCCTCCGGCTGCGGCGCGTCCCCGCCGCCGAACGGGCCCGCCGCCGCGACGCCGCCCTCGCCCTCGTCCGCCTGGCCGACAAGGCCCGCGCCTACCCCCGCCAGCTCTCCGGCGGCCAGAAGATGCGCGTCTCCCTCGCCCGCGCCCTCGCCACCGAGCCTCGGATACTCCTCCTCGACGAGCCCTTCGGCGCCCTCGACGAGATGACCCGCGATCGCCTTGGCGAGGAGTTGCTCGCCATCCGCGAACGCCAGCGATGGACCGCCCTCTTCGTCACGCACTCCGTCTCCGAGGCCGTCTTCCTCGCCGACCGCGTCCTCGTCCTCGCCCCCCGCCCCGGTCGCGTCGCCCACGACCTGCGTGTCGGCCTCCCGTATCCACGGAACCACGACACCCGGCTCACGCCCGAATACCTCCGGCTCGTCGCCGAAGTCTCCGCGCACCTGCGCGCCGTCGATCCCGAGGCCTCCGTCTCCGGTTCCTAGCTCCTCGCTCCCCGCCCGATGTCCCCGCGCCTCCTCCGCTGGCTCCTTCCCCTGCTGCTCGCCGCGCTCCTCCTCGCGGGCTGGCAGGCGCTGCACCACGCGCTTCCTCCCGAACGCCGTTTCCTGTTTCCCGATCTCCCCCGGCTCGGCGAGGCCTTCCGTCTCCACGGCGCCACGCTCCTCGCCGCCACCCGCTACACGGCTCTCGCCGCCCTCGGCGGTTTCGCGCTCTCCGCCGTCGTCTCGGTCGCCGTCTCGCTTCTCCTCGCCAGCTCAGGCCTCGTCCGCATCGCCCTCTACCCCTATCTCATGGCCCTGCAAATGGTGCCCGTGATCATCGTCGCGCCGATCCTCATCCTCTGGGTCGGCCCCGGCGCGCCGAGCGTCGTCATCATCACCTTCCTCATCACGTTTTTCCCCCTCGTGGTGAACACCACCCAAGGCCTGCTCTCCGTCGACCGCGCCCACCTCGACCTTTTCCGCATGGGCCGCGCCGCCCCCTGGCAGGAGATGCTGCTTCTCCGCGCGCCGGCCGCCCTGCCCTACTTTTTCACCGGACTGCGCATCTCCGCCATCCTCGCGCCCATCGGCGCGCTTACCGCCGACTATCTCGTGGGCACGAGCAGCGGCGGCCGCTCCGGGCTCGGCATCACCGCCCTGCTCTTCAGCGCCCGCAACGAAATCCCAGCCCTCTACGCCACCGCCCTCGTCGGTTGCGCCCTCGGCTTCGTCCTCGTCGCCGCCGTCTCCGGCCTCTCCTGGCTCGTCCTCCATCGCTGGCACGACAGCCACGCCGGCGGCGACAAATAATCCCTCTCCCACGCCCATGCCCCCGCCCGACGCCCTCGTCCGCTTCCAAAGCCTGCTCCACGACGCTCTCGCCCAAGACGCCCTCGTGAAGCTCACCTTGGGCAAACCTCGCGCCACCGCGCCCGACCCCACGCTGCGCAACGTCTTCGCCCGGCCCGTCACCCTCAAGACCGGCCGTCACATCTCGCTCCTCTACCGCCACGCCACGCGCGACATCACCAAAAACTTCCCGCCCGCCGAGGCCGAAACCGTCCTCCGCCGCCTCCTCTCCGACGCCTTCCTCGACGCCCATCTCTTCACCCCGCTCCAGACCGCGCAGCTCGAACAATCCGACGACGACGCCCGTCCCGCACGGCTGCGTGTAAAGACGGCCGACAGCGCCCCGCCGATCCCGCCCGCCACCCACGACCGCGCCAAGTCCCGCCTCATCGCCCCCGGCTCCCCCTGGCTCCGCGCCCTCGGTGTCACCAACGACCGCGGTCACCCCCGCGAAGGCATGGCGCACAAGTTCCGCCAAATCGAAAAATTCGCCGAGCTCCTCCGCTCCCTCCTCGCCGAATCCGGGCTCACCCCGCCACCCGACGACGCTCTCCCGGCTCCCGCCTTCCCGCCCCTCCGCCTCGCCGACATGGGCGCGGGCAAAGGCTACCTCACCTTCGCCCTCGCCGACCTCCTCGGCGCCCGCGCCGAAGTCCTCGGCATCGAGCGCCGGGCCGACCTCGTCGCCGCCTGCAATCGCGTCGCCGCCGATTGCGGCCTCGCTCCGCGCCTCCGTTTCGTCGAAGGCGACATCCCGGCCCCTCCCGCCGGCACCGACATCCGCCGCTGGTCGCCCGATCTCGCTCCGTTCGACACCTCGCATATTCCCGCGCTCGACGTCCTGATCGCCCTGCACGCCTGCGACACCGCCACCGACGACGCGCTCGCCGCGGGCCACGCCGCCGGCGCGCGCCTCCTCGTCGTCTCCCCCTGCTGCCAGAAAGAGCTGCGCCCGAAACTCGTCCCGCCCGCCGTCCTCGCCGACGCGCTCCGCCACGGCATTTTCCTCGAACGCCAGGCCGAGTTCGTCACCGACGCCCTCCGCGCCCAGCTCCTCGAAGTCGCCGGTTACCGCACCAAGGTCTTCGAATTCGTCTCCACCGAACACACCGCGAAAAACCTCATGATCGCCGCGATCCGCCCCGCCGCCCTCGCCGCGCGCGGCGCCGACTTCGAACCCTCGCCCGTCGCCCTCGCCCGCGTCCGCGCCTTTGCCGCCTTCTACGACATCCGCGAACAACGCCTCGCCCGCCACCTCGGCGTCGAGCTCGCGCCCGCCGCTTGACCGCCCCCTCCCCCGCACGCCAAGGTTTTCCCTTTCGTCAATCCACACCGCCCGCCCTGTTCCACGCCCTTCCACCATGCCCACCCTGAAATTTGCCGTCCTGCCCGGTGATTACATCGGCCCCGAAGTCATGACCGAGGCGCTCCGCGTCCTCGAACACGTCGCCAAGAAAGAGGGGCTCGCGCTCGACTACACGGTCGCCGACGTCGGCGGCGCCGGCATCGACAACCACGGCAAGGCCCTCCCCGACTCCACCCTCGAGCTCTGCCGGCAGTCCGACGCCATCCTCTTCGGCTCCGTCGGCGGCCCGAAGTGGGAAAAACTCCCGCCCAAGGAGCAGCCCGAGCGCGCCGCGCTCCTCCCGCTCCGCAAGGCCTTCAACCTCTTCGCCAACATCCGCCCCGGTCTGCTGTATCCGGATCTTCGCGACGCTTCCCCGCTCAAGACCGAGCGCATCCCCAACGGCATCGACATCGTCTGCATCCGCGAACTCACCGGCGGCATCTACTTCGGCCAGCCCAAGAGCACCGTGAAACTCGAGAACGGCGAGGAGCAGGCCATCGACACGATGGTCTACAAGACCTCCGAGATCGAGCGCATCGCCGAGGTCGCCGCCGTCACCGCCAGGTCCCGAGGCAAGAAGGTGTGCTCCGTCGACAAGGCCAACGTGCTCGAAACCTCCGTGCTCTGGCGCCGCGTCGTCACCGACTACTTCGCGAAGAACCATCCCGACCTCGAGCTGACCCACATGTATGTCGACAACGCCGCCATGCAGCTCGCCCGCGATCCCAACCAGTTCGACGTGCTCTTCACCGAGAACATGTTCGGCGACATCCTCTCCGACGAGATGGCGGTCATCTGCGGTTCGCTCGGCATGATGAGCAGCGCCTCGCTCGGCACGGGCAACAATTCCCACGGCAAGCCCTTCGGACTCTTCGAACCCGCCGGCGGCACCGCGCCCGACATCGCGGGCAAAGGCGTGGCCAATCCCTGCGCGCAGGTGCTTTCCGCCGCGCTCATGCTCCGCTACAGCTTCGGTCTCGACGCGGTGGCCTCGAAGATCGAGGCGGCGGTGCGCAAGACCGTCACGCAGGACGGCGTGCGCACCGGCGACATCGCCTTCGGCAAGGAGTCGATCGGCACCAAGGCCATGGCCGACGCCATCATCGCGAACCTCTGATCCACTCCCGACGCGTGGCGGGGCAACGAAGCCGTCCCGCCCTTCCGCGCCTCTTCCAAAAGCCGCGTCCCTCCCGGACGCGGCTTTTTCGTGCCCGTTCGCCACAAAAAGGACGCCGCCCACCTTTCGGTGAAGCGGCGGAGCCTTTCAGCTTATTCAGCTTTGCTGTGACTTGCAGGGAATCGTCGAAGGGCCAAACAAACGAAGCTGAGATACGTTCGTTATCAATGGCTTGTCTTTTTGGTAAATCAAGTGCGAAATCAAACACATGTCTTTCGCCACCACACCGTGGGAAGGGATGGAATTAATCTGGGGTCTTGATCTTGGTGTCGGCTCCATCGGCTGGAGCGTCATTCGACAGAGCACATCACCGGAATCATCCGCGCTAAAGATAATCGACATAGGCTCTCGGATTTTTCCGGCAGGAAGCGCAGGCGATTACCGTTCCGGCCGTGAAGAATCGCGTGCCACCCAGCGCAGGTTGGCGCGTGCCATGCGCAATCAACGTCACGAACGGCGCCGGCGTCTTGGCGAGTTGATTCAGGAGCTTCAAAAGATCGGGTTCCTGCCCCAAGGGCCCGTTCAGCGGCCTACTGAGCGAGATGCGTTCTTTAAAACGCTGGATGCCACGCTCCGTCCCTCCGCCAAGGCACCGCGACAGGAACAGCACACTTGGTTATATCGTATCGCGTCCCAAGGTATCGCAGGTGAAGCACTCCCGCCGCATGCGCTCGGACGGGTTCTCTATCACGCGGCACGATTGCGCGGTTTCCAAAGTAACGCACGCGAACGCGCCAAGGCTAAGGCCGATAAAAAAGCCGGCGCAGTTTATTCAGGTATCCGCGGATTACGTGCAGAGCTTCAAGCATCCGGAGAAGAACATTTGGTATCTTATTTTTCCAAGCTCGACCCCGAAGCTGAAGGACAGCGTATCCGCGGTCGCTATACAGCCCGTGAAGATCGCCGGGCCGACATTAGGGCGCTGCTTGAATCCCAGTCCCACCATCATGCCGTTCTTCAGAATACCGAATATCGAGAGCACCTGCTCCATCTGATATTCCAGCAACGCCCCCTTCAGGATGCGTCACGTTTCATTGGCCTTTGCGCGTTGGATGGCGTCACCCCGCGAGGGGAAATGGGCCTTCCGTCCTTGCAACGCCTGCGAGTGCTCCAACGGATAAACGACCTCGAGGTGACTCCCCCTGGAGAACAAACGCGCCCGCTGACCGGCATCGAGCGGGCCAAGGTCCGCGACTACCTCTTCGTCCACGACGACATCACTTTTACTCAACTCAGAAGGCTTCTCGGGTTTCCCGCCAAACGCCCTCAACGCAAAGGCGACTCCACTCGCACTCCGTTCCACGAATTCAATTTCGAGCGCGAGAATTCCGAAGAACGCATCCTTGGAGATCGCACATACGGCGTGGTCGCTCCGGTGCTGGGAGAGGCTTGGGGGCGTTTTTCCCTCGCGCAAAAAGACGCGCTCGTTGCCGATTGGCTTGGAGCCGACACTGAGGACGAGGCAAAGGAACGTCTGATCACTCGCCACGGACTTAGCGAAGATCAAGCTACGGCACTGGTGGAAGTCGCCTTGGAAACCTCGCGTGGTCGCTTTTGCGCCGCATCCGCCCGTTCGCTCTGCGAGCGACTCGACACAATGGATGATACACCGGTGCGCTTGGCCACCGCATTGAAGGCACTACGCGCGGATCGTGGTTTAAGCACGTCAGCCGCCGATAAAGGCTTGGACTTTCTGCCCCCCTACCTGCCGACCCACGCGGAGGTCGAGGCGTTTCATGACTCACCTCACTCGCTTCGTAATCCGACCATCCTTCGTGTGCTCCGCGAACTACGCCTCGTGGCAAATGCGTTGATTCGGAAGCATGGGAAACCCGACCGAATACGCATCGAGTTCGCGCGTGAGCTGAAAAACCCCGCACGGAAGCGGCAGGAAATCGATCGCAAGCAAAAGGCGCGTGCCGCCGAGCGTGAACGAGCGCGACAGCAATTGGTCGAAAACGGTTATCGTCCCAGCGTCGCAGCCGTCAGTTCCGCTGATATCGAGAAATGGCTGCTGGGCGAAGAGTGCGCATGGCACTGCCCCTATAGCGGCGAACCTATTTCGCCCAATCGCGTCTTCGCTCCGCAAAGCGACGTCCACGTGGAGCACATCATTCCACGGGCACTCTCCCTCGACAATTCCTTCGCCAACAAAACCCTCGCGGTCGCCGACTGGAATGCGCGCAAAGCCCGCCGCTCGCCGCATGCGGCATTCTCATCCTCGGACCATTGGCCTGACATCCTACGACGTGTCTCCGGTTTCATAGGCGCGGGAAGTCGGGGCAAACTCGCGCGATTCCAATGGGACGACGAGGAGTTGCAGCGTAGATATGGCGGCTTCACCGCACGCCACCTGCAAGAAACCGCTTGGGCGGCACGACTCGCCAAAGAATACCTCGCCGTGCTCTTCGGCGCCGAAGCCACGGATGCCGTGGACGCAACCGGCACGCGTCGCATAGAAACCATTTCCGGCATAGCCACCGGATTGTTTCGCCAAGCGTGGAATTGCTCCGAGGCGTTGTTGCAAAGCCCCAAACTCCCCAAGCTGCCGACAGACGCACCGGACCGACCGCGAACGGGCGCGGCCGACAAGATCCGCGCCGATCATCGTCATCATGCCATCGACGCCTTGGTCGTGGCGCTCACCTCACCCGCCGCCGTCAGGAACCTTTCGATGGCATTAGAGCGCGAAGTCGATCTGAAAGGCCTCCGCCTGCCATCACCCGCTCCAGACTTTGACGCGCAACTGCGATCCGCTTTGGAGAAGATCACCGTCTCCCACCGGGTAAACCGCCGGGCCACCGGCGCGCTGCATCAAGCGACCTACTACCAAGCTCCACGTGCCGACGGCCGCCGCTTCCAACGCGTGGCGCTGGAAGACATTTCGGCCCCGGAAAAATTGCAGGCGATCATCGACGCTCGTGTGCGCGCTGCCGTGCTAGCCGCTTGGGATAAGCGCGGAGATTTTCGCGGCGATCCGTCGAAATGGTTCGCAGCCCCTGCCAATCTCCCTCGCCTGCCCACCGGAGCCATCATCAAACGAGTCACATTGCCCATCGACAGAATCGAGACCGTTGCGCTCGGTCCGGTTGATGATCCCAATCGACAGCTTCATGTGAAAACCGGCGGAAACTTCTGCGTGGTCGTGGTGGAATCCGCACCTACCGGAAAAAAGACTCAAGCAACGTGGAGCTTTCGCCCAATCACACTTTTGGATGCCGCCCGCCAAATCATGTCACGCCCCGGTGGAGTCAATGCACCTCCGCTTAAGCCAGCGCAGATGCTCACCGGAGAACACCGCCTCAAAGCCGGCGACAAGGTTCTCTTCACACTCCGATCCTCGGAAGCGATCCTCCTCAGAAAAGGAGCGCGCCAAGGCGTGGTGATCATCGGCGATGTTGGTGCCGCAGGTATTGAAGGCGCACTCCACAATGACGCCCGCGGAGCCTCGATTCGAAAGCTGCTCGGTGCCTCCGAACGTATTCGCCTCTCACCTTCTGCACTGAAAGCGGCCGATCCTGAGAAAGTGACAATCGGACCGCTAGGCGAAATCCACCCCGCGCGTGACTGACGGCCGCATCATCGAAGTCCACGAGCGTCCGGCGCGCGTGCGCTTGGACACGGGACGCTTGGTGATCGAAAGTGAAATCTCCGGCAAGGAGCCGGTCTACGCCGAAATCGCCGCCAGTGACGTGGCAGCACTGATTCTCGCTCATCCACAAATTGCGATAAGTGGTGCTGCACTCGCAGCCGTGGCCGAAGCCGGCGGTATCGTGGTGATCGGCGGTGGTGACGCGCTACCGCGCGCAATGCTTCTTCCTTTTGGCGGGCACCACGCACCCACGCGGCGAATGGCTGCCCAACTGGGATCATCATTGCCCACTCGAAAACGACTCTGGGCAGAAATCGTGCGAGCAAAGATCGCCGGACAAGCCTCCATCCTGCGTCGCCAAAATCTTGATACAGCAGTTATGGAAACACTCGCCAATACCGTTCGCTCCGGCGATCCGGACAACTGCGAGGCACAGGCAGCGCGTTACTACTGGTCACGACTTTGGGGCGAAGATTTTGTGCGCGACCGAGATGCCCAGGATCAAAACCGATTACTCAACTACGGCTATGCCATCCTACGCGCTATCGTAGCACGCTCGTTGTGCGGAGCTGGCCTTCACCCCGGCGCCGCCCTGCACCATCATCATCGCAACAATCCGTTCCCGCTCGCCGACGATTTGATGGAATTCCTTCGTCCGGTAGTGGACTCGGAGGTCGTCGCCTTGGTCGCCGCAGCCGGGCCCAATCAACCAATGGATGCACCACTTCGTCGCAGGTTGGCGACGATTCTCGCCAAGGACGGATTCCGATTCGGTCGAGAGACATGGGTGCCTGCCACGCTCGCCTTGCAAGTCGCGCAAAGGCTGGGACGCGTTTTCGAAGGAGAACGCGACTCGCTGGGACTGGAAAAGCTGTGGGACGAGTAATCCCAATCTGGCCTGAAACTCCACCATCCAGCTACGAAACGATGTGGTTGGTCGCCATGTTCGATTTGCCGGTGGGCACACCCGAGAACCGCCGGGCTTACACCCAGTTCCGCAATCACCTGCTGTCTGTTGGCTTTTCGATGCTGCAATTCTCAGTCTACGCGCGGTTCTGCAAAAGCGAGCGATCAGCCGAGCAAATCATCGCGGAAGTTAAACCGGGCATTCCGGAATCGGGCCAAGTTCGCTTCTTAATGGTCACAGAAAAGCAGTTCGCAAAGATGCGAAGCTTTATCGGGAGAAAGCCGAAATCAAACGAATCACCGCCGGAGCAGCTGATATTCTTCTAAGATCCTAAAGCCCGAAGCACCTCCCTACAAGGTGCTTCGGGCATAAGGAGCGTGGCCCTTCGACGATTCCCTGCAAGCCACAGCCCGGCCCTCGTCGCCATCTCCATAGGGGCTAGCGTGGCCCTTCGACGATTCCCTGCAAGCCACAGCCAGGGTGGCTGCTGCCCCGGTGGCCGTCGCAGCGTGGCCCTTCGACGATTCCCTGCAAGCCACAGCGCTCTGGCTCGTTTTCAAACCGGCGGGGGGAGCGTGGCCCTTCGACGATTCCCTGCAAGCCACAGCGCCTCCGACGAGGGTTTCGAGCTTCGGCGAAGCGTGGCCCTTCGACGATTCCCTGCAAGCCACAGCCGATGCGTCGCCGGGCTCCGCCGTGAGGACAGCGTGGCCCTTCGACGATTCCCTGCAAGCCACAGCTCCGCTCACGTCGTGGCGTGGGGCTCCGCTAGCGTGGCCCTTCGACGATTCCCTGCAAGCCACAGCTTCGGTTCCACCGGGATTTTGGCAGTAACCAGCGTGGCCCTTCGACGATTCCCTGCAAGCCACAGCCAGCTCCCCCCCAGCACCCGCCAAGGCTACAGCGTGGCCCTTCGACGATTCCCTGCAAGCCACAGCAGGAGGGCGTCGAGGGAGTTGTCGACGTAGAGCGTGGCCCTTCGACGATTCCCTGCAAGCCACAGCTCCGCTCACGTCGTGGCGTGGGGCTCCGCTAGCGTGGCCCTTCGACGATTCCCTGCAAGCCACAGC
>Ga0182792_1000032_pt1 | contig 127763 bp, 102 predicted proteins | sample Passage237B_FD_130497 | JGI IMG/M metagenome (GOLD analysis project Ga0182792, IMG submission 130497) | Cellulose adapted compost microbial communities from Newby Island Compost Facility, Milpitas, CA, USA - Passage2 37B (version 2) (version 2) ...
CAGCCGATCCCCACGCTCCACCCGCCGCGCCGCAGGAGGTGCAGCGCGACGGCCACGACGAGCTCGGGGTCCTCGAGCACGGCCTGCACCTCGTCGCCGACCGTGCGCTCGAAGCCGCGCACGACGCCGTCGGGTGCGGGTGCGGACGACGGCGCGACGAGTCCCGGCCAGGTCGCGTCGAGGTGCTCCAGGAGCTCCGGGACGAGGTCCCCGACGGTGCGGCTGCCGCGCTGGTCGACGGTGAGGACGAGCATGGCACCAGTGTGCGACCTTGTGGGAGTTCCCACAAGGGCTGAGTGTTGTCCGAGCTCAGTGGCCGGCGAGCGCGGACAGCGCCAGCCGGTAGGAGTCGAGCCCGAAGCCCGCGACCGTGCCCGTCGCGACCGCACCGACCACCGACGTGTGCCGGAACGTCTCGCGCGCGTACGGGTTCGTGATGTGCACCTCGACCAGTCGCAGCCCCGCCGTCGTGACCTGCGCCGCCGCGTCCCGCACCGCGTACGAGTAGTGCGTGAACGCCGCCGGGTTGAGCACCACGTCGCAGCGGGTGTCGACCGCCTCGTGCAGCCAGCCGATCAGCTCGGCCTCGTCGTCCGTCTGCCGCACGTCCACGTCCAGACCCAGGTCGGCGCCCCACTTCTCCGCCGCCGTCACCAGGTCCGCGAGCGTCTCCGACCCGTAGACCTCGGGCTCCCGCGTCCCCAGCCGCGCCAGGTTCGGACCGTTGAGCACCAGCACCCGCGTCATGCGGGCAGCCTAACCACGCGCGGAGCCCGCGACCGCCACGCGCGCACCGACGCGCCGGACCTCACAGCGCGACCGACGTCGACGGAGCCGCGCCCTCCGCGACCTCCGCGTACGCCGCGGCCAGCAGCGTCGGGTCCGGACCCTCGAGGCGGGTCGGTCGCGCGACGTCCTCGAGCACCACGAAGCGCAGCAGGTCGCCACGCGTCTTCTTGTCGCGGCGCATCGCCGTCAGCAGCCGCTCCCAACGGTCGCCCCGGTACGACGTCGGCAGGCCCAGCGCCGTCAGGACCGCCCGGTGCCGCTCCACGACGTCGTCGGACAGCTTGCCCGCGAGCCGCGACAGCTCGGCGGCGAACACCATGCCCACCGACACCGCCGCGCCGTGCCGCCACTGGTACCGCTCGACGTGCTCGACCGCGTGCCCGAACGTGTGCCCGTAGTTGAGGATCTCCCGCAGGCCCGCCTCCTTGAGGTCGTCGCCCACGACGTCCGCCTTGACCCGCACCGCACGCTCGACCAGCTCGACCAGCACGTCCGAGCGCGCCGCCGCCACCGGGTCCTGCAGCAGCGCCACGTCCCCCTCGACCAGCTCGAGGATCCGCGGGTCCGCGATGAACCCCGCCTTGACGACCTCCGCGAGCCCCGCGACGAAGTCGAACCGCTGCATCGACTCCAGCGCCGCCAGGTCGCACAGCACCGCAGCCGGCGGGTGGAACGCGCCGACGAGGTTCTTGCCCTCCGGGGTGTTGATGCCCGTCTTGCCGCCGACGGCCGCGTCGACCATGGCCAGCACCGTCGTCGGGACCTGCACCACCCGGATGCCGCGCAGCCACGTCGCCGCGACGAACCCCCCGAGGTCCGTCGTCGCGCCGCCGCCGACCGCGACCACCGCGTCCGACCGCGTGAAGTCCGCCTGCCCCAGCACGCCCCACAGGAACGCCGCGACCTGCGACGTCTTCGCCTCCTCGGCGTCCGGCACCTGCGCGCCGAACGTCTCGTAGCCGTGCCCGCGCAGCTCCTCGATGATGACGTCCGCCGTGGTCGCCAGCGCCGCGGGGTGCACGACGAGCACGCGCCGCACCTTCTCGCCCAGCGTCCCGGGCAGCTCGCCCAGCAGGTTGCGGCCGATCACCACGTCGTACGGCTGCTCGCCCCGCACCGTCACCCGTCGCACGTCGCTCACGCGTCACCCTGCCTCGTCGTCCCGTCGGCGGACCCGCTCGCCCGCCCGTCCTCGCCGGGCGCTGCGCCCGACGCCTGCTGCGCGAGCGCCGTCTCCACGGCCTGCGCGACCGCCCCGGGCCGCAGCCCGTCCGTCAGGACCCGCACCGTCGACACCGCCTCGTACACAGGGCGGCGCGCGTCCATCAGCGCCTGCCACTGCGCGCGCGGGTTGCCCAGCAGCAGCGGGCGCGAGCGGTTGAACCCCACCCGCGGCGCCGCGTGCGCCAGGCTCACGTCGAGGAACACCACCGCGCCGCCCGCCGCGCGGTACCGCGCCAGGACCTCCTGCGTCGAGGCGTCCAGCACCGCACCGCCACCGAGCGCGAGCACACCCGTGTGCTCCGCCACCGCGGCCGCGACCGCCTCCCGCTCGAGCGCACGGAACGCGGGCTCGCCGTCGTCGACGAAGATCTCCGTGATCGGCTTGCCCGCGCTCGCCTCGACGTCCGCGTCCGTGTCACGCACCGCGACTCCCCAGCGCTCCGCCAGCGCGGCACCCACCGTCGACTTGCCCGACCCGGGCGGTCCGACGAGCACGACACGAGGTCCGGGACGGTCGGAGTTCGGCACGCCCGGGAGCCTAGTCGAGTACGCGCGGCAGCCCACGCCGGTCCGCAGCACGGACGCCCCGGGCCCGGGAAGGCGCCGGTCGGGTGAATGGTCCGTTCGTTCGTCCCGATCCGCTCACCTCGGTGTTCACCCGTGCCGATGACTCGGCGACCTGTGTGACGACCATGGAGGAACCGTGATCCTGCGCAAGACGGCCGCCGCCTTCCTGACCGCGGCGCTGGTCGCGGTCGGGGGCGCCGCGACCCTCGCCACCCCGGCGACCGCGGCGACGAACCTGACCGTCGGCGCGCCGCAGAACCTCCGGACGTCGGTCGTCGACGGCGACACCCGGTTCCAGTGGGACGGCGTGGACGGCGCGACGGGCTACACGATCCAGGTCGCCACCGACGACCAGTTCGCGACGTCGAACCTCGTCGCGACGCGGACGACCTACGCCCGGTCCTGGATCCCCGAGCGCACGCTCGGCAACCTCGAGGACCGCGGCCTGTACTGGCGCGTCGCCGCCCACACCTCGGGGGTGAGCGACGCCTCGCGCGGCGACTTCTCCGAGCCCGCGTTCGTGGACGTCCCGGCCGCCGAGCGGCCCACGCCGCTGAGCCCCGCCTCCGGCGCGGTCGTGGACTACCCGGACCCGGTGACGTTCCGCTGGACCCCGGTGCGCGGCGCGATCTCCTACACGCTCACGTACTCCTCCAGCGCGGAGTGGACCGCGGGCGTCACGACGACCGTCACGGGTATCACGGGCACGGCGCACACGCCGTCCGCGCCGCTCGCACGCACCTCGTCGGGCGCCCCCGTGCAGTGGCACTGGAAGGTCCAGGCCGTGTTCGCCAACCCGTTGACCGCGACCGGGACGTCGAACCCGGTCACGGGGCCCGCGAGCACGACGAGCACCTTCACGGTCCGCTGGACGGCACAGGACTCCGCCCCCACGCTCCTGTCGCCCACGGACACCGACCCGATCCAGAGCGACCTGCGGTTCACGTGGACGCCCGTCGCCGGTGCCACCCGCTACTCGATCGCCATCGGTCAGTCGGTCGACGACGCCACCGGCCTCGTCACGACGGTCAAGATCACCGCCGACTCCACCAGCACGACGTTCGTCCCGCTCACGCAGCTCGTCGACGGCAACTACTGGTGGCAGGTCACGGCCTACGACCCGGCAGGCAACCCCGGCCAGCCGTCGGTCGCGCGCCAGTTCCGCAAGGCGTGGGGCGCCCAGAGCGAGCCGACCACCCCGGCCGCCGGGTTCACCAAGACGTACCCGGTGCCGACGTTCGGCTCGACCGACGTCCAGGCCCCCGTCCGGGTCAGCCTCGACGACTTCCTGCTGACGTGGGAGCCGGTCGCCCGCGCCACCCTCTACGAGGTCCAGGCGATCCCGATCATCGAGGTCGCCGGCGACCAGCGCCGGGTGCTCACCTGCCGCACGGCGTCCACCTCGATCGGGATCGTCGGGCGCGTCGACGAGGGCACCAACGACGGCGGCGCGCTCGAGGGCGACGGGACGTGCCTGTGGAACTCGAGCAAGTCGTACCGCATGGACCTCGGCGGGCTCTACGAGTGGCGCGTGCGCGCGATCGACTACTCGGGCGGCGCGACGACACAGCTCCAGGCGACGACCCCCGCGGGCTCGCAGGAGTCGCTGTGGTCGGACGTCGACGACGGCGACCTCTCCCGCAAGCGCTACTTCTACGTCGAGCCCCGGGGCGCGGGTGCTGGTCCGACCACCGTGGTCGACGACGCGTCGTGGGACGCCGAGTCCACCACGACGATCGGCAAGCCCGCCCCGCTCATGAAGTGGTCCCCGGTGGAGGGCGCCAACGCCTACCAGGTCGACGTGTTCCACGACTACGACTGCAGCGTCCACGTCACCACCCAGTTCACGCCCCAGACGCACCTGCGGATCAACGGCGTGTTCGACGACGAGACGTCGGGCGAGTACTGCTGGCGCGTGCGCGGCGTCGTGATGAACGACAGCTACTCGCAGTACACGGTCCCCGTCGGGTCGGTCTTCACGCCGGCGCGCTACTGGCAGAAGAGCAGCACGCCGGTCGACTTCGAGGGCGTGACGCCCGTGACCACGACGCCTGACGGCTCGGTCGTGTTCTCGTGGCGCCCGCAGTCGCTGTCCGCGCTCGGCGACGGGGGCAGCCGCGGGTACGCCGTGACGATCCTCGACTCGTCGCTCACCTCGAAGGGCACGCTCAAGGTCGAGTACCCGTGGTACGTCGCCAAGACGCTCGACAGCGCGCAGAAGCCGCTCGCGCCGGGCAGCTACTGGTTCAAGGTCGCGGCGCTCGACGCGCTGGGCAACCCCGGCAACTACACCGAGAACGTGCCGTTCACGATCGCGGCGCCGGCGCCGACGGACCTGACCACGCGCGTGGACGGGACGTCCGCGACGCTCTCCTGGACGGGCACCACCGCCGCGGCCAAGTACGGCGTCAAGGTCCGCGCGGTCGGCGCGGACTGGCCGACGCAGGTCACGCAGGTGACGCAGACGTCGACCACGGTCCGCGACCTCGACGACGGCACCTACGAGTGGCTCGTCTTCAGCTACGACAACAGCGGGTACACCTCGCTCGAGGCGACGTCGGGGTCGTTCACGGTCGCCGCGCCGGCCCCCGCGCGCGTCACCGCGGACGGCGCGGTCCTGACGCCGGGGAACCGGGTCCTCGACTGGGAGCCGGTCGACGGCGCCTCGCGCTACCTCGTGCAGTACTCGGCCACGGCCGGCACGCTCGACAACGCCACCGCCGCGGAGACGTCCGCCACGTCGTACGTGCTCCCGACGACGCTCGCGTTCGGCACGACCTACTACTGGCAGGTCACGGCCGTCCCCGAGAAGTCCACCACCTCCGCGACGCGGGTCAAGCTCGGCAAGTCGTCCGTCGGGTCGTTCAGCGTCACCAACCCGCCCGTGACGCCGTCGATCGGGGTGAAGATCACCGGCACGGAGGCGTCGGTCACGTGGAAGACGCCGGCGGGAGCCGACCGCGGTACTGCCGACGCCCCGGCGTACCGGCTCGCGTACCGGGCCTCGAACGCCAACGGCACGACGACGGACTGGACGGTCATGCCGGTCGTGGCGGGTCAGGAGTCCGTGACGATCACCGGGCTCGCGGCCTCCACCACGTACGAGTTCCAGCTCCAGGCCTACAACGGCGAGGGTGCGGGCGCGTGGTCGGCGGTCCGGTCCGGCTCCACGGCCGGAGCGCCCACGATGCCGGTCTCGAAGCTCACCGCCACCCCGACCGCTTCGTCGGTGAAGGTCACGTGGACCGCGCCGTCCAGCTCGGGCACGGGCGGTTCGCCGATCACGGGGTACACCGTCACGTACGCCAAGGACGGCGGCGCCTGGTCGACCGTCTCCTCGGCCGCGACGTCCACCGCCACGAGCGTCGACATCTCGGGACTCACGGCGAAGGCGGGCTACACGATCAGCGTGGCGCCGCGGAACGTGTTCGGTGAGGGACCGTCGGCGAGCATCACGACGGCGACGCTCGGGCTGGCGACCGCACCGGTCGACGTCAAGGCCGCGCGCGGCGACGCCTCGGCCACCGTGTCCTGGTCGCCGCCGGCCGACAACGGCGGCTCGGCGATCACCGGCTACGCGATCCAGTACCGCGCGAAGTCCGCGACGACCGGCTGGACGACGTGGCGCACCGGTCCGTCGGTGTCGGCGTCGGTCCGCAGCACGAAGGTCACGAACCTGAAGAACGGCTCGTACTACCAGCTGCGCGTCGCGGCGGTCACGAAGCTCGGCACGGGCAAGTGGTCGACGGGCGCGGCGGTCACGCCCGCGACGAAGCCGTCCGCCCCGACGTCCCTCAAGGCGACGACGCCCGCGACCAAGACGGTCAAGCTCACGTGGAAGGCGTCCGCCGCGAACGGCTCGAAGATCTCGGGCTACCGCGTCTCCTACTCCACGAACGGCACGACGTGGAAGACGCTCACGACGACGACCTCGACCAGCTACACGTGGAAGAAGGCGACCAAGGGCACGACGTACTCGTTCCGCGTGATCGCGACGAGCAACCTCGGCAACAGCCCGGCGAGCACGGTCGTCAAGATCAAGGCCAGGTGAGCCAAGGGGGCCGGGCTCCGGCTCGGCCCCCACGACGAAGGCCGGTCACCCCGCGGGGTGGCCGGCCTTCGTCGTGTGCAGGTCGTTCAGCGCAGGAGCTCGGGCACCGAGTCCAGGTACGCGTCCAGGTTCCGGCGCACCTCGGCGACGGAGTCGCCGCCCGTCTTCTCGAGCAGTGCGTCCGCCAGGACGAGCGCGACCATCGCCTCGGCGACGACCGCGGCCGGGGGGACGGCGCACACGTCGGAGCGCTGGTGCTGGGCCTTGGCGGGCTCCCCCGTCGTCGTGTCGATCGTGGCGAGCGCACGCGGCACGGTCGAGATCGGCTTCATCGCCGCGCGCACGCGCAGGACCTCGCCGTTCGTCATGCCGCCCTCGAGTCCGCCGGCGCGGTTGGACCGGCGCTGCACGCGACCGTCGACGCGCTCGATCTCGTCGTGCGCCTGTGAGCCGCGACGCGTCGCCGTCCGGAAGCCGTCCCCGACCTCGACGCCCTTGATCGCCTGGATGCCCATGAGGGCCGCGGCGAGGCGCGCGTCGAGCCGGCGGTCGGCGTGCACGTACGAGCCGAGGCCGGACGGGACGCCGTAGGCCAGCACCTCGACGACGCCGCCGAGCGTGTCGCCGTCCTTGTGGCACTCGTCGATCTCGGCGACCATCGCGGCCGACGTCTCCGCGTGGAAGCAGCGCACCGGGTCGGCGTCGAGCGCGGCCACGTCGTCGGGCGACGGCAGCTCCGCGTCGTCCGGGACGGCGACAGGGCCGATGCCGACGACGTGCGAGACGAGCCGGATGCCGGCGGCCTGCTCGAGCAGGTGCGCGGCGACGGTGCCGAGCGCGACGCGCGTCGCGGTCTCGCGGGCCGACGCCCGCTCGAGCACGGGGCGGGCGTCGTCGAAGCCGTACTTGCGCATGCCGACGAGGTCGGCGTGGCCGGGGCGCGGGCGCGTGAGCGGCGCGTTGCGCGCCCGCTGCAGGACCGCGGGGTCCTCGACCGGGTCGGCGGACATGACGTCGACCCACTTCGGCCACTCGGTGTTGCCGACCTCGATCGCGACCGGCCCGCCCTGCGTCAGGCCGTGCCGCACGCCGCCGAGGACGCGCACGGCGTCCTGCTCGAACTTCATCCGGGCGCCGCGGCCGTAGCCGAGCCGACGGCGGGCCAGCGCGTCCTGGATGTCCTGCGTGGACACCTCGACGCCGGCGGGCACGCCCTCGAGGACACCGACGAGTGCGGGGCCGTGGGACTCCCCCGCGGTCAACCAACGAAGCATGGCGTCATCCTTTCACGCGCCGCAGGGCGCCCCAGGCAGCGGTCCGGTCGGTGGGACCGCAGGCCGCACGCGACGAGGGTGGCCGGCGGGGACCGCCGACCACCCTCGTCGTCACGTGCCGTCAGTCGTCGTCGCTCTGCCGCGGGAGGTCCGAGCCCTCGATCGGAGCGACCGGGTTGCGGTCGCTCGCCTGCGGCATGGGCTTCACGGTCGGCTCGGCCGACGGGTCGGGTGCCGGGGCGAGGCTCGGCATGACGTACAGGAAGCCGTCGACCTTGAGCTCCACGTCACCGAGCTCCGTGGCCGGGCGCCCGCCGGTGGCCGCCGTCTCGTTCTGCGTCGTGCCCTCCATGCCGGAGACGAGGAACAGGCGCGTCGTGTGCTGGATCGCGTCGAGGAACGTCACGGCCTTCTCGTACGGGCCCAGGACGGTCATGGTCACCGGCACCGCGGTCATCCCCGCGGGCGCCTCGACCTTCGTCGGGACCGGCGCGGCCGCCGCGTCCCCGGTCGCCCCCGCGGACGCGCTCGGCGACGGGGTCGGCGTCGCCGCCGGCTGCGCCTCCGTGGAGACGGCGCCGCCCGCGCCCGCGCCGGGGTTGCCCGTCGTCTCGGCGAGGGTGACGAGGTACGGCGTCTGCGGGACGAGCTCGATCACGACGACCTCGTTGGCGATCGCGAGCTCGTCGATCTGCCGGATGTACGGCGCGAGGTCGAGGCTCGGGGGGATCTGCGTCGCGATGGTCGCGAGCTCCGCCTTGTACTCGTCGAGGTGCTCGAACTCCTTCTTGAGCTGGGCGACCTTCGCCGCGAGGACGGTGTTCTGCTCCTCCGTGGTCCGGGTCTGCTCCCGCGTGTCCGACGCCGTCGCCAGCACGGGCGAGACGAGCAGGAACCAGGCCATCGCCAGCAGGACGACGGAGACGAACGCGGTCCCGGCGATCCAGGTCTTCTTCTTCGCGGCAGCGCTGTTCATTCCTGCTCCTCCGTCGTCGCGGCCTCGGCGGACTCGTCAGCGGCGTCGTCCTGCGGCAGGAAGCGCTTCGAGTAGACGTCCGTGGTGAAGCGCACGGACGCCTGCACGCCGTAGAAGACGCCGGACACCTCGTCGGACTCGGTGGTCACCGACGAGACGAACGCGTCGCTGAAGCCCGGGATGCTGTTGAGCGCGTCGATCAGGGCGGCGGAGTCCGGCACGGTCACCGAGCGCACGCCGAACGAGATCTGCCCGACGCTCGGCGCCTGCAGCGGGTCGGCGGACAGCTCCGGGGCGGTCATGGGGGTCGCGCCCGTGACCGCGAAGGTGTCGATGCTCGCCGTCTCCGGCAGCACCGCGGCGATCGCGTCGAGGTACGTCTTCCAGACCACGTCGGTCGCCATGCCGATCTGGCGGGCGCGCTCGGCCTCGGCGAGCTGCTGCTGCACGCGCGGGACCTCGGCGTACTTCGCCTGCTCGGTCGTGAGGCGCGCCGTCTCCTGCTGCGCGCGCTCGAGGTCGCCCTGTGCGGCCGACGCCACGGACTGCGCCCAGAGCCACAGCAGGGCGCAGACGACGAGGACGACGAGGATCGCGATGGCGAGCCACTTCTTGATGCTCTGCAGGCCGCGCGCGGCACGGACCTCCGGGGGCAGCAGGTTGACCTGCGGGAGCCCCTCGACGAGCGACGTCTGCGCCTTGCCCTTGCCCTTCACGGACTTCAGGGGGCGCTCGAGCAGCGAGGTCATGCGGCGACTCCGTACGCGAGACCGACGGGGAGGGCGATGAGCGACTCGCGACCGGCGAGCCGCTCACGGCCGGCGCCCTTCGCGGAGCGCAGACCGGCCAGCGGGTCGCCGAGCGTCACCGCGATGCGGCTCGCGCTCGACAGGTACTGCCCGAGGCCGGGCAGGGGCGAGCCGCCGCCGGTGAGGACCACGAGCTCGACGCCCGCACCCGGGTGCGAGCCCGCGTAGTAGACGAACGTGTTGCGGACCGACTCGACGAGCTGGCGGACCACCTCGGCGACGTTCTCCGCGGCCTGCGCGCGCTCCGGGGCGACCGCGTAGCCGACGCCGATCTCCCGCTTGATCGTCTCGGCCTCGACGACCGACACGCCGAGGGCGCCCGCGACCGCGGTCGTCACCTGGTGCCCGCCGACGGGCAGCATGCGCACGAGCTGCGGCCGGCCCTGCGCGGCGATCACCACGGTGGTGATCTGCGCGCCGATGTCGACGAGCGCGACCGTGCGGTGCGCGTACTCGCCGCGGGCGAGCGCCCGGACGAGCGCGAACGCGTTGAGGTCGACCATGACGGGCCGCAGCCCGGCGCCCTCGACGGCCAGCACGTTGGCGTTGACCGTGTCCCGCTGGGCGGCCACGAGCAGGCCGTGGACGATCCGGCCCTCCGGCCCGTCGACCTCGGCCGTCGGGCAGTAGTCGAGCAGCGCGTCGTTGGTCGCCATCGGCAGCAGGTCGCCCACGTGGTACGCGAGCGAGTCGGTGAGCTGCTGGCGGGGCATCCACGGCAGCTCCGTCTCGCGGACGAGCACGCGCTGGTTCCCGACGCCGATCACGACGTCCTTGGTCGGGAACTTGGCGCGCGACCACAGCTCCTTGAGCGCACCCGCCACCGTCTCCTGCTGCACGACCTCACCGTCGCGGACGGCACCGAGGGGCAGCTGCACCTCGCCGAACCGCTGGAGCGTCGGCGGGTTCTTCCCGGCGGGACCGCCGGAACCGAACTCGAGCTCGGCTGCCCGGACCGCTCCGGTGCCGATGTCGAGGCCGATCACGCGTGTGCTGGCCACTGGCCGCCCTTTCGTCCGTCGCACTGTTCCGACACTGCTATCGGGCGAGGGCAAGTCCGACTTGAGGGTGACGAGGGTGCTGTTTGCGCAGGTCCGCCCGCGCTCACAGCAGCGTGCGGTACCAGTCCCACACGGCGTCGCCCCCGAGCAGCCCGAGCCAGGCCCCCGCGAGCATCCACGGACCGAACGGCACGCCCGTGCGACGCCCCGCGCGGCGGGTCAGCAGGAGCCCCACGGCGAACAGCCCGCCGAGGAGGAACGCCGCGAACCAGCCGACGACGAGGCTCGCCCAGCCCGCCCAGCCGAGGTACAGACCGAGCACGCCGGCGAGCTTGACGTCCCCGAACCCCATGCCCGCGGGGTAGAGGACGAGCAGGAGGAAGTACACGCCGAACAGCGCCACGCACCCGACGAGCGCTCGTACGAGCGCGTCCCCGTGCGTCTCTCCCCCGGGGTTCCACGCGGCGAGTGCGAGCAGTGCGAGCCCGACCCCGTAGGACGGCAGCACGATCGCGTCGGGCAGTCGCCGCGTGTCGAGGTCGATGAGCGCGAGCGCGACCGTGATCGCCGCGAGGTAGAGCAGCGCGGGCAGCGTCCAGCTCACCCCCGCCCACCACGCGACGAGGCCGAAGGCGGCCCCGGTCGCGGCCTCGACGAGCGGGTAGCGCACCGCGATCGGCTCGCCGCAGTCGCGGCACCGTCCCCGCAGCAGCAGCCACCCGAGCACCGGCACGTTGTCCCGGGCACGGATCCGGTGGCCGCACCGCGGGCACGCGCTCGGCGGGGAGACCACCGACTCGCCCCGCGGGACACGCCAGACCACGACGTTGAGGAACGAGCCGACGGCGAGGCCGAGCAGCGCGACGAGCAGCACGAGGAGGGTCACGAGGTGTCAGGGTGCGAGCGAGAGGGCCTGGTTGTCCATCCGGAACCGCTCGGTGACCACGAACGCACGCCCGGAGCTGCCGCCACCGGAGTTGGCGGGCTCGAACGTGAGCGTCACCGGGTTGCTGAGGTCGGCGTTGCAGCCGTACAGCTGGCCGGTCATGGCCACCGAACCCTGGGCACCGATCGTGCCGGGCGTGTAGACCATGAGCGTGGTGTTCGGCCCCTGGGTGATGGTCGGGTCGCCCCACGCCCGCAGGTTGACCCCGCGCACGCTCGACGGCGGCGCGGAGCAGGACGTCATCGACGTCGGCCACGGCTCGACGACGTACACGCTGTGCCGCGCGCCGTCAGCGGACTCGAAGCGGATCGGGTTGCGGAACTCGGCGCCGGGCACGAAGAGCACCAGGTCGGCGTAGAGCTTCACGACGAGCGAGCCGCCGAGGCCGACCCGGTTGCTCGTGCCGCAGCCACCCGAGCCGGTCGAGGCGGTGAGGTCGTAGATCGTCGGGGTCGTGATCGTCAGCGGGGACGTGAAGACGCCGCTGCTCGAGATCTGGCAGACGTCGGCCCAGGTGTAGCCCGACCCGCGCAGCGGGTTGAGGTCGGTCACCCACCGGCGCATGGTCCAGCCGCTCCAGCGCGCGTCGCTCGCGGTGACCTTGGGGAACTGGAGGGCGGGGTCCCCGGTCGGGAACCACACCTCCATGTTGGGCGCGGCCGGCGCGGCGAGCGACGGGTCCGGCACGGTCACGGGCGAGCCGTACAGGCGCGACGCGTTGATGCCGCCCGACAGCCCGGACTTCACCCGGAACGAGCCACCGGCGGTGATCGTCATGCCCGCGTTGGCGTTGACGCGGTCGACCCAGATGTTGCCGGGGAACGTCTTGGTGTTCGAGATCGACATCGTGCCGCCGACGTGGATGTCGCCGCCGACGTTGCAGCCGCTCGTCATGGTGAAGTTCCCGACGACGGTGAGGTTCCCGCCGATCGTCCCGCCCGCGGGGCAGTTGAGGTTCCCCCCGACCCACATGTCGCCGTCGACCTTGCAGGTCGTGTTCCAGGTGACGTTGCCGGCGATGACCGCGTCACCGCCGACGAGGCCGTTCGCGGGGCAGTCGATGTTGCCCTTCGAGATGAGGTCGCCCTGGATCTTGCAGGTGGTGTTGAGGATCGACGTCTCGGACAGCGACGAGTTGATGTACACGCCGCCGGAGGAGTCCATGGCGGTCGAGCACACGAAGTGGTCGGTGAGGATGTCCGCGTCCGTGCCGGTGATCGTGAGGTTCGTCGAGGCGCTCGTGTTGACCTTGCCGAAGATGGCCTGGTTGAACTCGGGCGTCGGCGGGCGCTGCTTGACGTTGAACTGCGCGACCATCGTGCGGACGTCGCCGGAGGCGTTGCCGGAGCCCTTCTCCCCCGTCCAGCCGGTGGAGATGACGCGGAACATGGTGGAGCCGGGAGGCGCGGGCACCGTCGGGCAGCCGTTGGTCCACGAGGCCTCGAGGGCGGGGTCCGCGGCGGGCGTGACGAGGCGCTGGACCTGGGCGGTCCAACGCGGCGTCGTGCTCGAGTTGGCGCCCCCGACCCAGCACGCACCGCCGGTCACGGCGGCCGCCGCGGCCTCGAGCCCGGCCTCGGCGGCCGACTTCGCGCTCACCGACGCGCGGGACGCCGTGGCCTGGCCGACCGCGAACACCACCGAGCCGACGAGGATCACCGCGAACACCGCCAGGACGGCGGCGATCCCGATGACGGCGACCAGGGAGCTGCCCCGGTCGCCGCGCGCCGCGCGCGCGGTCCGCAGGATCAGGTTGCTGTGCACTTCGCACCTCCGGGGATCTCACCGTCGAGCTGCAGCTGGCGGCGCGGGGAGACCGTCGTGGCCACGTTGACCGGGGCGTTGCCGTCCTGCGGCTCGAACCGCAGGGCGATCGACACGCTGCCGGGGTACCAGGCCTCGACGTCGGGCGACGGGTCGTGCGCGATGAACGCCGGGTTCGCACCGAGGACCTCGACGTCCTCCGCGACCACGGGCCACGCCGTCGGGTCGGTCGCGGTGACGGGTGTGCTCCCGACGGGTGGGGTCGGGACGCTCGCGGCGCGCAGCGTGCCGTCGCCCGCGAGGTACCAGCCCATGCACCGCCAGGTGGCGTTGTCCCCGACGAGCCCCTCGGTCCGCCGCGTCTTGACGATCAGCAGGTCACCGCCGCCCGACCCACCGGGCGTCGTGAACGTCGCACCGGTGCGGACCTCGGTCTCGACCGCGAGACGCACCGCCTGCTGGATGGCGTCGAACTGCACGCGCGCGGCGTTCGTGCCCTCGGTGGTGGCGCGCACCGCGGCGTTCGCCTGCATCGACCGGATGAACAGGCCGCCGACGAGCGCGAGGAGGAACAGCGAGAGCATCGACGCGACGAGGATCTCGACGAGGGTCATGCCCTCGTCGCGCGGCCGCTCCGGCGCAGGCGTGCTCACTCGAGCCCCAGGGCGACGCGGGTCGTGGTCGAGGCCAGGACCTTCGAGGAGTCCGCGGCGTCGACGACCGTCACGGTGTAGCTGACGACCGGCGCGGAGGCGGCCGTCAGGCAGTTCACGGGCGCAGCACCGGCCGTGACGACCATGCGCATCTCCTTGCCCCGGCCGTCGCGCCGGTTCGCGGGCGTCGGGGTCGTCCGTACGTCGTTCCACTTGGGGCACGCCTTCGTGGAGTCGAGGCCGGCGACGGCGGTGTGCGCCCAGTCGGCGCGCTCGAGCGCCCACTGCGTCGCGGACTCGATCGTCGAGTTGCGCGCCGAGGACGAGATCGCGGTGACGATGAGGAAGAGCGTCCCGAGCATCAGGACCGCGAAGAGCAGCATCGAGACCATGACTTCGACCATGCCGAAGCCCTCGTCACCACGCTGCGTCCCGCTCAGCTCCTGAGGCATCGCGTCCCCTCCCCTCGCTCGTCCGTGGGTGACACCGCTGTGGGGCGCCCGGTACAGCCGGGCGCCCCACAGGCGGTTCATGCGTCAGATCAGCAGGTGCCGACCGCGATGCCGCCGGTGTCCGTGACGTGGAACGTCTTGTCCTTGCCGTCCGGGTGCTCGGCCTGGAGGCACCACGAGCCGTCCGTCGCGACCGTGGCCGGGAAGCTGACGGTCACGCCGTCCGTGGCGACGAAGCCCTCGTTGGCCGCAGCCGCCTCGTCGACGTCCGCCGCCGTGTCGTCCGGGTTGGACGCGAGGTAGGAGGAGATCGCGATCTTCGCGTTGCCGAGGTCCGACTTCACCGCGGAGTCCTTGGCGCGCTTCTGCTGGTCCAGGTACACCGGGATCGCGATGGCCGCGAGGATGCCGATGATGATGATGACGACGAGGAGCTCGACGAGCGTGAAGCCACGCTCCTTGTTCTCCATCGCCTTGCGAACGCGAGCCATCATGATGAGGCTCCCTTCTTCGATGACGTTTGCCGCTGTCAGTTTCACCCGGCCCGAAAAGGGGCCGGTTCAGATCGTGCAGCCCGTTCATCGTCCGGCGCGTGGGGCACCTTGAGCGGTCTCGTCACCGTTCGTCAGGGATTCACCCGAACGGAAGCAGCACCGTCACTGGATCAGCTCGAAGACGTTGAAGATCGGCAGGTAGAGGGCGACGATCATGCCGCCGACGATCATGCCGATGCCGAGGATCATGATGGGCTCGATGAGGCTCGTGAGCTGCTCGGTGGTCGCCTCGACCTCCTGGTCGTAGAACTCCGAGATCTTCTCCAGCATCGTCTCGAGCGACCCGGAGTCCTCACCGACGGCCATCATCTGCGTCACCATCGACGGGAACACCGGGTGCTTCGACAGCGGCCCCGTGAGCGAGTCACCTCGGCGGACGGACTCCTGGACGTCCTTGATGGCCTGCTCGATGACCCAGTTGCCCGAGACCTCGCCGACGATGTCGAGCGCCTGCAGCAGCGGGACGCCGGCACCCATCATGGTGCCGAAGTTGCGCGAGAAACGGGCAATGGCGATCTTCTTGGCCAGATCCCCGAAAACCGGCATCTTCAGCTTCCACGGGTCGACCCGGGAACGCACGTTGTCGTCGTTCTTGTGGGCCCGCCACCACCGGAGGAAAAGGACGAGCGCGACGATCAGGATGGGCGTCGCGACCTTCATCACGCCCGACAGCCACACGAGGAAAAGGGTCGGCCCGGGAAGGGTCCCGCCGAGCCCGTCGAACATGTTCTTGAAGACCGGGACGATGAAGATGAGCATCACGGCGACCGCGATGATCGCGATGCAGAACACGACCACCGGATAGCTCATCGCGGACTTGATGCGCCCGCGCAGCTTCACCTCGGCCTCGTAGTTCTCCGCGACGGAGACGAGGGCACCCTCGAGGAAGCCGCCGATCTCGCCCGCGCGGACGATGTTGATCATCAGCGGCGGGAACACCTCGCGGTGCTTGGTCATCGCCGCCGACAGCGACCCACCGGTCTCGACGTCGGCGCGCACGGCCCCGAGCACCTTCGCGAGCGGCTTGCTCTCGGTCTGCTCGGCGAGGATCGACAGGGTGCGCAGCAGCGACAGGCCCGCGGAGATCATGGTCGCCATCTGGCGCGACATGACCGCGAGGTCCTTGATCTTCACCTTCTCCTCGAAGCCGGGGATGGTGATCTCGCGCTGCAGGCCCGAGGTGGAGACCTCGTTGATCGAGACGGCCGCGAGGCCCATCTCGCGCAGGCGGTTGGCGACCGCCGCCTGGTTGCTGGCCTCGACGCGGCCCTTGATGATCTTCCCGGACTTGTCCCGGACCGCGTACTCGAACGTCTTCGTCGCCGCGACAGCCATCACAGACCTCCGTACTGCGCGTCGGCGAGCGCCGCGCCGCCCTGCGTGCCGCCGGAGAACCGCCCGGTGAGCCGGTTGAAGTCCTCGACGTGGTGGCACTTCTCGAGCCCGACCTCGTACGAGATCGTCCCCTTCTTCACCAGCTCCGAGAGGTGCTGGTCCATCGTGTGCATGCCCTGCGACGCGCCGGCCTGCATCGACGAGTAGATCTGGTGCGTCTTGCCCTCGCGGATGAGGTTGCGCACGGCGGGCGTCGCGACCATGACCTCGGTGGCCACGACGCGACCGGGGCCGTCCGCGCGCTTGCACAGCGTCTGGCAGACGACGCCCTGGATCGCACCCGCGAGCTGCGTGCGGACCTGCGCCTGCTGGTGCGAGGGGAACACGTCGATGATGCGGTCGATGGTCTGCGCCGCGTCCTGCGTGTGCAGGGTCGCGAACACGAGGTGACCGGTCTCGGCGGCGGTCAGTGCGACCGAGATGGTCTCCAGGTCACGCATCTCGCCGACGAGGATGATGTCGGGGTCCTGGCGCAGGACGTGCTTCAGCGCGTTCGCGAACGAGTGCGTGTCCGCGCCGACCTCGCGCTGGTTCACCAGCGACTTCTTGTGGCGGTGGAGGAACTCGATCGGGTCCTCGACCGTCATGATGTGGTCCTCGCGCGTGCGGTTCGCGAGGTCGATGATCGACGCGAGGGTCGTCGACTTGCCGGACCCGGTCGGGCCCGTGACGAGCACCAGCCCACGCGGCAGGCCGGCGAAGTTCCCGACGACCGCGGGGACGCCCAGGTCCTCGAGCGGCTTGATCTCGTAGGGGATGACACGGAAGGCCGCGCCGATCGACTCGCGCTGCTGGTAGATGTTCACGCGGAACCGCGCGAGGCCGCGCACCGCGTACGAGAAGTCGAGCTCGAGGTTCGCCTCGAACGTCTCGCGCTGCTTCTGCGTGAGGATCGCGTACAGCGTGCGGCGCAGCGGCTCCGGCGTCATCTGCCCGAACCCGTCGAGCGGCTTGAGCGAGCCGGCGACCCGGACCATCGGGACCGCACCGGTCGTGAGGTGCACGTCGGACGCGCCGAGCTCGACCATGCGGGTCAGCACCGCGTCGATCGGCAGGTCGCCCTCCTGCGCGCCCTGCGACATCCCGACGCGCGCACCCGACGCCGCCGAGCCGCGGTCGCGGGACGCGCTCTCCCCCGCTCCACCGGGCGCCGCGGGAGCGGCCGACCGCGCGGGAGCCGCGGGCGCCGCCGGGGCGGCCGGCGCCGGGGTGAACGTCGTCGTGCCCGGGCCCGCCGTGGCGGGACCACCGGGCGTGAACGTCGTCGCACCCGGCGTGAACGTGGCCGGCGCGGGAGCGGCCGGCGAGAAGGTCGTGGGTGTCGGCCCCCCGGGCACGAACGTCGCCGCGGGCGCGGCCGGGGCGGGCGCCGCGGCGGGCGCGGCGTACGTCGGGTGCGCGGGCGAGCCCGGGGCGCGGCCGCCGAACTGCTCGCGCGCGGCCGCCACCGACACCGGGGCACCCGCGGGTGCCGGCACGACGGGCATGCCGTGCCCGGCGGCCGGCGACGCTGCGGGCGGTGCGGCAGCGGGCGGCGGAGCGGCGGCGGGCACGCCCGTGGACTGCGACGGGATCGGCGAGAACATCGCCGGCGGCTGCGCCGGTGCCGGCGACGCCTGCGGACCGGCCGGACGGTACGGCGGCAGGGGCCGCGCGGGCTCGCCGGCCGCGGGCTGGTGGTAGTCGCTCACGTCATTCCCCTCTCGGCGTCGCCGCACGCGACGTCACGTCGGACCGACTGGTCCCGGAGCCTTCATCGGCGGTCGGTCGGACGGACTTGAGGGATCGCTCCGGACGATCCGCCCTGGTCAGGCGACGACGCGGAGGATCTCCTCGATGGAGGTCTGGCCGAGCGCGACCTTGTACCAGCCGTCGTTGCGGAGGCTGAGCATCCCCTGCTTCTCCGCGGTCGAGGCGATCTCCGCGGCGGAGGCGTGCGCGACCGCCAGGCGCTCGATGTCCTCGGTGACCCGCATGACCTCGTGGAGCGCGAGACGCCCCTTGTACCCGGTCTTCGAGCAGGCGGAGCAGCCGCCGGGGCGGTACAGCTCGGGGATCGGCTCACCGGGCACCCACGGGAACCGCGCGCCCTCGAGCTCCTCGGGCGTCGGCTGGTACGGCACCTTGCACTTCGGGCACAGCCGACGCGCGAGTCGCTGGGCCACGACGCAGTCGAGCGCCGACCCGACGAGGAACGGCTCGATGCCCATCTCCGTCAGTCGCGTCACGGCCGACGGCGCGTCGTTCGTGTGCAGCGTCGAGAGCACGAGGTGACCGGTGAGGGCCGCCTCGACCGCGATCTGCGCGGTCTCGTGGTCACGGATCTCACCGAGGAGCACGACGTCCGGGTCCGACCGCAGGATCGAGCGCAGGGCGGCGGCGAACGTCAGGCCCGCCTTCGGGTTGACCTGCACCTGGTTGATGCCGGCGAGCCGGTACTCGACCGGGTCCTCGACGGTGATGACGTTGATCTCCGGCTTCGAGACCGCGTTGAGCGTCGCGTACAGCGTCGTCGACTTGCCCGAACCGGTCGGGCCGGTCACGAGGATCATGCCGTACGGCTTGGTGTACGACTCCTTGTACGTCTCGTAGTTGTGGTCGAGGAACGACAGGTCGCGCAGGTCGAGGCTCGCCGTCGAGTTGTCGAGGATGCGCATGACGATCTTCTCGCCCCACACGGTGGGCAGCGTCGCCACACGCAGGTCGACCTTGCGGCCGTTGTGCACCACGGACATGCGGCCGTCCTGCGGCTTGCGCTTCTCCGCGATGTCGATGTCGCTCATGATCTTGATGCGGCTGGTGACGCCGCCGGTGATGTTCTTCGGCGAGCGCTGCGTCTCGTGGAGCACGCCGTCGATGCGGTACCGCACGCGCAGGTCGTGCTCGGTCGGCTCGATGTGGATGTCGGACGCGCGGTCCGTGATCGCCTGCGTCACCAGGAGGTTGACGTAGCGGACGATCGGCGCGTCGTCCTCGACGAAGTCGCCGATGCGCGACAGGTCCGCCTGCGCCTCGGCCTCCGCCTGCGACTCCTCGAACGCGTTGGAGAGGTCCTCCATCTCGTCGTCGGCACGCACGAACCGGTCGATCGCGCGCAGCACGTTGTCGTACGTCGCGACGACGGGCATGACCTGCATGCGCGCGACGGTGCGCACGTCGTCGACCGCCATGACGTTGCCGGGGTCGGCGGTCGCGAGGATCAGCACGCCGTTCTCGATGCGGATGGGCAGGACCGTGTACTTGCGGCAGAGCTGGCCCGGGACCATCGACACCGCGGCGCGGTCCACCGGGTACTCGTCGAGGTCGACGAACGCCATGCCCGCCTGGGCGGCCAGTGCCTGGACGAGCTGCCCCTCGGTGAGCACGCCGAGCTCGACCAGCGTCCGCCCGAGCGACGCGCCCCCGTTCATCTGCTCGTCGAGCGCGGACAAGAGCTGGGCCTCGGTCACCAGGCCTTCCTCGAGCAGGATCTCGCCCAGCTGCTTCACGGCACCTCCCATGGCACGACAGTCGTCACGCCACCTATCGGCAGCCGTCGGCACGCGCCTGAGGTGAACGCGCAGATCGGGACACGGCGTCACCTCCGGGCGCGCGCGGATCCGCCTGATCACGCGGCGCGCGGGTCCTGCGAAGGTCCTGTGCGAAGCGTCACGCCGCCGGCTGTGCCCTCAGGTGCGCGGCGTATGCTCACCGGACCCCACCCCCCGGGAGCCACCATCACCACCCCGCTGTCCGCCGACGGGCTCGTCGCCGCCGTCGCGCACCTCGACGACGCGCGCCCGATCGTGCTCGTGCACGGCACCCGCACCTCGTCGGCCATCTGGGCGCCGCAGGTCACCGCGCTCGAGCGCCTCGGCCACCCGACCACCGCGATCGACCTGCCCGGTCACGGCGCACGAGCGCACGAGCGCTTCACGCTGGACGGCGCCCTCGACGCGGTCGACGCGGCGGTGCGCGCGTGCGCCGCTCCCCCGCTGCTCGTCGGTCTCTCGCTCGGCGGCTACGTCACGCTCGCGTACGCCGGCCGGCACGAGGACCGTGTCGCGGGCGTCGTCGCCGCCGGCTGCTCCACGCAGACGCGCGGCCCGCTCCTGCGCGCGTACGGGCGGGTCTCCACGTGGGTCACGCGCGCCCTGCGCCTCGGCGGGGGCACGTGGCACGTCGTCACCGACATGCTCGCCGCGCTGTCGACCGTCTCGCCGATCGCCGACCTGCGCCGCGTCACGCTCCCCGTGTGGCTGGTCAACGGCAGCCGCGACCCGCTGCGCCTCGAGGAGCGCCGCTACCTGCGCGCGCACACCGGGGCGCGGCTGACCGTCGTGCCGCGCGCGGGCCACGACGTGAACTCGCACGCGCCCGAGGCGTTCAACCGCGTCCTCGTCGACGCCCTCGCCGAGCTCGCGCGCCGGGCCTGACGCTCTCCCGGGCACACCGGGGAGCACACCTCCGGAACGCGGCGGGCCCGCCGCCGGTCCGAGGACCGGGCGACGGGCCCGTGCGTGAGCGGCGTGCGTCAGGCGACGCGGTCCGACTCGTCGCCGATCTTGTGCACGACGATCGAGTTCGTCGAGCCGACGACGCCGACCGGCGCGCCCGAGACCACGACGACGTAGTCGCCGTTCTCCGCGAGGCCGTGCGCCTGCAGCGTCTTGTCGACCTGGTCGACCATCTCGTCGGTGCTCGCGACCTGCGGCACCTGGTAGGTCTGCACGCCCCAGCTCAGCGAGAGCACGTTGCGCACCGACTCGACCGGCGTGAACGCCAGCAGCGGGATCGGCGAGCGCAGCCGCGACATGCGGCGCGCCGAGTCGCCGGACTGCGTGAACGTCACGAGGTACTTCACGCCGATGCGCTCACCGACCTCCGCGGCGGCGCGGGTGATCGCCCCACCGCGCGTGTGCGGCGTCGAGCCGAGCGGCGCGATGCGCTCGCGACCGAGCTGCTCGGTCGCCTCGATGATGCGCGCCATCGTGCGCACCGTCTCGATCGGGTAGTCGCCCACGCTCGTCTCGCCGGACAGCATGACCGCGTCGGCACCGTCGAGCACCGCGTTCGCGCAGTCCGAGGCCTCGGCGCGCGTCGGGCGGGGGTTCGTCGTCATCGACTCGAGCACCTGGGTCGCGACGATGACCGGCTTGGCGTTGCGGCGGGCGAGCTCGACCGCGCGCTTCTGCACCAGCGGCACCTGCTCGAGCGGCAGCTCGACGCCCAGGTCACCGCGGGCGACCATGATGCCGTCGAACGCCTGGACGATCTCGGCGAGGTTCTCGACCGCCTGCGGCTTCTCGACCTTGGCGATGACCGGGACGACCCGGCCCTCCTCCTCCATGATCTGCCGCACGCGGTCGTAGTCGGCCGCGTTGCGGACGAACGACAGGGCGATGAAGTCCGCGCCCTGGGCGAGGCCCCAGCGCAGGTCCGCCTCGTCCTTGTCGCTCATCGCCGGCACGGACACCGCGACACCCGGCAGGTTGAGGCCCTTGTTGTTCGAGACCGCACCGGCGACCTCGACGCGGGTGACGACGTCGTTGCCGTTGACCTCGAGCACCCGGACGAGGACCTTGCCGTCGTCGATGAGGATCGGGTCGCCCGGCTTCACGTCGCCCGGCAGACCCTTGAACGTCGTCGAGACGCGCTCCTTGGTGCCCTCGACGTCGTCCGTCGTGATGGTGAACGTGTCACCGACCGCGAGGTCGTGCTTGCCCTCGACGAACCGGCCGAGCCGGATCTTCGGCCCCTGGAGGTCGACGAGCACGGCGACCGACCGGCCCGACGCCTGCGCCGCGGCGCGGACGTTCTTGATGACCTTGGCGTGCTCCTCGGGCTCACCGTGGCTGCGGTTGATGCGGGCGACGTCCATCCCGGCGTCGACCAGCGCCTGGATCATGTCGAGCGACTCCGTCGCCGGGCCGAGTGTGCAGACGATCTTTGCTCTACGCATGTAGGCGAGCCTATGCCTTTCGGGTATGTCAGGCCGGTCCGAACGTCCTGTCAGGAAACGACGCCGTCCCGGTAGTGGACCCGGCGCGTCTGGGGACCCGCCGGGCGTTGGGGGGGGTTCAGGGACGCAGCGCCACCGTGCTGGCCTGGACGGGGCTGGGCAGCTCCGTCGTGCCGGACAGGTAGCTGTCCACGGCTGCTGCCGCGGCGCGGCCTTCGGCGATGGCCCAGACGACGAGCGACTGGCCGCGGCCGGCGTCACCGGCGACGAACACGCCGGGCACCGCCGTGGCGAACTCGTCGTCGCGTGCGATCGCACCGCGCGAGGTGACCTCGAGGCCGAGCTCGTCGACGACCGCCTGCGTCTCGGGGCCGGTGAAGCCCATCGCGATGAGCACCAGGTCCGCCGGGATGTCCCGCTCGGTGCCGGGGGTCGGCACGCGACGCCCGTCGGGCAGGTACTCGGTGGTCGCGACGCGCAGCGCCTGCACACGCGTCCCGGTCTCGTCGGCCACGAAGCCGACCGTCGAGGCCAGGTACGAGCGCTCGCCGCCCTCCTCGTGCGAGGACGAGACCTCGAACAGGATCGGGTCGGTGGGCCACGGCTGGTGCGCGGGGCGCTCCGTCGGCGGCTTCTTCCCGATGGCGAGCGTCGTCACCGACGCCGCGCCCTGGCGCAGCGCGGTACCCAGGCAGTCCGAGCCGGTGTCGCCGCCACCGATGATGACGACGTGCTTGCCCTCGGCCGTGACCTGGCCCTCGACCTGCTTGCCCGCGACCGCGGCGTTGGCCGGGTGCAGGTAGTCCATCGCGAACATCACGCCGTCGAGCTCGTTGCCCGGCACGCGCAGCTCGCGCGGCACGGTCGCGCCCGTCGCGATGACGATCGCGTCGTAGCGGGCGCGCAGCTGCGCCCACGTGATGTCGCGCCCGACCTCGACGTTCGGGCGGAACCGGGTGCCCTCGGCCTCCATCTGCGCCACGCGGCGGTCGATGTGGACCTTCTCGAGCTTGAAGTCCGGCACGCCGTAGCGCAGCAGGCCGCCGACGGCGTCGTCGCGCTCGTACACGGCGACCGTGTGACCGGCGCGCGTGAGCTGCTGCGCCGCCGCGAGACCCGCGGGGCCCGAGCCGACGACCGCGACCGTGTGCCCCGTGAGGCGCTGCGGCACCTGCGGCGTCACGAGCCCGCGCTCGAACGCCTCGTCGATGATCGAGACCTCGACGTTCTTGATCGTCACGGGCGGCTGGTTGATGCCCAGCACGCACGACGACTCGCACGGCGCCGGGCAGATGCGACCCGTGAACTCCGGGAAGTTGTTCGTCGCGTGCAGGCGCTCGATCGCGTCCGCCCACTGCCCGCGCCACACGAGGTCGTTCCACTCGGGGATGAGGTTCCCGAGCGGGCAGCCGTTGTGGCAGAACGGGATGCCGCAGTCCATGCAGCGGCCGGCCTGCTCCTTGAGGTACGGCTGGCCCTCCTGCAGGTGGGCGTGCACGTCCTTCCAGTCGCGGAGGCGGACCTCGACGGGGCGGTTGGGCGGGAGCTCACGCTCTCGCACCTTCAGGAAGCCACGGGGGTCAGCCACGAGCCACCTCCAGGATCTGGTCCCACACGCCCGGCGCCGCGGGGTCGAGGCCCTCGGCCTCGGCCTGCGCGAGCGCACGCCGGACGCGCGCGTACTCGGTGGGCAGGACACGGGTGAAGCGCGAGCGCCAGTCACCCTTGAGCAGCTCGGCCGCGACCGGCGAGCCGGTCTCCTCGGCGTAGCGGCGCAGGAGGTCGCCGACGACCGCGGCGTCCTCGTCGTCGAGCGGGCCGAGCTGCAGCTCGCCGGAGCGCACCGCGTCGACGTTCACGAGCTCGGTCTGCAGGTCCACGACGTAGGCGGTGCCACCGGACATGCCCGCGCCGAAGTTGCGGCCCGTGCGGCCGAGCACGACGACCGTGCCGCCCGTCATGTACTCGCACGCGTGGTCGCCCACGCCCTCGACGACGAGCGTCGCGCCCGAGTTGCGGACGGCGAACCGCTCACCGGTCAGGCCGCGCAGGAACACCTCGCCGGACGTCGCGCCGTAGCCGATGACGTTGCCCGCGATGACGTTGTGGCTCGAGGAGAGCACCGCGTTGCGGTCCGGGCGGACGATCACGCGGCCGCCCGACAGGCCCTTGGCGACATAGTCGTTCGCGTCGCCGAACAGCCGCAGCGTGATGCCGCGCGGGACGAACGCGCCGAACGACTGCCCGGCCGAGCCGGTCAGCGTCACGTCGATCGTGTCGTCCGGCAGGCCCTCGCCGCCGAACCGGCGCGTGACCTCGTGGCCGAGCATCGTGCCGACGGTGCGGTTGACGTTGCGGACCGGCAGCGCGATGCGCACCGGCTCGCGCCGCTCGAGCGCGTCGGCCGCCAGGGTGATGAGGCGGTTGTCGAGCGCGCGGTCGAGGCCGTGGTCCTGGCTCTTCGTGTGGTGCAGCGCCGAGCCCGGCTTGGGCTGCGGGACCGCGAGCACCGGCTCGAGGTTCAGGCCCTGCGCCTTCCAGTGGTCGATCGCCTCGCGCGCCTCGAGCAGCTCGACGTGGCCGACGGCCTCCTCGATCGAGCGGAACCCGAGCGCGGCGAGGTACTCGCGCACCTCGGTGGCGATGAACTCGAAGAACGCCTCGACGAACTCCGGCTTGCCGGTGAACCGGGCGCGCAGCTCGGGGTTCTGCGTCGCGACCCCCACGGGGCAGGTGTCGAGGTGGCAGACGCGCATCATGACGCAGCCCGACACGACGAGCGGCGCGGTCGCGAAGCCGAACTCCTCGGCGCCGAGCAGCGCGCCGATGACGACGTCGCGGCCGGTCTTGAGCTGGCCGTCGACCTGGACGACGACGCGGTCGCGCAGGTCGTTGAGCACCAGCGTCTGCTGCGTCTCCGCGAGGCCGATCTCCCACGGCGTGCCCGCGTGCTTGAGCGACGTGAGCGGGCTCGCGCCCGTCCCGCCGTCGTGGCCGGAGATGAGGATGACGTCGGAGTGCGCCTTGGCGACGCCGGCCGCGATCGTCCCGACGCCGAACTCGGAGACGAGCTTGGTGTGGATCCGCGCCCGCGGGTTCGCGTTCTTCGCGTCGTGGATGAGCTGCGCGAGGTCCTCGATCGAGTAGATGTCGTGGTGCGGCGGCGGCGAGATGAGGCCGACGCCGGGCGTCGAGTGCCGCGTCTTGGCGACCCACGGGTACACCTTGTGACCGGGGAGCTGACCGCCCTCGCCGGGCTTGGCGCCCTGCGCGAGCTTGATCTGGATGTCGTCGGCGTTCGTCAGGTACTCCGACGTGACGCCGAACCGGCCCGACGCGATCTGCTTGATCGCGGAGCGGCGCTCCGGGTCGTGCAGGCGCTCCGGGTCCTCCCCGCCCTCACCGGTGTTGGACTTGCCGCCGAGGCGGTTCATCGCGATCGCGAGCGTCTCGTGCGCCTCGGCCGAGATCGAGCCGTAGGACATGGCGCCGGTGTTGAACCGCTTGACGATCTCGCTGACCGGCTCGACCTCCTCCAGCGGCACGGGCTCGCGCACGCCCTCCTTGAAGGACAGCAGGCCGCGCAGCGTCATGAGGCGCTTCGACTGCTCGTCGACGCGGTGCGTGTACTGGCGGAACACGTCCATCTGGCGCGTGCGCGTCGAGTGCTGGAGGCGGAACACCGTCTCCGGGTCGAACAGGTGGTCCTCGCCGTCGCGGCGCCACTGGTACTCGCCGCCGACCGCGAGGCGCTGGTGCGGCTGGCGGTTGCCGGACGCCGGGTACGCGTCGGCGTGGCGGGCGGCGACCTCGGCCGCGATGACGTCGAGGCCGATGCCGCCGAGCCGGCTCGTCGTGCCCGTGAAGTACCGGTCGACGAGCGCCTGCGACAGGCCGATGGCCTCGAAGACCTGCGCACCGCGGTACGACGCGATCGTCGAGATGCCCATCTTCGACATGACCTTCAGGACGCCCTTGCCGAGCGCCTTGATGAGGTTCTTGACGGCCTTCTCGGGCGTGACGTCACCGAGGTAGCCGTTGCGCGCGAGGTCCTCGACGGACTCCATCGCGAGGTACGGGTTGACCGCGGCGGCGCCGTAGCCGATCAGCAGCGCGACGTGGTGCACCTCGCGCACATCGCCGGCCTCGACGACGAGCGAGATCTGCGTGCGGGTGTGCCGGCGCAGCGTGTGGTGGTGCACCGCGGACAGCAGCAGGAGCGACGGGATCGGCGCGAGCTCGGCGTCGGAGTTGCGGTCCGACAGCACGACGAAGCTGACGCCCTCGGCGACGGCGCGGTCGACCTCGGCGAAGATCTCCTCGAGCCGGGCCTCGAGCGCCGCTCCCCCGCCCGACGCCTTGTACAGGCCGCGGATGATCGTCGCGCGGAAGCCGTGCTTCGGCTCCTTGTCGACGTGCACGATCTTGGCGAGCTGGTCGTTGTCCAGCACCGGGAACGGCAGGACCAGCTTGCGCGCGTGCTCGGGGCCGTCCTGCAGCAGGTTCGGCTCGGGACCGATCGCGCCGCCGATCGCGGTGACGAGCTCCTCGCGGATCGCGTCGAGCGGCGGGTTGGTGACCTGCGCGAACATCTGCGTGAAGTAGTCGAACAGCAGGCGCGGGCGCTGCGAGAGCACCGCGACGGGCGTGTCCGACCCCATGGCGCCCAGCGGCTCGGCGCCGGTCGCCGCCATGGGCGTCAGGAGGACCTTGAGCTCCTCCTCGGTGTACCCGAACGCGCGCTGGCGCCGGCGCACCGAGGCCGCCGAGTGCGCGACGTGCTCGCGCTCGGGCAGCTGCTCGAGGTAGACCGAGTTCTCCTCGACCCACTGCGCGTACGGGCGCTGCGCGGCGAGCTGGGACATGACCTCGGCGTCGGCGATGATCCGGCCCTGGCCGGTGTCGACGAGGAAGAACAGGCCCGGCTCGAGGCGGCCCTTCGCGACGACGGAGGCGGGGTCGATGTCGAGCACACCGGACTCCGACGCGCACACGACGAGGCCGTCCTCGGTGACCCAGTAGCGCCCGGGGCGCAGGCCGTTGCGGTCCTGCACGGCGCCGATGAGCGTGCCGTCGGTGAACGTCATCGCCGCGGGGCCGTCCCACGGCTCCATGAGCGTCGAGTGGTACTCGAAGAACGCGCGCGTGGCGGGATCCATCTGCGCGTGGTTCTCCCACGGCTCCGGGATCATCATCATCACCGCGTGCGGCAGCGAGCGGCCCGCGAGGTGCAGCAGCTCGAGCACCTCGTCGAAGCTGCCGGAGTCCGAGCCGCCGGGCGTGCACACGGGCAGCAGCGGCGTGAGGTCGCCGAGCTCCTCCGAGGCGAGCATGCCCTCGCGCGCCGCCATCCAGTTGCGGTTGCCGCGGACGGTGTTGATCTCGCCGTTGTGCGCGATCATCCGGAACGGCTGCGCGAGCTCCCACGACGGGAACGTGTTGGTCGAGAACCGCGAGTGGACCAGCGCGATCTCGGAGGCGTAGCGCGGGTCGGACAGGTCCGCGAAGAACGGCTCGAGCTGCGCGGTCGTCAGCATGCCCTTGTACGTGATCGTGCGCGCCGACAGCGACGCGAAGTACACGCCGTGCTCGCGCTCGGCACGCTTGCGCAGCCGGTACGCGCGGCGGTCCAGCGCGAGGCCGGACAGCTCGCGGGACGGGTCGGCGACGACGAGCTGGCGGAACACCGGCATCGACGCGCGCGCGGTCGGGCCCACGAGGTCGGCGGTCACGACGACGTCGCGCCACGCGAGCACGTCGAGCTTCTCCTCGGCGGCGACGGCCTCGATGGCCGCGACGGCCGCGGAGCGCTCCGCGTCGTCGCGCGGCAGGAACGCCATGCCGATCGCGTAGTAGCCGACGGGCGGCAGGTCCGCGTCGACGACGTCGCGCAGGAAGGCGTCCGGGATCTGCGTCAGGATGCCGGCGCCGTCACCCGAGTCCTCCTCGGCGCCCACGGCGCCGCGGTGGTCCAGGTTGAGCAGCGCGGTCAGGCCGGCGTCGACGATGTCTCGACCCGGGGTGCCTCGCAGCGTCGCGACGAACGCGAAGCCGCAGGCGTCGTGCTCGGCCGACGGGTCGTACATGGGGTACGCCGTGTGGTCGAGCGACGGGCTCGGCAGACCGCTTGGCGACGTCATCGCTACCGTCCTCACAGTGCCCCGGGTGGACCGGGGCTCGCACGAACATGGGGGGGATAGGGACGTCGTTGGCCCTTGTGGTGGGGCGACGATACAACCCGCGGGTGCGGGCGGCCGCATCGCCGTCTGTGACGAGGGTCACCGGGATTCCGTGACGTCCGGGGCCTCCCCCGTCCGTCGTCACCGGCTCCGGTGACCGTCCTCGTCGTCCGCCGGCGCGGTCACCGAGTCGGCGTCCGTGTCCGGTGTGACGTGATCCTCCTCGGACGTCCGCTGCGTGAGGGGTTCCGGCAGCGGGTCCAGGAGGACGGTCGTGTCGCGCCCAGGTTTCCGACGCCCGACCACGACGAACGCTACCAGCGCCGCGAGGCCCAGCAGGATCGACGTCCAGACGTTGAGGCGCAGTCCCAGGAACCCGTGCGCGGGGTCGATGCGCAGCGCCTCGATCCAGACGCGCCCCGAGGTGTACACGACGACGTAGAGCCAGAACACCCGCCCGTGCCCGAGCCGGAACCGGCGGTCGGCCCACACGAGCAGCGCGGCGCCCGCGAGGTTCCACAGCAGCTCGTACAGGAACGTCGGGTGGAACAGCGTCCCGGCCGCGTGCCCGGCCGCCTCGGCGACCGCGTCGTCGACCTGCAGGCCCCACGGCAGGGTCGTCGGGCCGCCGAACAGCTCCTGGTTGAACCAGTTGCCGAGCCGGCCGATCGCCTGCGCGACGAGCAGCCCGGGAGCGAGCGCGTCCGCGAACGGCGCGAGGCGCACGCCCTGGCGGCGGCAGCCGATCCACGCACCGACCGCGCCGAGCGCGACCGCTCCCCAGATCCCGAGGCCGCCCTCCCAGATCGCGAACGCCTTCCACGGGTCGCCGCCCGCGCCGAAGTACGCGTCGGGCGAGGTGATGACGTGGTAGACGCGTCCGCCGAGGATGCCGAACGGCACCGCCCAGAACGCGATCTCGAGCACCTGGTCCGGGTCGCCCCCGCGCTCGGCCCACCGGCGCTGCGCGATGAGCACCGCGGCGACGATCCCGACGAGGATCGCCAGCGCGTACGCGCGCACCGGGAACGGGCCGAGGTGCCACACGCCCTGCGAGGGGCTCGGGATCGCGGCACGCACACCCTCGAGGACCCCGGCCGGGGTCTGCAGGAGGGTCGCGGCGCTCACCGCGCCGACCCGGCCGGGCGCTGCGCCGAGCGCACGCCCGCGGCGAGCGCGGCGGTCACCTCGGCGAGCCGGTCCAGGCCCGTCCGCTCGTCGGGCACGTCCAGCAGCGACCGCACGAACGCCGACCCGACGATCACGCCGTCGGCGTAGGACGCGACCTGCGCAGCCTGCTCGGGACGCGAGACGCCGAGCCCGACGCACACGCGCTGCGCACCCGCCGCGCGCGTGTCGGCGACGAGCTGCTCCGCGCGGGAGCCCACGGTCGCGCGCTCCCCCGTCACGCCCATCGTCGACGCGGCGTAGACGAACCCGCGCGACGCCGCGACGGTGCTCGCGAGCCGCTCCGGCGTCGAGCTGGGCGCGACGAGGAAGACCCGGTCGAGGCCGTGGGCGTCGGACGCGGCGATCCAGTCCGCCGCCTCGTCGGGCACGAGGTCGGGCGTGATGAGGCCCGCGCCGCCCGCGGCCGCCAGGTCGCGGGCGTACGCCTCGACGCCGTAGCGCAGCACGAGGTTCCAGTAGGTCATCACGAGCACCGGGGCGCCGCGGCCCGCGACCTGCTCGACTGCCGCCAGCGTGTCGCGCACGCGCGTGCCGCCGCGCAGCGCGTGGTCGACCGCGCGCTGGATCACCGGGCCGTCCATCACGGGGTCGGTGTACGGCATGCCGAGCTCGACGACGTCGACACCCGCGTCGACCATCGTCCGCACCGCGTCGACCGAGCCCGCCACGCTCGGGTACCCGACGGGCAGGTAGCCGACGAGCGCCGCGCGCCCCTGCGCCGCGAGGGTGTCGAGCAGCGGCGCGGTCGTCGCGGCCGCCGTGCCCGTCGTCGTCGCGTCCGTCGCCTGGCCGCTCACCGGTCTCCCTCGCCCTCGTCGCCCGCGTCCAGCAGGCCGAACCACCGCGCGGCCGTCGCCACGTCCTTGTCACCGCGCCCGGACAGGTTCACCAGGATCACGGGCTCCTCGGACCAGTCCGCGGCCTGCGCGCCGAGCTGGATCGCGCCCGCCAGCGCGTGCGCCGACTCGATCGCCGGGATGATCCCCTCGGTGCGGCACAGCAGCCGGAACGCGTCCATCGCCTCGACGTCGGTCACGGGCAGGTAGGTCGCCCGGCCGATGTCGTGCAGCCAGGAGTGCTCCGGGCCGACGCTCGGGTAGTCCAGCCCCGCCGAGACCGAGTGGCTCGGGATCGTCTGCCCGTCCTCGTCCTGCAGCAGGTACGAGCGCGCGCCGTGCAGCACGCCCGGCGCACCGCCGGAGAAGCGCGCCGCGTGGTCCCCCGGCCCGAGCCCGCGTCCGCCGGCCTCGAAGCCGAACAGGCGCACGCCCTCGTCGTCCAGGAACGCGTTGAAGATGCCCATCGCGTTCGACCCGCCGCCCACGCACGCCGCGACGGCGTCCGGCAGCCGGCCGATCTCGTCGAGGAGCTGCGCGCGCGCCTCCTCGCCGATGAGCTTGTGGAAGTCGCGCACCATCTCGGGGAACGGGTGCGGGCCCGTCACCGTGCCGAGCAGGTAGTGGGTCGTCTCGACGTTCGCCACCCAGTCGCGCAGCGCCTCGTTGATCGCGTCCTTGAGCGTGCGCGTGCCGATCGTCACGGGGACGACCTCGGCGCCGAGCAGGCGCATGCGGGCCACGTTCAGCGCCTGGCGCCGGGTGTCCTCCTCGCCCATGTAGACCGTGCACTCGAGGCCCAGCAGCGCCGCCGCCGTCGCCGTCGCGACGCCGTGCTGGCCCGCGCCCGTCTCCGCGATCACGCGCTCCTTGCCCAGGCGCTTCACGAGCAGCGCCTGGCCGAGCACGTTGTTGATCTTGTGCGAGCCCGTGTGGTTGAGGTCCTCGCGCTTGAGGAAGACGCGCGCGCCGCCGCCGACGTGCGCCGCGAACCGCGGCACCTCCGTCAGCGGGCTCGGGCGGCCCGTGTACGTGCGGTGCAGGCGCGCGAGCTCGGCCCCGAACGCGGGGTCGGCCAGGGCCTTGTGGTACGCCGTGTCGAGCTCGTCGAGCGCCGCGATGAGCGCCTCCGGCACGTACCGACCGCCGAAGTCGCCCCAGTACGGGCCGACGTGCGTGGCGAGCGAGCCGAGCCGCGGCTCCTGGCCCGGGACGAGCGGCCGCCCGGCGTTCGACGCGCTCACTGCCGCACCGCGCGCAGGGACGGGTGGGCACCGGCGGCGACGAGGTCGGCGACCGACTGCCGCGGCGCGTCGTCGGTCACGAGCGCCTCGCCGACCAGCACGGCGTCGGCGCCGGCGCGCGCGTAGTCGACCACGTCGTGCGGGCCGCGCACGCCCGACTCGGCGATCTTCACGACGTCCGACGGGATGGCCGGCGCCACGCGCGCGAAGGTGTTGCGGTCCACCTCGAGCGAGCGCAGGTCGCGCGCGTTCACGCCGATGACACGGGCGCCCGCGTCGACCGCGCGCGCCACCTCGTCCTCGTCGTGGACCTCGACCAGCGCCGTCATGCCGAGCGAGTGCACACGCTCGACGAGCGACTCCAGCACGGTCTGCTCGAGCGCCGCGACGATCAGCAGGCAGATGTCGGCCCCGTGGGCGCGGGCCTCCCACACCTGGTACGGCGTGACGATGAAGTCCTTGCGCAGCACCGGGATGTCGACGCGCGCGCGCACGGCGTCGAGGTCCGCGAGCGAGCCGTTGAACCGGCGCTCCTCCGTGAGCACCGAGATCGCGGCGGCGCCGCCCTTCTCGTACTCCGCGGCGAGCGCGGCCGGGTCGGAGATCTGCGCGAGCGCGCCCTTCGACGGGCTCGAGCGCTTGACCTCGGCGATCACCGTCACCGCGTCCTCGGCGCGCAGCCGCGCGACCGCGTCGACCGCCGACGGGCGGCGCGCCGCGAGCTCCTTGACCTCGGCGAGCGGCGTGGCCGCCTCCCGCACCGCGAGGTCCTCCCGGACCCCCGCGACGATCTCGTCGAGCACGCTCATGGCCACCACACCCCTCGTCCGTCTCGCGGGTGGACCACCGCCGCACCGGCCGTTCGCGGTCCTCCCCCGGTCATCGTAGAGGCGTCCCGGAGTGACCCGGACCACGGCCCGACAGGTGGACCCGCCGGGCCGTGGTCGGTGCTCGTCCGGGTCAGAACGACGAGTAGGAGGTCGTCGCGCCGGGCACGAGCGCGAAGAAGAAGACCCAGAACAGCACGCCGAGGAGCGACAGGATCGTGCCGATCCAGCCCGTGACGACGCCACCGGTCGCGAGGCTGGCGTTGTCCGCCTCACCCGCCGCCGCGGCGCGCTTGGCGTTGTTGCCGATGATGATCGCGGGGATGCCCGAGAACAGGCCGCACAGCACGAGGCTCGCGATGCCGAGCACCAGCGACCAGACCGCCAGCGAGTTCTTCGGGTACGCGCCGGGCAGGTAGGGCGCGTACGCGCCGTAGCCGGCCGTCTGGCCGTACGCCGGGGCCTGGCCGTAGCCGGGCGCCTGGCCGTACGCCGGGGGCTGGCCGTACGCGGGCGCCTGGCCGTAGGCGGGGGGCTGGCCGTAGGCCGGGGGCTGGCCGTACGCGGGCGCGTCGGTCGGCGGCTGCCCGTACGCGGGCGGCTCGCCGTGGGCCGGGGTCTGCCCGGACGGCTGGGCCTCGGGCGTCGACCGCTCCGAGGCCGGGCCCTCCGGGAACGCCGACGAGGCGGGCGGCGGGGCGTACGGCGAGGCGGGCTCGCTCGGCTGCTGCGGCTCGGCGGGCTGGTCGGGCGTGCTCATCTGCGGTGCTCCAGTCGTTCGGTGCAGGGCTGGCCTGTCGCTGGTGGGGCGCTGTTCGTCGTGCTCAGCTCGTCAGGGGCCACACTCTGCCAGCACCGTGCCGCCCGACGGCGCAGGTCGGGCGGCACGTCCGCCGCACGTCACGAGCGCGGGTGACCGTCGCAGACCACGCCGACGCACTGCGGCGAGCGCCCGTTGCCCGTGGCGCGGTTCCCGCCGAGGTCCGTGGCGGCCGGCGCGTAGATCCCCCACCCGCGGTTGCGGTGCGCCGTGTTCCCCTTCAGCGAGGTGCCGGGCTGCTCGGTCACGACGCCGTCGCCGTTGCGCTCGAACCGGTTGCCGTCCAGCAGCACGACGAACGACTCCTCCCCGCCGCCGCCGACGTCCGTGAACCCCGTGCCGTTGCCCCGGAACGTGCTCGCGACGAGCCGCAGGTTGCTCGCGCTGGTGCGCACGCCGGTGCCGTTGCGGCGGAACACCGTCCGCTCGACCGAGCTGCTCCCCCACACCGCGAACGAGTCGAACGCGACGTCGTTGTCGGCCAGCACGGAGTCGACCACGTCGGCGCCGAACGTGCGCACCGCGATGCCGACGTCGCCGCCGACGACGTGCGTGCGCTCCACGAGGCAGCCGGACTCGTCGCACGACACGCCCGTGCCGTTGCCGCGCAGCCGGGAGTCCTCGAGCCACACGCCCCCGGTGATGACGTCCACCCCCGTGCGGTTGCCGGTGAACGTGGAGCGCACGACGTGCGCCTGCCCGTACACGCCGGACATCCCGCGCCCGTTGTCGACGAACGTCGAGCGCGCCACGTCGTGCCGCTTGCCCGTCGCGCCCAGGACGCCCGACGTGTCCAGCGCGACGCCGTTGCCCCGGAACGTCACCCGGTCCACGACGACGCGCCCCCCGGCCTCGAACCAGGCGTCGTCGGTCCGCAGGCCCGTCCCCCAGCCGCGCACGGTGCCGTTGCGGACGGCGACGTCGCCGAGGTTCGGCACCCGCAGCGCGGTGCCGTCACCCCCGCCGCGCAGCGTGTGCCCGCGCAGGTCGAGCGTCACCCCGTCGGTCAGGACGAGCCCGTCGCCCGTCGGGCACGTCAGGTCCCGGGTGAGCCGGGCGTCCTCGGTGAGGACGGCACCGCACCCGGGGACGGGTGCGGGTGCGGCGTGCGCCGGCGCGGCGACGAGCAGGCTCCCGCCGACGAGTGCGAGCGCGGCGCACGTCGAGATCGTGCGCGTCGGGACGATGGTCATGGTGCTCCCCCTGCGACGCCCGGTGGCGTCCTCGCGGCGTCCCCGGTGGGCGCCCCCTGGGGGCACTCTTCCCCTTGCACGGCGGATGCGCGCCACCGGGTGACCACTTTCGCCCGGGTGAACCGCGACCGCGCCCGGCGGTCAGGGCGCGAGGACCGTGAGACCCGGCAGGTTGCGCAGCACGCCGAACACGACGAGCACGCCCAGGAACACCCACGCCGTCCACGACGGCAGCAGCGGCGCCGGACGGCCGCGCGTCACGCGCACGGTCCACCACGCCCACAGCGCGACGACGAGCGGCACGCACACGACCCACAGCGGGTTCATGGACCACGCACCGGCCAGGTCGCCGTGGGCGAGGTCGTGCGTCGCGCGCAGCCCGCCGCACGCGGGGCAGAACAGGCCCGTCGCGGCGTACAGCGGGCAGTACCCGTAGCTGCCCGAGGTGTGGGGGTCCCGCAGCGCGACGACGAGCGTGCCGACGAGCGCGACGCCGGCCGTGACCGCGGGAGCGCGCCAGGCCCGCGCGCGCGTGGCCGCGGGGGTGCGCGGGCGCGGGTCGGCGACCGGGGCGCCCACTAGCCCGAGCCCAGCCCCGCGCCGACGACCATGACCGTGCGCAGCACGGCGAGCGCGATGCCGACCCAGCCGAGCGCCACGCCCGCGGCCGCCGCGGGGGGCCGGACCACGCCGCCGCGCGCGGCGTCCGCCGACGCCTTGTTGCCGAGCACGACGGCGGGGATCGCCGCGGCGAGGCCGACGTACGCGCAGCCGCACGCGAGCACCACGCCGAGGATGCCGAGCACGAGCGACCACGTCGCCCGCGCGCTGAGCGCGCTCAGCGGTACCCCGCCCGGCACCGGAGCCAGGCCCGGGTCGCCGTACCGGGGCGCGCCGTACGCCGGGGCACCCGAGGGCGCGCCGTACGGGGAGGCGCCGTGGGCGGGCGGGTGCCCGTAGGCCGGTGTGCCGTACTCGGGCGACGCCGGCGGCTGGGCAGGCGGCGTGCCGTAGAGCGGGACGTCCGGCTCGTCGGGCACGACCGGCCCGGGACCGACGTCCGCCGCGCCGTCGACGGTCGGCTCCTGCCCGTCCCCCGTCGCGGGCACGTCACCGGTTCCCGGCGCGTCCGGCGCGGGCGCGTCGTCGGACGGCTCAGGGGCCGACCCGGGCGTCGAGGGCTCGAGCGGCTCGGAGGGCGCGGACGGGTCGCGGGGCTGGTCGGGCTCGGGCGGCACGGGCGCGCTCATGGGCGTCAGTGGCCCCCGCGCGCCTTCTGCTTCGCGAGGGTCGCGGCGCCGCCCTGGCCGTGGCCGAGCACCTGGAGCACCTTGCCGACGACGAGGCCGAGCACGCACACGCCGATGCCCGTCCAGAAGAGCCAGACGAGCGCCAGCACCATGCCCACCGCCGCGACGACGGCGCCCGCGACCACGACCCACGTCGTCGTCCAGGCCGCGACGGTGTGCCCGTGGTTCGTCGGCGGAGCCGTCGGGGGCAGGTGGACCGTCTCGGTCGTCGTGGGGTTCTGCGCGCGGTGCGCGAGGGTGTTGTCGGCCATCGTCGACGCCTTCCGTACGAGGTTCTGGCTCACCCTAGCGTGCGCCCGCGCGCGCCCCCGGGCACGTCCGCTGCGACGCGGGCCACACGCGGCGACCGGGCCCGCCGCGCGGACTGCTCAGGGCCGAGGCCCCGGGTCCTCGGTGGGCCCGCCGGCCGGGTCGCCGTCCGGCGTGCCGGTGGGGTCGTCGGTGGGGTCGTCGCCGCGCGTCAGCGCGTCCCACTGGTCGCGCTCGTCGAGGTCCGCACCGCGCGTCGGCGCCGCACCAACGCCCGCCGTCCCGGCGCCCTCGTGCCGACGGCCCGCCGACCAGGCCGCGCTCGCCCGGGCGAACCACACCGCGAGGAGCACGTCGAGCAGCCCGACGGCCACCGCGACCCACGGCCACGGCGTCACGGCGACGTCCTCGAGCACCCGCTCGACGCCGAGCTCGTCCGCCACGCGGGGTGCCGCGGCCGCGGCGGGCGCGCGCAGCACGCCGACGCCCTCGGCGACGACGAACGCGCCCGCGAGCACGACCGCGCCGACCACCACCCAGCGGCCCGCGCGGCCCACGAGCGCCACGGCGCCCGCCGCGGCGAGCAGGACGAGCGCGGCGGCGACGAGCGACGGCGCGGCGGCCGAGCCGCTCACGCGCACGACCTGCTCGACGCCGAGCACGGTCGCCGTCCGGACCGTCAGCCACGGCACGACCGCCACGAGCCCCGTCAGGGCCGCGGCGAGGACGAGCAGCCCCGCCGCGCGGCCCCGGCCGGCGCGCCGGGGGGCGTCAGACATCCGCGCGCCGCAGCCGCGCCGCGACCTGGATCGCGCGCACCGCGGCCTGCGCCTTGTTGCGGGACTCGGCGTACTCGAGCTCGGGCACGGAGTCCGCGACGATCCCGCCGCCGGCCTGGACCGACGCGCGGCCGTCCCGGATGAGCGCGGTGCGGATCGCGATCGCCATGTCCATGTTGCCCGCGAAGTCGAAGTAGCCGACCGTCCCGCCGTAGATCCCGCGGCGCGCGGGCTCGACCTCGTCGATCAGCGCGATCGCGCGCGGCTTCGGCGCGCCCGAGAGCGTGCCGGCCGGGAACGTCGCGGTGAGCGTCTGCAGCGCGGTCGCACCGGCGCGCAGGCGCCCGACGACGGTCGACGTGATGTGCATGATGTGCGAGAACCGCCGCACGGCCATGAACTCGACGACCTCGACGCTCGTCGGCTCGCAGACCTTCACCAGGTCGTTGCGGGACAGGTCGACGAGCATGATGTGCTCGGCGCGCTCCTTGGGGTCGGCGAGCACCTCGTCGGCGAGCGCGCGGTCCTCCTCGGGCGTCGCGCCCCGCGGGCGGGACCCCGCGATCGGGAACGTCGTGACGTGCCCGTCGTCGACCTTGACCAGCGTCTCCGGGCTCGAGCCGACGACCGCGAAGTCGCGGCCGTCCGCGTCCTGGAGCTGCAGGTAGTACATGTACGGGCTCGGGTTGATCGTCCGCAGCACCCGGTACACGTCGAGCGGCTCGGCCGGGCAGTCGAGGTCGAGGCGCTGGGAGATGACGACCTGGAACACCTCGCCGTCGCGGATCGCCTCCTTGCCGAACCGCACGGCCTGGTCGAACTCCTCGCGCGCGGTCCGGAACCGCAGCTCCGGCTCCGGTGCGTCGCTCAGCACCGCCACCGCGGACGGCGCGGGGTGCAGGAGCGCGGACTGCATGGCGTCGAGCCGCGCGACCGCGTCGCCGTACGCCTCGTCGACCCGCTCGTCGGTGTCGTCGAAGTTGATCGCGTTCGCGACCAGCCAGACCGACCCGTCCTGGTGGTCGACGACCGCCAGGTCGGTCGCGAGCAGCAGCGTCAGCTCCGGGACGTCGAGCTCCTCGGGCGCCTTGCGCGGCAGGGTCGGCTCCCAGTGGTGCACGACGTCCCAGCCGAGCGCACCCACCAGGCCGCCCGTCAGCGGCGGCAGGCCGGGCAGGACCGGCGTGCGCAGGACGTCGAGGGTCTCGCCGAGCACGTCGAGCACGTCGCCGCTCGTCGGCACCCCGACCGGGACGTCGCCGGTCCAGACGGCCTGGCCGTCGCGCACCGTCAGCGTCGCGCGCGAGCGCACGCCGACGAACGACCAGCGCGCCCACGTGCCGTCGGCCTCGGCCGACTCGAGGACGAACGTCCCCGGGCGGCCCGCGCCGAGCGTCCGGTACAGCCCGACGGGCGTGACGTCGTCGGCGAGCAGCCGCCGCACCACGGGCACCACGCGCCGGTCGCGCGCCAGCTCGCGGAACCCGTCGAGGGACGGCCACGTCGCACCCCAGGGCACCTGCGCGGTCGCGTCCGCCGTCGAGCCGGTGGTCGTGCCGGCGCTCCCCGTGGTCGCCGCGGTCATGCCTGCTCCCCCTCGCTCGGCTCGTCGCTGACGCCGGTCACGGGCAGCGGCCCGCCGGCCTCGAAGCACGTGCGCGTGCCCGTGTGGCACGCCGCACCCACCTGGTCCACCTCCACCAGCAGGGCGTCCCCGTCGCAGTCGAGGCTCACGCGCTTCACGTGCTGCACGTGGCCCGAGGTGTCACCCTTGCGCCAGTACTCCTGGCGCGAGCGCGACCAGAACGTCACGCGGCCGGACGTGAGCGTGCGGCGCAGCGCCTCGTCGTCCATCCAGCCGAGCATGAGCACCTCGCGCGTGTCGTGCTGCTGCACGACCGCGGCGACGAGTCCGTGGTCGTCGCGCTTGAGGCGCGACGCGACTGCGGGGTCCAGGGTGGGCACCCGAGAATCCTGCCACGCCCGACCGCGCGACCTCGGCGGCGTCCACGACCGTCCGACCAGCGCCGATCCGGGCCGACCGGACCGGGGTGCCGGCCGGGCCTCAGCGGGTCTGCGCCACCCAGGCCGCGTGCATCGACGCGTACAGCCCGCCGGCGCGCAGCAGCTCGGCGTGCGGACCGTGCTCGACGACGCGCCCGGCGTCGACGACGAGGACCGCGTCGGCGGCCTCCGCGGTGGACAGACGGTGCGCGATGGTGACGGTCGTGCGCCCGGCGGTCAGCCCGGCCAGCGCCCGCGCGATGCGCACCTCGGTCGCCGGGTCGACCGCGGACGTCGCCTCGTCGAGCAGCAGCAGGTCCGCGTCGGCCAGGTGGGCGCGCGCGAGCGCGACGAGCTGCCGCTCCCCCGCCGACAGCGACTCGCCGCGCTGGCCGACGGGCGTCGCGAGCCCCTCGGCGAGCTCGTCGACCCACGGCGCGAGGCCGAGCGCGTCCACCGCGTCGCGCACGCGCGGGTCGTCCGGCGACGGCGTCCACGTGGGGTCGTCGTCGTCCCGCAGCCCGTACGCGATGTTCTGCGCGAGCGTGCCGTCGAACAGGAAGCCCTCCTGCGGCACGAGCACCACGCGGCGGCGCAGGTCGGCGCGCCGGACGGTGCGCAGGTCCGCGCCGTCGAGCAGCACCTGGCCGTGCGTCGGGTCGACGAGCCGGGCCACGAGCCGCGCGATCGTCGTCTTGCCCGACCCGGTCGCGCCGACCACGGCCAGCGACGACCCGGCGGGCACCACGACGTCGACCCCGTGCAGCACGGGCGGGCCGTCCGGGTACGCGAAGCCCACGCCCCGCAGCTCCAGCCGCGCCGGGCCACGGGGGCTCGCGACGCCGTCGGGGCCCGGGTCCGCGACCTCGATCGGCGTCTCGAGGACGCCGAGCACGCGGCGCCAGCCGGCCACGGCGTTCTGAAGCTCGTTGAGGATCTCGGTCGCCATCTGCACCGGGCCGGTGAACAGCTGCACGAGGAACAGGAACGCGAGCAGCCGCCCCGGCGTCAGGTCGCCCGCGACGCCGAGCGACGTGCCGGCGACGACGACGAGGGCGAGCACGAGGTTCGCGGTCAGGACGCCCGACGAGAACACGACCGCGACGAGGTTCTGCGCGCGGACCATCGCGCGGCGCGTCCCGCGGATCGCCGCGTCCGTGGCGCGCTGCGTGCGGGCCGCGACGCCGTACGCGCGGATCGTCTCGGCGCCGACCACGGACTCCGAGACCGCGCCGAGCATCGCGCCGTACCGCTCCCGCACCGCCGAGTAGCGGGCGTTGACCTTCTTCTGCAGCGGGTTCAGCGCCAGCACCAGCGGCACGAACCCGAGCCAGACCAGCAGCGTGAGCTGCCAGGAGTACACGGCCATGAGCACGGTCGCCACGAGGATCTGCAGGACCGAGACGAGCAGCATGATCCCGCCCCACTGCACGAACAGCGAGATGGTGTCGACGTCCGACGTCACGCGCGAGACGAGGCTGCCCCGGCGCTCGGTCCCGCGCGTGAGCACCGACAGGTCGTGCACGTGCCGGAACGCGCGCGTGCGCAGCTGCAGCAGCCCGGCCTCGCTCGAGCGGAACAGCCGGATGTTCACGAACGCGGAGCACAGCGCCCCGAGCGCCAGCCCGAGCGCGGCGAGCGTCGCGAGCACGGCCACCCGTCGCACCTGCGGCCCGCCCTCGGCGAGGATGCCGGTGTCGATGGTCTGCTGCACCGCGATCGGGACCAGCACGCGCCCGACCGCCGCGACCGTCGCGAGGAGCACCGTCAGCCCGATGCCCTCGACGAGCCGCGGCGACACCTCGACACCCCGGCGGAGCGTCGCGAGCACGCCCAGCGTGGACGCCGGGGCCATCGCGTGGCCGCGCGGCGCCGTCGTCGGCCCACCCGTCCGCTCCGTCGTCGGCTCCGTCAGGTCCGTCGTCCGCTCGCTCGTCCGGGTCATCGTGCGTCCACCGCCTCGTCCAGCTCGTCGTCGGCCGCGTCCCACCGCTCGGCCGCGCGCCGCTCGCTCTCCCGCTCGTACGCGGTCGCGAGCTCGCGGTAGCCGGGGTCGCGCGCCAGCAGCTCGGCGTGCGTGCCGCGGTCGACCACCCGGCCGGACTCGAGGTGCACGACCTCGTCGGCGAGCAGCACCGAGGACATGCGGTACGCCACCAGCAGCACCGTCGGCCCCTGCTGCCCGGCCGTGCCGCGCAGGCCGCGCAGGATCTCCTGCTCCACACGCGGGTCGACCGCGGAGGTCGCGTCGTCGAGCACGAGCACCCGGGGGCGCCGCACGAGGGCGCGTGCGAGCGCGAGGCGCTGCCGCTGGCCGCCGGAGAGGTTCGCGCCGCGCTCGCCGAGGTGCGCGTCGAGCCCGCCGGGGAGCTCGCGCACCACGCCGTCGACGCGCGCGACGCGCAGCGCGGCCCACACCTCGTCGTCCGACGGGGCACCCGGGTCGTCCGGGTCGGCGAGCGTCACGTTGCCGCGCACGGTGTCCTCGAACACGAAGGCCTGCTGCGCGACGAGCGCGACGTGCCGGGTCAGCGCGTCGGGCGCGAGCTCGCGCAGGTCCACGCCGTCGACGCGGACGGCGCCCTCGTCGGGGTCGGACAGGCGTGGCACGAGCGACACGAGGCTCGTCTTGCCCGCGCCGGTCGGGCCGACGACCGCCACGACCCGGCCGGGCTCGACGTCGAGGTCCACGTCGTCGACGAGCGTGAGCGGGCCCTGCGCGGTCTCGACGCGCCAGGTCACGTGGTCGAACGTGAGGCGCGCGCCCGCGCCCGTGCCGGACCACGGCCGGTCGCCGGCGGGCAGCGCGCCACGGCTGTCGACGACGCGCGCGACCCGGTCGTAGCCGACGAGCGCGCGCGGCACCTCGCCGAGCACCCAGCCGAACGCGCGCACCGGCACCGCGAGCAGCGTCAGCAGGTAGGCCGCCGCGACGACGTCGCCCGTGCCGATCCGCCCGGCGGCGACCTGCCACGTGCCGACCACGAGCACCGCGAGCGTCCCGACGTTCGGCAGCAGGTCGATGACCGGGTCGAAGAACGCGCGCACGACGCCCACGCGCACGTTCGCGTCCGCCAGTGCCCGCGACCGCTCGGTGAACCGGCGCTCCTCGCGGGCCTGGGTGCCGAGCGACGTGACGAGCAGCGCCGCCTCGAAGCTCTCGTGCGCCACGTCGGCGACCTCCGCGCGCATCTGCTGCGCGTGCGTGATCGCGGGCGACATCCGGCGCTGGAACCAGGCGTTCGCCACGATCGCGAGCGGCACGACGACGAGCGCGGCGACCGCGAGCCACACGTCCGTGCGCAGCAGCGCGACCGTCGCGACGCCGAGCATCACGACGACGCCGAGCGCGAACGGCAGCGGGTTGAACACGGACGTCGCGGCCTCGACGTCGGCGCCGGCATTCGACAGCAGCTGTCCCGTGGGGTGCTTGCGGTGCCACGACATCGGCAGCCGCAGGTACTGGCGGGTCACCCGCAGCCGGTGGTCCTCCTGGATCTGCGCGTACCCCATCCCCGCGAACGCGCGCCGTCCGGCGACGCCGAGCGCGAGGGTGAGCGCGACGAGCGCGATGACGCCGCCCGCGGTCCAGATGCGGTCGCGCGCGGCCTCGTCGCCCGCCAGCGCGGGGACGACGACCTCGTCGGTCGCCCAGCCCAGCGCGCGGCTCAGCACCACGGTCGTCGCGCCGAACAGCGCGGAGGTGCCGACCGCGGCGACGTACGTCCACGGGTGCGCGCGCATGCCCCGCCACACGAGGGTGACGGCGCGCCGCGCGGTCGAGCCCGTCAGGCGCATCGGCCCGGACGTCGACGACGACGAGCGGGACGCGGGCATGGCGAACACCTTCCGGCCGGGGTGGGAGCGAGCGCCATCGTCTCACGGACGGTCCACTCGATTCCCTGGGCAACGGATGCGCGGACACCCCCGACGCGGCCGCCCGGGCGGGCGCGAGCGGCGCGCGCGTCCGAGCCGTGTGGCGCGCGTCCCCGGGGCGCGGCGAGGGCGCCCCCGGTGGCACGATGACCGGCATGACCTGGCACCCCGCGCTGCGCGCCGACCTCGTCGAGGCCCTGCGGGCGGTCCCGCCCGACGCACCGACGCTCTGCGAGGGGTGGCAGGCACGCCACCTCGCGGCGCACGTCGTGCTGCGCGAGAGCTCGGCCCGCGTCGGGCTCGGGCTCGCGGTGCCCGGGCTCGCCGGCGTCGCCGAGCGGTCCGTCGACGACCTCGCCGCGACCGCGTCCGACGAGACCGGCTGGGACGCGCTCGTCGACCGCGTCGCCGCCGGCGGCCCGCGCTGGCACCCGACCGCGCTCGCCGGCGACGCCGCGAACCTCGTCGAGCTCTACGTGCACGGCGAGGACGTCCGCCGCGGCGACGGCACGCCCCGGCCCCGGCCGCTGCCGGACGGGCTCGTCGACGCGCTGTGGCGCGACACCGTCCGCCTCGCACCCGTGCGCACCCTGCGGCTGCCCGTCGGGCTCGTGCTCGTCCGCGCCGACGGCCCCCGCCGCCGCGTCCGCGGTCCCCGGGGTGACCACGGCACGGTCGTGGTGCGCGGCGACGTCGGCGAGCTCGTGCTGTGGCTGTCCGGCCGCGGCGCCGCCGCGGACGTCGTCGTGCAGGGCGAGGCCGCGGACGTCGCGGTCCTCGCGCAGCGGCTGCCCGTGCCCGCCTGACGCGCCCCGCCGGGCGCGTGGCGTGACCGGTCGGGCAGCCGTCGGCCGTCGGTCGGCGGTCGGCCGGCGGCTCGTCAGCGGACCGTGACGCCCGCGTCCCGCAGCGCCTGCTTGACCTCGCCGACCGTCAGCGTGCCGAAGTGGAAGACGCTCGCGGCGAGCACCGCGTCCGCGCCCGCGCGCGCCGCCTCGACGAAGTGCTCGGGCGTGCCCGCGCCGCCGCTCGCGATGAGCGGCACGGAGACCTGCGCGCGCACGTCGCGCAGCATCTCCAGGTCGAACCCGGCGGTCGTGCCGTCGGCGTCCATGGAGTTGAGCAGGATCTCCCCCGCGCCGAGCTCGGCCGCGCGGGCCGCCCACGCCACCGCGTCGATGCCCGTGCCCCGCCGTCCGCCGTGCGTCGTGACCTCGTAGCCCGAGTCCGTGCGCACGTCGCCCGTGACCCGCCGCGCGTCCACGGACAGCACCAGCACCTGCGAGCCGAACCGGTCCGCGATCTCGGCGATGAGCTCCGGTCGCGCGATCGCCGCGGTGTTCACGCCGACCTTGTCCGCGCCCGCGCGCAGCAGCCGGTCCACGTCGTCCGCCGAGCGCACGCCGCCGCCCACCGTCAGCGGCACGAACACCTCCTCGGCGGTACGGCGCACCACGTCGTACGTCGTCTCGCGGTTGCCCGACGACGCCGACACGTCGAGGAACGTCAGCTCGTCGGCATCCTCCGCGTCGTACCGGTGCGCGAGCTCGACCGGGTCGCCCGCGTCGCGCAGGTTCTCGAAGTTCACGCCCTTGACGACGCGACCGGCGTCGACGTCGAGGCACGGGATGACGCGCAGGGCGAGGCTCACGGGGTCCCTCCGGGGGTGCGGGCGTTGAGGATGTCGACGACGAACACGACGGTCTGCCCCTTGAGCTCCTCGCTCTGGGTGACGCCGAGCGCGTAGGACGGCGGGACGATGAGCATCACGCGGCTCCCGACGGGCTGGTCGACCAGCCCCTCCTGCCACGCGGGCACGTCCTGCAGCGAGAAGGACAGCGGCAGCCCGCCCGACGCCCACGTCGAGTCGAACTCCTCGCCGCTCGTCCAGGCCCAGCCGGTGAACTGCACCGTGACGGTGTCGCTCGCGACCACCTGGCGACCCGTGCCGCGCAGCACCGGCTGCACGCGCAGCGTCGCCGGAGGCTTCGACTCGACGGGCGTGAACGTCGGCGCGCCGTCCTCCGCCTCACCCACCGTCGGGAAGCCCTCGAGCGGCTCGACCTTCGTCCCCTCGGCGCGCGTCGGCAGCACGTCGACGACCGTCGCCGTCGGGTACTCGTCGCCCGCCTTCGACGCCGGGACCACCTGCAGCAGGCGCGCGCCGACGCGCTGGCCCCGCAGTGTGTCGTACAGGTCGCGGCCCAGGTCCGCCTCGGTGAGGACCTGCGACGTCGGGCTCCCGGAGTACGAGTCGCGCACGAGCGTCGCGTCGTCGGCGTTCTCCAGCCAGTAGTCGATGAGCACCGGCGCACCGTGCTCCAGCACGGGACCCGTGCCGGCCCACAGGACCTCGCGGTACGTCTCCTCGACCTGCAGCGGCGCCACGTAGGTCAGCGTGGGCGCCACTCCCGCGTCGCCCGTCACCGTGATGTCGAGCTCGACGGGCGCGTCGTCGGAGCACCCGGCGAGCGCCAGCACCGCCACGGCCCCGACGGCCAGCGCACGTCGCGCGTGTCGCAGTCCTCGCACCTGCCGCTCGTCCCCTCGTCGTCCCGTCCGCCCCACACGCGGGCGCGCCGGACGGACACTCTACGGCGCGCGTCCGGTGCCCTCGGCGCGCGCCGGACCTCACATCGACCCGATGAGCCGCTCGACGCGCTCGTCGACGCTGCGGAACGGGTCCTTGCACAGCACCGTGCGCTGCGCCTGGTCGTTGAGCTTGAGGTGCACCCAGTCGACCGTGTAGTCGCGTCGGGCCTCCTGGGCGGCGCGCACGAAGTCGCCGCGCAGCTTCGCGCGCGTCGTCTGCGGCGGCACGCTCGTCGCCTCGAACACCTCGAGGTCGGTCGTCAGGCGCTCGACGAGCCCCTTCGCCGCGAGGAGGTTGTAGAGGCCCTCGGTGCGCGAGATGTCGTGGTACGCCAGGTCGAGCCGCTGCACCCGCACGTCCGACAGCGGCAGGTCGTGCTTGGCCCGGTACCGCTCGATGAGCTGGTACTTGATGACCCAGTCCAGCTCGCGCTCCACGAGCGACAGGTCGCCCGTGCGCAGCGCGCGCAGCCCGCGCTCCCACAGCTCGAGCACCTGCTTGTCCTGGGGCGAGCCGCCGCCGCGCTGCGTGACGAAGTCGCTGACCCGCGCGAGGTACTCCTCCTGCAGGTCGAGCGCCGTCGTCGTCCGGCCGTTCGCGAGCGTGATCGGCGCGGTGCCCGTCATGTCGTGGCTGATCTCACGGATCGCGCGGATCGGGTTCTCCAGCGACATGTCACGCACCGGCACGCCGGCCTCGACGAGCCGCAGCACCAGGTCGGTCGCGCCGACCTTGAGCATCGTCGTCGACTCCGACATCGAGGAGTCGCCGACGATCACGTGCAGGCGGCGGTAGTGCTCGGCGTCCGCGTGCGGCTCGTCGCGCGTGTTGATGATCGGGCGCGACCGCGTCGTCGCGCTCGAGACCGCCTCCCAGATGTGGTCCGCGCGCTGCGACAGGCAGTACACCGCCCCGCGGGGCGTCGCCAGGACCTTGCCCGCGCCCGTGAGGACCTGCCGCGTGATGAGGAACGGCACGAGCACGTCCGACAGGCGCGCGAAGTCGCCCTGGCGGCGCACGAGGTAGTTCTCGTGGCAGCCGTAGGAGTTGCCCGCCGAGTCGGTGTTGTTCTTGAACAGGTGGATGGTGCCGGGCAGACCCTCGTGCTCGAGGCGCTGCTGCGCGTCCGCGACCAGCCCCTCGAGGATCCGCTCGCCCGCCCGGTCGTGCGTGACGAGCTGGCGCACGTCGTCGCACTCCGCGGTCGCGTACTCGGGGTGCGAGCCCACGTCGAGGTACAGCCGCGAGCCGTTGCGCAGGAAGACGTTCGACGACCGCCCCCACGCCACGACCTTGCGGAACAGGTAGCGCGCGACCTCGTCGGCGGACAGCCCGCGGCCGTCCGTGGCGGCGCACGTCACCCCGTACTCCGTCTCGAGGCCGAAGATCCGCTTGTCCATCAGCCCTCCAGCAGGTCCTCCAGCAGCGGCCCCGCCAGACGGCGGAACGCGCGGCGCGGACGGGTCCGGTCCAGCACGGCGACCTCGAGCTGGGCCGCGGGGATGGTGCGCTGCTCGCCGCCGTCCTCCGGCGGCGCGCCCAGCGCGCGCACCGCGAGCTGCAGCACCTGCGGCAGCGTCATGCCCGGCTGCCACGCGTCGCCGACGAGCGAGCCCAGCCGCTCGGCCTGGCCGCCCATGACGACCCAGCCGTGCTCGTCGGCCACCGAGCCGTCGTACGTCAGGCGGTAGATCTGGTCGCCGTCCGGCTCGCGGCCCACCTCGGCCACCACCAGCTCGACCTCGAGCGGCTTGGACTCGGTGGTGAACACCGTGCCGAGCGTCTGGGTGTACGCGTTGGCCAGCGCCCGCGCCGTGACGTCCTGCCGGTCGTAGGAGTAGCCCCGCAGGTCCGCGTAGCGCACGCCCGCGACCCGCAGGTTCTCGAACTCGTTGTACTTGCCGACCGCGGCGAACGCGATGCGGTCGTAGATCTCCGAGACCTTGTGCAGCGCGCGCGACGCGTTCTCCGTCGCGAACGCGATGCCCTCGTCGTACTGCACGACGACGACGCTGCGCCCGCGTGCGATGCCCTTGCGCGCGAAGTCGGCCCGGTCCTTCATCAGCTGCTCGGGCGAGACGTAGAACGGCATGGTCATCAGCGCTCACCCCCTCGTGCGTGCTGGGCGCGCCGCTCCGCGACGACGGCCTCGGCGACCCGCGCCAGCTCGTCGTCGCCGACACGCAGGTACCCGGACTCGGTCACGGTCGCCACCACGGGCCAGATCCGGCGCGTCGTGTCGGGCCCGCCGGTCGCGGAGTCGTCGTCCGCGGCGTCGACGAGCGCCTCCACCGCGACGCGCGCCGCCTCGTCGGGCGACAGGCCCGGCCGCCACAGCTTCTTCAGCGAGCCGCGCGCGAACACCGAGCCCGAGCCGACCGCGTGGTGGTCGTGCTCCTCGTAGCGCCCGCCGGTCACGTCGTAGGAGAAGATCCGCCCCGTACGACGGTCGAGGTCGAAGCCCGCGAACAGCGGCACCACCGCCAGGCCATGCAGCGCGAGGCCCAGGTTGCCGCGGATCATCGTCGCGAGGCGGTTCGCCTTGCCCTCGAGGGACAGCAGGCTGCCCTCGATCTTCTCGTAGTGCTCGAGCTCGAGCTGGAACAGCCGGACGAGCTCCACCGCGAGGCCCGCCGTCCCGGCGATGCCCACGGCCGAGTACTCGTCGGCCGGGAACACCTTCTCGATCTCGCGGCTCGCGATCATCGAGCCCATCGTGGCGCGCCGGTCGCCCGCCATGACGACGCCGCCCGCGCAGACCACCGACACGATGGTCGTGCCGTGCGGCGCCTGCACCTGCTCCACCCCGACGAGCGGGCGGTTGCCGGGCAGCAGCGAGGGCGCGTACGACGCGAGGAAGTCCACGAACGACGACGAGCCCGGGGTCGTGAAGGCGGCGGGGAGCCGGCCGGACGCGAGCGGGTCAGGGTGCGTCATGGGCGCTCACTGACCACCCTTCTGGACGAAGCCGCGGACGAACTGCTCCGCGTTCTGCTCCAGCACGTCGTCGATCTCGTCGAGGAGCGCGTCGACCTCGGCGTCGCGGTTCTGCGCCCCGGGTGCGACCGGCTCCGGCGCGTCGTCGACCGGCTCGTCGTCGTCCCGGCGCGGGTTGATCCGCTCCTGACCTGCCATGAGGACCTCCTCGGCGTCGATGGGTGCTCCTGCGCCCACCCTAGGCCCATCGCGGCGACGACTGCCGCGGGTGACGAGGGGGCGAGACGCCCACGGCGCGTGCCGGTTGCTGCCATGATGCGCGCCATGAGCCGCACGCCCGTCCCCCACCCCCGCGCGGGGGCGCTCGAGGAGGCGCGCCGGCTCCTGCTCGACCCCGCCCGCTGCCCCGCGTGCGGCGCGCACCTCGCCGGGCCGCGCTGCCCGGTGTGCGCCCTCGACCTCGCGGGCCCCGCGGGCGCGACCGTCTGGGAGGCGTCGCAGGCCGCGGCGGCCGCGCTGGCCCGGCAGGCCGAGGTCGTCGCCACGGTCCGCCGGGGTGCGGCGACGCACCCCGCCCCGGTGCCGAGCGGCGGCGCCGGGGTCGGCGCGCCGCCGCCCGGTCCCGCGGCGCCGCCGCTGCCCTCGCCGGCCCAGCCGTCGACCGCCCGGCCGTCGCCGCAGCGGCCGGCACCCGCGGGTCCGCCGGTCACGAGCGGGCAGCCGTACGTGCCGCCGGTCCGGCCGGCACCGGCACCCGCGCGCCGACCGTGGCCCGTGCAGACGGTCCTGGTCACGCTCGGGGCGGCGCTGCTCGCGGTGGCGACCCTGGTCTTCCTCGTCTTCACCTGGGAGCTGCTGACGCTGGGCGCGCGCGCCGCGGTGGTCGCGCTCGGCACGGCCGCGGTGCTCGGCCTGGCGGCCCTGCTGCGACGACGAGGGCTGCGGGTCTCGGCCGAGGCGGTCGCGGCGCTGGGGTCCGCTCTGCTCGCGCTCGACGTCTGGGCGCTGTGGGCGACCGGGCTGCTCGGCGGTGCGCCCGGGTGGGCCGTCGGCGGCGTCGGCCTCGCCGCGTGCGGCGGGCTGCTCGCGCTCTACGGCGCGCGCACGGGGCTGCGCGCCGGGACGGTCGCGGCCGCCGTGCTCGTGCCGGTCGCGCCGCTCCCGGCCGCGCTGTCCGCCCGCACCGCCGCCGCTGCGCTCGGCGGGCTGCTCCTCGAGTTCGCCCTGACGTCTCTTCGGCACCACCCGGTGGTGCGCACGCGGGTCGCGGAGCGGCGCGTGCTCGCGACCGGCGCCGTCGCGCTGGCGGTCCCCCTCGGGGTCGTGCCCGTCGCCGCCCTCACCGCCGCCGACGCGGGAGGCTCGGTGGCGGTCGTCGCGCTCGCGGTCGTGTCCGCCGCGGCGCTCGTCGCCCAGAGCGCGTTCGCCCGGCCGGGGGCCGCACGTGGTTGGGCGGGCGCCGGCGGCCTCGTCGCCGCGGCGACCGCGGCGGCCGCCGTGCCCCCGGTCGCCGACGCCGCGGTGGCGTGGTCGGCTCCCGCGGCGGCGGCCGTCGCGGTCGTCGGCGCGCTGCTCGCGCTGCGCGTGCCCCCGACCGCCCGCATCGGTGCCGGCACCGCCACCGCGGCCGCGGCCGTCGCCGCCGCCGCGTCTGCCCTCCCCGAGGTCCTCCTGCTCGGACTCGCGGCCGTCCTGGCCGTGCTCGAGCCCGGCGAGCCCGCGTCCGACTGGGCCGCCGCCTCCGGCGTGACCACCGTGTCGGTCGTGGTGCTGGTCGCCGCCGTCGGGCTCCGGCTCGCCCCCGCGCTCCGGCACGTCGCCGCGGCGCTCGCGTCCCTCGCGCTGCTCGAGGGCGTCGCGCTGCTCGCCGGGTCGCTGCCGCAGGCGGTCGGCGCGTTCGGGCTCGTCACGCTCGTCGCACTCGTCGTGCCGCTGCCGCCGCCGTGGCGCTCGCACGCCCGAGCGCTCGCCGTCCTCGCGTCCCTCGCCGCGGTCCTCGCGTCCGCCACGGGCGCGGCGGGTGACGCCACCGACCCCGAGCGCGCGGCGCTCGCGGTCGCGCTCACCCTCGGCGCGGGCGTCGCGCTCGTCGCCGCGCGCTGGGGCGGGCCGACCGCGCGGGGCGCCGGCGCCGGTGTCGCGGCCCTGCTCGGCACCGGGGCGGGGGCGACCGCGCTGCGGCTCGCCGGCGCCGGCGGGCTCGACGCGACGCTGCTCGCCGCCACCGCGCTGGGTCTCGCGGTCACGGCGCTCGTCCTGACCCGGACGGTGTCCCGGCCGCAGCGCGCCGTCCTGCTGCCGACCGCCGCGGCCGTGCAGGCGCTGACCTGGCTCGGTGCGGCCTCGGTCGCCGACGGTGCGCCCGCCGGCTCGCCGTCGGCCGTCCCGCTCGTGACCCTCCCCCTGGCCGCCGCCGTCCAGTGCGGCGCGCTCGCGACGCTCGGCCGCGGGCGGGTCGGGCTCGCGCCCCGGCGTGTCGCGACCGCGCTCGTCGTCCCGGCCGCCGCCACGGGCGTGCTCTCCGCGCACCTCGTGACCGGCCGACCCGGTGCCGCCACGACCTCGCTCGTCGCGGTCGTGCTCGCGTGCGCCGCCGCGCTCGTGGCGCGCACCGCGGACACCGCCGGCCGCGGGTTCCGCACCGCGCTCGAGGTCAGCGGCGCCGTGGTCGCGGGCCTCGCCCTCCTCGGCGCACCCCACGCCGGGGTCGCGACCCTCGAGCTGTCCCTGCTCGCCGTGACCGCGGGCGTCGTCGCGCTCGCGCCCGACCGGCGGCCGCTGCGGTGGTGGGCGCTCGGCCTCGCGGTCCTCGCGTCGTGGACGGGGCTCGCCGCGCGCGACGTCGGTGTGCCCGAGGCGTACGCGGCGCCCCTCGGCCTCGTGCTCGCCGGGACCGGCGTCGCGCGGCTGCGCCGCCTGCGGTCCGAGAACCCGGACGGCCCGTCGGCCACGTCCGCCGTGTCGTTCCTGACCGCGGGCGTGGTGCTCGTGGGCGTCCCGCCCGCGCTCGCCGCGGACCGCCTGACGGTCGGCGACGCGCGGCTCGACCGCACCGTGCTGCTCACCGCCGGTCTGCTGCTCCTCGCGGCGGCGGCGTGGCGGGCCGCGGCGTCGGGCGCGGCCGTGCACCGTGCGGCGGCGTCGGCGCTCGCCGGGTGCGTCGGGCTGCTGGCCGTCCTGGGCCCCGTGCGCCGCGCCGTGGCGTCGCTCGCGGGCGGCTCCGGCGGCGAGGTCTGGGGGCTCGCCGCCGCGGTCGCGCTCGGTCTCGCGACGCTCGCCGCGCGCCGCGCGGGCGCACCGCGCACGAGCGTGGTCACCGGCGTGTGGGCAGCCGTGCTCGTCGCCGCGACCCCGGCGCTCGTCGTCGCGGGCACCGCACTCGAGGACGCCGCGGTCGCGGACGGTGCTCCCCCGCTCGCGGTGGCACGCCTCGCGGCCGTCGCTCTCGTGGGCGCCGCGCTCGCGCTCGTCGGCGTGCTCCGGGACCGAGCCGTCGCCGTCGCGCCGGGCCTCGCGCTGCTCGCGCTCGCGGCGTTCACCGGCGCCGTGGGCGCCCACGTCCTCCCGCTCGACGCGGTGCTCGGCGTGTCCGGAGTGCTCGCCGGCGCCGTGGGCGCGGCGTGGCTCGTGCGCGACCCGCGCGCCCGGTCCTGGCCCGCGCTCGGCGCCCCGTGCGTGCTCGTGCTCGCGCCCGCGCTCGTCGGGCTCCACGCCGCCCCGGCACCGTGGCGGTGGCTCGTCGTGCTCGGAGGCGGCGTGGCCGCGGTGCTCGTCGGCGCGTCCCGGCGGCTCCAGGCGCCGTTCGTCGTGGGCGCCGCCGTGCTCGCGGCCGAGGTCGTCCTCCAGCTCGTCGCCGCGGCGGCGTCCGTGGTCTCGCACGTCGGGTGGTGGCCGCTGCTGTTCGCGGGCGGTGTCGTCCTCACCGTGGTCGGCGTGACCTACGAGCGCCGCCTGCGCGACGCGCGCGAGGCGACGCGGTTCGTCGCCCGGCTGCGCTGAGGCCGCGCGGGCCCGCGGCGCACGCGGTGCACCCGACGGGTCAGGCGCCCAGCGCGGCGAGCAGCGACGCGGCGTCGGGGCTCGCGTCGAGCAGCTCGCCGACGTGCGCCTGCGTGCCGCGCAGCGGGTCGCGCATCGGCACGCGCTGCAGCGTGGCCGCACCCGGCACGTCGAAGACCACCGAGTCCCACGACGCCGCGGTGACCTGGTCGCCGTACCGCGCGACCGCCTCGCCGCGGAAGTACGCGCGCGTGTCGGCCGGCGGGTGCGACACCGCGCGGTCGACCTCCTGCGGCGTCGTCAGCAGCTCCACCGCGCCCGCGGCGCGCAGCCGGTGGTACAGACCACGCTCCGGGCGCACGTCCGACCACTGCAGGTCGACCGCCGCGAGGCGCGGGTGGTCCCACGGCAGGTCCTCGCGCCGGCGCATCCCCTCGAGCAGCCGCAGCTTGGCGAGCCACTCGACCTCGCGCGCGCACGACGACGGGTCGGTGCCCAGCCGGTCCAGCAGCGACTCCCAGCGGGCGAGGACGTCGCGCGTGTCGTCGTCGAGCGGGTCGCCGACGTGGTCGAGCGCGACGCGCACCGCGTCGAGGTACTCGCGCTGCACCTCGAGCGCGGTCAGGTGCCGCCCGTCGGCGAGCTCGACGCGTGTCGTGAGCGTCGTGTCGTGGCTGACCTGGTGCACCGCCGACACCGGGTCGCGCAGCGTCAGCCGGTCGACCGCGGCGAGCGCCCCGCCCGCGCCGCCCTCGGCGACCGCGCGCTCGATGAGCCACAGGACCAGCGACGTCGTCCCGAGCCGCACGTACGTCGCGGCCTCGAGCATCGTCGCGTCGCCGACGATCACGTGCAGGCGGCGCCACCGCGCGGGGTCGGCGTGCGGCTCGTCGCGCGTGTTGACGATCGGGCGGCGCAGCGTCGTCTCCAGACCGATCTCGGCCTCGACGTAGTCCGCGCGCTGCGAGAGCTGGAACCCCGCGCGGTCGCCGCGCTGGCCCAGGCCCACGCGTCCCGCGCCGGTGAACACCTGCCGCGTGACGAAGAAGGGGATGAGGCGCGCCGCGAGGTCCGCGAACGGCACCGCGCGGTCCACGAGGTAGTTCTCGTGCGTGCCGTACGTCGCGCCCTTGCCGTCGACGTTGTTCTTGTAGAGCGCGACGTCCGGCAGCGCCGGGACGGACGCGAGCGCACGCACCGACGCGAGCATGACCTCCTCGCCCGCGCGGTCCCAGACGACGGCGTCGCGCGGGTTCGTCACCTCGGGCGTCGAGTACTCGGGGTGCGCGTGGTCCACGTACAGGCGCGCGCCGTTCGACAGGATGACGTTGGCCGCGCCCGGGTCCTCGTACTCCTCGACCTCGGGCCGCTCGAGCTCCTGCGGGCCGTCGCCCGAGGGCGCGGGCCGCTCCGGGTCGTCGGTGAGCATCGACGGGTGGGCCGACGCACGCTGCAGGTGGAACCCGCGCGCGTCCATCAGCGGGTCCTCGTCGTCGTAGTCCCAGCGTGCCTTCGTCCGGCCGGCGCCGCGCGCGGCGGCGTGCACCGCGACCACGTGGCTCGACAGGAGCATCGGGTTCGCCATCGGCCTGCCCGGCTGCAGCACGCCGTACTCGGTCTCGATCCCCATCACGCGGCGCACGGTCACGCCGCCCACCCTAGGACGACGCGCGACGGCCGGACGACACGGTCCGGGGACCGAGCCGCCCGGCCGTCGGCCGTGCGTCCGAGCGGCGTCGCTACAGGTACTGCCCCGTGCTCGTGACCGTCTCGATCGTGCGCGAGCCGTCCGTGCCCTTCTTGCCCTGCACGATCGTCCGGATGAAGACGATGCGCTCGCCCTTCTTGCCGGAGATGCGCGCCCAGTCGTCCGGGTTCGTGGTGTTGGGCAGGTCCTCGTTCTCCTTGAACTCGTCGACGCACGCCGTCAGCAGGTGGTCGACCCGGATGCCCCGCTGACCCGTGGCCAGGAAGTCCTTGATCGCCTGCTTCTTGGCCCGGTCGACGACGTTCTGGATCATCGCGCCCGAGTTGAAGTCCTTGAAGTACAGGACCTCCTTGTCGCCCGAGGCGTAGGTGACCTCGAGGAACTTGTTCTCCTCGGACTCGGAGTACATGCGCTCCACGACGCGCGCGACCATCGCCTCGACCGCCGCGGGCTTCGACCCGCCGTGCTCGGCCAGGTCGTCCGGGTGGATGGGCAGGTCGGGCGTGAGGTACTTGGAGAAGATCTCCTTCGCGCCCTCCGCGTCGGGCCGCTCGATCTTGATCTTCACGTCGAGGCGACCGGGCCGCAGGATCGCGGGGTCGATCATGTCCTCGCGGTTCGACGCGCCGATGACGATGACGTTCTCGAGCCGCTCGACGCCGTCGATCTCCGCGAGGAGCTGCGGCACGATCGTCGTCTCCACGTCGGAGGAGACGCCCGTGCCGCGCGTGCGGAACAGCGACTCCATCTCGTCGAAGAACACGACGACGGGGTGCCCCTGCGAGGCCTTCTCGCGCGCGCGGGCGAAGATCAGGCGGATGTGCCGCTCGGTCTCGCCCACGTACTTGTTCAGCAGCTCGGGACCCTTGACGTTGAGGAAGTAGCTCCTCGCCTCCTCGCCGTCCTCGCCCCGGGCGCGCGCCGCGGTGGCGGCGAGCGAGTGCGCGACCGCCTTGGCGATGAGCGTCTTGCCGCCCCCCGGCGGCCCGTACAGCAGCACGCCCTTCGGCGGGCGCAGGCCGTGCTCGCGGAACAGCTCGGGGTGCAGGAACGGTAGCTCGACGGCGTCCTTGATCGCCTCGATCTGCGGTCCCAGGCCACCGATGTCCTCGTACTCGATGTCCGGGACCTCCTCGAGGACGAGCTCCTCGACCTCGGCCCGCGGGATCACCTCGAACACGAACCCGCTGCGCGAGTCGATCGTCAGCGCGTCGCCCACGCGCACGCCCGCGTCGGCCACCTGGCCGGCGAACCGCACGACCCGCTCCTCGTCGCCGCGCCCGACGACGAGCGCACGCCCGTGCCCGAGCAGCTCCTTGACCGTGACGAGCTCGCCCACGTTCTCGTAGCCGCCCGCCTCGACGACCGTGAGCGCCTCGTTGAGCATGACCTCCTGGCCGGGGCGCAGCCGCGTGAGGTCGACCGCGGGGCTCGCGCCCACGTGCATCTTGCGCCCCGCCGAGATCACGTCCACCGAGCCGTCCCGGCGCGCGCCGAGGAACACGGCGTACGTGCCCGGGGGCTTGGCGAGGTCGTCCACCTGGCGCTTGAGCTCGACGATCTGCTCGCGCGCTGCGAGCAGCGCGTCGGAGAGGCGCTCGTTCTTCGCGGCCAGCAGCGCGAGCTCGCGCTGCAGGTCTCGTCCCGTCGGTGCCGGTTCGGTCATCGCGTCGGCCTCCTTCGCGTCGGTCCGCGGCTCACGTGCCCGCCGTGGGGTCGCCACCCTAACCACCAGTCTGTGCCACCGTCAGGTCGAACGTGTGCGTGTCCGCATCCGTGACGAAACCGTCACCGCCGTGCAAGACACGCGTCACACGCGCGGGCGAGAGACGGTCGGGGAAGACGGTCGGGGAAGACGGTCAAGGACGCGGGCGCTCGGGGTGCGACTCGCGCTGCGCGCGCCGCACCTTCTTCGGCGAGACCTCGCGCTCCCCCAGCGCCTCGGACGTCCACAGCTCGGCGTCCTCGACGGGCGCGCCGTCCTCGGCCACCGGGTACGCGCCCTTCGCGGGGCGTCGCTTGCGCAGCGGCGCCTCGACGCCGTCCGCGAGCCGGCGCGTGGTGAGCAGGAAGCCGGTGTGCCCGATCATCCGGTGCTCCGGGCGCACCGCGAGGCCCTCGAGGTGCCAGCCGCGCACCATCGACTCCCACGCGGCGGGCTCGGTGTACCGGCCGTCGGCGCGCACGTCCTCCGCGAGCCGCGACAGCTGCGTCGTCGTCGCGACGTAGCAGACCAGCACGCCGCCGGGGGCGAGCGCGTCCGCGACGACCTCGAGGTTCTCCCACGGCGCGAGCATGTCGAGCACGACGCGGTCGACGCTGCCGGGCTCCGCGACCTGCGGCAGCACGTCCGCGAGGTCGCCGATCGACAGCTGCCACGCGGGGTGCGGCCCGCCGAAGAAGCCTTCGACGTTGCCGCGCGCGATGTCCGCGAAGTCCTCGCGGCGCTCGATGGAGTGCAGCGACCCGCCGTCGCCGACGGCCCGCAGCAGGGACATCGTCAGGGCGCCGGAGCCGACGCCCGCCTCGACGACGGTCGCGCCCGGGTAGATGTCCGCCATGGTGACGATCTGGCCCGCGTCCTTCGGGTACACGACGGCGGCGCCGCGCGGCATCGACAGCACGTGGTCCGCGAGCAGCGGCCGCAGGGCGAGGTACTCGACGTTCCCGCTGCTGACCACGACCGAGCCCTCAGGCCTGCCGATGAGCTCGTCGTGCCGGAAGTAGCCCTTGTGCGTGTGGAACGTCGCGTCGGGGGCGAGCGTGATGGTGTGCAGCCGGCCGCGCGGGTCGGTGAGCTGCACGCGGTCGCCGACGCGGAACGGCCCGCGGCGCAGGTCGGCGCCCGTCGGCCGGGACTCGGGGGCGGAGGGCGCGGGGGTCGTGGTCACGGCGGTCGAGTCTAGGTGCGGCGGCGCGGGGTGCGTGACCGTCAGGCGCGGATGGCGGCGACGACCTCGTGGGCGTGGACGAGCCCGACGACGCGCCCGTCGACGAGCGCGACGACGACGGGCGACAGCCGCGTGGCGCGCGCGAGGTCGCGCAGCAGCGCCTGCCCGACGAGCGAGCCGTCGACGCTCGCACCGACGGGCAGCGGGACGCACACGGCGGTCACGGGCGTCGTCCCCGCGGCCTCGGGCGGGACGCTCGCGGCCGCGGCGCGGTCCACGTACGCGGCGGGACGGCCGTCGGGCGAGAGCACGACGACGTCGGCGACGCCCGCCGCGGCGGCCACGGACCCGGCGTGCGCGAGCGAGTCGCCGTGCCCGACCGTGACGGCGCGGTGGCCGACGCTCTCGAGGCTCACGCCGTCGACGTTGCGCTGCGCGCGGGCGCCGCGGATCGCGCCGGACGCCCCGGCCCACAGGAACGCCCCGATGAGGACGGCCCACATGACGTCGAGCGCGGTCGAGCCGTCGCCCGTGACCGGACCCCACAGCGCCCAGACGACGACCGCGGCGGCGACGACGCGCCCGGCCCACCCGGCGGCGACCGTGCCGCGGTAGCGGTCCTTCGTCGCGGCCCACACCGCCGCCTCGAGCACGCGCCCGCCGTCGAGCGGCAGCCCGGGCAGCAGGTTGAACAGCCCGACGAACCCGTTGGTGACGGCGCCGGACCACAGCAGCGCCCACAGCACCGAGCCGCGCGGCGCGGTGTCGAGCCACAGCAGGCCGCCGAACAGGACGGCGAGCCCGAGGTTCACGGCGGGGCCGACGATCGCGACGAGCGCGTTCGTCGCGGGCGTGGGCGCGGCGCCGCCGAACGCGGTGTGCCCGCCCCACAGCGTCAGGACGAACTCGTGCGGCTGCTGCCCGCGGGCGCGCGCGACGAGCCCGTGCGCGACCTCGTGCAGGAACACCGACGCGAACAGCAGCACGACGAACGCGAGCGCGACGACCCACACGGCCGACCCGTCCAGCCCCGTGAGGGCGCGGGCCGCGGGCACGGACAGCGCGGTCAGCACCGCGACGGCCAGCAGCCAGCTCGGCGCGAGGATCACGGGCGCGCCGGCGACGTGGCCGATGACCCAGCCGTTCGTGGTCCGGCGGGGCGGTGCGGGGGTGCTCACCGGGCCAGCCTAGGGCGCCGAGCGCGGGCGCCACCCGCGCGTCGTGCCACCGTGTCGGCGCCACGACCTAGCCTGGTCCGGTGACCTCCGCTCCCCCCGCCCTCGCGCCCGACACCCCCGTCGTCCCCACCGCAGCGGAGGTCGCCGGGCAGGCCGCGGGCACGACGAGCGAGGTGCGCCCGCCGACGCGGCCAGGGCTCTCCCCGTCGCGCGCCGGCGACTTCCTGCAGTGCCCCCTGCTGTTCCGGTTCCGCGTGGTCGACCGCCTGCCGGAGCCGCCCAGCCCCGCCGCGGCGCGCGGCACGCTCGTGCACGCCGTGCTGGAGAACCTGTTCGGCCTGCCGGCAGTGGAGCGCACGCTCGAGTCGGCGCACCGGCTCCTGCCGGAGCAGTGGGCGCAGCTGCGCGAACGCACCCCGGAGGTCGCGGAGCTGTTCGCCGACGACGGCGCGCTGGCCGAGTGGATCGACTCGGCCCGCTCGCTGCTCGCGACGTACTTCACGCTCGAGGACCCGCGCCGGCTGGAGCCCGCCGAGCGCGAGCTCTACGTCACGACCGACCTCGAGGACGGCCCGCAGCTGCGCGGCATCGTCGACCGCGTCGACGTCGCCCCGAACGGGTGGGTGCGGGTCGTCGACTACAAGACCGGCAGGTCGCCGCGCGCGGGGTACGAGAGCTCCGCGCTGTTCCAGATGCGGTTCTACGCGTACGTCCTGTGGCGCACGCGCGGCGTGCTGCCCAAGCGCCTGCAGCTCGAGTACCTGGGCGACGGCACGATGCTCCAGCACGAGCCGACCGAGCCGGAGATGCTGACGTTCGAGGCGCGGATCCGCTCGATCTGGGCGGGCATCCAGGCGGCCGCCGCCGCCGGCGACTGGCGGACGCGCCGCTCGCGGCTGTGCGACTGGTGCTCGTTCCAGGCGCACTGCCCCGAGTACGGCGGCACTCCCCCGGTCGTCGACCCGGACGCCGTCGAGCGCGCCACGGGAGTCCGCCCGACGGCCTGACCCGGCCGGGCGGACGCTCAGCGCGTCGGCGGCACGTCCAGCACGCGACCCTCCGCGAGGTCGCGCAGGACGTCGAGCGTGAGGTCCCGCAGCGTCCGGATGCGACTGAGCCCCGGCCGGTCCGCCACCTGCTGCACGCCCTCGACGGCGAGCGTGCGCGCCCCGGACGCGAGCGCGGACGCGATGCCGGAGCGCGAGTCCTCGACGGCGACGCACCGCTCGACCGGCACGCCCAGCGCCGCCGCGGCGGTGAGGTACGGCTCGGGGTCGGGCTTGGGGCGGGTCACGTCGTCGCCCGCGACGACGACGTCGAAGACGCCCGCGGCGCGCGCGAACGGGTCGGCGAGCGGGCGGTAGGAGGACGTGACGAGCGCGAGCGGCACGCCCGCGGCGCGCAGCGTCTCGAGCACGGCCCGCGCGCCGGGCTGCCACGGCACCTCGCGCGACACTCCTCGCGCCACCGACGCCGTGAGCTCGTCGACGATCGTCGTGACCGGCAGGTCCACGCCACGCGACTGCAGCACGCCGGCCGAGTGGACCATCGCGGAGCCGACGAGCTCGGTCGCGTCCTGCGCGGTCCACGGCACGCCGAACCGGGAGGTCAGCTCGATCTCGGCCGCCATCCACAGCGGCTCGGTGTCGATGAGCGTGCCGTCCATGTCCCACAGCACCGCCGCGGGCAGCGGCCGGTCGCCGGTGCTCGTCGGGGCGGGGGCGGTGGTCGTGCGCGTGGTCGTCAAGGCGTCTCTCCTCCGGGGCGAGCGGGCACGACGGGAGGCCCGGCTCGCGGTGTCCGGCCGACCCTACCCGCGCCCTCGGACGAGCCCAGCGCTCGCCGCCGCACGCCCCGCGCGCTTGACTGGCGTCGGCGAGAGAGGTGGCGGCGATGACGACGACGCGACGACGGGTGACGGCGCTGACCGCGGGGGCGGTGCTGCTGCTCCTGCTGCTGGGCGCGTGCGCCGCCGGGGCGAACACGGGCACGAACCCGGGCGGGGCCGGGTTCTGGCTCGGGCTGTGGCACGGCGTGATCCTGCCGGTGACGTTCGTGGTCTCCCTGTTCACGGACACCGTCACGATCTACGAGGTCGACAACGACGGGAACTGGTACGACGCCGGGTTCGTGCTCGGCGTCGCGGTGTTCTCGGGACCCGTCGTCGCGGGCAGCCGGCGCCGCTGACGACGGGGCGCGCGCGACGCCCGTCACCCGCACGGCCGCGCGTCGGGCGGGTCCCGGGCGGGACCGGGCGCGTGCGCGGCCTACCCTGGACCGATGAGCGAGGTCACCCACGAGCTGCCCGCGGACCGCACGGTCCTGCTCGCCGCCTTCGAGGGCTGGAACGACGCGGGCGGTGCGGCGACGCACGCGCTCGAGCACCTGCACGACGCGTGGCACGCGGAGCACGTCGACGAGCTGGACCCGGAGGAGTACCACGACTTCCAGGTGAACCGGCCGCACGTCGGGGTCCGCGAGGACGGCACGCGGGAGATCACGTGGCCGACGACCGCGGTGGCGGTGGCGACCGCGCCCCGGTCAGGGCGGCGCGTGGTGCTCGTGCACGGCATCGAGCCGTCGATGCGCTGGCGCCGGTACTGCCACGAGCTGCTCGACATCGCCGCGACCCTCGAGGTCGACACCGTCGTCACGGTCGGCGCGCTGCTGGCGGACGTGCCGCACAGCCGGCCGATCCCCGTCACGGCGACGTCCGAGGACCGCGGGCTGCGCGGCATGCTCGGCATCGAGCCGAGCACCTACGAGGGCCCCACGGGGATCGTCGGCGTCCTCCAGCACGAGGCGGCCGCGCGCGGGCTGAGCGCGATGTCGCTGTGGGCGGCGGTGCCGCACTACGTGGCGCACCCGCCGTCGCCCAAGGCGACGCTGGCGATCCTGCGCCGGGTCGAGGAGGTCCTCGGGGAGCCGGTCGCGATGGGCGACCTCCCCGACGAGGCGGCCGCGTGGCAGGCGGGCGTCGACGAGCTCGCGGGCGAGGACGGGGAGATCGGCGAGTACGTGCGCCAGCTCGAGGAGGCGAAGGACACCGCTGACCTGCCCGAGGCGTCGGGCGACGCGATCGCGGAGGAGTTCGAGCGGTACCTGCGTCGGCGCGACAAGGGCACCGGCAACGCCTGACCGGAGCGCGGGGTCGTCCGACCCCGCCCGCGACGGCAGGCGTCAGCGACGCGAGGTCACATCCGCACACCGAGGAGCGCGTCGACGGTCCGCGCGACGACGCCCGGGGCGCCCTCGACGAACCCGACGCCACCGGCCTCGGAGCCGGCGAGCGTGCGTGCCGCCCAGTCGTCGACCACGGCAAGCGCGCGGGGCGTGTCGAGGTCGTCGGCGACGGCCGCGCGGACCGCGGCGAGCACGGGCTCGGGGTCCACGCCGCCGTTGCCGGACATGGCGCGCCGCCACGTCACGAGGCGCTCCTGCGCGGCCTCGAGCCCGGCCTCGGTCCACTCCCAGTCGTCGCGGTAGCGGTGCGCGAGGACCGCGAGGCGGATCGCCATGGGGTCCACACCGCGCGCACGCAGCGCCGAGACCAGCACGAGGTTGCCGCGCGACTTGCTCATCTTCTCGCCGTCGAGCCCGACCATCCCCGCGTGCACGTGCACGCGGCCGCCGGTGCCGCCGTCGAGCAGGCGCAGGTGCGACGTGCTCATCTCGTGGTGCGGGAACAGCAGGTCGGAGCCGCCGCCCTCGACGTCGAACGAGCCGCCGAGCGCGTCGCGCGCGATGACGGCGCACTCCACGTGCCAGCCGGGCCGCCCCTCGCCGAGCGACCCGCCGTCCCACGACGGCTCGCCCTCGCGCGCGGCACGCCACAGCAGCGGGTCGAGCGCGGAGCGCTTGCCGGCCCGGTCGGGGTCTCCCCCGCGCTCCGCGAACAGCGCCCGCATCGTCGCGTCGTCGAGGCGCGCCACCGCGCCGAAGCGCGGGTCGCGCGACAGGTCCGCGTAGACGTCCTCACCCGGGCCGTCGGGCACGGGCACCCGGTAGGCGGCGCCGTCGGCGACGAGCTTCTCGACCGCGGCGACGATCGCGGGGACGGTCTCGACGACCCCGGACCACGCGTCGGGCGGGACGACGCCGAGCGCGGTCATGTCCTCGCAGTACAGCGCGACCTGGTCGTCGGCCAGCGCCCGCCAGTCGACGCCCGTCGCGGTGGCGCGCTCGAGCAGCGGGTCGTCGACGTCGGTGACGTTCGATGCGTAGCGCACGCGCTTGCCCTCGTCGCGCCACGCACGGCCCAGGACGTCGAACGCGATGTACGTCGCCGCGTGCCCGAGGTGCGTCGCGTCGTACGGCGTGATGCCGCACACGTAGAGGGTCGCGTCGTCACCCGGGGCCGCGACGACGAGCTCGCCCGAGGACGAGTCGCGCACGCGGACGGGGCCGCCGTGGCCGGGGAGCTCGGGGATCTGCGGGGCCGGCCAGGTGAGCACGAGCGCAGCCTAACGCCGGTGCGGCGCCGGACCGTGCCGCCGGGCCTGCGGTTCCCGCCACACGGACGCCCCGGCGGGTCAGCCCGCGGTGACGTCCGCGGCGGGCATCGCGTCGACCGCCCCGGTCAGCAGGAGCACGACGACGACCGCGGCGAGCACCAGGCGGTAGACCACGAACGGCTTGTAGCTGAACGTCGAGACGATCTTCAGGAACGCGATGATCACGAGGTACCCGACGCCGAACGCGACGACGGTCGCGATGAGGGTCGCGCCGAGGCTCGGCGTCCCGGGCGTGCCGAAGTCGTCGACGGACTTCGCGAGCTGGTAGAGGCCCGAGCCGAACACCGCGGGGATCGCCAGCAGGAACGAGTACCGGGCCGCGGCCTCCCGCGTGTAGCCCATGAGCAGACCGCCCGTGATGGTGCCGCCGGAGCGGGACACCCCCGGGATGAGCGCGAGCGCCTGCCAGAAGCCGAACTTCACCGCGTCGCGCACGGTGAGCTCCTCCAGCGGACGCGCGTGCCGCCCCACGCGGTCCGCCCAGCCGAGCAGGAGGCCGAACACCGTCAGCGTCACGACCGTCAGCCACAGGTTGCGGAACGTGTGCTCGATGCGGTCCTGGAACAGCAGGCCGAGGACGACGATCGGCAGCGAGCCGACCGCGATGAACCACGCCATGAGCGCGTCGTGGTCCGCGCGCTGCCCCTGCGGCGCCCCGAGGCGCGAGCGCAGGTCCGTGCCGTACCGCCCACGCAGCGCGTGCCACCAGGCGACGAGGATCCGCTTGATGTCGTGGCGGAAGTACAGGAGCACGGCGGTCTCGGTGCCGAGCTGGGAGATCGCGGTGAACGCGGCGCCCGGGTCACCGCCCATCAGGTCGCCGACGATCCGCAGGTGCGCGCTGGACGAGACCGGCAGGAACTCGGTGAGCCCCTGCACCAGTCCGAGGATGATCGCGTCGAACGCGCCGATGTCTGCCACGAGCCGCCACGATATCGCCCATCTCGCCCACGGCTCTCACCGTGCAGGTCAGGACGCAGGTCGCCGGGCTAGGGTGACGGTCCATGGAGCATCGTCACGTGGGCCGCACGGGCCTGCGCGTGTCACGGGTCGGTCTGGGCACGATGACGTGGAGCCGGGACACCGACGAGCACGAGGCGGCCGAGCTGCTGCGCGAGCTCGTCGCCGCGGGGGGCTCGCTGGTCGACACGTCCGCCTCGTACGCCGACGGCGGCGCCGAGGAGCTGCTCGGGTCGCTCCTCGGCTCGGTGGTGCCGCGCGAGGACCTCGTCATCTGCACGAAGGGCGGCGTGCGGCGCACCCCGGACGGCCCGACGGTCGACGCGTCGCGCGGCGGTCTGCTGGCCTCGCTCGACGCGTCCCTCGCCCGGCTCGGCACCGACCACGTCGACCTGTTCCTGGTCCAGCGCCCCGACCCGCGCACGCCGCTGGAGGAGACCGCGTCCGCGCTGCGCCAGGCGGTGCTGACCGGCCGGGCGCGCTACGTGGGCGTCGCGAACCACGCGGGATGGCAGGTCGCGCGGCTCGCGGGCCTGCTCGACGACGTGCGCGACCACGTGGGGCTCGCGGCGCTCGAGATGGAGTACTCGCTGCTGGAGCGCGGCATCGAGCGCGAGGTGCTGCCCGCGGCACGCGCGCTGGGCGCGGGCGTGCTGGCCTGGTCCCCGCTCGGCCGCGGCGTCCTCACCGGCAAGTACCGCCGCACCGTGCCCGCGGACTCGCGGGCCGCCTCGCCCCACCTCGCGGGCTTCGTCCAGCCGTACCTCACGGGCCACGCCTCGTCCGTCGTGGACGCGGTGGTGACCGCCGCGAGCGGGCTCCAGCGCCAGCCGCTGGAGGTCGCGCTCGCGTGGCTCGCACGCCGCGACGGCGTGGCCGGCGCGGTCGTCGGCGCGCGCACGGTGACGCAGCTCCGCGGCGCGCTGTCGAGCCTCGACCTGGAGCTGCCCGACGAGATCGTGCAGGCGCTCGACGACGTGTCCGCGCCGACGGTCGGCTACCCCGAGCGCTTCTGACCGCTCGCGGTCAGCGGGTGGGCTCGTCCTCGTCGAAGTCGTCGTCGTCCTCGTCGAAGTCGTCGTCGTCCTCGTCGCCGTCGAGGTCGTCCTCGTCGGTGTCGTCGTCGAGGTCGTCCTCGTCGGTGTCGTCGTCGTCGGTGTCGTCGTACTCGTCGTCCTCGTCCTCGTCGTCCTCCTCCGCGAGGTAGAACGGCGTGGCCTCGCCGTGGATCGTGCCGAGCGCGTCGTCGTACACCTCGAAGGCGTCCGCGAGGACGTCGTAGGCGTCGTCGACCGCGGGGTCGTCCTCGCCCTGACGAGCGACGACGGCGTTGTAGTGCGCCTCGAGCGCGGCGACGAATCGGTCCAGCGCGGCACGGGGGTCGACGGTCATGCCCCGAACGCTACCGCCGGGACGGGCCGCCCGGCAGGGCCGACCGGCCCGGACGACCACCGGAAGTGTGGTGACGCGCGTCTCGCCTCGCCGGAACCTGGGCAGGTCGGGGCACAATGGCCGCACGCCCGAACGGAGCCACACGACTGGGGGTGCGCATGGCGGTGGGGACGCGTCCGCGACGCCGCGACTGGGTCGCGCAGGGCGGCCAGTACGAGTACCGCGTGATCACGCTGCCGCGGACGACGAGCCGCAGCGCGGCCCGCCAGCTCCTCACCGAGCAGGCCGAGTACGGCCGCTGGGAGCTCGCGCGCACCGTGCTGTACGAGGGCGGCGAGCGCCGCGTGTGGCTGCGTCGCAAGGTCCTGCGGGTGCAGAGCACCCTCGGCTGAGCGGTCAGCAGGTCGCGAGCAGGCGGTCCAGCACGCGGGTGCCGAACTTCAGCGCGTCGATGGACACGCGCTCGTCGACGCCGTGGAACATGCCCGCGAAGTCGAGGTCGGCGGGCAGCCGCAGCGGCGCGAACCCGTAGCCCGTGATGCCCAGGCGGGACAGCGACTTGTTGTCCGTGCCGCCCGAAAGCGTGTACGGCAGCACGACGGCCTGCGGGTCCTCGGCGACGAGCGCGTCGGTCATCGCGTCGACGAGCGCGCCCGTCGTCGGCGCCTCGAGCGCGACGTCGTGGTGGATCTTCTCGACGCGCACGTGCGGGCCGGCGAGCTCGCCGAACGTCGCCCAGAACTCGTCCTCCCGGCCGGGCAGGAACCGCGTGTCGACGGCCGCCTCCGCGCGGCCCGGCACGACGTTCGCCTTGTAGCCGGCGGTGAGCTGCGTCGGGTTGGACGTGTGCCGCAGGGTCGCGCCGACGAACCGGCTCGCCGGGCCGAGGGCCGCGACGAGCGCGTCGATCCCCGTCTCGTCCTCCGGGTCGAACGGCAGCCCCGTGAGGTCCGCGACGCCCTCGAGCAGCGCCCGCACGGTCGGCGTGAGGTCGAGCGGCCACGCGTGCCGCCCGATGCGTGCGACGGCCTCGGCGACGTGCGTCACCGCGTTGTCGGGCGTGACCTGGCTGCCGTGACCCGCGCGGCCCTCGGCGACGAGACGCAGCCACGCCAGGCCCTTCTCCGCGGTCTGCAGCATGTACGCGCGGCGGTCGCCGACCTGCACGGAGAACCCGCCGACCTCGCTGATCGCCTCGCTCGCGCCCTCGAACAGGTCGGGCCGGTGGTCCACGGCCCACCGCGCGCCGTACGCGCCGCCGGCCTCCTCGTCGGCGAACATCGCGAGCACGACGTCCCGGGCGGGCTTGCGGCCCTCGCGCGCCATCTGCCGCACGACGGACAGCACCATCGCGTCCATGTCCTTCATGTCCACGGCGCCGCGGCCCCACAGCAGGTCGCCGTCGACGTGCCCCGCGAACGGGTCGACGGTCCAGTCCTCCGCGCGGGCGGGCACGACGTCGAGGTGGCCGTGCACGACGAGCGCCGGGCGCGTGCGGTCCGCGCCCTCGATGCGCGCGACGAGGCTCGTGCGCCCCGGCGCGCTCTCGAACACCTCGGGCTCGATGCCGACGTCGCTCAGGAGCGTCGCGGTGTACTCCGCCGCCGCGCGCTCCCCCGGGCCGCTGTCGTCGCCGTAGTTCGACGTGTCGAACCGGATGAGCTCACGGCAGATGTCGACGACCTCGTCGGCGGCGGTGAGGGTCGGGGACGTCGGGGTGGTCTCGCTGCTGGGCACGCGACCACCGTACCCGCGCGGGGCACGGCTCCTCGCGGCGGCCACCCCCGTCTCACGACATGGGAGCCGGGGCGGGCGCGGCCCCGCCCCGGCTCCCCGTGCGCTCAGGCGGTCGCGGCGGCGGTGAGGCCGCGGCGGGCCAGGAGCGGGGCGATCCGCGGGTCGCGCCCGCGCAGGTCGCGGAACGACGCCATGGGGTCGATCGAGCCGCCGCGGCCCAGGAGCCGGGCGCGGAAGGCGTCGCCGTTCTCCCGGCGCAGGCCGCCGTTCTCGCGGAACCACTCGACGGTGTCGGCGTCGAGCACCTCGGACCAGATGTACGAGTAGTACCCGGCGGAGTACCCGCTCGCGAACACGTGGTTGAAGTACGCGCTGCGGTACCGCGGCGGCACGGGTGCGAACGCGACGCCCGCGCGCTCGAGCGCGGCGGCCTCGAACGCCTCGACCTGCTCGGGGTCGGTGGGCACCTCCTCGGGCGCGAGTCGGTACCAGGCCTGGTCCAGCAGCGCGGCCGCGAGGTACTCGGTGGTCTTGAAGCCCTCGCCGTCCTGGCGGCCCGCCAGCAGCGTCTCGACCCAGGCGGCCGGCATCGGCTCGCCCGTCTCGTGGTGCACCGCGAACGCCTGCAGGACCTGCGGCTCCCACGCCCAGATCTCGTTGACCTGCGAGGGGTACTCGACGAAGTCGCGCGGCACCTCGGTGCCCGACTGCGACGGGTAGCGCACCGCGGACAGCAGGCCGTGCAGCGCGTGGCCGAACTCGTGGAACATCGTGATGACCTCGTCCCACGCGAGCAGCGTCGGGCGGCCGTCCGGCGGCTTGGGGATGTTGAGGTTGTTCACGACGACGGGCGGCTCGCCCAGCAGCGTCGACTGGTCGACGAGGTTGTTCATCCACGCCCCGCCGCGCTTGGACTCGCGGGTCCAGTAGTCCGCGAGGAACAGGCCGAGCCCGGAGCCGTCGACGTCGTGCACCTCGAACACGCGCACGTCGGGGTGGTAGCCGACGAGGTCGGTGCGCTCGGTGAACGTCAGCCCGTACAGCGCGGTCGCGGCGCGGAACACGCCCTCGTGCAGCACGCGGTCGAGCTCGAGGTACGGGCGCAGGACCGTCTCGTCGAGCGCACGGGTGCGGGAGCGGACCTGCTCGGCGTAGTACGCCCAGTCCCACGGCTCGAGCGTGGCGCCCGGGTGGTCCTGCTGCAGCGCCTCGGTCAGCGCCTCGGCCTCGCGGCGCGCGTTGGCGACGGCCGCGGGTGCGAGCTGGCCGAGCATGTCGGCGACGGCGTCCGACGAGCGCGCGGTGGCGTTCGCGGCGACGTACGCGGCGTGGTGCTCGAAGCCCAGGAGCCGCGCGCGCTCGGCGCGCAGCCGCGCGAGCTCCAGCAGGGTCGCGCGGGTGTCGTGCTCGCCGCCCAGACCACGCTGCGTGGAGGCGCGGTGCAGGCGCTCGCGCAGCGACCGGTTCCGCAGCGTGACGAGCTGCGGCTGGCCGGTCGGGAGCTGCAGCTCGAGCAGCCAGCCGGACTCGTGGCCCCGCTCGCGGGCCGCGCGGGCCGCGGCCTCGCGCGCGTCGTCGGGCAGCCCGTCGAGCTCGGCCTCGTCGGTGACGAGCACGGCCGCGGCGTTGGTCGCGGCCAGCACCTCGCGGCCGAAGACCGTCTCGAGCGTGGTGATGCGCGCGTTGAGCGCGCGCAGCCGCTCCTGCGCCGCGTCGTCCAGGCGCACGCCCGCGCGGACGAAGGCGGTGTGCGTGCGGTCCAGCAGCCACGCGGTGTCGGGCTCGAGGACGAGGGTGCCCGCCTCGACCTGGGCGACCAGCGCCTCCAGGCGGGCGAACAGGCGGCGGTCGAGGTGGATCGCGTCGCGGTGCGCGGCGAGCAGGGGCGCGAGCTCCTCCTCGAGCGCGTCGAGCTCGGGCGTGGAGTCCGCGCTGGACTGGTTGAAGAACGCGGTGAGCGCGCGGTGCAGCGTCCGGCCCGCGCGCTCGAGCGCGACGAGCGTGTTCTCGACGGTCGGCTCGTCGGGGTCCGTCGCGATGACCTCGACCTGCGCACGGTGCTCGGCCATCCCGTACTCGATCGCCGGGCGGTAGTGCTCGGTACGGATGCGGGTGTAGTCCGGCAGGCCGTACGGGAGCGGCGAGGGGGCGGCGAACGGGTTTTCGGGGTCGAGCGGCTCACGCTTCATGCCCCGCATCATCACCCACGCGGCCCCGTCGCCGCCGGGCGGCGTCGCGCGACGCGGTGCGCATCGGCCGATCTGGTGACAACTCGGACGCGATCCGCCACCGTGGGGCTCGGTATCACCCGTTCGGGCGGCACCGGCGACGGTCGCACGGCCGCCGTCCTCGCGACGAAGGGACACCACCGTGGCAGCTCGACGCACCACAGCCGCACTCGCGGGCACCCTGGTCACGCTCGTGGTCGGCACGAGCGCACTTCTCGCTCCTCCGGCCTCCGCGCACGGGCGCGGCGGCCCCCACCTCGACCCCGACCACTTCGCGCGGCACGTCACGACCCGCGGGGTGTGGAAGCACCTGCAGGAGCTCCAGCGCATCGCCGACCGTCACGACGGCAACCGGGCGGCGCTGACGGACGGCTACGAGGCCAGCGCGCGGTACGTCGAGCGCACGCTGCAGCGCGCCGGCTACCGCACGGAGCGCGACCCGTTCACGTTCGGCCTGGAGGTCGTCGACGCCTCGAGCCTCACCCTCTCCACGGGCGAGACGTACGAGGTCGACCAGATGCAGTACGCGCCGAACAGCCCCGCGGGCGGCGTGAGTGCGCCGGCGGCCGTGCCGGCCGACCCGACCGGGTGCACGCCCGACGCCTGGGGCGACGCCGAGGTCGTGGGTTGGATCGCGGTGGTCAGCCGCGGGGCGTGCACGTTCGCGGAGAAGGCCGTCACGGCGGAGGCCGTGGGCGCGGTCGGCCTGGTCGTCTACAACAACGTCGAGGAGATGCTGTTCGGGACCCTCGGCGAGGAGGGCCTCGTGTCGTTCCCCGTCGCGGGCATGGGCATGGCGGACGGCCTCGCGGTCGTCGCGGCCGTGGCCGAGGGCGGGGCGACCCTCACGCTCGACACGCGGTTCCACACCGAGGAGCGCACGAGCTTCAACGTCATCGCCGAGACGAGGGCGGGCCGCGACGACAACGTCGTCGTGCTGGGCGCCCACCTGGACGGCGTCGACGAGGGGCCCGGGATCAACGACAACGGGTCGGGGTCCGCCGTCCTGCTCGAGGTCGCGGTCCAGCTCGCCAAGCACAAGAAGCACGACAACACCGTGCGGTTCGCGTGGTGGGGCGCCGAGGAGCTCGGGCTGATCGGCTCCACCGCGTACGTCGACGAGCTCGCGACGCAGCCCGGCGAGCTCGACCGCATCGCGACCTACCTGAACTTCGACATGGTCGGGTCGCCGAACTACGTCATCGGCGTGTACGACGCCGACGAGTCGACCTACCCGGCCCCCGTGGACGTGCCGCCGGGCTCGCCCGAGACCGAGGCGGTCCTCACGGAGTACTTCGACTCGATCGGCCAGCCCTGGGTCGACACCGAGTTCTCCGGCCGCTCGGACTACCAGGCGTTCATCCTCAACGGCGTCCCCGCCTCCGGCCTGTTCACGGGCGCGGACGACATCAAGACCGACGAGGAGGTCGCGCTGTTCGGCGGGACCGCCGGCATCCGGCACGACCCGAACTACCACACGGCCGCCGACGACCTGGGGAACGTCAGCCGTGAGGCCATCGGCATCATGGCGCCCGCGGTGGCGTACGCGACGGCGAGCCTCGCGAACGACACGTCGGCGATCAACGGCGTGAGCGGCCCCGGCAAGCCGGGCCACCACGGTCCCGGCAAGCCCGGCAAGCCCGGCAAGCCCGGGCACCCCGGTAAGCCCGGCCACGGGCACCACGGGCACGAGCACCGGCCGCTCGAGCGCGCGTCCTGACGCGCGCTCGGTCCCGGGCGGGGTCGTGGAGGCGACCCCGCCCGGGCGTGCCCGGCTCAGGCCGTCAGCGGCGGCTGGATGACGATCGCGGTCGCCCGGGCACCCGCCCGCCGGGCCGCACGCACGACGTGCTCGACGTCGACGAGCGGGCCCTCCACGAGCACCGGCTGCCCGAGCTCGGACTCCCCCGACCAGCTCACCGCGGCTCGCGGCGGCGGTCGGAACGCGACCTCCCGCGGCAGGTGGCACACGGCCGCGGCGCGCACGCCCAGGTCCTCCGCGCGGCGCACGACGACGCCCGACACCGCGGCAAGCCGCTCGACGGCCCGCACCAGCTCGTGCTGACGGCGCTCCGTGGTCCGGAACGTCACCGTCACGAGCCCGTCGTCGGGGCCCGCGTCGCTCGTGGCGAGCGCGTCGAAGCTGATCCCGCGCGTGGCGAACACCGCCGTGACCGCGGCGACCGTGCCCGGGCGGTTCGCCCCGCGCACGAACACCACCCAGCGCTCGTCGTACGTGTCGTCGATGTCGTCGGTCCGCGTCATCGGCCGGCTCCCTCCGTCCCCGGCACGCGCTCGCGCGCACCACCCGTCCACGGCGCGACGGCCGCCGCGACCCGCGCGGCCACCGCTGCCAGCCGCCGGTGCTCGTCGGCGGCGAGCTCCGGCAGCAGCACCTGCGTCCACCCCTCCGGCCCGAGCACCACCGGCACGCCCAGCACACCGCGCACCGGCGCGCCCGCGAGCGCGACCTCGCCGTCGAGCAGCACCTGCCCGGCGACGACGGTGTCGCGGCCGTCGAGCACGGTGGCGATGAGGTCGATCGTGGCGCTCGCGGTCCCGGCGGCGGTCTTCGCGCCGCTCTGCTGGGTCATCCAGGGCCGGGCGGCGAGCCGCACGTCCGGCGGCCAGGTGTCGACCAGCCGGAAGGCGGCGGCGAGGTCCTGCACGGCGGTCGCGGTGAGGGCCCGCTTGGCGGCGGCGAGCTCGTCGTCGTACGTGTCGAGCGTGCGTGTCCCGCGCACCCGTGCGACCTCGGCGCGACGCTCGGCGGCGTCGAGCCCGGCGATGCGGACTGTGGACCAGAGCGGCACGAGGTCGTCGCCGTGCTGGCCGACGGCGAACCCGCCGACCCGGTGGCGGCGCACGCCGATGGACGCGGCGACCTCGCGGCGGAACCGCAGCGTGTCGAGCCAGGCGCCCATGCCGATGACGCGGTGCCGGCCGAGCGCCTCGCCGAGGACCGCGACGCCGAGCTCGACGGGGTTCGAGACCACGACGACGACCTCCCGCCCGGAGCCGTGGCGGGCGAGCGCCTCGGCGTACGTGGCGAAGACGCGCGCGTTGTCGCGCGCGAGCTCGGCCCGGTCGACGGACGCTCCGGGCTCGGTCCCTGCGGTGCGCCCGGCGGCGACGACCACGACGTCGGCGACCACGTCCGCGGGGTCGAGCGCGACGTCGAGCAGCGGCGCGTGCTCGTCGTACGCGTCGACGAGGTCGGCCGCGAGGCCGTGCGCGGCACGTGCCGACCGTCCGTCGGGACGCCCCACGAGCTGGAGGCGTGAGGTGGGCGGCAGGACGCGCCGCTCGACGAGCTGCGTGCACACCTGCCGCCCCACGTCGCCCGTCGCCCCGACCACCGCCACGTCCATGGCGCGAGGGTAGGCGCGGTTCGTTGCGGGCGCGTGACGGCGCTCAGGCGAGCACGTCGGCGACCGCGACGGACGGGTAGCCGTGCGCGGCGGCGACCGCGGCGTTGGTGAGACGCCCGCCGTGCGTGGTGAGCCCGGCCGCGAGCGCGGGGTCGTCGGCGGCGGCCGCGCGCCACCCGCGCGACGCGAGCGCGTGCACGTACGGGAGCGTGACGTTCGTCAGGGCGCGCGTGGACGTGACCGGCACGGCGCCCGGCATGTTCGCGACGCAGTAGAAGACGCAGCCCTCGACGAGGTACGTGGGGTCGTCGTGCGTGGTGGGGTGCGTGGACTCGAAGCACCCGCCCTGGTCGACGGCGACATCGACGAGCACGGAGCCGGGGCGCATGCGCGCGACGAGCGAGTCGGGCACCAGGCGCGGGGCACGCGCGCCGGGGACCAGGACGGCGCCGATCACGAGGTCCGCCTCGGCGACCTCCCGTTCGAGGACCCACCGGTTCGACGCGAGCGTGCGCACGCGGCCGGCACTGGCGGCGTCGATCTCCCGCAGCCGCGGCATCGACAGGTCGAGCACGGTGACGTCGGCGCGCATGCCGAGCGCGATCTGCGCGGCGTTCCAGCCGACGGTCCCCCCGCCGAGGACGACGACCTTCGCGGGTGCGACGCCGGGCACGCCGCCGAGGAGCACGCCCGCGCCGCCGGCGTTGCGCATGAGGTGGTACGCGCCGACCTGCGCGGCGAGCCGACCGGCGACCTCGCTCATGGGCGCGAGCAGCGGCAGCGACCCGTCGGGGAGCTGGACCGTCTCGTACGCGATCGCGGTGGTTCCGGCGGCGAGCAGCGCGTCGGTCGCGGGGCGGTCCGCGGCGAGGTGCAGGTACGTGAACAGCACGAGGTCGTCGCGCAGGTACCGGAACTCGGCGGGGGTGGGCTCCTTGACCTTGCACACGAGCTCGGCCTCGCCCCACGCGGTCGCGGCGTCGGCGACGACCTCCGCCCCGGCGGCGCGGTACTCGTCGTCGCCGATCGCGGACCCCACGCCCGCGCCCGACTGGACGAGCACGCGGTGGCCCTCGGTCACGAGGTGGTGCACTCCCGCGGGCGTGAGCGCCACGCGGTACTCGCGGTTCTTGGTCTCCTGCGGGACGGCGACGATCATCTCGGCTCCTCCAGGCGTGGGGTGGTGCCCGCGGACGGCGGCGGGCCGGGTCGCGGCCTGCCTCCCCCAGCATCTGCCGCGCGGGCCCCGGACGCGAGAGGATCGCCGTCATGTTCCGCAAGAGCAGAGCAGACGCACCGCCCGGGTTCTTCCGCTGCGAGGCCGCGGGGCTCGACTGGCTGCGCGCGGCCGGCGGGGTGCCGGTCGTGGGCGTGCTCGACGTCGACGACGACCGGCTGGACCTCGAGCACCTGACCGCGGTGCCGCCGACGCGCGAGGCCGCGGTCGAGCTCGGGCGGGCGCTGGCGCACACGCACGCCGCCGGAGCGGCCGCGTTCGGCGTGGGCCCGGACGGGTGGTCGGGCGACGCGTGGTTCGGGCCGCTGGAGGCGCCGTTGACGATGCCCACGGGCGCCTGGGAGCACTGGGGCGAGTTCCTCGCGGAGGCCCGGCTGCGGCCGCTGGCGCGCGACCTCGTCGGCTTCGCGCCCGACGACCTGCTGGACGACCTGCTGCGCGTCGCCGACCGCGCGGAGGCGGGTCGCTGGGACGACGGTGAGCCGCCCGCGCGCCTGCACGGCGACCTGTGGGCCGGCAACGTCATCTGGACGGAGCGCGGCGCGACGCTCGTCGACCCCGCCGCGCACGGCGGCCACCGCGAGACGGACCTGGCGATGCTCGCGCTGTTCGGGCTGCCCTTCCTCGACGACGTGCTCGCCGCCTACGACGCGACCTGGCCGCTGCGTCGCGGCTGGCAGCGCCGCGTCGGGCTGCACCAGCTCTACCCGGTGGGCGTGCACGTCCTGCTGTTCGGCGGGCACTACGTCACGCAGCTCGCGCGGCTCGTGGACCCCCTCGTGCGGTAGGGGCGTCTTCTCAGGTTCCTCTCAGACTCGTCCCATGCTGCGCCCAGGTGACGTGGGCACGGTGTGGCCTGACCGTGTCCCACCTCACAGGAACCGACAGCACGACATGAGCCACGCGAGGTCCGCCAAGGCCAAGGCCGCTCGCAAGCAGCGACGCGCCATCGACCGCCAGCTCGCCGAGATCGAGCGGGCCCGACGAGCACGCAGGGCGCGCATGCGGCGCCTCGGGCTGCGCGTCGGCGCCGTCGTCGGGTGCCTCGCACTGGTCGGCACCGTCGTCGTCACCGTCCAGGCCCGTGCCCGGGCCGCCGCGATCGGCCCCGAGAACATGGTGTCCGACGGCGTCGTCGTCTCCGGCGAGGGCGGCGCGCTGTCGACGGTGCGCACCGCGGCACTGGAACCGGACGACATCCCGACGCCGTACGTGACCCAGCCCGGTGTGCTGCCGGTCGTCGCGTTCGTCGACTACCGCGACCCGCTGGCCGCCACGTGGTGGTCGATGAACCGCAAGCAGGTCACCGAGTGGGTCGAGGACGGCAACGCGACGCTCGAGATCCGCCCGCTCGCGCTCCTCGACGACGCCGACGTCATCGCGACGCCGGTCCCGACGCCCACGCGCACCGAGGGGTCCGTCGAGCAGGCGGCCGACACGTCCGACGAGCCCACCGCCGAGCCGACGACCGTCCGCACGACCGGCGACTACTCGGCCCGCGCCGCCGGCGCGATCGGCTGCGTCGCCGACCACCACCCCGACCTGGTGCTCGCCACGCACACCGCCCTGCTCGAGGAGGTCGCGACCCTGCCCGCCGACGGCCTGTCGACCGACGAGCTCGCCGCGCTGGTCTCGCGGGCGGGCGCGAACGAGAAGGCCGTTTCGTGCGTCCGCAAGAACGACCACGTCGACTGGGCGCGCGCCGCGACCGAGCGCGCCGCAGGCTACGTGCCGTTCGGGGTCGCGACCGTCACGACGTCGCCGGTCGTCATCGTCGGCGGCCAGCAGTACAAGGGCGACCTGGCGGACGCCGAGGAGTTCGAGCGCGCGTTCACCGACGCCTACGAGGTGCTGCTCGACCCCGACGACCCGACGAAGACCCTGGGCGACGCCGACGAGGCGGACGACGACGAGACGCCCGAGCCGACGGCGTCGGCCACCGGGGGCTCGTCGGACGAGGACCTCTCGGCGAGCGAGCAGGACGAGGAACCGGCCCCCTGACGGAGGTGGACCGACCGGCGCCGTCCTGGGCCCGCGGGGCTGTCCGCGGGGTCAGGACGGCGTCGCCGCGTCCGCGCCCGTCGCCGGCTCGTCGGGGGCGGGCCCCCCCCCGTCGTCCGCGTCCTCCGCCTCCATCGGCGGGTCGAGGGTCCGCAGCCGCGAGAACACCGCCCACGCGACCGCGACCAGCGGCACGCTCACCACCGCGCCGAGGATCCCCGCCGTGAGCGTCCCTCCCGCGACCGCGAGCGCCACGACCACGGGGTGGATGGCCACCTGCTTGCCCATGACCAGCGGCTGCAGCACGTGGCCCTCGAACTGCCCGATGAGCGCGATCCCGACGCCGACGACCACGGCGGACCAGAACCCGTTGGCCGCGAGCGCGACGATCATCGCGATGAGCATGGCCGCGGGGGCGCCGATGAGCGGGATGAACGCGCCGATGAACACGAGCACCGCCAGCGGCGCGGCGAGCGGGACGCCCAGGACCATCAGGAGCACGAACGCGAGGATGCCGTCGGTCACGGCGATGATGACCGTCCCGCGCGTGTAGCCGGAGAACGTGTACCAGCCGGCGCCGCCCGCGGTGATCCACCCCTCGCGGACCCGCGCGGGGAGCTGGTTGAGGAACCAGGTCCACATCTCCTGGCCGCGCGCGAGGAAGAAGACGGTGCAGAAGATCGCGAGCGCGATCGCCGTGAACACCTCGACGACGGAGCCCGCGCGCTCGGCGGCCTGGCCCGCGAGCTCGGTCGCGTGGTCCTGCACCCACTGCTGCGCGTTCGTGATCCACGTCGCGATCTCCTCGCGGGTGATCGTGAACGGCAGCGTGTCGGACTCGAGGAACTCGATGATCTGCTCGATGCCGTTGCCGAACTGCTTCGACAGGTCCTCCCACTCGTTGGCGACGGAGTACCCGACGTACGTGAGCAGGCCGGCGAAGAACAGGAACCCGGAGATGATCCCCAGCGCCGTGGCGAGGAACCGGGGCATCACCTTGGCGAACCAGTCGACCAGGGGCCGCAGCACCGCGGTGAACACGAGCGCCAGGAACACCGCGACGAACAGCAGCTTCACCTGCGACGTCGCGTAGAACACCATCCCGACGGCGACCACCACGACGACCAGGCGCCACGAGACCCCGGCGAGCGACCGCAGCCACCGCGGCGCGTCCGGCTCCGGCTGCGCCTGCGGCCGGCGGGACGTCCCTGCGACCCGTCGCACGGGTCGAGCGCCCTGCGTCCCGACGCCCGGCTCCCCCATCGCGCACCCCTCCCTGCGCACGTGCGCCGTGACCTGCGGCAAGCCGGTCCGGTTCGTGCGGACTCGTCGTCCTCGTCCTGACCCGACGAGTCTGCCGCGCGGACCCGATGCATGCCCCGGCGACGCACCGTGCTATGTTTTCTGCCGCACCGCGGGGCTCCTCCGGGAGACCGCAGTGACCACCTGTCCGGGTGGCGGAATGGCAGACGCGCTAGCTTGAGGTGCTAGTGCCCGCAAGGGCGTGGGGGTTCAAGTCCCCCTCCGGACACTCGTTGAGACAGCGAGCACGACGGCTCCGGGCTTCGGCCCGGGGCCGTTCGTGCTTCTGCCGTTCGTGCTTCTGCCGTTCGTGCTCCCCCGCCCGTCGCGCACCGACGCGCGTCCCGACGCGTCAGCGGCTGCGGGCCGACGGGATGTCGTCGTCGACCCGGAACCAGTCGACGTCGACGTGCCCACCGGTCTCGGCCGTGGCGTAGCAGAAGACCGCGAACCGGTACCCGGTGAAGTGGTCGAGGCCGTACTCCATCGCCAGCGTGTCGCCGACCGGCGTCCAGCCGGCGCCGTCGAGCGAGTACGCGAACGTGGCGCGGTCCGCCGCGTCCCGGAAGTCCACGTCCACGCGGAGCAGGACGGTCTCGGCCGTCAGCGGCACGGGGGCGCTGGTGAAGGCGACCCGCCCGTCCCGGTCGGCACGGCGCATCACGAGCCGGCGCGCGCCGTCGGCCGCCTCGACCGCCACGTACCCGTACTTCTGCTGCAGCGCCGCCAGGCCCGCGACGTCGCCGTCCTTCATCCCCGAGACGTCCAGCGCGACCGCCGCGGCGCTCGTCGGCCCGTACGTGCGCTGCGTGAGCGTGTTGCGGGCGTCGAGGACGCCCGACGCGATGCTGCCCGTGGTCAGCCGCAGGTGGCCGGGGCGCGCGGTGAGCGACCAGTACCGGTGGTCCGGGTTGTGGTTCCACTGCCACGTCAAGCCGAGGCTCGAGCCGTTCCACGCGTTCTCGTCGGACGCCGTCAGGGCGCCCGCGTTCGTCGTGCTCCAGTAGCCGGCCGGCGTGGGGTCGTCGTCGAAGTCGTCGGAGACGAGCAGGGACCTCTCCCCCGGCGACGGTGGGGCCGCCGGGTCGAGCGTGAGGACCGGCCAGCCGTCCTCCCACGTGACGCGCGCGAGCTGCGGCGAGCGCCCGAGCGGCCCCTCGTCCTGGAAGAGGATCGCGTACCACTGCCCGTCGGGCGCCTGGACGACCCCGCCCTGCGCCACGCCCCCGCCCGGCCGCCCCGCGACGGGCACCGCCTGGTCGAGCACGACCCTGCCCTCCCAGGTCCCGCCCGCGGACTGCGGCGTGAGCGAGGTCGAGCGCCACACGACCTGCTGGCGGCGCCCGCCGGTCGGCCACTGGATCATGAAGACGTAGTAGTGGTCGCCGATCCGGTAGGCGTGCGCGCCCTCCGCGTGCAGCCCGCCCGCCAGGTCCACGTCGGCGTCGTCGACGAGCCGCGTCGGCGGGCCGTCCCAGGCGAACGTCCCGTCGGGCTCCCGGCGCAGCCGCCGCAGCTCGATCGTCCCGCTGCCGTGGACGAGGTACGCGTCGCCGCCGTCGAGCAGGAGCGACTGGTCGTGCGCGTAGCCCTCGAGGACCGACCGCGTCCACGGCCCGTGCTCGATGCTCGGCGTCGCGTAGACGTACGTCCTGTCGGTGGTGAGGCTGCCGACCGTCACGTAGTACGTGCCCTCGTGGAACCGGATGCTCGCGGCCCAGCTGCCCTTGCCGTAGGCGTGCTGCCCGTGGCGCAGCGCGAGCGCGTCCGTGTCGTCGAGGACCGGGCCGGTGTACCCGGCCATCTCCCAGCGCACCAGGTCGTCCGAGCGCATGACCGGCACGCTCGGGGCGAAGTACATGGTCGTGCTGACCATGTAGTAGTGCCGGCCGTCGTGGACCACGTCCGGGTCGGGGACGTCCGCGAGGACGAGCGGGGTGGACGCGGCGGGCGCCCCGCGGACCCCTCCGGTCACCGCAGGGCCAGGGCCACGGTGACGTAGGAGTGGGCGGGCAGGTCGACCTCCAGCCCGCGCGCGTGCGGCCGCACGCCCGGGTGGTCGACCGGCGCGACCGTGTCGCCGTGCTCCGGGGTGTTGTGCGCGTCGAGGGCGGACGCGGTGAGCACCCGGGCCTGCTGCCCGACGACGTCGCGGCCGCGCAGGTCGACGACGACCGTGCGGCCGGCGTCGGCGTCCAGGTTCGACAGGGAGACCAGCGCGGAGTCGCCCGTGACCGACGCGGACGCCGACACCAGCGGCAGCTCGGTGCCGTCGACGCTGCGCGTGGGCACGTCCTTGAGGTGCACGGCGAGCGCGTCGGCGTCGTGGTGCCCGCGGTTCATCGCGAACACGTGGTACGTCGGGGTGAGCACCAGGGCGCCGGTGTCCGGGTCGGTCAGGATCATCGCCTGCAGCACGTTCACGGTCTGGGCGATGTTCGCCATCACCACCCGCTCCGCGTGCCGGTGGAACGCGTCGAGGTGCACGGACGCGACGAGCGCGTCGCGCAGGGTGTTCTGCTGGTACAGGAAGCCGGGGTTCGTGCCCTTCTCCACGTTCCACCACGTGCCCCACTCGTCGACGACCAGGCCGACCTTGCGGTCCGGGTCGTACCGGTCCATGACCGTCGAGTGGCGGGTGAGCAGCTCCTCGATGCGGCGGGCCCGGGCCATCGTCGTGTACCACTCGTCGGTGGTGAACCCGGTGGCCGAGCCCTTGTCGGACCACGTGCCCGACATCGTGTAGTAGTGCAGCGACAGCGCCTGGAACGGTCCGGGGCGCTCCTGCGCCAGCTCGAGCTCGCTGAACGACCGCATGAGCGTCTCGGTCCAGTGCAGGTCGGCCGAGTCGGCACCCGCCGCGATCCGGTACAGGGCGTTGCCGCCGTGGTCGCGCGCGTACGTGGCGTACTGGCGGGCCAGCGGCGCGAACTGCTCCGCGCGCAGGTTGCCGCCGCAGCCCCACGCCTCGTTCCCCAGCCCCCAGAACCGCACGGGCCAGGGCTCGTCGCGGCCGTTGGCCCGGCGCAGGGCGGCCATCGGCGAGTCGTCCGCGCGGGTCAGGTACTCGACCCACTCCGACATCTCCGCCACGGTCCCGGAGCCGACGTTGCCCGACACGTACGGCTCCGCGCCGAGCAGCTCGCACAGGTCCATGAACTCGTGCGTGCCGAACGAGTTGTCCTCGACGACGTCACCCCAGTGCGAGTTCACCATCCGCGGCCGCTGGTCACGCGGGCCGATGCCGTCACGCCAGTGGTAGTCGTCCGCGAAGCACCCGCCCGGCCAGCGCAGGTTCGGGATCCTCAGCGCGCGCAGCGCCTCGACCACGTCCGACCGGATGCCCCGCACGTTCGGGACCGGCGAGTCCTCGCCCACCCAGAAGCCCCCGTAGATGCACCGGCCCAGGTGCTCGGCGAAGTGCCCGTACACGTGACGGGAGATCCGGGGACCGGGCAGGTCGAGGTCGATGACCGCCGTCGTGGTGCTCGTCGTCGAGGGGCCCGCCGTCGGGGCGGGCGCGGGGGTGGTCACGGTAGGTCTCCTTCGACCGGGTGAGTGACGTGTGCGGAAAACCCGCGCGCGTGGTCAGCCGCCGCCGCGGGTGGAGCCACGCACCACGAGGTGGACGGGTGCGACGACGTGCTCGGCCGGCCCCGTCCAGCCCGACATCTGGCGGTGCAGCAGCCTGACCGCCGCCTCGGCCACGCCCACGTGGTTGGCGTCGACCGAGGTGATGCCCGGAGGGACGAAGCGCGACATGTCGAGGTTGTCGAAGCCGGCGAGCTGGACGTCCTCCGGGACGCGCAGGCCGTGGTCCGCGAGGGCGGACAGCACACCGAGCGCGACGATGTCGGTGACGGCGAAGACCCCGTCGAACGGCCGTCCCGAGGCGATGAACTCGAGCATCGCCTCGCGGCCCCCGTGCGACGTGTAGTCGCTGACGGGCACGACGTACGCCGGGTCGGCGTCGAGACCGGCCTCGCGGTGCGCGTTCTCCCACCCGACGCGGCGGTCGGTCGTCATCATGTGGGCGCCGTCGAACGAGCACCCGAGGGCGACGACGCGACGCGAGCCCCGCTCGATCATGTGGGCCGTGGCGAGGCGGGCACCCGTCTCGTTCGCCAGGCGCACGTGGTCGAGGTGGTCGGGCACGTCGCGCTCGCCCAGCAGCACGATCGGCTTCGACGTGCGCACCCGCCCGAGCCGCTCGAGGTCGAGACCGGCGACGGACAGCAGGACCCCGTCGTACATCTGGAGGCGCGCGACGCTCAGCGCCTCCATCTCCTGCTCCGCGTCGGCGCTCGTCCGCTCGAGCACGAGGTGACGCCCCTCGGCCTCGACGAGCGGGGCCACCTGGTCCGCGAGCTCGCCGAAGTAGTCGTGGAACGTCGGGACGACGAACGCGACGGTGTCGGTGCGACCGGCGCGCAGGTGCCGCGCGGTGAGGTTCACCTCGTACCCGAGGGCCTCGACCGCCTCCATGACGCGCGCCCGGGTCGACTCGCCCACCGGGACGCGCTCGTTGAGGACGTTCGACACGGTCATGACCGAGACACCGGCCGCGCGGGCCACGTCGGCCATCCGGACCATGCGCATCCCCCTTTCTCGCGACGTCGCGCCTTCCGGCGTGCGCTCGTCGGATGCGGGAGGGCCCCGGCCACGCCGCCGAGCGCGCTCAATATATCGATAAAAGCGGCAGCCGCAAGACCCTTCCGGGCACGTGGCCGGCGGCTCCGACGACGCCGCCGCCGACCGACGTCCGTGACCATCCGAACAGGTGACGGCCGTGATCATTCTGAGACCTCGACGCTCTTGACGGCCTGTGAGCGCGTGTCTAATTTAACGCTAAAATCCCGCCGGGATGAGGGCGCGCCAAGTTCCATCGCGTCCGAACTGCACGGGTTCCGGTCATGGTCGACCGGAACAGTTCTCAAGGGAGAGACCTCGGTGCGTACCTCACGAACGAAGTTGTCAGCTCTTGCTCTGGTGGTGGCGGTGTCCGTGGGACTCGTCGGATGCACCTCCGACGACAAGCCCGACGAGAGCCCCACGGGGCCCGTCGTCATCCCCGAGGGCGACCTCGCGGACAAGTCGGGCGTCCTGACCCCCAGCAACCCGACGACGCTCACGACCTGGATCACGACGGCCCAGCAGGCGCCGGCCGCCGACAACAAGATCACCAAGCTCCTCAAGGAGCAGCTCGGCGTCACGCTCGAGTACGAGATCGTGACCCCGGACAACGTGGACCAGAAGATCGGCGTCATGCTCGCCGGCGGCGACTTCCCCGACCTCGTCGGGACCACCGACCTGCGCATGCGCCTGCTCGAGGGCGGCGCCCTCCTGCGCCTCGACGACATGCTGGCGACCGGGGACTACCCCAACCTCGCCGAGCACGTCAAGGACGACATCAAGAAGATGAGCTACACCGGTGGCGAGGTCGAGGACGGCCTGTACATCTTCCCGAACTACAACCGCTTCTACGGCGAGCCCACGGCCGGCACCTACTACGGTCCCGCGTTCTGGATCCAGAAGCGCGTGCTCGAGGACGCCGGCTGGCCGGACCTCGAGAACATGACGCTCGAGCGCTACTTCGAGCTCATCGCGAACTACAAGGAGAAGAACCCGCAGACCGAGGGCGCCCCGACCGTCGGCTTCGAGGTGCTCGCGTCGACGGGCCGTGAGTGGGGCATGACGAACCCGCCGGCGCTGCTCGCGGGCTCCCCGAACAACGGTGGCGTCATCGTCGACGACAGCGGCAAGGCGGAGATCTACGCCGACAAGGACATCGCGAAGGACTTCTACAAGGTCCTCAACGAGCAGTACGCCGCGGGCATCGTCGACCCGGAGTCCTTCACGCTGACGTTCGACCAGTACGTCGCGAAGCTGGCCACGGGTGCCGTGCTCGGCATGCACGACCAGGGCTGGGACTTCCAGACCGCGACCGACTCGCTGCGCAGCGCCGGCAAGGACGAGTACACCTACGTGCCGCTCATGCCCGTCTACGACGGCGTCGAGCCCTGGTACGCCGACCGCCCCGTCATGAACACCAACCAGGGCTTCGGCGTCTCCACCTCGAGCAAGCAGCCGGAGAAGGCGCTGAAGTTCCTCGACCTGATGCTGAGCGAGCCGTGGCAGAAGGTGCTCTCGTGGGGCATCGAGGGCGAGGACTACGAGGTCGGTGAGGACGGTCTGTTCTACCGCACCGAGGAGCAGCGGGCCAACGCCCGTGACCTGACCTGGCGCGCGTCGAACCGTCTCGAGGCGCTGCTCGACGTGCTGCCGAAGCGCAACGGCCAGTTCTCCGACGGCAACGCCTACGGCCCGGACGACCAGCCCACCGAGTTCTTCGCGACGCTGTCCGAGTACGACCGCAAGGTCATGGACGCGTACGGCAAGAAGACCTGGCTCGAGTTCATGAACCCGCAGCCGGAGAACCCGAAGTACTACCCGGCGTGGAACCTCACGCTGTCCGACGACGCCAACCAGGTGAACCAGCAGATCACCGACGCGAGCGTGCAGAACCTGCCGAAGATCATCGCCGGCAGCCCCGCCGAGTTCGAGTCGAACTGGCAGGCCTTCGTCGACACCATCAAGAAGATCGACGTCAAGGTGTACGAGGACGCCATCAACGCCGGTATCCAGGACCGTCTGGCCAACTGGTAAGAGGCCGTGAGCGCGCCGTGGTGGGGGGCGACCCCGTCCCCCACCACGGCGCGTCCTCCACGACCACCCCTCCCCTGACGACGAGGTTGGACAGATGACGGACGCACCGGTGAGCGACCTGGTGACCGCCTCGGGGCCCGAACCGGCGAAGGAGCCCGCGAGCAGCTCGCGTGCGCCGCGCCGCAAGCCCCGGGCACGAGCGCCGAAGGAGACCAAGCGCAAGATCACCTGGGACAGGATCAAGGCGCAGCGGGTCCTGCTCGCGATGGCCGTCCCGCTGCTGATGTACCAGATCCTGTTCAAGTACGTCCCGGTCTACGGCTGGGCGATCGCGTTCCAGGACTACAAGCCCGGTCGCGGCGACATCTGGAACCAGGAGTGGGTCGGCTTCGAGAACTTCGTCGACCTGTTCACCGGCGTGAACGGTGAGCGCTTCCGGCGGGTCGTGATCAACACGCTCGGGCAGTCGATCCTGACGCTGGTCGTCGGGACCCTGGGCGCCATCGTCCTGGCGCTCCTGCTGAACGAGGTCAGGAACGCGCCGTTCAAACGCATCCTGCAGAACATCACGTACATGCCCCACTTCCTCAGCTGGGTCATCGTGGCGAGCCTGGCGTCGGTGGCGCTCTCGCTGCCCTCCTCCGGCGGGTTCATCAACCAGGCCCTGCTGAACCTCCACATCGTCGACGAACCGGTCCTGTTCCTGACCGAGCCGAACCACTTCTGGGGGATCGTCGCCGGGACGAGCCTGTGGAAGGAGCTGGGCTGGAACACGATCCTGTACCTGGCGGCGATCACCGCGATCGACCCGAGCCTGTACGAGGCCGCCGAGGTCGACGGTGCCGGGCGCTACCGGAAGATGTGGAACATCACGCTCCCGGGCATCCGGCCCACGATCGTCGTGCTGCTCATCATCAACAGCGGCTGGATCCTGTCCACCAACTTCGAGCTGCCGTACTTCCTCGGCAACGGCTTGATCGCCGAGAAGGCCGAGACGATCGACGTCTTCGTGCTGAGGTACGGCTACCAGCTGGGCAACTACAGCCTCGCCGTCGTCGCCGGCATCTTCAAGACGGTCGTCGCGATCATCCTGGTCGGCTCGGCGAACATGGCGGCCAAGCGCCTCAACCAAGAGACGCTGGTCTAGGAGGACCTCATGGCAACCACGTCTGTCGCGAAGCCCGAGGCGCCGCGCGCCGCACGAGGCAGGTCCCCCCGCCGTCGGTGGACGACCGAGCGCACCATCTTCACGACGCTCAACACGACCTTCCTCGTGCTGCTCGCCGTCGTCACGGTCTACCCGCTGCTGAACACGCTCGCGATCTCGCTCAACGACGGCATGGACGCCGTCCGCGGCGGGATCGGCATCTGGCCCCGGGTCTTCTCCCTGAAGAACTACGACGTCGTGCTCAACATGGACTCGATCTACCAGGCGTTCTTCATGAGCGTCCTGAAGACCGTGGTCGTGGTGGCGACGAACCTGTTCTTCACGTCGATGCTCGCCTACGCGCTCAGCCGCAAGGAGTTCCTCTTCCGTCGGCCGATCACCCTGATCTTCGTGCTGACGCTGTACTTCGACGCCGGCCTGATCCCCAACTACCTGCTCATCAAGGACCTGGGGATGCTGAACACCTTCCAGGCCTACTGGGTGCCGGTGATCATCAGCGCGTTCAACCTGATCGTCCTGCGCACGTACATGAAGTCGATCCCCGAGGAGATCACGGAGTCGGCGCGCATCGACGGCGCGGGCGAGTTCCGCACCTGGTGGCAGATCATCATGCCGCTGTGCAAGCCCGTGCTGGCCGTGATCGGCCTGTTCGTGGCCGTCGGCAGCTGGAACGCCTGGCTGGACACCCTGCTGTACAACTCGGGCGACCCCGCGCTGACCACGCTCCAGTACGAGCTGCAGAAGCTGCTCGCCAGCTCGATGAACGCCGGTGCGAACTCCGCGGCCAACGCGGCGACCGTGGGCGCCGGCGGACAGCTCACCACCCCGATCGCGCTGCGCTCCGCGATCACCATGGTGGCGGCCGTGCCCATCCTGCTCGTCTACCCGTTCCTGCAGAAGCACTTCGTGTCCGGCCTCATGATCGGATCCGTCAAGGGCTGAGGGCACCGGCCTCCCGCGCACCGCGGGAGGCCGACCCTTTCCCCCACCGCTTCGCACACCCGAGAGGCCCGACCATCTTCCGCTACAACCCCGCGTCGCTGTTCTGGCGCGCGCTCGACGGTCTCGGCTCCGTCATCCTCATCAGCCTGTTCTGGCTGGCGAGCGTCGGCCTCGTCGTGACGGCCGGTGTCGGCACGGTGATCGCCTACGAGCTCTGCCGCCGGTACGTCCTCGGCAAGGACGCGGGTGCGTGGGCCGTCGCCACGAAGGCCTGGCGCCAGAGCTGGAAGCAGGCGACCGTCGTCGGCCTGCTGGCCGTCGGGGTCGCGGGCCTCGGCGTCCTCACGGTCTCCTACGTGCCCACCCTCGGGCTGGCCGAGGTCCTGGTGCCGCTCCTCGTCATCGGGTGCTTCCTGACGATCCTGGTGTTCTGGTGCCTGCCCCTGGTCGCCCGCTTCACCAACCCGACCTGGCGCCAGCTGCGCAACGGCTTCACCCTGGCGCTGACGACGCCCAGCCTGACGTTCCTGCTCGGTCTCGCCCTGCTCGTCGTGGCGGCCGTCGCCTGGAACTTCGTGCCCGTGGTGTTCGTGGCACCCGGCCTGGTCCTCGTGTGGTGGTGCTACCTGCTCGAGCGGTTCTTCGTCGACCGGGGGTACGTGAGGTCCACGCCCGAGGAGACCGACACCGACGACACCGAGCCCTGACTCCTCGCCCGCGCTCCGACCGGCCCGCGGACGGACGGGGCGCCCACCGCACCTCCCCACCGACGAAAGGCGCTGTCGTGACCATCCTGCACGTCGCCGTCACCGGCTCCGACCTCGCCGACGGGTCGGCCGAGGCCCCCTTCCGGACCATCGGCCGGGCCGCCGAGGCCGCCGTCCCGGGCGACACCGTCGCGGTGCACGCAGGCGTGTACCGGGAGTGGGTGAACCCCCCGCGGGGCGGCACCGCCGACGCTCCGATCACCTACCAGGCCGCGGTGGGCCCGGACGGCCGTTTCGAGCCCGTGACGATCTCCGGGGCCGAGGTGGTCACCGACTGGCACCCCCACCCGGGCGCCGAGGGCGTCTGGGTCGCGCGGGTGCCGAACACCCTGTTCGGCGAGCGCAACCCGTACGCGGAGCGCATCGGCGGCGACTGGTTCTTCGACCGGGTCAACACGTGGCACACGGGCGAGGTGTACCTCGACGGGAAGTCCATGTACGAGGCGCAGACGCTCGCCGGCGTCGAGCAGCCCGAGACCACCCCGGACTCGTTCGACCCGGAGGGCTCGCTGCTCACCTGGTACTGCGAGGTCGACGACGACGTCACGACGATCTGGGCGAACTTCGGCGGCGCGGACCCGGCCGAGCACGAGATCGAGATCAACGTCCGCACGTTCGTCTTCTGGCCGGCGGCGACGGGCGTCGACCACATCACGGTCCGCGGGTTCACGCTGACGAAGGCCGCCACGCAGTGGGCGCCGCCCACCGCGCTGCAGGAGGGCCTGATCGGCCCCCACTGGGCGAAGGGCTGGGTGATCGAGGACAACACGATCACCGACTCGAAGAACGTCGGTGTCTCGCTCGGCAAGGAGGGCGTGTCCGGGCAGAACGAGTGGACCGCGGGCGCCGCTGGGGGCAAGGGCGGGACGCAGCGCGAGCGCGAGGTGATCCAGCGGGCCCTCGTGCTGCGCGGGCCCGACGCCGGCGAGCCGCACCCGTGGCACCGGGACCACGTCGGCTCCCACACGGTGCGCCGCAACACGATCCGGGACTGCGAGCAGGCGGGCGTCGTCGGGCACCTGGGGGCGGCGTTCTCGACCATCGCCGACAACCACATCTCGCGCATCCACGTGAAGCGGCAGTGGCACGGAGCCGAGGTGGCCGGGATCAAGCTGCACGCCGCCATCGACACCGTGATCAGCGGGAACACGATCCACCACACGCATCGCGCGCTGTGGCTCGACTGGCAGGCGCAGGGCACGCTGGTGCGGCGCAACGTGTTCTACGCCTCGACGGCCGAGGACTTCATGGTCGAGGTCTGCCACGGCCCGTACCTCGTGGACTCGAACCTCTTCCTGTCGCCGTGGGCGGTGAAGGACATGTCCTCCGGCGGCGCGTACGTGCACAACTACGTCGCGGGTCGCATCGCGAACTGCACGGAGCACCAGCGGTACACGCCGTACCACTTCCCGCACGCCACGGCCGTGCACGGCGTCTCGAACATCCTCGGCGGCGACGACCGCTTCTACAACAACCTCTTCGTCGGCGACGGCGCGACGGCCGAGCCCGGCGGGTCGGACGCGCACGAGGCGCCGGCGCTCGCGAGCTTCTGGTCCGGCGCGATCGACATGGACGGCGTGCCCGGCCAGGCGACGTTCACGCCCACGCCCGTCGGCACGTCGCAGTACGACGCCTACCCGACGCCGCTGGAGTACCCGAACGAGCCCGGGAGCGACCTCGCCGGGCCGCGCCTGCCGGTCTGGGTCGAGGGGAACCTCTACGCGGAGGGCGCCGAGCCGTACCGCGCGGAGCCCGACCCCCTCGTGACCGGCACGTCGCCCGTGCGCGTCGAGGTGGTGGACGCGGCGGCCGGCACCGTCCGCGTCGACGTGGTCGCCGCGGACCAGATCGCGGTCGTCGCCCCGGTGACGACCGCGCGCCTCGGGACGAGCTACCAGGCGGAGATGCCCTGGACGAACCCCGACGGGTCCGACCTGGACCTCGGCTGCGACTTCTTCGGCATCCCCCGGAGCCCGGTCGTGCCCGGCCCGTTCGCCGCGTCGGAGGCCGTGGCCCGGGTCCTCGCCGCACCGGGTCCGGACGGCCGGCGGTAGACGAGGTGGCGTGACCGGGGCGACGACGAGCGCGTCGACCGGTCCGCCCACGGGCTACTCGCAGACGACCCCGTCGCCGTCGGCGTCCCGGTACCAGTCGTACTCGGGGTCGACGCCGACGACGTAGCTGCCGTAGCCGTGCGCCTTGGCCTCCTTGCACGTGCCGAACCGGGGATCGAGCCCGGTGTCGGCGACCGGTGCCGCGGGTGCGGGCGCCTCGACCGCCTGCTCCTCGGCGCGCGCGACGGCGTCCTCCCGCGTGTCGAGGTCGGCGGCGCGCGTGTCCAGCTCGGCGGCGCGGGCCACGACGGCCTCCTCCCGCGCCTTCAGGTCCGCCGCCTGGCTGTCGAGCCGGTCGGCGGCAGCCGAGGCCGCGGCCTCGGCCTTCTCCCGGGCGGCGACCGCGTCCCGCACCGCGTCGGCCGCCTCGGACGCGGCGGCCTCGGCGGCGTCGCGCTCCACGACGAGCGCGCGGTACTCCCCGGACCCCACGACGTCCTCGGTGCTCACCCCGTCGTCGGCGTTCCCGACGCCGAGCCCGAGGAGGAAGGCCGCGCTCCCCACCACCGCCGGCCCCCGCCCACCTCGACCGACCGCGGTGCGGCCGTCCCTCCGACGTCCATGGCCCTCCCCCTCTCCGCGACGCTGCGGACGAGTGCCACGCTAGGAACCGGCGGCTCGCGGTTGAAGGGCCCGAGCGGGTGGAACAGCGGGTGGAATCCGGGCCCGGCACCACGCCACCCCGGGGCGACTCGCCCGTCGGAGCGAGTCGGAGATGACGGGCTCGGCCACCTAAGGTGTCCCGCGATGATCACTCGTGCCGAAGCGGCGTACCTGGGCGCCGTCCGGGCCTTCCAGAACCCGATGCTGGACCTCCTGCACAAGCGGCACGCTCCCCTCGTCGTCTCCCTGCTCTCGCTGGTGTTCACGGCGGAGCGTCCGACGGTCCCCGTCGCGGACGCGCACACCGAGGTCGCGGACGCGCTCGACCAGCTGCGCGCCGCGGGCCACGGCGACGACCTGCCCACCGGGACGGCGCGCGACCTGTGCCGGCAGTGGGCGGACGCGGGGTGGCTGGTGCGGCAGGTGCTGGACGACGACGTCGAGGTGTACCGCCTGTCGGCGCACGCGGTCGGGGCGCTCGAGGTCGCGGGCCGCGCGGGCGGTGCGCGGGCGCGCGTGTCGCAGTCGCGCGTGCGGACGCTGCTGGACGCCGTGGAGCGGCTCGCGCAGGACGCGGACCCCGACGCGATGGTGCGCGTCGCGCGCCTGGACGCGCAGATCACGGCGCTGCGGGCGGAAATGGAGCGCGTGCAGCGCACCGGCGTGGTCGACGAGGTCGACGACGAGGAGCTGCTGGAGCAGGCCGAGAACGTCGTGCACCTCATGCGCGAGCTGCCGGCGGACTTCGCGCGCGTCGCGGAGTCGATCAAGGCGATGCAGCGTGACGTGGTCACGGCCCTGCGCCAGGACGAGCGCCCGACGGGCGACGTGCTGCGCGAGTACCTGCAGCGCGGCGAGCACGTCATGGAGTCGACGGTGGAGGGCCGCGCGTTCGCGGGCGCGCTGCGCCTCATCGGCGACCCCCAGCGGCTCGACGCGCTCGCGGCCAACCTCGACGTGGTCCTGCGGCACCGGTTCGCGCGGCGGCTCGACCCGCAGCAGCGCGGCGACCTGCGCGACGTCGTGCGACGCATCGAGGCGGGCCTGGAGCAGGTGTTCGCGGCGCAGCGCGAGGCGTCGTACGTGATCACGGCGCAGGTCCGCAACCACGACCCGCTGCGCGACCGCCAGGTCGACGCGCTGCTGCGCGACGTGATGACGGGGCTGCAGGCGTGGATGCCGCGGGCCCGTCGGTTCGAGGCCGTGGACCCGGTGCGTCGCATGCCCGTCGCGCAGGTCGAGCACCTGCGTCAGACGCCGGGCGACCTGCGCGCTCCCGAGCCGCCCGACCCGCTCACGGCCTGGGACGACGACGGCGAGGCCGCACCCGACGACGCTCTCGCGTGGGGCGGACCGCACTACGCCGAGCTCGACGCGCACCTGCGCGCGTTCGCGGCGGACCCGTCCGACGGCGTCGACCTGGCCGCCGCGTTCGACGCCGCACCCGACGACCTGCGCCGCCCGGTGGACCTGCTGGGTCTGCTGGAGCTCGCGCACTCCTACGGCATGACCGAGACCGACCGGGTCGCGTTCGTCGACGCGGTCCGGCCCGACGGCACGCGCCGCCGCCTCGCGTTCGGCGCGGTCAGCACGACCCCGGGCCCGACGGGCACCGGCTCCACGAAGGACGACGATGACTGACACGACGACCGGCCCCGCCCCCGACGAGGTCGACGCGGCGGCCGGACAGGGCGCCGGGTTCATCTCCCCCGTCGCGATGGAGGACGACCCGGCGGAGCTCTTCGCCGGCGACACGGGCACGCTCGACGCCGACGTGCGGCGCGTGCTCGTGCGGCTGCTGCAGCGCCGCTTCCTCGTCGCGGACCGCAACCGGGCCCAGTGGCGCACGCTGCTGGAGAACCAGCAGGTCGTCGAGTCGCGCCTGCACGACCTGTTCGTGCACCTCGTCGTCGACCACGAGCGCGGCGTCGCCTACAAGCGGCAGGTGCGCTCGGCGGAGCTCGACGTGCCGGTGCTGCTGCGCGACGAGCCGTACTCGCGCGCCGAGACGCTCGTGCTCGTGCACCTGCGCACCGTGTTCCAGCGGGAGCGCGGCGCGGGCGAGACGTCGGTGCGCGTGGACGTCGAGGAGATCGAGGCGACCGCGCTGACGTACTTCGACCCGGACGACACGAACGTCGCCACCCACCAGCGCGAGATCCGCGCCGCGATCGCCCGCCTCGCCAAGGACGGGATCATCGACGAGGAGTCCGAGGGCCGGTTCCGCGTGACACCGCTGGTCGAGGTGGTGCTGAGCAACGAGCGCCTGGCCGAGCTGCGCGACTGGCTGCGCGAGCGCGCCGACGAGCGCGCGGCGGCCGCGGCCGACGAGACCGAGGAGGCCGCGCGATGACGATGGTCGACACCCTGTTCGGGCTGATCCCCGCCGCATCGACGGGCCAGCAGTGGGTCGCGCGCGACCTGCAGCTCGTCAACTGGGGCGGCTACGACGGGCACCACCGCGTGCGCCTCGCGCCGACCGCGACGCTGCTGTCCGGCGGCTCCGGATCGGGCAAGTCCACGCTCATGGACGCGTACATCGCGCTGCTCATGCCGCACACGACGCCGTTCAACGGCGCGTCGAACGGCGGTGTCGTCGGCCGCCCGCGCGGCAAGGACCAGCGCAACATCCTGTCCTACGCGCGCGGCAAGCTCGACGAGTCGCGCACCGAGGACGGCACGCGCCAGCGGGTGCTGCGCGGCGACGGCCGGGACACGTGGTCGGCGATCGCGATGACGTGGCAGGACCAGTCCGGGACGCGGTTCACGGCCGTGCGCGCCTGGTACGTGCCGTCGACGGCGCGCACGCTCGAGGAGGTCACGGCGGTCCGCGCGACGCGCGACGGCGACCTCGACCTGCGGGACGTCGAGCCGGCGGCCGCGGCACGCTTCTCGCGTCCGGCCCTCACCGAGCTGGGCCTGGCCGTCTACGACACCGACCGGGAGTTCACCGCCCGGCTGCACTCGACGCTCGGCATCGGCGCCGCGGGCGACGGTCACAAGGCCGTCGCCCTGCTCGGCCGCATCCAGGCCGGCCAGCAGATCACCACGGTCGACGCCCTGTACAAGGCGATGGTGCTCGAGGAGCCGGACACGTTCGCCACGGCCGACGCGGTCGTCGAGCAGTTCGACAAGCTGTCCGGCACGCGGGAGCAGATGATCACCGCGCGCCAGCAGGTCAAGGCCCTGGAGCCGATCCGTGCCTACCGCGCGGACGTCGAGGAGGCCGCGGCGCGCCTGCGGGTCATCGACGAGATCGGCACGTTCGACGACGCGGACTCCCCCGCCGCGCTGTGGAAGCACGCGCACCGGCTCGACCTGCTGCGCGCCGCCGAGGCGGACCTGCAGCACCGCCACCAGCGCGCCCGCGACCTCGTCGCCGAGACCGAGGCGCGCATCGCCGCCGCGCGTGCGGAGCTCGACGGCGTCAAGGAGACGCTGTGGACCTCGGGCGGGGACCGCCTCGCGACCGCGCAGCGCGAGCTCGCGGCGGCCGAGCAGCGCCTCGTCGTCGTGCAGCGCGCCCGCGCCCGGCTCGACGAGGCCCTCGCCGAGCTGCCCGGCCGGACCGCGACCACGGAGGCCGAGCACGCCACGCTCGGCGCGCAGGCCCACGACGCGCTGCGTGACACGGACGCGAAGGCCACCGCGCGGCAGGCGCTGTTCGACGCGATGTCCGAGAAGAAGGAGGCGGTGGCCGACCTCGCGGACCTGCAGGCCGAGCGCGCCGCCGTCACCCGCCGCCAGGACAACATCCCCGGGGAGCTGCACCGCGCCCGCGCCGCGCTCGCCGAGGCCGCGGGCCTCGCGCCCGAGGACCTGCCGTTCGTCGCGGAGCTCGTCGAGGTCCGCACCGAGCACGAGCCGTGGCGCGAGGCGTTCAACCTGGCGCTCGGCGGCTTCGCCACGCGCCTGCTCATCGACGCGACGCACCTGCGCGCGTTCCGCGCCGCGATCGACGCCGTCCCGCTCGCTCGTCGGATCCAGTTCCAGGGCGTGCCCACGGACCTGCCCGACACGGTGTCCCTCGACTCGCGCACCCTGCCCGGGCGCCTCGACTACCGCACGTCGCCGTTCACCGGCTGGCTGCGCAGCGAGCTCGCGCAGCGGTTCGACTACGTGTGCGTCGACACGCCCGGCGAGCTCGCGCAGCACCCGAAGGCCCTCACCCGGTCCGGGCAGATGTCCCAGGGCACGCGCGGCGCGCACGGCGGCCGCGGGCAGGGCAACGTCCTCGGGTTCACCAACACCCGCCGGCTCGCGGACCTCGACCGGGCGCTCGAGCGCGCCCGGAAGCGGGTCGCGGACGCGCAGGCGCAGGTGGGGGCGGCCGAGACGAGCCTCGACCGGCACGACGCGCAGCGCCGCGCCTGGGAGACCGTGCTCGAGCTGACGTGGGCGCAGGTCGACGTGGCCGGCCAGCAGGCCGCGATCGACCGCTGGCAGCACGTCATCGACGGCGTCACGTCCGGCAGCCCCGAGGTCACGCGCCTGCAGCGCCGCGCCGACGAGCTCGACACGACGATCACCGCGCTCACCGAGCAGCTCGGTCGGTCCAAGGGCGAGGCCGCGGCGCTCGCCGAGCAGTGGTCGGCGGTCACCGACGAGGTCGACGCCGCGCAGCGCGCGCTCGACGAGGCCGGCGCGGCGGTCGTGTCCGACGACCAGCGCGCCTACCTCGACGGGCTGCTCGCCGAGCAGCACGCCGCCCCGGCCGGCGCGGCCGAGGCGCTGCGGGCGTTCGACGAGGTGCTCGCGCGCGCCGGTGCGCTGCTGCTCGCGGACCGGCAGGCCGCGCAGCAGGTCGTCGTCACGCAGCGCGACGCGCTGCGGCGCACGTTCGAGACGTTCGTCGAGCGGTGGCCCGACCCGAACCTCGGCACCGACCCGGACGCGTCGTTCGCCGACTACGAGCGCATCCTCGTCGAGCTCGAGACCAACGGCATGCACGAGCTCGAGGCGGAGTGGCGCAAGAGCCTGCTGCGCCTGTCCGGCAACGACCTCACGGACCTCGCGAACGCGCTGTCGCGCTCGGTGCGCGAGATCAAGGAGCGCATCCGGCCCGTCAACGAGATCCTCGCGGACCTGCCATTCGCCGACGACCACCACCGACTGCGCATCGACGCCCGCGACACCCAGTCCACGGTCGTCGCGCGGTTCCGCAAGGAGCTGCGCGACCTGCGCGAGCTGCTCGCCACCGAGGCGACCGACGCCGAGCGCGAGCGCCGCTACCACCGCATGGCGAAGGTCGTGGACCGGATCCGGCGCACCTCCCCCGACTTCGCGGACCTCGTCGACGTGCGGCGTCACGTGCGCCTGTCCGCCGAGAAGGTCGACCTCGACGGCAACCACGTCGCGCTGTACGACCACATCGGCGAGAAGTCCGGCGGGGAGTCGCAGGAGCTCGTCGCGTTCATCGTCGGCGCCGCGCTGCGCTACCAGCTCGGCGACGCGGGCGCGGCACGCCCCCGCTACGCGCCGGTGTTCCTCGACGAGGCCCTCATCAAGGCCGACGCGCGGTTCACCGGGCGCGCCATCGGGGCGTGGCGCGGGCTGGGCTTCCAGCTCGTCATCGGGGCGCCGAACGACAAGTTCAGCGCGCTCGAGCCGCACGTCGACCTCGAGTACGTCGTGCTCAAGGACGAGTCGGGCCGCTCCCGCACCAAGCCGATCGCCGGCGTCGCCGCCGCGGAGCCGTCCGACACGGTTCACTGAGGCGACCACCCCGCGCGCACAGGGGCGTCGCGCCGTACGTTGTCGCGCATGACCTTTCCTGTGCGCATCGGTGTCCAGCTCGCGCCCCAGCACGCCGACTACGGCCAGATCCGCGACGCGGTGCTCCGCGCCGAGGACCTGGGCGTCGACGTGGTCTTCAACTGGGACCACTTCTACCCGCTGTCCGGCGACCCGGACGGCAAGCACTTCGAGTGCTGGACGATGCTCGGCGCGTGGGCCGAGCAGACCGAGCGCGTCGAGCTCGGTGCGCTCGTGACCTGCAACTCGTACCGCAACCCCGAGCTCCTGGCGGACATGGCCCGCACGGTCGACCACATCAGCGGCGGCCGGCTGATCCTCGGGATCGGCGCCGGCTGGTTCGAGCGGGACTACGACGAGTTCGGCTACGAGTTCGGCACGGCCGGGCAGCGCATCGCGGCGCTGGCCGAGGCGCTGCCCCGCATCAAGGCGCGCTGGGCGAGGTCCAACCCCGTGCCCACGCGGGACATCCCCGTGCTCATCGGCGGCGGCGGCGAGCGCAAGACCCTGCGCGTCGTCGCCGAGCACGCCGACGCGTGGCACTCGTTCGGCGACGTCGACTCGCTCGCGCGCAAGAGCGCGATCCTCGACGAGCACGGCGCCGCGGTCGGCCGGGACACCGCGACGCTCGTCGAGCGGTCCATCGGCGTCTCGCGCCCGCCGGAGGAGGTCGCGGACGGCCTGCTCGCGGCCGGCGCGACCCTGTTCACGATCGGCACGACCGGCCCGGACTACGACCTGTCGCTCGCCGCGCAGTGGGTCGCCTGGCGCGACGCGCGGGCCTGATCCGCGGCGCTCCCCGGGGCGGGCGCGGCGGGGTGTGACCGATCACGCCGCCGCGTTCGCCCGAAAGTGCGGGACAATGGGAGGAGTCGCGCTGCGGGCGCCCACCGAGGACCGGACCCCCCGAGGGCACCCGACGTCCGGCCGACGCGCGGGAGACAACCGCGCACCGACCCCTCGCCGAGGCCACAGGGACCTCGACGACGACGGCGCGACGTCGCCTCCTGGATCGAGAACCTCGTGCCCTTCACCGCCGGTCAGACCGTCGTCCACCCCCACCACGGTCCCATGCAGGTCAGCGCCGTCGTCACGCGCTCCGTCCGCGGCCGTGCGATCCACTACCTCGAGCTCGAGCAGCCCGAGCACGACCTGCACGTCCTCGTGCCCGTGCCGAGCGCCGAGACCATCGGCATCCGCGCCGTGATGTCCCGGGCCGAGGTCGACGAGGTGCTGGCCGTCCTGCGCGACGACTCCCTGCCGCCGGAGAGCGGCTGGTCCCGCCGCATCAAGGACTACGCGATGCGCCTGCAGACCGGGCAGACGACGGAGCGTGCGGTCGTCATGCGCGAGATCCTGCGCCACTCCGGCCTGCACGTCACCGGCACCGCGGAGCGCGAGCTGCTGCGCCAGGCGCGCGAGGTCCTGTCGTCCGAGGTCGGCGTCGCGCTCGGCGTCACCGAGGAGGAAGCGGCGAGCATGCTCGAGCACGCGGCCCTCGACGGCCACGAGCTCCCGGCCCCGCGTCCCCGCTCCCACCGGCGCACGACGACCGCCGCCTGACCTGCGGGGGCGGCGCTACCGTGGCGCCGTGACAGACGCCGACGCGGTCCTCTCGATCAGCAGGTCGCTCTGGGGACGTCTGACCCCCGACGTGCGCGCCGTCGCGTACCGGCTCGACGACGCGACCCTCACGGTCCGGTTCCTCCTCGCCGACGAGCCCGACGGCGTCGTCGCGGAGCTCGTCTCCGAGGCGGAGACCGAGTGCATCGCCGACTTCTGGCGGACGCACACGGTCTCCTACGTCACCGAGCACGTGCCGCCTCCGCAGCCCGTGGAGCTGCAGCCCGGCGAGCGCTGGTTCCTCGTCCGCTACGAGCCCTCGTCCGTCGAGGAGTCGAGGCCCCGCTGAGCCAGGAGCGAGCGCACCGTCTCGATCGTGTCCGCCTCGGCGGTGGACTTGTCGTCGCGGTAGCGCAGCACGCGGGCGAAGCGCAGGGCCAGCCCGCCCGGGTAGCGGGTCGAGCGCTGGAGGCCGTCGAACGCGATCTCGACGACCTGCTCGGGCCGGACGTGGACGACCCGGTCGTCGAGCGGTGACGTCGCGAGCGCGGTGAACCGCTCGGTCTGCCGGCGCAGCATCTCGTCGGTCATGCCCTTGAACGTCTTGCCGAGCATGACGAACCCGCCCGCGCCGTCGCGCGCACCGAGGTGGATGTTCGACAGCAGCCCGCGGCGCCGTCCGGAGCCCCACTCGACGGCGAGGACGACGAGGTCGAGCGTGTGCCGCGGCTTGACCTTGACCCAGGCGCCGCCACGCCGGCCCGCCTCGTAGGGCGAGCCGGCCGCCTTGACGACGACGCCCTCGTGCCCGGCCGCGAGCACGGCGCGCTGGTGCGCGGCGGCCTCCTCGGGGTCGGCGGTGACGACGCGCGCGATCGTCGTGCCCGGGTGGTCGGCGAGCAGGTCGTCGAGGACCGCGAGGCGCTCGTGCAGCGGCTCGTCGAGCAGGTCGCGGCCGTCGGCGTGCAGGACGTCGAAGAAGAACGGGCGCAGGACCTGCTGCGAGGCGACCGCGGCGTCGCTGGTCGCGGCGCGCGAGGCGGTGTCCTGGAACGCGACGGGGCGTCCGTCGTCGTCGACGACGAGCGCCTCGCCGTCGAGCACGAGCGGGCCGCCCGGCAGCGCGCGCACGAGGTCGACGATCTCCGGCACGCGCGCGGTCACGTCGTCGAGGCTGCGGGTGAACACGCGCACCTCGTCGTCGCGGCGGTGCACCTGGATGCGGATGCCGTCGAGCTTCGCGTCGACGACCGCGGGCCTCGGCCCGACCTCGGCCAGGGCGGTGGTGACGTCCGTGGCGGACTGCGCGAGCATCGGGCGCACCGCGCGGCCGACGGTCAGGCCGAACGCCGCGAGCTCGCGCGCGGCGTCCTCGGGACCCACCGCACCGAGGGCCGCCTGCGCGACCGGCGCCGTGGCGCCCGCGAGCATCGCGGCGCGGCGCACGAGCGGGGCCGGCACGCCCGCGGCCTCCGCGACCGCGTCGAGCAGCAGCGCGTCGAGCGCGCCCTGGCGCAGCTCGCCCGAGACGAGGCCCCGCAGGAGCGCCTGCTCGTCCGGCGTCGCGGCGCCGAACAGCTGCTCGGCGAGCGCCGTGCGGCGCGTGGTCGAGCCCGGCCCCGACAGCCCCGCCATCTCGGCGAACGCCGCGTCGACCTGCGCGACCGTGAGCGTCGCCTCCGCCGCGGGGCCGGGCATCGCGGCCAGCGATCGCCAGCCCAGGCCCGTGCGGCGCTGCCGCAGCTCACCCGCCAGGTAGTGCGCGACCACGGGCACGTCCTCGGGCGGCGTGCGGCGCAGCAGGTCGACGAGCAGTGCGCGCTTCGCGAGCCGCGAGCGCGTCGCGGCCAGCGACTGCGAGGTGGCGGCGACGTCGGCGAGCAGCATGCCCGCATCGTCCCGCCGACCGCCCACACCGGCCACCCGCACCGGGACGTTCGTCGGTTGCCGGTCCGCGGGCGGGCGGGGTGGGCTGGGGGCATGTCCGCAGCCACCCGACGACCGTCCGGCCGCGCCGTGGGCGTGCTCGCGGCCGGCGCCGCGCTCGCGCTCGCGCCCCTGGCCCGCACGTGGGCGCTGCAGTGGGGCGCCACCGAGGCCGAGCTGGACGCGACCCTCGCGGGCGACGACGTGGTCCGGGACCCGCGGCTCGTCGCGACCCGTGCCGTGACCGTCGACGCCCCCGCGCGCGACGTGTGGCCGTGGCTCGCGCAGATCGGCCAGGACCGGGGAGGGTTCTACTCCTACGACGTGCTCGAGAACCTGCTGGGCCTCGGGATCCGCTCCGCGGACCGCGTCGAGGAGCAGTGGCAGGACCTGCGGCCGGGCGACGAGGTGCGCCTGTCGTCGAGCGCGGTGCTCGCCGTGAGCGTCGTCGACCCGCCGCACGCGCTCGTGCTCGTCGCGCCCGACGCGTCGTTCAGCTGGTCGTTCACCCTGCACCCCGGCCGGGACCGCACCACGCGGCTCGTCGTGCGCGAGCGGTACGCCCGGCCACGGCCGTGGGCGGTGCCGCTCGACGAGGCCGTCGCGGCCGTGAGCACCGTGATGACCCGGCGCATGCTGCTCGGCATCCGCGACCGCGCCGAGCGGCACGCCCGCCGCTGACCTGCGCGTCCGCGCACGCCCGGGACCGACGCGGGGGCATGTCGGACCCGCGTGCTTTGCTGGGCTTCATGACCACTCTGGAGAACCGCTCAGGTACCGCTCTGCTCGTCGTCGACGCGCAGAACGCCGTGGTCGCGCAGGCGTACGAGCGGGACGCCGTGCTCGGCCGGATCGCGTCGCTCGTCTCGCGGGCACGCCAGGAGGACGTCCCCGTGGTGTGGGTCCAGCACCAGGCGCCCGACGAGGGCCTCGTGCCCGGTGAGGAGAGCTGGCAGATCGTGCCGGAGGTCGGGTTCTCGCCCGACGAGGCGCGTGTCGACAAGGTGCACGGGGACTCGTTCGAGGGCACGGACCTGGAGTCGGTGCTCGCGGCGCGCGGCGTCGGGCACCTCGTCGTCGCCGGCGCGCAGTCGGACGCGTGCATCCGCTCGACGATCCACGGCGCGTTCACGCGCGGCTACGACGTGACGCTCGTCGCCGACGCGCACACCACGGAGGACCTCACCGCGTGGGGCGCACCCGAGCCCGCCGCCGTCGTCGCGCACACCAACCTGTACTGGTCGTTCCAGACCGCGCCCGGCCGCACGGCCGCGGTCGTGCCGTCCGACGTGGTGACGTTCGCCGCGCCGTGACCACGGCGCTCACTGGAAGTCGCGCGACGTCGAGCGCACCTTGAGCGACAGCGGCGCGAGGTGCTCGGCGACGAGGTTCGTCGCGCCGTCCTGCCGCTCCAGCAGGCCGCGCACGACGAGCGCGCGGCTCGTGCGCGCCACCCGCCGGAACCTCTGCCACAGCCCCGCCGAGCACACGACGTTGAGCAGCCCGGTCTCGTCCTCGAGCGACAGGAACGTCACTCCCCCGGCCGTCCCGGGCCGCTGCCGGTGCGTCACCACGCCCGCGACCGCGACCCGGCGTCCCGGCTCGTGCGCGAACGCCTGCACGACCCGCAGCACGCCCGCCTCGTCCAGCCCCTCGCGCACGAACTGCGTCGGGTAGGAGTCCACCGACACGCCCGTCGCCCACACGTCCGCCGTCGCCGTCTCGACCGCGCTCAGCCCCGGCAGCGTCGGGGCGGACACCCCCACGCTCACGCCCGGCAGCGTCTCGGGGCCCTCCTGCGCCAGCGCTCCCGCCGCCCACAGCGCCTCGCGGCGCGTCACGCCGAGCGAGTCGAGCGCGCCCGCGGTCGCCAGTGCCTCGAGCTGGGCCGTCGTCAGCCGCACGCGCCGCACCAGGTCCCGCTGGTCGAGGAACGGGCCGTGCGCCTCGCGCTCGTCGACGAGGCGCTGCGCGAGCGGCTCGCCGATCCCGCGGACCGCGACCAGCCCGAGACGCACCGCGAGCGAGCGTCGCGCCGCACCCGTGCGCTCCCCCGGACCGGGCGTCGGGCCCGTGCCGCTCGGCCGTGGCACCAGCCGCGGCTCGCCGCCCTCCGGCTCCGGCCCCACGCGCTCGACGCACGCCTGCGCCCGCGAGCGCTGCACGTCCGGCCGCAGCACCTCGATCCCGTGCCGCCGCGCGTCGGCGGCGAGGCTCTGCGGCGAGTAGAAGCCCATCGGCTGCGCGGCGAGGATCCCCGCGTAGAACGCCGCCGGGTGGTGCACCTTGAGCCACGCGCTCGCGTACACGAGGAACGCGAACGAGTAGGCGTGCGACTCGGGGAACCCGAAGTCCGCGAACGCCTTGAGCTTGTCGAAGATCTGCTCGCCGACCTCGCGCGAGATGCCGTGCCCCGCCATGCCGGCCATGAGCCGCTCCTTGAGCGCGAGCATGCGCTCCGTGGAGCGCTTGGAGCCCATCGCGCGGCGCAGCTGGTCGGCCTCCGCGGGCGAGAAGTCCGCGACGTCGATCGCCATCTGCATGAGCTGCTCCTGGAACAGCGGTACACCGAGCGTCTTGCGCAGCGACGGCTCGAGCAGCGGGTGCAGGTACGTCACGGGCTGCCGGCCGCGGGCGCGCTCGATGTACGGGTGCACCGAGTTGCCCTGGATGGGGCCGGGACGGATGAGCGCGACCTCGATGACGATGTCGTAGAACGTGCGCGGCTGCAGGCGCGGCAGGGTGCCCATCTGCGCGCGCGACTCGACCTGGAACACGCCCACGGTGTCCGCGGCGGAGAGCAGGTCGTAGACCAGCGGGTCGTCCTGCGGCAGGGCGTGCAGGTCGAGCTCGGGGCCGCCGTGCTCGCGCACGTAGCCGAACGCGATCCGCAGCGCCGTGAGCATCCCGAGGCCCAGCAGGTCGAACTTCACCAGGCCCGCGTCGGCGCAGTCCTCCTTGTCCCACTGCAGGACCGTGCGGCCGGGCATGCGCGCCCACTCCACGGGGCACACCTCGATGACCGGGCGGTCGCACATGACCATGCCGCCGGAGTGGATGCCCAGGTGCCGCGGCAGCCGCAGGAACCGCTCGGCGAGGTCGACGACGTCCGGCGGGATCTCGCCGGCGTCCTCGGCCGACGGCGGCAGCGTCGTGGGGACCACGTCGTGGCCGTCCGCGGTCGCCAGCCCCGGGACCTCGACGCCTCGGGGGGCGCGGCGGGGCGCCGACGCGCCGGGCGTGCCCGACGACCACATCGCGCCGCGCCGCGCGGCGCGTTCGTGCCGGTCCGTGACCACGGCCGCCGCGGGCTCCGGCCAGGGCCCCGCGTGCCCGGTGTGCGGGCCCGGCGGGCGGACCAGCACGTTCGGGCCGTCCGGGGGCGGCGGGGCCGCGGGCCGGTCGCGCAGGCTCCCCCACCGCTCGACGGACTTCGCCCACGCGTCCTGCTGGCCCGCGTCGTAGCCGAGCGCGCGCGCCGCGTCCCGCACCGCGGAGCGCGGCCGGTAGGAGATGACGTTCGCGACCTGCGCGGCGTGCTCGCGCCCGTGCACCGCGTAGACGTGCTGGATGACCTCCTCGCGCCGCGCGGACTCGATGTCCACGTCGATGTCGGGCGGCCCGTCGCGCTCGGGCGCGAGGAAGCGCTCGAACAGCAGCCCGTGGTGCACAGCGTCCACGGCGGTCACGCGCAGCACGTAGCAGACCGCGGAGTTCGCCGCGGAGCCGCGGCCCTGCGCGAGGATCCCGTTGTCGCGGCAGAACTTCACCAGGTCGTAGACGACGAGGAAGTAGCCGGGGAACCCGAGCTCCTCGATGACCCGCAGCTCGTGCTCGAGCTGCGCCCACGCCCCCGGCACCCGCTCCGCCTCGGGCGGGCCGTACAGCTCGAGCGCGCCGCGGCGCACGAGCTCGCGCAGCCAGGAGGCCTCGGTGTGCCCCTCCGGCACCGGGTACGGCGGCAGGGTGGGCGCGACGAGCGACAGGTCGAACGCGCACTGCGCCGCGAGGTCCGCCGCCGCGGCCACGGCGTGCGGGTGACGGCGGTGCCGCGCGAGCATCTCGCGCGCCGAGCGCAGGTGCGCGCCCGTCCCGGCGGGCAGCCAGCCGTCCAGCGCGTCGAGCGAGCTGCGGGCCCGCACGGCCGCGAGCGCCGCGGCGAGGTCCGCGTCCTTCGGGCTCGCGTGGTGCGCGCCGGTCGTCGCGACGAGCGGCAGCCGGGCGCGGCGGGCGAGCTCGGCCAGCGCGTCGGCGCGCTCGTCGTCGTACGCGTCGCCCGCGGACGTCACCTCGACGGCGACGTTGTCCCGCCCGAACAGCGCGACGAGCCGGTCGAGCTCGCGCTCGGCCGCGGACAGCCCGTCCGGGGCGACCGGCACCACGCCCGACGGGTCGCCGCCCGCGAGCGCGCGCCGCACCGCTCCCTTGCGGCAGCCGGTGAGCACGAGCCACTGCCCGCGCGCGGTCGCCGCGAGCTGCTCCAGGTCGTACTCCGCGGCGCCCTTGCGCCCGGTGCGCAGGTGCCCCTCGGCGATCGCGCGGGACAGCGCGCGGTAACCCTCGGGTCCGCGCGCGAGCACGAGCAGGTGCGTCGAGCGCGGGTCGGGCACGCCGGTGGGCTCGTCGAGCACGGGCGGGCCGGGCGGCGGGGCCGGCTCGCGGCCGTGGCGGCGCGCGGTGGGCGCGGGCAGGTGCAGCTCGGCGCCGAACACCGTGGGCAGCCCGACCTTGCGCGCGGCCTCGGCGAACCGCACCACCCCGTACAGGCCGTCGTGGTCGGTGAGCGCGAGCGCCTCGAGGCCCAGGCGGGCGGCCTCGGCGGCGAGCTCCTCGGGCTGGCTCGCGCCGTCGAGGAAGCTGAACGCGGAGTGCGCGTGCAGCTCGGCGTAGCGCTCGCGCGCGGTGGGCCGGCGCTCAGTCATAACGGGCCTCGCACGCCCACCCGTCGGGTGTCGCGACGAGCAGCGCGGCGGGCTCGTCGTCGAACGCGACCTGCAGGTGCGCGCGCGGCGCCTGGCCCTCCCACCAGCGCCCGGCGAGCACCCACGGTCCCGCCCACCCGCGCACGCGGCTGCGCCGCCCCGCCGCCCAGCGCACCCACGCGGGGTCGCCGCGCAGGCCCTCGCGGCCGTCGAGGACGACGCCGGCGCCCGCCGCGTCCTGCACCTGCACGGGTTCCGGCTCGGGCAGGACTGTCGCGGGCGCGGGCGGCGGCAGGCGCCCCGGCCAGGGCCGGTCGAGGGGCCGCGGCGCGGCGCCCTGCTCGCCCCAGGGGCGCACGTGCACCTGCTCGCGCACGTCCCGCCCGCCCTGCAGGCTCACGGCGAGCAGCCCCGCACCGCCGAGGATCGCCTGCACGCGGTCCATCGCGCGGTGCGCCCGCAGGTCACCGCCGGACGGGCCGCCCCACAGCCGGCCCTGCTCGGCGCCCGCGGGGGCGACGTCGAGCGCGGTGACGGACAGCCGCACGAGCACGACGGGCGGCGTGTCGTCGTGCTCGTGCGCGGCGCGCGCGTCGTACGCCCACTGCGCGTCCTCGTCGTCGCGGCGCGTGCGGCGCACCCGGGCGCGCTCGTCGAGCGCGCGCGAGCGGGCCGTCGCGACCGCGGTGGTCGACAGCCAGCTCTCGAGCTGCCAGCGGATCCGGTCGGTGATGCGCGACGGGGACAGCCCGCCCCACCCGCCGAGGTCCGTGCGCCACGTGCGCACCAGGTCCGTGCCGTCGTCGGTGCGGGCGGCGATCTCGAGCCGCCCGCACGTGAGGGAGCGCGCGACGAGCATCGCGTGCAGCTCCTCGGCGAGGCGGCGGCCTGCGAACGTCGCGGTGTCGACGCGGTCGACCGGCGGGTCGAGCTCGGTGGCGACCTCGAGGTCCGCCTCGGGGCGGCGGCGCACGGGCGGTCGCTCGTCCTCGCCGCGCGCGAGCGTGTGCGCCCAGGTGCCGAGGCGGCCGAACCGGGCGTGCACGTCCGTGGCGGGCAGGTCCGCGAGCTGCCCGAGCCTTCGCAGCCCGAGGCGGTGCAGCAGGTCCACGAGCTCGTCGACCTGCCGCCCGGTGTCCTCGGTGGTCGCCGCGAAGCCCAGCTCGGTGACGGCGCGCGGCGCGAGGAACGCCGCGGACCCGCCGGGCGGCACGTGCGCCCCGGTGCGCGCCGCGACCACGGCGGCGAGCAGGCCGTCCGCGGTGCCGACGGCGCACTCGTGCCCGGTGTGCTGCGCGACGGCCTCGACGAGCCGCTCCGCGAGGTTCTCCTCGGACCCGTGGTAGCGGCTCGCGCCGCCCGCGGGCAGCAGCAGGAGGCCGGGGCGGACCACCTCGACCCCGGCGACGACGGTCTCGGCGGCGACCGCGACGGGCTCGAACAGCCGCGTGTCGCGCGCGTCGTCGGCGGGCAGCAGCTCGAGCTCGGGGCACACCGACTGCGCCTGGCGGCGGCGCATCCCCCGCCGCACGCCGTCGGCCCGGGCGAGCGCGCCGACGGCGACGACGTGCTGGCCGAGCAGCACGGCGGCGGGCAGGTGCCGCGGCACCTCGAGGGCCTGCGACGCGGCGACGACGGGCCAGTCGGGCACCCACAGGACGGTGGTGCGCGTACTCATGGTCGCCTCATCCGACGAGCCGGAGCGCCGGCTCCTGCCCGACCACCTGGTCGGCGACCTGCTGCGCGGTCGGTCGCTGCACGGTCGGCTGCTGCGCGGTCGGCTGCTGGGCGGCGGCGCCCGACGCGGCCGCATCGCCCGGTACGGGCAGCGGGAACGTCACGTCGAGCGCGCGCGGCACCCCCGCGCCCGCCCGTCCGGCGCGCGTGACGTGCACGCGGTGCCGCCGCAGGCGCCCGTGCCCCTCGCCGAGCCCCGTCCAGGCGCCGCGCTCGGCGGTGAGGACGACGTGCGCGCCCGGCCAGGGCGTGGTGGCGAGCAGCACGCCGCCGCGCTCGCGCGCCCGGGCGGACAGGCGCCGCCGGTCCGCGTCGGTGAGCCGCACCTGCGGGCCGACGACGACCACGTCGACCCCGTCGAGCAGCGCGGCGAGCACGAGCGCGGCGTCCGGCCCGGGCTGCGGCACGACGGCGAGCCGGTCGAGCACCACGCCCGCCTCCGCGGCGGCCAGCAGCCCCAGGGCGGGCTGGCCGACGACCGCCGCCCACGAGCCGGCCACGCTCGTCGCGGCGAGCAGGGCGAGCGCGAGCGACGTGGACCCCAGGACGGCGGTGGTGGCGCCGCGGCGCAGCCCGTCCGGCAGGAGCGGGGTGAGCGCGGGCGGGACGGGCAGCGGGGGCCGCTCGGTGGTCAGCAGCGCGCTCGTCAGGACCCCGGGGGCGCGGACCGGCGCGCCGTGCGCCCGGTCGTGGGCCCGGTCGTGGGCCCGGTCGTGCGTCAGGCCGTGGGGCGGGTCGTGCGGTGCGGGCACCGCGACGGGACCGGTCGGCGCGGGGCGCTCGTCCAGCAGCACGCTGCGCGCCCCGGTGCGACGCTCGGCGTGCGCGAGGGCGAGCCGGGCGCGTGCGACCCGCTCCTCCCGCGACAGCACGTCGACCGTCATCGCTGCTTCCCCTGTGGACGACCGCCGACCGGACGACCCGGGCGGACACCTGCACGAAGCGCTCTGACCTGCGCGCTGACCTGCGCAGACATGGTCAGATGGATCTTCGTTCGAACGTCTGTTCGATCCATCTAGTACACGTCGCGCGACCGGTGATGTCAACCTGCGCGAGCCCCGCCCGGCCGCTTCCACCCGGTCGGACGACCGTGACCAGGGGCAACTGGTTCCGGCGTATGATTTGACAGATTCATCAATCCATCAGGCGCACTCCCCCACCCCTGGAGCACCCCGTGCCGCACGGCGTCGACCGCCCCCTGGCCGAGATCAAGGCCGACCTGTTCAAGGCCCTCGGGCACCCCGTCCGGGTCCGCACCCTCGAGCTGCTCGTCGAGCGCGACCGCCAGGTCGCCGACCTGCTCACCGAGCTCGACCTCGAGGCCTCCCACCTCTCGCAGCACCTCGCGGTCCTGCGCCGCTCGGGCGTCGTCACCGCGCGCCGCACCGGCAACGCCGTGCACTACACGCTGGCGCTGCCCGCCGTCGCGGACATGCTCGCCGCCGCGCGCGCCGTGCTCGTCGACGCCGCCGCGCGCCGCGCCGAGGTGCTCGCCGAGGTGCTCGAGGAGGCGCGGTGAGCCACCAGGACGACCCTCAGCCCGTCCAGCCCTTCCCGCCCGTCACGCCGCCCACCCCGACCGTCGCCGCACGCCTGCGCCACCTCCTGCCCGGCCGCGACGACTACGCCGGCCTGTCCCGCTCGTGGCGCCGCGACCTGGTCGCCGGCCTGACCGTCGCGGTCGTCGCCCTGCCGCTCGCGCTCGGCTTCGGCGTGTCCTCTGGCACCGGGGCGGCCGCCGGGCTCGTCACCGCGATCGTCGCGGGAGCGGTCGCCGCCGTCCTCGGCGGGTCGCACCTGCAGGTCAGCGGCCCCACCGGCGCGATGGCGGTCGTCCTCGTCCCGATCGTCGCCCGCTACGGGCCCGAGTGGGTGCCCGTCGTCGCGATCATGGCCGGCGGGATCGTCGTGCTCGCCGGGGTCCTCGGCCTCGGCCGTCTCGTCGCATACCTGCCGTGGCCCGTCGTCGAGGGGTTCACCATCGGCATCGGCGTCGTCATCGCGCTGCAGCAGGTGCCGCTCGCGCTCGGCACCCCCAAGGCCGAGGGCGAGAACGCCGCGCTCGTCGCGGTCCGCACCGTCGCCGCGACCGACTGGTCCGCGGCGGTCGCGCCGCTCGCGCTCGTCGCGCTCGGCGTGCTGCTCGTCGTCGGGTTGCCCCGCCTGCACCGTGCGGTCCCCGCCTCGCTCGTCGCCGTCGCGGTCGCCACCGTCGTCGCGGAGGTCACCGACCTCGACGTCGAGCGGATCGGCGCCCTGCCCGCCGGCCTGCCCGCGCCGCACCTGCCCGTCGTGGACCTGGCGACGACGAGCGCGCTGTTCTCCTCCGCGCTCGCCGTCGCGGCGCTCGCCGCGCTCGAGTCCCTCCTGTCGGCGCACGTCGCCGACGGCATGACGGACGACGTCCCGCGCACCCGCCCCAACCGCGAGCTCGTCGGCCAGGGCGTCGCCAACGTCGCCTCCGGGCTGTTCGGCGGCCTGCCCGCCACCGGCGCGATCGCGCGCACCGCGGTCAACGTCCGCACCGGCGCCCGCACGCGCCTCGCCGCGCTGAGCCACGCCGTCGTCCTCGCGCTCGTCGTGCTCGTGGCCGCGCCGCTCGTCGGCCGCGTCCCCGTCGCCGTGCTCGCCGCCGTGCTGCTCGTCACCGCCGCGCGCATGGTCGACCTGCGCACCGCCGCGGCCATCTGCCGCTCGGGCCGCGCCGGGACGCTCGTCCTGCTGGCGACGCTCGTCGTGACCGTCGCGTTCGACCTGGTGCTCGCCGTCGAGGTGGGCGTCGCCGTCGCGGCCGTCCTGTCGCTGCGGGCCGTCGCCCGCTCGAGCGGCCTGCACCGCGAGGACCCGCCCGACGAGGTGCTGGGCGCGGACACCGAGCAGGCGCTGCTGCACGAGCACATCGCGGTGTACCGGATCGACGGCGCGCTGTTCTTCGCGGACGTGCGCCGGTTCCTCGACGAGCTCACGCAGGTGACCGACGTGCGCGTCGTCGTGCTGCGCCTGTCGCGCGTGACCGTCATCGACACCAGCGGCGCGCACGCGCTCGTGCAGATCGTCACGGACCTCGAGCGGCGCGGCGTCGTCGTGCTGCTCAAGGGCCTGCGCCCGCAGCACCGCCGCGTCGCCGAGAGCATCGGCGTGCTCGACGCGCTGCGGCACGGGTCGCACCTGTTCGACGACCTCGACGCGGCGCTCGAGCACGCCCGGGAGCACGTGCGCTCCGCGCGGGTCCCCGAGACGATGGGCGCGTCCGGGCCGTCGGGCCCGGCGCACGACTGACGACCCAGGAGGACGCCCGTGGTCTCGCTGACCCGCCCCGTCGCACCGGACCCGTACGCTCTGCTGCCCGCCGTGCCGTCGTTCGAGGTGACGAGCACCGACTGGACGCACGGCGAGCGGGTCCCCGACGTGCACACCAACACCCCCGCCGGCAGCAACGTGTCGCCGCACGTCGCCTGGAGCGGGTTCCCGCCGCAGACCGCGGGCTTCGCGGTGAGCGTGTTCGACCCGGACGCGCCCGGCGTCGCGGGGTGGTTCCACTGGACGGTGCTGGGGCTGCGCGCGGACGTCACGTCCCTGCCCACCGGGGCGAGCTCGAGCGACGGGCCCGGGCTGCCGCCGCACGCGTTCGAGCTGCGCAACGACGACGGCACCGTCGGGTACGTGGGCTGCGCACCGCCGCCGGGAGACCAGGTGCACCGCTACTTCCTCGTCGTGCACGCGCTCGACACCGCGGACCTGGGGCTGCCGCGCGACACGCCGCCGGGCGCGGCGAGCTGCGCCCTGGTGTTCCACACCCTGGCCCGCGGTGTCCTGGTCGGCACCTACCAGCGCTGACCCGGTCCGGGGTCGGTAGGGTTCCGGCGTGACTCTCGGGACCCTGGACTGGACGTCGGCGCTCGAGCACCTCGACCTCGTCGCCCCGGCCACCGCACGCGCGCTGACCGCGTGGGCGGCCACGGACGACGACGTCGCCCGGCACGTGCTCGTCGCCCCCATCGACCCGGGCCTCGCGGACACCGCGGTGCTCACCGAGGCGTTCTCCCTGCCGCCGTCGGCGTCGGCGAACTGCGTGCTCGTCGCCGGCCGCCGCCAGGGCGAGGAGCGCGTCGCCGCGGCCGTGGTCCGGGCGACGACCCGCGCGGACGTCAACAACGCGGTCAAGCGCCTGCTGGACGTGCGCAAGGCGTCGTTCCTGCCGACCGACCGCGCGACCGCGGAGTCCGGCATGGAGTACGGCGGCATCACGCCCGTGGGCCTGCCCGACGGCTACCGCGTGCTGGTGGACGCCCGGGTCACGGTGCCCGACGAGGGCGGCGAGCTCGTCGTGGTCGGCAGCGGCCTGCGGCGCTCGAAGATCGCCCTGCCGGGCTGGCTGCTGGCCCGGATGCCCGGCGTCGAGGTCGTGGAGGGCCTTGCCCTCGCGTGACCTCGTTGGCCGTCCGACGGCCTGCGCTTGACGCTCCGGTGACCCCCGCGTGGCCCGTCGCTGACGGTGTGGTCAGGGCCTCCGGCGGCGCCCGCCCGAGTCGGGACGGACGTCCCCCCGGAGGGCCGGACGGACGTCCGACGATCGAGTCATGCACCTCCTCCTGACCGCCCCGACCGAGACCCAGGACGCGCCCGAGTCCACCCACGACGAGCCGGTCGTCACCACGTTCCTCGCGGTGGCCCAGGCGCAGGCCGACGAGCTGCCGCCCTTCTGGGACTGAGCGGCGACGACCGACCCCGCGCCGCAACGACGGCGATCCGGCGCGGGGTCACCCCACCGCGCGCGTGGCCCAGAACGCCACGGCCGCGGCCGCGGCGACGTTGAGGGAGTCGACGCCGCCGGACATCGGGATGCGCACGACGAGGTCGCACGCCGCCACCGTCGCCGGCTTGAGCCCGTGCCCCTCGGCGCCGAGGACGAGCGCGAGCCGCTCCGGCAGGTCCGCGACGAGGTCGTCGAGCGTGACCGAGTCGTCGGACAGGGCGAGCGCCGCGGTGACGAACCCCGCCTCGCGGAGCGCGTCGACGCCGCCGGGCCACGGGTCGACGCGCGTCCACGGCACCTGGAAGACGGTGCCCATCGACACCCGCACGGAGCGCCGGTAGAGCGGGTCGGCGCAGCGCGGCGTCACGAGCACCGCGTCGACGCCGAGCGCCGCGGCGGAGCGGAACGCCGCGCCGACGTTCGTGTGGTCGACGACGTCCTCGAGCACCGCGACCCGACGCGCACCCGCCAGGAGCTCCGCCAGGTCCGGCAGCGGCGGGCGGGGCATGGCCGCGAGCGCCCCGCGGTGCACGTGGAAGCCCGTGATCGCCTCGAGCACCGGCTCGTCCGCCACGTACACGGGCACGGGCGCGTCCCCGTCCGGCAGCGCCGCCGCCATGCGCTCCAGGTCGGGCACCCACCGCGGCGCGAGCAGCACGGAGCGCGGACGGTGCCCGGCGCGCAGGGCGCGCTCGAGCACCGTCGAGCTCTCCGCGATGTACAGGCCCTTGGCGGGCTCGTGCCGGGAGCGCAGCGCGACGTCCGTGAGGGAGACGTAGTCGGCGAGCCGGTCGTCGGACGGGTCGGTGACGGTCAGCAGGTCGAGACGCACGGGCCCCAGTCTCCCGCGTCAGGCGCGGGCGAGGCGCACCACGGGCTGCGCACCGTCGTCGACGACGAACGCGGCGCGCTCGTCCGCGACGCGCACCTCGTAGTCGCCGCGCCAGCCGGTGACCGTGACACGGCCCTCGGCGTCGGTGCGCAGGGTCGTCGGCGCGTGCCACCACTCGCCGCGCACGAGGTCGCGCAGCGCGTGGTACGCGGGCTTCGGGGTGCCGTCGCGGCGCACGAGACCGGCGGGCGCGCCGAGCCAGGCCCCCGCGTCGCCCAGGCCCCAGTAGGTCACGGACTGCACGGCGGGGTGCTCGGCGAGCAGCGTGTAGTGCCGCGCGGCCTCCTGCGCCTGCCGCTCCTCCCCCTCGGGCGTGGACGGCCAGGAGTCGACGACGTAGTCGTTGAGGTCGTCGATCTCCGGCGGCATGAGGTGGCCGGACACGAGCGTGGTCTCGGTGAAGTGCAGCGGCAGCCCGAACCGGGAGAACCGCTCGAGGACGCGGTGCGTCTTCTCCTCGCCCCACCAGCCCTGGTGCATGTGGCTCTGCAGCCCGAGCGCGTCGACCTGGATGCCCGCCTCGAGGACGCCCTCGATGAGGCACTCGTACGCGGTCGACATGTCGAAGTCGTTGAGCAGCAGCGTCGCGTTCGGGTTGGCCTCGCGCGCGGTCTCGAACGCGAGCCGGATGGTCTCGATGCGCCCGCGCTCCCAGGCGAGCGGCGTGACCGCGTTCTCCTCGGCACGGAACACGGGCATGATCACGACCTCGTTGATCGCGTCCCACGTGTCGATCAGGCCGGCGAACGCGGTGACGTCGCGCGTGATGCGCTCGCGCGCGATCCGCTCGACCTCCTCGACGGGCCGCCCGAGCAGCCACGTCGGCGCGAGCGTGTGCCACAGCAGCGGGTGGCCCTTGACCCGCACGCCGCGCTCGACGAGGCGGCGCGCGGCGGCCGCGAGCAGCTCGGTGCGCGGCGCACCCTCCTCGGGCTCGAAGTGCCGCCAGTAGAACGGCAGCGTCGCGGTGTCGAACAGGCCGTGCCACAGGTCCTCGAGCGGCGCGGACGCGCCCTCGGGCAGGCCGATCTCGTCGAACGCGATGCAACCGAACCCGAACGCGTGCCGCGTCTGCGCGACGACGACGTCGCGCTCCGCGAGCGGCGCGCCGCTCGGGTCGAGGACGGTCAGGACGGTCGACGTGGTGCGGTGGCCGATCGCCGGCATGGTGACTCCTTCGTCAGTGGGTCGGGTCAGAGTACGGGGGTACGGGCGAGCAGGCGGCCACCGGCGAGCGCGACGGCTCCTCCGGCGAGCGCCACGGCGGGCACGACGAGGAACGCGGCGTGCACGCCCACGGCGTCGGCGAGGGCGCCGAGCACGAACGGGGCGACGCCGATCGCGAGCCCGCCGACGAGCGTGGCGCGGGCCTGGGCGCGGTCCTGGCCGTGCGGGGCGGTGGACAGCAGGAGCGCGATCGACAGCGGGTACTGGGCGCCGCAGCCGAAGCCGACGACGACGAGCCCGGCGAGGGCGACGCCGGTGGCGGTCGCGGTCCACAGCACCGCCCAACCGAGCGCGGTGACGACGAACGACGCGGCGAGGACGTGCGCGGGACGGATCCGCAGGGTCAGCGGGCCGACGAGGAAGCGCACGGCGGACAGGCCGGCGACGAAGCCCGCGGTGGTGGCGGTCGCGATGCCGGCGCCGGCGCCGGTCTGCTCGCGCACGAGGTCGGTGGACCAGTACGTCGTGACGTTCTCGAGCGCGATGGCCGCGACGATCGAGGCGAGGAAGAACCAGGAGGCCGCCGGCGGCGCGGGCGGACGGACCGCACGCGGCTCGGTGGCCGGCCCGGTCGCCGTCCCGGTCGTCGTCCCGGTCGTCGTCTGCGTGGCCGGCTCCGTCGCGACGAGCACCGCCTCGGTGCGCGGCGCGGGGCCCGGCCGCTCCGCGGGCGGGGTCATGGCGCCGCCGACCGGCAGGCGGGTCGTCGCCCACGCGACGAGGACGGCGAGCCCGACGGTGACGGCGACGGCCGGCCGCCACCCCCAGCCGATCGCGACGCATGCGCCCGCGGCGAGCGGGCCGACGAGCCCGAGGCTCGACCCCACGCCGTTCGCCTCGGTCAGCGCGGCCGGTGCGGAGGGCCCGTGGTGCTGCGCGAGCCCCGCCTGCGCCCCGGCGATCGCGACGTTCCCGCCCAGGGCGACGAGCGCGACCGACGGGAGGCTGACGACCAGGGCGGGCGCGAGCACGAGGCCGAGCACGCCCGCGCCGACGAGGCAGAGCCCGAGCGCGACGGCGGAGCGCCGCCCGAGCCGGGTCACGAGCCGCGGGGTGTCCGCGCTCGCGGCGATCGCCCCGACCGCCATCGCGGTGCCGTGCAGGCCGGCCTGCGCGTCGCTGATGCCGAGCTCGTCGGCGAGGAGCGGGACGCTCGGGTTGAAGCTGTAGAGGAACCAGCCCCACATCACGAAGACGCCGTAGAAGGTCCAGGTCAGGCGGTCGCGGCGCACCGCCCGAGGATACGTGCCCGAGGCAGCGGAGATGCGGGACCCGCGCGACGGCGCGTCCGCGGCCGCACGCGTCAGCGGACGGCCCGGCGGGCGGGCCGGCTCGCCCGCAGCCGCGCGACGAGCGTGTCGAGCTCGCGCCGGTACTCGGGCGCGCGCGGGTACCCGGAGTGCGCGGCGACCCGCAGCAGGTACGCGTCCGCGTCGACCTCGGTCGCGGGTGCGTCCACCGCCGAGCCCGCGTGGGTGTCCACGGGGAAGCCGATGAAGTCGGTGCGTCGCCACAGGCTGCGCCACCGGACGGTCGGCCTGCCCCCGGCCCGCGAGGTGAGCGAGCCGAGGAGCGTGGGCCCCGTCGGTGCGGTCGCGGTCGGCAGGCGTGCGGGCCACGGGTCCGCCGCCCAGGGCCGGGCACCCGGGCTCGGGCGGGTGCCGAGCACGGCCGGGCCGAACAGCTCGGGGAAGAACCGGCCGAAGTACGCGCGCAGCTGCGTGCCGTACGTCAGCAGGGCGACGCGGTGGTCGTGCGGGCCCACCGGCCCGTCCCACCGCGCCATCAGCGTGGCGACCGCGACGACACCGCCCAGGCTGTGGGCCGAGACCAGCACGCGGCGCCGCGCGCGCCGCCTCGCCGCCGGGCAGCGGCGTGCCGTCGTCACCGAGCCACGCGTCGATCCTCGCCCGCAGCTCGGGCACGACCCGCTCGGCGTAGCACGGAGGCGCGAACGGGTGCGCGGCGCGCGGCAGGAAGCACATCAGGTCCCACAGCAGCCCCCACGGACGGGCGAGCGCCTGCTTCGAGCCCGCGAGCACGACGCTGACGACCGCGAGACCGAACGCCGCGACGACGGCCGACCCGGACAGGTCGACGCCCACCGACCACACGGTGCCGAGCGGGCCGTCGTAGCGCGTAGCGGGGTCGGGCAGCGCGAGAGACCCGACGAGCGCGAGCAGGTACAGCAGCGCGAGCGCCCCGACGAGCGGCTCGGCGCGGTGCGCGAGGGCCGCGAGCCGCCGGGCGGCCTGCACGGCGACCTCCTCGCCGTTGCCCGGTGGCCGCGCCGCACCACCGGGCACGAGCGGCACCGGCCGGCGCCTCAGCGCCGCCGAGCGCAGGCCGAGCGCGAGCACGAGCACGACGAGCAGCAGGACGACCGCGACGCTCGCGACCGCGAACTGCTGGAAGCCGGGCGGGACGTGGAGCCCGGCGGCGGGCGGGGCGGCGACGACGACCGGGTCGCGCAGCGGGTCGGCGGCCGCGGCCGCCTCGAGGGCCGCGGCGGTCTCCGCCGTGACGCGCTGGTTCTCCGCGGCGCCGGGCGCGTCGAGCCATGACACGGTGCCGAGCACCGCGGCGGCGCTCAGCACCATCGCGAGCCCGCCCGCGAGCGCGAGCAGCACCGCCGGTCCGCGCCCCGACCAGGCCTCGCGGGCACGCGCGGCGTGCCGCCGGTTGGCTGCGGTCGCCACGACGACGAGCGCGACGAGCGCCACGCCCGCGAGAGAGCGCCACACGACACCGACGGTCCCGCCCGACCACAGCACCGCGAGCACGGCGCTGACGAGCGTGCCGACGACGAGCGGCGCCCACACCGCCGCGCGCAGCCGCGCGCGCAGGCCCACGGCGGCCACCACGAGCAGCACCATGAGCGCGACGAGGACGCGCGGCAGCGCGTGCAGCCCGAGGAACGGTGGCGACCCCGGGTCCGTGGGCCGCAGCGGGTCGTCGCCCGAGCGCGCGACCGCGACCACCACCACGCCGAGCAGGAGGAGCGCCGCCGCGAGCAGCGCGACCTCGGCGGCGCGGGACACGCGCGCCTCGGCCCCGGGCGTCGACCGGCGCAGCGGCTCGAGCCGCAGCCGGGCCGTGCGCCACGCGGCGAGCACGACGAGCACGACGGCGGCGACGACGACGAGCGCCCACGGCAGCCGTCCGTCCTCGGCCCACACCCCGGGCCCGAGGCAGCCGCGCTCCCCGAACCCGTCGGACCGCGCGCACTGCGGCGAGTCCCGGTACAGGAAGTGCCACGCCACGAGCCCCGCGAGCGTCGCGAACGCCGCCGCGAGGTGCGCGAACCACTGCACGGACGACCGCCGGGCGTGCGTCCAGAAGCCGGGGCGCGCGAGCAGCGGCCACGTCTCGCCCCGGTCGAGGTGCGAGCCCTCGGCCAGGCCCCGCGCCTTCGTCGTCGACATGCGCCGCTCGTACCGGATCCGGCCGGTCGAGCCGACCGCCGCGAGGACCACCAGGACGACCGCGGTGAGCACGACGAGCGCCGCGGTCCGCCCGCCCGTCGACCACCGCGCCGCGGTGTCGGTCCAGCCCGGCAGCGCGGAGCACACCTGCACGTACGTGACGTCGCCGACCGGTGTGCGCGGCCCGAAGCACTGCGCGCCGACCACGCCGAGCGTCACGGTCGCGAGCGTCGCGAGCCACAGCAGCGTGAGCAGCAGCCCGAACAGCCGCACGAGCCCGCCCGCGGCCGACGAGCGCCGCCCGTGGGGCTCGTCGGCGTCGCGCGACCAGTACGCGACGTTCGCGAGGCCGAACGGGACGATCAGCACCCACAGCGCCCGCACGACGCCGGCGACGACCCCGCTGACCCTGCCCAGCCCGGGCACGGTCGACAGGCGCGCCATCGCGCCCCACGAGTACGCCTCGCGCCGCACGCCGGGCGGCACCTCGCGCGGGTCGCCCGCCCGCCGCGGCGCCGCGGCGACGGCGGGCGTGGGCGTCCAGAAGCTGCCCAGCTCGTCGCCGTCGACCTGCTCCACCTGACCGGGGTCGAGCTCGAGCATCGCGGCCGGCGGGGTGTTCGCCCCCCCGTGGACCCGCAGCTCGAGGACGTCGACCTCGTCCGCCCCCCGGCGCCACCGGCGCACCGTCGCCCCCTCTCGTCGGCCGCTGTCGACCCTAGTCACCCGGACGGAGCAACCGCCACGCCTTCGCCCCCCGCCCGGGACGCGCGAGGGCCCGGGACGCGTGCGCGTCCCGGGCCCTGCGTCGTGCAGCCGTGCGGTCGGTCAGGCCGCCGCGCAGCTCGCGGTCACGCCGTCGGGCGAGCCCGAGCCGACGAAGCCGGCCGTCGTGCTCTGCCCCGCGGCGAGCGTGCCGTTCCACGCCGCGTTCGAGATCGTGTTCCCGGACGAGGTGCCGCCCCACGCCTGGGTGACGGTCGCGCCGTTCACGGTGACCTTCCAGCCGGAGACCCCGCCGGAGCCGGCGGTCACGACCACGTCGGCGACGTAGCCGCCGGACCAGCTCGAGTTGACCCGCACGGTCGCGCTGCACGCGCCGGTCGGCGCCTCGGTGGGCTCGTCCGTCGGCTCCTCGCTGGGCTCCTCCGACGGCTCCTCGCTCGGCTCCTCCGAGGGCTCCTCGCTGGGCTCCTCCGAGGGCTCCTCCGACGGCTCCTCCGTCGGGTCGCCGCCGTCACCGATGATGATGTCGCTGCACAGGTAGTACGGCTGGTCGAGGTGGCTCGCCTGCCAGATCGTGTACAGCACCGCACGGCCGCTGCGGCCCGGCAGCGAGATGTCGGTCTCGTAGAGGCCGGTCGTCGGGTACGAGCCCGTCTCCTTGACGAGGTCCAGCGAGCCCCACGTGAGGGCCTGCTTCGTGGGGTCGAAGCCCGGCTTCGTCACGTAGATGCGCAGGTAGTCCGCGCCGTGCTTCGCGCCGTCCGTGAGGGTCAGACGGAACGAGTTCGGGACGCGCTTCGCGACCCACGGGCCGATCTCGTCGAGCGACGCGTACAGGCCGTTCTGGGTGCGCCCGCCGGAGCAGAGCTGGCCGTCGGGGACGACGGCCTCGTGCCGGCCGCCCACGTTCTCGCGGTACAGGCCGTTCCAGTTCCACATGGTGCTGGGGTTCTTCTGGAACGCCTGCCAGCACATCGGGTCGAGCGTCGCCATCTCGGGGTTGAGGTGGTCACCACCCCAGCGCTCCCAGCAGCCGTAGTTGCGGGTGGGCGGGTCGGTCACCGATCCGTGCGCGCTCGCCGAGGGGGCGAGCAGCGTCATACCGCCGAGGCTCACGGCCAGGGCCAGCGGCACGGCGAGCACCGCGCGGCGCAGGCGACGCAGCGGCCCTCGTCGGGCGGGGGGTGCGGTCGGTCGCATCGTTCCTCCTGGGGGGTCGGTGCCCACGAGCAGGCCGCGACGATGTGGCCGGCGCTCGCAGGCGCGGTGTCACCACCGTCACCGTGCACCGACCGGGTGAACAACGCCCGAATCGTTTCGTCCCGGAGACCGAAAGGACCTCGGTCCCGTGCGCCCGCCCGGCGTCAGGTGCGCCCGCCCGGCGTCAGGTGCGCCCGCCCGGCGTCAGGCCTCGTCGGTCGCCGCCGCCGCGAACTGGCTGCGGTACAGCCGCGCGTACGCCCCGTCCGCCGCGAGCAGGCCCTCGTGCGTGCCCTGCTCGACGATCGCGCCGTGCTCCATCACGAGGATCACGTCCGCGTCGCGGATCGTGGACAGGCGGTGCGCGATGACGAACGACGTGCGCCCCGCGCGCAGCGCGCCCATCGCGCGCTGCACGAGCACCTCGGTGCGGGTGTCGACCGAGGACGTCGCCTCGTCCAGCACGAGGATCGCCGGGTCCGACAGGAACGCGCGCGCGATCGTCAGGAGCTGCTTCTCCCCCGCGGAGACGCCCGTGCCCTCGTCGTCGATCATCGTGTCGTACCCGTCCGGGAGCGTCCGCACGAACCGGTCGACGTGCGTGGCCTGCGCCGCGGCGACGACCTGCTCGTGCGTCGCGCCGTCCACCCCGTAGGCGATGTTCTCCTCGATCGTGCCGCCGAACAGCCACGTGTCCTGCAGCACCATGCCGGTGGTCCGCCGCAGCTCGTCGCGCGTCAGCTCGCGGGTGTCGACGCCGTCGAGCGTGATGCGGCCGGCGTCGATCTCGTAGAACCGCATGAGCAGGTTGACGAGCGTCGTCTTGCCCGCGCCGGTCGGACCGACGATCGCGACCGTCTGGCCGGGCTCGGCCACGAGGGACAGGTCCTCGATGAGCGGCTCGTCGGGCGCGTAGGAGAACGCGACGTGCTCGAACACCACGCGCCCGCGCACCGGGCGGGGCAGCCGCGCCGGCTCGCGCGGGTCCGGCTCCTGCTCGGGCGCGTCGAGCAGCTCGTAGACGCGCTCGACGGACGCCACGCCCGACTGCAGCAGGTTCGCCATGCTCGCGAGCTGCGTGATCGGCTGCGTGAACTGCCGCGAGTACTGGATGAAGGCCTGCACGTCGCCGAGCGTCATCGTCCCCGACGCGACGCGCAGCCCGCCGACCACGGCGACGATGACGTAGTTGAGGTTCGAGAGGAAGCCGAGCGCCGGCTGGATGATCCCCGAGATGAACTGCGCGCGGCGCGTCGAGTCGTACAGCGCCTCGTTGCGGTCGTCGAACGTGGCCAGCGCGTCGGCCGAGCGGCCGTACACCTGCACGAGCGTGTGGCCGGTGAACATCTCCTCGATGTGCGCGTTGACCTGGCCCGTGTAGGTCCACTGCTCGACGAAGCGGGGGCGCGAGCGCCGCGCGATGAGCGCCGCGACGAGCATCGACGCCGGCACGGTGACGAGCGCGACGACCGCCAGGAGCGGCGAGATCCAGAACATCATCGCGAGCACGCCGACGACCGTGAGCAGCGACGTGATGACCTGGCTGAGCGTCTGCTGGAGCGTCTGGGCCACGTTGTCGATGTCGTTCGTCACGCGCGAGAGCAGCTCGCCGCGCGGCTGGGAGTCGACGTAGCCGAGCGGCACCCGCGCGAGCTTCGCCTCGACCTCGGCGCGCAGCCGCAGCACGGCGCGCTGCACGACGCCCGCCGTGATCCGGCCCTGCCCCCACCCGAACAGGAACGAGCCGACGTACACCGCGACGACGACGAGCAGCACCTGGCCGAGGCGGTCGAAGTCGACCCCCTGCCCGGGCACCACGCTCATCCCGGAGACCATGTCCGCGAGCTGGTCCTGCCCCTGCGCGCGCAGCCCCGCGACGGCCTCGGCCTGCGTGGCCCCGGCGGGCAGCATCGCGCCGACCACGCCCTCGAACAGCACGTCGGTGGCGGTACCGAGGAGCTTGGGCCCGATCACCGCGAGCACCACGGACGCGGCCCCGAGGACGACGACCGCGACCAGCCGCACCCGCTCGGGCCGCAGGTCGCGCAGGAACCGCCGGGCCGAGACCCGGAACGCGGTCGACCGCTCCCCCGGCATGCCGAGCGCGCCCATCGGGCCGTGCCCGGGCCCGGGGCGGCGCGGCGGGCCGGGCGGGCGCGCGGGTGCGCTCACCGGTCGACCCTCGCCCGCGCTCACGCGGCCTCCTCCGCCTCGAGCTGGGACAGGACGATCTCCTGGTACGTGGGGTTGTCCGCGAGCAGCTCGTCGTGCGTGCCCTGCCCGACCACCCGCCCGTCGTCGAGGACGACGATCCGGTCGGCGTGCCGGATCGTCGCGACGCGCTGCGCGACGACGAGCACCGCCGCCTCGCGCGTCACGGGCACGAGCGCCGAGCGCAGCGCCGCGTCCGTCGCGTAGTCGAGTGCGGAGAACGAGTCGTCGAACAGGTACAGGCGCGGCCGCGCCGCCACGGCCCGGGCGATCGCGAGGCGCTGGCGCTGCCCGCCGGAGACGTTGGTGCCGCCCTGGGCGATCGTCGCGTCCAGCCCGCCGGGCATCGCCTCGACGAAGTCGCGCGCCTGCGCCACCTCCAGGGCGTGCCACAGCTCGTCGTCGGACGCGCCGGGCGCGCCGTACTCGAGGTTCGAGCGGACCGTCCCGGCGAACAGGTACGGCTTCTGCGGGACGAGCCCGATCTCGCCCCAGAGCTCGCCGGGGTCGAGGTCGCGCACGTCCACGCCGCCGAGCAGGACCTGCCCGTCGGTCACGTCGTACAGGCGCGGAACGAGGTGCAGCAGCGTGGTCTTCCCGGACCCGGTCGAGCCGACGATCGCGGTGGTCCGGCCGGGCTCGACGACGAGCGAGACGTCCTCCAGGACCGCGCGCTCGGCACCCGGGTACCGGAACTCGACGTGCCGCAGCTCGAGCCGCGCCCGCTCGCGGGGGTCCGGCGGCAGCGGCACGGGCGCCAGGGGCGGCAGGACGCTCGTGCTGGTCTCGAGCACCTCGCCGACCCGCCCCGCGGCCACCACAGCGCGCGGGAACATGACGAACATCATCGTGCTCATCATCACGGCCATGAGGATGTAGGCGAGGTAGGACAGGAACGCCGTGAGCTGGCCGACCTGCATCACGCCGTCCGCCACCCGGTGCCCGCCGAACCACACGACCGACGTGCTGGTGACGTTGAGGACCAGCATCACGGCCGGGAACATGAGCGCCATGAGCTGCCCCGTGCGCAGCGACGTGTCGAACAGCGCGCGGTTCGCCTCGTCGAACCGCGCGGCCTCGCGCTCCTCGCGGACGAACGCCCGGACCACGCGCATGCCCGCGATCTGCTCGCGCAGCACGCGGTTGATCGCGTCGATGCGCTGCTGCACGACCCGGAAGTACGGGATCATCCGCGAGACGATCGCGCCGATCACCGCGCCGAGCACGGGGACCGCGACCAGCAGGACGACGGACAGCCCGGGGTCCTCCTGCAGCGCCATGACCACGCCACCGACGAGCATGATCGGCGCCATCACGACGAACGTGAACGTCATGAGCGCGACCATCTGGATCTGCTGCACGTCGTTGGTCGTGCGCGTGATGAGCGTGGGCGCGCCGAACCGGCCGACCTCCTGCGCGGAGAACGTCTGCACGTGCGCGAACAGCCGCCGGCGCAGGTCCCGGCCGAACGCGGTGGCGGCGTACGAGCCGTACCAGACGGCCGCCACCGCGGCAGCGACCTGCACGAGGCTCACGGCGAGCATGACGCCGCCGAGCCGCACGATCACCGCGGTGTCACCGACCGCGACGCCGTCGTCGATGATGCGGGCGTTGAGGCTCGGCAGGTAGAGCGTCGCGAGGGTCTGCACGAGCTGGAGGACGAGCACGGCCGTGACCGCGCCCGCGTACGGCCGCAGGTGCTCCCGCAGCAGCCGGTTGAGCATCGGCACTCCTCACGCTCGGCGGTCCGGCGAGGGCCGGTCGGCCGGCGCGGGCCGGCACCCTCGAGCGGACACGCTAGGCGGCGTCCCGGTCCGCGGTGAACCTCTTTCGCCCTGAGCGCACCGCGCCCCGCCGCCCGGCCCCTGCGGGGCAGACGGCGGGGCGGCGTGCGGTCGGACCGCGGTCAGGCCTGGTCGCGCGGCGGCGGAGGGGCGGGCGGCCCGTCCTGCTGCGGCGGTGCCGGGGGCACGTCGGGCCGCGGCGCCGGGGTCGGCGGAACGGGCGGCTGCGCGGGCGTCGGCGGGGTCGCCGGGCGGGGCGGGACGGCGGCGCCGCCCGGGTGCTGCCCGAGCTCCGCGGCCGGGTCGAACGGGCGCCCGGACAGCGTGCCGGCGCTCGTCGCGTCGGCGGTCGCCGCCGCCGACTCGCGCCGCGCCTCGGCCAGCGCCTCGGCGGGGTCGGTGAGCGACGTCGGGGGCAGGTCGTCGTCCCCCAGCGGCGACGAGCCGGCGGGCCGGTCCGACGCCTCGGCGCCGCCCGGCGCGGGCCAGCCGCCGAACCCCTTGGCCATCTGCCCGAGGGCACCGCTGAGCTCGGCCGGCAGGAACCACATCTTGTTCGACGGGTACGCCGCGATCTTCGGCAGCGTCTGCAGGTACTGGTAGGCCAGCAGCTTCGGGTCGGCGTCGCCGCGGTGCACCGCGTCGAACACCTGGAGGATCGCGCGCGCCTCACCCTCGGCGCGCAGGATCGCGGACTGCGCCTCACCCTCGGCCCGCAGGATCGCCGCCTGCTTCTCACCCTCGGCCGTGAGGATCTGCGACTGCTTGACGCCCTCGGCCGTGAGGATCGCGGCGCGGCGGTCACGCTCGGCGCGCATCTGCTGCTCCATCGAGCCCTGCACCGAGGCGGGCGGGTCGATGGCCTTGAGCTCGACGCGGTTGACACGGATGCCCCAGCGCCCGGTCGCCTCGTCGAGCACGCCGCGGAGCTGGCCGTTGATCTGGTCACGGCTCGTGAGCGTCTGCTCGAGGTCCATGGACCCGATGACGTTACGGAGCGTCGTGACGGTGAGCTGCTCGATACCGGTGATGTAGTTCGCGATCTCGTAGACCGCCGACTTCGGGTCCGTCACCTGGAAGTAGATGACGGTGTCGATGCTCACGACCAGGTTGTCGGAGGTGATCACCGGTTGCGGCGGGAACGACACGACCTGCTCGCGCAGGTCGACGGCCGCGCGCACGCGGTCGACGAACGGGATGAGCAGGTGCAGGCCCGCGTCGAGGGTGCGCGAGTACCGGCCGAGCCGCTCGACGATGATCGCGACCGTCTGCGGCACGATCCGCACGGAGCGGAACAGCGCGACGAGCACGAAGATGACGACGAGCGCGCCGACGACGACCAGTGCGACCTGGCCGACGTCCGGGGAGTCCTCGGTCATGGAACCTCCAGGGTCCGGTTCTGTGGTGCCGCGCTCAGACGCGCGGCGTCGGGACGACGACCGCGGTCGCGCCGTCGATGCGGGTGACGGTGACCTCGGTGCCGGGCGGCAGCGGGGCGTCGGCGGTGGTGCGGGCGCTCCACACCTCACCGGCGAGCTTCACGCGGCCGGTCTCACCGGTGACCGTGGCGGTCACGACGGCCGCACGGCCGACGAGGGCGGACACGTTGGTCTCGACGAGCGGCGTGCGGCGGCGCAGGTGCCGCAGGAGCCAGGGCCGCAGGGTCACGAGCAGGAGCGCCGCGACGACCGCCGCGACGACGATCTGCAGCCACAGCTCCGCGCCGGCGGCGTTGGCGATCCCGCCCGCGAGCGCGCCGCCCGCGGCCATGATGAAGACGAGCTCGAGCGACAGCATCTCGAGGATGCCGAGCGCGAGCGCCCCTCCGACCCACCAGAGCCACCCCACCGCTTGCTCCCCTCCGTCGTCAGCCGTGCACCGATCCTAGGCACACCCTTGACGGTTCCGTGGGGTTTTGCGTCTCCCCTGGGGACGAGGTCGCTCAGGCGAGCGACGCGGCGCGCGCCGACCAGCGGCCGGCGTGGCGGTCCAGCACGAGGTCCAGCCCGAACGCGCCGGACAGCTGCTCGGCGGTGAGCACCTCCTCGAGCGGGCCCGAGGCGTGCACCTTGCCGTCGCGCAGCAGCAGCAGGTGCGTGAAGCCCGGCGGGATCTCCTCGACGTGGTGCGTGACGAGCACGAGCACCGGCGAGCGCCGGTCGTCCGCGAGCTCGGCGAGGGCGCCGACGAGCTCCTCGCGGCCGCCGAGGTCGAGGCCCGCGGCGGGCTCGTCGAGCAGCAGCAGCTCGGGGTCCGCCATGAGCGCGCGGGCGATCTGCACGCGCTTGCGCTCGCCCTCGGAGAGCGTGCCGAAGTACCGCTCGCCCAGGTGCTCGACGCCGAACGCGCGCAGCAGGTCGGTCGCGCGCTCCTCGTCGGGGTCCTCGTACTCCTCGCGCCAGCGGCCGGTCACGCCGTAGGCGGCGGTGAGCACGACGTCGCGCACGAGCTCGCCCGTGGGGATCTTGTCCGCGAGCGCGGAGCTCGACAGGCCGATCCGGGGCCGCAGCTCGAAGACGTCGACGGCGCCGAGCCGGCTGCCGAGGAGCTGCGCGGAGCCGCTCGTCGGGTGCATGCGCCCGGACGCGACCTGCAGCAGCGTCGTCTTCCCGGCGCCGTTGCGCCCCAGGACGACCCAGCGCTCACCCTCCCGCACCTGCCACGACACGGCGTCGAGGATCGTCGTCGTCCCCCGCCTGATCGTCACGTCCTGGAGGTCGAGCACGTCGGTCATGGCACGACCCTAACGTCCGTGCTCGGGTCGCCGTGCACACCGCACGGCCGTGACGGTGGGCACACCGGCTGCCCGGGTGACCCGCGGCGCCCCGCCGCCCCGCAGTGGGTGCCGCAGCGGGCGCCTCAGTGGGTGCCGCAGCCGGTGCGGTCGTGGGTGCAGTGCACCGGCCGTCGTACCGTGGACCGGTGCCCGACCTGGACCTGCCCCGCAGCGTCGTGCTCGCGCTGTGGCTCGCCGCCGGCGCCGACCGGCTCTCCGCCCGTCCCTCCGACCGTCCGTCGAGCCGGCTGCTCGAGCCGCTGCCCGACGCCGCGCTGCGCGGCGTGCAGGCGGACGACGAGCCGCACACGGTCGTCGACGCCGACGGCGACCCCCGCACGCTGGCGGAGGCGCTCGGCGCCTGGCTCGCGCCCGACCTCGACGTGGTCGCCCTGCTGCCCGCGCCCGGCGAGGTCGCGGGCGTGCCCGCCGCCGTGAGCGCAGCGGCGCTGGACGCGCGCGAACTCGTGCTGCTGCGCTCCGGCGGCGCGTGCCGCGCGCTCGTCCCCGAGGTCACGGCGTTCGGGTCCGCGCTCGAGCCCGGGCACCTGGTGACGTGGCGCGAGACCGAGGTGCCGGACTGGGTGCTGGCCGTGCAGGGGCTCGGCTCGCTCGAGGACGCCGACCGGGGCCTGCGCCGCGGGCTCGTGGACGTCACGGACGCGCTCGTGCGTCTCGACGTCGCGCACTGGGACGACGAGCACGCGGCGCAGGTCGTCGCGCTGCGCGAGGCGGGCGTGCCGACGTGGCGGCTGCCGGACCGGCTGGACGCGCGCCGGGGCCGCACCCTCGCGAGCGCGGCGCGGCTGCTCGCGATCGTCGACCTCGCGGCGCGCGACGACGGCGGCGCGGTCAACCTGTGGCAGGCGGACCAGCGCAGCGCGGCGCTGCGGGACGTGGACCGTCTCGCGCGGCGCGCGCTGTCCGCGGTGACGTTCGCCGGCCCCGCGGCGGGACCTCAGGCGAGCACGCCCCGGTAGACCTCGAGCGTCCGCTCGGCGACCGCGGTCCACGAGAAGTGGTCCTCGACGCGCCGGCGGGCGGCCACGCCCCAGCGGGCGGCACGCTCGGCGTCGGTGACCGCCTCGGTGAGCGCCGCGGCGAGGTCGGCGACGAACCGCTGCGGGTCCCGGGGCGTCCCGGTGCCGTCCTGCACCTGGTCGATGGGCACGAGCCGGCCGGTCACGCCGTCGTCGACGACCTCCGGGATGCCGCCGGTCGCGGTACCGACCACGGGCAGCCCGACGGCCATGGCCTCGAGGTTGACGATCCCGAGCGGCTCGTACACCGACGGGCAGACGAAGACGGTCGACGCGGCGAGCACCGCGACGAGGTCCGGGCGGGGCAGCATCTGCTCGATCCACACGACGCCCGAGCGCCGCTCGCGCAGCCGATCGACGAGGCCCGCGGCCTCCGCGGCGATCTCCGGGGTGTCCGGCGCGCCGGCGCACAGCACGAGCTGCACGTCCGCGGGCAGCGACTCGGCGGCACGCAGCAGGTACGGCAGACCCTTCTGGCGCGTGATCCGCCCGACGAACACGACCGCGGGCCGTGTCGGGTCGATGCCGAGGGCGCGGACCGTCGCCTCGGCGCGCGCGAGCTCGTCGTCCTGCGTCGGACGGCGCCACGACTCCAGGTCGATGCCGTTGTGCACCACGTGCACCCGCGCCGGGTCGACCGCCGGGTAGCTGCGCAGGATGTCGTCGCGCATGCCGCCGGAGACCGCGATGACCGCCGCGGCGCCCTCGTACGCGGTGCGCTCGACCCAGCTCGACACGGCGTACCCGCCCCCGAGCTGCTCGGCCTTCCACGGCCGCAGCGGCTCGAGGCTGTGCGCGGTCAGCACGTGCGGCACGCCGTGCAGCAGGCCCGCGACGTGACCGGCGAGGTTCGCGTACCAGGTGTGCGAGTGCACGAGGTCGGTGGGGACGTCGTCGCCCTCGCCCGCGCCGATGCCGGCGACGATCTCGAGGTCGACGCCGAGCGTCTGCAGCGCGGCGTTGGTCCCGGACAGGCCGCCGGGCACCGCGTAGCCCTGGACGCCCTGCTCGCGGGCGGAGGCGTCGCGCGGGCCGTCGAAGCAGTGCACCCGGACGTCGACGCTGCCGCGCAGGACCGCGGCGAGCTCGGCGACGTGCACCCCGGCACCTCCGTAGACGTGCGGGGGGTACTCCCGTGTGAGCATGTCGACGCGCACTGACGACCTCCGTGGACGGGTGGCCCGGTCAACCGCGGGCCGTGATGCGCGACACGCTAGCGCGTGAACCGCCTCTGCCCTCGCTCGCACCGCCCGTCGGGCCTAGGGTTCGGGTCATGGCACAACCGCGCGTCCTGGCCATCGTCCTCGCAGGTGGCGAGGGCAAGCGACTCATGCCGCTCACGGCCCACCGGGCGAAGCCGGCGGTCCCCTTCGGCGGGATCTACCGGCTCATCGACTTCGCCCTGTCCAACGTCATCAACTCCCACTACCTGCACGTCATCGTGCTGACGCAGTACAAGTCCCACAGCCTGGACCGGCACGTCTCGAAGACGTGGCGCATGTCGGCCCTGCTGGGCAACTACGTCGCCGCCGTGCCCGCGCAGCAGCGGGTCGGCAAGCACTGGTACCTCGGCTCCGCCGACGCGATCTACCAGTGCCTCGACATCATCGACGACGAGCGCCCCGACATCGTGGTCGTGGTCGGCGCCGACCACGTGTACCGCATGGACTTCTCCCAGATGGTCCAGGCGCACGTCGACTCTGGTGCGGAGCTCACCGTCGCGGGCATCCGGCAGCCGCTGGCGGAGGCCGACCAGTTCGGCGTCATCGAGACGCAGCCCGACGACCCGACCCGCATCAAGGCGTTCCGCGAGAAGCCGACCGACGCGGTGGGCCTCGCGGACTCCCCGCACGAGGTGCTCGCGTCGATGGGCAACTACGTCATCGACGCGGACGCCCTGCGGCACGCCGTGTCGGTCGACGCGGAGGACGTGAACTCCCGCCACGACATGGGCGGCGACATCGTCCCGTGGTTCGTCGAGCGCGGCACCGCGGGCGTGTACGACTTCATCCGCAACGACGTGCCGGGCTCCACGCCGCGCGACCGCGACTACTGGCGGGACGTCGGGACGCTCGACGCGTTCTACGAGGCGAACATCGACCTCATCGCGGTCGAGCCGGTGTTCAACCTCTACAACGACGAGTGGCCGCTGCACACCGGCTACACGGGCCTGCCGCCGGCGAAGTTCGTGCACGCGGGCGCCGGGCGGCTCGGCCACGCGGCGGACTCGATCGTCTCCCCCGGTGTCGTCGTCTCGGGAGCCACGGTCTCGGGGTCCGTCCTGTCGCCGGGCATCCGGCTGCACTCGTGGGCGCAGGTCACCGACTCCGTCCTCATGGACGGCGTGCAGGTCAGCCGCTACGCGCAGGTGCACCGGGCGATCCTCGACAAGAACGTCGTCGTCCCCGAGCGTGCGCGCATCGGCCTGGACCACGAGCACGACCGGGCCCGCGGCTTCACCGTGACCGAGTCGGGCCTCACGATCGTCCCCAAGGGCACGGTCATCACCGACTGACGGCGGGGGGGGGCGGGCGGGGGGGGCGGCGCCCCGCGGCGCGCGCCCGCCCCCCCGCCCCCCCCCGCGCCCCCCCCGCGCCCCCCCGCCGGCGCGC